>Ga0265338_10000055_pt1 | contig 202479 bp, 226 predicted proteins | sample 42126metaG_FD_193579 | JGI IMG/M metagenome (GOLD analysis project Ga0265338, IMG submission 193579) | Rhizosphere microbial communities from Carex aquatilis grown in University of Washington, Seatle, WA, United States - 4-21-26 metaG | ecosystem: Host-associated > Plants > Roots >... | reverse complement strand
GTTGAGAACGACAAAGGCTAAAGCTGCAGCAACGATTACGAATGCTATCATAACTATTGCAGACTCTATACCGATGACTCCTCTACGAGTCTTTCTGCTTCTTACTGCCGAGTTCATTGTTTTTGGGTTTGTGTTAGGTGGTATTATCAACAAGTCTGTATGAATTGAACAAACAAAGATTTTCAGTGTAAAAATTAGATTATTTCTCACAATGTGATGTCTCATATATGATATTTTTTGTATGTTTAATCCAAACATACGTCATCCTATAAGACCGAAATTGGGTAAAATTTTGACAAAAAATGTACTATCTTGTTAATTGTGAATTAGTTGATCATTATCTGATGGATTTGAATTAAAATGAATAGTATTCTAAAGTCTCAGGAATCTATTTTAGCATCAAATCAACAAAATACAAAAGAAAAAGGTGGTAATTTCACACTTGAACGAGTAGCAGAATTATCAGAAATACTTGCTAGCAAAGTTGAATCCGCAATAAATGAAATTGAACGATTAAACGGACAGACACACATGATTGCAATTAATGCACGAATTGAAGCAAGTAGAGCTGGGATGTCTGGAAAAGCATTCTCAGTAGTGGCTGAACAAATGAATGATCTTTCTGGTAAAATTGGTATAGTGAGTAAGAAAATGAGAAATGAAAGTCGTGGTTCTATTGATGAATTGGGAAATCTAATAAAAACTCAAGCGACAATTGTACGTGGTACTAGACTTTCTGATCTGGCACTGACAAATATTGATCTAATAGATAGAAACTTGTATGAACGATCATGTGATGTATGTTGGTGGGCTACAGATGATGGAATCGTTAATGCGTTATACAAAAAAACAAAGGAAAATTATGCTCTTGTATCAAAACGACTTGGTATTATATTGAATTCATACACTGTGTATTTTGATCTAGTGTTATGTGATCTCGATGGAAATGTGGTGGCAAATGGTAGGCCAGAACACTATCGATCTGTTGGCATGAATGTAAAAAATATGGTGTGGTTTACAAATGCCCTGAAAACTAATAATGGAAAAGAATTTGGTTTTCAAACTGTCAATAAATGCTCTTTGGTAAATAACGAATTGAGCCTAGTGTTTTCTTGTACTGTACGAGAACATGGTGAACAAAATGGTCAAGTGATTGGTGTTCTTGGCATTATCTTACGATGGGAATCATTGGCACAAAAAATTGTAAAAGACGCACATATTGCAGATGAAGAAAAAAACATGACTAGAATTTGTATTGTAGATGAAAATGGTCTTCTTCTTGCAGATTCAAAGGATCTGATACTTGAGGACCAGATAGAATTTCCTGGTAAAAATGATCTTTTCAAAGAGAAAAAAGGTTTCACACTATCTGACTATGCTAATGAAAAATGCTGTATTGCACATGCTTTTTCCTCCGGCTATGAGACATATGCTTCCGGGTGGCACTCTGTGATTATTCAAAAATTACACACCTAGTATTTTGGCATGATCTGCGCCTTGAAATAGTATATTGGACACGATCAATCGTATTGGGTGCCAAAATGGTCCAAAATAAAGCCAAAACATGCGTAATTGTTTTAATTCTTCAAATTGGACCTGATGTTTATGAACAGTGTCCCAAATAGTTATCCCTCTGATGGTATTTGGAATGTTGCAAGAATGCAAGATTTGGAACCATTGAGCAAAGAAGATGGGTATCGATGGGGGATCTCACACATTGGATATGTCAAACGAGAATTGTTAAAATTGGAAGAGCGTGCCCTGGCTAGACATGATGTCGAACTGTTACATGATATAGTTTCATCAAAACTTCGAGCTATCGAGGTTGAAGAAGAACTTAGAAAAAAACTTGCAGATGCAAACCGACAAACTGAATTCTAATTCTGAATTACAATAATAGAATATCTGTCTTATTGTTATATTGGAAAATTTCCATGTATGATCAATTCAAACACACGTGAACATATTATGGTTCTACAAGGATATTCAAACACTAGGATGAACTTTAATTCTATCTTCAAAAAAAGTCTTAAAACAAAAATTATTGCTGTGGTCAATGCAGCCTCGGCTGTCTCTATAGCAACTGTTTCTGTTGCAAGCTATGCTGCAGCAGGTCACGCTGCAGGTAGTGATGATACTTTAAGATATGTTGTAACGGGTGTTATAATGCAAGGCGTAGTGGGAATATCTGCATATTTCATGGCCCGTTCTATTGCACAACCCATACTCCAAATGACATCTATCGCAGAAAAAATAAGTCAAGGTGATCTTACAGTAAATTTATCTGCATCAAAATCAAATGATGAACTTGGAAAATTAACTAATGCATTCAATGACATGGTTGTCAGCTTGCGTCATTTGGTATCTCAAGTACGAAATGGATCATCTCTTGTTGCTTCAAATTCTGAACAGGTGGTTTCTTCTACCGAACAAATGAATTCGTCTGTACAACAAATATCTTCTACCATAGAACAAATATCAAAAGGTTCTCAGACTCAGGCTCAAGAGCTTGAAGCGACAAGCAAAGTAGTAGTCAAGCTTACGACTGATATGAAAAAATTGGCTTCAAAAGCAGGAACAACAGCTGATCTTACAAAAGAGGTGGGATTGATATCTGCAACCGGTTCAAAATCAGCTGCAGAAGCAGACTTTAGAATGTCCAAAATAATCAGTGTTACAAACGAGTCTGCAAAAAAAATAAAAGAGTTGGCAGAACGAAGCGGAGAAATTACAGCAGTCGTTGACGTAATAAGAAAAATTGCAGACCAGACTAATTTACTTGCACTAAATGCTGCAATAGAGGCAGCACGAGCGGGTGAGGCAGGAAGAGGGTTTGCAGTAGTAGCTGATGAAGTTAAAAGGCTTGCAGAAGGTTCTGCTAAATCTTCTGAAGAGATTGATGGCTTGATAAAACAGATACAAGAGGATGCCAAGGCTACCGTACTGAGTATCGAGGGGGGCACTAAGGAAGTATCTGAAGGCAGACTTGTCATAGACAAGGCATTAAAGGCACTTAATGAAATTGCTTCCAAAGTAACCGAAGTATCAGTAAATGTATTGGATGTAGCAAACATTACACAGATTCAAGTTGGCGAAATTGAACGATTGTCAAAGGCTGCTTCTGAAATTGCAGCAGTTTCTGAACAAAATGCTTCTGCAACTGAGGAAGCGTCTGCTGCTACTGAACAACAAACTGCTGGAACACAAGAGATTGCAGCATCGGTGCAAAAAATGGCAGTCATGGCAGATGATCTGACAAAGATTACTGCAGGCTTTAAACTTCCAGAAGATCAAAATTCTAAAACAAGAAACATCGGTGAAATCAAAGAAGAGGTATTTGTATGATGAGTGAAACAATCGTTGAAGGCACTCTACAAATAGTTGTATTTAGTTTGCTTGATTCCAAGTTACATAAAAAAGAAGAGTATGGAGTACTAATAGAACAAGTCAGAGAGATACGACCCTTGGAATCTATTACCAAAGTGCCTAATGCCAAGAGCTATGTTAGAGGCGTAATGAATTTGAGAGGAATGATTGTTCCAGTAATTGATGTGAAAGAAAAACTTGGTTTTCCAAGTGATGGAATTACAAGCCTAAAAGCACGTATTCTTGTAGCTGATGTTGGAGGTAAACTTACTGGTCTTTTAATTGACGAAGTTGATCAAGTCATGAGAATTACATCCAAAGAAGTTGACACTAGCCTTACTGGTGGTCTTGAATCACTTGGATATGTCAAAGGCGTAGCCAAAATTTCAAATAGATTAGTTGTAATTTTGGATATGGAAAAACTCTTGGAAGATACTATTTCCTCTGTACTGGAGACATAACATGTCTACAACTAGTACAGTCAAAGTATTGATTGTAGATGATGCATCATTTATGAGAGTTGTACTAAAAGACATACTAGTATCACATGGACTGGTATCTCAAATATACGAGGCAGGTGATGGTCTTGCAGCAGTTGAGGCCTACAAACAATTCAAACCTGACATAGTTACAATGGATGTAAACATGCCAAAGGCAGATGGAATTCAGGCTCTCAAAACAATCATCCAATACAATCCAAAAGCAAAGGTGATAATGGTTACATCAGTTGAGCAAAAACACATCGTACAAGATGCAATAAAATCTGGTGCAAGAGACTATGTGATAAAACCATTTGACAGATCTAATGTAGCTATGGTGATGAGTAAGGTTATCAGGTCGAAATAGTATGATGGCTACATCTGAGAAAAATCAGATAAGCGTCATGATAGTAAATGACTCTTCTTACATGATATCACTTCTAAGTGATTTGCTATCGTCTGAACATCATATCAAAGTAATAGAAACAGCACGTGATGGACTTGAAGCATTAAGAAAACTACGCCATCTTTCACCAGATATCATTCTTTTAGATATGGAAATGCCAAACATGGATGGATTATCTTTTATTGAAAACGTAAACCTTTGGCCCGAAAAAAATCTACGAATTATTGTTGTCAGTAATTATAATCCATCAAATGCCAAATTAATTTTAGATTCATTAGAACTTGGTGCAGTTGATTTTATTTCAATACCGCATGGTGAACCAAATATAATTGATAAACTCAAAGGTGCATTATTGTCAAAAATAGAAATTGCATCTCGTTCTAACAGGGATTTTTTGACTCCTAGGGCAATTTCAAAGCTAAAGCCATCTAAAAATCACAATATTGTGACTGAAGGTATGGCTTCAACAGTTGTTGTAATTGGTGCATCAACCGGAGCACCCCGTATAATATCTGCTATACTCAAAGACATTCCAAGTGATATTCATGCCGGGTTTTTAATTGTACAACACATGAATAAAGAATTCATCTCAACTTTTGCCCAAAGACTTGGAACTGTTTCCAAATTAAAAGTGAAAGAGGCTGCAGAAGGAGATAAAATAATGGAGGGAACCGCACTACTTGCTCCGGGGGATGTTCACATGATGGTATCTCCATCTAGGCAAATCACTTTGGATCATGGCCCAAAAAGATTTGGTGTGCGACCTGCAGTAAATGTAACAATGGTATCTGCCTCTGAAGTGTTTGGTGCAAGCACTGTGGGTGTGTTGTTATCTGGAATGGGACAAGATGGAGCATTTGGTATGAAAATGATAAAAAAACGAAGTGGTTTTACACTAGCTCAAAATGAATCTTCTTCTGTAGTGTTTGGCATGGCAAAAGCCGCCAATGATTTACACGCAGTAGATAAAATGGTTGATGCTGATGATTTGGCACATGAGATTATCAAGGTGATAAAACAAAGTGTCTGAGAATAGTAAATATCGAGAGATGTTTGTGCAAGAAGCACTAGAACACGTTGAGAGTCTAAATCAACATCTCTTAAAATTTGAAGAAGAACCTAATGTCAAAGAACATGTTGATGTATTATTCAGATCTGCTCACACCATAAAAGGAATGGCTGCTACCATGGACTATGATCAGATTCGTGAAATTTGTATAACGATAGAAGAAATTTTTGATAAATTTCGAAAAGGTGAGGAAACTATGACACCTGAACTTGGTAATGTGATATTTTATGGAATTGACATATTGAAACAATTGATACACGATGAAACAAAAAAAATTGATCTTGAAGAATTTTTACATTGTGTAAAAAACCCATCAGAATTCAAACAAAGTACTGATGAATCTGATACTGCATTAGCATTACAAGTAAAATCACCAACGGTTAGAGTGCGGATGCAAGATCTTGATGCCCTTGTGAATCTTGTGGGGGAGATGATGATATCGAAAATGAGGTTAGAGCAAATAATACACATGCACGATTCTGATGATGGTAGGGAGATCTTGATGACTCTTGGAAGGTTGATAACTGATATTCAATATCAAACAATGAAGATACGACTAGTTCCAATTGATCAAGTTTTTAATAGATTTTCACGTATGATACGAGATGTATCAACTTCACTTGGTAAGGAAGTAAAACTTGAGGTGGAAGATTCGGGTATTGAACTTGATCGTACTGTATTGGATGCAATTACTGATCCGCTTCTTCATATGCTTCGAAATGCTGTAGACCACGGTCTTGAAACCCCGTCTGAAAGAAGGGAAAAAGGAAAACCGGAAACTGGCATCATAAGACTCAGCGCAAATCGATTAGGTGATAGAGTAGAAATCCAAGTAGAAGATGATGGAAATGGGATTGATCTTGAGGCTATAAAGTCCAAAGCACTAGAAAAACGAATTGTAACATCAGAAGAACTTGTACGCATGTCTGATGAGGAAATTGTTGGACTGGTTGGAACTCCGGGGCTTTCTACTGCAAAGGCGGTTACTGATATTTCGGGTAGAGGCGTTGGAATGGATGTGGTTATGACACAGGTGAAAAATGTGGGAGGACAAGTGAAGATTGTGACAGAAAAAGGACGAGGAACTAGTATTACATTGACAATCCCTATGAGTTTGGCCATAATTGGAGGTCTCTTAGTTAACATATCTGATCAAAAATACATACTACCACTTTCAAGCATATCAACTACGATTACAATAAATAAAAATGAAATAAAAAACGTCCATGGTCATGAAATGATAACACTTCGAGACAAAGTTGTTCCAATAATTCGTGTTGCTGAAATATTGGGACTTGTTTCTATCATTGATGAAAAAAATTCACAAGTAAATATTGTAGTGGTAGACAAGGATGGAAAATCATATGGTCTGATTGTAGATTCGCTTGAACGCGAACAAGAAGTTGTAATAAAACGTCTTACTGGATTATCAAATTCGGTGAATGCATTTTCGGATGCTACTATTTTACCTGATGGCAAAGTTGCATTGATTCTAGAACCATCCTTGTTGGTGTAGGAATATCGAAATGACAACAAACATTTTAAATAAAATTGAATTGGATGTTCTTGAAGGCGTTCTTGACTCATATATTACACAAAAAACGTCTGTAGCACTATCAACGCTTCTTGGAGAGTCTATTACTCATATTGTAAAACAAACACACGTGGAAATTTCTAAAATCGGAAACATGGATGAAGTTGTCAAAGAAATAGTTGCATGTTCTGTATTTTTACATGGGGGCGGTGATGTTCGTTTGGGAATTTTATATACAATTCCTGAGCAAAGCGCAAAAGAAATTGCGGCAAAGTTAATGTGTATTGATAAAATAGACTCGCTTGACGATCTATCAAAATCTGCAATATCTGAAGTAGGAAATATCATGTCTGGTTCTTTTTTTAATGCATTGGCTGATCATACTGGACTGAAAGTTGAACTCTCTACTCCTGATTTTGCAATGACATCGCTTGCTGCATTATTGGAGCCTCATGCATCAGAGTTTGTATGTCCAACAAGCGATATGGTAACAGAAGTTGAATTTACCGGTAAGGATAGTGGTTTACTATTGCACATGTTGATAATTCAGGATTATGATAATGCCAGAAAATTATTGAATCCTAAAAGGTGATGTAATCATGGCTAGACTTGATGATTATTCAATGCCAGGGTTGGATGCTGACTGTTATATCATTTACAAAAATGATTTGGGTGGAAGAAATTGAGTCTGAATGGTTTAACTCTGAGTGCAGAAGTGATGAATGAATTTAACAAGATTTCTGCAGGTTATGGTCTAGATCTTGCTAGGTACAAACCCGCATTTATAAAAAGAAGGCTTGACAGGAGGATGAGAATACTGAATATATCGGAATATTCTCAATATGCACACATTCTAAAAAACGACCGTAAAGAATTCGAAGAAATATTTTTATCATTATCGATTAACGTGACAAATTTTTTTAGAGACTCTACAGTGTTTGATAGATTTCAATTATCTATACTTCCACAACTATTGTCTGGCCTGAATGAGAATAAAAAAATAAGAATATGGAGTGCAGGTTGTGCTTCTGGTGAAGAACCATACTCGATTGCTATTATGTTCAAACAAATTCTTGGAAAAATAACAAATCTCGATGTGAAAGTTGTTGCAAATGATGTTAACAATACAGCAATCGAGTTTGCAGAACGTGGGAGATATCCTGTAAAAAGTGTTGAAAGTCTACCGCATGATGTTATCAAAAATAATTTTCAAAAAATATCTGATGATGGAAATAACATAGAATATGAGGTTATGCAATCTGTAAAAGATATGGTGACTTTCAAAGTGGGAGATATTCTGTCTGATAACATGCAGTTTTTTGATGTTATTTTTTGCAGAAATGTATTGATATACTATGAAAAAGAAGCGCAAGAATTAATCTTGACAAAGTTTTACAAGAGTTTGAAAGATTCTGGTTATTTGGTATTAGGAATGGATGAAACTATGTTTGGAAGGAGATGTCAGAAATTATTTAATCCCTTGATGGCAAGAGAGAGAATTTATCAAAAAATATCACAAGTAGACAATTAAAAAATACTATACGATTTAATTTTGTACATTTCATTTCTGTATGATCGAATTGAACAAGCGTATCAATATTACACATATTCACAAAAAATAAGATTGATGTCATTTGAATGCCTATGTGGAATGACGCATGTTGTGATTAGACACACATCGTTTTTAAAATCTATAACTTCTGTAAAAATATGTCCTATGGAGACATAACATGTCTACAACTAGTACAGTCAAAGTATTGATTGTAGATGATGCATCATTTATGAGAGTTGTACTAAAAGACATACTAGTATCACATGGACTGGTATCTCAAATATACGAGGCAGGTGATGGTCTTGCAGCAGTTGAGGCCTACAAACAATTCAAACCTGACATAGTTACAATGGATGTAAACATGCCAAAGGCAGATGGAATTCAGGCTCTCAAAACAATCATCCAATACAATCCAAAAGCAAAGGTGATAATGGTTACATCAGTTGAGCAAAAACACATCGTACAAGATGCAATAAAATCTGGTGCAAGAGACTATGTGATAAAACCATTTGACAGATCTAATGTAGCTATGGTGATGAGTAAGGTTATCAGGTCGAAATAATGATGGCTAGGGTATTCTGTGTATCATGTGCACCATTTTCTTATCTGATAAATGGTGTGTTGTAGAAATTGAATACTAGCTGTAATGACTTGCAAAAATTAAACTCGATTCTTGATTCTTTCATTGTGCAAAAAACAATTCCGGCACTAGTAACTATGTTGGGAGAGCCTGTATTACATTTTCTAAAAGACACACAAGAAATCCAGGTTATGAATTTAGATATAGTACTCTCAAATCTTGAAGAAATAAATGCCATGTCTGCAGTATATGTTAAATGCGATGGAGATCTTCACATGGGTGCATTATTGTATCTGCCAGAAAACAAATCAAAAATGTTGGCATCGCAACTACTTGGTAGATCAATCTCTGATGAATTAGAAATACTCACTATGTCATCAATATCTGAAATTGGAAATATACTTACTGCATCTATCATTAATGCAATATCTCGGGATACTGGTTACAAAATATGTTCATCAGTACCTGGATACGCCGTTGAGTTCTTTAGAACGTTACTAGAATCAGCAGCATCTGATTTTGGTTATGAATCTGATACATTGATTGTTTCACATGTGGAGTTTTATGGTGTGACATCGAATATTCCAATACACATGCTCTTGCTTCAAAACCCTTCTGAAGTAAAAAAATTCATAATATAAGGTTTGATCTTCTAATGAAACGCGTAATCGAGATAAAAATGGGCGGTTTGGAAATAATAACTGATGAAGAAGATGAACTGAAAACTTTTGTTGGTTCATGTGTTGCAATATGTCTTTTTGATCTTGTATCTCACGTTGCAAGCATGGCACATGTAATGTTGCCACAAAAATCTGATGGTCTGCAATCTATTGTCAAAAAAGACATTGGAAAATATGCTGATGAAGCAGTTTCATACATGATAAATGGCATGATACAAAAAGGTGCAGATCCTAAGAGAATAAAAGCAAAGATGGCCGGCGGGGCAGCTATATTTGCGCATGAATCTGAAACTAGCTTGTTTAATGTGGGACAACGAAATATCGTATATTTGAAACAGATTTTAAAAGAAAATGCTATACCGCTTGTTTCTGAAGATACTGGTGAAAATTTTGGTCGATGGGTCCGATTTAATTTACAATCTGGAACATTGACAGTAACATCAAATCTCAAAAAACTTGAAAAAACTATCTAATTCTCAATTCTTCGTGAAATCTTCATTTCAAAATCTTGTCGTTAATACTGGAAAAATATATCATTGTTAATCCTATCAGTTTTCATAACTGCACGTTGATATTACTAGAATCATTTTATAGATAGACAAATATCGAACCTTGTCAAATTTATTTTGGGAATGATAGGCAATGAGGGGCAAGCTGCCTGATATTAAAGAAAAATTAATTGTGTTTGGAGTAATTGCTGGTATCTTTCTACCTATACGGATGGTTTTTTATGCATATTTTTCAGCTCACTGGATTGGAAGCTTAGGTCTTGTTTCTTCACTCATGTTTGTGTTGATATTTCTTGCACATAAACAAAAACTTGGACGTTTTGGTAACTTGTTTTTGAGACAGATGACAAAAACAATAAAAGGAAAATCCGGCAAAATTGCTATTGCATTGTCTCTTGTTTTGATTGCATATTTTGCAAGTACTCTTGTGTGGATTGAAAGGGGGAATACAATATACTCTGATGAAAAACACTTGGTATCTGATATGATATTTTCAAATTACAGTGTAAATGAAATGAGTCCAAGTGATATTCACACAATTATGAATATCAAACAAGGAAGTACCATTTTTGATATATCAAACATTAACTATGCTGATCAAATAATCTCGATGACTTATGCTATAATGAATGATATGATGAGTGGCTGGGTGGTTAACTTGGATACAATACTCCTTGTGGAACAATTTGAATTTCTTGGATTCATAATTTTATATAGAAAGATTTACAATTCACCAAAAATATTGTCGATGAATTGATTTTCATTATTAATGGGATTTTTTGTAATTCTGATTTGCAGGAAAAATTGGACATGTTATATGTTTGACACCTTTGAATGCTGACCATGGTGATACCATGAATTATCTGACTCGTTTTTATTATAATTACGCGATCAATTTTATTGTAATTAATTAATACTGTAAATATTTTTATACTGAATTGCACCGCATGAAACAATCGGCATTTATTGTATGGATGTGTTTGTTTGAAATAAACAACCATAAGGGTTAATGTATCTGATACTTGATTAAAAATTGGATTGTCGCAATCTCAACCCGAGCCACAAAAGACTCTTCTAGAAGATCTGAGTACTTTGACAGGGAAAGCCTTCAAAGAGCTTGATGCAACAAGACATGAACTTCAAGAAAAAGAACAACGTCTGACGAATATTGCAAACGAATCAATGGAAAAGATCAAAGAATTATCTACAATTAACCATGATTTACAAGACAAAGTAGGATTTTTACTTGATATTAGTGCATCTTTGAACAAGAAAAATGATGAATTGATTAGGTCTAATCTGGAACTTGAAAAACAGAAATTTCATTATGATCAAATGACTAGGGATTTAAAATCTAAACTAGACACTGTACTATCAAAAGAAAAAGAACTATCAATGCAACGAGACTTTCTTGCAAAACAAGTGGATGAAAAGACTCAGGATTTGATAAAAGCGGAAAAATTTACAGTGATTGGAGAATTGGCTGCACGACTTGCACATGATTTACGAAATCCATTATCTGTTGTCAAAAATACTATGGACATAATGAGAGCAAAACCAAACATGCGTATTGAAGAAAAATTACCGCATTTTGGAAGATTTGATAGAGCAATTCAAAGAATGACTCATCAAATAGATGATGTATTAAACTTTGTAAAAAGATCAGAACTTTTGTTACAGCAGACGTCTCTGCTTTCAATGATTGATGGCGCAATTGGTAATACGTTGTTGCCTCCAGAAGTTTTAATATTAAAGCCATACACTGATGTAGCAATAAACTGTGATTCGAGAAAACTTGAAGCAGTATTTTCTAACTTGATAAATAATGCAGTACAGGCAATGGATGACAAGGGGGAAATAAAGATACGTGTAATGGATTTGGGTTATAATATCCAGATTGAATTTGAAGATACAGGGCCTGGCATCCCATCTGAAATCCAATCCAAGATATTTGATCCGTTGTTCACAACCAAACAAACAGGTACTGGTCTTGGACTCTCGATATGCAAGAACATAGTAGAACAGCATGGAGGTACGCTAACAGTGAAATCACCTCCAACTATTTTCACAGTGCGATTGCCAAAAAACATAGCACCAAAGTATCAAGTGAATAATAATTATACTATCTGAGTAGACAAAAAATAACAATGTATGGAATTTAACACGGTTTTTTTCCACGCATTATGTGGATTATTTTTCCATCATCAAGTGTATAACGTACTGCAATTATTCTCTCCAGTGGTATCTCATAACTTGATTCACCTGATTTTTCACTTGATCCAAGGTTCATCTCTTTTGCGAATAAAGTATTTGATTCTGGTGCAGGCTTGAATTGTTCAAAAAGCATCTTGGATATTGCAGTTCTGATAAATTCTTGGTCTGTACAACCCTCTTTTTTGCATGCCTTGTTGATGCCTTGAATCATGGCATGAGGAAGATCGAGTGTTATATTATCAGTCAATTATTGATAAATACTGATTTTCTATAGATAAAACGCTCTGCAATTTTTTTCATTAATTGTGTCCAAAATGGAAGAAATTGGGGTCTTTTAGCGTATGTTTCTTAATGATGAGTACTTTCGATCTTGTTGACTAAAAACTCTAGGGAAAATGGTTTTTGAATTATCTCTACATCATCTTTTAGAAATACTGCCGCATCATCTAGAATGCCATTTCCAAATGCTGAGACAAATAGTATCTTTTGATGTGGTCGTAATTCCAAAATCTCTTTTGCTGCGCGTACGCCATTCTTCTTTGGCATGACAAAATCAAGTAAAACTACGTTGAATGGATCTGCATCGGATTTACTTTCACCCATTTTCTTCTTGTATGCTTCAACACATGCTTCTCCATCTTTTGCTATGGTGATATTATGTTGATGTTTTTCAAAGACTTTTTTGTATTGCAATCCTGCAAATTCATTGTCATCTGCTGCTAAGATGTGTAATCCCATTTTGTTGTCTTGTTTGATTTGATTGATTTGTTTGATTAAGATTAGTGTGTTCACTCTGAACATACTTAATTCATTATTTTTTCATGCAATTCTATGGCATTTAGGTGTCGCATGATTGGAATTGTAAACTTGAATGTAGCCCCTGCATCTTTGTTATTGTATGCAAAAATGTGTCCTCCGTGAGCATTTATTATTTCTCTACTGAGATACAACCCTAATCCGTTACCTTTCCACGATTCTGTCTTGGGACCTTTTGTTATGAATTTATTGAATAATTTTGGAAATACCTCTGGGTGTATTCCTGGCCCGTTATCTTTTATGGTGACTTCAACCAAGTTTTTTTGTAAATTGTGTTGCACAGTAATGCGTATGATTCCGTTTTCAGTAAACTTTAACGCATTATTTAGTAAATTACGGACCACTTGTCCAATTCGGACTCTATCTGCTTCTATATTGATTCCTTTTTCAAGATTTGTTTCAATTTTCACAGTGTCACCTAGATTTAGTGCATGTGGGGAAATTATCTCAGATAACAGGTCGCTGAGGTTAAACTTTTCATATGACAAGTATAATGATCCGTTTTCTATTCTGCTTATGTCTAAAATTCTATTAGCTACTTCTTCTAACTGTCGTGCTTGTTTTGATATGCCGGTAAGTGCTTCATCTGTTCCAATATCTCCATTTTGTGCAAGTTCAACAAAGCCGTATATTGGATGAAGTGGACTCTTTAATTCATGTGATGCGATGTTTATAAAATCGTCTTTTAAAATATTCATTTTTTCCAGTTCTCTGTTTGCATTTTGAAGTGATCTAGTTTTTCTAATTACCTCTCGCACCAAATCTCTGTTTATCAAATTGAGGAAATATCCCAAGGCCAAAGACATTATTCCAGCTGAAGTTATGATTATCATCTGCCAAGTGAATGCTTTTTGCTTGTCCTCTTCAGCTCCTGCATTAAGACTATCAGTTAATTTCTGGATCTCATCATTTACCAAGATTATTTTCAAATTGATTTGATTTTGCTGGGCTTGCAAATCTGTTGCTGAGGCATCCAAGTCATTTGTATTGCTCCTATATGTCTCAAAAATTTGATCTGCTTTCTCCACATATTGAAAATGAATAGACTCTATTTCATTTAGGCTTGTGCTAAGCGTTGAAATGTTCTCAGTAGTTTGATAGTCTAACCCATAGTTTAGAAATGCGTCGGTAAGATCCTTGATTTTTTTGATTTCATAACTAGATTCCTGATTGTATGACTCAAACTGGTTTTTGGAAATTTCATAGTTTATTTTACTAGATGTTTTTTGATATGATATCATGTCATCAATATTGTGTTGCTCCATTTGCTGTATTGCATAAATTCGTGTTATTCCTTGGCTTATTGGTATGTTCAAATCTGATAATACTTTCATCTGATTTGTAATGGTATATGTTGTAAATGCATTAAGGGCTAATGCAAGACCCAACATCATTATTATCATTGCCACCGATATTCCTATTCTCAAGCTAGTGCTTGTCTTATGATCCTGCAAAACTATCTGTCTCCTAAAACTATGTACATCGTTACAACTGAATTATTGTTTGTTTGATACTTGCTAACCAATTTGTATGTCCTCATGCGTGTTAAATCTGCACACCGTCAATGTTTTCATTCCAGTCTAGCCTGTTCTACTTGGACCAACTGGGACAGATGTTCCCTCATATCCATCCCAATCTTTGAATCCTTGTTTAGCTTTCTCACGCCATAAATAAATTGGCCATCCCTCAATTTGCGTAATTAGAGCTTGCAGTGTAAATGGTTTGTTCATAACTTCAACTGTTTCACTTAACTGTCTGAGTTTTTTTATTAGACTATTACCATATCCTGTTATGAAAATTATTCTTTGTTTATGATTTATTTTTTGTATCTCTTTTGCAACATCGATCCCGTCCATTCCAGGCATATTTTGGTCTAGAATGATGACATCAAAATATGGTTTTTCTTCATCACCTACACCTTGTTTTACATAATCATTGTATGTTTGTAGGCATTCAATACCGTCTCTAGTAGTTATAACCAAATGTCCTCTTTCTTCTAATGCCAATTTATACGAGTCTGCCAAATCCTTGTAATCTTCTGCAACTAGTATTCTCAATGACCAGTCTTTCAATAATTTTAACAATACGACAAACTGATTTAGTATCTTGTATGTTCAGAGTAAACGAATTGGGAATATCTAGTATTTTTTAATTTAACCTGCTCTGCTTGGACCAACTGGCACTGACGTTCCTGTATGTCCATCCCATTCCTTGAATCCTTTTTTTAACATTTCACGTAATTTTGAGACGGGCCATCCTTCAACTTCTGCTAACAATGCCTCTACTGTGAATGGTTTATTCATAACTGATGCATTGCTTGTTAATTGTTTGAGTTTTTGTATGACACTATTACCATATCCTGTTATGAAAAGTATCCTTTGTTTTGAATTTATTTTTTGAATTTCCTTTGCAGTCTCAATCCCATCCATTCCAGGCATGTTTTGATCAAGTATGACTAGATCAAAATATTGCTTTATCTGACCGTCTAGCTGTTTTGTATATTGTTTGTATGCTCTTTGACACTCGATGCCATTTCCAGTTATGGTTACTTCATGACCTCTTCCTTCTAATGCCAATTTATACGAGTCTGCCAAGTCCTTGTAATCTTCTGCTATCAATATTCTAAGAGTCACATAATTTTATCTAATTCTAATTATTTAGAAATTTGTGTGTTTGAATTAGACAACTTGATATCTGCATTATGTCAAATCAAATTTTTATATATTATGCTTTTAGGTATTTTTCAAATTCAATTTCATTTTGTAAAAATGTAACATATCTTGAATCTAGAGAAATCATATGTTTAATCAACGGTATGAGTTCTTTTTCCTTTCCTTGTTTTAATGTGCTAAACGATTTGTAATATAACGCACTAGTGTTATTTGGATTTGATTTTAAAACCAAATCATAGTGTTTTATGGCTTCATCATGTCTTTCCAAAGATGCTAAAATTCTTCCTGCTTGCAAAACTACTTCTCGATATTGTGAATTTTGATTTATTATGGATTGATAACATGTTAGAGCTTCCTCAAAATCTGATATTGATTCTGATGCAATTCCTTTGCTATATAACGCAGGCATGTATCTTGGATGAGAATCTAGTATGTTGTTAAAACACATAATTGCATCTCTAAACTGACCTGTTTCAAATAATGTCATACCTTTGTTATATGATCCTAATTTTTCAAATAATGATTTTCTGTGAGATGATGCAGATACATGGTCTGGCTTGATACTCAACACAGACTCGTAATACTTCAATGCCTCTTCAAACATTGACAATGCCTCTAGTGCGATTCCTTTGTTGTATAATGCAGATATGTGCATTGGATTTATCTCTAGAACCTTGTTCAAGTATGTAATTGCCTCTTCAAATTGATTCATCTCAAGTAACAATACGCTCTTGTCAAATAATGCCAAAGCATGTCCTGGATTTATCACTACTAGTTTGTCTAACGACATTATCGCTTGATCATACCTTCCAGTTCTTGCATCTAGTACGCTCTTGTTGTATAGTGCAGATACATGGTCTGGCTTGATACTCAACACAGACTCGTAATACTTCAATGCCTCTTCAAACATTGACAATGCCTCTAGTGCGATTCCTTTGTTGTATAATGCAGATATGTGTCTAGGATTGACATCAAGCACCTTGTCAAAACATGCAATTGCCTTTTCACATTGCTCTGTCTTGAGGTGGAATACTCCCTTGTTGTATTGAGCAAGAATATGTCCTGGATTTATCACTACTAGTTTGTCTAACGACATTATCGCTTGATCATACCTTCCAGTTCTTGCATCTAGTACGCTCTTGTTGTATAGTACAGATACATGGTCTGGTCTCATCTTCAACACTGATTCATAGCATTCTAGTGCTTCTGGGTATTGCGACAATGCCTCTAGTGCGATTCCTTTGTTGTATGATGCAGATATGTGCATTGGATTTATCTCTAGAACCTTGTTCAAGTATGTAATTGCCTCTTCAAATTGATTCATCTCAAGTAACAATACGCTCTTGTCAAATAATGCCAAAGCATGTCTGGGGTTTACCTCGATTATTCTATCTAACAATTTGGGTAAACAGGCGGTATGACATATTTTATCACATAATATTTTCTTATCATATGCGGTGGATACATGGTCTGGTCTCATCTTCAACACTGATTCATAGCATTCTAGTGCTTCTGGGTATTGCGACAATGCCTCTAGTGCAATTCCTTTGTGATGTAATGCCTCTACGTGTCTAGGATTGACATCAAGCACCTTGTCAAAACATGCAATTGCCTTTTCACATTGCTCTGTCTTGAGGTGGAATACTCCCTTGTTGTATTGAGCAAGAATATGTCCTGGATTTATCACTACTAGTTTGTCTAACGACATTATCGCTTGATCATACCTTCCAGTTCTTGCATCTAGTACGCTCTTGTTGTATAGTGCAGATACATGGTCTGGCTTGATACTCAACACAGACTCGTAATACTTCAATGCCTCTTCAAACATTGACAATGCCTCTAGTGCGATTCCTTTGTTGTATAATGCAGATATGTGTCTAGGATTGACATCAAGCACCTTATCAAAACATGCAATTGCCTTTTCACATTGCTCTGTCTTGAGGTGGAATACTCCCTTGTTGTATTGAGCAAGAATATGTTTGGAGTTTATTCGAATTATCTTGTCTAATAATTTAGGTGAGCAATGTGTGTAACAGATTTTATTACACAATATTTTTTCATTGTATAGTGCAGATACATGGTCTGGTCTCATCTTCAACACTGATTCATAGCATTCTAGTGCTTCTGGGTATTGCGACAATGCCTCTAGTGCAATTCCTTTGTGATGTAATGCCTCTACGTGTCTAGGATTGACATCAAGCACCTTATCAAAACATGTGATTGCTTCTTTGAAATTATTTTTTTCAAATAATATGACTGCCTTGTCGTAGTATGCTGTCAAGTTTTTTGGATCTAACGCAATTAGTCTGTCTAATGATATTATTGCTTCATTTTGTTTTCTAAATCTTGCATCTAATACACTCTTGTTGTATAGTGCAGATACATGGTCTGGTCTCATCTTCAACACTGATTCATAGCATTCTAGTGCTTTTTCTGGCTGTTCTACGAATTCATACAATTTCCCCACACTATATTGAATCTTGTAATTGCTCGGAATAACTAACAGTATATGATCGACTAATTCTAATGCTTTCGAGTATTCTTTTGTGTTGTAGTGAAAATTTACAAGACCAAAAAGTATTTTATCAAATTCCGGTTGTTTTTTTATTTCTTTGTGCAATAATTTTTTTATAATTTGTTCATAGAGCGCAATTATGGGCAAACACTTTTCAATTCTAGTTAATGTTTGTGACTGGACTAGATCAAAGTCTGTAAGTAATCCTGCAGAAAATAATTCTTTCTCAAGTATCTTGGTTATGACATTTAACTGAATCAGTATTTTTTCATCATCTTGGCTCATGTGCTCATCTACAATGAATGATTGTAAAATTTATCATCCATCTAGTAGCTATGCTAGAGTAGTTTAAAAAGACGTGATTGTTTGGATGAGCTGAGCTTTCTATCCTATTGATTTTGAAAGTCTATTCTTTGATTTGACAGCTTGACAGCGGTATTGCCATGCTATCAAAAAGCTTGCTCAACTCACCTGACTTGACAATGCATATTACATGCAAGAGAGTACTGTTAAAATCCGTCTGGTTAAGATCTGTAAAATTATTCTCATTAATGCTGTTCAAAGATTTGGTTAGGTTTGCCAATTCGTCAGGAGAAAATGCGAGACTAGCATTAAAATTTCCCATTGTCTTGTTATCCAAAAATCCTTGTAATTTGGCAGGATCTAGATCGAGCGTAGCATTATCTCCTAGAATCTTTGATATCTGTTCTGGAGTCATGTTCAGATTAGTATCATTGCCCATCATTTCTGACAACTCTTCTGAAGTCATATTCATTTCAGAGTCTTGTAATGTAGTACTGTTAAGATATTTTGATAGCGCAGAGTCATTTCCTAGAATCTTGGATATCTGTTCTGGACTCATGTTCAGATTAGTATTATTGCCCATCATTTCTGATAGCTGTTCTGGAGTCATGTTTAGATTGGTGTTATTTCCAATTAAATTGGCCAGCTGTTTTGGTGTAATCTTTATTGGACTAGTCATGTTGGCATAATTTGGCAATTGACTAGTGTCATTTAACTGAGAATTTTGGTCAGTATTTATCGCAGGAACATCAATTACTTCAAGATTGTTTGAAAATAAACTTGAAACATAAAGTTTGTTTGCTATAGGGTTTATCGCAAGGTATTGAGCTGCGATACCTGAATTGAATTTATTTATGACAGTGTTTGTATTACCATCTATCTCAAAAATTTCTCCTGTCTGTTCGTTTGTCTGAAATATCTTGTTTGTTAGTGGATTTGTTACTATTCCCCATGATCCTGCATTAGTTGGTATGTCTGTTATTATGCTGTCATTAGTTCCATTTATCACTGAGACTACTCCTGCTCCCCAGTGACTTACGTATATCATGTTGGTGACGGGATTGGCTGCAATTCCCCAGGGACCGCCATTGGTGTGTATTGTATCTATTATTCTATTACTAGAACCATCGATGACTGAAACTGAATTTGAAAGACTGTTTGCTACATAAATGCGATTGGTTGTTGGGTTTGAAACAATTCCCCATGGACCGCTTTGTACGTGGATGTTTGTAACTAGGCTATTTGTCTTGCCGTCAATCACTGAAACTGAATTTGAAAGTAAATTTGTAACATAAACTTGATTTGTGGATGGATCAACTGTAACTCCCCATGGATTATTTTCTACTGGCACTGTTGCTACTACCTTGTCAGTATTTCCGTTTATGACAATGACATGTCCCCCTAACCTATCTGTCACGTATATGGTATTTGTAGTGGGATTTACATCGACACGTGCTGTGCCGGTATCTGGAAGTATTGATCCTTGATTGAGTGAAATGTGGTCTGTAATCTTGTTTGTAAAACCATCAATTGCATCTAGAACACCTGTGACTGAACCTGTAACGTATATCTTGTTTGTAGTCGGATTTACTCCTATTCCTCTGCTCCCCCAGCCAATATCTATACTAGTTATTGCATATGATAGATGAACTGAGAGACTACCTGCTATGATAATACATATGATTAATGCATACTTTTGTGTGTTCAATCCTATTATCTTATCCATTTTCTTGCTCATATAACAAGCTGCAATACTGTTTACAAAAAAGGTTCCAATTTGGTCCTTTTTTTTGGAAAAAACAAGAACTGAGAACTTTGGCGTTTCTGTGGGGATGATAGGCCAGCCCTCAGTCTTACATGTATTTTATTCATGTTTTAGATTAGTCTATGTCTGTTTAAAACAAACGAGCTACGGTAAATTAGATATATGTAAGATGTTTTTGTTATGTCTATGCATATTTTGATAGCTGAAGATGAAAAAGATCTCTTGGATCAATACAAGGACATGTTGGAAGATAATGGTCACAAGGTGACTGTCTCAAATAATGGGGATGAATGTGTTAAAATTTATCGCATAGAATCTGAAAATAATAAAAAATCCGATGATCATCAGTCTCCATTTGACGCAGTTATTTTGGATTATCAAATGCCCCTAAAAAATGGACTTGAAACCGCAAAAGAAATCTTGGAAATGAATTCACATCAGAGAATAATATTTGCCTCAGGTTTTGTTCAAGAGACTTTTTTTGAATCCATCAAAAGTCTAAAACAAATAACTGAGATAATGAAAAAACCATTTCATCTACAAGCATTGATAGATACTCTGGAAGACAAGGAGATTTATCAAAAACTAGAGAAACTAAATGTGGATATTTCTGCAATTAAAGAGCTTAATCCATCACATGCTCAGATTAAAGCATATTTTGATGTATTGTGTCAACTACAAAAGGGACGAACATTCTAAAATATTCTGATATCCACAAATCTACATAACACACAAAAAATGTTATGTGTTGTTACAAAAATCATCTGAAGGTTTTATTCCATTATATAATTTTTGTAATGCACTAACATCACATTCTGATATGTATGGATGATCTGTAGTGATTGATTCATGCATGAGGTCTGCTGTATTATTAGTGAGTGGTAAACCTAATGCGTGTCCGAACTCATGTCTTACTATTGATCCTATTTGAGTATCGGTTAATTTGTCTGCATCATATATTGTGATGAATGCCTTCAATATTTGATTTCCATTCACTATTGTTCTTGTAGTTCCGTAATATCCGTCACGATCCTTGATTTTGGAAAGTGTTATTACTATTTGACCTTCTCCATTGGAAGATTGAATGACGTTAAATTTTTCTGGAATGTTATGCTTTGTAACTGATGTAGTTTCTAGTGCACCTTGCCATCCTGTGAAATATTTGCCAGTTTCAGAATTTGAGTGATATAATTGAGAACTATCGCCAGTAATAGTCTCTGTTGATGTTATAGCATTTTCTATTGATTGAATTTTTTGGTCAGTTACTTTTGCATTGTTTTCTATAGTTACAACTAGTGGTGTCTGGTTGTCGATATCCCAATACATAAAGCCATCAGTGGTACTTCCTTGGAGATTTTCTGTTACGTATCGAGTCTTTATGGTTGAATCTATGTCTGCTGATGGAATTACATAGTTTGCTGCCACAAAAAATAACAAGATTACTACGATTGGTAGTACTAATAGCTCTATCTTGAGTATGGTTTTTGCACTTAGCTTTTGAATTCTTTTTTTGACTAGAATGATTTCATGGGATATTGTATTTTGTTTTTGAAGCAAATCGCTGATTTCCTGTTCTGGTTCGAGATCCAGATCGTCCCTTTTTGCTCTTAATCCGTCTTGTAGCTCTAATAATTGGATATACTCTGTGGTTTTGCTAAGCTCATTTGTTAGGTGTTCAAGATGACTACGTAGTTGTTTTATCGAATCTTCCTTTGCTTGCATTCTTTGGGTCATCTTATTCTCTCTCCTATGCTAGTGTAGTAATCAAGTCCCATGGCGTCAACACGTTATTTTGTGTCATGATAAATGCATTTTTCATTCCAAGCATTATTTTACACATTTCAGGTACTGTAATATTGTCAGATATTATACGACCAGTTTTCAAATTCAATGTATTTGCCTTGTATTCAAGAAAATCATCTACATCATCAAGATAATTCAGTTCTGATATTTTTTCAAATATTGTTTGCGGAGTGACAAACAACGGTGTTTCCTCCAAGATCACAACATCGGTATTATTTCTTAACATTTCACCTATGAGAAAACCTATGTTGTCTTCTTTTTGAAACGTAATCACTTTTTTTGAAGGCATGTCCGCAATCTTGATTCTTGTGTCACACAGTATTCCAACTTCTAATAATCGTCTTGCAGATATTGTTGAAAACTCACCGTCTGTTGTTTGCACCAGGGCAAAATCTCTCCTGATGTCATTCATTTTTTTTAGTAAATCATAAACTCGCATTTTTGCCGATACCATCTCTAAACTTTTATTCATTATACTGTTTACTGTTTGTTCTGAAAAGAAATCATGAGTTGGATTTGAATACATGCCTTGCAGGACTTCTTTACTTCCAATCATTCCGACTGGCATGTCGTTTTCTATTGCTACCAAATTATTGGTATGTGTTGCAAGAAAACGTATTAACATAGATGTTGCCACCCAAACTTTTTCCTTGCTTTCAATTGTAGCCATTGATGAATATACAAGCAAGTGTGGTAAAATCTCCTCGATGGTGCAGTGATTAAGATCTTTTCCCAAAGTAGAAGGAGAAAAAAGTATGGATTCTCTTTTATTATGATTTTTCATTTTATCGTATACCATGTTTCGCAAGTCTGATAGGAGTCTATTCTTCATCTAAAATGCTCCTGAGGTAAAGTATTTGTTTAAACAAATATCTGACTTCATAAATCTTAATTAAAACTTTGAAATGATATTTTCTAGTATGTTCGCATTGAACAGACTTGTGTTTGATTTAATTATGGGAACACATTGTTTTTCAAAATTTAAACATTGATGTATTTCGTTGGCCCTATTTTGACTGCATGTTTATACGAGATGGTGTTTTCTTAAATGATAACAGACTCTTTCTCTTGATTAAAACACCGCTTATTGCAATCGTACCAAGTACCATTATTGGCAATGTGTCAATTCCTCCTACCTTGAATGTTTTCAAATCTGCCTGAACTTTTCCGAGTGATGATGGTTTCCCAGTAGTTGAATTGGAATCTGAAATATCTTCATCTGTTCCATTGACATTTATCATCTTGCTTGCATGAGCTGGAATATATCCTAAACCAGTTGCGTTAGCATTTAGATTTATTGTACTACTGTTGGAATTTACTAGTAGAACGATATTTGCTGTACCGTTTTGATTTGTTATAGAATCACTATTTTGAATAATAGCTCCACCCACTTTCCAATGTATTCGCATATTCTTTAATGGATTACCGTGGTCTAGTGCAGTTACATTTGCAATTAGTGATTCACCAGGCAAGGCAGAGTTGGGAGCTATTATGCTCAATGTTGGAGAAAACTTGTCTGCAGTAATTTTGTATGTGGCAAGAGGCATGTCATCTGCAAATATTGAGACTTGTGATGTTCCAGTGGAATTTGGGGTTATGTCTAATGGTACATAGTATTGGCCTTTTGCAATGGTGACGTTTTCTGGAAGTGTCAAAACATCTTTGTTACTTGAAATTAGTTTTAGAGTGATATCTTTTTGAGCAAATACCGGTTTTGCACTAGAATCTAAAATCTGTACCACTATTGTATTATTCATATTCATAAGAATGGGATTTTGGTAATCTAAAACTACTTGGGATGGTAAATTACTGAATGCCGGTAATGCGATTGAAGTCTGATTGTTGTCTGAGAGTACATTGACTGTTGAAGTACCAGTTTTTAAAGAAGTGGCATTTGCCAGAATTACCATGTCTCCTCTATGAATTATGACTGGTTGTACTGAGACATAATCATTAGGTATTACATCCAATGCAGAATCATTTGCAAAGTCAACCGGAATGCCCGTAGAGTCTGTTTGATATACTGCAATTGGAAAGTTTGTGTTGCTTAATATCTTTGGTACTAAAGATAGTGCATTAAGTGAATTACTGGCTGGTAATGAAATTATCGGATTAACAGTCTGATCATTGTATGTTACAACATGCAGTGATAGTGAAATTGGAAGGGTTGTACCCACCTTGGCAAATACAGGTGCAGCACCTGATCCTTTGTTTAGCGTTACATCATCAACTGTCAGTGACTTTGAATCTGATGAATCGATTTCTATCTGCATGTCATGGCTGGCAATTATTGGATTTCCGGCCTTGTCTTCTAAGTGTAAAACTCCGATTAGCTCATCTTTTCCTGTTGCTAATATTGGTAAAATATCGAGTCGAGCTGATTTGTCATCATAAAATTTGGCAGTAAATGTAGTTATCTGACTTGGTCCAGAATTGACATATCCATTTGGTGTTGATGATAAAACATTGTAAGTTCCGTTTGTTCCTGCACTGACTGCAATGTCTGTGTATCCCCAATAGGATCCTTTCTTTATTATTATGGGTGCGTTTGATTCAACATTTTGTATTACGGGGCTTGTATTTGTTAAGATTGCATTTGGATCATTGATGCTTACTGGAATTACAATATCTTCACTTGCTGGTGTGGGAATTCCGGTTGCATCTGTCAATTGTGCAATGGCATAGGATGTAGAAGATTGATAGTTGTTGATCTTTTTAGGATATGCATACAAGTGTATTTCTGGAGAGCCCGTTTGATTGACAGTAACCTTTGCACTTGATGGTTGAAGTGAGTCTGCTGATGCAAATATCTGTGTATTTCCAACCTGGGTTGCTTCAAATTTTTCTATTCCGTAATACTCTCCTGCTTTTATCAAAAGATGTGTGTCTGCTAACATTGCAATTCTGCTATCTGCAGCATCCAAATTAACTAAAACATCATTTTTCGAAGTAGCAGGCGAACCATTATTGTTTATCAATTCTGCAGTAAAATATCCTGTATTGGGACCGTTCATTGAAAGAATTGGAGGCGTTGCTTGCACCAATAATTTGACTGGGTAATTTTGATTTCCATAAACCGTTATTGGAACCTCTTGTGACACAAAACCTGGTGCACCGATCTCAATTTTTGCATTACCTTGTCCTATTGTTTTTAATTTGATATTTGTAATGAAATCATCACTTCCTTCTACCCCCATTACTTGTATGACTGAAGAGTCTGTTGAAGAAAATACAAGATTATCAATTTTTTGAGGATATACATGAGCTCCATGCAAAGCATAAACTTGCAATATGCCGTCGGAACTCTCAATTAATTTTTGAGGCAGTACTCTGACTCCAAAAGTATAATCGTCACTATCTGCGTACGATTTCATTATTCCAATGCTGGAAATTATGATCAAAATTACAAGTATGGTCCTCAATACTAGTGAAAATACCTTAAAACATAATATAAGATGGTGTGTGATTAATCTGAACGAAATTTGAATTTTTAAAACAGAGGAATCTGAAAACTGTTATGCTGATTGGTATACAACTTCAATGGGTTTTGATTTTTTCCATAAATGTTCACATAGACTAAAGATGTTGTTTACAATCTCTGTAGAGTTGGTATGAACTATGGAATCTGCATCATCATTTAGATCCATTGTGCCTTTCATTGAGCCTGACATTACGATCTGTTTGTCTTTTTCAGCAACCATTCTTCCCTTGGATGGTAGTTTTCCTACTCTTGTTTCGGTGGCTCCGAGTTTTTGTACTAAACTTACTGCTTGTTTATTTTCGACCTCTGTTATTATTCTGACCTCTCCGCCCTTTTTGATACAATCTTTTATCTTTTCAGGAATTGCAGTATGATACATTCTCATTATATCTTCAACTGTACTGACTACGTATACTACATCGCTTGCTTCATTTACTAGTTTTCCAATTCTTGCATAAATGTTGGATCTACCTTGTATTATTGAAAATGATGACATCGAATTGTCCGGAGTTGGACGTTTTAACTCTTCAAGACTTGCAACAACCTGTTTTGATAGTTTTTCCATGGTTGTAATTTCATCTTGTTTTTTCTGAATGATTCCTTTGAATGCTTCTTCTGGATTTACTGATTTACAAATTGTAGGATTTGACAATGTAGTTGTAATCAACCCTAAATTTCGTAATTTTGTAAGTGCTCGGTATGCCTTACCTCTATCAACATCCAATTTTGCAGAAAGGCTTCCAACTGTGACCTCTCCTGTTCGAAGTAAACCGAGATAGATTTTGGCATCATCGCCTTCTAAACCGAAATACTTCAATGTTGCAAATAGATCTTCTTCAGTATTCAAAACAAAACACTCCAAAAACTAGAAAATTCATGATCGAGATGATGTGTCAAAATACCAGATGATGCGATAGTTTTGTCTGTTTTGAGCATAGAAATGTTCTCAGTTTGACCTAGATTGAGTTCTGAACTGAGAGGCATTGTAGATCGGGTTTTATTGTTGTTTGTATATAAGTAGGTTGATCTCTTGTCATCGCCTTTTTGTCTAATGCTGTTGACAATTGTTTTATTTTTTGTGGCTAATGAGAGGGAATGCATCATAGTGATGTAGAATCGTACAGTGATATGAGCAATTGTTTGTATAAAATAAACAAACGCAAATAGGCAGTACTACACATCTTGTTGAGAATTTGTGTAAAAGATGTTCTAGTTGCATTATATACTACCAGTTATTCTTGTTGATAATTATTTCATTATGAACGTGAGTTCTGGTTTGATCATCTGAAGAAATTGAGTTTGTTTATGACATGTTCTTTATGTGTGGAATACATGTTTGATATTGACGAGGGACATGAGTAGTACATATCAAATTGAGAATGTTGCCATTTTGTCAAAGAGATTTTTACTATGATTCCAATTTGTAAAATGATTCTATATGTCATGAAATAATGCCAATAATATTCTTGTTTATTTTTCTATCTTATTTCATCTGTCAAATGATTGATTTCTTTAAGTGTGATTATTGTTAAGAAATGATTCCAAATAATTAGGTATATCAGTAAATAAATTTGAGAAATCTTAATTTATTGACTAGTGAGAATTTCTCATCGTTAGCAATGTCTGTTGATGTGACTAATATTAGAATTATCTTGGCATTAGTGATGTTAGGAATTGCATCTTATACAGACATCAAAAAGAGAGAAATCGATGATAGAATATGGATGATCTTTGGCGGTCTAGCTGTACTTCTTTTGTTTTTTACACCAAATGTGATTAATTCTCTTACCATGATTGGAATTTCATTAATAATTGCGCCTGTTGTACTATTTGTTTGGCGTATTGGTTTTTTTGGAGGGGCAGACGCTTTTGCATTAATTGTTCTTGCTGGTCTTGCCCCCGAATCAACGTTTGTCATTTCACAAGTTCATCCCTTTACTACATTGATTAATACTGTACTACTTTCAATAATTCCTGTTCTAGTAAACGTAACGCGAAACACTTTTTCCGTATTGAGGAATGAAGATATCTTCAGAGATTTTGAGACTGAAACCAGAAAAAGCAAAATAATTGCCATGTTTGTAGGACATCGATCAAAAAATCCAAAATTTAGTTTTTCTATTGAAAAAAGAGAAGGAAACTTGCGCAAGTTGGATTTTACACTAAAGAACGCAGATGCTGAAGAATTTTGTTCTTCTTCTGATACTTGGGTTACGCCAGGAATTCCATATATGATCTATATTTTTGGTGGATTTGTTATCCAGCTTGTCTATGGAGATGTTGTCTTTAATGTCATCAAAATGCTTCACTGATGTCTTGACAGCTTGCTTACGGGTTTTTGATCTAAGGTTTATTAGTTGTAAAAAAAACGCCTAGGTATGAAGCTAAAGATTGCAATTGCGATGTCCGTAATATCAATAGTAATGCTTTGTATTTATGGCGCAGACGTAATTGTGGCTAATGGTAATAAAATGGGATTTCTTCCCATGGATGTATCTGTTAGGGGCTCAATTTTTGGAATAATCCCATCTGTAATGCTGATAGTTTCATTTTTCATAACTAGGAAAGAGTCATCCAAAAAACTAGGTATGTTGATAATAATAGGTGGTGCTCTGATACTTGCAGGCACTGGAATAATTCTTGCAATGCAAGGTGGTCAATCTCAAGATTCTCGTGGCATACGTGAAATGGGGGCTGTTTTAGGCATAGGTGTTATAATTGCCATCTTGGGTGCAATTAAAATACGAAAATCCTAGATTTATCAGTCGACTGTCAGGTCAGGCTTACATCCGAAGAAATACTCAAAGACGAGGCTATACAATTCATTGATATGGCAAATTGTTCCAAATGCGGTCAGGATGTAGGTAAGGTATACGACTGTGAACATACTAATGATGAAAACTATTGTGTAGAATGTTATACTGAATTACACTATTATCTTACTGAGAAAAAACCTCTTGGCAATACTTGAATTCATCCGAATGTCGAATGTGAAATTTTCCAAATCTTTTAATTCAAATTGAAAAATTCCTTATCTATGAAAGCAATACTCCTTTCTGGAGGATTTGGTAAACGACTCAAGCCCTTAACAGACTATCTACCAAAGCCTTTGATACCAGTTTGCAATTATCCGATTATTGAATGGCAGATACGTTATTTTAAAAAATTTGGAATTAAAGACATCATAGTATGTGCCGGTTACAAGGCAGATCAAGTGATAAAGCATTTGGAAAACAAAAATCTCGGAGTAAATCTGGAATATTCTGTTGAAACATCTCCTCTTGGTACTGCTGGTGCAATAAGAAAAGCAAGTAAGCATATTGATACTGATGATTTTTTTATTACAAATGGTGATATCTTGACAAATATTGATTTGAGAAAATTAAAAACTCGTTCTAACTCTGTTGCAGTTATACCACTTCGAACATCATTTGGAATCGTTCATCTGGATGGAACAAAGGTTGAACGATTTGAAGAAAAGCCTGAGATGTCTAATTATTGGATGAATGCTGGCATCTATTATCTAAACAAAGATGTTTTGAAACACCTGCCGAAAAATGGTAATCTGGAAAATACAACATTTCCACTTTTTGCAGAATCTGGAAGGTTGCATGCCGTAAAATATGATAAAGTCTTTTGGAAGTCTATCGACTCCTACAAAGACATGGAAGAATGTGAGGCTTTTATTCAAACCAATAAATATGAAAAATTCATTTTTTCCAAGTGAATATGATGAGACTTGGGTTTAGTTTAGGTTCTCTCTTGTCAGTTGAAGAGATTCTTGACTGTACAAAAGTATTGAATAATCATAATGTTGATTCTATTTGGATCCCAGAAACATGGGGGATGGATTGTTGCTCTATTTTATCACAGATTGCAAGCATTGCAAAGAAACCCAAGTTAGGTTCATCCATCATCAACATCTATTCTCGTAGTCCTACATTGACAGCCATGTCTGCTGTAACACTTGATGTTGTATCTGGTGGGAGATTTATGTTGGGGCTTGGTACTAGTAGCAAACCAATTGTTGAAGATTGGCATGGCGTAGAATTTACAAAACCATTACAAAGAATGCGAGAATATGTGGATATCATTCGTCTTGTCATGTCTGGGGGAAAGGTATCGTATGACGGTAAATTCTTCCACTTGAAAAAATTTGGTCTTTTGATCAAGCCTCAAAGAACTAGAATCCCGATTTATCTTGCAGCAATAAATCCCAAGATGGTAGATCTGACTTGGGAGATTGCAGATGGAGTAATTTTTTACCTGCGACCCTTACATGAATTAAAAACAACAATTGAAAAAATGCAATCTGGAAGAAAAATTGATGTTGCATGTCAATTAATAACATGTGTTTCTAATGATTCTGAAAAAGCAATTATCCGTGCTAAACAAACCATTGCATTTTATATTTCAGTTGGAGTAATTTACAGACAATTTTTGGCATCAAATGGGTTCAAAAAAGAGACTGATGCAATATTTGAAGAATATCAGAGAAAAGGTCTAAACGGTAATCATGTATTTGTGACCGATAATATGGTTAATTCTTTAGCAATATGTGGAACGCCCGAAGACATACGACAAAAGACAACACAATTTATTGAATCTGGAGTGAATTTGCCAATACTTCAATTCAACCCGGTAGAAAGCGTAAAAGAATCATTTGAACTTCTTGTCAAAACTCTTGCTAGGGATATGAAATGAAAAAAGTGGGAATTGTTGCTGCAGGTATTACAAAATTTGACAAGAGTGAGAAGCCTCTTGAATCTCTGATGCTCTCATCAATTCGACCGATTTTTGAGAATACAAAGAATTTGAAACAAGATGATGTTGATGTTGTGCTTACATCTACAAACGCAAATCGTAATTATCTTGCAAATATAATATCGGAACTATCTGGAATAAAACCAAAAACATCACATTCCGTTGAAAGTCTGTGTAATTCAGGTACAAACTCTCTGGTTTCAGCATATGCTTATGTTTCCTCCGGACTTGCAGATGTTGCACTTGTTACAGGAGCTGACAAGGCAGACAACCCAGGTCTTGTCCTGAATTGGGACATGTCACGTGGCGAATATCAGCATCCGATTTTTTGGTCATCCATGTTTACAAGTGCACATATGAGAAAATATGGTACAACTCTTGAAGATCTAGCATATGTTTCTGTTAAAAATCATAAGAATGCATTGAATAACCCATATGCATATTTTGAAAAATCGTTTTCATTTGACGATGTAATGAACTCTAGAAATCTCACTGAAAATCTAAGATTGCTTGATTGTTCCATTCCATGTGATGGTGCAGCATCTGTACTAGTGTGTTCTGAAGAGAGAGTAAAAGAATTTACAGACAATCCTGTCTGGATTTCTGGAATTGGTCAGAAGACTATCTCTGCAAGTTTTACAAAGAATAATAATTTGGCATCCATGGAATCAACAAAGAGTGCAGTTGGTGATGCTTATCACATGTCCAACAAAACTGCTGGTGATATTGATGTAGTTGAACTTCATGATGCATTTAGTATATGTGAAATCATTGAACTGGAAGACATGGGATTGTGTCAAAAGGGACAAGGATCAAAATTTGTCAGAGATTTATACGATACAAATAACAATAAAGTAAACCCGCGAGGTGGACTGATTGGAGCAGGTCATCCACTGGGTGCAACTGGGATTGCACAAATTGTAGAAATATACCAACAACTAAGCGGCAAGGCAGGGAAAAGACAAGTACAGGGTGCAAAAACAGGTCTTGTCCATAACATGTCTGCAGGTTCTACATCATCAACGGTATTGGTGCTAGAATCATGACTAGATTTGAAGATGAATTGAAGAACAACAACTTTGTGTGCAGCTATTGTACAAAATGTCAGCATTTTGTATGGCCAGCAAGTGACTTTTGTAATAAATGTCTTGGAGATGTGATGTGGAAACAAGTATCAAAGAATGCTAAAGTTGTTGAGGTATCCAGTAAAGATGAACAGTATTTTTGTATTGCAGAGTTTGAAGGAAATATTCGTGTATTTGGAACTCTGTTGGAGAACTTGTCACCAAAACATGATCAAAACTTAATTCTTGAAGAATGTGGTTATGACAAAAGCCCAAAGTTTGTCTTCAAGACTGTATGAAATTAAAGTTGTTTATTCGAATTTTAGATTCGATTTTTCTAGTTCCAAAATGGGGATATAAAGCGACATTCCATCGGTTCCAATTTTTTCTACAAAACTATAATCTCCAGTGAGTCGTTTTAATTCAATGAATTTCTTTGTGGGTGGACCGTTTGCTACTAGGTAATGGATTACATTTCCTCCAATTGTACCAGTTTGTATGAAAATAATATTCTGTCCATTGTGATTTAAATGGTAAATCAACGGTACAGCACCTAAAACTGATTGGGATGAATATAGGATAACTTTGAGTAGATCGCCATACTCTTTGTATTTCAAGTATGTTATCTGGTTATCATTTGATGACATGGTTTTATTGTTGTAATCATGGCATATTAATGCTAAGGCACAAATACAGATTATTGTTGTAAAATGATTTCCCGTAGTGGCTGTGTTAAAAAAAAGTATGTACCAAGGTGTTAGTATAATTACCACCTAGTCTATATCATTAAATTTATTTTATAAAATTGAAAACAAATGATATCTGTAGAGCAGGCTAAATTTCATAATCACAAAACCATATCGCATAAAAAAAATACTCAAACAATCAATCAACGGGTGGCAAGAACAAGAAGGCAGAGAGGTTACAACTGGGAGGATACTCTGGTCAAGAGATTTAATGCAATTGATGGCTGGAAGGCTTTTAGATTGGGGTCACCTAGTGTAGGATTGCCAGATATACTCGCAGTAAGTACTAGGGAGAATGTGATATATACAATTGAAGCAAAATCTGGTACAAATACCACTTTAAGGGTACCATTTGATCAAATACAGCGTTGTCTGAAATGGATTCACACTTTTGAACTATATCAGACAAGAAAAATGATTGTTGCATTCAAATTTTCTTCCAAGAAGAGAATAGGTACTGGAAAATATGAACATCGTGAGCTTCGAGAATTTTTTAAAATTTGGGATGAAAAGTATCCAGTAACTGATTTTATTTGCACATATGATGGTGATACTTATGCCATGCATGAAGGAAAGAGGCAACCATTAAAGTTAGAGTCTTGTGTAATGCCGTTTGTTAAAAACCAAAGGCCATTTAGATCGAATACTTCTTTAATGTGATATTGTAAACATAAGATAATGAGCTTTGAGGATTTTGTTGATGAGCGTAGTTTAGTTAGCCGCGATGCACTTGGTACAAAGGAAATAAAACTCAAGTTACTTGAAGTTGAAGACGATACTTCAGACCACATTTGGCGATTCGGTGTACGAGTGAAGGTAAAAAAAATTCTAATTACAATAAAACACATCAACACACAGCAGATTGAGGAAGGAGAATGTGATTTACATGATATTGAAAAAGAAATGAAGGAAAAAAGACACTATAGTTCTACAAACAGGTGGGTTCCAACAACTGATATTAAAAATGGGTATATTGTAAACTCAAGACATGCATCATTGTTAGCTGATGCTGTAGCATTAGACTATATTACAATCTAAATTAATCTTGCAATAACATCCTGTTGTTTTTGTTTCCAAGTTGTATTCGGCACTATTTTTTTGACCTTTCCATTAAATAACACGAAATTTATTCTCTGAATTCTATTTGTATTTTTTAAAACAAGTCTCTTAATAATGGGTTCAGAATCTACTTGGATGTTAAGCCTTGATTTGTTTAAGAATTTGACAAGATGATCTCGTTGATTTTTACCGGCTTGAGGGGTGATGAAAGGTATGGTTTCAAATCCTGTTTCTTGCCCTTTGATGACCATGATTCTATTTTTAGACCACACTAAAACTCCGGTACATTTTAAAACAAATTTTCCTTGCGCAAGATTTGTGAAAAAATCTAGTGTTTCTTTATTTACTTTAACCTCTTTTCTATCCTGTTCTATTGTAGAATCTAGATTGAAATATCGTCCCTTGTGATATATCAGGGGACTTTTTGTGTCATCATGTTTAATGTGAACAACTTTTCCAACCATCATAACATGATCACCAATTTTTTCTTTTTTGATTAGCTTACATTCTGCATTTACTGTACAACCTGAAATCATGGGTGTTTTGATTTTTTTAGGGGAACTGATTTCGAAAATATCTTTAATTTTCAACTTGTCGATTTCTGATCCTGAATATCCGCCGGCCACATTTACCTGAGTTGTTTGATCTTTTGATGCTACATTTACTCCAAATTCTTTTGTTTTTTCTATGTTCTTAATCGTCTGAGACCCATTGTGGATGAAGATGGTAATTAAAACTGGATTGTATGAAATTTGCATGACCCATTCTGCTGCCATGACATTTGGGCCTTTGGTACCTCGCGATGTAATCATGCTTACGCCTGTAGAAAAATATCGCTCTGCCTTACTTGGAACTTTTCTAGTCAACATTGTGTTCACAGTGTTACTGGTAATTGTTCTTTTTTACAGAAAACTTTATGAAAGCATGATGGCGAGTCCATGCATGATAAGTCAGGAAATCACCATAAATGGTAAAAAATACCGTTTAACACTAACAGATCAAGTGCTTTCCGATGTAAGAAGGCTCAAAGCATTGTATAATGCAGCATATGAGGACCCTGAGAGTTTTGATGAAGTAAGCTCTGCCATATCTAATACCATTACTCAGATAGCAGCTGCTGTGGAACCAGAAGTTTCTGACAGTGATTTAGACGGTTTAATTCAAGCAGTTATGAAGGCAGTGGATGAAAAAAGCAAAGAGACTGAAGAGGCAAAAACAAAACACTTGGAAGACAAGGCCAAATCTGCAAAAAAATCCGCTGAAAAACCTAAAAAATCAAAAAAATAGTCAGTATAACTATACAAGAACCCTCATATTGGTTAAATGTAATAAATTCTCAGAAGAAATATGCAAACACATTGTGAATGTGGTATTTGTGGACATGTATCTGAAACAGAATGTATCTCAAAAGAGTGCAAGTGTTGCATCAACTTTCACATGCGTTCAGGTCCAAAAAAATAGTTTAGTTTTTTCATCGTCTCAGAGGTTTTTGTCTAAAATGCAAATTCTCTAGATTTAAATACAAACCAACTAAATTTTGCATAATGCAGTCCCAAGCATATCTAAAATGTATAGATCCCACATGTGGTTTACAATATCCTGTTACAGATACTAGAATTGAATGTGAGAAAGGTCACTTGCTTGATGTCAAGTATAGCTCCACTCCGCCTGTCTCGTTAAAAGAAGTTTTTTACAAACGCCGAAATCACTCTAACAATATTTTCAATGAAAGTGGAGTGTGGCGTTTTCGTGAACTTTTGAATTTTTGTCAGATCGATACTGAAGATATTGATCAATGTTCAAAATATCTAGTTTCATTAGATGGTGCAGAGGGAAGGCTTTCAAAACCATATCACATGTCCCGCGTATCACAATATGTTGGACTCCAAAATCTTTGGCTTCAACCAGAAGGATACAATCCAAGTGGTTCTTTCAAAGATAATGGTATGACAACTGCAGTTACACATGCAAAACTTGTTAAAATTAAAAAAATAATATGTGCATCAACTGGAAACACTTCTGCATCTGCTGCAATGTATGCTGCAAATGAAAACATGGACTGTGATGTATACATACCTGCAGGAGAAGTTGCACCTGGAAAACTTAGTCAAGCATTTCAGTTTGGTGCTCAGGTTGTAGAAATTAAAGGAAATTTTGATGATGCATTATCTGCTTCACTAAAACAGGCAGGACAAGCAGGGGGATATACTGTAAACTCTGTAAATCCATTTAGAATCGAGGGACAAAAAACAATTGTCTTTAGAGCATTAGAATTTCTAGACTGGAATCCTCCGGACTGGATAGTCTATCCTGGAGGTGCGTTGGGAAACACATCAAGTTGTGGTAAAGCACTCAAAGAGTTATACGAATGGGGGTGGATAAAGAAAATACCTCGTCTTGCAGTTGTTAATTCTGAAGGTGCCAACACTTTATACAATTTGTACAATGGTAAATTTGAAAATACCGAATTACGGTGGAATGATGGGAAAGCAGATACTGGTTTAATCAAAAGATATTATGAATATATGGATGAAAATAAGATTAGGCCTAAGACCAAGGCTACTGCGATTCAAATTGCAAAACCTGCTAACATTCTCAAGGGATTACGTGCGCTTGATTTTACAAACGGAGTTGTGACCCAAGTATCAGACGCCGAGATGCTTGATGGCATGGCACTTGTGGGTCTAAATGGATTTGATTGTGAAATGGCTTCAGGTGCTGTTCCAGCTGGTGTTAGAAAATTAATTGGAGAAGGAGTTATCAAAAAGGATGAAACAGTAGTAGGAATATTGACTGGACGACAAAAAGACTCTAGCATTCCGGTTGATTATCACAAAAATCCTCAAAACAAGTTTGCAATTCCACCACGAACTTAGTTGCCATTTGGAATCTTTTCTATCTTTATTCTGGTTGCCTGATTATTTACTACCTCTTCTACTGTCATCTTGACAGATTCTATAACTAGTCTATCACCAGTTCTTGGAATATCTTTTAATCTGTCATGCAATAAACCGCTCAAAGTAGAATAATCATCTCCTTGCGGAATGTTGGATTTGAGTATTTCATTTACCGTATCAATTTCTACGTCTCCACTTGCAAGCATAGTGTTTTTGTCCAACATCTTGAAGTTGAGCTCTTCCATATCAGTCTCATCCATTATTTCACCTACTATTTCTTCCAATAGATCTTCAAGTGTAACACAACCTTCCACACCTCCAAACTCATCAACTACAATTGCCATGTGGGTCTGTCTACCTTGCATCTCTCGAAGAAGTTTGCTGATTCGTTGTTCTTGTGATACGAAAATTGGTTTTCTGGAAAGCGATTCTAATGTGATTATCTTTTCATCCCTTTCCAAATTCTTTAGTAAATCTCTTACATGTAAAATACCAACAATTTGGTCTGTAGTATCTTTGTATAATGGAATTCTGGAATAACCACTTTTGCTTATCAGTGGCATTGCATCAAACAAGATCATTTTTGCTGGGAGCATGAACATTTTTGTTCTGGGAGTCATTACTGCACGTATTACAATATCATCAAACTTGAGGGCTCCATGTACAAGTTCATGTTCATGTTTTTTTAATGCCTTGTCTTCCAAACCTTGCTCAAGTACATTGTAAATTTCTTGTTCTGTAATCGGCGGTGGATGGTAAGGGCTTTTTAATATCCAAAGTATGGCATGAGTAATTTTTTCAAACAATATTACAAATGGATAAAAAATGTAACTAAACGTGAGTGTGACACCACTTATCCATAGTGATACTTTGACTGGATTTGCATTACAATATGATTTTGGAGCATTTTCGCCAAAGATCAAAAGTATGAAAGTCATTATTCCGATTGATAATGCAAGACCTCCATTTCCAAACAAACCTAATGCAATCTCGGTGGCAAGTGCAGACGATCCTACGTTTGCCAATACAGTTCCAAGATTTATTGTTGCAAGCATTCTGTTCGGATTGGCTTTTAATTTAGCAAGTGAGGCTGAGCCTCTAGCTTTTTCTTTCAATAATTGATTTACTTTGGCCTTGTTTGTTGCAATTAATGCCACTTCTGCCCCGCTAAAAATAGCCGATAAAGCTACCAACAATGCAAGCAATATTATTTTTAAAATCATTTCACTATCCAAGATTAATTACCTCGATGTGAGTGTCTGGCATATTGTATTGATCTTAAATTCTGTGTTTTAATCGATAAATGCGTTGATTGAATTTCAAACAATTGGTCTGTGTATTATTTTTCAACTGTCTCTTTTATAAGTTCACATTGGTTATGGGGTTTTAGAGCAATAAATTATTCCATATTGCGTCTTTATTCTCATTTCTTTGCAAAATGTTCTTGCAAAAGTTTTTTCTTTTCTTCCATGTGGAATAACTCTTCTGTATGCTTGAAAGCATCTTCTCTTTTTCGCTTGAATAACATTGCTTGCATCAAAAGATGGTTTTCTGGTACCACTATGCCGGTCTGATCATCAGAATATGTCAGTTTGACAACATCGTCTTGAACCTCTATTACATCTGCATGAATGTGGATCATGTTGGTATCTTTGAAATTAAATTTTATAGACTCGGCATAATCTCTAATGTCTTTAGTTCCTTTTGCATCGTATAATGTTGCAACACCGTATTCATTTTTGTACAGTTCAAGAATTTCTTGTGAATTTGGTGCAGGACCATCAAAACGAATGTCCATTAGGTGTACATGCATCTGTCTTGTCGGAACCTTGAAAGCACGAATGAAAAGTGGTGTATCTGCACCCATGTAGCTTTTAACATCGTCATTATGATGTGGTTTTCTGGTCCATTCGATAGAATCTTTCACAGTGGTCTTTGAATCCTCAAGGTCTGCCCATCGTCTCAACAGTGTTGCATCAAATCGCTTGATCTTTTTCCCATATTTTTCCTTGAGAGGTTGAAGTATTCGTCCCATTCCAGTAACATTACAACTTCCTTGCATCACATATTTTGTATCAAATGCCTTTTCATAGTTTACACGGGAATTGAATATCAATTCTGCGACAGATTCATTCCCTCCAATTTGCTCACCACCTTGGAAAATTGCATTGACATTTTTTGGTTCATATAATGTTTTTTTATTTTCATATCCCACGCCACCCGGTGCTGCATCTATCACTAAATCACTTTCAGAGATTATGTCCTCGATTGTTCCAGATATTTTGTAATTTTTAAAAGCACCAGTTTTTTCCTTTGGTACATAAACATGTAGTCCACGGGATATTGCATCTGCCACCTTGTCATCAGGAGAATACTTACCGACTCCGATGACTTCAACATCCTTGTCATCAGATATGAACTGAGTTATTCTACTGCCAATTGAGCCATATCCATTAACAAAAACCTTTTTCATATCTTTTTTGATGGCAAATCCCATTTATTTGGCTTACCCCTTTGACAAGAACTAAATAATCTGTGAAACTAGTTAAATTCTTGAAGATTCATCTCCCGTCAATAGGGATTGGGATCGGAGCAATTGCTGTTGTCATAGTTGTAATTTCATTATTCGGACAAGGCTTTTCAAATCACATGATTCCTAACAATATGCAGGGTAATTCTGATAACACTACACAAAATGATGCATCATCTCAAAAAGTAGCAATGAGTTTACTTACGGAAAATACCTCTCCGGTGCTTGGCTCAAACGATGCACCAATCACGATGATTGAATTTGGAGATTATCAGTGCTTTTACTGTAACCAGTTTTACCACACTACCGAACCAGATATTGTGAAGAATTACATCGATACTGGGAAGGTACGTATGATCTTCAAAGATTTTGTCATAATCGGTCAAGACTCTGTGAATGCAGCTCATGCAGCACATTGTGCGCAAGAACAAGGTAAATTTTGGGAATATCATGATGCATTATACAACAACTGGGCCGGAGAAAACACTGGGTGGGCATCATCTAGCAATCTGTTAAAGTTTGCAAATAGTGTTGGACTAAATTCCACTCAATTCGACCAGTGTATGGCTGAATCTCGATACATCTCAACTGTTCAAGGTAGCTTATCAAATGCCAAGGACCTGGGATTGACCGGAACGCCTGACTTTTTCATCATAGCGCCAGATAAGACTGTGTCAAAAATTGTTGGGGCTCAACCCTTTGACATATTTGATGAATTATTCAAATCCAAGCTAAAATCCTAATAGATTTCACACATATTGCAATAATATGACAAAAATTGTCAATTTCTGAGATCAAAAACGATTCTCAAAATCCTTATATCTGTAATTGGAAAGCTGAATCTATTGGCCGCAGGTATAGATGACATTGCCATCTACATCCCAAAATTGTTTGTAGACGCAAGAGACTTTGCAAAAGCCCGTGGTATGGATCCGGATAAACTACAACGTGGCCTAGGAGTATCAAAAATGGCTATTGTAGATACTAATCAAGACCCTGCATGTATGGCTGCAAACGCATGTTTGAGAATAATGGAGAGGAATAAAATCTCACCAAAAGACGTTGGAAGGTTATATGTTGCAACTGAATCATCTCTTGACGAATCAAAGGCAATGAATTCCTATGTGATTGGGATGTTAGAACAGGTATATGGAAATGATTCTTTTGAACACTGTGGCGGAATTGAATGCAAGTTTGCATGTGTTAGTGGTTCTTACGCTTTGTATGATAATGCCAATTGGATAAGAGCGGGAGAAGCAGAGGGTAAATCTGCCATAGTTGTAGTATCAGACATAGCAAAATACGACCTTGGCTCAAGCGGTGAATACACCCAGGGTGCAGGTGCTGTCGCAATGCTTCTAAGCGATAATCCGAGATTGATGACTTTTGATCCAAAAGTTACATCTACTTCAATCAAAAATGAATATGATTTCTACAGACCATTTGGAAAAGAGACTCCAATTGTAAATGGTCAATACTCAAATTTGCTCTATATGATACAGGTAAAGAAGGCACTTATGGCATACAAAGAAAAAGCCCTTTCTTCTGGAATAATAAAACTAAAAGAAGGCGAATCAATTCTTGATTATATTGATTTTGTAAATATGCATCTTCCATACAGCAACATGGGCAAGAAAGCTTTGACTTACCTACTAAGACACGAGTGGAGAAGTTTGCCACGCTGGAAGGGAATTGTGGAAAAAATGGGAATGACAGAACCGGTTCCAAAGGATCCCCGTGGAACTATAGAGTCAATACTTGCAGATGAAGAATTTATGCAAAAAGACCACGAATTTACAAAGCGATTTACAATGACTGATGAATTCCAGGAAGCATATGACTCCAAACTTGCAAGCTCACTTATTGCATCAAGTATGGTGGGAAATCTTTACACTGCTTCACTCTACATGGGATTTAGAAGTTGCATAGAATTTGAGTTCCAAAAGGGTGTTGATCTTGAGGGCAAGAGATTTGGATTTGGCTCTTATGGTAGTGGAAGTAGTGCAATGGTCTTCAGTGGTGTTATCATGGATACATACAAGGAAATTGCCAAAAATATGAACTTGGAAGCAGAAATAGGAGACAGACGAAAGGTATCACTTGAAGAATATGAACAAATTCATGAAAGCAAGCTCAGTCCAACTCAGAACATTTTGAACGGTAAAAAAGAGTTTGTTCTAGTAGGAGTGGGAAGCAGTCCTGAATTACGTGGCCAGCGCAAGTATGTGTTCAATGAATAGTTAACATAAATCGATCTTGACGATCAAAGCAAATCAACAAAAAGGATATAAAATCAGAAAGACTATCAATATTCATGAAAGACCGTTCAATGCCAGTTTGTTTTACAGCTGAACAATATGCAAAAATTGAACAGATTGCAAAGCAAAAGGGAATGTTAAACGCAGGTCAGCTTCTCGAAGAAGCATTAAAACAATAAAACCTGAGAACTAGGTTCTCATTCTTTTCCTTTATGATAACTATTTAATGGATTTAGTAATATTAAAAACCATGAATCTGTTTTCTCGAAAACCCATAATCTGTGCTATTTGCAAAAAAGAGTCTACTCATAAGAGTAAACCCAAGAGTGAATGGAAGGTGGAAGGTCCACTTTGTGCTGATTGTTATGTCTCTCAAATGAAAAAATTCTATGAACAAAGTCTAAGACAAAAATGTGTTACATGTGGGATTGAAAAAGATGTTCCAGATCTATGGGAGCCCCGATATCAATGGGATATGGAAGGACTATTATGCAAATCTTGTTTTGATAAAAAAGATCTTCTCTACAAGAGTCAAAAGGCAAATTGTCATGTTTGTGGGAAGAAACTTGGCATGATAAGGTACACTCCAAAGAAAAAGTGGGTGCTTGAGGGGCAATTGTGTAGGGAATGCTGGGACTCACACAAGGCAAAGTTGGGATAGATGAATATTTTTAAAAAATTCAAGTGTGAAATATGTGATGCAAAATTTAGACAACAAGAATATTTGATGTTACACCAGCAGTTACACCATGGTGACAAACGCTATGATTGTAAAGAGTGTAACAAGTTTTTTTCAAGTATGGAAGAAATGCGAACCCATATGCAACGTGTGCATAGTTATAGTGGAACTAGAGATATCTAAAAAGCCTTTATTGTTTTTACTACTGGTGGTCTAACTTTGGTGAATACTCTGAAGCCACAAATGCATTTTATTTCGGGCAATCTTGTAAGCTCGGATTGAGATACTTGAGTTCCACAACGCATACAAGAATAAAATACACTAAAGCTAGTTGGTTTTTCTTCTGCTTGTATTTCTGGAGTTGGTTCAGACATTTTAATCACTATTTCAAAGTAAGTTCGATATATACATCGTTTGGAATTTTAATTCTCATGAGCTGTCGTATTGCTCTATCATCTGCACCAAGATCAATGACTCGTCTGTGAATTCTCATTTCCCATTTTTCATATGTGTTAGTACCCTGACCACATGGTGATTTTCGTGTAACTACATTAAGTGTTTTTACTGGTAATGGTGTTGGACCTTTTACTTTGACACCTGTTTTTTCTCCAATGCCCTTGATTTCAGTACAGACCCCATCTAATCTTAAAAGACTAGTACTTGTTAATTTAATTCGGGCTGTCTGAGTCATTCAGGTCCCTATTTGGTGTATTTCTCAGTAATCTCTTTGACAATGCCCGCTGCAATTGTTGCGCCCATGTCTCTGAGAGCAAATCTACCCATTTCTGGGAATTCACCAAATGTCTCGATGCATAATGGTCTCACTGGCTTGATTCTAACGATTGCAGAATCTCCTGCCTTTAAGAACTTTGGGTTCTCTTCTTCAATTGCACCGGACTGTGGATTGATTTTTGCTTCAAATGCTACTATGGTTGCTGCAACTTGTGCAGTGTGTGCATGCATTACTGGTGTGTATCCAGGTGCAATTGCTGTTGGGTGGTGAATAACTATGATTTGTGCTCGGAATTCTTTTGCTACATTTGGTGGGTTATCAGCTGTTCCAATGACATCACCTCTGTGGATATCTTTCTTTTCAATACCTCTCAAGTTGAAACCAATGTTGTCACCTGGTTCTGCAGATGGCATTTCAGTGTGGTGTGTTTCAATTGATTTGATTTCACCTACTGCTCCTGATGGCATTACAACGATCTTCTGACCTGGTTTTGCCACGCCTGTTTCAACACGTCCTACTGGGACTGTACCGACACCAGTGATTGTATAAACATCTTGTATTGGGATTCTAAGTGGTTTGCCGGTTGGTTTGTCTGGCATTGTGAAATCATCAAATGCTTCGAATAGTGTTTTACCTGCCCACCATGTCATGTTTGGAGATTTCTTAACCAAATTATCTCCCTTCCAACCTGATACTGGGATGATTGCTACCTTGTCGAGCTTGTAACCTACTGACTTTAATAATTTCTCAGCCTTTTCTTTTGCAACTTTGTATGCGGCTTCTGAGAAATTGCTATCATCCATCTTGTTAATTGCTACTACTAGTTGTCCTACCCCTAGTGTTCTGAGTAAGAAAGCATGTTCTCTTGCTTGTCCACCTGGTGCTGTTGCGGTATCTGTTTCACCTTCTTTGGCTGACAAGACTAGAACTGCACAGTCTGCCTCTGAGGCACCTGTGATCATGTTTTTGATGAAGTCTCTGTGACCTGGTGCATCTATTAATGTGAAGAAGTATTTTGGTGATTCGAATTTTTGAAATGCTAAATCGATGGTGATACCTCTTTCTCTTTCATCTTTGATATTGTCCATGACCCATGCATATTTGAAAGTGTCACCTTTTCCGGTCTTCTCGGATTCGGCTGCATGTGATGCAATTGTTCTTTCATCTACTAATCCGAGTTCCATTAAAAAGTGACCCATGGTTGTAGATTTTCCGTTATCGATGTGTCCTACGACAATCATGTTCAAGTGAGGTTTTCTTGATGCTGCAGTGCTCATGTTGGATGTTACTTGAGAAGGGCTTTATTAGCATTTTCATTTTTTGAATTTTTTTCGGTCAAAAATTGAATTAATTTCTGACTCGATCATTTAGATCAATTTTTTTCACATGGTATAAATCGAACTATTTCATCACAAAGTACAATGAAAATTACAGTAACAGTAATCAAAGCTGATGTTGGCGGAATCGGCGGACACACAAGACCAAGTGATGGTCTACTAAACGCCGTAAGAAATCTTGTAAAGCCACAAGTAAGAAAAGATGGTAAGGGACTCTTGATTGATTCCTACATCGGATATTGTGGAGATGACATACACATCGTTATGACTCACACTAAAGGTGTTAACAATTCTCAAGTCCATGGACTTGCATGGCGTGCATTTGAAGCTGCAACTAGAGTTGCAAAAAGTGAAGGATTATACGGTGCAGGCCAAGATTTGTTGAAAGATTCATTTTCTGGAAATGTAAAGGGTATGGGACCTGGTGTTGCAGAGATGACATTTGATGAAAGACCAAATGAAGCATTTACAATTTATGCAGCAGACAAGACAGAACCTGGCGCATTCAATTATCCATTCTATAGAATGTTTGTTGACGCACTATCAAATACTGGTTTGATTGTAAACCAGAATTTAGCAAGAGGTGTCAGAATTGCAGTAATGGATGTAGAAAAGGGTAAAATTGCTACATTAGAAATGTGGCAAGACAAACCAACCTTGGAAGCAGCCTTGATGTATCCGGGAAGATATGTGATATCTACTGTATCCACTAAAGACAATCAACCAATATTGGCAGCATCAACTGATAGACTGCACAACATTGCAGGAACCTATGTTGGAAAAGATGATCCTATCTGCATAGTTAGAACTCAAAAAGACTTTCCAGCAACAGAAGAAGCAGGTGCAGCATTTAACAATCCTCATCTTGTTGCAGGAAATACTAGGGGAAGTCATCACATGCCACTGATGCCCGTAAAAATCAACTCTCCTGCAAGCATCAACTATGCTATCCCGATAGTATCAGCACTTGTGTTTTCAATGCATAACGGAATATTGACAGGTCCAATTGACGGATTTGGAACTGAAGATTGGGATTATGTTAGAAATGTAGCAATGAGACGAGCTGTTGCAATTAGAAGTCAAGGATTTGTCCATCCAGCAACTTTGGTTCCAGATGAATTAGAATACGGTGTAGGTTACAAGGCAAGAATGAGTGTCTTGTGGGGCAAAATGAGACCAATTCCAGGATCTAATCCAAATGTAAAACCAGGACAAAAACAAAATCCCGGAAACAAACAACATGGAAACAGACCACAACAACAAGGTCAGAGACCAGGTCAGAAACCACAACAAGGTAATAGACCACAACAACAAAAGCAAGGACAACATCCACAGCAAGGTCAGAGACCTCAACAAAAGCAACAGCATCAAGGTAATAGACCACAACAAGGTCAACCAAGACCACAGGGTCAGAGACCTCCACAAAATGGACAAAGACCACAAGGACAACATCCACAACAAAAGCAACAACATGGAAACAGACCACAACAACAAGGTCAGAGACCAGGTCAGAAACCACAACAAGGTAATAGACCACAACAACAAAAGCAAGGACAACATCCACAGCAAGGTCAGAGACCTCAACAAAAGCAACAGCATCAAGGTAATAGACCACAACAAGGTCAACCAAGACCACAGGGTCAGAGACCTCCACAAAATGGACAAAGACCACAAGGACAACATCCACAACAAAAGCAACCATCAAAACCACAAACAGCACCTTCTACTATTGAAAAAATTGTAAAACCGTCTACCGAAGTCAAAGTAAAGAAACCACGTGCACCACGAAAAAAGAAAACAGAAACTGCTACAACAAAACCGGCAGAAGGCACAGTTTCAACAACTGCGACACCAAAGACCGAGACTAGTACCTCGTCCTAGGTATCTCTTCTCTATTTCTCTTTTCATTTTTATAAAATACAATTTTTATTATCTATTTTTTTATTGTACTCTGTTGACAAAAAAAATACAAATTTTGATCATAGGAAACAATCAGAGTGGGACGACTCCCGAACTCGAAAAAATTGCATATGAAACAGGTGGAGAAGTAGCAAAATCAGGATCTGTTCTGGTAACAGGCGGATTGGACGGGGTAATGAAAGCTGCATCTCATGGTGCAAAAGATGCAGGAGGTTTGACAGTTGGAATAATCCCTCAAGATGATCCTTCATTTGCAAATGAATATTGTGATATTGTAATACCAAGCGGCATGGGCCTTGCAAGAGATTTTCTAAATGCACTTTCTGCAGATGGTGTTATCATAATAGGAGGGGGTTCAGGCACATTGTCTGAGACTTGTGCAGCGTACATGTACAAAAAACCAATTGTTGCAATTAAAAACAGTGGAGGAGTCGCAGAAAAATATTCAGACCAATATCTTGATTATAGAAAAAGTGTATTGATAATAGGCGTATCTTCACCAAAAGAAGCTGTCAATACAATTTTAGAAAAAATTAATTCTACTTGAGTGATATCAAGTATTGATCTGGTTCGTAAAACTTGTTTCCTTTAGATAGTTTTTGTAATTCTTGTACAACATTTAAGATTCCAAATTCTTTCGCAGTGTCAAATAATGGTTTTTTTAGCCCCATTCCAAGTAACAAGGCTTTTTCAATTTCAGTAACATCACTTGCCTGGTTTGTAACAAGCCATGCTGCATTGTTCAGTATGTTTCCTAACAACTGGATTGGATTGAATTTTTTTGCCAAATCCTCTGTTAAGAGTATTCTTTCATATTGTTCTCCAGAATATTTGTAAAATCCTTCACCACTTTTTTGTCCTAGTTTCTTTTCATTGTATAATTTTTCAATCAATGGGTGTGGATTGATTACTTTTTTGTCACGTGAATGCATTTCCAATGTTGCCTTGTGAATTACATCCATGCCAGTAAAATCTGCAAGTTCGAATATTCCCATTGGAAAATGTAATGTAAACTTCACTGCAGAATCAATTTCTTCTTTTGTTGCACCAGTTCTATCCATTGCATATGCAGCTTCATGTACTAGCGGAATGAATAATCTATTTACAATAAATCCTGGAACATCTCTTTTACACAGAACCGGCTCTTTTGAAACTGATTTTACAAAATTGATTGTTGTGTCCACTAGATCCTTTGATGTCTTTTTACCTGGAATGACCTCAACTAGCTTCATTAATTGCGGAGGATTGAAAAAATGAATTCCTATGAATCTTTCTGGTCTAGACGTAGTGCTTGCAATTTCTGTTATAGGTAAAGTGCTAGTGTTTGATGCAAAGACTGTTTTTTGTTGTGCAACTTTGTCAACTTCAGCATAGACTTTTTTCTTTAAATCCATTATCTCTGGTACTACCTCAATCATCAGATCACAGTCTTTTAGAGCCTCTGCCAAATCCACTATTGGTACTATTCTTGCAAAAATCTCTTTTCCTTGATCTTCTGTAATTTTTTGTTTTGAAACTAGTTTGTCAAGTGACCACTTTATTTTTTCCATTGCTTTATCCAGAAATTGTTTTTCAATATCTCTAAGAACTACATTATATCCCGCCATTGCAGAAACTTGAGCAATTCCATGTCCCATTATTCCAGAGCCTAAAACCGTGATGTTTTTTATTGTCATGTTTACTGGTTTGAATCACATCTATTTGTAAGTTTTTAGGAATTCAAATCTTCTGTCAATATGATACTAGTTTTGTTTTTATGACATGATATTATATGAAATTATATGTTCAGGGAATTTCCAGAACTTAAACCGCCGCATGGAAAATTTCGTATTATCGGTATCGAAATGTTTGAGAATCCCGGTGAAGGTCATTGGATGGTAGAAGACATGGATAACGCTGAAGAGGCAATCAAAAAGGCAACTGCAATGACCAAGAATGCATCAAAAGACGCACCTGATCCAAAAAATGCAACAATATTTTGTGTATATGATGAAAACGGCAAGTATCTTGGAGGAGACCTCCATTCAAAACGTTAAGAGCAACATTGAATTCGTTTTTATATTTTCATCAAAATCTAATCAATGGAAATTATAGGCTATCTATGATTTCTTTGATATGTGTTGGAATTTCTGGTAATTCACCAATGTGGCTGACATTATTCTGTAATACATCTGGGCCAATTCTCCTCACTCTTTGCGTTCCAATCAGTGTAGCAATACCTCTATCAATATCCTTTTGAGGTAATACTGCCTTTAGTTTTTCGAGTAGAGTATTTTCATCCTCATACTTTGAAATCGCATGCTGAAGAAGTACCAACTTGTCTTCACTAGAAAGTTCTACCACGAATATCACGTACTATACCTTGATAAAAAATCTTTTTAAAAACTAGTTTTTTGATTTTTTCATTATTTCATCCCACAAAACCTTTGGTACAGGCATTGCAGAAAGACGAGAATTTCGTACAAGATCCCAATCCTTGAATTTTACATCGTTTTTTATTTCATCCAAAGTAACAGGTCTCTTGAGCTTGTTTGACACTTTAACATCGAACACTATGAATCGTTTGTTAGACTCTTTTGGATTTGGATACGGATTTGTTATTATGTCTACTATTCCAACTGCCTGTCTTTCGTCCCCGGTGTGATAGAAAATTGCCTTGTCACCCTTTTTCATACTACGCATATGTTTTAGAGCCAAATTGTTGTGAACTCCGTCCCAAACTGTTTTTTTCTCTTTTTCTAGGTTGTCAAAACCATATACTGTTGGTTCCTGTTTTAAGAGCCAATAATTCATGGATTTCATACAAATTTCTAATTTTATAGATTTTTTCATGTAAAATAAATGTGAAAGTTATCAAGAATATGCTTTATGTACATAGCACCATCTCCATGCATGATTTGGTAGTGCAACCATTACTGGATGTCCAGTTTTTTTAAAATGATTTGTTGCATGTGTCCCAGGCGATGAATCACAGCATCCAACATGACCACATGTAAGACACAAACGCAGTGCTATCCAATCAGTACTGCCCTCTTTTTCACACTCTTCACATCCTTCAGTATGTTGAGATATTTTCTCAGGCATGTCATCATAATGTTCACATTTTTTGTCCATTATCTCTCAACTACAAATAACGCCAGAGTAAAATAATTTTTTTTGTCAGTCCACATGTGAACTGGCTTGAATCCTGTCTTTTTTGCCATCTTTTTGATTTGAGGCACTGTATATTTGTAAGAGTATTCGGTGTGAATTAATTCTCCTTTTTTGAATTTTAAGAACAAATCAATCTCGGATGCAAATACATGTTGTTTTACAAGGGACTTTAGATACATCTCTATTCTTCTGTGTTTTTTATTAAATACTGCAACATGCTCAAACTTGTTTAAATCAAAGTTTGTTCCAATATCATTATTAAGACGCAATAAAAGATTGTAATTAAAATCAGCAGTGACCCCTGTAGAATCATTATATGCAGATTCTAAGATTTTTGTATCTTTTATCAAATCAAGACCAAGAAGTAGCATATCACCAGAATTCATGGAACTATGAATTTTTTCCAGAAATTCTATTCCGTCTTTTGTACTAAAGTTTCCAATACTAGAACCCAAAAATGCAACAAGTTTTTTTGTATGATCTAATGTCTTGATAAATTCAAGTCCAGTCTCATAACTATCTATAATTCCAGTTATCTTTAGATTTTCATATTCATCATGTAGATCAATTGAACTATCTTTGAGGATATCAGAAATGTCAACAGGATAATATTCTACATCTTTTTGTTTGCAAGTCAAAATTTCTAAAAGTTTGCGTGTCTTTACTGATGAACCACTACCCAATTCTACCAAAGCAAAATTGTCTGCAAGATATCCTGTCAAGTCGGATTTTATTTCATCGAGTATTTCAAACTCGGTTCTTGTTAAATAATATTCAGGCAGTTTACATATTTTTTCAAATATTTTCGAACCTGCATCATCATAGAAAAATTTAGGTGAAATGAATTTCTTCTTTTGTGACAAGCTAAATGCAATCTCTTGAGACATGGTTGAATTTTCTATCACTTTTGGTTTAAAGTAACAAAACCTTGGAGTTACTGCAATTTTTTCATAATTTTTGATTTCAATTTGCTGTTTTCCAATCATATGTCTTCCACACATCGAAATCCTGCAAACATCCATCGTTCATCAGGCCTGAAAAAATTTCTATAACTATTCTTGACTTGATATTGAGGAGTAGCAAATGAGGCACCACGAAGCACTTTTTGGTTGGAAAACCATTTATCGTTATATTCTGCAAACCCCGACTGGAATCCGGGATAGCCTACAAAGTCAGAGGTTGTCCATTCCCAAATATCTCCAATCATCTGGTGTAATCCATAATGGCTTTTTCCAGATGGATATGACCCAATTTCAGCAGGTCCCCACAGATGTGACTCTAACAAGTTTGCATGATTTTCAAATATTGACTCGTTTCCCCATGGGTATGTGGTCTTTCTCTGTTTTTTCTCATCCCATGAAGCAGCTTTTTCCCACTCTGCTTCTGTTGGTAATCTCTTACCTGCCCACCTACAGTATGCATATGCTTCATAGTATGAAACATTGCAAACAGGTTCGTTTGGATTAATTGCTAACTTGCCCCTAAAATCATTTCTTGTCCAGGTGTCACCATCTTTTTCCCAATACATTGGAGCCTTCCAATTATTTTTTTTGACTTGATCCCATCCATCTGCTAGCCAAAATCTAAAATCTTCATACCCTCCAGATTCTATGAATTTTAGATAATCCCCATTTGTTACGGGAAAAACATCCATCCGATATGGATTCAGATACACTTTGTGTTCTGGAATCTCAACATCATAACAAAAATCAGTTCCAGCATATCCAAGATCATACAATCCACCAGATATATCAACAGAACTTTTTTCAACACGAGACGGTTTTGGAACATCATTATGTTTTATGGGCCTATATGTACTTGAAAGCAAATGTTGTAAATCATACACTAACAATTCTTGATGTTGACACTCGTGATTGAATGCAAGTTTGAAAAGATAATCAAGATTAGAACCAATAATAGGATTTTTTAAAAATTCTTCAACTCGTTTATTTATGATAGCAAAGTATTGTAGTGTCTCATCAACCGTAGGTCGTGATATTATACCGCGTTTTGTTTTCTCATGTGGTATGCCAAGTGCTTGATAGTATGAATTTAAAACCTTGGAATATTCTTGAGAATAAAACTCGTAACTTGAATTCATTTTGCTCATTATAACTTCGTAGAACCACGTGACATGACCCAAATGCCATTTTGGAGGGCTCATAAACGGAGCTGTCTGAACTACAAAATCTTCTTTTTCAAGAGTTTGTACAAGTTCAAGTGTTTGTGCCCTGGTCTTTCTAAATTGTTGAGATAAAATCATAGTGTTAGAATTTTCTTGTGTCACTGTCATGATATCTGTGACGTGAAAACACTATATTAGTCATCTTCCAAATTTCTCCCAACTGTACAAGTGTTTTATGGTAACACAAATTTTATTTTTGTAATGATATATCTACAACAAATCTCGTATAGATTCACCATATCTTATGTATCCAAAAGAAATCCAATCATCATCTATGATGAATGATTCGTAATGCGTTTGTTCTGACTCTTTCTTTCCCTTTGTATTCTTGTTTATCAACCATTTTTTTCCTAGAAGACACATCAACTGTTTTATCATGTAACAGGCTTGCGGTTCTAGAATAAAACCAATTCGATGAAATGATCCCAAGTAATTTTTTTATAAATGCCTCATTTGGACTCGTATCATGTACGCCTTGCCAAATCTATGAAAATAACATGGTACAACAATTGATTTAGCTATCCTCTTAAACCCCAGATGAGATTTGAAATAGTAGATTTTGGATTTAGAAAAATTCACAGAAGATGTCTATACAGTTGCCGAGAAACTAACTCGTGATCAGACCCCTGAAATAAAATCAAAGACAAATTTTGTAAGAGAACGACTAATTGAGTTGTACAAAAAAAACCTAGTCAAGATAAACCATTCCGTATTGGAGATAATATGTGCGGCAAATCTAATATCTCATGGATATACAGTAGACATTGAAAAACAACTCTCAAATATTTTAGTCTGCGACGTATTTGCAACAAAAGGGGATGGCACATTAATTCTTGAAATAGAAACAGGATTTACACCACCAGATCATGCACTTGATACCATTGATTATTACATTGCAAGAATATCAAGCAAGATTGCAAGATATAGTAAGCATTGTTCAAAATTTGCGTTAGCTACTCCAGTTGTTGGAATTTTACCAATTCCAAAATTATTCTTAAAACCTCCGAAGGATAGAAAACCAGAAGAGGTACAAAAGATAAAATCGTTAGTAGATAGATTTTACAAAAATCCCCCGATTGAAACAGAAGACATTCTAAACGCCCACCTACATTCAATATATTTGATAAACATAGACAAAGGTTTTGCAAAACAGTTAGACCCATATACATATCTTGAATTGACTGAAAAACTACAAAACGCAAGTGAACTTGATCTGTAAGAGAAAATTTCAATAATTGGTTCTTATATGTTGACATCATTGTTCAAAAGTGATAAATGCCCTATTTGCAGACAAAAGTTTACAGAACATTCTGAATTGCAAGAACAGATTTGTCGAGTCATAATGATAAAAGAGTTTTCAGGAAATTGTCCAGGCTTTGATGTTGAAAATTGGGCAGAAAAATACTAATGCTACAGATAGTCTTTCCTTGAAACAAGTTTGTTAACTTGACGTACTATGCTACGAAAAAATGAATTCTTCTCGTCTCCTTCCACTGCAAGTGTACCATTTTTGTAATAATATACTGCAACGGTACCATTCAAAGATATGATTTCAAACGAATCATACATTGATTCATGAAACGATGGGTATTGGGATGCCAGGTGGTCCTCTCTGCAACCTTTTTTCACACGAATGTACGTATCAGGAGGAACTAGATTGTATCGAACCAATGCCTCTCACGCAGAACCACTAGTTTTTACTTGAGACTTGCGCCGTTCACCAGTACAAGATTTCATCTGTTCTGGAGTATGCTCTTTTACAGGTTTCCCACACATTGCACAAGTCGGGGTAATCGCAATAGGTTTTCTTTCAAACTTCATAAAATTCCTCGTCCTGATCACTTGATTCTAGTACAATTAAATTATTTTTGTTAATAGACTGGTCGAGCTGAATAATTGATCGTAGTATTAGTGCAGAGATGCCAATATGAGATGTAAGAAACGCAGTGGCTTGTTCTATAGAGTTTTCACCTCGATATCCTTCATCATATGTCATTTCTATCATTCCCTTGTCAGTCTCAACAAGCGCAGTGATCAAAGAATATGGTCCAAGTTTTGCATCTTTTCCTTGAAGATATAGATTCAATGTGACATTTTGTACAACATGACCTCGTTCCAAAAATTTTCCTCCAGACATTAATACAATTGTCTTGTCAGGAGCCCTTTCAATTCTTTCTGAATCTGCAACTTCAATTACTTTCACCATGTATTAATCATAGCATCATTCTAGATAATCTTTGTTAGTGGAAATATTATAAAATCAAAAGTTTAGAGTTGAATTATTTTTCTTCATCTATTGTACCGCCCTGACCATAAATTGCAGGTATTGATACAGTACTAGTAACATGTGGTACGCTCCTCACTTTTCCTATTGTTAAATCAACTTTTGCCACATCAGGTGCTTGAATCTTGACAAAAATATCATACTTGCCCATTATTCCATTTACTTCAACAATGTTCGGTAATTCTTTTATTTTTTCTATAACTTCTTTTTCATTTCCAGGTATACATGTTGCAAGAATATATGTAATCATATCAAATCATGACTGTTCCAGATGTTAAATATCTTTTGAAAAAACCAGAACAAAACTAGTAGTTTTTGTTGTAACTTTTCCAAAGAATCAGGGTCCGATAGAACAATTTTCTAGCACAATCCACTGATCAGGTCTAAATATCACAAAATCAATACCCGTTTTAATGAGTAGAATAATGTCTGCAATTGCACTAGCCAGTATTCTAGTACTGTCTGTTATGGTATTTAATGGACCTGCCGGAATTGGCTATACTGCAAATGCATTCTCTGACAGAGATGACAAGCCAAAACAATTCAAGAATGACCATGATGAGTTTCATGGAAAGAGAAATATTTGTCCAAGTCAAAGCTTTTTGACAGAGCCAAATTCAAGAGGTGCCAAACAAATTTTGGACATTTCATATATTGCACAAAATGATGAAGATTCTGGAATTGGAAGTTATTGGGCACTTGATCATTTCAATGAGCACCTAAAGGTGTGGAAACTTGCAGATGGTTCATTTTATGCAATCAAAAAATTTGATGGCATATTTGCGGCACCACAAGGTGCAATGGATCCAGGTACAGGAACACATGCACAAAACGAGTCCTCATTTGGAGACATAACCGGAGGATACGTGGCAATACTTAACGGAACATTTGCACCAGGAACACATCCCACTAGTGGAAACATTGGAACGTTCAACTATGGTGGAACGACAAGTGATATACTTCTTGGAACATATAGTACCCAAACAGGTGCACCAAATCCATACGACTGGACAACTGCATATTTTAGCACCCAAAGCGGTTTTACTGAAACACATTGGGGATGGACATACACTCTAGACCCAGAATTCCAATCAAGCACTTCAGTCAACCAATGGTGTAACTATAACGATGCAGATGGCGGAAACTCTGGCAACATAAAATCATAATCCCAAAACTCTTTTCTTTATTTTTCATCATATACACTAGACAATCTCTAAACCAATTTGTTACATTATTTGCACATAGTATGGTATCTCAATATAACCAGAACTCTAGACATGAAACTAAGGGATACTGCTACAGAGAATTTGATACAAATGTCAGAGAATGTCAGAGAGGAAATAACTCGAGATGTCTTGGACACATTTGGTATTGACCTATCAAATCAAGAACTTGTACACCATGACAAGACAAAACCTGTTTGGACCCAGCAGATTCGTGATAACAAGGCTTTGAAACAAGAATTGGACTCATTCCTAAGACTAGTACATAACAATGTAGAACATTTACCTGAAATGATAAAATTTGAAAAAGAACACCCCGATACAATTGAAGAGAACAACTCTCATGACTCAATATCTTATGATCTTGAGTTTCTTTGGATATGTGAATCTCATGTGAAAAAATTTGAGAAAGAAAACTATCTAACACAGAAGGAAATATCAAAATACAGTACTCAAATTCAAGAGTTAAAAGACAAGATACGAGATATCACAGTAGATAATCTACAAAAATAATGTATTTACAAGTGAATTTTAGAAGTCCTTGACAAAATAACTACTGCAATTACGGATACAGATATTGCAAGGCCTACCAATGGACCAAATTCAGGAATTACAGTAGTTCCAATCAATTCAATTTCTTTAGAGTTGGCAGGAATTGTACAATCAAGTATGCGCATAGTATCAGTCTCACTTTGAGCACACAGGATCTGGGCTCCGTCAATTTTTACCAGGATGTTTCCTCCGGGTGCATCAATTATTGTTTTTGGAATTTGGTATTCTTGATTTACTGAAATGCCAGGCGCTTGAGATGTATCCATGGAAATTTGTATTGTATTATTAGCAGATGATACAATGACATTATTGTATTTTATCAAGTTTGTACCATTTGTCCTTATTTTTATTTCACTATCAAAGACAGGAATCGTACTCAATTCTCCAGAATCTAATACAAAATGTAGTTGATCTGAAGAATTATTATATTTGATATTGATTGTATACGTTCCCCCAACTGAATTATCATTTAATACAAAATCATGTACAAACAAATTGTTTAACAGATTTACCTGTCCCACATCATAGACATTCCCCATGGGACTTCTAACAATTATAGCCACAGGATTGCCATTTACAATCTGCCCAACAGATCCACTGATTATTACCTTGTCTCCTGGTTGATACGAATCCTTGTTTGTGGATGCTGAAATCCCAGAATCATCTGCATAAATTGGAATGATAACTGACGATATGACAAGAAAAGGAATTAGAAAAATGATATTCTTTGAAACATTCATCAAAGGTCTGTGAGATTCATATGATATTTAACTGTGGTTTTATTTCGTATCAAAAATTAAACCGTAATGTGTGAATCTAGAAGAATGAATCAAGGCCTTTTTTTGTTACAGTTGTTTCTCGCTGCTCCAAAAACTTGTTCATTTTTTCACCCATCCCCTTTGCAGCAGTAACCTTTCGCTTTCCTATCCAATAATACGTCTCATCAGTAGTATCTTTAGCAATCAAAACAACTAGTTTTCCATAATCTTTTCTTCCAGTACGACCTTTTCTTTGGACATATCGAATTGAGCTTGGAACATTATCAAAAAACACTACAAGGTTTACTTCAGAAATGTCAAGGCCTTCTTCCCCCACACGTGTTGCAATTAACACCTTGTATTGTCCATCGCGAAATTTTTGTATTGTCTCTATCTGTTTTTTTTGTTTAAGACCAGTCTCACCAGCTTTTCCAATTAGAAATCCTGCTGGGATTCCCATCTCATTTAATTTCTGATGTATGACATCAACTGAATCCCTATAGCTTGTAAAGACGAGTACTTTTCCAGGGATGTCGTGCAGTACATCCTTTAGTTTTTCTATTTTTGAATGCTCAATTCCTTTTTCTTGTGCTTGTTTTGCAAGCCTTACTGCTTTTCCAAAATTCATATCATTTTCAAACAAATCTTTGATGCCAACTCCTTTTTTCTCCTGAGTCCTTTCACAAAACCTAAGAAAAGATGTAACACCATGAGATTCAAACACGTTTAATGCATGAATAAGGCGTATTGCAGTAAAGAGTGGCTTGGCAGCTCGTCTATTTTGTCTTAAAACAAATTCTCGTACACGTAAAAGTTCAGACATTGACCTGCTTCCAGAAAGATTTAATCCAAGTTTTTTGAGTTCAAGATATCTAGAATCAAGAGTAGCTTTGATCAATGACTGTATCTCTTTCATCTCAGGTCCAAGTTCAACTGTAATCCATTGAGTGTCTGTTTGTTGAACATATGGGCTTACATCAGGACTCTCTTCTGTTCTCTGGGCGATGCTTGCAATCTTTAGTATCTTTACCATCTCCTCTGCCTTTTGTTTCTCGCTTGGTAAAGTAGCAGTCATACCAATTATTCTGACATTCATGTTTGCAAAACGCTCTGCAATTCCAGAATATGCATAATCACCAACAGTTCTATGAGCTTCATCAAATATCACAAGTGAAAACTGATCAGGGGACACAATTTGTCTATCAAGGTCATTTTTTACAATTTCAGGAGTTGCACAAATTATGCTGTTTACCCATAGTTTTTTTCTTTTTGCAAGTAAATCTTCGCCTGTAACAAGAGCAATGTCATCAATTAGTAAATTACTTTTTAGAAACTCATAATGTTGGTGAGCCAAGACTCGAGTTGGAGCCAAGAACAAGACTCCACCTTTTCCTCTTGACAAAAATTCTGCAATCACATGTAATGCAACAGTAGTTTTCCCAAGTCCTGTTGGAAGCACAACCAAACAATTTTCTGCAATTGCTTGTCTTGCCAAGTTGTCTTGATAATCCCTATGCTCTATGCTTAACTTTTTGATATACCGATGTTCTACGAAATTACCGCTCAATTAATTCATAATTGTCATCATCCGGGTAAAAAGCTTGTTTGGAACAAAGAGTTGAGCTTTACTTTCTTTCCTTTTCACTTGAAAAATTTGTAATCTTATATTGGAGCATTATACAGTTTCCATGTGAACAAGTCATTTGACCGCCCTACTTGGGATGAGTATTTCATGCTACAAGCAGAATTGGCAAAATTACGATCAAATTGCATTACACGACAAGTTGGTGCAGTCATAGTACGAGAAAACAGGCAGATTGCCACAGGCTATAACGGAACACCGCCAGGGGTAAAAAATTGCTTTGAGGGAGGCTGTAAAAGATGCCAACTTCGAATGGAAGGAAAAGTTGCATCAGGTGAAGGTCTTGACAGATGTTTGTGCAATCATGCGGAAGCAAATGCCATCATGCATTGTGCAATACTAGGAGTAGGCTCTGGTACCAAAAACTCTACTCTGTATACTACATTTGTTACATGTTTAGAATGCAGTAAAATGGCAATTACAATTGGAATTAAAAAAATAGTATGCCTAGGAAGTTATCCTGAAACAGATTACGGGTTATTACATGACGCAGGATTGGAAGTAGTAGTTTTAGACAAGAACAGGATAAATCATTGGATAAAAGTCCTTCTTGAAGAACCAAATGCCAATTTTATACCCAAGTGATGATACCATGTCAAATGCAATAGAAGAAGTAACAACCACTATGCCACCAGCACTACTGGTCTCAGCAGCATATGATGGTCTGAAAAAATGCGCACTACTCAAGTTTTATGAACCAAAATCTCAGACACTAAAAATTTGGTTTGACAATACAGGACACAAACCATATTGTTATTCAAAACTAGATCCAGAAGAACTAAAGTTTTTGTCAAGTAGAACAGATGTATTAAAACTAGAAAGTATCAAGCGAGAAGACTTACTAAAAGACAAAATGATTGATGTTACAAAAATTACAGTGACCGATCCACTTGCAATTGGTGGCACTCAAACTGACAAGAGCATAAGAAACACTATGGAGACATGGGAATCAGATATCAAATATTATGAAAATTATCTTTATGACAATTCATTAATTGTTGGTAGATATTACACAATAGATGATGGCAAACTCAAGGAATATTCGTATCCCATACCTGATGAGGTACAACTTGCACTAAAGGGTCTGTTATTTGACAAGATAACAAACACTGGAATAATAGATGTACAAGGATTTCAAAATCACATAAGTGAATGGGCAAATCTTCTCAATCAGCCCGTACCCAATATACGAAGAATCACCTTTGATATCGAGGTAGAGTCAGAGACGGGAAGAATTCCAGATCCCAAGGTTGCAGATAAAAAAATTACAGCAATTGGATTTTGCGCAAGTGATGATTACAAGGCAGTCTTTGTCCTAAAACGCGCCAGTCTACAAATGGGAACAGATGAACTTCCAAAAGATGTCAAGATAAGTTTCTACGATGAAGACAAGGAAGCGGATATGCTAAGAGATGCTTTCAAGGTTTTGGAAAATTATCCGTTTGTTATAACATTCAACGGAGATGAATTTGATATGCCGTTCATGTATAACAGAGCAGAACGACTTGGTATTCCACTAAAAGAAATTCCATTGATAATGATGCGTGATTCTGCCACCCTAAAAAGAGGTGTACACATTGATTTGTATAGGACATTTTCTAACCGTTCATTTCAAATCTATGCATTTTCCCACAAGTATACCGATTTTTCGCTAAACACTATCTGTGAAGGACTAATTGAAGAATCCAAAACAGAATACGAAGGAGAATTGGAAGATCTATCACTTTATGAATTGGCAAATTATTGCTTTAATGATTCAAGAATCACGCAAAAGCTTACTAGTTTTAACAATGATTTATTGATGAATCTTCTTGTTGTCATAACAAGAATTGGACGCATGCCAATTGATGACATATCAAGAATGGGAGTATCCCAATGGATTAGAAGTCTGTTCTATTATGAACATAGAAAACACAACTATTTGATACCACGAAGAGAGGAACTTGATCAAAAATCCGGAACTGCATCAACAGAGGCAGTCATAAAAGACAAGAAATATCGCGGAGGCCTAGTAGTTGAACCCACCGAAGGAATTCATTTCAATGTCTCTGTAATGGACTTTGCAAGTCTGTATCCTAGCATCATCAAGGTGAGAAATTTGTCATATGAGACAGTAAGATGTATTCATGATGAATGTAAAACAAACACAATACCTGGCACCGCACACTGGGTTTGTACCAAGAAAAATGGTCTAACAGCTACCTTGATTGGTTCATTGAGGGATTTACGTGTAAATTATTACAAGAGTCTATCAAAAAACCCCAATCTTTCTGCTGATCAAAAACAACTGTATACAGTAGTAAGTCAAGCACTCAAGGTTATTTTGAATGCAAGCTATGGTGTCATGGGAGCAGAAATATTTCCGTTATATTGTTTACCTGTTGCGGAAGCCACTACAGCAGTTGGAAGATTTACAATTTTAGAAACGATTGAAAAATGTAAATCATTTGGAATTGATGTACTGTATGGTGATACTGACTCTTTATTTTTAAAAGCACCATCACAAGATCAAGTGCATAAGGTAGTTGATTGGGCGAAAAGTGAATTTGGTGTAGATTTAGATTTGGACAAGGAATATCGTTATGTTGTATTTAGCAAGAGAAAGAAAAATTATCTCGGAGTGCAAAAAGATGGCAAAGTCGATGTCAAGGGCCTAACTGGAAAAAAATCACATACACCGCCATTTATCAGGAATCTATTTTATGAAATACTTGGAATATTGTCCCAAGTACAAAATGAACAGGAATTCTCTCAATCTAAAACAAAGATTGGTGATATGATATCAGGATATGCAAAAAAGTTAAAGGCAAGGCAGATTCCGCTTGTAGAACTTGCATTCAATGTAATGATTAGCAAGGCTCCTGCAGAATATGTAAAAACTATACCTCAGCACATCCGAGCTGCCAAACAGCTAGAACAGACAAGAGAGATAAAAAAAGGAGACATTATTTCATACGTAAAGATAATCAACAAACCAGGGGTAAAACCAACAGAAATGGCAAGACCTGACGAAGTTGATACTCCAAAATACATGGAATTTATGGAAAGTACGTTTGATCAAATATTATCTTCAATGGACTTGGACTTTGCAAGCCTGATTGGCAAGCCAAAACAGACTGGGTTGGACCAATTTTTCTGGAAATAGAGACTTGGTTTATAGCAAATATTGATCGATTCCAGCCCTCAAAAAGTCGTTAAAATCCAGCATAAACCCTAAAAACGGTCAAATGTTTACACCTGTGTGTCAAGTCTATCAGTACTAAAATTTATAAAGAAAGTTATAGAAATTACACATATGCGAAAAGATTCATGTAGAAACTGCGGTGTTACAATGGAGGAATTCCAACGTTGCACCGTATGTAGCGAAGTAAACCAGTTTGTCTGCGCTACCTGTAGAAAGGCAAGCGATGAGCAGGTTCACCCAGAATGCAGTCTGATCGCAAGAAACGTTGTCTGCAACTAGATATTTTTCAAATATTCAGAACTCAAACAATTTTACTTGCTAAAGACTACATTTTCAACTTTATGTCAAAAAGAGTATTTTTGGAATAAACATTAGTTTTACTAATCATCTCAAAAATCTTAATTTTTTACTTGTTAAAAATATCAAGATTTGAAATATTACTCAACTAATACTTACTCCAACTTTTTTGTTATACTTTAGACATGATTTGGCCGATAAATTTGGGCCGGGATGACATATCATGTGATAGTCATTTCTGGTCTAACGTAAAATTCAAAAATTCTCTTGAGGGGTTTTGTTCACGTGGTTCAAGTCCCTCATTTAAAATACAAAATAGGAAACACCGGGGCAGGTTTGATTAAATTAGTTTAATACACTAACCCTGAATTTTGCCTTAATTGCATATTCTTCTATTGTGTATCTAGGTGGTGTACGCATGTCGCTATTTACACTGAATTTATGATCTCTCTTCTGTTCGTACTGCCTACCTGTATTTCGGGATAAATTGGCATACCCTGTTCATATCTGAATTTTACATTATCGTCATAATCAAAACTTCCAGCTTCTGGAAAATCTCTCAAAATTTCCAGGGTCAGGATTTTTTCTCGATTGGGTTTTTGTGTCATTTCGTATGTGATTGCAAATACTTCTACAGTTCTCTTGATGCGTGAATCATACCATCGCCCTTCCACTGCTTTTTCATAAAACTCAATGGTTCCTATGCCAGATCACTTTTACCCAATTATTTTTCAGCCCTCAACAATGAATACATCAACACTCCTCCAGATACTACAAGAGCTGTTACAAATGCTATCAGTATTTCACTCATGATCATTTTCCTCCACTCACTGCATTTTCTTGAGAAAATACTTCGGGATACTGTTTTACCAATTCTACATTAAGATTCAATACTCGAACATAATCTGGTGCAAAGACTAGAGCGTTTGTTTCCTTGTTTCTTGCAACATCCAAATCAACTAGTGTTTTCAAAGCGTTGATTGGTATTCCAGTTGTACTACTTATCCTAGGTATCTGTGCAAGAGCATTATCTGGAGTAATGTCGGGGTCTACACCTGATGCAGAATCAGTTGAATTTCTTGGATGGAAAAACTTTGGTGAATCAAAGCCTTGAGATATAAGCTCTGAACCAATTATTTTTCCATCCAAAATAACTGGACTACCATTTGATTGTGATGGAAGTACCGTCTGGCCTATTGCGGTTATGACTAGCGGGTAGGCAACTCCAGTCGTAATTATCATTAGGACGACAATCCTGATGGCAGGCGAAAATATTTTGCTTGTTATTGTTCTCATTTTTATATCATCTCATAAAGACAGACAGTAGAAGGTCAATTGCTTTAATGCCTGCGAATGGAAATACAACTCCTCCAAGTCCGTATATCATCATATTTTTGAGAAATGTCTTCTCTGGAAGCTCTGGCTTGTATTTTACACCCTTGAGCGATAGCGGTATAAGCATTGGAATTACTATTGCATTAAATATCAATGTAGAAAGTACTGCACTTTCTGGACTGTGAAGCTGCATTACGTTGAGTATCTCCATTTTTGGATTGTCTTTCATGAACATCGCAGGCAAGATTGCAAAGTATTTTGCAACATCATTTGCAATAGAAAACGTGGTGATTGCACCTCGTGTCATTAGTAGTTGTTTTCCAAGTTTTACAACCTTGAGAATTTTTGAGGGATCGGAATCAAGGTCTACCATGTTTGCAGCTTCTCTTGCAGCTGCTGTTCCTCTGTTCATTGCAAGTCCAACATCAGCTTTTGCAAGTGCAGGAGCATCATTTGTGCCGTCTCCAATCATGCCTACAATGTGGCCCTTTAGTTGCTCTTCTGCTACTCGGTTCAACTTGTCAGTGGGTTTTGCCTCGGCTATGATCTGATCAATGTTTGCCTCTTTTGCAATTACCTGTGCAGTAAGTTGATTGTCACCTGTGATCATTACAGTTGTTATGCCAGATACTCTTACTTCTTCCAATTTTGTTCTAATGTCTTTTTTGAGAGTGTCCTTGAGTGAAATCAATCCTATCATCTCATCATTTACTGCAACAGCAAGTGGTGTTCCACCATTCTGTGATATTTCCTGAGTCTTCCAACGCAATTCTGGTTCATTTACACTGTGAGCAATCTTTAGCATTGCCTCAACTGACCCTTTTAGGATTCTCACCTGTGTATTGGATTCCTCCAACTCTTCTACCTTGGCAGATACGCTAGTACGTGGTAATGATGATTTTGGAGTTTGATCTTGTATTGGAGTTAATTTTTTCTTTGGTGAAAATTCTATTCCACTGTATCGTGTCTCAGAACTAAACTCAATAGGTCGTGCTGTCAAGATCTCCATCAAAAATGGCGGTTCGATTTTTTTCTCATTTGTAAGTTCTATGATTGATGTTCCTTCATGGGTATGATCACTGTAAGATGCAGCATACGCAGCTTGTGCGATATCTTCTTCTGTAAATTTTTCCATTGGAATAAACGCAATAGCTCTTCTTGCACCTTCTGTTATAGTTCCAGTTTTATCCAAGATTAGAACATCACAGTCTCCTGCAGCTTCAATTCCCTTTCCAGATTTTACTACAATGTTATCTCTTGCCAGTCTGTTAATTCCTGCAACGCCTATTGCAGGTAGCAATCCTCCAATTGTAGTTGGCATCAGTGCAACAAGCAATGCCACAAGTACTGAAATGTCCATGTGGTATCCAAGATAATATCCAAAGAACACCATAGTTCCAATTACAGTTATGAAAATTAATGACAATCCCGCAAGCAATATAGTCAGGGCAATCTCGTTTTTGGTCTTGGGCCTTGTTGCACTTTCAATTAATCCGACCATTTCATCAAGGAAGCTCTTGCCAGATTCTGCAGTAATTTCAACCACTATACTCTCGCTTGCTACTTTGGTTCCGCCTAACACTGGATTGTCTTTTTCCTTGAAAACTGGGTTTGATTCTCCAGTCATCATTGATTCATCTATGAATGCTTTTCCTTCGTGTATGATACCGTCTCGTGGGATAATGTCTCCTGCGTAAACTCTGACTCTATCACCCATCTTGAGACTAGTTGAGACTACTGGAACCTCTTTTCCATCTACAAGTTTTTTTGCTAAAACCTCCTTCTCCAGATTCTTGAGTGAGTCAACCTTTGCTCTTGCCTGAGATTCAGAAAGTGATTCAGAAAATGTAGCAAACCAGACAGTAACAATGAGAATCAAGGCAGATTCGATGTAGAAGATACGATTTTCATTTACAAATTCTAAAGACATGTTTGGCAACAATCCTATTGCAAATACCAAAAAGAATCCCATCTCTACAGTAAACATTACAGGACTTTTTTTGGCAAGATAAATTGGATTTAGCTTTGTTACAGAATCCTTGAGCATTCTCGCATCCAATATTGATTGTTTTATTTTTGCAGTCATTATATTATCACGCTATAATGAAAACGGTCCCATTGCCAAGAACGGAAAGAAAGTAAGAGCTGTCAGAATGAATACCATGACAGATAACACACCAACAAAGAGAAGTCCAGAAGTTTTGATTGGTTCTACAATTTCTTTTCTATCTCGTGTAGTAAACGATCCTGCAATTGCTAACATTAATCCAATTGGTGCATAACGTCCAAGTATCATGATACCTGCAGTAGACCAATTCCAAAATGGAGTGTTTGCCAAAGTACCAAGATAATCTGATCCATTATTTGCAGAAGCCGAGCTGTATTCGTACAAAACTTGTGTAAATGTTGCAGGTGTTGTTTGTTCTCCTAGAATACTCTGTGCATTTTCAGTAGTATATGCCATTACAGATGGAATCAGTATGAGTGCCGGATGTATCAAAAATACAAACGCTGCAAGTTTTACATCCTTGGGATTTATTTTCATGCTCATAAATTCAGGAGTCTTTCCCACCATGAGTCCAACCAAAAATAGAGTAAGTACAACGAAAATTATCATCATCATCATTCCTGTGCCATCTGCTCCCGGAATCGCTTGGACAAACATGCCTAGAAAGAACCCAATTACTGCATTAGGAGACATTCCGGTGAGGGCAGCGTTTGCAGCACCAGTGTTTGAGGCTACGGAGGATTCTACGAAGAGCGTACTACCAAAACTTCCAAATCTTGTCTCAAGACCTGTAGGACCACTCTGTTCTGATAGTCCCAGGGCAAGCATTACTCCCAACCCAATTAGCATGGCTGCAAGTATGGAAATTCCTCTTCCCCTGCCTAATAGATGACCATAAGCTATGGGAAATGACAATGGTATGACGAGCATCAGAATACATTCAAAGACATTTGAGATGCCACTGGGATTTTCAAATGGATGGGCAGAATTTGCACCAAAAAATCCTCCACCGTTGCTTCCAAGCTCCTTTATGGACTCAAGTGCTGCAACAGGTCCAATTGTAATTGCTTGACTTGAACCTTGCAGTGTACCTACCGTAATTGTTGAATCTAATGTCTGAGGAACCCCAAGGAAAAGCAACAACAAAGCTGAAAAAAATGAAATAGGTAGCAGAAGTGTTATTATTATTCGAGTAAAATCAACATAGAAATTTCCTAATCCAAATTCCTTTCTGATAAAACCTCTGATGAATGCAAATGCAGAAGCTATTCCTGATGCAGGAGCTACAAACATGAGGAAAATTAGTCCAACCATCTGTGAAAAAATTGATAGTTGTTGATCACCTGCATAATGTTGCAAATCGGTATTTGTAACAAATGATGCAGCTGTGTGAAAAGCAAGATCTAATGATAGATCTGGTTTTGGTGAAAGCGGGAGATTGTTCTGGTAGAGAAGTATTCCCATAAAAAATCCAGCTGCAATGATGTTAGTTACTACTATAGCTAGAAAATACTGCTTCCATGTCATTTGCTCATACTTGTCTACTCCAATTATTTTGTAGAAACCGTTCTCGATTCTTCCTAATGTTTTTTCAAGGGGTCTTTTTTCATAGACAATCATTCTTGCTAAATATCGTCCAAAAATGACAGACAGTCCAAGAGATCCTACTAGTACAACTAAAAGTATTACAATGTCCACATAGGTCACTTAGGTCCTTTTTTTCATATAGGCTTGACAGTAGTGCATTCTCTCTTCTAATACTCTCAAATCTACAGGTGTGTTCATTGAAACCATCGTTATCATCAAAAGACATGAATATAGAATTTATTGCCATTTCAAATCATTTTTATATCATTTTACTGTCATTAGATAACAGTAGAATCGTATGCGAGAATTACCATTTGTACCTGATGAACTTGATCTTATGATATTGGAATACATGACAAAATATGCCAGTGTCCAATTCAAACAATTAGCGGAATCATTGAAAGTTGATCAACGTACCGTTGCAAAAAGAGTCAATAAAATGAAGGAAGAAGGAGTCATCAGACATAAGATCGAAGTAGATTGGTCACGACTTGGATTGGTAATTTCAGCTTATGTTGGAGCTGAAACAGGTCTAGGTGAAGAAGATGTCAAAAGGTTGCATGATTACATCAGAAAGGAACCCAGAATTGTTGAGGCGTATTCCACAATAGGCGATCAAGAATATTATTTCAAAGTGATGGAAATGAATCTACAAAGCCTACGAGAGGAAGTCATGCGACAATTCGAACCAATTACAGCTCAGCTCACAAGTTCAATTATTTCATCACAAATAAAACATCAGGATGATGTTGCTCTTATTCACTTTCTACGACAGAGAAAATTTTCACATAAGAAAAGAAAAGTTTGAAACCTTTGATTGGTATTGTATTTTTAGTTTGAAACCCATTCAGAATACCATTTAGGGGAATTTAGTCGGTTTCATACCCTCATTTTAGATTCAGTTTCGGAAGACCTACCATTACGAGAATCATTTTTAGACTCGCGTGACTGTACAAAGCACATCATCCAACAAACATGATGAATTTCAACTGTATTATTTTTGGAAAACTAATGAACTGGAAATATTATTATACCACTACAAAATGATGAGCCTTACACAAATGAGCTTTCTTGACTTGTACATGAATAGAAATCCCCTGATAACAAGCCCAAGTGAGGAAGGAGACGTATCGGCAATAGTTTATGGAATTCCTTTTGACTCGACTCATTCATTTAGACCAGGAACAAGATTTGGTCCAGATGCAGTACGACAAGCTTTTAACAATATAGAAATATTTTCAACAAGATTTAACGTAGATTTGGAAAGTGTCAATATCGAAGACCTTGGAAATACATACCACACAGTAGTTGCAACTGAAGTACTTGACATGATTGGAAAGATAACCACCGAGCTTGCAGCAAGAAACAAGCAGATGATAATTCTCGGAGGAGAACACTTGATTACATATGGTACATACATGTCATTTCCAAAAGAAACTGGCTACATCGTATTTGATGCACATTATGATCTAAGAGACGAATATGCAGACATTAAACTAAGTCATGCTGCATATCTTCGAAGAATAATAGAAAAACGCGGAGCAGAAAATATTGTCCATGTTGGTGCAAGATCATTTGTAAAAGAAGAGCTTGCATTCAAGACTGAACATAAGGTAAATGTTGTAACCGACAAAGACATCAGGGAAGGAAAAGGACCAAAGATGGTCAAAGATTTCATGTCTACTTTCGATAAGATCTATGTCAGCATTGACTTGGATGTACTAGACCCAGCATTTGCACCAGGAGTTGGTAATCCAGAAGCAATGGGAATCACCTCCCGTGAATTATTTGACATGATATACGCATTAGAAGACAATACGATAAGATGCATGGATATTGTGGAATTGTGTCCACCATATGACAATGGTGCAACAGCATCAGTTGCTGCAAAACTAATGTCCGAAGTCATTGCAATGAATTTATCCCGCAAGTGACTTAAGGCAGAAACAAAATTACCATACCAGTGGACAAAAATATCTCAGATCTTGTCAAAAAAGGTACCCAGTTTAACATAGAAGGAGATTTTGAAAAAGCATTAAGTTATTTTGATCAGGCAATAATACTGCAACCAAATAATCCAGATTTGCTTAACAAAAAAGGGGTTGCGTTACGAGGCCTAGGAAGATATGATGAGGCCATAGAATGTTTCAATAAATCGCTGCAACTTGATCCACGAGATTTAGACGCGTCCTGATATCATACCATTATTTGTGGTCTTTTTGATACACTTCGACCCATGTTTATTCGCATGAAAGGTTTTCCCTTGGTTTCTTCTTTGATGCTTGCAATAAATTCTTCAACTGAGAGATTGTGTGGATCTTTTGATTTTCTATCTCTGATAGATAGAGTAGTAGAGTTGACTTCTTTTTCGCCAATGACTATGATATATCGTATCCATTCAGTCTCTGCATCCCTGATACTTTTGCCTACACTTTCGTTTCTATCATCCACATCTACACGAATGTCATTTTCCGTGAGTTTATCAGCAAGTTTTTCACAATAATCCAAAAACTCTGGTTTTACAGGGATTAATCGTACTTGTGTAGGAGCAAGCCACAATGGGAACATGGGTTTTCGTCCCTCTCGTTGATCTGTTGCTGCTTTTTCCAATAATGTGTATATCACCCTCTCAATTGCGCCACTAGGAGAATTGTGCAAAATTATTGGATTCAGAGGCTTGTTTGCATCATCCATGAAATCAATATTGTATCGTTTTCCATTTTCTACATCAATTTGGTCAGTAGATAGCGCAGATGCTTTTCCAAGATTGTCTACATAATTGAATTCCCATTTTAGTACAAAATAGAAAAATCGTTCTTTCCACATCTCAACAAGTACTGGTTTTCCAAGCTTTGCTACTGTTTCTTCAATCAGAGATTTATTTTCATTGTAAAACTCTTCAGTGAATCTAATTGCCATTTCATAATCTTCATTTTCGATACCCAGTCCCTTGATTACATCACGTGACAACTCAAATCTTTTTCTAAACTCTTCTTTTGCTTGGTCCATGTCCACACACATTGCATGACAATCAGGCATTGTAAAAGCACGTAATCTTCTAAGACCGACAAGCTCTCCAGACTGTTCCCTTCTGAAACTATATCTTGTAAGCTCGTACAATCTTAACGGCATATTTTTGTATGATAATTGAAAGTCTTTTGCCATCAAGAATTGGCCAAAACATGCTGCAAATCTCAAGAAAAGATGTTTTCCTTCAGAATCAATGCTGTATTGTCGTGCTGGGAATCTATGAAAGTAACTTTCCATGCTAGGATGATGTGAATCATACATGATTGGAGTCTCAACTTCAAACCCGCCATATTCCATTACCTTGTCGGTTACATATCTCTCAATTAGTGATTTCATGAGTCTACCATTTGGATAAAACCTCATGTTGCCAGCATCAGATGCTGGTTCATAATCTGCAATGGCTAATTTCTTCATCAATTTTACATGAGGCGGAGGTTCATCAACTGCTCTTTTCTTAGCCGCTTCATATTTTGCCAACACTTCAAGATTTTTGTATTTTGCAAAATTGAATTTATCAATGTCATGTAGTTTTCCATCAGGAGTGAGTATATGCCAATATGATTGGATTTTAGATTCTGCCTTGAGTGCATTTGATGATGAATCTTTTTCCTTTTCTTCACCAGCTGTTATAGATTTAGAATTTTCAGCCAGCGGGTGTCCTTTAACTTTGAGATTGTATGATTTGGTCCAGCCAAATGGTGCTCGATGCACTTCAAGTCCTTGAGCATTTTTTTCCATATCTTGTAGTAAAAGCAATGCAGTAGTAGGAGAGGCAAGTTTTGAGCTCAAATGAGCGTATGGATATAGCAATAATTTAGAACAGCCTATTTTTTTCATAGATTCTGAAATTTCAGCTATTGCTCTTTTTGCAACATCGACATTATCTGATTCTTCCACTGCAACAAATGCAACTACGATCTCTTCAAGGCGTTTTGATTCCGGAGTAATTTCTTCAGCAGATTTTATTTCCTTTTTTACCGGAGTATACTCGACATAATCACAATGTAACTGTAATATTCGCATGTTTTATTTTTGTCTAGGTTGTCGAATTAAACTTTATGCCAAAATGAACATGTGAAGATAAAACACATTACAAAAAAATTGACGGTATCAAAATACAATATTAGAAAATTAGTGACGTTTCATTTTCTCAAGCTTGGTAGTTATTCTAACTATTTTTTCAATTATCTCATCATTACTGCCCTTTCCAGCCAAGAACTTTACCAGCCAATCTATTTCCTCATTGTTAAGTAGATTTTCCATGGATTATACCACTTGATCTGTATCCATAAGTATTTTCATGTATCCTAGACTGATTTCATTATAACATCATCACGGTTGTAAAGTATCTTTTCATGTGTTATGGTAACAGTACAATTTTGTTTAAACTTCATCTCTTTTTTGTTTCCCACAGAATCTTTGAAGGTTATACTTGGTTCATTAGATACATCAATCTTGTATTGGGTTCCTATTTTGAGTTTCTTTAGTTCTTGACAACCCTGCATATTGATAAGCAAAGAGCATCCAACTGAATTTGATTCAGAAGTAGACATTATTGATTTTGTAATTTGCAATTATAAAAATGGTTGTGTTATATCCAATATGCATTAATTTGTATTTCAGAACATTTGTACAAAATTTAAAAATATCATAAAATCAATGAAAGTTACTTTTCTTAAGAGTCTTTTTTCTTTTCATCATATGAGTATAGAGAATCATCACGCACGTAGGTGCCCGCATCTCTGAACTTGCTTGGCGTGCCATCTTTTTTGCCATACCAACGTCTAAAAACTATCGCTGCCGGACCGCCCATCAAACTAAGAAGTAGTGGATAAATCCAACTATCCATTATGTATGTTGCACCATTAGAATCTCAGAAAATCATCCAATAAAAATCCGTCTCAGATTACATGATTTTGAAAATATGTTGAAAGATAAAAAAAATTGTTTGACATGATTTCATCATTTTCTTTTTACACGTACATTCCAAAAACTGGAGGAGATTTTGAATTACAATCAGAACAGTGTTGATTATGAACTAAGATAACGACCATAACCTATGATACCATTTTTGTTTACATCCCACGTAGCAGGAAGTATCCACAGATTTCCACTATCATCAGCTTCAAGACTTAATGTTGCAAGTACGTTTGAAGGTGGAGATTGAAGTGAAGCAGGTCCAGCAACTGCCTTTCCATTAATTGGATTATACATGCTTCCATGGCAAGGACATTGTCCAAGGTCATTACCACCAGCTTGGTTAGAAGACTTGTATTGCCACAAACACCATAAATGTAAACATACCATGCTGTAGACTCGAAATGCAGAAACATCATTTACGTTCCCACCAAGATCTGCGGGCAATCGAATTAATTGCCATTTTTTAAACGGTTCTGAATCCAAAGTGGCATCTCCAGTTGAAGGATATGTTATTGTTTGAGATGAATTTATTGGAAATACATTTACGTTTGCAAAAGTTCCATCAGGTAAAACAACTTGAGCCTTGTTAAGGGCAGTATTATCAGGGTCAGGCATGAATTTTCCCCATTGTACAAATGGAAGAAACGTAAGTGTCAAACTACCAGCAGCAAGAAGTTTTAAGAAATCTCGTCTTGTCATGCCGGTAGTAGAAATTGGAATGTCTTCGTCTTGTGTAGCCATTTTAGTACACTGGAATTAAACTGGAATAGTCGTTTTTGTAATAAAGTTTCAAAATTGATTCATCATCATCTTTTCTTAACAAGTATAGCAGTTTACCATCTCTACTTTTTTTAATCTCAATTATGGTGTATATGACCCTTGAATTTTTTCCATCCTCCATTATTCGTACTTGTTCTTGACGTTTGAATTTGGTCATTGTTCTAAAATTATTTACATGAAATAAAACACTTGATTAACAATATCAGTGAACGATGTTACCTGATCCGATCTATTTTTGTCAGTTAAACAAAGCCTATGACACTTACATTTTCTAAATTCATCTTCAATTCGAGTATCATGTGCAATCTGTTATAATAAAGAATCCAATTGAGACCAAGTCCAACATGCCACACTACCGAGTATACATTAGTGGGTTCTGCACGTACTTGATTTTTTAATGAATGAGAATACCCGGTTGTTCTCATACAAAAAAGTGAGAATGTGACTAAACCAAGGACTAGTGCAAATAAATTTTAAATTTTATGATGAAATATTACATTCTCTTTTGGTATCGATCATCTTTCATTTCGTCCACCATGGAACTAACATAATTAACAAAAGTCCATCTTACTTATCTCAGTTCAATATAATTAACAATAGTCAATGTCAGATACACATAGTCGATACAAGATTTTAAAAATTAGGGACGATAAAAAATGAAGATTAGTGAAAATCATACTCAGGAAATTTCGGATGTAACAGCAAAAACAGATGTTAACCGACTAGAAATAAAAATAGAAGACATACAACTAGACATCAAAGAGAAAATTCAAGACATTCTAAAAGAAGAAAGACTAGTCGTATTAGGTGAGTTTTCTGCTCGAATTAACCATGACCTGAGAAATCCACTTGCCATAATCAAGAATGCCGCATCAATTATCAAGGAAAAAGATCTTACACGTGAACAAAAATCAAATCAGTGCGATGTCATAGATAGAGCAATTTTTAGAATAACTCATCAAATAGAGGATGTATTAGATTTTGTTGAACTACAGAATTTAGAAATTAGGTCCTGTTCAATATCTAAAATTATAGAAAATGCATGGTCAGAGATTAAATTTTCAAAAAATGCAACCGAATTACATGTCAAGTGTAACAAGAATACCAGAGTACAAGGGGATCAAGAACAACTCAAGATAGCATTCAAGAACATTCTGTTAAATTCTGTTCAAGTTATGAATCATCAAGGAAAAATAGATGTAACAATATCCGAGATTACAAATTTTGTTCGAATTGAAATAAAAGATAATGGTCCTGGCATTTCAGAAGATAGCATATCAAAGATATTTGATCCTCTATTTACCACTAAACAAACAGGTTCTGGATTAGGGCTTGTCAGCTGTAAGAATATCATAGAAGGTCACAAAGGAAGAATAAGTGTAGATAGAAAAACGAACAAAGGTACTAAATTCGTAGTTGAACTTCCAAATAATCTGCATGATGTTTTAGACAACAGAGACTAGTCTTCAAACAAAATTTAGAAATTCCACTAGTAAACAGCATTTACATCCCATTACAAATTTCTTGTTGATTGTGTGTCCCAGATATGTACTATAGAATAAACATCATCTGAAAAGATTATTTCTTGTGTCGAGTAGTAAATAGATTATTTTTTCTCATCTTCCATTTGTTTCTTTCAAGTGTCACATTTTTGATCTCCAACTCGAGTCTCTTTTTTTCATCTTGAGTTAAATTCGGATTTTTTAATAGTTCATTTTTTTCATTGATTTTCTTTGTACATTGTTCAATCTGTGCATCCATTCCATCAAAACTCATCACCATTTTTCAATCAGACTAGTAATTTATCAATTTCTGCTTACCATTTTATCATAAAATACTAGAATTTATGCAGAATGAATCACAACAAAGAACACTGAAAGATAAAGAGGTATTAGATAGTGACATAATCTGGCACATAATTCAATTGCAAAACATGCTACTCAGATCATTTTATATAGTCAAAAAATATTGGTAAAAAAATATTGTTAGAAAAATTCTTGAAAAGATATGTTTGGATTATAGCAGTACTGGTTGTCTTTCTTTCCTATTCAAGTGCATATGCATCATCAAGTTATAGTGTCATATCATGGGGAGATCATGGAACTAGCAACGGCAAGTTCAATTTTCCATGGGGCATAACAACAGATTCTTCCAATAATGTGTATGTTGCTGATGAGACAAATCATAGAGTTGAAAAATTCACTAGTGTTGGTACTTTTGAAGGGTGGATAGGTGGTTGCTCATCTGGTACAAACTGTGATACACAAAATCATGCAACTACCGGATTTTGTAGTGATTGTGCCATATTTGGTTCAGGTTCAGGCAACGGACAATTTAGCTATCCGTCTAGTGTAGCAGTTGATTCTTCCAATAATGTGTATGTTGCTGATATGGGTAATCATAGAATTGAAAAATTCGATAGTACTGGTAAATTTATCACATCGTGGGGAAATTTTGGTTATGGAAATGGCCAATACAATATGCCTGCAGCCATAGCAGTTGACGCTTCCAATAAGGTGTATGTAGCAGACGATGAAACTGATCAGATTTATAAATTCGACAATACTGGCCAGTTTATTACAACATGGAGAATCTGGGGCAATAATGACTATCAATCAGGCAATCCATCTGGCGTAGCAGTTGATTCGGACAATAATATCTATGTAGCTGATACTGGTGATAACGAAATTAAAAAGTTCTCTAGCACTGGCAAATTTATCACATCGTGGGGAAGCTTTGGTTCCCAGAATGGTCAATTTGAAATCCCCGCCGGTGTAGCAATTGATTCTTTCAATAATGTGTATGTTGCTGATGTAAATAACGATCGAATTGAAGAGTTCAACAGCACTGGCAATTTTGCAACATCATTCGGAGGTTTTGGTCATGAAGGTGAAAAATTAGACTATCCTGACGGAATAGCAGTTGATTCTTCTGACAATGTGTATGTCGCTGATGCAAATAATTACAGAATCGTAAAATTCTCTACCATCCCCACATTTGTAGCAAAATTTGGAAGTGAGGGTTCTGGCAACGGAGAATTTCAAAACCCTGTTGATGTAACAACTGATTCTTCCAATAATGTGTATGTCGCTGATTTGGATAATAATAGAGTTGTAAAGTTATCTGACAATGGCACTTTTGAAGGATGGATAGGTAGTTGCTTTTCAGGTACAAATTGTGATACAAAAAATTATACAACTATGGAATTTTGTAGTGATTGTACCACAAACGGTCCAAGTTCAGGCAGCGGACAATTAAATGAACCATGGGGCGTAGTAGTTGATTCTTCAAATAACATCTATGTCTCTGACCAAAGCAATAATCGAATTAACAAGTTTAACAGCACTGGCAAGTTTATCACATCGTGGGGAAGTTTTGGTAGCAACAATACCCAATTTGAAACCCCGGAAGGCATAGCAGTTGATTCTTCAAATAACATCTATGTCGCCGACACTAATAATCACAGAGTGGCAAAGTTCTCCAACACTGGCAAATTTATCACATCATGGGGAAGCCAAGGTTCAGGGAACGGGGAATTCAACCGACCACGATACATAGCGATGGACTCGTCAAATAATGTGTATGTCTCAGATGATGGTAATTATCGAGTTGAAAAATTCTCTAGTAATGGCACTTTTCAAGGATGGATAGGAGATTGCTCATCGGGTACAAACTGTGACACCCAAAATCATGTGACTACAGGATTTTGTAATGATTGTACTCCGTTTGCTTATGGTTCCAATTCATACTTGATTGAGTATGCTACTGGTGTCGCAGTTGATTCCTCAAACAATCTCTATTTAGCTGATGGAAACAAGTGTCAAATTGATGAATTTGATAGCACTGGTAAATTTATTGCAGCATGGGGAAGTTCTTGTAGTTCGGATGGACTATCTGAATATGTGACTGGTCTTACAGTCGATTCTTCCAATTCCTTGTATGCAGCCATCAGCGGTGCTAACACTATTGTAAAATTCAATCTCCCATCGCAGATTGGGAACAAATAGTAAAATATCTAAACCTCACCTTCAAGAAATTTCCACTATGACATGAAGTCAATTTTTGGAATGATTTTAGTTCAACATACATGAAACCAGACACCTGCCACACGGTGCATTTTTGCTTCCGTTGTATGTAATTTCTCTATTGACATAATATCACCTGGTGAGAATTATCATGGCACAAAAATAGTATAGATGTCAAGGATCAAGGTATACTGAGATTCAATGATCTTACAAAATTGGTGGTTTACAACACTTTTAGGAATTCGAGAACCGCTAAGACCTCCAGTCAAAGGGCACATCAAGTCTGATGTATTAATTGTAGGAGCAGGTGCAGCAGGTCTTGCAGCAGCACTTTGTTTTGTAGGCTCTGGAAAAAAAGTTGTTCTTCTAGACAGAAATATTTGTGGCGGAAGCTCTACTGGCAAGAGTGCCGGATTTCTAACCCCTGACAGCGAACTTGAGCTTTCGCAACTGTTAAGAAAATATGGCATAAAAGGTGCCCGGGAATTGTGGGAGGTTGCGGCAAAAGGGGTAGACCTAATGGTATCTAACATACAAAAATACCAGATAGATTGTGACCTACAAGTACAAGACTGTTTATTCTTGGGAAATGGTTCTAGTGGTTGGAAAGACGTACAAGAAGAGGTAGAATCACGCAAAAAACTAGGTTATTCAAGTACCACGTATGACAAATCAGAAGTACCGTCGGTACTTGGCTCCAATGCGTATTCTGGTGCAATTCGCTACACCGGAACATATGGAGTAAATGCATTACTGTATGCACAGGGAATCAAACATGTGCTCTTGGAAAATGGTATTGAGATATTTGAATCATCAGAGGTACTTTCGCATAAAGATCATACTGTGTATACTCACTTGGGTTCTGTTACCGCAGATGAGATTATTTTTTGCATTGATAAACCCAAACCTGAGATGACTAGATATTACAAAGATGTGTACCATGCACAAACTTTTCTTTCCATAAGCGAGCCTTTAAGCGATACAGACATTTCAAATCTTTTTCCACAGGGTCCACTCCAGTGTTGGGACTCTGATCTTGTCTATACTTATTTCAGGCTCACAGGAACAAAACGACTATTGGTGGGTGGAGGAGATATGTTAACTACTTATGCAAAAAATGACACTACCACAACACATGTCATAAACCGAGTAATAGGTGGACTGAAGGAAAAAATTCCATCAATTCAACATCTTCGATTCATTCAATATTGGCAAGGAAGGATTGACATGACTAGAGACCTAATTCCCACAGTACTTCGAGATCCAACTCGTCCATGGATACATTTTGTATTGGGATGTGTGGGTCTTCCATGGGCAACATTCTGTGGGAACTTTGCTGCAAGAAATGTGCTTGACAATGAAGAGCCAGACACTGAAAAATATTACCAGTATTTTTCTCCCAATAGAAAATTTTTCATGCCATTATGGCTAGAACAGATTCTTGGCAAGCGCCTAGTCTTTACTGTGAATAATGCATGGGCCAAGTATAAACAAAAGAATCCGCAGTAGTAAAACAGATCATGCGTGTTGTATAATGTAGAGTTTTCACTAAAAGCACTAGACAGATATGATTTAAAAAATTGGTACAGATTTCTTCCAAACTATAAAAGAGTGGATCGGGCCGGATTTGAACCAGCGACCCCCGCAGTGTGAGTGCGATATCCTAACCAGGCTAGACTACCGATCCAGATTTATTTTTCAAAGTAGGATTATTTAGTTCTTGAATTATTATAGATGTACACACTACATCTTGTTACCGCAAGTTGTACAAAATTTAGCCATTATTGCCACGGTTTTACCACACGACAAACACTTTTTTTCATTTCCTGACAATTGGCCCAAGACTTCGGTTCTACTTGGAAGATTTTTTGCAGAAATAAAAGAGGCTACAGAGTTTTGAGGTCCAGATGTTGACTGGCTTACCACATTTCCCGTAGCCAACCCGGATGTTGATGAGTGAGAGGATGAAGCATTAGCCATCCTGTTTAGTGCTTTTTTTATCTCAAACATGGCTTTTAGCCCTAAAAAATCAAGTGCCGAGTACTTGAGAACAGCATCAGTCATTCCATAGTAATAGTCCCGTTCAGACAGTTTTCCTTGTTTGTAGAGATCATGCATTTCTGTGAATGCTTGAATGTAAGGGTCATACCCCCTGAAGATATACTGGAGTTTGTCAAACATCAAGGCAAGTGTATCTACATCGTCTCCCCCAAATTCCATTAGGATACTTGGCTTGTGACCACTACTTATTTTTTGATTTGTCTAGTGAGTATGTTGCTTAAAGCAAGAGCCGCAAAACTCTTGGTTGCATTTAGGACAAGATATCAACTCTCCTGGCCTGTAACCAACAAAACATTTAGAGCATGCAAAAGGATTCATGATGAATCAATAATATTGTAATACTTAATCTTTAAGCTTTGTTTGGGCCCGCTTGAACTCTAATTTATCCCATGGAAATATCACGTATTCTTGACCCCGAGTTTTTTTAGCATAGATTAACTGTTTTGGATATCCTGTCCCCTTTCTTGCAACCAGTGTTGCATATACAAAATTTTTAGGATCTTTGACAAGCGGAAATATTCTTTTGAAGGTATCACCTGAATCATAAATGTCATCTACAAATAATGTTCTTTTTGGAATTTTCTTTTTACCTATCCGAATTTTCTTTATATCAAAATGATCGGCAATCAATCTTGCAGGTACCAGTCCACCTCTTGATATTGTAGCAATCCTATCAAACTCAAATCCGGTTTTGTCAATTTTATCACAAAGAATCATTACATGTGATTCAATCTCTTTCCATGTAAGATTAGAACTTCCCTTCCAGACTTTCTTTGCCATGCAATGATCCTTTTTTTGTTCTCTATTAATCATTTTGAAAACAAGATATGAAACTTAGACATGGTTAAATAATTTAGCCTTAGCTAACTCTTATATTCAGATTAGATTAATTCACAATCATTACAATGATTTCTCCAAAAGCAAAACTGGCTCATTTTAAAAGTTCATTGCGGAAATTCATAACATATTCGGGTCCTGCGTTGATTGTAAGTATAGCCTACATGGATCCTGGAAATTACGGAACAGACCTACAAGGTGGAGCAGGATTTGGCTATTCGTTACTATGGGTAGTATGGCTTTCAAGTAGCATGGCCATGCTAGTGCAATACTTGGCAGGAAAATTGGGAATAGCAACAGAAAGAGGCATGGCAGATATTTTGAGGGAGAAACTAGACAGGAGATTGTTCATAATACCATATTGGTTAAGCTCTGAAGTTGCATCAGCTGCAACAGACTTGGCCGAATATCTTGGAACAGTAATTGCGTTGAATCTGTTGTTTGGAGTGCCAATGATATATGCTTCAATTTTTGGAGCGGCAGATGTCATCATCATACTGGCGTTAACATCTAAACGATTTCGTGTGTTGGAACAATTGTTTTTGCTTTGTGTTTCAATCATAAGTTTTGGATATATCTATGAATTACTTGTTGCTCCACCAACCATTCATGGAATATTTTTCGGTACATTTTCACCCCACTTTGTAAACTCGAGCGCATTGTTTGTTGCAGTCGGAATTATTGGTGCAACCGTAATGCCACATGTTGTATTTTTACACTCGTTTCTTACTAAAGAAAAAGCAAGCGGCAAGTCACTTGAGGAAAGAAAAAAGATGCGAAAACTACATCTTGCAGAAACTGTATTTTTGCTAACAATAGCTGCTTTGGTAAATGCTGCAATTTTACTAATGGCTGCAGTTGCATTCAATCCTGCCAATTCTCAAATTCAATCAATTGCTGAAGCGTACAAGACACTTGTCCCCTTGTTTGGAGCTGCCGCTGGATTAATTTTCTTGGTCACGCTATTATCATCTGGCATAGCATCATCAGCTGCAGGAACATTGTCAGGCCAGGTAATAATGGAAGGATTTTTAGGAAAAAAAATTAATGTGCTATTACGTAGAATAGTTACAAGATTTGTAAATGTAATTCCAACAACTGTTGCCATACTGATGGGTTTTGATCCATTACACATACTGGTATACAGTCAATTCCTTCTTAGTTTGCTGATACCAATTGCAGTAATACCTGTTGTCATACTTACAATGAATAAAAAATTGATGGGCGAATTTGTAAATAGAAAGATAACAACAATCATTGCTTGTGTTTTTGTGGGAGTGATTTTGACATTCAACATTCTTTCGTTAGTCAATCCATCATCATAGAATAAATACTGAATCTATCAGGTAACTACCTTAAACTGGACATTCTTTTTCTTCAAGAATTGTATCAGTTGTTGAGCATGTTCTTGGTCCTGTGTTTCAAGACTTAGTGTAACTCCAGCAGTACCTGCAGGTATGCTTGAGCTTAGCCTGTCATGAATCACGTCTACGATATTTACGCTCAGAGAGGATATCTGGTCAACTACCTCCTTGAGAGCGCCTGGTTTGTCTGTCAAAAGGATAAAGATCTTGACCATCCTGCCCATTTCTGTCAGGCCTTTAGCTACAATCTGTCCAAGTAGATACATGTCTACATTTCCACCAGACAAAATTGTGACGACCTTTTTGCCTTTGGCAGGTTTTTTATCAAGCAAGTATGCCACGCCAACTGCACCGGCAGGTTCTACTACAGTCTTTGATCTTTCCATCAGTAGAAACATTGCTTTCACTATGGCAGAATCATCAACAAGAACAATATCGTCAATTAATTCATTTATGATTTTAAATGTAGAATGACCCGGTGTTTTTACAGATATACCATCTGCTATTGTCCTGTTACCTGCAACAGATTGTAGTTTGCCAATATCAAACGACTTTTTCATTGCAGGAAAACCAGATGACTGGACGCCAATTACTTTTACCTTTGGTTTTTTTGTCTTGACTGCTTTTAGTATTCCAGCTGCCAGTCCTCCCCCACCTATTGGAACATAAATCTCATCGACATCAGGAAGATCCTCCATTATTTCAAGTCCTATAACACCTTGCGCAGCTATTACTGTTTCATCATCAAAAGCATGTACAATCGTAGCACCTGTTTTTCGTGCAATGTCTGCAGCTTTTGCAGAAGATTCATCATAGATTGTTCCTTCCAAAATTACATTTGCGCCATATGATCTAGTGGCAGAAACTTTGGCAGGTGATGCAGTAACTGGCATTACAATTGTGCAAGGAATTTTTTCAAGTGATGATGCATAAGCGACACCCTGTGCATGATTTCCAGCAGATGCTGCAATCACTCCTTTTTTCTTTTCTTCTTTTGAAAGACTTGCAATTTTTGCATATGCTCCTCTAAACTTGAACGAGCCAGTCTTTTGAAGACATTCTGATTTCAAATATACATTAGATCCAGTCATTACACTAAACGACTGGGAATTTTCAAGCGGTGTTCTACGAATTACGTTACGCTGTATTTTCTGTGATTTTATGATATCTTCAAAAGTTACATTCAACAGAGTTTCCAGCCCCATCTTGGTATATTTGGTTTATTGAACCATATACACCAAAAAACAGGCCTTTATTTTGCATAACTTTAGTCTATTTTAAACAAAAACTATACAATTTTATCATAAATTAACAAAATTTTCAGAGATCAAAAAGGGCTAAATAATATTCTGAGAACATGAGAGATCTAAGTCAAGGTGGTCATAAAGGCCACATGGTGTCAACTCCCCAAACTTTGCATCATGATGTGCAGTTCTGGCCCCTTGACTAATTATTAGATTTTTGAAAGCACTGTGATATAAACAATTTTTTAGTTTTTCAGAATTTCTATGATACTATCAAGCAATGCAAGCAGATTTGTCTTTGTCTGCTCTGAGATCCTTGTGAGATTTATGTTTCCTTGTCTTGTATTGTTCTTGACATATTCTAAATTAAAATTGCATAAACATCCTTCCTCTGCTGCGATCATTTTGTTTTCATCAATTAGTACAGGCGTTGTATGATATACCTCTATGAGCATGTTATCTAGTTCGCCAAATAATCTATCTCTGTTTGCTACAAGTTTTGTGTGTTCGGCATGTGATACTTCGATTGCTTTTACAATATCTTGTGTAATATCTTCACGATTAAACAACACTTCAAATAATTTTTGCTCGTCCATCCCTTGAAATCCTTCTGCACGTAGCTTTTCTTCTATGATCTTGTCATTTTCAGGCCCTACTCTAACCTGTAGTTTTGCAATCATGTCTGAAATGTCAGATAGTTCTTTTTGAATTTCAATAACACGATGATCTAGTCTGTAAAACAACAAGGCATGATATTGCAGGGACATGTGTGAAGAAAGGAGATAATTTCCTTCTTGTATCTCAAACTTTATGAAACTTCTTCTCAGGTCTTTTTCATTGGTTGCAGATACTCCCTGATTGTCCCATGTAGATGCTTTTTTTAACAAATTTTCAAAAAACTTTCTTACAAGAGCAGGATCAAATGATTCTTGGTCTGTCACGGTGCCATCCCCTAGCATAACCTTCAAGGGAACTTTATTTGTCAGGGCTGTTATGTGCTCCAAGAACAAGGCCCGTATGGTTTCAGCCTTGGCGCTCATGGATGTTATGAAAGCATCAGGATTGCTGACAGGTATCTGCATCAGAATATGTTCCAAACCTTCCACATAAAATCGGTATGTACTTTAAATACTCTTTAAAACCATTTTTTATTAGATGTGGTCAAGTGAAAAAATCGTCTTTTAAGAAGATAATCTGCTGGAACTGTAACGTGGAAGTTATACAATACTTTGATATAAAATACAAGGGAGAAAGAGGAGTATGTCCCGTATGTGGTGTCAATTTCCCGTTGGAATGAATGAAAAATGAGCGACGAACCAGAAAAGATCCAGGATGAAAGCACTGCAACCAGAAGCATCATAGACATGATGCTCGGAGGCGGCAAGACAGGTACGCTTGATAGTGAAAGTTTGATTAAAGAAACTCAGAAAAGAGTATGGAGTTCTCTCAAAAAAGGATACGAGTATGATTATTCCATAGATGAATCAGATACGTTTCTTCGAAAACATGTCGCACAAAAATTACACATGCTTGTAATGTTTGTAGACTTGGTTGGCTCCACTGACATGGCATTGCAACTCCCACCAGAAAAACTTGGAATAATAATTAGTTCATTTTCACAAGAAATGAGATCTGTCATACGTCACCATAGCGGATATGTCCTAAAATATGTAGGAGATGCAGTGATTGGATATTTCATTGCAGAAGAGAGCCCGCTTGTAGTATCAGACAGTGCGGTAAACTGTGCAAGAACTATGATAGATGTCATTGAACGTGGAATAAATCCAATACTTAGCGAATATGACTATCCAGAGTTGCGTGTCAAAATTGGCATGGACTTTGGGGAGAATGTGGTTGTAAGATATGGTGCAGACCAGATTAGATCGCACGTAGACATTCTTGGCCCAGCAGTAAGCATTGCGGCAAAGATTACTGCACTTTCAAAACCAAACCAGATCTTGATTGGAGAGGATGTCTACGATAAACTTCATCCAACACTCAAGAGTCTCTTTGAGAGAATCGAATGGTCAGACAACAGGTGGTCATATCAAGACAAGAAGACTGGAAAGATTTACAGAGTTTACGCAATGCATGCCTAGACAGTAAATTTGTCTGGACATTCTACATGTTCATAGTGATGATCTGTAAACTTTTGGTCAACAATATACATTACAATTTTGTATAAATCCATCGAACCGATATTTTTTTTACATTTTATACAATGCATTGATATTGTTTTTGACATTAAACTAGTGTCGATCAGGCCATTCTATAAGGATCAGAGATCGATAGAATTTGATAAAAAATGACTCGTACTTGACACCTTGCTATATCTAATGCGTAGTTTTGTGAGTAAACATGAAATAGAGGAGAGCAAGAATTCCATTCATGTGGCCATATGATGTCAGAAAAATGATGGAGACTTTTGGTCATCCAATGGATATGATGAATTCTCCATTTGCATTTCCAAGACTGCCACCACGTGCAAATCCACCACAAGGAATTGCTAGTGCAGGAATGGTAAAGGACCGCATAGTCAAAGATGCTGACATGATGACAAGTAAAATCTCGGCTCATCACACCATGTTTCAAAGATATGCAGCAGGCTTGTTCAACATGACACCAAATGGATTCATGCCAGGACATCCAATGCATGCAACAATGCAAGCAGCAGACACACTAGCAGAAGAAAATGACAGACTGAAAAAAGAGAACCTGGCTTTGAAGGCAGGTCTTGACAAAGAAAAGAAAAAGTAACTTCCAACTTTTATAAAGCATAAACTTTCTAACATATCATGCAAAAGACACCCAATCAAAAGTGGGCAGAACAAATAGCAGAACACAGAAAGAAATGTCAAGACATGATGGAATTATCAAAATCAATTAGATACGTAGGACTGATAAATGAATATGGAAGAACTCTAACTGGAATATTCAGGCCAGGACTAGATGTTTTGTTATCAAATGAATTGGCAAGAAATGAATTTTTCTTGGTCTCTACAATGTTTGCAATGCGAAACAAGGCAAACTCTGCAATTGGAAACATGGACAGTGTCATATTAAGACATGATAAAGTTACAATAATAATATTTCAAAGAAAAGAGGGCATTTACTATGTGTCTGTAAACAAGATGGTAACACCAGATGCAATAAACAAAATTATTGCAAAAATTAAAAAAATTATTTAGAGTGGAGCAAATCCATGGAAACCACGGGCTTGTTTTGCACCATCATCAAATGAAGGCTCAAACAATGACACCATGTACTTGTCAGGATCAAGTACAATACAATTTTTTCCTGCCTTGTGAGAAACAATGTCTCTATAGACTGGGACATTTTTTGATTTGAGTTCTTTTACTGCAGACTCTATATCTCCTACTACCAATCCTATTACAATTCCATTATCAATCGACGTTCCAGTGTTGATTGGTTTTGTTGCTGGATGTAGTATTACAGTAGCACCTTCTTTTGCCAATTCTACCCAGTTTTCTCTGCTGTTTTTGACTGGCAACCCAATCACTTCATTATAGAATTTCAGAGATTTGTTCAGGTCTGAGACTGCAAGAATTACACTTCCAAGGTGTCTAATATTCATGTACACAATAGGTGCTCGTAGCGTTAAAAGATTATGGTAAAACTAGACTACCTGAACCATCGTTTCAGTGCGTTCTACGCCTTTTATGTTTTGAATTTCTGTTGTGACATCTTTTATTGATGACAATTCCTTGACTTCGATTAGTGCAATTGCATCAAATTGCCCACTTACCGCAAAGGAGTCATAGACTGACTTTACCAAGCGGAGCCTTGCAGCTATGAGTTTTTTTGGAGATTTTACTAGTACTACGGCTTTGACCAACCCATGTCTACCTCCACTTCGATTAGAGTCTCTGTTGAAACAATTTCCTTTATTTTTTTAAAATCAATTACAACATTGTTGATTTCATCCATTGTACCCTGGAGAACAACTGCAATGTCTGCCCTTCCTGTCACTACCATTATTTCACGGAGTATTTTTCTTGCTTTTTTCAAAGAAGTTATAACAGGATCAACTTTGCCTGGCTTGACAGTTATCAAACAGAGAGATCTCATTATACCTGTATTGACATAATCATGGATAAGTCTTTTTGATCAAAAGAGGATATTTTAGGAAAAATCTAATCGTCGCTTGCTTCTTGTGAGCGCGCTTCTTCCAAGTATGCTTTTCTTGCCTCTAGTTCTGCTTCCTTGTCAAGACCAGTATCGTCTTCTACAACAATGATGCCGTCATCTTCTTGAACCAGATCCTCTTTTAGCTTAGTCTTCTCTTTTGGTTTTGCCTTTGGAACTTCCTTTTTTGTTACTTCTTTTTTGGATGATTCCTTTTTCGGAGCCTCTTTCTTGGCTGGCTTTTTAGTTTCTTTTTTCTTGTCCTTTGTCATAAGACGATTATCCAACAAGTAACATCGTCCTTTTAAACTTGTCTCATTATAGCAATACCAAATAATTTCGTCATAATACAAAGAGAAAAAGCCGAATTTCGCATTTCTAGAATAACAATGTTACTTGAGATTCTTTATTTTTTCAATTATAGCATGATGATCAGAGGTTGGCTCGGTGGATAAAATCAATATGCCATCTTTTTGGAATATGGTCAATAACTTTACCTTGCCTTTTGATTCAACAATCCAGTCTGTATTTCCAAGTTTATCGGTGAACATCTTGTCCATCATGGCCTTGACAGAGACCTGATGATGCGCTAATGCTGCAAGATCTTTGTCAAGCAGAGGTATGACCCCATCCTTTCGTGCAGTAGATACCAGTTCCTCATCAACAATCTTGCCTGCAAATCTAATCTGTATGTCAAGTGCCAGTATCTTTTTGCAATAATTGACGGTATCTGCAGATGTACTCATTTTGTATACAAAATATCTTTTGAAATAACCCTATTTAAGACATGTTTTGAATTTCTACTGGTACAATTAATTTTATTAAACATCATACCAAGATTGAAATTAAAATGAATCGTGTCCAAAAATACCTAGTTTCAGTTCTTGTATCAGTATGCATAGTAGGTGTCTTTGGCATACCACTAGGAGATCCAAAGTTTTTCGTCCAGGCAATTGCACTAGAATCATCATTTATCGCACTTGCGATAACATCATGGAAAAATTTCAGATATGCATACATTCCAAATTTCATTATCGCATGTCTAGTTATAGTTGGAAATACTGCATCTCCAAAACATTTGGAAATAATGTCTACACTACATCCATTTTACAATGGAATTGTATTAATTGTCGGAGGATACATCTTGCAAGGATTGTTACTTGTCACAAATGGAATCACACTCAAACAGTACAAAAAAACCAAATGAAATAATCGCGGATAAAAAATAAACGACTACCTGTGAGAAATTTGCAATTTTTAGGCACAAAATATCAGAACTAGAAGGTGCCGCCGGCAAGACTTGAACATGCGACAGCTCGGTCTTCAGCCGAGTGCTCTCCCGGGCTGAGCTACGGCGGCACATTTCATTAACCAATTCTGGGGGAATTAAAGTGTGTCTCTTACTTTTTCCAAGCAACATCAGAAATTTTTTTTCTTTTGTTTATTGTTCTGGCCACAACAAAAAGAAGATCAGATAATCTATTCATGTAGATTAAACAAGCATTGTTGACATCTTCAGATTCTGTCAAGTGTACCATGTTTGTTTCCGCCCTTCTACAAATTGCTCGTGCCAGATGTACATGTGAAGCAATCAAATCTCCACCAGGCAAAATGAAATAGGTTATCGGAGATAATTTTTCTTCAAGACGGTCTATCTCTTTTTCAAGATATGATACCATTTCAGATGTAACCCTGTTTGATTTATTTTCTAGATTTGGATTTGCAAGGTCTGCACCAACTACAAAAAGATCATTTTGTATTTGAGTTAGCAAATCGCGAATATCTTTTCCAAGTTTGGATGATAATATTATGCCAATTGAAGCATTTAGTTCATCTACCATGCCATAAGATTCAATTCGCGGGTTTGATTTTTTTACGCGCTTGTTGCCAATCAGACCAGTAGTTCCATCATCACCAGTTTTAGTGTAAATTTTCATAGATGTTTGGTAACACCCCAATTGCCATTTTAATCTTGTTTGGGTGGTATACTAGTTAAAAAAAATCAGACATACTCAAAGATTAAAACTGACGCATTTCATACAACTCTCAAATGTTGTTTGATTTTTTCTATCTAGCATCAGAACTTAAAAAAGTGCAGCGTAGCGGATGGAAAAATAAGGTTGGAGTAGAACACCCTGAATCTGTAGCAGACCATTCTTACGGAACTGCAATCATGGCCATGGTCTTCTCAGACATGCAAAGTCTGGATACTGGAAAAATTCTCAAGATGGCACTTCTTCATGATTTGGCAGAATCAATAATCGGAGATTTTATGCCAGATGAAATTACAAAGGAGAATAAAAAAACAGTTGAAGATGAATCTATGAAAGAAATTCTTGCAAAACTGCCAGAAAACATTGCGTTACAATACAACAACATATGGAATGAATACATGCAAGCAAGTACAAAAGAGTCCATTCTATTACACGAAATTGACAAATTTGAAATGGCCATTCAAGCTGTAAAATATTCTTCAGAGGGTTTTTCAAATGAAAAACTCGGTGTGTTTATTGATTCTGCAAAAAAAGAGATCAAGTCAAAAGAACTTGTAGACATACTGGATACACTATCGTATAAATAACAAGAATCAGTTTTTCAATCATGCAATATTTTGTCGCACTCAAGATGGGAGAAAAGCGAGTAAAAGAGGCCCGTGAATATCTCAATACATTATGTAATGATCAAGCCATGCCAGCCTTGGCATTACGAGATAACAAAACCAACGTGTGGGAACCTGTTGGCCAAGAAAATTTCTATGCCGTTTTAAATGACGTGGGAGGATATGTTCTAACAGATTCAACAGGATACATGATAGTACTTTGTGATAAAAATGGAATTTCAAAAGCTCTTGTTAGAAGTGTGGATGCAGAAAGAAAAGAAGCAATTGTTGTAAGATTACGCGAAGACAAAATTGAGGAACATAAGGGAGACGTAGTCCTCCCAGTCTGATGATATAACAATCATGACAAGAGCAATTAGCATCAAGATTAAATTAGTACAATGCATTCATTTTAGGAAATGACAAAAAAGTTTTCTCATGACATTGAGGTCAAGGGACACCTTATTGATTCTATGATATTGACAAAGATCTTCGATGTTATTATGGACCTAAAGGGCGAATTTCAAGTTCAAGAGTTCAAGGTGGGCAAGCACAAAAAAGATGAGAGTCATGCCAAACTTTCAATTCAAGGTCAATCTCAAGAACATTTAGATAAAATTCTAGAGGCAGTATACCGCGAAGGTGCAACTTCAAAGATCCAGCAAGAAATCGCACTAAAACAAGCACAAAAAGACATGGTTATGCCAGATGATTTTTACAGTACAACTAACAATCATACCGAAATTTTCCACAAAGGAAAATGGATTCGTGTAGAAAACATGATGATGGACAAATGCATCATTGTAAAAGAAAATAGAGCATTCTGCACTCCAATTAGAGACATCAAAAAAGGTGACAAGATAATCGTAGGAGAAAAAGGAATACGAGTTACTCCACCAGAGAGACCAAGGGAAGGAGTCAATCTATTTCAATTTATGAGCAGTGGAAGTTCAAGTGAAAGACCAACACAACACATTGCAAGAAAAGTTGCAGAAGACATCTACAAGATAAAAAAACAAGGCGGAAAAATTGTTCTAGTAGGCGGACCTGCAATTGTCCACACAGGAGCATCAGATTCAATTTCATTATTGATAAGACTAGGATTCATCAATGCAGTTCTTGCAGGAAATGCACTTGCAGTTCACGATATAGAATATTCCACTCTGGGTACATCACTTGGAATGAATGTTCAAGACGGTACACTTGCAGTTAGAGGCCATAGAAATCATATGCAAGCAATAAATGCAGTCTTCAAAGCAGGCTCCATTCGCAAAATGGTAGAAAAAAAAGTATTGAACAAAGGCATAATGTACGAGTGCATAAAAAATAAAGTACCTTTTGTTCTTGCAGGTTCACTGAGAGACGATGGTCCATTACCAGATGTAATAACAGACATGACAGTGGCACAACGCAAATACAAAGAGATTGTTAAAGATGCAAAACTTGTCATCATGGTTTCAACAATGCTTCATTCCATTGCCACAGGAAACATGTTACCAGCTGATGTCAAAGTGATTGTAGTAGACATTAGTCAGCCAACAGTAACAAAACTCATGGATAGAGGAACCTGGCAAGCACTCGGTATAGTGACAGACGTAGGAGCCTTTTTGCCCCTAGTTACGCAGGAAATTCAAAAAATATCAAAAAAAGCCAATTGATGAAATTCATACTCATTATTCATATAGTATAATCACCAATACCATACGTGCGTCTAAAGGATAAGGTGGCAATTGTCACTGGTGCTTCAAGCGACATTGGATTAGAGATATCAAAGAAATTTGTAGAAGAAGGAGCCAAAGTTGTTCTACTTGGAAGACAAATTGACAAGCTAGAACAAGTCAGAAAATCAATTGCAAATCATTCTTCAAATACTGTTGCAATTGCATGTGACCTTACAAACGAGTCCCAAGTAATTCAAACCATAAATCAGATAATGAATCATTATGGAAAAATTGACATTCTAGTAAACAACGCAGGAACAATTACGGATCCAATACACTTTCATGAGATGCAAGAAAAAGATTTGAACTCGTTAGTTGATATCAACATGTTTGGCACGTTTAGAATAACAAAATCTGCCATAATCAAGATGCTTGAGAACAAAAACGGTGGAAGCATAATCAACATAGGTTCGATATCAGCCGAGAGAGCAATACCAAAAGTTCACCTAACAGTATATTGCACAACAAAAGCTGCGATAAACATGTTTACCAAAGGATTGGCAGTAGAGTACGCTAGAAAAAATATTCGTTGCAACTGTATCAATCCAGGTATAGTCAATGCCGGAATGATAAAGTCATATCTTGATTATCCAGAAGCAAGAAAAGTATTGGAAGACAGACAACCAATAAACAGAATAGGACAACCAGCAGATGTGGCAAATGCTGCAATATACTTGGCATCAGATGAATCAAAATGGATCTCAGGTGTAATCCTTAACGTAGACGGCGGAAAATCTGCATCGGAAGGATAAGTCAAACAAAATATTTTATCAAATTCAGACCAAAGGTATTTGTGGAAAATCTATTCAATTCTCTTGTAAATTGCTTTAAAATCTTCAGCAATTCTATATGCAATATTTTCCAAATGTGTAACTTCGGTCATGTTAGATTTACCAAGACCGATTTGTCTCATCATGGTATTACACTTGTGTACTTGCATGTGGTCTGCATCAAGGTCTTTACTTGACCAAGCCTTGAAACAATCACTAAAGTCTAGGCAGAAATTCAAGATTATGGATTCCCAATCGCTGTTAGACGTTGGATATCCGATGCCACCAGCCAATTCACGAAACTCGTTGCTCTTGTCGGTAAACAACATTTTTAGAGACTTTTTTGCTTTTACTGCATCATAGTTATCAAGTGCGTTTGACCCTTGCATGGTAACCCTCGAATAATATTCTATTTTAAGTTCACCCCTATCAAGGCTAGAAAACACTGATAAAATCACGCCTTGTCGGTTTTTTACCACACCTAGGGAAAATAGTTGAAAAAACCATCAGTGCTAGTCATATCTAAAAGAATGAAATCTTAAATATTAAACAATAAAGATAGTCATAGTAACAATGAATTCAAAAATATCTCTTGCATCTATTGCACTTTTAACAATTTCATTCATGGCAGCAACTGCGCAAGCTCCAATCACCGTTACAACTGATAAAACATCTTACGCAGATGGTGACACAATGACCATATCAGGTGCCGTGGCAGACCAGCTTAACATACCAGTATCAATAGTAATTAGAGACAGTTCTCAAACTCCAGTATACATTGCACAAGCAAGTCCAGGCGCAAGCAACACATATTCAGCTACAGTAGTTGCAGGAGGTAGTCTCTGGAAAAATACTGGCACATATGAAATCGATGTAACATACGGAGGATCTGACAAAACTGCCAAGACAACATTTACCTTTACACCAGCTAGTCAAACACCGACACCAAGTATAACACCCCAAACCAATAGTACCATTCCAGCAGTTCCAGAATTTGGTTCATTGTCTGTCATAATATTTGCACTAGCCCTAGTATCCACACTAGCACTGTCTGCAAAGATAAGACCTAGTATTAAAATCTAAATTTCTTTTCAGATACACTAGATTTCATCCCAGAATAAATCAAAAGATGTCAATTCTCAAGTTTTAAATTATGATCAAGTGTATAACACGCCAGCATGCAGCGTGATTTACAATTAACAGTAAGAATGGCAATTAGCTTTTTTGCTCTAACCATAATCTATCTAGCATTTTTGAGTTTTATTGCAATGTATTTTGGATTAGGTATTCTTCCAATTACAGTTATTGCAGGACTAATGATTGGTGCACAGTGGTTTTTTTCTGACAGGATAGTAATGTGGAGTACGGGAACCAAGATTGCATCCAAAGAAGAATATCCAGTATTGCATCAAATAATAGAAAATTTGGCACAAAAAGCAAATCTTCCAAAACCCAGAGTTGGAATTATGACAAGTGATGTTCCAAATGCATTTGCAACTGGAAAAAATCCCAAGAGATCAATAGTAGTTGTAAGTACTGGAATATTACGAATTCTAGACAAAGAAGAACTTGAGGGAGTCTTGTCACATGAAATTACCCACATTAGAAACCGAGACGTAACTATTATCACACTTGCCAGTTTGTTTTCTACTATTGCATGGTATTTGATGCAATCTTCCATGTTTAGTACAATGTGGGGAGGTTACGGATATGGTGGAAGACAACAACAAGGTGGAAATACATTTCTTATTCTTATTGTCGCAGGAATAGTTTGGTTCCTAAGTTTTTTGATAATTCGAGCAATATCTCGATATCGAGAATTTGCAGCAGATAGGGGCGGAGCATATCTCACAGGCAAACCAATGAATCTGTCCCGTGCACTGATGAAGATAAGCGGAGAAGTAAAGACTGCACCTGTTCCACAACTCAAAAAGATGGAAGGAATGAATGCATTTTTCATAATACCGGCAATATCTGGTGAAACCATTGCGCGATTCTTTTCTACACACCCTCCAGTTACCGAACGTGTAAAACGCTTGATGCGAATTGAACAAGACCTTCGTAATCAAGATAAACTTGGAATCTAAATGATCTCGTCCTAGATTCAAGACAAATAAAGATAAAATAGATAATTACAATAATTCTTAATTTGTTTTGTGAGTTCCCAATGTACAAAAAATACATAGTGCATAATATTTACTGGAAATATCGCGAGTACAACCACATTTACAGTCACATTTTCCAAGTTTCAATTCTGTTTCCACTCATCCTGTATTTGTAGACCTAATATGTGTTAGATTGTATCATGTAGTCGATACCAATATCCCTGACAATCAAACACGCATCACATTGAGATATACTAAAACCAAGAAAGAAAAAATTCTAAATTGCTTTCTCATTTTCTGCGCCAGTGGCAATATCTATTGCACGTGAAAGTTTGTACATGAAAATCTTGCCAACTTTAGTATTGCTGCGAACAATGTTTACTACTTGATTCTCGTCTTTTTCTTCCACAATTACAGTTACAATATACTTGTCTGAGAACTCGGGAATGAATGTCTCAGTACCTTTTGCTGCATGTAATGCTGGTCCAGCTGTTTTACCCCTTCCGCGAACTTTCATTATTGTAATTCCTCCTACATCTATTTTTTTTAATTCGTCACTGATGGCTCTAATATCATTTTGTGGAACAATTGCATCTATACGTATCATGTAAATCATGACAGAACTTGCACTAGATAATATTTTTGCTAAAAAAAGACTCAGATAGCTTGTTCGTCTTTTTTAGGAGTTTGGATATCATAGGCTTCCGAAATTGAGGTAACAAATATTTTTCCAAATTTAGAAGCGCCTCTAATGGCTTCAATTACCTCATTTTTCTTTTCATCTGGTACTATTACTTCCAGAATAAATCGCTCTCCAAATTCAGGAGTAAAAACCTCGGTTCCCTTGGATGCATGAATCTCTTTTGCAATAGTTTTTCCTCTACCCCATCCTTTGTATGCTGTGATTCCACCAACTGATAATTTTTTTAGTGCGTCACTAATTGATTTTATTTCATTTTCTGGGAGTACTACTTCAATCTTTAGCAAGATGTAAGGAAATGAAATAACATATTAAAAAATCTTATGGATTGATTTCAGATCCGTTACAATTGTAGAAAAAACAAATTTTTTTATACTTCATCTTTTCTAAGAAAGAAATCTTGCCAATTGACACAGGTGATACAGCCTGGATGCTCATAGCTTCCAGCCTTGTACTGTTAATGATCCCAGCCTTAGGATTATTTGAAGCAGGATTATTACGACGTAAAAATACTGTCTCAATTTTTATGCAGATCTTTTTCGGATTAGCAATTCTCAGTGTAATGTGGTTTACATTTGGATTTAGTTTGTCATTTGGACCTGATACAGGAATGGGTCTCACTGGAAACATGGATTGGACATTCCTCAATAATGTTCCATATGATTCTGGCCTGCATTATGCCCCTACGATTCCAGGAGTTTTATTTGCAAAATTCCAAATGATGTTTGCAGTAATTACGCCGTTGCTGTTAACTGGCGCAATTGCAGAGAGGATGAAGTTTAGTGCATATGTCATTTTCATTGTAGCATGGAGTGGGCTCATCTATTATCCGCTAGTCCATTGGATTTGGGGAGGAGGATGGCTTGGCCAGATGGGAGTGGTGGATTTTGCAGGAGGCATTGTAATACATACAAGTGCTGGAATGGGTGCACTTGCAGCTGCCCTAGTGCTTGGAAGAAGACTCAACTATGGTCCATCAATCATGATTCCACACAGTATTCCAATCGCAGTTTTAGGTTCATCATTGTTATGGCTAGGATGGTTTGGATTTAATGCAGGTAGTGCACTAGCATCAGGAAGTTTAGCAGGCAATACAATTATCAATACTCACATTGCATCATCAATTTCTGCATTAATTTGGGTGGGACTTTCATGGATGCGCACAGGCAAACCAAGTGTGATTGCTGCAATCAACGGAGCAATCGCAGGACTTGCAGGTATCACACCAGCTTCTGGTTACATCAGTGTAGAGCACGCATTTGTATTGGGAATGGCAATTGGAATAGGATCATATCTTGCAGTATTGTTCTTCAAAGAACATCTCAAGATAGATGATGCACTAGATGTCAGCTCAGTCCACGGTGTTGCAGGAATAATCGGTTCACTTGGAATTGGAATATTTGCAAGTACACTTGTAAATCCAAACGGTCCAAATGGACTCTTGTTTGGCCACCCTCAACAATTACTCATTCAGGCAATGGGGGTTGGAGTAGCAGGAGCAATGGGATTCTTTGGGACATTTATCATAATGAAGGTAATAGACAAGCTAATTGGAGTCAGAGTATCAGCCAAAGTCGAAGAAGCTGGCCTTGATATCGAAGAGCATGCAGAGCGTGCATACTCTGACGAAGATGAGTTTGGCAAAATGTAGACGATTTTAACATCAAAAACAAGTACGTATTGTAAAAATTTATTTTTTAACTAGAGAGTTTTTTTCGTAAAATCTCAAGTGTGGTTGCAGGGTCTGCTTTGCCCTTTGTCTTTCTCATGACTTTACCAACCAGATAGTTGACAGTATCCGGATTTTGTTTTGCTTCTGCTACTGCTTTTTCTTCTTCTGCGAACACTTCATCAATTACTTTTTCAATAGAACCTGCATCACTAACATGTCCCAAGTCAAGACTTGACATGACATCAGCAAGAGATTTGCCAGATTTTACCATCTCATGTAATGCAGATTTTCCTGAATTTCTTGTTAGTTTGTTTGTCATGATAGCATCTGCAAGGTCAGAGATGTGTTTTGATGTAATTTTTAATTCAAGTTTCTTTTCTCGAGTGTCTGCAACACCCATCAAATCAGTTGTAATAATATTTGAAACTTCTTTTGCATTTGTTTCGTTATGAGACTTGTCAAACAAATCAGAATAAAACCTGTCAGACGATAAAACATCTGCCACCTGTGCTGGCATACCATATTTTTTGACGTATCTTTCCCTTCGTGCAACAATGCTTTCGGGCATCTGTGTTTTGATTTGTTCAATGGAATCATTTCCAATCAGAACAATTGGTATGTCTGCCTCTGGCAAGTATCTGTAATCTTGTTCATCTTCTTTTGATCTAGATGATACTGTAATCCTTCTTGCCTCATCCCAGTGTCTTGTTTCTGCAAGTACTGTAATCCCTCTTTCAACAAGACTTTGTTGTCGTGTAATTTCAAAATGAAGTGCCTTTTCTACATCTCTAAAAGAGCCTACATTTTTGATCTCGACCCTATTTCCATCACCCTCTGAAATGTTGCCGTCTACTCTCATTGCACCTTCAAGATATGGGTCAGATACTCCAATGTTTTCAACCAAATCTGCAAGCACATTCAAAAATACACGAACTTGTTTTGGTGTCTCAAAGTCTGGCTCTGTCACTATTTCTACAAGCGGTGTACCTGCCCGGTTATAATCAACTAACGTAATCATTGTTTTCTCAGAAGTACCTTCGTAAACTAGTCTACCAGGATCTTCTTCTAGCTGTATTCGTCTTATTCGAATTGTCTTCCCTTCAATCTCAATTTTTCCATCAGAGCCAATACTTGTAGGACCATATGCGTTATACTGGGTGATTTGGAAATTTTTTGGCAAGTCAGGATAAAAATAATTTTTTCTAAAGAATCCTATTTTTTCAGGAATTGTACATCCCAATGCAAGTGATATCATTGCAGCTTTTTCTACTGCTTTTTTGTTCAACAGAGGAAGTGAACCAGGAATACCAGTACAAACAGGACAGATGTTAGAGTTTGGCGTAGTGTTTCTATACTCTGCCTTGCATGAACAAAACAATTTGCTTGCAAGTTTTGTAAGTTGACAGTGAATCTCTAGTCCTATTTTTGTCATAGATTAATCTCCGGGAGACTAGTTGTCTCTTGTAATGCGTGAGCTGCTTGAAGTAATTCTTTTTCTTTAAATGAATTTGCAAATAACTGGATACCGATTGGCAATCCTGAACTTGACATTGCAAACGGAACTGAGATGGCAGGAATTCCGGACAAGTTTGCAGTTACGGTGTTGATATCAGTAAGGTAGAGTTTCAATGGGTCATCGATTTTCTCTCCGACCTTGAATGGTAATATTGGCATTGTAGGAGATATTAGATAATCTACCTTTTTGAATGCCTCATCAAGCTGTGCCTTTATCATGGCCCTGACTTTTTGAGCCTTGAGATAATACTTGCCATAATATCCAGCAGACAAGACAAAGGCTCCAAGCAACATCCTTCGTATAACTTCAGGTCCAAAGTTACTTCGTGCCTTTGAGATAAACGCCTTGAATTCATACCCTTCAGTGCCAAAATCAAAACCGTATCTCAAATTATCATATCTTGAAAGATTGCTACTTGCTTCTGCAGCAGCGATTGTATAGTATGCTGCAACAGAATGCTCCACTGCATCAAGAGATACTGGAACACATTGTGCACCAAGATCCTGTAGTTTTGAGACTGCTGCATTTGTTGCAGATGCGACTTCCTTATCCACTCCATCTCCAGTCATCTGTAAGATTATTCCAATCTTCTTTCCAGAGATTCCAGATTTCAAGTCCTTGACATAATCGATGTTTGAATTTTTTGCAGTTGTATTATCATGTGTATCATGACCCGAGATGATATTTAGTAAAAATGCTATATCTTCAACTGTCTTTGCGATAGGACCAATCTGTTCTATACTATTTGCATAAGAGACTAGGCCATACCTGCTTATCAGACCATATGTTGGTTTCAAACCAACTACGGAACAAAAACTTGCAGGACTTCGAACTGACCCACCAGTATCAGAACCCAGGGAAGCAAGACATTCAAGTGCAGCTACTGATGCACCACTACCTCCAGATGAGCCTCCTGGCACATAGTCTGTATTCCAGGGATTTCTAGTTGTACCAAAACTACTAAATTCAGTTGTAGAACCCATTGCAAATTCATCAAGATTTACTTTGCCAATTATTATGGCATCCTCTGATTTTAGTCTAGAAGTGACAGTTGCATCATATGGCGCAACAAAGTTTTCAAGCATCTTTGAAGCACATGTTGTTTTCAATCCTGCTGTGCAAATGTTATCTTTGATGGATATTGGCATTCCAAAACAGATTCCTGTTTTGTCTTTGGATTTTATTTTTTTGTCAATTGCCTTTGCTTTGTCAAGTGCATTTTGAGAGTCAACAGTAATGAAGGCATGTATTTTTCCATCTACTTTTTGAATCCTTTCCAATGTTTTTGCCACAAATTCTTCTACAGATAGAGTACCTTCCTTTACCTGAGACACAAATTCAGTGGCGGAGATTCCTAAATTCATTTAAACCATTTTTGGAGCACGAATGAAGTTGTTTTGATCTTTTTTGAGATGCTCAATCAGAGAATCTGCATATGGTTCATGGACATCATCTCTTAGATCATCTTTAGCAATTTGAATTCCTAGTGTATCATCTGAATGAAATTCTACATGGTCAAGTCTATCAAAATAATTTAAAATCTGCTCCACCTGTTTGATGTATTTTTCTGGTTCACTTAGATCAACTTTTACTAGATCTGCCAGATGTTCAATCTCTTTTTTTTCCACCATGTTACTTCATCTACGGTGTAAGTCTATCTACATCACGTGGATAAAAGGTAGCATCTCGGATGTTTTCGGTGCCTGTTAATGCCATCATTAGTCTTTCAAGACCTATACCACACCCTGCATGAGGTGGAACTCCGTAATCAAAGACTCGCAAGTGATAATCAAATGCATCAAGCTTGAAACCCTTGTTCTTCATCCTGTCTTCTAGTTCCATTCTTTTTTCAATTCTAGTACTACCAGAAGACAATTCAAGATCTCCGAACATCAAGTCAAATGATTCAGAGATTTTTTGGTCATCATTTTTGGCTTTAACATAGAATGGTTTTGGAGCAAGTGGCCAGTCCTTGATAAAGTAAAATCCGCTGAGATTTATTTTCTTTAATTGTGATGGATACAAATCATCACCCCACTTTGTTGTAGCGCCAGCTTTTTGCATCTGGTCTACCAGTTCGGTATAGGTATACTGTGGAATTGTATCTGGAATGTCTGGAATTTTGTAATCTTCGGTTTTTATAGAATCACAATAATCTTTTACTGTTTTAATTGATTTTTTAATTATATTTTCCACATGTGACATTACATCATTATAGTCTGAGAATGCCTCTTCGAGGTCTATTGAAATGGCCTCAGAAAGATGTCTGTTGGTTCTAGATGCTTCTGCTCTAAATATTGGAGCAATTTCAAAAATTTTCTCAAATCCTAGTGTAAGTTGTTCTTTGTAAAGCTGAGGGCTTTGTGCAAGAAAAGCCTCCTTGTTATAGTAAAATATTGGAAATAGTGCAGCTCCACCCTCTGTTGCAGTTGCAATCATCTTTGGTGTATTTACTTCAAGAAATTCTTTTTCGTATAGATAATCACGAATTGATTTTAAAACCAGACCTCGCATCCTAAAGACATGTTGTAAAATATTTCGGCGAAGGTCGATTGCTCTTAATTCTAATCGAGTATCAATATTTGGAACAGTTTTTGTTTGCCATTGAAATGGTGCAATTTTTTCAACAACTGAAAATACACGCAATTCACTTGGTGATATTTCTACACCTTTTGGAGCCTTGGCAGATGGTTTTACAATGCCTTTTACAGCAATAGTTGATTGTTCCTTTAGTTTTACTAGACTCTCTTTGATATCATCAGGACACACTCCTGCTTTTGCAGTAATTTGCATCTGTCCTTCTTTATCATTTAACAAAATGAATACCAAGTTTCCATGATCTCTCACGCTTGAAATCCAGCCCATTACAACAACTTCTTTTCCTTCCATGGATGGCTCAAGTTGGTTAGAATAGATGGTCCTGCGCCAATCGCCGAGTTCTGTACCTATCATGGTTTCACCAATCGTGTTTTTTTATCATAGATTGATAACATGAATTGTATTTGAGAGTTGGAAAACATTATTGAATTTTTCTGCCTTTTTGTGCATATTAAATTTATTCATAACAAATGGACGAGTCTGTTCCATCGAACCCAACTTTGGTAAATCACAATTATCAGATATTGAAGATGCCATCAATAAAGCGATATATCACAACATGAGACCAAGTATGAATTGAATCATTTGACTACTATTTTTGGCATCATTTCATTATTGATAATAACATCTGGAACTTTGACTAGTCAAGCATTTGGACAAACCACATCGAATGTCGATATTCAAGCAGGATCAGGCTCTAGTGTAAATTCAACATGCGTCAATACACATGACTGTTTTTCTCCAAATCCGTTAGAGATTCCAGCAGGAACTACAGTAACTTGGAAGAATGCAGATCTTACAACTCATACTGTAACTAGTGTAAACAACATATGCAATGGGCCACATGTAACAATTCAAGTAGCCACTGACACACGTCAAGTAGATCCTACCGTAATGATTCGTACTTCACTTACTCAAACAATATACGCAAAACTTGCGCAAGACCAACCATATGCAGAAGAAAATGTTAACGCAGATGTTAGACGACTAGTGTACGAAGCATATGTATCACCTGCAACAAAATCATTTGAGATAGTGGCAATGGAAGGCATTGGTCACAATATATTCTCAGTACAAAAAACAGTACAAGCAGAAGGATGTAGTGTAGGTTCAATATTTGACAGTGGAACTATACAGCCTGGAAAAACATTTGAATTTCGATTTTCAAATTCTGGAACTTATAACTATTTCTGTACTATACATCCTTGGATGATTGGTCAAGTCATAGTAGGAAGCACCACAGCTACACAGTATTCAAACGCTACACAATATCCTGTTATTGACATGTCACAGAAGACTTCAGCCATCCCGGAATTTGGTCCAGTAACAACGATTGTATTTTTAGTTTCAATGATTGCAATCGTATTTACTGTAAAATCAGCAAACAGGTCTTGGTTTTAATCCCCAGTATTAAGATGAAACGTCATTGATTGTATGCCAATCTTTCCAGGACCAGTAAATCTATTGAGAAATATACTTGTACCAGAAAAAAGTCCAGTCTTAATTCCAAGACTAATTGTATCCATTTTTACAGATGTTTCTTTGTACAAAAATGCTCCAGGTTCAACATCAATTTGTTCACCTGCTTGTAATGTTTTTTCCAAGATGTTACCATATCCGTGAAGTGCAACTACCCCTGGACCCTTGAAAGTATCTATGAAAAATCCAGTTCCGCCAAATAATAAATTAGAAATCCCGCGTATTCTGTAAAAGCCATATTCTATGCTGTCAGTGGCAAAAAGAAATTGGTGCTCTCGAACATCGATTTGTTCTCCAGATTGTAATTCAATGAATATCAATTGTCCTGTGGCATCTCTTGAAAATGCAATCTTACCATTTCCTTGAGCTTGTGTAACCACCACAGGAAGGCCTGCAAGCATGCGCTTTCCCACTCCTTTTAGTGTCTTTGAAGTAATTTCTACTTGAGTATCACGCCAGAGTAAAATATGATGTTCAAAGAAGATGGGTTTTGAATTCGGGTTTAAGCTAAGAGTGGCAACTGGTACTAGTTCACCTTCCAGAGTCATGTTCATACCATCATAAATCATATCATGTTTTGTTTCAATTAATTTCAAATCTAATTTGAGAAAAACATTACAAACTATATCTTTTGTGTTACCGACAAGAATGAAAGACTGTTCCTCAAAAATTACATAAGAGTCATATTTTCAGAAGAATATAACAAAAAGATATCAGAATGACTGACCTATATCGAGTGTTACCAGAGGAGATGGATGATCTTGTCACTAAACTTGGTCAACCGCGATACAGAGCAGACCAACTGCTTCAAGCATTATACAACGAATCTCCAAAAAAAATGTCAGATTTACATCAAATTCCATCTACCATGAGAGATGCGCTTGTTAAAGACGGATACACAATAGGTTCTGAAGACGAAGTTCACCGAGTTGTCAGCGAAGACGGTCATACTACAAAGTTACTTCTCAAATTTGATGAAAAAACACTCATTGAAACAGTTCTCATGCAATACAGTCCATCACAAGACAAAACCCATCCAAGGTCAACAGTCTGTGTCTCAACTCAAGTGGGTTGTCCAATGGGTTGCGTGTTTTGTGCAACAGGACAGATGGGTTTTGAAAAAAATCTCAAAGCTGAAGAAATTATTTCCCAAGTACTCCACTTTGCACATATTCTTCGTCAGAGAGGAGAACATGTTACCAATCTAGTATTCATGGGAATGGGAGAACCACTTGCAAATTATGATGAGACCGTCAGAGCCATCAGATTGCTGACACATCCTCGTGCCTTTGGACTAGGACAACGAAGTATCACAATTTCTACAGTTGGCGTCATACCAGGAATAGATCGTTTGGCAGATGAAGATATTCAAGTAAAACTTGCAATTTCACTTCATGCCCCAAATGATGAATTACGCAAAAAACTTGTCCCCACTGCAGGACCTCATTCAGTTGGAGATTTGATTACAGCTGCAAAACGTTATTTCAAAAAAACAGGACGACGTGTTACTTTTGAATATGCATTAATTGATGGCATCAATGACTCTACCAAAGTAGCATCAGAGCTTGCATACATTTTGAAAGGCAATGGTGCACATGTGAATCTCATTCCAATGAATCCCACTGCAGGAGGATTCAAGCGTCCTGATAGAAAAAGAGTGCTGGCGTTTCAGCAAATACTTCGTAATGGAGATGTAAACTGTACAGTACGTGTTGAAAAAGGTGCCGAGATCTCAGCAGCTTGTGGTCAATTACGAACAGACATGATAGAGAAAATTCGCTAGCAAATACCCTAGAAAAATAATCTGCAAACGTCTAAATAAAAAAGAATATGATTTATTCATATGACACTTTCAAACCGTGAAAAAACAGTAATAATCACGTCTCACTTGGTCTCACTTTATTCACAAATGATCGAAGATGGAAAGATTCCTCAGAGTCAATCAGTCATAGACTTTTTGATGAAAAACATTCCTCAAGAATACAAGTCGGAACTTTCAATAGATTTGATCGATGATGTGTTTAGTTTTATCTCAAGTAGGCCCATGGAACTTTCATAAAAATGGAAAGCCCCCCCCCCCGGAGAAATTGGAAAGTTTTTCACGGTTCAGAGACTTGTCAATCTAAACGCTGATAAGAAAAGAATGTGGTCAGAGGATCTGAAAGACATCAATGATGAAAAGATGATTGATTCTCTACCTATTTGCTTATCTTTTTTCAATAATAATTTAACATAAGATGATCATCTTTAAACCAGAGTGAAATAAAAAACCTCATTGAATAAAAGAAGAATCTTCATTTTGCCGTTAATTTTCATCACAGGAATTTTAATCGGATTTTCTCTTAATGCTTCTGCACAGGAAACTTCTTCTATTCCTAATTGGATAAAAAATACTGCAAAGTTGTGGGTAAATGGAGATCTAGGTGATGCAGATTTTATTAAAGCAGTGCAATGGATGGTAACAAACGGAATAATTATCTTGCCGAATAATTCACAGTCTACCATTAATTCTCAAATGTCTGCGCCTTCTGCATCCCAAAGTAATCCCCTATCCACATTACTTCCTACAACTGATAGCATAGGTAACCTTTGGAAAATATTGGATTTCACATCTTCTTCCAGATTCAACTTGGAAGCCTCCCCTCCAATCGCACCTTCACATACGATCGAACAAGTGTTTGAAAAGACTACCGCAACCCCAATGACTGTAATTACAATAGACATAGCGAGTTTTCAATCTGGTGGAGGATTATCACATTCAGATGAAAATGAAGCCAGTAGAGTTTATTCCATAATCAAACAAGATTATGAGGCTCACAATACAGGCTATAAAACATCTGCATTTATTCCCAATCCATTGGATTCTAGTGCAGTTTGTTATCAATTTACAATGACAACAACACAATCAACAAAAATAGATATGTTTTGTGCTAAAGGATATACTGTTTTTGCCGTTGATGCTACAGGTAATGATCTTAGCATGAATGGCGATGTTGGAAAAATGGTAAACCTAATACTTCCAAAATTAATTTCTTATTAATCTACAACAAATTACACTTTTCATTATAACGAGATGATGTTGAGAGATCATATTTATCTAAATGTTAGACCTCATGATTTCATGGGCGAATGTGATTGCACTTGTCATGGATGGTCAAACCCAGGAGATTTATTGTTAGCTAGCATGTCAGGTAATGATCCTAGACAACAGAGTTGCGAACATTGTCAACCAGACATACAAGAAGACGAAAATAGTACAGAGATATTAAAAAAACGCCTTGCAAGAGGAGATATTAGTGAAGATGAATACTGGCGCAAAAAAGATATTTTGGATTCATAAGATTTCTACCTGACCTCCCTCCAACAAATCACACTTACATCATAACGATAGTTGTATCGCCGTTTTTGTGCGTGGACGGGGCTTTCCTTTTTTATGGAACTTTCATAAACCCCAAAAATAGAGAACATATCATGACTTCAATTGCTACCCTTGGCTCTCATTGTGCGCTTCAGGTTCTCAAGGGAGCAAAAGATGAGGGCTTTAAGACAATACTAGTTTGTGAAAAAAAACGTGAAAAACTTTATCGAAGATTTCAGTTCATAGATGAATTCGTACTAGTGGATTCTTTCAAGGAGATAATGGACCAGAAATGCTCCAAAATACTCCAAGAAAATGATTCTGTGGTAATACCACACGGTACACTAATTGCTCAGATGAGTTCATCTGAAATAGAATCTATCAAGACACCAATTTTTGGAAACAAGTGGATTCTCAGATGGGAATCGGACAGAAACATGAAAGAAAAACTCATGGTAGAATCAAGCTTAAAGATTCCAAGATCTTTACAAGGTCCAAAAGATATCAAGGGGTTGACAATTGCAAAAAGACATGGTGCTGCAGGAGGCAAGGGATATTTTCTTGCAACAAATGAAGAAGAGTACATAAAAAAACGTGACAAGCTTGTCAGAGAAGGAATAATCAAGGGAGACCAAGACTTGTACTTGCAAGAATATGCATTAGGAGTTTCTGCATATTTACAATATTTTTATTCTGAACTAAAAGAAGAACTAGAATTTTTTGGTGTTGATAGAAGATACGAATCAGACATTGATGGTTTAGGAAGAATTCCTGCAAAAGAGCAAATTGATGTTGATTTGATTCCTTCATTTAACGTGGTAGGTAACAGCCCTCTAGTATTACGCGAGTCTTTACTTGAAGACGTTTATGTCATGGGAGAAAGATTTGTAGAAGCTGCAAAGAGGCTTGTTGCACCAGGAATGTCAGGACCATTTTGTCTTGAAGGTGTATACGATGCAGATGGTAAATTTACTACATTCGAGTTTTCAGCAAGAATAGTAGCAGGTACAAACCTCTATGTTGATGGCTCTCCATATTCATCATTAATTTATGACGAGCCAATGAGCATGGGAAGAAGAATAGCTCGTGAGATCAAGAACGCTGCAAGCAAGAACGACCTGTCAAAGATAGTTACGTGATTATACCATAACAAAATAGAATTTGTTTGATTTATGCGCCGCCAAGTGTCACAATAAGATCAGTGATAAAGCCTGCACACAAGCCGACAAAAATTCCCACCATTAGAACATTGTTCGTAGTTTGTTTTCGTCCGGAATTATACATCAACATTGACACGTAGATAAGAGCGCCTCCAGCCATTGATAAAAATAAAATGTATGCCACATCAGATACCCACAAACTTCCAAGCATTGTTCCAACAAAGGTAGGGCCTCCACCAATCAATCCCACTTTGGCCAAGAATTTTGCGTTAGGCTTTTTCAATATCCCAGTGAGCGGACCTGCAATACCAAACCCTTCAGTAGTATTGTGCGCTCCAAATCCAATTATTAGAATAATTGCAAGACCAATTTCCCCTGCCACATAAGACTGACCGATTGCCAAACCTTCACTAAAATTATGTGCACCAATTCCAACTGCAATCATCATTGCAAGTTTGTATGCATTTGCCTCATGGAACAATCTACGAAGATGATCATCGCCCTCCTTGAGGTTATCAAGTGACAATATCTGTGGAAAACTTTTTGTCATGAATTTTGTCTCATAAAATACTAATCCCAGTAAACCAATTGCAATACCTCCAAAGAGTGCTGCAAGATCAACTACTGCTGTTTCAATCGAGCCTTTTCCAGCAGATGCACTAGTTGCAGCTGTTGATGCAGTATCCCACCCATGACTAAATACATCTATTATTAGAAATACCAAAATTCCAAGCGCGAATGCGTTAAGGAATCCCTTTCTTTTGTGACTAAGATTCTGCAGTGCTGCAACTGGCAAGCCAAGAAATATTGTAAAACCAGCTATTGCTCCAAGTAACAAAAGTTGCCAATAATCAATCATTGATTCAGTTAGGATTAGCTAACTTTATTTAAATTACAAACTTGTTCTAAGTTCTTAGAATAACTCGCGTCGTTTAAATAGTTAGGCTTGCCTAATTCAAAAAATATTGAAAAAGAAAGTACCACTATCGCAACTCAAAAAATATGATGTAAATCAAAAAATTCTTGAAGCACTAGCTGATGCCCAGTCAAGATCAATATTGTTTTCAATCATCAAAGAAGGGATGACTGCTTTGGAATTGTCAGAAAAATATAGAATTCCACTCAGTTCAGTTTACAAAAAGATTTCAGATTTGGAAGAGTTGACACTTGTCAAAGTAGACAAGTGGATATTGTCAGAGAGCGGAAAAAAATTCAAGGTGTACAAGAGCAGAATAAGCAGGGCTGAAGTGAGCATAAGAAAACCAGAGCCAACCATAACATTGAGTCCTAATTAAAACACGGGTCAAATAGTTAATATTCAAAGAAAATCCATTGAAAAAAAGTGAAAAGATACTATTTTGCTGTCATTCCAATCATAATTACAATAGCTGCAGTAGCCTACATGGCATCGCCCCATGAAAACAAGGCTGCTACTGAATTAACCCCGCAAATGATCATGGAGAACGGCTCACCTGTCTTGGGCGATCCTAATGCAAATGTAACAATTGTAGAATTTGGAGATTACCAATGTACATACTGTCATATGTTTCATGAAAACACTAAAGCCGCATTATTACAACAATATGTGGATACAGGCAAGGTCAACTTTGTCTTTCGAGATTTTCCTCTAAACGGACCTGATTCAGTTTTGGCCGCAGAGGCAGCATATTGTGCAGGTGACCAAAATGAGTACTGGCAGTATCATGATGAATTATACAAAAACTGGGCAGGAGAAAAGACAGGATGGGTGAATCAAAAATCACTTGATACATTTGCCACAACAGTTGGCCTAGATTTAGGCAAGTTTGATAAATGCATGTCAAATAATACATATGAACAAAAAGTGCTAGACAATCAAAAATTTGGTGAAAACATTGGCATAGACGGCACACCATCATTTATCATATTCAGCGGTAAACAAATTACAAAGCTAGTGGGTGCACAGCCACTATCAGAATTCCAACAAGTCATAAATAAATTCCAAAATAGCTAAAGGTAGTTGAACAATGGTCAAGCCCAAGATAGAAAAACAAGATTCTGTAAAATTATACAAACTACGAAAGATGTTAGAAGAGTTATCTGATCATTCAGGACGAGGAACAGAATTAATTACACTTTATGTGCCTCCAAAAAAGGCATTACATGAAGTCATAAACACACTTCGTGAAGAACAAGGAACTGCAGACAACATCAAGTCTGATCTTACAAGAACCCATGTAGTAGATGCGCTATCTAGAGTAATTCAAAGACTAAAGCTGTACAAGGCATCTCCAGATAAGGGACTAGTCATGTTTTGTGGTGCACTTCCACCACAGGGAGGAGGACCAATTGGAAGTGAAGTGATAAAATTGTTTGAGATAGAACCTCCAAAAGAATTACAAACATTTCTTTACAGATGTGATGATCATTTTCATGTAGACATTCTCAAAGACATGTTAAAAGACGACAACATGATTGGATTTTTGGCAATTGATGCAAAAGATGCTGGATGGGGATTATTACGAGGTGATAAACTAGATGTATTATCAGAGACATCATCAGGAGTAGCAGGAAAGCACAGACAAGGAGGTCAGTCTGCAAGAAGATTTGAAAGACTGCGAGAGATGGAGCTCAATGAATACTATAACAGAATTGCACATACAACACGAGAATATTTCATAGACATTTACCCAGTAAAAGGTCTCATTGTCTCAGGTCCAGGGCCTACAAAAGAGAACTTTATCAAAGAAAATTATCTAGAATATAGACTACAAAACAACATTCTTGCAACACTTGATTGTTCATATGCAGGCTCGGAAGGTGTGCGTGAAGCATTTGTCAAAGCTCATGATGTTCTTACAGATTACAGAATGGTTGAAGAAAAGAAACTTGTAGACAAGCTATTCAATGACATACATTTCTCAAGAGGACTTGCAACTTATGGTCTGAATGAAATTATTGATTTGCTAAAAAGAAACGTAGTATCTACAATATTGATCACAGATGACACCAATTTAAGAAAAATCGATATTACATGTAGAAGATGTCAAAACTTGCAAAGTGAGATACTTGACCGTGTTAAAGTAATTCCTCGATTACAAGAACTACTCAGTCAACCATGTCCCAACTGTAAAAGCATGGACCTTGAATCAACTGAGCGAGATATTGTTGATTACCTAGATTTGGTTGCAGGTCAGACCGGTGCAAAGGTCGAGGTTATCACAGGTGCAACAGAATATGGTGCAATGCTCTCAAGTATAGGCAAAGTTGGAGCATTTTTGAGATACAATCCAAACCAGTAATTTACCAAAACATAGCTCTAAATAATTTCAAACTCTATTTGATATCATGAAACATGTAGAGCCAGAAGAATTTGATTCAAAAGTGCTTGGAAACAAGAAGACAGTTGTTCTTTTCTATGCAACATGGTGTCCATACTGTACAAATTTCAAACCAACATTCGAGTCTGCAAAAATTGAGACTGCAAACAAGATAGGTTCAATTATTGACGAAGATGAAAATCCATTATGGGACAGATTCAACATTAAAGCAGTGCCCACAATGATCGTATTTCAAGATGGAAAGATAATTTCTCGAAAAGACGCTAGAAAGAATGTCGGTCTGACAAAATCAGATATGGATTCTATTGTTACAGAACTAGCCTGATTTTATATTACTTCGAATCTTTTTTGCCAATGCATCAAGATCAGTATCATTTGAAATCATCCTTTTTGTCCACAGATTACCCGCTTGGCCATATCGTGGAATGACATGTACATGCACATGTGGAATTATTTGATTTGCAGATCTGCCATTATTTTGACCAATGTTAAATCCGTCTGCCCCAGTTGCTGTAATTATTGCACGTGCTATTATGGGTACTTTGGAAAATAGATTGGCAACTGCATCATCTGTCATGTCTGTAATTTTTTCATGATGTATTTTTGGCATCACTAGAGAATGGCCTTTTTGTATTGGATACTTGTCCATGATTGCAACATGTGAATCATCTTCGAATATCACATAGGCATCTTCTTTTTGATTTACGACCTTACAAAAAAGACAGTCCATATCTTTTTTTGATACATATTTTATTTATACTCACCTTCAAGATTGCCTCTGGTCATCTCAGATACTGTTATTTAGGGTAAAATTTTGACTTGGATTGTCAAATGGGAAAAAAAGATAGAGAAGAGCGAGTGCAGGAACGAGAGACTTTTTATCAAAAACGACAAAAGACCCAATTTAAGAACAAGGCAATAGCCATTGGCATATTAGCAGGAATTGTGGCAGTCCTTGGAATTTCAAGTTACAATTTTTACGTATTATCATCAACTGTAACACCAAGTGGAGAACCACCAGGTGCAGGCCCTCTTGGAAAAATTCACATCCATGCAGGAATTTTGACAATGATTTACGGCCAACAATTTGATTATTCATCAACAGCATATCAAATCAAGAGTCCATACATCAGCTTCCAAAAAGGAAACGGTGAGACAATACATGCAATGGCAACCAATGTAACCATGGGATTCCTATTTGACTCCCTACACATTGGATTGGACGACAAGTGTTTCACATTCCCTGACAAACGAGCATTTTGTACGAATGATAACTACACACTAAAGTTCTATGTCAACCATCACCAAGTTCCAGACATGAGAAACTATGTCTTCAAGGACCAAGATAGACTCTTGATATCATATGGTAATGAGAACGATACACAAATCAACGCACAGCTAGCAAGACTAGACGGATTCCAGTTAATCACTTAGGGTTCTAAAAGTTCGTCTCTTAGTTCCTTGAATTCATTTACAGTAATCTCTCCTTTTGCCAATCTATTTTTGAGAATTGTCATTGCATGATCATCTTCATTTTGATTTGATGATGCCTCAGGTGGTACGATGGTTTCTTTTTTGGCCTTGACAGTATCTCCTGACGGGCTTCGTTTCTTTCTAAGATATAATATGTAAACAACAATACCAACTCCTACAAGAGAAATTATTGGATATATTACAAGACTAGCGTTAAAGTTTGTAGCATTATTTTGCGTGGAATTACCTCCAGAAGGATTTACAGGTTGTTGTATTCCCTGACTTGAAGATACATCGTTTACACTCATTGTTTCATTTAGATGAACAGTTTGAGAATTACTAGAAGGACTTGATGAAGTAGGATTGTCACTAGAAGAACTTGGCGGAGTAGGATTGCCGCCATTAAGTAATTGCTGTAATCGTTGTGCATCAGCTAATCTTTGTTGAAGTAGTTCAGCAAGAGAAGGTGTAGACGATGAGTTGGTAGTGTTCGTAGTGCCTTGCGTTACAGTTTGGCCAGGAGTTGGCAAGGTAGAAGCAGTTGTAACATTAGATGGAGGACTCGATCCAGCTTGGTTCACAGCATACACTCGATACATGTATGGAGTGTTTGGAGTAAGATTGACATCTGCAAATGTTGTAGACATGATGGTAGTAACAGTAGTAGACCAAGTTGTACCGCCGTCAGTAGAACGTCCAACTTGATATCCAAGAGACTGTACACCACCAGTGTTTACAGGAGCAATCCAATTAAGATCAATTTCTGTTGATGAAACAGCTGTTGCACTCAAAGAAGTAGGTGACGATGGTAAAACTGGAGAACCATCTGGTGAGAATACAAAGTTTACAGTAGTTCCATTTGCCTTGTTTGCAACAAAGGCAGTTGCATTGTATGTTCCTTTGAGTTTGAATTCTTGTTGTATGCTAGAATCAGTACTGCCAGTATCAATAATTACCTGGAATTGATCATTACTGTCTGCAATTCCAGACCGTACAAGATAGTTATTTTGAGGATCAAAAATCAATATTGTGATAGTTCGGGAATCAGTAGGAAGAACAGTACCAGAAAAGGTGATTTGACTATTCCCTTTGTAAAATGAGGCATCAGTTTTAAGCGAAGTCACTTCAGCATAAGCAGGAATAGTGGTAACAGATACTACAATTACAGATAACAATGCCAAAATACACAATCTTGATTTACTCATATCAGAAATCTAGTATTCTAATTATTAAAAACTCAGTAGAATTCACACTTGTCGACTTTTAAGTTCAATTTATTCATAAAATATAGAACATTATTTTCCTACAAATGATCGTTTTTCCTATAGACATGATGAATTGGTAAATTTAGAATGGTGTTTTCATGTATGAAATTATCTAGTATGTATAAAATAGGGAACAAAACATAATGACAATCATGGAAATATCCAGTAGAAATGTAGTAGAAGGTCCTTCTAGGGCACCCCATAGAGCCATGTACAAGGCAATGGGTTTAGACGATAACGATTTAGGAAAACCATTTGTTGGAGTATCCCACAGTGGAAATGAGGCAACCCCATGTAACATACATCTTGGAAGGTTGGCAACTCATGCCAAAGCAGGAGTTGAGTCCGCAGGTGGTACACCAAGAGAATTTTCTACCATTGCAGTAAGTGACGGTATAGCAATGGGACATGAAGGTATGAAATCATCACTTGTTAGTAGAGAAATTATTGCAGATTCAATCGAATTAATGGTCAGAGCACATCAGTATGACGGACTGGTAGGAATTGCAGGTTGTGACAAGAGTCTTCCAGGTACAATGATGGGAATGGCTCGTCTTAACTTGCCATCAGTCTTTGTATACGGTGGCACAATCATGCCAGGAATTTTTGAAGGAAAACAAGTTACAGTTCAGGATGTTTATGAAGCAGTAGGAGCATATGATGCAGGAAATCTAACACTTGAAGCTCTAAAGAATTTAGAAAATGTCGCTTGTCCAAATTCAGGCTCTTGTGGTGGAATGTATACTGCAAACACAATGGCTTCAATCAGCGAAGCAATTGGAATAGCACTTCCAGGAAATGCATCCCCGCCAGCAGAAGATCCAAGAAGAGAAAAAATGGTATACGAAAGTGGCAAGGCCGTGATGAACTTGCTCGAGATAGGAGTTAGACCAAAAGATATTTTGACATATGAAGCATTTGAGAATGCAATAGTTGTAGCAAATGCTACAGGTGGATCAACAAACGCAGTATTGCACTTGCTTGCACTATCTCGTGAGATAGGAGTAAAACTTACACTAGATGATTTTGAAAGAATCAGAAGAAAGACACCACACATTGCGGACATGAGACCAGGAGGAACATATGTCATGCTAGATCTTGACAAGATAGGTGGAATTCCATTGTTGATGAAGAGCTTGCAAACGAAAAATCTCATTCATGAGAATGCAATGACTGTAACAGGTAAAACAGTCAAACAGAATCTTGATTCAATGCAGATACCATTTGATGCAAATCAAAAAGTGTTAAAATCAATCGAGTCTCCAATTCATGATGTTGGAACTCTCACAATACTTCGAGGCTCACTTGCTCCAGATGGCGCAGTAGTAAAAGTTGCAGGGGTTCACACAAAAGAATTCAAAGGAAAAGCCAAAGTGTTTGACAGAGAAGAAGATGCATTTGATGCAATATCTAAACGACAAATAAAAGAACAAGATATTGTCATAATAAGATATGAAGGTCCAAAGGGCGGACCGGGAATGCGAGAGATGTTGGGAGTCACTGCAGCACTTGTTGGACAAAACCTTGGTGAAAAAGTTGCACTGATAACAGATGGAAGATTTTCAGGTGCGACAAGAGGATTCATGATAGGCCATGTGGCACCAGAAGCCGCAGTGGGAGGAAACATTGCACTTGTAAAAGAGGGTGATGAAATCATCATCAACCTTGAGAGAAATTCCATTGACATGATGGTTCCAGAAAATGAGATGATGCAAAGAAGAAAAGAATGGAAGCCAAGAAAGCCAAACTATGAAACCGGGGCTCTTGCAAAATTTGCATCACTGGTGTCTTCTGCAGCAGAGGGCGCAATAACAAGACCAATCTGGTAAAATATTGATTTTAAAAAATCATTCTTGTGGAATGTGGTACTGACAGAAAAGTCTCATGTTCAAGCCTATCCTTTTCGCAGTTACAGACATTCCATCATCTAATCCCTTTTGACATACAGTGCAGACTGCCTCAGTTACAGTAGTGTGCACTATCGGCTTTTTCTTTGCAAAATACAGGTCCTGAAACAGTAGTGATTTACTCCGGTCAAAGTCTGGAATTAGGATCTGAGACATGGTTAGATATACACCCGATCGCATATAAAGGTACCGTACTATACCGTAATATGCCAAATCTCATGCGTGGCTTAATTTTAAATAGAGATGTTGGATGAGTGTGTTCATGGGTGGCCACATTTGGGCATTCAAGCCTTAAGATAATACCTCTAGACTACACTGGCTCTCAATTTGATCTATACAACAAGATATCACGTGAATTTGAACATTCATTCTTCTTTGAATCACTTACAGGTCCAGAAGAATTAGCAGAGACATCCCTAATTGGTTTTGATCCATCAGTAATCATCAAGGGGTATTTTGACAAAGTTGTACTACATTACAAAAGTGGAGGCTCGATTACTATTCAGACAAGCGATCCCTTGGCTGAGATCAAGAAGCTGGTATACAAAGTACCTGATCAGAAATACAGGTATGTAGGCGGTGCAGTTGGGATTATCAACTATGATGCAATCAGACTATGGGAAAATATTCCAGACTCCCACAAGGATTCAGACGAGCCTCTAATGGAGTTTGGAATCTATACGGATGGAATTCTCTACGATAACAAAGAAAAAAAATCATTCTATTTTTATTATGATAAAAATAGAATTGACCAAATATCATATGCCAATGTAGATTGTGGCAAGTTTTCTGTTTCAGAAATTTCTGAAAATCTAAATCAAGACAAATTCTCCGAGATGATAAAACAAGCAAAAAAATACATTCATGATGGAGATATTTTCCAGGTGGTACTCTCAAGAAAATTCAATTTTGATGCAGATGGAGATTATCTTAAAGTATACAAAATTCTGCGCCAGATAAACCCATCACCATATTTGTATCACATGAAACTAGGAAAGAGAACAATAATTGGTTCCAGCCCAGAAATGTTGTTACGTATTACAGGAAGTCAAGTTGAGACGTTTCCCATTGCAGGTACAAGACCAATTACAAATGATGAGAGAAGAAATGAAGAGCTAAAAAACGAATTACTACACGATGAAAAAGAACTTGCAGAACACACCATGTTAGTTGACCTTGGCAGAAATGATATTGGTAGAGTATGCAAATACGGTTCAGTACATGTCAAAGAACTAATGGCTGTAAAAAAATTCAGTCATGTACAACACATCGTGACTCACGTAGTTGGAACTTTGGATAAAAAATATGACATGTATGATGCCATGAAAGCAGTTTTCCCAGCAGGAACCGTATCAGGTGCACCAAAGATACGAGCAATGGAGATAATCGATGAATTGGAACCAGATGGAAGAGGACCTTATGCTGGAGCAATAGGCTATTTCTCATTCAATGGTTGCTGCGATTTTGCAATTGGAATAAGAAGCATATTCATGAATGGTTCAAAGGGTTTTGTCCAGACAGGAGCAGGCATTGTGACTGATTCCATACCACAAAATGAATGGATGGAGACAGAACACAAGGCAAATGCAATGATAACAGCCCTAAAGGAGGCAACAAGATGAAATTCTTGATAATTGACAATTATGATTCATTTGTATACAACATTGCCCAATTGCTTGGCGAATTAAATGTCGAATCAGACGTAATCAGAAATGATAAGGTGACAATTGATGACATCAACAAAGGAAACTATGACGCAATAATAATTTCCCCAGGACCTGGAACACCAGAAGATGAGAAATATTTTGGAATATGTACCAAAGTAATCAAGGAATTAGGACCTACAAAACCGATACTTGGCGTATGCTTGGGTCATCAAGGAATCATACATGCATTTGGTGGCAAAGTTGTCAATGCTGGAAATGTAAGACATGGAAAGACAAGCCCCGTAGAGCACACCACATCGCCGCTCTTTGACGGAGTTCAAAATCCATTTCGAGCAACCAGATACCATTCACTTGTAGGAGACAAGACAATAATTCCAGATGACCTTCAGGTAACTGCCATTGCACAGGATGACAAGGAGATAATGGCAATCAGTCACAAAAAATATCTAATTGAGGGAGTCCAATTCCATCCAGAATCAATAATGACTAGTGAAGGCAAAAAGATTCTAAGTAACTTTATCAAATTGGTGCAAAAATGATCACAGAATACATCACAGAAATGTCAAGCAAAAACCTCACCCATGATGAAATGTCTCAAGTCATGGAGGAGATATTGACTGGAAAAGTTTCTGTTGATGAGACTACAAGTTTTCTTGAAGCATTAACAAAAAAAGGAGAGACTGATCAAGAACTTGGTGCAATGCTTGACAAGATGCAACAAAATGCAATACACATACACCCAAAGATAAATCAGAACATCATAGATGTGTGTGGAACCGGGGGCGACAAAATGCACACATTTAACATTTCAACTACCTCATCATTTGTCATTGCAGCATCAGGAGTTGTAGTTGCAAAACATGGAAACAGGTCAGTTTCTGGTACAAGTGGAAGTGCGGACATTTTCGAATATTTTGGATATGACCTTAACATGGAACCAAAACAAGTTCAAGAAATAATTGAAAAATTTGGAATTGGATTCATGTTTGCCCCCAAGTTTCACCCTGCCATGAAAAACGTTGCAGAAGCAAGAAAACAACTAGGTAAGAGAACTGCATTTAATTTGCTTGGGCCATTGTGTAATCCAGCCCAAGTAAGGCACCAGCTTGTGGGGGTATATTCAAAGGAATACCTTAGTCGTGTCACATCTCTTTTAGAATCAAGAGGAGCCACAAACGTGATGGCCGTAATCTCTGAAGACGGTCTTGATGAGTTGTCTACAACATCCAAAAATCACATTTATCAACTAAACAAGGGTGAAATCACAAGCTCTGTGTTAGACCCTGCAGAACTGGGTTTGAGCAAGGCAAAACTTGTCGACTTTCAAATTTCAACAAAAGATGAGGCAATCAACGCCTTTGTTACAGTTCTCAATGGAACTGCCAAAAAAACAATGATGGACATAACTGCACTCAATGCAGCAGCAGGATTGATTGTAGGGGGATTTTCAGAGAAATTCGATGAGGCATTAGAGATTTCACTCCAATCAATTAAAAATGGTAAGGCATACAATCTTTTCAAAGACTTTGTAAAACATTGCGGAGATGTAACAAAGTTGGAGGCTTTTGAGAAAAAATGAAAGACATGCTAGAAAAACTTGCCAATAATTCACAAAAGGCAATAAAAGATGGAACGTATGAAATAGATTACAAGACCCCCAAGTCAAAACAAAATCTAGTCAGTCAAATCAAAAACAACAAACATGCATCATTGATTACCGAAGTAAAATTTTCATCACCATCACTTGGAAACATACGAGACGTATCAGATCCTGTAATCATCGCAACCCAGATGGTGGAAGGTGGTGCAATGGGATTATCAGTTCTGACACAACCATACTTGTTTAACGGTTCACCAGATTATTTTACAAAGATTAGAAAAAAGATCAAGGTTCCACTACTGATGAAAGATATCGTAGTAGATAAAATACAAATTGATGCTGCTGAAAAACTAGGTGCAGATGTTGTTCTTTTGATTCAGGCAATATTTGACAAGAAATTTGCAAAAGATATTGATGAGTTTGTGTCATATGCACACAAGAAGAATCTATTAGTGTTACTCGAGTCTCATACAAAAAAAGAATTTGCAGATTCTACAAAAACACATGCAGACATACTTGGAATAAACAATCGAAATTTAGACACCCTTGAGATTGATCTTGATACAACCAAATCCATACTAGAAGATAGAGATGAAAAACGAATCATAATATCAGAAAGTGGTGTAGAATCCCCAAAAGATATCAAATTTCTTGATAAATGTGGCGCAGATGCTTTCTTGGTTGGCAGCAGCATAATGAAGAGTAAAGATATCAAGGGACTAGTGTCAGAGTTGGTGTCAGCAATATGAAACTCAAGTATCCCAAGAATGGTAAATTTGGAGAGTTTGGTGGAAGCTACATTCCTGAAACCCTAGTTCCAGCAGTAGAGGAGTTAGAACAGGCATATCTAAAATACAAAGACGATGTAGAATTCAAGAAAGAATTACAATACTACTTGACCCAATATGCCGGAAGACCCACACCGCTATACTTGGCCAAGAATTTAACAAAATTTGCAGGTGGTGCAAAGATCTACCTAAAAAGAGAAGATCTACTGCATGGAGGAGCTCATAAAATCAACAACACTCTAGGTCAAGGCCTTCTTGCAAAGAGAATGAAAAAGAAAAGAATCATTGCAGAAACAGGGGCTGGACAACACGGTGTTGCAACTGCCATGGCATGTTCCGTACTTGGAATGAGCGGTGAAGTATACATGGGTTACAAGGACACCCAGAGACAAAAACTAAATGTATTTAGAATGAATTTACTTGGCTCCAAAGTGCACCCAGTAAAAGAAGGAACTCAAACTTTGAAAGATGCTATTAATGAAGCAATACGAGATTGGATTACAAATGTAAAATCGACATACTATCTTCTAGGATCTGCAGTAGGCCCGCACCCATATCCAGTAATGGTAAGAGATTTCCAATCAGTTATCGGAGATGAAATTCTTGTACAAATGAAAAAACTTGAAAAGAAATCTCCAGACTCTGTCGTAGCATGTGTCGGTGGAGGGTCTAATGCAATTGGAACATTTTATCCATTAATTGATGAAGATACCAAAATGTTTGGTGTCGAAGCAGGAGGCGAGGGAATCAAAAGTGGTCACCATTCTGCAACTCTAGTTGGAGGATCAAAAGGAGTTCTCCACGGTATGCTAACATATCTTTTACAAGACGGTGAAGGACAAATTAGTGAGACACACAGTGTGTCTGCAGGACTAGACTATCCAGGAGTTGGTCCAGAACATTCGTATCTAAAAGATGCAAAGAGAGTCAAATATGATGCAGTAAATGACAAGGAAGCAATAGATGCATTTCTCTTACTCTCAAAACATGAAGGAATCATACCAGCGTTAGAATCGGCTCATGCAATTGCATATGCAATAAAAATTGCAAAAAACATGCCAAAGAGTGAAAGCATCGTTGTAACATTATCAGGTAGAGGAGACAAGGATGTTGAAGAAGTCGGGAGATATTTGAATAAAAATGTCAAGAATAAAAATTAAGTTCCAAGACCTCAGGTCAAAGAACCAAAAAGCCCTGATAACATATGTCATGGCAGGATTTCCAAGTGAGAAAGATACTCTTTCAGCTGTGAAGGGATTAGTAAAAGGCGGCGCGGATATCATAGAACTCGGAATGCCATTTTCAGACCCCTTGGCAGATGGACCTGTAATTCAACATGCAGGATTTCAGGCATTACAAAAAGGCATGAATTTTGACAAATTTCTTTTGTTAGTAAAGAAGATTCGTAAAGAGACAGACCTCCCACTAGTTTTGATGACATATACAAACATCTTGTATAGACACGGATATGACAAATTCATATCTACAGTAAAAAATGCTGGAATTGACGGATTGATACTTCCTGACATGTCAATCAATGAATCAAAAGAGTTTCTACAAGCAGCCAAGAAAAACAAGATGGATGTCATATTTTTAATCTCTCCAAACACTGCCCAAGATAGAATTAAAAAAATTGCAGATTCGTCATCAGGTTTTCTATATCTAGTATCAATATTTGGGACCACTGGAGGACAACAACAATTCCAAAACTATACAACACATGCAATTAAAAACACCAAAAAGATACTGGGTGGAAAAATTCCATTGGGTGTTGGATTTGGCGTCAGCAACCCAGATCAGGCAAGATTCATAATAAAATCAGGAGCTGATGCAATAATTGTGGGAAGTGCATTTTTGAGACTGATGGATAACACATCTTCAGAAAAGATCGAAAGTAAGATTGGCCAGTTTACATCCAGTCTAAAAAAAGCCACAATTACAGAATAAGAAATAAAAGGATCTCAAATCCATCATGGATATGCAGGCAGAATCTACAAAATACATTTTTGTGACAGGCGGAGTTATGTCGGGTCTTGGAAAGGGCGTTGTTTCATCATCAATTGCAAAGTTACTTCAGCTTTCTAATCAAAAGGTTTCTTGTGTAAAATTTGATCCATATCTGAACTATGATGCAGGTACAATGAACCCCATTGCACATGGCGAGGTCTACGTTACGGAAGACGGAGGAGAGTGTGACATGGACATTGGAAACTATGAGAGATTCCTCAACCAAAACATGTTAAAGACTCACAACATTACCACTGCCCAAATTTATTCAAGTGTAATAGACGCAGAGAGACGAGGAGAATATCTTGGAGCCTGTGTTCAGATTATTCCTCATGTTACAGATGCAATCAAGGAGAGAATAAGACACATAGTGAAAAGTGAGAATCTTGACATGCTTGTAATAGAGTGTGGAGGAACAGTTGGAGACATTGAGAGCCTTCCATTTTTGGAAGCCTTGAGACAGATGAGACTTGAAGAAGGACCAGAAAATGTAATTTTTGTTCATGTCACACTTGCTCCATCTCTTGAAGTAGTAGGAGAACAAAAGACAAAACCAACTCAACACAGTGTACAAGAACTACGAAGAATTGGTATCCAGCCAGACTTGTTAGCAGTTAGATGTACAAGACCACTTGAGACAGCTGCAAGAAAAAAGATTTCTTTATTTTCAAACGTAACAGAACGAGACGTATTTTCATGTCATGACGCAGAATCAATTCTATTGGTTCCTCAAATGTTGTATGACCAGGGCATAATTGATGTCATATTCAAAAAATTTGGTAAAGTGGGTCTTGTAAACACTTCAGCAAATTGGGACAGATGGAACACAATCATAAATTCATTTCAAAACGCAAAAGAATCAGTACGAATTGCAATGATTGGAAAATATGTGAAACTTGCAGATAGTTATGTAAGTGTAAATCATGCGCTAAAACATGCAGGTGCCAAAATTGGAAAAGACGTGATAATTGACTGGATTGATTCTGAAGAATTAAACGGTGATTTGAATAGACTTGCGATATACAATGGAATAATTGTCCCAGGTGGATTTGGAGACAGAGGTGCAGAAGGCATAGTTAGTACTGCAAATTATGCAAGAGAGAAAAATATCCCATATCTTGGAATCTGTTTTGGTTTTCAGCTTGCTGCAGTAGCATTTGGGAGACATGTGTGTGGACTGACAAATGCCAATTCTACAGAGATTGTTCCAAATACGGATAATCCTGTAATCGACCTATTGCCAGAACAAAAATTAGTTGAAAACTTGGGTGGCTCTTTGCGTTTAGGATCACATGAGATTACAGTCGAAGAAAACAGCATGGCATTCAAGCTTTACAAATCCACAAAGATTCACAAAAGACACAGACATAGATTTGAGTTCAATCAAAAATATTTGGAAATGTTTTCTTCAAAAGGCATGAAGTTTTCAGGATATAGCGATAACAAGAAACGTATGGAAGTATTAGAGATTCCAAATCACAAATTCTATCTAGGGGTCCAATATCATCCTGAATTTAGCAGCAGACCAGGATACCCTGAAGAGTCTTTTGAGGCATTCATCAAAGCATCCGCAAACGCTTAGAATCTATTTTGGAATTTCATATATTCTCTGTCTAGTATCACGAAGTGAGACTCTTCTTTTGACATATCCTTTTTCAAGCAAATGGCTTAGTGCCAGTCTCACAGTTCTGTCAGGAAGTAGTGTCTTTTCTGCTAGTTCCTTTTGAGTAAGAGAGCCTTCATACTCTAAAGTTTTGAGTAACAGCTTGGAGCTTGGAGGCATGTTCAAAAGCTCGTCTGCAAGTTTTACTTTTTTAGCCAAAGCAGAAACTGTTGCAGAATCTTTTTTCATACGGATCACACTTGCAGGTAATGGGAACTTTGTGCAGACTACAGTCTTGTCAACTTTGAATCTGTCCTTTCCATCAATCACAACTTCACATCGAAGACTGGAAGAAATATCATCAATCTCAATAAAAGCACCTTCTGGAACTATGAGTGGACGTCTTGTAATATCAAGTGAGTTTACTGATACGATACAAAAAACCTTAGAGTTTTGATATATCGCAGGACCACCTGCAGACATTGAATATGCAGAAGAGCCAATTGGTGTGGATATGATAAGACCATCACTGCTATCATGCCATAGTTCTTCACCATTTACGCGCATGACATGTTCAACCAATGTAGCACTCTTTGAAGAAAAAATTGCAACATCATTTAGTGCAGGATAGATTTGTTTTCCGTCAATTTTTACACCAACTCGCGGTAATGCCTCAATTGAAAAATCACCTTTTTTTAATCTGTTAAGATATGTTGGAAATTGTTTGAGATCAGTCTGGGCTAAAAATCCGCTAGACTCGTATTCGTTTATTCCAAGAACCGGAATTGTGGAATCTGTAACATGATGAAAATATTTTCGAACTCCACGGTCTCCGCCAGTTACTATCACATAATCAACATCTTTGCCAAGAGGTTTTTTTCCGACATTTATCGATTCTATTCCATGACTGTCAAGTGAGAGTTTTATGGATTTTACAGTCTGCTCTTGGTCTTGACTATAGATTGCAACTTTCACAGATTTGATTCACCTCTCACACAATAAAAGCTTAGACACTTGAAAACTGCATCAGGTTGTAAAGATATGCCGCGTTTCTCTCAGTATCTCCACCAGCAGGAACCTTGTCAAGACCAGTAGTACGAACCTCAAGTGCTGCTTGTGCGGCACCTACTGCAAAACAGATTGCCCAGATAGGATCATTTTCTTTCAAGTAAGAGCAAGTAAAAGCGGCACAGAAGATATCACCAACTCCAGTAGTATCAGCAATTGTCATATTTGGAATTTTCAAGTGATACATTCTGTCTTTTACAAGCATTGTGATGTTTTGTTTGTTGGTGTAAAGTACATGTTTGACACCTTTTTTTTGCAACGCAAGCATTGCTTCTTTTTCTTTTAGACCAGTAAGATAAAACGCCTCATCAGGATCTGCCTTGATTGCAGTTATGTGAGATAGATCAAGTAGAGTCTTTTCAAAAAAGACTTTGTTGTCACTTGCCACTCGACGCAGATATCCTTGAGGATCAAGCAACGTAAAGTCAAAGTTTTCTTTTATGTCATCCAACGTATCTTCTGATATTTCATCAAAGACAGGGCTTACAATTGCACCGTCTGCATCAGACTTTATTGATTCAATTGGGTCGCATTTTGCTTTGAGATAGAGATCACGTTCTGTCCCAAACACATTCAACAAGAATCTAGTGGTGGGTGTTTCAGATACCGAATTTTGCGAAATAAAAATTCCTTTTTTTTCAAGTTCAGATTTGAATGTAAAATCAGCGCCTACTTTTGTATGAAGATCAATTTCAAATTTCATATTTTTTGCAGTCAATCCGCAATAACATGCAGGACCCCCAGCAGTTTCAATCACTGCACCATTTTGAGATATCTCATCTATGGTACAATGTGAAAATATTGCAACCTTCATTTGATTTGATGTCGATACCTTTCCATTTAGTCCTTTTTCTGACTCGCTAGGCAGGATTGACAGGTGGGGTTACCCTTTACTAGGACAATCTCAACATTAGAGCTGAGACAAACATTACAAAGGCCACGCATATCCCAGTCTAAAATTATACGAAATTTAAATTTTAATAAATCAAACCTGAATATCTTGTAAATACAATCCATTCAAATTTTTGAAAGACGTGATAAAGGACAAGAATTTGTCCAGTCAGAGTAGAAATTTGACAAAACCAGACCGTCAAATATCGTTATAAAGAGGCTCTATACAGGTAAAACATGCCACTAAAGCGTGCTAGTCGTGGAAGAAAGAAGGGAGGAAAGGGCTCCTCAGATCGTATCCAGTGTACAAACTGTGGTGCTACAGTTCCACGAGACAAGGCAAAGAAAGTAACATCAAGACTAAATCTTGTAGAACACACTTTGGCAAAAGAATTAAGAGCTCAAGGTGCATACATTGCAGCACCAACAGTACTCAAATGGTACTGCATTTCATGTGCAATACACTTTGGAATTCTAAAAATCAGATCAGCTGATTCAAGACGTCAAACTGGCAGACTCAGATAATCTAGTCTTTTATTCCGCGAGCTGTTGTTATTATTCTCTGAACAAATGTGATTCCTGCAATTATTCCAACAATCACCACAGCATAATTTAGAAAACCAATCATTCCAATTATTGCAATTACAAGTAATCTTTCTGCGCGCTCACCTATGCCTATACCTTGAAGTTGAACTCCAAGAGATTCAGCTCTTGCTCTAGTATAACTAACAAGCAAAGAGAGACCTATTGCCAATAGTACAAGATAACCTTGCTGATATCCACCAATTAAAATTCCGATAAATATTGCAACTTCAGCAATCTTATCAAATACAGAATCAAGGAATGCACCCTTTTTGGATGTCTTTCCAGTAATACGTGCGACTTGACCATCAACAATGTCAAAGAACCCAGAAACAAGTAAGAAGACTCCACCCAAAATAAAAGAATAATCAAGATGAATAGCATAAATTATCGCTGATGCAAATGCAAAGCACAATCCTACGACAGTCCAGAAATTTGCAGACAGACCCGTGGAGGCAAAAACGTTACCAATGTTTTGTAGAGATGGTTTTAGACGATCTCTAAAGTTGTTAAGCATTCGATATCAGCCACATATCTAACAATAATTTATACCATGTATCTAAGAGCATGCCTGACAAGATTTCACATATTTTTAACAAAATATCAAAAAATCTGATATAATAGTGCGTTTTAGAACTCTCATGGGCCTCATATCAAAAGGTGCAAAATGCAGTGTCACAGGCTGTGACAACGACGGTGTTCGTTCTCTTACTGCCTCAAAAGTAGATGGGACCGGAGTGGGCATACCACACGGTTTGAAAAAGGCAATACTTTGCAAGGAACACTACAAAGAGTGGAAAAAAGCAACAAAGGATGACAGAGATACAGAAAAAGCAAGATTCAGCAGATTCTAGATAGATAACACATCTTTTGATTTTATTTTCAAGATTCTTTTCGGTCTAGTACGATTGATTTACGTGAAAAAACTAGTTCTTACGTTTTTTATCAAAGTATGCCTTGGACAGACCTTCATAGTACGCGGGTAATTTTTTATACAATCTCTTTGGCTTTCTTGGTTTTTCATTGCTTAGTGCGTAAAGACAGAGTATTGGAAATGCAATAGTTGCATCAGTATATACCATTATCACATCTTCATGTGCATCTTTTACCTTGCCCCAACTCTTTCCTTCTTGCAATGTTGCACCAGAGAGACCACCAGTATCAGGTCGTGCGTCAGTAATTTGAATAATATAATTTTGACCACCATGCCCCAAGCCAAGTATCTGATCTAACAGAGGACCTGTTTGTTGTGCAGTGTTCTTTGGCACACCTCCACCCAACTCCACAATTCCAGACTTTTTTGAATTATACAAAATTGCAGCTTGTTCTATTATTTCTCGTACAAAATCAAGATTATACATTTTATTTTCAAGTCTTAATGGAGCCAAGTCTAGTGCAAGTGAAGAGTCTTTGAGCGTAGACACATAGACTGGAACATCGTAATCATATGCTGTAACAACAAAGCTACGTTCTGGATTTTTAGAATGTTGTTTAGAGTATTTGCCCATTTCATTACAGAATTCTGCTGTAGTAAACGGTTTGTCAATCAAATTCTTTGTAAACATTTTCTGTACAATTTGGTCTTCTGCCTTGAGTGTCTCTTCGCCTTTGATGTATACATCACGAATTCGGACAATATCTTTTTCGTATAGAACCATGTCATCTACCTCAAAGTGTCCTTGCTTTACAGGCAAATTCCATGCAAAATGATCCTCATGATACACGTTTGCACCAGTTGAGACTATCCAATCAACAAAACCACGTTCTATTAATGACTTGAACAAACCTCCAAAACCAACCGGAGTCATTGCACCAGCAATTGTAAGACATATGGTAGCATCATCTTCAATCATTTTACAATATAGTTTTGCGGCATCCCCAAGTTGTCTTGCGTTATAACCAGTACTTGCAAAAATTTCTACCAGATCATCAATACCCATATTGGGTTTTATCTTCAAATGCGGAATGTCTTTTCCTTTGAAATTATGATGATCCACGAACGACTAACTCAATTTTGGGTTATAAATACTTGCAAGGATTTGCTTGTAAAAACTCGAAAATGTCAGGACAAAAATAAAAAGTAGAAATCCTATTGTGGAATTTCTACTTCACGTGCATCATGTCTTGAAATTTCTTTATGCATAACAACATGTGACTTTTCCTTGAAGGTCAGGTTACACCTATAACAATGCCATGCTGTCATGCTCATGCCATCTATTACGTATTTTTAATATTTAAGACGTGTGCATCATTTGTACATTTTATAATTTGATATAATTTTTGTAGAACAATCATCGGACCTGCAAATGAAATGCCATTGTAAAACCAAGACAGTACTTTCCACATAGTATTTTAAGAAGAAACCCAAGTTTGAACCAGATGCAACTTTTCCGAGAAGAAAAATGGGATTTAAGCGAACTTGTAAAGGATCCAGACTCACCCCAGTTTACCAAACGACTTGAGGCAATCCAAAAAGACGTCAAAAACTTTGAAAAGAACAAGAAAATACTCAAGCCCACAATATCTGAGAAAAAATTCATGTCCATGCTTCATACTTTGGAGGAAATCACAGAGCAATTTGGCAGAGTTTCAGGTTATGCATCATTAGAGTATTCATCAGACACCCAGTCAGACAAGGCTACATCATTGGTTTCAAAGATGCGCAAGTTAGGTGCACAGTTGGAAAATCAGACCCTATTTTTTGACCAATGGTGGAAAAAACAACTTGATGAGAAAAATGCCCAAAGGCTGATGAAATCATCAGGAGAATTGTACGAATTTTTAAGATACAAAAGATTACTTGCAAAATATTCCCTTACAGAGCCAGAAGAGAGAATAATCAATACACTCGATGTCACAGGCCATTCTGCGCTTGTCAAAATCTATGACAAGATAACAAATGCATTCATCTTTGAGATAAAAATTGACGGCAAGCCAAAAAAATACAACAGAGAGGAACTATCAGTCCTCATTCGAAGTCCCAAGCCAAAAACAAGAGAGATTGCATACAAGGCACTATTATCAGAGTTTGACAAAAACAAGGGCGTTCTAGGAGAGATTTATCAAAACATAGTTTCAAACTGGAAAGACGAATGTATTCAGATACGTGGATATTCATCCCCAATATCGGTCAGAAACATTGGAAACGATACAGATGACAAGACAGTTAATGCTCTTCTTTCAGTCTGTAGGAAAAACTCTAACGTGTTTCGTAAATTCTTTTTGTTAAAGGCACGTATCCTGAAAATGAAGAAACTGCGTAGATATGACATCTATGCACCAATCCAGAAAAGAGAAGAAAAAAAATACAACTATGACAAGTCAGTAAAACTTGTCCTTGACACACTAAATGATTTCAGTCCACAATTAAGCGAGTATGCAAAAAGAGTATTTGTCCAAAGACATGTAGATTCCACCATAAGACCCGGAAAAAGAAGCGGTGCATTTTGTAGCACGATATCTCCAAAAATAACACCATATGTACTAGTAAACTTCAAGGGTAGAACCAACGATGTGTTCACTTTGGCCCATGAACTTGGACATGCAATACACAGCATTGCAGCATCAGGAAAATCAATATTTATTGCTGAAGCCCCGTTACCACTTGCAGAAACAGCATCTACATTTTCTGAGATGTTATTATTTAATAAAATTCTAGACCAGACCTCAAACAATGAACAACAGTCTTTGCTGGTAGAACACATGGATGACTTGTATGCCACTGTAGGACGACAAGCATACTTTACACTCTTTGAGATAGCTGCACATGAAAAAATTGGCAATGGTGCCATGGTTCAAGACATCACATCAGAGTACATGAAGACATTAAAAGACCAATTTGGAAACTCGGTGGATGTAACACCAGACTTTGGAACAGAATGGACATGCATTCCACACTTTTACCATTCTCCATTTTACTGCTATTCCTATTCTTTTGGCAATCTGTTATCGTTATCACTATACCAGAGATATAGAAAGGAAGGAAGATCATTCGCTTCAACATACATTGACATCCTGGCTGCAGGAGGCTCTAAAAAGCCAGAAGAACTTCTCAAGGAACACGGAATTGACATTACATCAGAGAGTTTCTGGCAAGAAGGTTTTGAATACATCAAAAACCAGACAGAAAGACTTCATAAAGTAATTAATTAAAAGCGCCTGGCAGTCAAGCGCCCCCAACTGCCAGGCAATGTTCCCCTACGGTTTGAACCGATGTCAGTGACATTATGTTTACATTATAATTTAAACCTAGAGATTAGATCGAGAACTATTTTATTTTATGACGACCATTACTTGCCAAGTGAAATACCCAAGATGTTGCACTAAAGAACCAGCATATTTGATCACTTATGATTGCGGACCTGATCCACAGCAGACCATGCTTGTCTGCAAGAGCCACTTTAAGGAAGAACCATTCCAAAGATTTGCAATCAAGATAGAAAAATTGAGAGAATAACTTAATAGTTAGATTTCAAAAAATTGCTATAATTGAAAAACCTTCTTGTCTTGTCTATAATTTTCGCATTATTGATGACTTCATTTGTTTCAGTGTATGCACAACAACCACAGCTCGCGTCATATCGTGAAACAGCACACATACTAGTTGATGAAAAAGTACAGAATAAAACTACTGCATTTATCACATTAGCATCAACAAGTCCAGTTGAAATGCGAGTGCCAGCAGACCTTAGTCAAAGCATACAGAATGCAACTAGCGTGTCATCAGTTATCATAACAAATGCACAAAATTGTGTTGAAGGAGTTCAAGACCAAGGATGTATTTTAGTAAACATCGTTTCACCATCTCTTATTCAAAGTTACAACATTACAGTCATCCAGTCAGATGCAAAACAGATTGGAGATGGCCTTATTGACCACATAAACAAGGCATTTGCAACAGATGCACAATTTAACAACGTGTATGTGAATCCAAAAGGACAACTAAACAATGCTCTTGGGACATCGGGTATTGTATCAGGAAATAGAACGATATCAGTAGTATATACAATGTCAAGACAAGATTCTTCATATTTGTTTGATGGATTGACTGCCATTTTGATACCAAAACAAATTCGTGATGACGGCGGGTTTTTCAATGCAGCGCAAACAGTAGCCCAAGATTCCAATTCCACAGTAACATTTGCAATCACACCATCACAAAATGCTCTACTCTACCAACTCCAAGTTTCCAAGCAAATTCCAATCAAGACCCAAATTACTACAATCAAACCATTGGAACTACTTGGTGTTACCAGTCTTGAAAGATCAAGTTACTTTAGCGTAGGATTCTTTCCTTTGAATTCAATATTAGATGTCACAGTAATATCAAACAAGACAGTTGGAGTAGATAACCACGGTGGAGATTTGGCACCAACAGTATTCAAAGACGGTCAAAAGTTTCCAGCAGACTTGACCAAGGCAGGTTGGATAATAGACCCAGAATACGGACAACAGATTTCTGCCATATACTTATTTGGAAAAACTACATCAATTACAAACGACCAAGCTTCAATAACTTTGGGCAGTAGCGTTCCAAACGATACCGCAACAGGGCAGGACAATACAACAATAACATCATCAACACCTAGTGCTCCAACTGATTATTCTATTTACGCATTAATTGGCATAGTTGCAGCAGGTGGAGCTGCAGTATACCTATTCATGAAAAGAAGATAAAATTTAGAGAATTAACACGGCTGCTGTAAATACCGTAGTCCAATTACCTTTTGCATCACCCACAGCGCTTTGGGTTATGTTTCGAGTCTTGTAAATTTGTCCAGATATCTTCCACTGCTGTCTTTTCTCATCCCAACTCTTGTTTACATCAAAAGATATTCCAAGTGATGATGCAAGCATTTGTGCTGCAATATCTTCCGCGTAATCACCTGCTTCTTTTTCAGTTTCTCCAAAGGAGACGTATTCTGAAAGATAACCATATTTAGTATTGTCCTTTGGCTCGGCTATTCCAACAGATGCGGCCATCAATCTATGAGGTTCATTACTCTCTTGTCTAGAATATATTGCAAAAGTTACACTTCCCGGTCTTATCAATTTCAACCCTTCAGCTTTTGAGATTACCTTGCAACCTGGTGGAAATATACTAGAGATTAAAACCAAATTTGTCCCTGCAATTCCTGCATCTCTTAGTGCATATTCGAAACTTGTTAGTCTGTCAGGATGTACACCCTTACCTTTGGTAAGGAAAATTTTCTTTGCTACTAGATCTAGCATAAATCAAGTCTTAACTCACATCTTTAAAAATATAATGAAAGTATGCTTTTTGACCATTAAATGAAGTTAGATCGATGAAAAATTTTCGGTACTACGATAACGACGTATTTTAGGAGATAACTGTGCTCTCAACCTCTAAATTAAACCAGTCTTGTTTGAAAAAAATATGGATGAAAAATCATTACAAAAGGCTCTGAAAGTAGCAGAGAGCATAAAAGTAGACGAGATATCAGGTAGGAAAGTAACCATAGAACTCACATGGTTTGACGTAAAGGGAAATCCGAAATCAGAAAAATTCACCCTATTTGAAAGGGAACTTGTGGAATTTTAAATTAATTCTTTATTCTATTAAATTTCAAAGTTGAATTGCCGCTGAACACATCGGATTCATTTCAAATTCTGCAATGATACAATTATTTCTTGACCATGTTTTTCAGGACTAGTCTCTCTGAAAATTTTTGAAACTTTGCCATTTTTGTCAATGATAAAAGTAGAACGTTTTGCAAGCCCAGCAATGTTCAATCCAGTATAAGCTTTGCAAGTAGTCTTCGTAGTATCACTTAGATGAAGATAGGGTACACTATACTCTTCAACAAATTTTTTCTGGTCTGGTACGGTATCAATTGATATGGCAAAGAGTTCCGCATTTTGCTCTTTTATCTGCGGATATGCTGCAATTGTAGCTTGTGCCATCTGGAATACTCTTTTTGATGGACATGCAAACAAGTGGTTCTTTGGATAAAAGCATAAAACGACATTTTTCTTGCCTTGAAAAGAGGCTAGTTTTATCACACTACCATCATTTGCGGTAAGTTCAAAATCTGGAGCAGCATCCCCTTCATTCATGATATTTCATCATCAATTACTAGTTAATACAATTTTTGTTAGATTTTTTTTATCAGAGAACTAGAAGATAGTTACTTTTTGAAGGTCTTTTTGTATAGTTTAATTCCATCAAGTATGGCCTTTTGTGCACTTACTGCGTTCTTCCATCCAAGTATTTCCACCTTTTTTCCTTCAAGTTGTTTGTATGTTTCAAAAAAGTGTGCAATCTCTTTTGGTAGATGTTTCTCAAGATCAGAAATATCATGTATGTTTTCATAGCGTACATCATCTTTTGCAACACATAGTATCTTGTCATCCATTTCACCACCATCTTTCATCTTGAGCATTCCAATTGGACGTGATTCAATTAGAACACCAGGATAAGTTGGATTGGAAACAAGTACAAGTGCATCCATTGGATCGCCATCTTCTGCAAATGTTTGTGGAATTATACCGTATTCTCCAGGATAGAAGAATGGTGAAAACAAAACTCGGTCTAATTTTATGACTCCTCTTTTTTTATCATATTCATATTTGTTCTGAGAACCTTTTGGAATTTCTACTATGACATTTATCACAGATGGTACTTTGGAACCAGTTTCTATATCGCGCCACAAATCCATGTTGGTGACTCAGAAACAAGTCCTATTTAATTGAAATCATAAGTATAGAATTTATCCATAGTAAATTTTCGGTTTTTCAAATTGTACACTAGAATCAAGTGACTTCGGAAAAGATAAAACGCCATTTCGATTCCAGTTGTATCATGAAGGCAGCATACGTTTCAGGACCATCAGATGTCCAAATAAAGAACGTAGAAAAGCCGGAGGTTGGCAAGGGTGAGATTCTAGTCACTATGAAAGCCTGCGGAGTATGCGGTTCAGACTTGGAAAAGATTTATGGTAAATACAGTCAACCTTCCATGAGACTAGGTCACGAACCTTCGGGCATAATCTCCGCCACAGGAGATGGTGTAATCAGCTTCAAAAAAGGTGACAGGGTCTTTACACATCATCATGTCTCATGCTATTCATGTCATTATTGCACACATGGAAATGAGACCATGTGCCAAAAATATTCAGAGACAAATCTCTCGCCATGTGGACTTGCTGAAGAATTCATCGTACCAGAATGGAATGTATTACATGGCGGAGTAATAAAACTGCCAGAACATGTAAGTTTTGAAGAAGCGTCAATGATTGAACCATTGGCATGTTGTGTAAGAGCATGGAATAAAATAAAATTCAAAAAAGGAGATTCAATTGCGATTTTAGGTGCAGGTCCAACGGGCCTGATGCACCTTATGCTAAGTAAGGCATATGGAATTGAGAGCATATTTTGTCTAGACATTAATGATTTCAGACTAGACTTTGCCAAAAAATTTGGCATAACAGAATCAATAAGATCAGATGATCCAGACGCATATCAGAAAATTCTTTCAAAAACACAAAATCGTGGAGTGGACATTGCAATGGTTTCAACGGGAAATGTAAATGCCATTGCACAAGCAATTGATTTTGTAAGAAAGGGCGGCACTGTAATGTTGTTTGGAGTTCCAACAAAAGATGTCAAGATGTCACTTGAGATGAGCAAAGTATACTCTAAAGAGATTACAATCACACCAAGTTATGCTGCTTCTGAAAATGACACAAACGAAGCATTTAGGATGATAGAGCAAGGAATAATCAATGTAAAGAAACTGATCACTCACAAGTTTGATCTTGTGGATTCTGCAAAAGCTTTGGATTATGCTCACCAAGGAAATGATTCCATGAAAATAATAATCACAAATTCAGAAACGCTTAACTAAGGCAAATTTTTTCGATGAAGATATGGATTGGGGACTCAAAAACAGACTCGCAAAAATAATCAAACCACAAAACAGGCGAGGGGTAATGCTTGCAGTTGACCATGGTTATTTCCTAGGACCAACAGAAAGACTTGAGGTACCAAAAAAGACAATTGCCCCATTATTACCATATGCAGATTCTCTCATGCTTACCAGAGGAGTTTTAAGAACATCTGTTGATGCAAACTTTCCAGTGCCTGTAGTACTTCGTGTATCAGGAGGCGCAAGCATCATAGGAAAAGACCTCTCAAATGAAAAAATTACAACCTCAGTAAAAGAGGCAATCAGACTAAACGCGTCAGCACTTGCAATGTCAATATTTGTAGGAGCTGCACATGAACATGAATCACTTGTCAGTTTAGGAAATCTTGTTAACGAAGGTGAAGAATACGGAATACCAGTACTTGCAGTTACAGCGGTTGGAAAAGAACTAGAAAAACGAGATGCCAGATATTTATCACTTGCATGTAGAATGGCTGCAGAATTTGGTGCACACCTAGTCAAAACATACTATTGTGAAAACTTTGAAAAAGTTGTAACATCGTGTCCAGTACCAGTTATAATTGCAGGTGGTCCAAAACTTGCAACAGAACTTGACGTATTCAACCTGACACATGATGCACTACATGCAGGTGCATCAGGAGTTGACATGGGACGAAACATTTGGCAGAACGATCACCCAGTAGCAATGATAAAGGCAGTACGCGCCATAGTTCACCAACGAGCTACAGTCAAAGAAGCCCACGAACTTTTCAAAAAGATAAAAAGTGAATCACCGCAGACAAGCCAGCCTGCCAAAAAGAACAAACCAAAAAAATAGATTTAATCAGAAATTTTTGTCAAATGTAAATGAACTATCTTCCACTTGGCATATTTCCCCATTACAAATGTAGCACGGCTTTCCATTGTCATGTGTTGTCCTCTGAAACTGTAATTATCTACAATCATACCGGTTTGTCTTACAATAAAAGTTACTACCGCAAAATTTTCAAACACATCTACACGTATATTTTTTAATTCAAAATCATAATCAGATATGCTAACAAATCGCAGTTGCTCAAGTGCAGAAGTAGTGGCAAAGTCCTTTAGATCAAAAGGCGGCACATCACTATATGCAGAAAACCTAGGATCATCAAGTTGGATAACCCCCAACGGTGCAACATTCTTTGTTTTTCCAGCATTGAAAAATGTCATTACAACATCAATAATCTCTTCCTTGTCGCTCAAAATCGGTATTGCTTGAGACAAATCTAGTTTAAGTCTTATGACACGCCTGGTACATACCATGCCTAGATAGAGGTGTATTTAGGACAAAATTCAGGTTTTGACAGTTTTAGGCACTTTTTGCCAACAATATATTTATTAACAATTTTAGAGGGAAAAATTACAGATAAGTATGACAAAGATAGACTCGACAAGCATTTCAAGTATTTTGTTGCTAGTCGAGCTTGTGCTGTAAGATACAGCAGTTTTCGGAGATAGAAAATTATGGAAAAAATATCAGGTGCTAGGTCTTTGATGATCGCTTTGGAAAAAGAAGGCGTGGAAATTGCCTTTGGGTTACCGGGAGGTGCAAACTTGCCAATTTATGATGAACTCTACAAGAGTAACATTCGTCATGTACTAGTAAGACACGAACAATCTGCTTCACATATGGCAGATGGTTTTGGAAGAGTAAGTAGAAGACCAGGAGTATGCTTTGCAACATCAGGCCCAGGCGCAACAAACATTGTTACAGGAATTGCAACAGCGCAGGCAGATTCAGCACCAATGGTTGCAATCACAGGTCAAGTCCCTTCAAAGATGATAGGACGTGATGCGTTTCAAGAAAGTGACATTATCGGAATTACAAACCCTATTGTAAAATATGCATTCCAGCCAATGAGTCCAACAGAGATTCCAGAAGTTGTAAAAAAGGCATTTTACATTGCAGCAACAGGAAGACCAGGTCCAGTTTTAATAGATATTCCAAAGGATGTACAACAAAATGAGGCAGAGATTCATTTTCCTTCTGAAGTAAAAATTAGAGGATATCATCCATGGGTTGACCCAGACATAACAGCAATTGAGAGAGCAACAGAAATGTTACTAGCTGCAGAAAGACCAATAATTCTTGCAGGTGGTGGAGTGATAATCTCAAGTGCGTTTGCAGAACTACAGTCAATTGCAGAGTTACTCATGATACCAGTTGTAACAACATTCAAAGGAAAAGGATCATTTCCAGAAAATCATCCACTATCACTTGGACCAATAGGAATGCACGGTCATGCAGAAGCAAACAAGATGATGACAGAAGCAGATTGTGTTCTCGCATGCGGTTCCAGATTTTCAGACAGGTCTGTTGGTACATTTGAAGAGTTTGAGAGAAACTTGAAGATCATCCACATGGATGTAGACCCTGCAGAGATAGGAAAGAACCAGACCACAAATGTAGCTGTTGTAGGAGATGTCAAGACCTCACTTAGAATCATGGTAAAGATGTTAATCCAAAAGGCAATCAAACGTAATGGAGAGAGCGCATGGGAAAAGAGAGTAAAAGAGACAAAAGAATACTATAGAGAAAATCTCAAGATTCACCCACATCCACTTGCAGCATCCAAAGTTCTTAAAAAATTAAGAGAGGTCTTACCTGCACAATCAATCGTAACTACCGAAGTAGGACAACATCAAATGTGGGCATCATTATTCTTTGATGTAATACATCCAGGCACATTTTTCAGCTCAACAGGTCTTGGAACCATGGGGTGGGGATTCCCAGCTGCAATAGGTGCAAAGGCTGCAAAACCAGATGTTCCAGTACTTGATATCGCAGGAGAGGGAAGTTTCAACATGACAGAGAATTCGCTTGCAGTATCAGTCTTAGAGGACTTGCCAGTAATCGTACTATTGCTAAATAATTTCACACTTGGAATGGTAGCTCAATGGCAGAGAACATTTTACGATAGAAGAATGATTGGAGTAGATCTCAAGAATTGTCCAGATTATGTCAAAGTAGCAGAAGCATATGGCGCACAAGGAATACGAGCTACAACAATTGACGAGATTGGAAAAGCAGTCCAGACAGCTTTGAAGAGTAATGTTGCCACAGTCATAGACATACCAATTGACCCACAAGAAGACGTGTTGCCATTTGTAGCTCCTGGAACATCTCTCAAGGACATGATATTACCATCCTAGTGAGTACCATGTGGTCAATAATTTCAGTTCTAGTTGAAAACAAGCCAGGAGTCTTGTTCAAGATTACAAACTTGTTTAGATCAAGAAACTATAACATCGATAGCATATCAGTAGGGATAACTGAAAATCCCGAAGTATCAAGAATGACAATCACTACAGAAGCAGATGAAAAACAACTTAATCAAATAGTAAAGCAGTTGGACAAATTAATTGACACATTAGAAGTAAAAGTATTAGAGGAGAAAAAGAGCATATATCGAGAGCTTGTCATGATGAAACTAAAAGTATCAAAACCAACTGATATCAAAGAGATAACAGACCTTGCAAATGCATTCAAGTGTGATGTGTACGATGTTAGAAAATCTTCAATAATAATAGAGATTACAGCTACTCCAGATAGAATTAATGCATTAGAAGATCTTGTCAAAGGATACGGGATTTTAGAGATGGCTCGAACTGGAATATGTGCACTAGCAAGAGGACATGGAAATGAAGATTAGAATTTTTGACACTACACTAAGGGATGGAGAACAGACTCCAGGAGTAGCCTTGACTCCAGACCAAAAACTTGCAATAGCACAAAGACTTGATAAGCTTGGAGTTGATGCAATTGAAGCAGGATTTCCAATCATATCAGACGGTGAAAGACTAGCAATAAAATCAATAACAAGTGTAGGATTAAAGGCAGAAATCTGCGGCCTAGCAAGAACAGAAAGAAAGGACATTGATGCTGCTGCTGCAGTAGGTTTGAATTACATCCACACATTCATTGCAACATCGGACATACATCTCCAGTACAAACTAAAGTTAACAAGAGAACAAGCCCTAGCAAAAGCAGTTGATGCCGTACAATATGCTAAATCGCTTGGCTTGAAGGTTGAGTTTTCAGCAGAAGATGCTACAAGAACCGATAGAGAATTTCTAAAAAAAGTATTCAAAGCAGTTACAGAAGCAGGTGCTGATAGACTAGATATTCCAGATACAGTAGGATATTCCACTCCGCAATACATTGCAGAAATTACAAAGGATACAATTGATGCAACACACCTGCCAGTGAGTGTTCATTGCCACAATGATTTTGGACTAGCAGTAGCAAATGCAATATCTGCAATACAAGCAGGTGCACAATGTGCACATGTCACAATAAATGGAATTGGTGAACGAGCAGGCAATGCATCATTAGAAGAACTTGTCATGGGATTACAATGCTTACAGTTTGATAAAAAATATGAAACAAATATCAACACTAAACTTCTCTATGAGGCATCTCGATACATTTCAAAAATAGTCGGAGTTCAAGTCCAGCCAAACAAGGCAATTGTTGGAGAAAATGCATTTGGTCACGAATCTGGAATCCACACCCACGGTGTCCTAAGCAATCCATTGACGTATGAGCCAATCAGTCCAGAATTAGTAGGTAGAACAAGATGGTTCCAAGTAGGAAAACATGCAGGAGCACATGGCATATCAGCAATGCTTGAAGAATATGGCATCCAACCTTCAAAGGATCAGACTCACGAAATATTAGAGAGAGTCAAAAAACTCGGAGACCAGGGAAAGCATGTAACAGATGTTGAGCTTCTCGGAATTACAGGTGAGGTTATGCAGCAACCAGGATTGAAGCGACTAGTCCACCTAGTTGGTTTTTCAGTATCAACAGGAATTGGAAACATGCCATATGCATTTGTCAAGTTAAACATAGAAGGAAAAGACTTTACCAGTACTGATTATGGTGTAGGTCCAGTAGATGCATCAATTAATGCAATACAAAAAATTACTGGTGAGATATCTAAAGTAAGAATAAAAGATTACAAGCTTGATTCGATCTCTGGAGGTTCAGAAGCCTTGTGTGAAGTTACAATCAAGGTAGAAGACCCATATGGTAACCAAGCTTCGGCAAAATCAGTAGGTGAGGATATTGTCATCACAAGTGTACAGGCTATGATAGACGGAATAAACAGAATCATGCTCAAAAAAATACTTAAACAAAAAAATCTGGGACAATAAATGTACAAGATAGCACTCATTACGGGCGATGGCATAGGCCCGGAATTATCAGAATCAGCAATTGATGTACTAGATATCATAAATGATAAACTTGGAGTTAAAATCGAAGTTACAAAATTACAAGCAGGAGATGCAGCACTCAAAAAAACTGGTAAGGCATTACCTGATGAGACAATAGAGCAAATAAAAAAATCAGATGCGTGTCTCAAAGCCCCAGTTGGAGAGAGTGCAGCAGATGTAATCGTAGTATTGCGAAGACTGCTAGATCTTTACGCAAACATCAGACCTGCCAAAGCTTATCCAAACATGCCAGCATTGAAGGAAAATATTGACATGGTCATAGTAAGGGAAAATACTGAGGATCTATACACGGGCATGGAGTTTGAGGTGGGCGAGACCATCATTGCATTACGTTCAATCTCAAAGAGTGCATCTGAAAGAATTGCAAAACATGCATTTGCCACAGCAGAACAACGAAACGGAAAAAGAAAAGTCACTTGTGTACACAAATCAAACGTAATGAGAAAGACAGATGGTCTATTTGCAAAGACCTGTGAACAAGTAGCAAAGAATTATCCAAGTATTACATTTGAGCACATGTATGTTGATGCCTGTGCCATGAATCTAATAAGACAACCCGAGTCTTTTGATGTCATCGTAACCACAAACTTGTTTGGCGACATATTATCAGATGAGGCATCGCAAGTTGTAGGTGGACTTGGAATGGCACCTGCTGCAAACATTGGAGACAAGTTTGCATTGTTTGAGCCAGTCCATGGTGCAGCATTTGATATTGCAGGAAAACAAGTAGCAAACCCATCTTCATTTATCTTGTCTGCAAAGATGATGTTTGAATGGCTTGGAATAAAAAATAACGACAAGTCGTGTCAAGACGTTGCAAAAAAGATAGAGAATGCTGTGTACGGCATAGTCAAAGAGGGAATAAAGACAAGAGATATCGGCGGTAACAAGAGTACAAAAGAATTTACGCAAAGTGTGATATCGCGCATCACTTGAGATCAGATACCGGCGGTTCTCTTGACCAAAAGAACATGGCAAGACTAATTGGAATCATAATCATTATTGCAACCCCAAATGAAATCCAGTAAAAAGTTGGATCAATTCCCTTTATCAAAGGAACTGGAAATACAGTATAGGCCCATACAAATGCAATAAACCCAAGCAAGACTTTATTTTTCTTGAAAATTCTCCAACCAAGTTTTCTTTTAGTAATATAGCAACGCTTGCACCTAGTTCTATCATCCGTCATACATGAAGTGCAACAATGTTTGTCACAAAAGTAACAGGTCCTATCTCCAAACTCCGAGCCGCAGAAATCACACTGTCGCACAAGGTATCTGGAATTTTGTCAAAATTTATCTTTTTATGGAAATAACCGTTCCGGGTCACGAGGATACAAGACTACTTCACGCACGTTGTCAATTTGTGTCAGTACGGTCATCAGCCTATCTAGTCCCAATCCCCATCCAGAATGAGGAGGCATTCCCCAGTCAAATGCACGCAAGTGATCCTCAAATTGTGCTGGATCTAGCCCTTGTTCTGCTAGACGAGACTTTATCTTGATAGGATCGTGAAGTCTTCTGCCACCAGATGACAATTCAAGATAACCATACTGGAGGTCAAACGATTTTGAAACTTCAGGATCATCATCTTTTTCATGTATGTAAAATGGTTTTAGTTTTAGAGGCCATTCAGTCAAAAAGTAAAATCCAGGATGAATCTCACCGAGTTTTCTCAAATGAGAATCAAGCAAGTCATCTCCAAATGAAAGAGCAAGTCCTTGTTTGCCAAGTTCTTCAATGGCTTGTTTGTATGTAACTCTCTCAAAAGGCGTATTTGGTTTCTTAATTTCTATACCCAGAGTCTTTTGCTCTTGCGTACATGTCTTTTCCACATGTTCAAAGACAGAGACTATCAACTGTTCTAAAATTTCCATGACATCAGTATAATCCATAAATGCAGATTCAATATCTACACTTGTAAATTCCGTCAAGTGTCTAACAGTATGAGACTTTTCCGCTCTGTAAAAGGATGAAATTTCAAATATTCTTTCAAGACCTAGTGTAAGCTGTTCCTTGTAAAGTTGTGGACTCTGTGCAAGATATGCTTGCTTGTCAAAATATTTTAGAGAAAACAAATTTGCCCCTCCTTCACTTGCACTTCCGATAATTTTTGGAGTATTTACTTCAAGAAATCCACGTTGGGTTAACACCTTACGAATACAAAGAAGAACATGATGTCGTATTTTAAATATTGAAGCAGTTTTTTGATTGCGAAGATCAAGCGCTCTTGCATTTAATCTGTTATCAATTCCACTTTCCAGTCGACCCAATGGGTCTATTGGTAATGGATGAATCGCTCTTGATAGAATTTCAACTTTTTCAGCTTTAATCTCATATGCAAAATCTCTTGCCTTGGACTCTTGTACTGCTCCAGTTATCTGTACTACACTTTGTCTTGTAAGATCTTTTACCTGTTGCAAGTTTTCAGAACCTGCAACTACAATTTGTGATACACCGGTTACGTCTCGTAAAGTAAGAAAAGTTAGTTTTCCTAATTCTCGCAAGTCTTCTACCCATCCTCCAACCACAACTTTTTGTCCTTTCATGGAAGGACCAAGTGCACCAATGTCATGGGTTTTTTTTATGTCCATTAAATCATCCTCACTTTCTTTCAAATTCCACTACTAGTTCTATCTTTCGAAGATCGTATACTATCGCAATTACCTTGTCAACATCGATTGGAAACCGTGGTGTCTTTTTTCCTGATACGATGACCTTGGTTTTTTGTAGACCGCCAGGAGCCCAGACTTGGTTTATGCCAAGAATTTTGATTGGGAAAAATACATCTTCTATGAGTTTCTTGTCATCAGAGTCTTGGTGTACAAGCCAAATTTTTCCATCAAATTCTCCTTGGAGTATCCTGTAAAGCTCCCTGCTCTGCCTAATTGTCATGATATCTTGGCTGCTAAGATACAAAACATAATTCCCATTAGATGCCCTACAGGAAATTAGCGTAAACTTGTCTATCGGAGGTATTTTTTGAGAAAGTTTTACGAGTTTTATTGATGCATCAACATCTGCCTGGGTTAGCATACCTTGATCTAGTTTTGACTCGCATTGAGGACACAGTATGCCATTCATTGCGTCAAAACTGCAAATTGGAGTCCTCAAGGAAATCGGTTTTTTGCTTGCAAAAACTAGAAGATAAATCATGCGGAATTGGGGTCTGCATAATCGACAGTTGATCTTTTATCAGCATAAGATCGATTGATGAAAGTTTGAAAATCTATTGTTAGTAATCCATCACAAGTTATTTTTGTGGAGGACATACAAAATTTGGATTAGTATAGAGACTCCAAAGACAACAATGAGGGCCGGAATAGCCAATTTTAATCGGTCTGGTGATACCATATTCCTCTGGATCACAAAGTAGGAAATTATTGAAAGGATTGCCGTAGTAATAGCAACTCTTAGAATAAGAGACTGTGTTAAATCAGGCATGAAGAAATGAAGCAAACCAAGACTAATGAATGTGCTGGATCTTTTCTTGATTCGGCATAATCTACGATTGATCTCATGTTTGTTCAAAACTCAAATGTACTACTATTTCATAGAACATCCATGGTTGCCCTATCTGTAAATGATCTAATAGTTCAATACCAAAGCCAAAAAAAGAAAGTACATGCAGTAGATCACGTATCATTTTCATACAAGGAGGATGAATCAATCGGAATAGCAGGAGAAAGTGGGTGTGGCAAGAGTACGCTTGGCCTTGCAATCATGAAAACTCTCCAAGAAAATGCCAATGTATCAGGCGAGATTCTTTTGGGTGACAAATCCATACTGTCAATGTCAGATGCTGAGTTTACAAAAGACATCAGATGGAAGCAGATATCAATGGTTTTCCAGGGAGCAATGAATTCACTAGATCCAGTTTTTACAATCAAGAAACAATTTGAAGAAATTCTAAGAAAACATAATTTTGAAGGAAATTACAAGCAAATAATTGAATCTACGATTTTATCTGTTGGACTGACACATTCAATCTTGGACAAGTATCCACATGAGATTAGTGGAGGAATGAAACAAAGAGTAGTCATAGCCATGGCACTTGTTTTAAAACCAAAAATGGTGATTGCTGATGAACCCACCACAGCACTAGATGTTTTAGTCCAGGCTCAGATAATGATTTTATTAAAAAAACTCAAAAAAGACGGATTGTCAATCATGCTGATTTCTCATGACTTGGGCATAATTTCAGAGATTGCTGAAAAAGTTGGAATCATGTATGCAGGTCAAATTGTAGAGTTTGGCAACATGCAAGACATTTACAAAAATCCAAAGCATCCTTACACGATTGCCCTACTAGATTCCATACCAAAACTTGGTGAGACAAAGAAGATCATACCCTTGAAAGGCAATCCTCCAAGCCTTGTAAATCCTCCAAGTGGGTGTAGATTTTACGACAGATGTCCACAAGCGATGGAAAAATGCAAAAAAGAGCCACCTAAAATCAAGACTACATCAGGCTTTGTAATGTGTTGGCTACACGAATAACAAACTAAGTTCAGAAATTTAGATAAAGAAATTTCACAGTATTTTTACTGACCGGTGCCGTTATAGTATGAATTGTACACTCGGAGTGCATTATCCATTGAGGTTTGTTTTGCTTGCGCTATCAGAGTATTTCTGTCGGTACTGTTTTCATCAGTTGTTACGCTACCCAAGCCATAGTAATTAGATTGAAGCAATGCAAGATGTCTGTCATGAATTTGGTTGAATATCATTACTGCTTTTGATAATGCATAGGATTGTTGTGGAGTCAAGTTGACATGACCGCCACCCTGTTCATTTGTTACAGAGTTTGGCTTGTAAGTAAATTGTGCTGGGTCTACATACTGGCTCAAGTCAACATACACTTGATCAGTTTTTGCAAGTTGACTAACTAGTGATGCTGCTTCAGTTTCACTGTCATTCATATTTTGTTCAATCTGAGCTTGTCTATTGTAAGTTGCAGCAGAGTCGGTTGTTGGACCTGCTTGGAAGTTTGCATAATTTTGTCTAATTTTGATTAATTGGTCAATGACATTTTGAGCTTCTGCAAGTGAAGAAGATGTTGCTGAATCAATCATAGCATTTCTATCTCTACCTTCTGTATCAGTTGAAGTGCTGTTTAGTCCAGCATATCCATCAGATGCGATTGCAGATAATTGTCTAACATGCATATTGTCAAATTGTGAAATTGCGTTTTGCATTGAAACTTGTGATTGTGCACTGATATCTCTACCTCTACTTGTTTCATCAGTTGTTACGCTAGTAAGACCAGACCAGTTTCTTTTGGATTGATCCATGTCAGCAAATTGGTAGTAGCTCATGTATGTTGCCATGGCTTTTTGTTCTGCTGCTTGTTGTCTTGCAGCAATATCTGACCAAGGATCATCTGCGAAAACTACATGATTTAGAAAGACTGAACCTGCGCTTAACAAAAGACCTGTAATCATTACAAATGCAAGTAACTGAGACTTCACGAATTTCCCTCATATCTTAGCCTTTTAAAACTTTGCGATGATCAGTTTTTGACCTATTGATCGCTTGATATATTTGCGATCACATCAAAAAGTGATGGAAGAGATCCTTTCAGTCAAGGACCTGAAAAAATACTTTATCAAAAAGGGATTTGCTGGAACTGATAAAGAAACAGTCAGAGTAGCAGACGGAGTTTCATTCTCAATCAAAAATGCAGAGACGTTGGTACTAGCAGGTGAATCAGGTTCTGGCAAGACCACCATTGCACGCATCATACTTGGAGCGCTGGAACAAGACGCTGGCACCATCACATTTTTGGGACAAAATATCACAAGTCATGCAGATAGTCTCAAAAAAATAAGACTAGGTTGTCAGATGGTTCACCAAGACCCATACGCATCAATTAATCCAAGAATGACTGTTTTGGATATTGTAAAAGAGTCACTTGAAATTCGCGATATTGGAAACAAGGAAGAAAGAAACCGTATTGCACTACATGCACTCAGTCAAGTGAAACTAGAACCAGTTGAGGACATTGCATCAAAATATCCCCACATGTTGTCAGGAGGACAACGACAAAGAGTTGCAATAGCTCGCGCCATTGTAACAAATCCAAAACTTGTCATAGCAGATGAACCTGTTTCCATGCTTGACGTATCAGTAAGAATTGGAATACTTGAACTCATAAAAGAATTGCAAGAAAAACACGGCATTTCTTTTCTTTACATAACACATGACTTGTCAACTGCAAGCTACATTGGTCACAGAATTGCAATTTTGTATCTTGGGAAAATTGTTGAAACAGGACCAATCAACGAAGTTTTATCCATACCACACCATCCATACACCCAGGCACTTTTAGATTCCATTGTGGACCCAGACCCAGATAATTTACATGATGATAGAAAAATACGTATCAACGAGGCTTCAGGTATCAATACATATCAAGGATGTAGATTCATGGCAAAGTGTCCTTATGCAATAGAAAAATGCAGACAGGAACCTGAGCTTGAAAAAATTTCAGATACAAGACAAGTTGCGTGTTTTGTAAAGATAAACTAGTTTGCCACTTCGGGTACATTGGAAATTCTATGCGATACAACATGTGACACTCCATTTCTTGGAAAGACACCGTAGATCAAAGTCGCCTTTTTGACTACAGAGTCTTTTAGTGATACCATTATCATTTGACTACCTTTTGCCCTTTCTTCAAGTATAGTAGAAAGTCTTTCTGTGTTTAATGCATCAAGATGTGCATCAACTTCATCAAGCAAATAGAATGGAGATGGTTTTAGCTTTTGAAGTGCTAGCAAAAATGTAATTGCTGCAAGTGTCTTTTCCCCACCACTTATTGATGTTGATTCTCTTTTTGGTTTGTTTGGAAATTGTACAAGATATGATATTCCAGATGAAAATATGTCATCTTCGTTTTGAATTTCAAGCCATGCATTTCCTCCAGTCATCTTGCTAAATATTTCTCGAATATCCTTGTCTACTTTATCATATGATTCTAAAAATGTCTGGCGTTTACCCTTGTCAATTTCCTCAATGAATTTTACAATAGAGTTTCTTTCTGCTTCAAGTTCATTCTTTCGTGATGACATGGAACGATATCCATTTGATATCTCAAGATATGCCTCAGGAGCCCTAGTATTTAGTGAACCAGAGAGAGCACGTTTTTCAGATTCCAACTCTACAAGAATACGGTCAACGTCAAAGGATTCTAAAAGTGTGCCATATCCGTACGAATGCAATGTTTTACGAATTCTTTCTTCATTTTCCACCAAGTCTTTAACATCTCGGGCTATAGAATCAGACTGCCTTTCCAAACCGTTTACTTCTTTGCTTAGCGTTCTTTCAGACTCGTACAGACCCTTTAGCTTGGAATCATATTCTTTTAGCGTAGATACTGAAGTTCCAGAAGTTGAGATTAGTTGCTGTTCTTTTTCTCTCAGGGTTACAAGTAGTGCTTCGGCATTTTCTTTTTCTTTTCCAAGAGATCGTGACTGGACCTCAATGTCATATTTCTCATGATTTATCGAGGATTGTTCTTGTGATAGGAGTCTTACGTTAGCCTTGAATGAGTTTTCTTCATTACTTAGGTTAGTTAGATTTCCAGTCAATTCCCTAAACTGGGTCGATATAGTACTATGTGAACCAAGTAGACCAGTACGTTTTTCATTCAGTGATGACAACAAGCTTGCTACTCTTGTTTGGCCTTCATCAGCGTAATTTTCCCTAGTCAATGAGATACGCTCATCCAGAGATGCTTCATAAGATTGTAGTTTTGACATATTGACCAAGATACCTTCCTCTCTTTTTCGCAATTGTGAAATCCTTGATGTTAGTTGATCTTCTGACATACCCAAGTTCTTCAGTTTTGCCTTGATGTCTGCAAGACCAAGACCAACGTTTGCAAAACCAGTCTCAGATGAATTGTACCTATTTTCAAGACTATCAGTAATTCTTTCAAGTTTTTTTAGTTGACTCTTTTTGTTTTGGATAAATCGTCTCAAAAGTTCAAGGGATTGTACCAGTCCATCTACCGAGGTACTCAATAAAATAATTTTGGTCAGATGTGAAACTTTAGAGTTTACATCAACTATGACAGCATTAGCATCAGCTTCAAAGAACTGTCCATCAAGAGTCACTGCCTTGTAGCCTTTTTTAGACAATTCATATGCCTTGTTCTTTGAATCAACCAAGACAATATTTCCAAAAATGAAATTCTTTAGTGATTCAAATTTTTCTTCACACTTGACAAATTCAGACAAGACTCCAAGTACACCATCTTCTTTGTTGATAGATATCTTAGAGTCAGATATTGCATCCAGTGGAATTATTCTTATCTTTGGTAATTTTTTCTCTTGCGCAAATTCAGCGAGTCCAAGCAATGTCGCAAAGTCATTTACAACCAATCCCTTGAGCCAATCAGAACCAGCTGCAAGGAGAGGTCGCTCATATTGTTTATCCCAAGTTAAAATTTCAAATACGAGACCTTGAATTCCAAGCCTTCTAGAATCTTCTTTGAGTTTTGCAATAGAATAATCTTCATGCATTACTTCTTTGACTACTTTTATTTTTGCTTCATATTGTGCAGCAGCTTTACTTGCTTTTTCAAAAATGATAGTGGTTTCTTCAATATCTTTTTCTATCTTGACTCGTCTCTCACGAAGATTCCCAAGTCTTGTTTTTAGATCATTAATTACAGACTCGTGTCCAGATCGTACCTGACGTAGCTTCCTCTCAAGATTTAAGAGATTTTCTTTCTCATCAAGTATTGATTTTACTCTCAACGAATTTTGTTCTATTTTATTTTGAATATCAGTACGTTCTTGTTCAAACTTTGACAAGGAAAGTTTTGTTTCGTTTAGTTGATCAGTGAGTTTTCTTACAGTTTCATCAACACGTAGTTTGTTTGTAGCAATCTGAGATTGTTGTCTTAACACTTGACTTATTTCAGAGTCAACAGATGCAAGTTCTGCATTTGCAGTCTTTCGAGTTTCATTAATCATGTTAATAGAATTTTTCAATTCTGTGATTTGATTTTCTAATAATGAACGTCTTTCATTTAACGCTGCAAGATCCGATTGGATTTCTGGAAGTCGTGAATCTATTTGGGATAATCTTCGCGTATTAGTTGCAAGTTTACTGTTTGCAGATTCAAACAAGTGCATTGCTCCAGCAAGCTCAGAATCAATTGCAGCTTTTGTCTGGTTGTATACATTTACTTCTTCCATGAATTTTTGTTTTTCTTCTTCGAGTTTTTTTATTTCATCACGGAGTTGACCACGTTGTTCATCGAATTTTTTGGCTTCTGACTGGATAGCATTCAGGTTTCGCTCTTTTGATATCTTGTTATATTCTATATCGCGTAGCTTGTTAGAAGACTGGATTGCATAGAATCGCTTTAGTTCCCTATCCAAGATATCAAATCGAAGCTGATTATTTCTTTCAAGTTCCAACTCATCAATGCGTTTTTTTATTTCATCCATTCTAGCAAGTGCAATCTCTAATCTTCTGTCGGCTTCATCAAGTTGTTTTAGCGATTCAACCTTCTTTTCGTCAAAGTATGCAAGACCAATTATATCCTCAATTATCTTTCGTCTTTCTTCTGCATTAAATTCAGATATTCTAGTGATAGTTCCCTGTTGGACAATGTTGAGTTTGTGAATACCACAATTAGCCACCTCAAGTATGTCTAAAACATGGTTTCTGAGCACCTTTTTCTGATTTAAATAGTAAATATTTTCGCCATTTTCATCCATTTCTCGAGTTATTGTAACAGTGTTGGAATCTACCGGAATCTTCCTATCAGAATTGTCAAAGTGACAACTCACACGTGCAATCTTGGCACCATGCTTTGTATTGTCAACATCGTGTAATAATGAACGAAGTTTGTCTACTCTCATCACTTTGGGAGAGTTTTCTCCAAGTGAGAATGAGATAGCATCAAGTATGTTACTTTTCCCTGATCCATTTGCACCAGAGATTGCAACCAACCCTTGTTCAAAATTCACCAGAGTGTTTTTGTATCCAAACGACTTGAACCCAAATATCTCCAGTTTACGTATGTGAACCAATGTATCCGATAATGTCTGAACCGAGATAACCGATTATTGACAAGTTTCCTTGAGCTGCTGAATAAAAATTATAATGTGAGATCTTAGCTATCGCGCTTGCCTTCTACAAACTCTCCAAATGCCTTCTTTGCCTCATTGTATGGCATCTGAATTGGAGGATGTTTGAAGCAGTAAGATGAGATACTTGTCATTGGTCCATACAGTTTTCTATCAAGTGCAATCTTTAATCCCCTAATTGCATCGATCATTATTCCTGCACTATTGTATGCATCAATCACTTTTAATTTTAGATCTAACTTGACGGGGATCTTGCCAAAATATTTTCCTTCCAAGTTAATGTAACAGATCTTTTCATTATCAATAAAGTCAACATAATCACTAGGACCAATTCTCATTGGAATATCATAGTCTGCCATTGCCTTGACAGCACTTGTCTTGCTGATTCTCTTGTCTTCAAGTCTTTCTTCATCAAGCATATTGAAAAAGTCCATGTCGCCACCAATGTTTAGCTGATATGTTCCATCAATCTGTACACCCCGGTCTACAAAGAGTTTCACAAGTGTCTTGTGAACAACTGTTGCTCCAAGCTGACTCATTACATCATCACCTGCAAGAGGAACTTTTTTGTCAGCAAACGCCTGTTGCCATTTTGGCTCAGATGCGATGAACACAGGAATTGCATTAAGAAACCCTATCCCTGCCTCAAGTGCTTGACTTGCATAGTGTTTTACTGCATTTGTACTTCCCACAGGTAGATAATTGACAAGCATCTCAGCTCCAGTATCCTGAAGAACCTTTTTGACATTAACATCTGGTTCCTGAGAAACAGTCACAACTCGGCTCAAATGTCTACCTATTCCATCCAAGGTAGGACCTTTTTGCACGGTTACGTCCATGTGAGGTACCTCTGCTACAGTAATGGTATTGTTTGGCCTTGCGTAGATTGCCTCAGAGACATCTTTTCCTACTTTGGTATCTGCAACATCAAATGCTGCAACCACTTCAATGTCTCCTGGGACATATCCTCCAATGTTAAAATCTGTCAGACCTATAGTATCGTGAGTATTTTCAGTATAATATTTCCCACCTTGGATAATTGCAGAAGCACAGTTACCAACGCCTGCTATTGCAATCTTTATTTTCTTACCCAACTTCGATAGCTACCAAATAATCCATTATATTAATTACTTGTGATCGCGAACAGAGGATTTTATAGCCCAGAGTCGATTTAGGTTTCATGACAGAACCAAGTAACCCCGTCAAGGATATTCACATCAAAAAAAACGATATCATTGATTCAATATTTGATCAAATGTCAACATCTGGGGGATTTGAATCAAAAAATCTTGTTGATGGACTAAACATCATGACTGACATGATAGAAGACAAGGATTGTTTAAAATTCATGTCATTTGTTGGTGCAGTTGTTTCAACAGGTCTTAGGGGCGTAATAGCTGACATGGTAAAAAACAAGATGTGTAATGTCATCATAACCACGTGTGGGGCTTTAGATCATGACATTGCAAGACATTATTCTAATTATTTAGAAGGATCATTTACCATGGACGATAGTGAACTTTTAGAAAAAGAAATTCACAGATTAGGAAATGTTTTGGTTCCGCTGAAAAGTTATGGACCATTGATTGAAGAAAAAATGCAGAGTTTTTTACAAAAGGCTTACAATGAAGGCAAAAAAGAAATGTCAACTTATGATGTAACAAAAATGATTGGAGAACATCTAGGCGAGGATTCATTTCTGTATTGGGCAAGCAAGAATAACATCCCAGTAGTCGTTCCAGGAATAATGGATGGTGCAGTAGGAAGCCAAATCTGGATGTTTGCGCAAAGTCATAACGATTTTAAATTAAATGTTATTGCAGATGCAGACTTGTTATCAGGATTAATCTTCAAGGCAAAAAAATCAGGTGCATTGATGATAGGCGGAGGAATATCAAAACATCACACCTTGTGGTGGAACCAATACAGAGAAGGACTAGATTATGCAGTATACATAACAACAGCCCAAGAATTTGATGGAAGTTTGAGTGGAGCACTTGTCAGAGAAGCAATATCATGGGGCAAAGTTACAAAGGATGCCAAGCAGACTACAATTCATGCAGAGGCAACAACAATCCTACCATTTCTCTACTCAGCATTACTTGCCAAACTCAAATAGTGTAAATTATTTTGTGATAGATTTTCTCAAACCCTAATTTTGAATAAAATTCCAAAAGATTGTCTTTCTCATAGGTTTCCAAAATCAAAGTCATGTTTTTTGAATTTGCACAATATGATGCAAAATCAATCAATGAAGCAGCAGCACCATTGTGCCTCTTAGACGGCACAGTGCCAAGACAATATAGTCCCAAGATAGAGTTTTTTTCATACAAAGCCATGCATGAGCTGCCCGATTCATCCACGATATAATCAACAGAATCAAGCGTATTTTTCAATATAGATCTCACAGGATCTTCCCAGTCAGGACAATCATATGCTTGACAAAAAATTCCCGTCCATAAATCGATATTATCACGTGTAATTTTCACGGCATTTGTCTTTGTTGCAGATCGTGTTCTTTTTAAAACATGTTGCACCTCATAGTGTCTAAATCCTTTTTTTTCAAGCAGACAATCAAGTTCAGGGTTGTTCAACGAGTAAACATATAACACAGAGTTATTTTTTTGGAAATATTCTATTGCTTTGTCAATCATGCCTTCGTTAACACATGTAATACCAGCAAGCTTGTCAAAAAAAATATCAGCTGAAAGATTTTGATTTAAGAAAAGTATTCCACAGTCAAGTTTGGTGATATCACTCCACATTCCAGTAAAACCAATGTCATTTGACTCAATTTGCGGTATCATGTTTTATACCAAGTATCTTACACATGCGATTAAAATCACCTAGAGTGATACTCTTTCCATTTTTCACCTCTACACATATTGTTTCCAGTTTTAAAATGGCAGTTGAAGAATCAAGATCATCATTCAAGGATTTGATAAAATCATGTATTAGATTCGATATATCCCCATGAGTAGTGTCAGAGACTTTGAGTCTAGTTAGACGAATCAAATCAAGCAATGGTTTTTTTGACATTAAATCGTTTTCAGAAAAATCCATGTCATCACGATAATGTTTTGAAAAAATATACAGTCGTATAAGATCAGAATCATATTTTTTAATCAAGTCTTTCACCCAAACAACATTTCCCAGAGATTTTGACATTTTTTCTCCGCTAGACAAAACAAGACCCACGTGCACCCATGCTTTGATTGGTTGCTCAGTACCAGACAAAAGTTGGTACTGGGCAAAATGTGCCTCATGATGAGGATACAACAATTCTCTTGCGCCCCCATGAATATCATAACTGTCACCAAAGTTTTCTACAGCAACAGCAGTATCCTGCATATGCCACCATGGAATACCGGTTCCAAATTCACTTTTCCATGAAAAATCAAAATCATCAGTACAATTCCATAGCATGACGTCTTCTTGATTTTTCTTGCCAGGACCAATATCCAACCGGTGCAGGTTTAGCTGATCTCGTGTCTGCTGAGAAATCTGTCCATAGTGTTGTACCCTAGATACATCAAGGTAAACATTTCCATGTGCTGTGTAAGCAACTTTTTTTTGTAATAATTTTCTTATTTGTGTCTCTATACTTGAAACATAATCTGACACATATGCAAGCCTATTGACACTTTGTATACCAAGTGACTGGAGTGCGACTACAAATGCAGACGCATAAAATTTTGCCACATCTTTGTAAGTTGTCGAGTTTTCTTTTGCCTTGTCAAACACGTTTTGATTAATGTCAGTCATATTTACAAGAACATCAGTTTTGAACCCCTGATCATTTAGGCATCTAGACAAGAGATCATATATCAAAAATATTCGTGCGTGTCCCAGATGAGTATAGTCGTATACGGTAGGCCCACAAATGAACATCTTTACAGGATCTTTTTCAAATGGAACAAAGTCTTCTTTAGATAAAGAAAAAGAATTGTAAAGTTTGAGCATTTTTTGACTTAACGCCCACCCTGAGAAAGGATCGGAGTCAATGTCACAGTGGAACGAACTTTTGGAAGTCTTCGTATTTTGTGTGTGATCAGTGCTTCTAGTGCAGAATTTGAATCAGCTTGTAGTTTTACAAAAATGTCATAGATCCCATATGTACCTCGAACCTCTTTCACTTCAGAAATTTTTGCAAGCTCGGTGATTATTTCTACTTCAGAGCCTAGATCACAGCTAATGAGTATGTAAAGTGTTTCCATAATTATAAACCGCTTTGGGCACATAAAACGATATCCATAATTAAAACGCCGTATCCAATATTCACATAATGGGAAACGAAGTACATGCAAGAGAAATCATTCCAATCGACATAAAAGAAGGCTACCTGATAGATGGCTTTCCATACACAGGTCTAGCAAATGCCATTGCGACCGAATCACTTGTCAATACAACATCTCAATTTGAATTAGCAGGCGTACTTGATTCAGAACTTTTCCCCCCGATAAGCATTGTAAGAGATGAGGTACCAAACTTTCCTGCACGAATCCTAGTTAACAAAGATCTCAAGGTAGCAGTATTTTCATCATACCTTACCCCCCATGAGTCAATTCATCGCGATGTAGCACGAGTCATGTTAAAGTGGGCAAGTGATCACAAATGTTCTTTCATCATAAGTAGCTCAGCAATCAAAAGTGATGAAGGTACACCATCGGTAATAGGAGTAGGCAGTACAGATGCTGCAAAGAAAAAACTACGTGATGCAGATGTACCAGTACTAAAGAATGGAACCATACCTGGAATTCCAGGGATTTTACTAAATGAAGGATCATTATCAAACATCAATGTCATCGTATTATTGTGTAAAGCAAGAGAAACAGGACCAGACTTTAGAGCAGGGGCAGAGATTTGCATGGCAATGACAAAACTTGTTCCAGGGGCATCATGTAACCTCAAGCTATTACTCAATGAAGCAGAAGGCATTGAACAAAACTTGAAACAAACAGAACAAGATGTAGGCCCTCTCAGGGATGCAATTTACGGATGACATTTCAAGAAAGAACAGTCCCAAAAGAGAATCTCGAGAAGATCCTAAGAGTTTTGGATTCAGATGAGGGGATTAGAATAGACAATGAATTAAATCACATATTTGTAAACAAGACCTCAAAGAAATACTGTGTCGACATATCTACAAACAATAAAGATGAATTCATTTACAAAAATAACACAGATGAGGTTATCAAGTTTCTAAAAAATCATATGAATGAATCATCAAAAATTTTTGCGTACTGAATTACCCACAATCTAGTTCTTCAATATTTGATTTACATGCATCATTAAATTGCGATATTTTAGAATTCAGTGCATCACAAAGCAACGGATCTTTTGTCTTATCATACTGAACAACATCTACTGCAATATTCAATTGGCGTACAGTGCACACATTTGACAATTCAAACACGTAAGAAACAACAGATGCAATCACACCAATTGCTACGATGATTAGAATCCACTTTAGTTGCCTATTGAGCATTCTGACTTTTTGAAACGTCTACCTCTATAGTTGAAACGTTTCTTTCTTTTCCATCATTTGATTCAAGTCTCTCAGAGAAAATTCTCACGCCACTTACTTTGTAGCCCATTGCACTCATTCTTTTTACTATCATCTGTGATACATCTACTGCTGTAACCATGCTTCTCCCTCTTGCCTTTATGGTCACAGTAGGTTCGTTTGCAAGAAGTGTGAGAGTGGCGTTAAGGTATGTCAGAATGGGTTTTTTACCAATAAACACAATATTAGGCGGTCTTGACACAAGACCCACTCTTGTTGTGTTTTATTTAATAGTTAGCAAAGAAAAAACGCTTGTTTGATCAAGAACGGATACTCTAGTCAAGATTCTTTTTTTCGATGTATTGCTGTAAGATTTTTTCAATGTCTTCTGATTTTGACTGTTTTACTTCCTCAACTATGTCTTTTTCTTCAATTTCATAACAATTAAGCATCTCATTTTGTTCTTTATAGAATAACAATATTTTTTCTTGATATATACAATAATACATCTTGTCAATCTCCATTTTTTCAGACTTTATCTTGACACCATCGGATTCCACAATTATTGGATAGTCCATGCCAAGTTTACCCATACAGCATATTTAGATGATGTTGATAACAAGAGACCCAAGATATCAACAATAACGTAATAAGGATTTCAAATCATAAACGTATTATGAGTTACAGAGTCATATGTCATATTGACTTTGATTATTTTTATGCCCAATGTGAAGAAATTCGCAGACCAGACCTGAAGACAAGACCTGTGGCAGTATGTGTTTATTCAGACAGAGGAGGAGACAGTGGAGCAATTGCAACTGCCAACTATTTAGCAAGAAAATACGGTGTTAAATCTGGAATGCCAATCAAGTTTGCAAAAAAGAAACTTGAAGATGTACCAGAATCAGTTTTCTTACCTACAGACTTTGAATATTATTCAGAGGTTTCAGAAAATGCCATGAACATCATAAGAAACCATGCTGATATTTTTGAGTATGTTGGAAGAGATGAGGCATATCTTGATGTTACAAATAGAGCGGGACATGATTTTAAAAATGCGGCACATCTAGCACAACAACTCAAGAACTCATTACGCAGTACAATAAAACTCTCAAGTACCATAGGAGTATCCTCAAACAAACTTGTTTCCAAGATTGCATCAGGTTACAAGAAACCAGACGGACTTACCATCATAGAGCCACAGACAATTGAATCATTTTTAGATCCATTACCAATACGAACAATCCCAGGAATAGGCAAAAAATCTGAAGAAAAATTCTCGGAAATGAATCTTGAAACAATATCACAACTTCGTAACGTAGATGTCTTTACCCTAAATGGATTATTTGGAAGAAAAATTGGTTCGTATATTTACAATGCAGCACGAGGGATTGATGAAGAGCCAGTATCTCCAAGACATGACCCCATTCAATATAGTAGAATAATGACACTAAAACAAGATTCCAAGGATTTCGATTTCCTAGTAAACGATTTGGAAAAACTTTGTGACGATTTGTATAAAGCAATAGTAAGGGACAACATACTTTTCAAATCTGTCGGAATCCAATTTGTCCAGTCAGATTTGTCAAACAGAACAAAATCAAAAACTCTTAGAAATCCAACATCTAGTTTGGATGAATTGAAAAAAACAGTCATCTTACTATTAAGAGAATCCCTTGAGGACCAGAAACTACTCATAAGACGACTTGGAGTACGGGTTTCAGATTTTTCTCAAACTAGTGGACAAGTAGACATTACAAGATTTTTTTAAATCAATACGCCTACTCTAGAAGCCAATCTTTTGTGTTCATCATCAGATATCCACTCGACATGTAGATAATCAAATATCTCTGTGTCATTCATTCCGAGTCTTCTTGCTTCCTCAACCGCAATTGCATATGCTTCAATTTCAGTAGGTCTATCCACATAAGAGTATGACTTGTCATAAAGATCAAGTCCTTGTCTTTGTTGTTTTACATGTACCAATTCATGAATTATGTCAAGATAGAGAATCTTTTTTTCAGAAGTTTGAAGATGTTTTTTACCTATCACTATTGATGCGTCATCATTTTGGACATGCATATAGTGAGTTTTTTCATTTACAATAACAGATATGTTCTCAAATACATTATCCAAATTTTCCCTAGTTTGAAATATTTTTAAAAGAATTTCTGTATTTTTTAGATTAACAAAAATTTCTTCAATGCCATATGTTCCGTTTTCTACATCATGGTTTACTTTGACTTGATCCATTTCTATCAGCCTCTAATTTTTTGATGCGTTTTGTTTCAACATACGTAACGATGAGCAAGAATATGAAGAGCCATGGTAGGAACATTATTTCACCTGCAATACCATGAAATGATTCGAATTCATTCACATTGGTAGATATCTTGAGTACAAAAATTGACAGAGACAATATTCTGATTACGTTTACAGTGATTGTTCCTACTACACCTAAAGCAAAATAGACAACCTTTCTCTTGCGTGGAATATTCATCTTTAACAAAAACGCCATCATCACAAGTGAGTAAATTATGATGCTGTGCACACCAGCAGATGGCCAAAATACCTGCAATGCAAATGGGCCATGTATACCATCAAGGAACATTACATTCCCATGAGAAGTAGCTAATCCCAAATGAAACAGGTTAATCAAAAAGACATCAATCTGCACAAGATATGGTACAACATACTGTAATGGCCCTAGAGAATCATAGGGGAAAAAAGCATCAAGTGATAAAATAATTGCAGTGCCTGCAGTGTATATTGGACCGGCAGGAGATATTCTAATCCATCTCTTGCCAAACAGAACAGTCATGCTTGCTATGAAAAATGCAGCCAGTACGATAAAGTCCCACATCCATGTCCAAGAGTCTTTTAGTAATACATGGAAACTTGGTGCAGCAGATACCAAGTATGCTTTCAAACCAAATTCCAAACCTGTAAGATAGGCAATCACAATCACTGCGAGCGGAATTATTGCTAACAGGCGTTTTTTAGGAATATCGATCTTTAGACCAATTAATTCCGCTGCGATAAATGCCATTGCAAAAAGAAATCCACCTCTACCTTGATTCCATCCAAGACTAAACGTATTAGGAAATACGACAAGTGCAAACAGTACAGGAGAGGCAAGTATTGCTATCGCAAAGATTATGCTTTTGTTTTGCAATAAATTAAGTCCAAAGTGTGTTAAATAAAAACTCTAGTAACTAGAAAAAATCTGATATTGATTTTTGTTTATTTGCCAAATACAGTTTACTGTGTGCAAGCCATTCTTTTTTTCCAATACTCAATCCCTTGCAAGCAAGATCGAGTCCTTCTTGAAAATTGAAAACAACAGATGGTTTTTGTTTTAGTGCCATACGAATTCCCTCTCGGACTTGCCACACTCCCACTGGCACTGCATATTCTGGCCGTATTTCACGAAGCACCATGACGGCTGCCTGAATTTCGTTTTCAACAAGATATTCTGAAACTGCAAGCCTTGAAGCAAAGTGAGCCCCAGCGGTTTCAGGATAATGTGTCATGCCTGCAATATCTTCAAAATCAGAGCCAAATCCCACATTTCCCTGTTCATCATACCATGCTTCTTGCATTTCAAACATCCACCTGCTTGGAAACATGACAACTGCAAAAAAATTACCCAAGTGATTGTATGAAAATACCAATGAAGTATCCAGCATTCCATATTCAGGGATTTTCTCAACAAGTGATTTTGAGATAACATCATCTGTGGCAGTAATGCTCCACCTAGTTGGAACAAGTTTTCTATTTTTGCCAAACATTCCAATACTAAAACATTTTTGAATTCGTGAAATTTCTATGCCCCTGTTGTAAAGTTCCACCAGTGCATCTTGTGCCAAAAGATCCTTATCATAAAATGTTCTCTGTATGTTTTTGTCAGACGATGAATTTGTAAATTTTGCAGACTTTATCTCCCCAATTGGTCCAAAAATTGGACTGTCGCCACCAACTGTAACAACAGGAGACGCATTTTTCACCAGTTCCATCTCTGCATCAGTTGATTTCTCAGACATGGCCATCTCTTGAAGATTTTCAATGTATTTTTGTCCAATATCATCTATTTTTACAGGCTTGATGCCACGAACCAGGCTTAGTCTGTAATTTACTATATCCTCAAGACTTTTTCCGGTCCATTTTTCTGGCGAGTCTAAGATCATTGTATCACCATGAACCGGAGGTAGCATTGGACCTACCAAGACCTTTGGATAACCATACGCTCCAACAAATACAGACGGAGGAGTTGAACCCTCAATATGATTAGATGAAAACAGATTGCTATAACGTGAAAGATATTCTTTCCAGTTTGATTCTATTGATTTTCGTATATCAGATGCAGTACGTTTCACATAAACGTGTAACTGACTCGTACTAATAATATTATTCAGATCATTTATTTCAAGTTATATTCAACCAGATCAAGATTAGATCAAAATGGATTCAGAAACTTTTGGTGTTGAAAGAGGATACGGCACACAAGCAATAGAGTGGATGAACGAGGAAGCCAAGAGGATGGAGTGGAAGTTTGAGGCAAGATTATACAATTATGAAATTCAAACAAAGAATTTCGGTACATTTGAAATGTTTTCATTGATTGGAGACCCAAAGGCTGCAAGAGAGATAACAATGAGAGCAAGCAAACGCTTTAAGATCAAAGTCATAGAGGGTGGTTACAAAACAAGAAAGCTTTTGGTCAAAGTTGCAAAAAATGAGTATGGAATGGTAAAGAAAGGCGACAGGATTGTAGGCCAAATTGAATTTGAATCTTCTAGATTTGCACACGGAGAATGGAAGATAACAAAGGAAGAGAGAAAGTAATAGCTAGACAAGTAATTTAGAATACCTCAGAAACGAAACGATGTTCTTTTCAAGATTGATGTGATTTATTTTTCTTGACTCTGGTAAATCGTCTGTAGATTAGTCCTATTGATACCATACAGACAGCAGTGAGAATAGACCAGGATGTAAGAGCAACAGTATCAAGGTGAGTCAAATCTTACAAGGTATAATTGAATAGATCTATTTTAGTGAATTTAAAAATATTCTATTAGAGAAATTTAAAATTATTTTATGATTTTCCCGCTACCCACTATACGAATAGATGTAGATTCAGGTTTCAAGATAACGCAAGTATCCCCTTTTTCATACACTGCAGATTTACCAAGTGAGAGTTTCATAGGATTCAAGGAAGCAATCTTGACAGGTCGTATTTGCAACCCAATGCTTGCAAGAAACATTTGGTTTTCAGAAACAACATCTTTGAAGAATTTGCTTTGTACGTAATCTATCTCAATTTCTTGTGAAATTAACATGGTATTTGCCATGCAAAGTACGTCGCCTCGTTGAACGTCATCTGGCACCACACCTTTTACTGCCAGACCAACTCTTGCAGGACATGCTGCATCTTCCACACTGTCATCATGCATTTGAATTGATTTTACTACAACATCAGTTCCTTTTGGGAACAGTTTTAGATTTTCATATACTTTGATCTTTCCTTGTGCTATCTTGCCAAGAATTACGGCACCAACCCCTTTTACATCAAAACAATGATCTATCACGATTTGTGGACTACCGTCTTTAGAGATTGGCTCTAGAAGATCAATTTCTTTTTTGAGGTTTTCAGGTTCTACCAACTTATATTGTTCCACAACTGTTCCTTTTATCATGGAAAGCAACTTGATCTTGTCAACATCAAAGGAATGTGAAAGAATTCCTTGTTTTTTACCAAGGACGTCAAGTGCAATTATTTGCTCGCCTGTAAATTTATCAAGTTTTGTTACATGAAATATCACATATTCGCCCATATTCATGGCCTGAAACAATGATTGAATCTTGTCTGGAAATGAAGTTGGTACAGTCCAAGTACGTAACACACCAGATTCTTTTCTATCATAAATTGCAATATCTGTAGTAGTACCCTTCTTTCCAAAATCCTTTGCAAGTGATTCATCAGCAAGGAGTGTAAAATTGATAGATTTCATTTTATTTCTAAAATCAATGGACTAGTAAAATATCTTGTGGAATTTATTCGAACATGTTATTTGTAAGTCAGTGAGACTCTACAAAACATTATTGAGCACTAGCCCAGCCACGTAGAATCAAAACTTGTACAGTGGATGAGTGGACACATGCAGGTGAACCATCTTCTGCTTTGACTACTAGACTATAACCCGATTGACAGGTCACAGACTTTGCTGAGACACCAGATTTGAATTGCTTCAATGGAGACATTGGACCACTCGGAACAGCTGGAGCGGATGGTGCAGTCATATTTGTCGGAGTACTAGTAGTTGCAGGCATTCCCATGGTGGAATTTGTGCTAGTTGAATTAACGGTCATTGTCATGGTTGCATTATCATGTATTGCCATAGTTGAATTTGCGCTAGTGGAATTAGTTGCCATTGTCATGGTTGAGTTTGTACTAGTAGAGTTTGTCATAGTTTGATTCATGCTAGTTTGACTACCAGATGATGACGGTTGCATTTGACCTCCATAAGTTTGTGCATATGACAAGCCTACTGGTAAAATCATAGAACTAACAAGAAACACCGTGATAATCATCATTGTATTAATTTTCAACAATCATACTTTTTCTAATAACTATTTAAGTCAAAAGAAGAATTTCTGATAATGCACTCAGTAAATATTTTTACACCAATTAAAGAACACATCATTTCAAAACAAGTAGTATTTTGAACATGTACGGGTCAGTTATCGAAGTCCTTGAAAAATTACAGTCATCAGTGCTTTTCCCCCAAATATTGCACCAATTGACAATCCCACATTTGTAAGAATGTTAATTCCAACAAGTCCGAGTTGTCTACTCTCAAAAAGATTGCTTGTTTCAAGGGCAAAAGACGACATTGTTGTAAGTGAACCACAAAAGCCTATTGCAATCAACAAGGCATATTTTTGATCAAGACTCCATTGCTGAGACATGACTGCAAATACTCCAAGAATAAAACTTCCAACAATATTGACAATCAAAACATTCACTGGAAGACTTCCAAAAAGCAATGGTGACGCAGTCATTTTGTATCTCAGGAAAGTTCCCAAGAGTCCACCTGTAGCAACTAACACAATCAACAATGGTTTCATTTTTGTTTAATTCACTCTTGTTTGCTCAATATAACTGCAAGAATTAGATCTACTTTGTAACTTAATTCAAGTCGCAAATTCACATTTAATTTCCATGAAATAAAATGCGGTTTGTTAGTACCTTGAATTAATTTGAATTTCATCTGTTTCAGCCTTGTTCGCAGGGTTTTTTCATCAAGTCTAGTTTTAACAGAATTTTTCCCCCTATCATAATCATAGGGATCAGACAAGAGCAAAAACTTTCTAGATTGCATACCAATAATTTTTAAAAGATGCAGCGGCTCAATCAATTCTAAAACATTGAGAGCCACAACAAGATCAAACTTCATAGAACCAAACGGTCTTGACAGAGAATCCGCTAGAAAGAAGTCCATATTTTTCGCTTTGTTTTTCTTTGCTTCTAGTAATGCAAAAAAGGATTTATCAATTCCAAATATCAGGCCATGTCGTTTTGCCACGATATTAGATATAGTGCCTATAGAACAACCATGTTCTATCACAAAATTACATTTTGCAAGTCTCTGAACAATATTTTGTATTTTTTTCTCAAACACAGAATGCTTGCTTTTCTTGTAAATGTTTACCCAATTTTTTTCCAAATCAGTTGTATCATCGCCAATTTTTTTTATACCCTGTAATGATTTTTTTATGAAAGATTTCATTTTGGGATTTTTCACATTTAACAAAATATACCCACCAAGCTTTGCTCTAATGGAGAAAAAAGAAGATAGATCTTCAACTAGAATAGGGATTGATAAAATTACTGGATATTTACCAGTGCAGGATACACAGTAAAGTAATCCCTCTACAATCTCAGTTTTCTTTTCAAATATTTCCATATTCAAAGACTTGCCACATTTGACACATCGAATATACTGTAAACTAGATTCGTGCAATAGATCTCAACAACCAACAAGAGATTAAATCTATAACGATTTATTCTGAAATCTTGTTTTCTTGGAATGGTCCTGAATTGTACCAGCAATACCTAAAGTAATCAAGACACCACTCGTGAAACAGTTGATCTTTACTATAGAACATTTCTCTCATATCAGCATCCCCTTCCAGAGTAGGAAACAACACACAAGCTTCCTTTTCGTTTAACACAACAACTACCTTGACATCTTCTTTCATCTTTCTTTCAACCAATCCCTTGTCAAGCAAAGTCTTCATTCCCAGCTTGTTTAGTAGTTCCTTCCTGCCCTTTGGTACAATCACATTGTTGGAAAATATGTAGTTGAATGTAGTACCGTGTTTCACTCTTGCAAGTAATGGTTCTATAAGATCCAAAGGAACTTCAGTGAATAGTTCGTAGATGTATTCATCTGCATTCTTGTAAACAAGTTTCCATTGTTCCAACACATTGACAAATCCCTTGATCTGTTGGCCCCCAGCAAGAGCACCTATTCGTTGTATGAATTTCATCGGAATATCTCCAAAGTCATGAGTTTCAAAATATTTTCTATTTTTTGATAAAAATAATAGAGAAGGCACTTGAGTACACATTGTCTTGCCGTATGTAGTCAGATCATAGTATCCATCTTTGTCTTTTAGAATAAGCCCAGCATTTGAAAGACGTTCAAAGTTTCGATGCACTTCTTGTACTGTTGCATGTAATTCTTTTGCCATGTTTGAAATTTTTGATTTTTGTTCCAAAAGTTTGAATATTATTTTTAGTCGTTGTTCGCTTGCAAGTTCTAGAAAATCATTTGCGGCATTTTCATAAATTGTTCCCACAGCACATTTGGTTCAAAGTATTTATGTAAATCTTACTAACCCAAATCCTGTTCAGAACATAACCATGAACAAATTTTGATAAAAATTTTACATGTAAAAAAGATGTTTTCGCCGAATCAGATTGTTAGACTAAAATATCATGAGAAATCTAATCAGGTATGATCACAGTAGACTGCAAAGACATACTTCCTCTCAAATCTCCTCTTGCTGTCTACACTGCAGATCAAGTGGGAGCAGCACCTGCACTGAAGATACGTGAATTTGTACTTGATCCCATAAGCGATGAAGACATAGATGCTACAAGAGTCATAAAAGCAATCAAGGATTTTCTTGATTCATTATCAATTGCAAAACATTTTGCAGTTATCCAAAACAAAAACTTGATCTCGATAGTAGCTATAGATGACTTTAAGGTAGAACCTCAACCCACACAGCCAACTGACCAGTTTTTTTCATGCATCCATTGTGGATATGTTACACAATTTGAGGCAGTGTACAATAATCACATGAAGATACATTATTTGTAATATACAATCAGAGAATTTGAAAACCTAAAGAAAAATTTGTACAGATGTCCTATTGAGACACTACTTCGTAAAATGTTGGCTTGGGCGGTCCTTCCATGAAAGAATGACCTTTTGATTGAATTCTAAAATGCTCTTGTGTTTTGTGCATTGTTTCAAATTTTGCCTGGGTTTCAAACTCTACTAAAATCACATGCTTGCCAGCACGTGTTTCTAATAATCTTCTCCTTACAAAGCCATCAAATTTTGAGAGTTCACCATTAGACTCTGTTATCCAGTTTTTGAATTCTCCTTCAGAGCCCTTTTTGAGTTGAATTTCTGCTGCAACCACAAACATATGCTTGAACGGAAATTATACGAATAATAATATTTCTAAGATTTTCATGCATGGCAAGTCACATGCGTCCAAACTAGTAAAATCCAACACACACTCAATAATTCTAAATAACGGAGTAATTCGACCAAGTGTATGAATGAGAAGCTTCTAGCCTATGGATCAATTATTGCAGCCATAGTAGTCATGTCAACTATCGTATTCCCATTTTGGAATCTCATTCCGTCAATGGTTACAGAGACAGTCAAAGTTGTATACGTAGAAGGCGGAGGCAAATGCACTGTGGAAACAAATGACAGTTTCAATATTCGCGGAGTTGCTTGTGGTAATGCAAAGGTAGGAGACAACATCACGGCATCATATGACGTAAAGGTAAAAGACAGAGAACACAAAATTTAGCAGTTTATAGAAGCTTTAGATCCTTTGTAACTTTGTCAATCATTTCTTCAGGAGCCGGACCTATGGATATGCATGTAACCGTTCCAGGCTCTATCTGAGTATGGCCAGCATCTGTAACCTCAGACCAAGGTAAATCATGAGATATTGCATCACGTTTTATTTTTTCAAGCTCTGACATGCTAGATACTTTGACAACAACTTTTTCTTGTCCATATCGTTCCCACTGATCAAACCATTCTCTTTTTGATTTTCTTACATGTTCAGCACCCAAAACACATGCATGACCTACTTGGGCCGCAATTTTTCCTGTGCCCATTCCAAGATCTTTTCTTACAACAATTACCTGTTTGATGGTACCCATACTAATTTGGAATCACATAAGGACATGTTAAACTTTTGAATCAATCTGTTTAACAAAAAAAAGACCAGTTGATTTTCATATTATAGCCATAAATAACGGCAGTATTTTACTAGATCATGCCAGGTATGAAATGCGTATCATGCGGAATTGGATTCTTTTCTGCCACTGGTTCAGACAAATGTTCCAAGTGTTCAGACAAGGGAGGCCATCATGAAGCCGCAGCAAGTCATGACTCTTGTGGTTGCGGTCATAGCCACTAACCCACTTTTTCTTATCATAAAATAAAATCAAGTTTTTCAAATCCGTATTGAATTAATAGTGTATATGTAGAAAACAGAAAACATGGATTATGACGTAGTTATCGCAGGCGGAAGTGTTGCTGGCCTATTGTGTGCAAGAGAAATTGCGGCCAAGAACCATCGAGTCCTAGTAATAGAAGAAGATTCAGAACTAGGAACTCCAGAGCACTGTGGTGGTGTAGTCAGCATCCCTGCAATAGATGACTTGGGTGTCATACCAATGAGGGCCACACTTGACAACAAGATACGCTCTGCAAAGATAGTAGCACCATCTGGAAAAGATTTCACTATTGATGCAAGAAATCAGCAAGTCATAGTCTTAGATAGACGAGAATTTGACAAGCAGATTGCACATCAGGCTCAAGTCAAAGGAGCAGAGATTAGAGTAAAAACATCATTACGGGAGATTACAAAAGAAGGAGTTCGAACATCAGACGGAGATGTAAAATGCAAATTTGTTGTAGATGCAAGAGGCGTAACATCACTTGTTCAAAAAGACAGGACTGGAACTCTCCAATCAGCACAATACGAAGTCTTTGCAGACTGGATAGACAAGGATAGAATCGAAGTATATTTGGACCAAGAAAAATATCCAGGATTTTTTGCATGGGTCATACCCACTAGAAGAGACGAGGCAAAGGTAGGAGTAGCTGGAAGAGGAATCAACCCAGCTCAAGTGATTGAAGAATTTCTCAAGGAAAAAGGAAAACATTCTACCATCAGAAAAATATTTGCTCCAATTTGGATAAAAGGACCAATTAAGGAATTTGTCACAGGAAACATAATCACAATAGGCGATGCAGCAGGACAGGCCAAGCCCACAACAGCCGGAGGAATTTATTCATCAGGAATTGGTGGCATCCTTGCAGGCAATGCAATTTCCAAGTGTTTAGAATCAGGAAATAAATCGGAACTTGAAGAATATCAAAAAGAATGGAATAAAAAATTTGGTAAGGAATTTGAGAATATGCTTCTTGCTCGTTCTCTTCTTGAAAGAATGGACAACAAGACAATTGATTCAATATTTGGTTCTATAACACCAAAGATACTCGATGAGATCTCAAAAGAAGGAAGTTTTGATTTTCACACTACATCAGTTGCAAAACTACTTGGTGTGAAAGGATCGGTCAAGGCAGTACAAGCAATTTTAGGAAATGAATTGAGAAGATTGCTGAGCTAAGTTGAAAATGATAAGCAAGGTATAAATTCGGTAGAAATCGACTTTTTATCATGTCATCAACGATAGCATTACCTGTGTGCAGTTCTTGTCACAGACCAATAATGCCTAACGATAAGTGTGTAAAATTTAATTGCCCAAGCTGTGGCTCGCTATTGCTCTGGAGATGTGAAAGTTGCAGAGAAGCAGCTAGAGTATACAAATGCAATTCATGCACATTTGAAGGACCTTAAAAATTGGCGCGACTCTCACTTAGAGCAAAGATTCTCCCAACTGGAATCGAGGTAAATCTAGATGATATTGCAAAAAAGATCACTTCATCATTAACAGACGGTGTTACACTTTCAAAATATACAAAAGAGCCACTTGCTTTTGGTCTATATTTCATTAATGCAGAGTTTGCCCTAGATGACAAGGAAGGTCAAATGGATTCTCTTGAAAACGCAATACGCGGAATTGAAGGAGTTGGAGAATTCGAAGTGCTAGGCTTGAGCAGAACATCTGTTGATATGAAGTAGGTGCCTACATGGTAAAAAAAGACGAACTGCTACAAATGCGGGTCGGCGAAGCAAAACAAAGAGACGTTGGAAAAAGACGAGCTAGAATTGAACCAGAGGCAATGGAATTTTTAAAAGTTGAAGCAGGTGATATGGTTGAAATTATTGGAAAAAGATCAAGTTGTGCAGTAGTTTGGCCTGCAGATGATGACAACAAGACACCAGATGTAATTCGAATAGATGGTCAAACAAGAAAGAATGCAGGAGTTGGAATCAACGACTTGGTAAATGTAAAAAAAATAATTGCCAAGCCAGCAAAGACTGTAACCCTGATGCCAGTAAATGGAAATGTTACAGTTGACAAGGAATTTACAGATTTTGTGAAAAACAGATTACGCGGTTTGCCACTTTCAGAAGGCGATGAGATATCAGTCATGATTCTTGGAAATTCCATGGATTTCAAGATTCACAAGATATCACCAAAAGCTGTTGTAAAAATAGAACGAAGCACGTCAGTTACCATACTTACTGAAACATCAGTTGATAAAAAAGTCAGAGTTACATTCGATGAGATAGGCGGTCTCAAGACACAAACAAAAAGAATGCGCGAGATCGTAGAGTTACCACTAAAACATCCCGAAGTTTTCACAAGACTAAATGTAGAACCACATAGTGGAATATTGTTGTATGGCCCTCCAGGATGTGGAAAGACATTGATTGCCAAAGTTTTAGCGAGTGAATCAGAGGCCAACTTTTACTCTATCAACGGTCCAGAAATAATGAACAAGTATTATGGCGAGACAGAAGCAAGACTACGAGATATTTTCAAAGAGGCAAAAGAAAATTCGCCAAGTGTAATATTCATTGATGAAATTGATGCAATTGCACCAAAAAGAGAAGAAGCATACGGAGACGTAGAAAAAAGAGTAGTAGCTCAACTCTTGGCCTTGATGGACGGTCTCACAGATAGAGGAAATGTCATAGTACTAGGTGCAACAAACAGACCAGAAAGTGTAGATCCTGCTTTGCGAAGACCAGGCAGATTTGATAGAGAAATAGAAATCACAGTACCAAATGCAGATGGTAGACTAGAGATATTACAAATCCACACGCGAGGTATGCCACTTCAGGATGTAGACCTCAAAGTACTTGCTGCAGAATTACACGGATACACAGGAGCTGACATCAAATCATTATGCAGAGAGGCTGCAATGAAAGCCCTCAGAACATTTTTGCCAGAGATTGAAAACGAGACTGAAAAAATTGCACCAGACGTATTGCAAAAAATGAGGATAACATTACAGGACTTTTACGATGCAATGCACGAGATTGTACCAACTGCCATGCGTGAATTCTACGTTGAGAGTCCAAAAGTATGGTGGAAAGAAGTAGGCGGACTGGATGATGCAAAAAGAACTCTAGAGGATAATTTGATAACTGCAATAAAAGAGCCAGCTAAATTCCAAAAGATGGGAATTAAACCTCCAAAGGGTGCATTATTGTACGGCCCATCAGGATGTGGAAAGACATTGCTTGCACGAGCTCTTGCAACAGAGAGTGGTGCAAACATGATACTTGTAAGAGGACCAGAGATATTATCAAAGTGGGTCGGAGAATCAGAAAAAGCAATAAGAGAAATTTTCAGAAAGGCCAAGACCTCATCACCGTGTATAATAATATTTGATGAACTTGATTCACTTGCCAGATTCAAATCAAATGAAGAGGGAGGAATTGGAGAAAGACTACTCAGTCAGCTTCTTACAGAGATGGAAGATGGAGGAGCATCAAGAGTCATAGTATTAGGAATTTCAAACAGGCCAGACCTTATTGACCCATCACTAATACGACCCGGTAGACTAGATTTGATGATCTTTGTTCCACCGCCAGATGAAAAAGGTCGATTTGAGATAATCAAACTATTTACAAAACTAATGCCACTTTCAGGGGATATCAATTTGAAAGAGATTGCAGTTGCAACAAAGGGATATAGCGGTGCAGATCTTGTTGCAGTATGCAGAGAAGCTGCAGTAAATGCCATGAGAAATAACATCCAAAAAATAAGTAGCGCAGACTTTTCTGCCGCACTCAAAAATGTCAAGCCATCAATTACCAAAAATGTTGAAGATTGGTATTCCACAGTTAAAGATAATATATCATACGCATTACCAAAACCAATGGACAAGGCATTTTACGGTTAGACATGGCCATTCCATTACGAAATACCATATATGAAAAGATCAAGATTGCAGGCTCCCTTACCGATTCAGAATTATCAAAGTCTCTCATCAAGGCAGGCATCTCAATTCCAGAAGACGAGTTTAACAAAACTCTGCTCAATCTAGAAATTTATGGCCTCATCAAGGTAACCTGGCTAACAAAAGACGAACGCAGAATAGAGATATCTGAAAAAATCGAAGATGAAGACGAGATAGAAAAACAAAACATGGAAAACTTGGAAAAAGAATACGAATCAGGATTTCCAGGTGTCGGCCAAGAAGAAGAGATTCCAGAATAATTATTTTATCACTGGAAAGTGAAACGCAGCATCAAGTGCAATTCCTACAAATATTATCGTAAGATATGGTGCAGTGACCTTGTATGCCTTCCATGCAAAGTCCGAAGTTGGAGTCTTGGTGAGTTTATAGTGATAAACCAACATTAGACCACCTGACACAAGTGCAACTCCAAGATACACATATCCCAATCCAAATGCAACAAGTGCAATTGAATATGGTAACAGTATTGCAGTGTTGAGTAGAATATACTTGGACGTCTTTTGCATTCCAATCAAAACTGGAAGCATTGGAACTTTGGCTTCTGCATAATCATCTCGTATCTTCATTGCAAGACACCAGAAATGAGATGGTGTCCACACAAAGACTAGAATGCCAACCAGGGTTCCAAGAATGTCCATAGAACCAGTTGCTGCAGCCCATCCTGCCATAGCTGCACAGCTTCCTGCAAAACCACCAATCACAATGTTTGACCAGTTGCTTCGTTTGAGCCAGACTGTATAGATTATCACATAGAAAAATATTCCCAGTGCGATAAAGAAAGTAGAAACAGGATTTAGTGTAAACCAAGCATAAATTACAGAGATACAGCTAACTGCAAGACCGTAAATCAAAACACTGCGAGCTGCCATCCTTCCAGATGGGATTGGTCTTGTGCTGGTTCTTTTCATCAATGGATCGATATCCCTATCATAGAAATGGTTCAGAGCACTGGAACCAGCAGATGAAAGCGCACCTGCTACGATAAGATGAAGAAGTGTTATGGTGTCAAGAGGTTTGTGTGCGATCAATATACTTGCAGCATACATTGAGGTAACAGCCGTAATGACAAGTAAAACTATGATTCGCGGTTTAGATACTTCAAGTACTTCCTTTAATCCCACGGATCTATAGCTGATTTGCAGGGAATTTAATTTCTTCGAAGATTACCCACCAGGTTCAAAAGAATTAAGTATGTCACTTCATGGAACAACCACAAATGAGTGACTGGGACCTCATGATGCCAGGAATGGGACTATCGGCGATTGGTCTGGCAGGAGTAATTTTATCATATTTGGGTATTGCAAATACGTTTCTTACAGGAATGCAAGCTCTTTCAGGCTTGACCTTGTTTATCGGTTTGATCTTTTTATCAGCAGGAATGCTAAGTGGTGGAGGAATATCTACTAGCGGACGTGCCAAAGCAACCACACTTGTAATCTTTGGCATAGCAGGCTCTGTTGGAACATATGCTTTGAGCTTGAACAAGGTAATCACATCATTGACAGTATTTGTAGGATTGTTACTAGTCATCCTGATACCAACAATAGTTCTTGCCTTTTTCTCAATGAAGATGCCAAAGCACTTCAAGCCAGTGGCAACAATATTTGTTGCAGCAATGGTAGTAGCAATAGGCTCTTACACAGCATTTGGTTTTATTGGACCAGGCGCACAATTCCACCTTACTTCAATGCCACAAAATTCAACAAACTCAACAGCAGCTCCTGTTTCAAATGCACCAGTCATATCAATCAACATTCCAGTAAATGCATCAGTAAAAGGTAATCCAAGTTTTACACCAAATGCAGTAACGGTTCCCAAGGGAGATATTATTGAATGGACAAATAATGACAAAGTTGGACACACTGTAACAAGTGCAGACGGTGTAACATGGGATTCTGGAATAATATCAGCAGGCAAGACATTCCGTCTTGATACATCAAAACTCAATGCTACAACATACCAGTATCTTTGTACGGTACATCCAATCATGTCAGGAAACATAACCATAACAGCTCCACTATTTGCAAATGTAACCATTACAAAAGGTGCATCAACACAATCTCCAACCCAGAAATACTTTGACCCGCAAGGTAGCACAGTAAAAGTTGGAACAACCATAGTCTGGACAAATCAAGACAGTGCATCACATACAGTTACCAGTGGTACTCCAAGTGATACATCCCCAGGTGCACTGTTTGACTCTGGTCTCATCAAGCCAGGACAAACATTCCAGCATAATTTCAACGCAACTGGAAACATATCATACTTTTGTACAGTCCACCCATGGATGACTGGAAAAGTTACAGTAGGATGACAACACCCAAGGTAATAATTTTTTCAAAGAATCAAGCAGAGACACTAAAAAGACATTCAGAACAAAACGCTCCAAATGAGGCATGTGCAATTTTGTTTGGAAATAACACAAATGATGAAATCACAATAAAAGAAATTTTTCTTACAAAAAACATTGAGGAATCTCCAGTAAATTTTACCATTTCAAACGAGGAACTGATACTAGCATACAGTAAGGCAGAAGAGATGAAGTTAGATGTCAGTGGAATATTTCATTCCCACCCAGTCTCGGTTCCATACCCATCTTCAACAGACAAGAAATACATGGAAATCAACCCGGTGCCATGGATAATCTTTTCAAACATAAATGACGAATTCAAGGCGTATATTTACAATTCAGGAATCGTACCAGTTCCAGTAAAGGTAATGTGACCTATTTTTTATGAACTTTTTTGTGTCGTTCAAAGTGCTCTTTATCTGTAAAAGTAGTGTCACAGTCCTTGCATTTTAGCTCGGTTTTAGCGCCCCACAACGGCAATTATAGGTACGAACTTGCGTAAAAGGATTTACCAGATTCAAGTCGGTTTAGAGAGACTTGAGAAATACACCCATAAAATCAAAGGCTTTACGGCAATCTTGAAAGAATTATCGATACGCCAGGCACAAAATAGACAAAAATTTCCTATTTTTTCCTATTTAAAAAGACCAACCATACAGCAAAAATGTGTTTACAAACATTCCAGAGGAAGACGATTTATAGAAGATGCGAAACATGAACGTCTTCGTAAAATGGTACATTATGGTACATTTATTTTTTGATCGCAAATTCATCAAAGATGGAAATTTTTAAGAGTAATAGTTCTGTAACGGTCCAAGATAGAACCCATTTTACGATCGATTCTAACTTTGTGTTTTATGTTAAAAACTTGTCCAAATTAGATTAAATATCCCTTTTTTCAAATAGCAATCATGGAAATTCACGTATACGATACATACGTAGAGGCAAAGGACGGCCATACGATGCATTTTGATGTCATTACAAGCCAGAAGGATCACGCAAAAGCAATCCAGTATGCAAAAGAATGGCTCAAGACCATCGGAGAAGCCGAGTCAAAGGTTTCAACCGAAGAGTGTCAATTCTGTCACTCACAAGGTGCACCAGAACCAATTGCCAACGAGATCCAAAAGAAAGGCTACTTCATCCAAAAGATGGAAGGCTGTCCGTAAGATCTAATCTCAATTTTTTAATCCAACTGTTATTTTTAAAAACTCTTTTTAGCATGATGTATTTGGTATTATTCCATGACAAAGAAAAGTGACTATAACAGATTAACAGTAGAAGGCGATATGCAAACAAAATGGATATGCGGCTGCTTTGAGACAGTTGATGGTTTTTTCAAGTTTTGCCCCCAGCACGCAGAATTGATGAAACAGACAATCGTATCCCAGATAGACAAACTTGACATGACTACAATAGTTGAAGAAAAATAATCTAATCGTACTTCAACGCCTTTTTGAATAGGGCTTGAATGTCCAGCCTGCAAGGCCTCGTCTTACCATCTTGTTAAATCGCCTTCCATGACTCAGGTATGGAAATCTCATGTGAATCAATTCATGTACAATGGTATTTTCGAGTGTTTTCTCATCAGGTATCTTTCGGACATTGACAAAGACCACATTATCCTGAATATATGACACTCCAAGATACTTGTAAGCAGATGTTCTTCTCCCTTCAGTTACTTCTTTTGGCATCTCTAGCACCTCTTTTGTTGTCATCAGTATCTTGGGCTCTGAGATACTAAATCTTGCAGAATATACTCCCACTTTTTCAAGTATCTTAAAACGTAGATCAGGATCTAGTTTCACAAAATCAAAGAATATTATTCCAAGTTTAATTTATGTTGTCAAAATTCATGTTGGCAGTGGTGGATTTTTTTGTTTCAACCATTATAGTGGTAAAGTAGGGTCAGAAATTCATTGGTTTAATCACAAATCATACAGCCACCGTCTCCTCATTCCCCGCTTATCATTGAACTCATTATAGATCTAGCCTTATTTCTTATCTCCTCTGTTAGAGATACAAGAACCAGCCCTTCATTTGGCTGACCATACAAGATTACAGAACCATCTGGCGCATAAACTGCAACTGGAAGAACAAACAAGTCTTCCTCACCATCAACAATTATTCTCACAGGAGGAGCCATATCAAATGCCTTGCGAATTGTCAAAATGCTTTTGTCAGTAATTTCTGCTGCAGGATTTTTACATTCAAGTATTGTTTTCACATATCCACCTGGCAGGTCCCTCTTGTTTCTTTTTTCAAGCATGTCTACAATTTGCAGTGATGGACTGAGACCAAATGATATCATTTTTTCTGTAGTAGCGTCACCTACAGTAATTACAAACGCGTCTTTTGGAATATTTTTTGAAACGTTTCCCCTAGTTACTTCATAATCTGGTATGAGAATTCCAAGTGGTTTTTTTAATGCAGAGCGTAAATGTTCAGGAAGACGCACAATTTACCTTTGTTTTGAACTATTTTTGAGTTGCGACCTCAGCTTTTAGTTCATCACTTAGCTGAGATGCAAGTACACTACATCTTGCTGCCACATTCTTTGCCACAACCATGAATGCTTGCGACATGGTAGAATTTGGATCAGTTACAAGTACTGGCCTGCCACTGTCAGAGCCTTCCATTATACCAGGGTTGAGAGGAATTGCACCCAAGAATGGCAAGTTGTGTGTCTCACTCATTCTTTTTGCGCCCTCTTTTCCAAATATGTAATGGTCGGTGGTACAGTTTGGACATTTGAAGTAGCTCATGTTTTCTATCACTCCCATGATTGGAATGTTTAGCTTTTGGAACATTCCAAATGCCTTGACAGCAATATTGCTTGCAACATCTTGGGGTGTTGTTACAACAACTATACCAGTGATTGGTATGGTTTGTGCAAGTGTAAGAGGAATGTCTCCAGTTCCCGGTGGCAAGTCTACAATAAGATAATCAAGGTCAGACCAATTGGTATCAACAAGAAACTGTTTTAAAATTCCAGAAATTATCGGTCCTCGATAAATTGCTGCTTGATGTGCTTGCTCTGCAAAAAAACCAAATGATACAACCTTTAGTCCGTGGGATTGCGCAGGCTGTAATTTATTATTGTCAACTTCCATTGCAGATTTTCCCATCCCAAGCATCAATGGTACACTTGGTCCATAGATATCTGCATCAAGTAGACCAACCTTTGCGCCAGTCTGCGCCAATGCAAGTGCCAAGTTTACAGAGACTGTAGTTTTACCTACTCCACCTTTTCCACTTGCAACACCGATGATGTTTTTGACGGTAGGTAACATCTCGTCCATACTAAGTGAACGGCCTTCCATGACTTTGGCAGTAACTTTGAGATCAAACTTTGAAACCTCTTTTATTGTAGAAATTGCATTTCGAACATCTTGTTCGATTTCATCATTGAACGGACAAGCAGGAGTAGTAAGTTCCAGGGTAAATTTCAGATCACCGCCGTTTATCTCAATGTCTTTTATCATTCCCATTGAGACGATATCTTTTTTGAGATCGGGATCGATTACTGTAGATAGAGTAGAAAGTACTTGATCAACTGAAACCATAAAGTAAAAAATCCTGAATACGATATTTAAACATAGGCAAAAATAATATTCAAGTTATCCAAAGATTCATAAATTCAAATTTTATGTCGATTTATGGATGTTTTCTATATCGACACTTACTGATGTAGTTAGAATACCTCCTAAATTATTCGGAGAATCTCTCAAAAAGGCTGCAATTACCATCCTACGTGAAAAATATGAGAGTATGATAAATCCAGAGCTTGGCTATGTCATCATGATACTTGAAACCAAGGTAGAAAAAATGGGCAAAGTAATTGCAGGCGACGGCGGAACATATCATAGAGTAGAATTTACAGCATTAACATTTTCACCAAAACTCCAGGAAATTGTCCGTGGAGAAATTGTCGAGATTACAGACTTTGGAGCATTTGTCAGAATTGGTGCAACAGATGCATTATTACACTTGTCACAAATTATGGACGATTATCTCAAGAGCGATGTCAAGTCTGGCATGATCCTTGCAAACCAGAGTGGAAGAACAATGAAGATTGGGACAACACTTCGTGCAAGAATTACCGCAGTGTCAATTGGTAAGACTGCAGCTATGAAAGTAGGAATTACATGCAGACAACCATTCTTGGGTGCAGATGAATGGATTGAAGAAGAAATTAAAAAATCCAAAGCACCAGCTACTACAACTCCAGAGAAAACCAAAAAACCAGCGGAGACCAAGTGATAAAAAGTGGTAAGAGAATTGGCTTGCCGCAAATGCAAGTTTGTAACAGTAGGAAAAGTTTGTCCAATATGCAAATCATCAGACCTTAGTCCAGACTGGAGTAGTTCAGTTCTTGTTGTAGATCCAACAAATTCTCTTGTTGCCAAATCTCTTGGAATAAAAGAGAAAGGCAAGTATGCACTCAAGGTAACATAGGTTGCAATCAAGTACAAAAAAACAACTAGAAAGATTTCTTGCGGAAGATATCAAAAGCGGTGACATTACAAGTAAATTACTTGAAAGAAAAAAAATTACTGGGACCATAATATCTCGTGAAGATGGCATAGTTGCAGGAGTATCATATGCAAAGGAAATTTTTTCATCAAGAGGTTGCAAGGTTACAATACACAAAAAAGACGGGCAGGCTGTAACCCCAAACCAAAAGATAATGACAATTTTAGGCGATACATATCCAGTATTATCATGTGAGAGAACTGCATTGAATTTAATGTCAAGAATGAGTGGTATTGCAACCCAGACAAACCAGTATGCAAAAAAAATCCGTGCTGTCAACCCCAAGGTAGGATTATACTCTACAAGAAAGACTGCACCAGGTCTTAGAATATTTGATAAAGACGCAGTAGCTATGGGCGGAGGACACAAGCACAGAATGTCCCTTGATCAAATGGTCATGATAAAGGACAACCACATTGCAGCATCAGACTCTCTTTTTGAATTAATCCAGCGCGCAAAATGCAAGCATGAAAAAATCGAGGTTGAAGTAGAGAGCCTAGAAAATGCAATTACTGCGTCAATAGAAGGTGCACAGATAATCATGCTAGATAACATGTCACCACCAAAAATAAAAAAGATAATTCAAGAACTCAAGCGTCTGGGCTTGCGGGATAGAGTAAAGATAGAGGCATCAGGAGGAATAAATCACTCAAACATAACACAGTATGCAAAATCAGGAGTAGACATGATATCCATCGGAAAACTGACAAGTGTGGTCACAGGTCTTGATCTAAGCCTAGAAATTAGTTGATTGCAAGCATTCGCTCGATTGCAAGATGAGCCTTTTCTGCAATGTTTTTTGGAACTTTGACTTGGTACTTGTTTTCTTGCAATGATGCATATACCTTGTCTAGTGTAATCATCTTCATGTATTTGCATACTGCATTTTCAGACATGGGTATGAATTTTTTATCAGGATTTTGTTTTTGCATCCTGTACAATATTCCAGTCTCTGTTGCCACTACAAATTCTTTAGACTGGGAATTTTTGGCATGATTCATCATTCCTTCAGTGGATAAAATCTGGACTTGTCTTGAACCATAATCACCTGATGCAACATCATACATTACTGACGATGTACAACTACATTCAGGATGAACTAGAAATTCTGCATTTGCATGTTCTCTGAGTTTTTCCTGTACATCTTGAGAGCGAATACCTGCATGAACGTGACATTCGCCCGCCCAGATGAACATGTTACTTCTGTTTGTCACCTTTGCAACGTATGAACCAAGAAACATGTCTGGCAAGAATAAAACTTCCTTGTCTTCTGGAATAGATTTTACAACATTTACAGCATTAGAAGAGGTGCAACAATAATCAAGCTCTGCCTTGACCTCTGCAGATGTGTTGACATAGCCCACGGTAATTGCTTGTGGGTGCTCTGACTTCCACTTTCTCAATTCTTCGGCATTGATAGTATCTGCAAGTGAGCATCCAGCCCCAAGATCTGGAATTAGTACAGTTTTATCAGGACATGTTATTGCAGCAGTCTCGGCCATAAAATGAACACCACAGAAAAGAATTGTCTTTTGTCCAGTCTTTGCAGCCTGTCTTGAGAGCCCTAACGAGTCCCCTACATAATCTGCAACATCTTGTACATCAGGTAGTTGATAATTATGAGCAAGAATTAGTACATCTTTTTCTTTTTTGAGTTTTAGTATTTCAGACTTGATATCCATGTACGAACTTACTTGGATTGATTCATCTTTAAAGCGTCATGATGTTGACAAATTTATCGGCAACAACCTAATCAGACGGCAAAATTTACCAATCAGGTGCCAATGTTCAAAGGAGTGCCACAAATCTTTCTGAGACACTCTATTGCGGCAAGCGTTGCAAGTCTGCTTGTCTTTGGATTATTAGAACTGGGCACATTTTCCACCTTGATTGAGAACTTGCCAAATTTCCCTTCAGCCTGTATTTCATGAGTGTTCTTGCTAGTGCCAGGGTCTGCAATTATCTTGACCCTAGTCTTTTCACTGCCAATTCCTGCAAGGCTGAGAAGTGCAGCGACATTGATGTTTGCAGGAAACAACCGTACTGCTTCTTGTGCGCTGCCTTCGAATATCACAGTCAATTGCGTGATTTTATCAGGGTCAATATTTGATGTCTCAAAAAACTTGGCGCCTTTCAGTGCTTTCGGATTTTTTGTAGTTACCAAGGTTACCAAGTCAAGTTCATCTTGCACAGCCCTAATTCCATCCAGTCCCATTATTGCACCAGATGGAAGATAGACTCGTTTATTGAAATCCTTGCAACCATCCATCACAATATCAAATATTGATTCATCAAGCAGTGCACCTACACTCATTATCATCACATCTTTTCTATTTTGTAGTATACTTAGTATGTCATCCCTTACTGCATCTTGTGATGCAGCCTCTATTATCAGATCTACTGGTGACGCTGCAAGCAAACCAACATTTTCTGTCACAACCGGTTTATTTTGTAATTTGTCAACAAGTTTGCTAGAAGTATCTTTTGAAAAATCATAGACATGAGTAAGTTTTGCAGAAATTTTTCCAGAATCTATTGCAAGTGCGATCTCTGATCCTATTGCTCCGCATCCAAGTAATCCCACTCGTTTCAATCTAATTTCTCAACAGCTTGTCCTCGTTAAATCTGTTATTAGGTTTTGAATTAACAAAATATTGAATTATCAAAGTAACTAATACAAGTTGTACAAATTGGAAAAACACGAATCGGCATTAATTGAAAAAGTCCTGTTCAAGATAGCAAAACAGTGGATTGCAGGAGATACAATGGATGATGCTCTAAAGTCAGCGCGTCAGGCAAATGCACATGGAATGAATGCAATTTTGAACAAGTTGGGTGAACACATGACATCCAAAACACAGGTCAGTCAGACTGTTTCAGATTACCTCACACTTGTTTCAAACTTGCGAAGATCAAAGATAACTGGAGGATTGTCCATAAAACCAACTCAGATAGGACTTGCCGTCAGTACAAAAGAGTGCATTTTAAATCTTGACACCATAATAGAAAAAGCCTTCCAGTCCCAGTCTTTTGTTTGGATAGATATGAAGTCATCAGAGTATACAGATGCCACATTCAAGATATACCAAAATCTTTTTGAAAAATATGAAAGACTAGGCATAGTCATACAAGCCAACCTAAAACGTACGTTGAATGACTTGAACATGCTTTTGAAAAAAGGTGCCAAGATTCGCCTTGTCAAGGGAGCATATCACGAAAATTCAGAAAACGCATACAGAACAAGACATGCAGTAGATGAGAACTATGGAAAATTGATGAATGTTTTATTTGAACAAGGAAATGAGTTTGCAATTGCAACACATGATTCCAAGCTAATTGATACCGCAATCAATTTATCAAAAAAACATGAACGAAAATTTGAATTTCAAATGCTAAAGGGAATACGTGATGAGATAAAGCCGGTTTTGGTAAAAAGCGGATTTTCTGTTTCAGAGTACATTCCATATGGAACTAACTGGCTACCTTATTCAATTAGAAGATTAAAGGAAAGAAAGCGCAACATACTTCTTCTTGGAAGTTCGTTTATTCACTCACATCGAGTCTGAGTCTGCTCTCGCAAGAATTGTAAAAGATAGTATGCACCGCCTGCACCCTTGCCAGATATTCCAGAGTCTTTCCATCCCACAAACGGTTGTGCTCCAACCATCGCACCCGTAGTTGCACTGGCCGCTCTATTGGCATACGTAACACCAGCCTCTATTTTTTCAAAAAACTTTTCAATCTCATTTTTGTCTTGGCTGAAGACTCCAGCTGTTAATCCATAACTGCTCTTGTTTGCCAAGGAAAGTGCCTCATCAAAGTTTTCAAATTCTTCCACACATAGAAATGGTAGGAACAACTCTTCACGTACCAATTCATGATCGTTTGGAAGATTTGCTACAATTGTTGGCATGACAAAGTTTCCATCTTTGTGTGATTCATCTGAAACAAGCGAACCACCGTACAATATCTTGCCATCTTTTTTTGCAATTTCAGAAGCCTGTTGGAATTTTTTTACCGCCGCATTATTTATGACAGGTCCAATGTACGCATCCCTTTCCCATGGTTTGCCAATTTTTAACACACTAGTTTTTGCAACAAGTCTTTCCAAAAACTTGGGTGCAATAGATTTGTGAACATAGACCCTAGAGCATGCACTACACTTTTGTCCACTAAAACCAAACGCTGCACGCATGACACCATCTGCAGCCTTGTCAATATCAGAAGATGAAGAGACTATTGTCGGATTTTTCCCTCCCATCTCAGAGATAAATGGTCTAGGATGACTTGATTCAAATGTAGAATATCCAGACATTCCAACCTCTTTTGAGCCAGTAAATGCAATACCATCAACCATGTTGCTTTCAAGTATTGTTTTTCCAACTATACTTCCAGCACCTGTTACAAAGTTTATTGCAGCTGGAGGAACCTTGCGATAGATCAATTCAACAAACTTGAATCCAGATATTGGTGCATCACTTGATGGTTTCAAGACAACGGTATTTCCAGTTATCAAAGCCCCAGATGTCATTCCTATCGCAATTGCAGAAGGAAAATTAAACGGAGAAATTATTCCCCAGACACCATATGGCTTGAGAGTGCTTCTTGTCTTTTCATTTGGAGAAGCGCTTTTGGTGTCTTTTGTAAAGCCTTCATTTACTTCAAGTTGTTCAGCGTAAAATCTCATAAAGTCAATTGACTCATCAAGGTCGCCCATTGCCTCAAGCCTGTTCTTTCCACTTTCAAAACTAAGAATTGCTGCAAGATTGAACTTGTCATGTGAAAAAAGATCCGCAATCTCTCGAAATATCTTGACCCTATTTTGATATGGTACTAACGACCATTTGTAAAATGATTCCTTTGCAGTTTCAATTGCATGTAAAGTGTCATCTTTTGTGGCAAGCGGAAAGTTTGCCAATATGAGAGTCTTGTCTGCAGGAGATCTAACTTGAAATTGATTACTTGAAAAGATCTCTTTGCCCCCTATTATCATGGGATAATTTTTTCCAAAGTCTTTGCGTATTTGATCTACGGCACTGTCAAATTTTTTGTGAAACTCGTCAATAGAATTGTTTTCAGCAAACCGTGCCCACGTTCGCTCATTTTCAAACATATCAGGTATTACATGATACTACCATTTTAACTAGTTAGATTTGTGTTGAATCTACGTTAGCTTGTGAACAAATCTATTTCAAACGAGAAACATTTTATCTCTGCAGGCAAAGGTGTTTTATGCTCAATACGGTATACCGTGACGCAATAAAGAAGCGCGAGGAAGCAAGGTCAATTTTCAAGGGTGAAAAATTTGATCAAATAATTAAAACTGCTAGGGAAAACTGGATTGAATATACGCCTCAGAAAAAAGACGCCGAGATTGCAGGAATAGACAGCAGCTATAACAGTACAAAATTTCAGGGGTTAGAATTATGGGTAGTAACTGGCGTATCAATCAAATCAGATGGTAAAATAATAACCGAAAATCACAATCAGGGACTAGGTCAACCCACGCCTGAGCTTGAGACACAAGCAAGTAAGATGGAGGTCGAGGCATGTATCAACTCGGTAGATAACGCAGATTTGGTGATATTGGATGGCTCACTCTACTCACAATTTCTTACTAGACAGACATCACTTGGAAACTCTATCACGTCTGCAATAAAAAAAAGAAACAATGTAATTTTCATATCAAAGACATCATCTGCAAGAAAACAATTTGAAAAATTCGGTTCCATGGCAGGAGATATTTTCTATTACAACCATGCAGTAAAAACACCAGGCTTTAGCAAAATATTTGTCGATACCAGTCTTGGACCTGGCAAAACAGTATCATATGTCTATGCAAGATTAAGAGATTCTACTCCGCTAATCAAGATAGAACTTTTAGGTTCAAACCACATGGAGACTGAAATAAAATCACTTCTTGACATGATAACAAAAAATAGTGTAGGCGGATATCCATATTCATTAAAACTGGCACATGAGAACTGTAAAATATCTAATTCAGATCTTGCAAGACTTGTTAGTCTATATGGACTAGGAAATGAAATTGGTTCAAGAGAGGTATTGAGTTGACAATAGGTGTAGTGATAGGCGAATCAAGACCTACGGATGTTACGGCTCAATCATCAAAGCCGCTTTCAGTTGGAGAATATGTAATAATTGATTCATCAGATGGGCAGATTCTAGGTCTTGTTGAAAAATCAATCATATCAAGTGAAGCATTAACAGATGTCAGAAATTTCGACGAAGCTGTAGAGAGTAAAGAAGTTGCAGATATCAATTCACGAGATAAAAACTATAAAGTAAAGATAGGAATACTTGGGTTTTTGGATAAATTGCAAAAGGGCCAAATGATTTTGCCTGCAGTACCTCCACTGCCGGGTACTTCAATTCTTGAAGCAACACAAAAAGATCTTGGTGTAATATTTGGGCCCACAACAGAAGAATGGGTAAGAATTGGTTCTCTTTTGAGAAACTCTAGTATCGAAGCCAAGATCAATATCAACAAAATTGTGTCAAGACACCTAGCCATACTTGCAATGACAGGCATGGGAAAGAGCAACCTAGTATCACTAATTGCAAGACATGTGGCATCACTAAATGGGACATTGATTATTTTTGACTATCACAATGATTATGAAAATCTGGATGTATCCAAGATGAACTACATGTTAGCAAAGATAAACCCCCGACTTTTACCTGCAGACAAGCTAGCAGAAGTAATCGAACTACGAGAGAATGCAGACAAACAACAAAGAGCATTACGAGAATCTCTTACAGAATCAGTGAAACAGTCAAAGGATTTCTGGCAAGCCCTAGAAGAGAGCACATCATCTTTTGGTCGTACTACCAAGGGCTATGCAGACAGTGCAAGCAGAGTTTTAGACAAGATAGATGATGCAAAACATAGATTCTCAGACATACTAGATCCAGATTGTGGAGACCCAGTAGACCTCATCAAAGAAGGCAGGGTCAATGTGTTGAACATATCAGAACTCAGCGAGAGACAGGCAAATGCAGGATTGGCATATTACTTACAAGAATTATTGCAACATAGAAAAGACGCAGTCTGGGAGAGAAAAGGCAAGTCTTCAAGTAAAAAAAGTAACAAGTTTCTTGCTCCAATATTTGTGATAATAGAGGAAGCTCATGTCTTCATTCCAAAAGGCGAACATACCGATACAAAGTACTGGGCATCAAAAGTAGCAAGGGAGGGTCGTAAATTTGGAATCGGTCTTGGAGTTGTATCTCAAAGACCACGAAACATTGATCCAAATGTACTAAGCCAAATGGGTTCACTTGCAATAATGAAAATAGTTCAAGATGATGATCAACAACAGATTGCATCTGCTGCAGAATCCCTTAGCAAAGATCTACTATCACAACTTTCATCTTTGAATATTGGTGACGCTGTTTTGATTGGACAGTGGGTAAATCTGCCATCAATTGTACACGTAGACGAGGTTAAGAGTAAGAAATCAGGTTCGGACTTGAATGCAGTATCAGAATGGAATCAGACTGATAAATTCAAACAGGTTGCAAAAGAATCTACCAAGTCAATGATTCAAAAAGATCTGCTATTAGATTGAGATGATCTTTTCACATATTTCAGACATACATCTTGGTTTTGTACAATATCATTCAGAAGAGCGTGAAAATGATGTGTATACTGCATTTGATGAAGCAATTGACACGTCAATAAAAGATCATGTTGATTTTGTAATATTGGCAGGAGACTTGTTTCATGTTCCAAACCCAAGCGGAAAGGCAATTGTCGTTCTAGCAAATGCATTAAAACGTCTAAAGAAAAACAATGTAGAATCGTTCTTCATATTAGGAGAACATGATATCAGTAGAATCAGAGCCACTCCAGTTCCTTGGGTGTACCATAACCTAGAATTCTCAAAGTATATTGGAAATGGCAAGTCAACCATCTACAAAGATGTTCTAATTACAGGATTTGACAAGCGCAGAAAGACAGAGATCGAATCATTTGAAAATGATTTTGTCCAGGCAGATGCAGAAGCAAAGAAACATCAAGGACATAAAATATTAGTTTTACATCAAGGAATTGCAGAAATTAACAAGTTTGCAGGCGAGTTAAATTCCACAGATCTTCCAAAGAATTTCACATATTATGCAATGGGTCATCTCCATGAGCAAGAGCTAAAACGCTTTTCCCATTTAGGAGGTCCCTTAGCATATCCAGGATCCACTGAACTTACATCAAGTGAGGGAATAAAAGAAACACAAAAGGGGTTTTACCAAGTAGATATTTCAGGATCCGAACCACAGCCAACATGGCTGAAACTTGACACCAGACCACAGTTTTCTATCAATACGTCAATGGATAACATTTCAAAGGATGTTGAAACGTTATCTGAAAAGATCAGGACACTTGTAAGAAAACCCGTGATAGAACTAAAGATCACAGGTGAGATTTCAGAGCCAGGACTTGTACAAGCACAGATTTCTAAATTGCTGGATCTGACATTACGTTGTTTTTGGAAACATGTTTCAAAGGAGCAGTCAGTTGGATCTGTCTTTGTGGATAAACCATTAAAGATAGAAGAGGAGATGCATCGCATTGCAAAAGAAATACTTGGCTCTAGCGACATGGCAAACTTTGCGATAAACGAACTCTTGCCATTGTTATCAAAAGGTAACACAGATGATGCAAATCAAGCAGTGATTGAGAATTTTGAAAGATTCAAGAAAGGAGTGAGAAATGTTACAGTCAGTTGAGATAGAGAATTTTTTATCTCATAAAAGTACAAAATTAACATTTGATAAAGGTGTAACAGTATTTGTTGGACAAAATGGTGCCGGAAAATCAAGCATCATAGATGCCATAACATTTGCATTATTTGGTGAGCACCTAAGAAAATCAACAAAAGGACTCTTACGAAGAGGAAACAACCAAGCATATGCCAAAGTAGAGTTTTCTATAGGAAATAGACAATTTGAGGCAGTACGAAAGATAGATTCCAAGGGAACGGTAGGCGCTGTGCTTCATGAAAAAATCAATGGTGAGACAATTCCTCTTGCAGCAGGAGAACGAAGACAGTTTGGAGAATCAATGACAAAAACAGTTGAAGATTTGATTGGATTAGATTTTGAAAAGCTCAAAGTTGCATCCATTGTACAGCAAGGTGAACTGCAAGCAATAATTGAGGCAGACCCGAAAAAATTCAAAGAACTAGTCAATGCAATAATTGGCATAGACAAACTAGACATCGCATATGAATCAATGAAAAGATCAATAGACAATTTTAGAGTTACAATTAGATCAAGACTAAATTATGATGATACAAACATTGATGCACTTCAGAATAGAATTGATACATTATCAAAAGACATAACATTGCTTGAACCACAAAAAAGAAAATTAGAGGCAGACAAAATATTACAAGAAAACGAGTTTGCCACTTTACAGCAAAATATAGAATCAAGCATACCTAAAGAACTAAAGATAAAAGAAATAGATAACAAAAAAGAAGATCTCCTCAGACACATAAGAGACTCCATAGTCAAAATGAAACAAGATCTTGTAGAGAAGGAAAAAAGACTTGCTGAATGTTCAAACAGCTTGTCAATTTCATCTGTCAAATCACAAGTAGAATCAGAGGCAGTGCAAGCGCAATCAGACATTGATAGAATCAATACAGAATTAAGACAAATGGGAGAGAAAATTGCATCAATACAAAGCCAACAAGACATTGCAAACAGACTTCACTTGGTTGACGGCAAATGTCCTGTCTGTGACTCTAAAGTTGAGAAGCTAAACCCCTTGTTTGACGAAAACCACATCACATTTGAACTTGACGTACTAAAAAAGAAAACAGAGACAATTACAAAAGAAAACACTGTAATTCAGACCAAGAAGAGAGAACTAGATGTAAAACTTCAACAAATTATAAAAGCAGAAGGAATCCTGTCTTCAAATAATATCAAAAGTCAAAGCGATTTGAGCAAATTAGAAGAAGAAATATCACGATTAAAGGCCAATACAAGAGACATCCCCCTTGAGATAAACACTGGAAATCTCATGCAATATGTAATTGATGAATATTCAACTAGTGTAATAAAATCAATATCAATACTAGCGGAAGAGACTAGAGATTTTAACATCAACTCTTTCAGAGAGCTAAAATTAAAGACTGAACAAAAAAGGAGAGAACTAAACACATTAGATCAAGAGATTGTTGCCGTAAATACCAAATTAAAGATATACCAAGACGATTCTGAAAAAATTTCTCAAGTGTTATTAGAATTACAAGAAGTAAAACAATATGTTTCAAACCTTGAGACAATACGTAATCATATTTACAACAGAGACGGCCCTGTTGCTACAAGCCTTCGTTCTTGGGCATTGAATACAATTTCACAAAAAGCCTCTGAATATCTTTCAACATTTAATGTAAAAATTCAGAGAATCACACTTGAAGACAAGGCAAGAGACATTGGAATCACATGTCATGCAGGGAATTTGGAACTTGATTTAGAATCATTGAGTGGAGGGGAGAAGGTAAGTGTAGCACTGGCATTACGCCTTGGAATGGCTCATTTCATGGGATCATCAAATTTGAATTTCATCATTCTTGATGAACCAACTACTCACTTGGACCAAGAGAGAAGAAAATCTCTTGTAAATGTACTTGCACAAGCATTTGAATCAAACATTGATGCAACTTCTCAATTCATCATAATCACGCATGACTCGGACATATTTGAGAATTCAAACATTGATGCAATCTATGATTTCAAGTCAACATCAGAAGGAACCGTCGTTACACCAATCTAGCCGCCAGTCATCTTGGCAAACTTTTCATTCTTGGATAGACTTTCCATAAATTTCAGATTTGACAGTGCAACCACTGCCGAGTCTCTAACCTGCTCACTTGAATCCTCCAAGGCTTTTTGCAATGTCTCCTTTGCATCTTGAGATCCAATCACACCAAGTGCAACAGCAGCCTCGTGTCGTACAAACAGGCTGGGATCGTTTCTTGTAGCATCTTCTAATGGTTTGATACCGCTTCTCAGGCACATTTGTCCCAAGGAAAAGGCAGCCTCGTGTCGTACCAATTCATTTGAATCGTTTTTTAGTACACTGGCAACATGAGGAACAACATCTTCACCGCCCATATCTACAAGAATGCATACTGCCCTACATCTTATCACAAAATCACGATCATCCAACAAGCCGACAAAATACCCTTTGTCTTTTTTTTCGTATTTTTCTTCCATCTCAGACAAGAGTTCAAGACGTCCGGTAGGAATGACTTCCATGCATTTGATTTTTATCATCGAATATTTAGTCGTTATTGACGTTTTGCACACATGATGCAATCAATTACTTCATCCATCAGAGTTTAGAATATCACAAGGACAGAGGTGGTTTTGCCATTCTGATCTGCAAGATTAAATTGTATTTTTTAAAATATTTGTACAACACATCTTCTGATACAAGCAACTTGTCAGTGTACAAGTAAACATTTTTTGTAAATTCAAAGACAGACACATCATGTATTTTGTCTTTCGTGGTATCATCAATACTAGAATCACTGTATTTTTCTAGTTCTAACAGAAATTTTGCTATCATGTCAGGAAGTTGTACGTATTCATTACTCAATTCAGAAATTATTATTCCAATATGCTTGGATCGTTCCGACTCGTTCTGAATTGCCAATATTTGAAATTTCTTGGTATTTTTTACTTCTCTTGTTTTTTTGTCAGTTAATACAAATTCCCATTCAGCATGAATTCTTGAGCATTGTGGAAACTCATTTTCCATCTTAGATGTCATTGTTTCAAAAACATCTATTTTTTTTGAATGCATCTATGAGCAACAAATAGACAAGGTTCTTTATGTCTAGCGTTAGATTTGTATTGATTTAACAGGCACTAGGAATGCTCATCTATAATTTTTTGTAAAAATCAAAAAAACTACCTATTAGTATATCACATGTTCCTTTTGAGAACGCTGTATTATCGCAGGAATAATTGATGCAATCAAGACAAATGTAGAGATGTAAAATATCATATGAATTGATTTGATAAAACTTGGTATTGCTGAAGCAGCATTCAAATTATTGGAAGAATTGAGAAAAATCGATTCTAATTCAGATAATGGAACAGTGCTAGCAAGAAGCGCAAAGGACATTCCCAAACTAATTATGTTACCAAGTGTTACAAGGGTAGTACTCATTCCAGCTGCAACTCCACGTCTTTGAGGTGGAACTGAATTCATTATTGACGATCTATTAGGTGATGCAAAGAGTCCCATCCCTGCACCCACTAGTGAAAGAGGTAGAACTAGATCATTAAAGCTTGTAGTAGGTCCAATCTGTGAAAGTATTAGAAATCCAATTGCAGATACTATCAACCCAAGTACAGTAAGAAACCTAGAACCATATCTGTCGGATAGCCATCCACTTATCGGTCCAAATGTTGCGATGGTAAAAGATACAGGTATCAAATAGAGCCCAGCTGTTAACGGATTGAGTCGCATGGACGGTCCCTGCAGGTAAAATGCCATTATCAACACCAATGCACCTCTTGCCAGTGCATTTAGAAATATGGTGATATTTCCTGCAGAAAAAAATCTTATCTTGAAAAGAGATAGATCAAACATTGGCTCTTTCACTTTGGATTCAACATACCCAAACAACACCAACATAGAGAATCCACCAACCAAAAGAAATAGTGCAGCAAGAAGAGGTACAACTTGTAGGGAACCCAAAGTTATTCCAAGCATTATCATGACTAGACCTGTTACAAGAATCAAATTTCCAGTCCAGTCTATCTTGCCTTTCACAATCGTTCCAAGTTCTCTAAGTTTTGTCCTAGACCAGACAATTGCAAAAATACCTATTGGGATATTTACCCAAAAAATTGCTCTCCAGCCAAGCGTTTCAGTCAAAATACCACCAAGCACCAGACCTAGCGCAGAGCCAATCACAATAGATACCTGATTGAGTCCAAGAGCCTTACCCCTTTCTTTTTCATCAAAGGCATCAGTCAATATGGCAGCACTGTTGGAGAAAAGAAATGCCGCCCCAAATGCTTGGAGTATTCTAAATAGTATAAGTTCAGTTCCAGTCTGTGCAAGACTACACAGAAAGGATGCAATCGTGAAGAGTATCAGGCCAAAGTTATAGAGTTTAACTCGGCCAAACATATCTGCCAGCCTACCAAAGCTGAGAAGAACAGATGAGGTAACAAGGCCATATGAGAGAATTATCCATATTGTTTCAATCAAGGAAACATGCAGATCTGGTACAAGTCTAGGTAGAGCAATGATGAGAATGTTAGCATCAAGTGATGCCATCAATATGCATATTGTCGTATTTGTTAGTGCTATCCACTTGTACTGCATTGTTTTGACTCAAATTAATTGCTATAAATCTCATGTTGATGATAAAACAATTTTAGAGAGGATCGCAAATTTACATATTGACTGCATATTTCTCTGGCAGATCAATTAAGATTAATTCCGTTGGTTCTTCAGCACGTATTACCAAATTGTTCTCTTGCGATATCATTGCAGCATCTCTTGTTTGCATTACATGATTTCCTAGTCTTATTTTACCATCGATTACAAACAAGTATGATTTTCTTCCAGGTTCCAACTTGTGTTGCACTTGACCATTAGCAGTTAATGTAGAAAGATAAAATGTAGCATCCTGGTGTAAATGTAATGCGTTAGTATTAGGATTATCTTCAGATACAACTACAGGTACTAGCTTATTTGTTCTTTCTTTTTTTGTAAACTTTTTTTGTTCCCAAGATGGTGCAAGATTTCTCTTATTTGCAAACACCCACATTTGTAATAGCCTCAAGGGTTTGTCTTTTGAGTGGTTTGATTCTGCATGCATTATCCCAGATCCTGCAGTCATTCTTTGAACTTCACCAGGATATATCACACCATGATTTCCTTGATTGTCTTTGTGTTCCAATTCCCCATCTATGACGTATGTTAAAATTTCCATGTTACTGTGGTGATGAAAATCAAACCCTGTGGCAGGTTGTATTTCATCATCATTGAATACTCGTAATGGTCCAAAATTCATCTTGTTAGGATTTTGATAATCTGCAAATGAAAAATGATGGAATGTCCTAAGCCAATCAGTCCTGTTTTCATAGTGCTCTCCGGACCTGATTATCTCAATACCCATTATTTCTCAATTTCCATCATCTTTTTTCTGAACACCTTTGCAACATTACGTATTGTCACGCTACTGATACCAGAGGCCTTGGCTATCTTGTCTTGAGTCGCCTTTTCTCCATTCATCATTGCAGACACAAATAACGCAGTTGCTGCCAGCGATAAAGGGTTTTTTCCGTCAGCAATGCCTTTTTTCTTGGCAACTTCAATGATACCAAGTGCATCTCTTTGTGCCTTTTCGCTAAGACCCACAGAAGTTCCTATCTTTGTGACAAATTCTGACGGATTTAATGAATCAACTTGTAATTCCAATGCCTTGACAAATACCCTATAGTGTCTGGACAGATTCTTGAATGAGATATTTCCCGCACTAGAGATATCCTGTAAAGTTCTTGGCACACCAGACTCTCTGCATGCCACATACAATGCAGAAAGAATCATGCCAGAGATGGTTCTACCCCTAATGATGTTTTTTGTCAATGCTTTCCTGTACAGATATGCAGCCCGCTCAACTACAGCATCAGAGATATCAATCTTTGATTGAATTGCACCCATTATGACAAATGCAGAACGCAGATTTCTTTCAGTAGAATTTGATTTACTACGACTATCCCATGTTCGTAATCTGTTGAAGGTATACTTCATGTATGTAGATATAGAATTCCCTGATGCATCACGGTCTGTATTTCCAATTATGGTAGACAATCCCTTGTCATGAATTGACAATGCAGAACCAAGTCCGGTTCTTGTACTATTATTGTAATCATCTACTGTAAATGATCTTTGTTCAGGTCCATAATCCTCTACCTTGTCTGCAAGAACTGCTCCACATCTTGCACACAAGATTTCTCCACGAACACTATCAGTTACAAGCGGTCCATGTGAGTTACCGTCATGCAAACACGTTTTGTTTTTTTCAATTACAAGTTTTTGTTTACTAGATATCATTTGTATAGTTACTATACACTGGAAAGTATTTAAAATGTCAAGTGAGTGTAAGTATACCAGATTAACCAGTAGTAATCTGAATAATGCGTAAAAACCGATACAATTATGCAGTTTCTGAAGGTTTTGAATAGATCTCTTTTAAGAGCCTAGGTTTACCATCTTTGAATACATCAGGTGCGCAATACTGCATAGAAAAAATGGCCATTGATTCCAATATCGGATTTAATGCCAATCCTTTTTTTGTAATGACGTATTCAATTTTTACAGGTGTGCCAGCATAGATTCTCTTCTCAATTATACCATTTTTCTCCATTTCACGTAGCCTTGCAGACAAGGTCTTGGGGTTTATTCCCTCCACAGAATCCAGAAATTGGTTGAACCTGTTTTGGCCTAGTTTTGTCATATTACGTAAAATGTGAACAGTGAATTTCTTTCCAATAATTTTAAAAGTATTATCAATAGGGCATGCCTTCAGGGATTCAAGTAGAACTTTACATTCTTCATCTTTCAACTTACCATCTACTCACTTGATAACTATACTGTCACTTTCTGACTTATATGCTTACCTTTGTATATCTAATATAAGAAGGAACATGATTAAATCACAACACAAACACCAATGGACTGTCACATCAAAACATTGGCAATGCAGTACGTGTGGAAAGACATACGGATAACAAACTTTCCAATTTTTTTCGGATTCATTCAAACAGCTTTGATTTATAACAATCTATGCAAATCTCAATTGTCTTTCCATGTTTTGAAGAATAATGTGCACCAAGTTCTCGGTGTCTGTTACACATAAAACAAAGACCAAAATTCATGCAATGATAACATTTACGTTTGTAATAGATTTTGCGGGTTACACTAGATACGATTTTTGAACTTGTTTGAAAAAGTAAACAAGGTGATTATCATAATAAAAGATACACCAAATAATGGCATTGCAAGTTGACCAAATTCTGGAACTGTTGCTGCCATGGTCTTAGTTTGTGTAACAGTAAATCCATCTACTTTTGCACTGGCAATAATATTGAAATTTCCAGATGTGGCAGTAGGAGGAAGTTTGAACTGGAGCACAAAGTTTCCATTTTGATCAGATGGTACAGTCCTGATCAATATCAAGTTTCCAGATGAATCTTTTATTTGCAGTGCAACAAGTGCGTTTGGTTGTCCTGTTACAGTACCATTTAACGTAACAGTGTCGCCGGGCAGATAACTATTCTTGTTTGTGGCAATTACAATTGACTGTTCCTCCTGAGCAAAGGAATTCAAGATTCCAGGCAAGGCTAGCAATGTCACTACTGCAAAAAATAGAAATCCACGATGGAATTTCTTATGAAAGACCGACAAAGTATGATAGTTCATTGGATTGTGGTATTCCTCCTTTGTTTGGCCAGTCAGTAAATACATTTGCATAAACACTGGCAAGTCCAGTTCCAGATTGAGCTGGAACGTAATAAGGTAAAATTACTTCAGATTGTCCCGGGTTTATGGTATACTGGGCAGACGCAGTACCAAGACTGCTTACATTTGAATCAAAGAGATTTACTGTGATAAGAGATTGGGTATTCACATCAGAATCAATTATCACTTTGATATATCCTGTTTGTCCTCGTTGGATTAATGATACTGGATTTCCTTGCTCATCCGTAGGTTGTACCGATACAATAGAGATTCCATTTGGTCCAGTGGAATTATTTTCAACATCTGAAATACATGGATTTATTCCGTTTACAACAGTTAGTTGCCCTGCATTATTAAAACAAGATTGTATTTTGCTGTCAGCAAGACCATATTCAACATTTAGTTCGTTATTTAGGCCAACCATTTGGACGTGATTAACAGTTGCGTATTGATTAAAGGTCGCAAGTGCTTGATCCAAGCTTCCACCGCTATTGATGACAGACTGCATTGCAGTATTTGCAACGGTGATTCTTTGTTTCATGAAATTAAATTCATCTTGAAATACAGACTGAGTTTGGTTGTTGCCTACAGTTGCAAGAAAATTAGCATATGCTGTATCGGGCGTGGTGGAAGCACTTGCTGCTGCAAGCGTAGTCAAGTCCTGCTTAAGTTGACTAGCTGCTGCTTGTCTTTGCTGCAAAACCAATTGTTGATCAAGTTGTGCCGCAGTCTGGTTTCCAATTATGTTTGCAACTTGCTGCTTTGATTCTTGAATTTCCTGTAAAATCTTCAATGCCATAGGATTGTTTTGAAGATCAGGACCTGCCAAGGTTGTAAATTGTGTTGATCCAACCCCAGTTGCATTACCAATAATTCCAACACTTGTCCCATTCACGCCAAGACTGTTCAGATTTACATTTACTGTTCCAACAGAATTGTTTGCAACGTTTTGCCCAGTGTTATTTGCATACGCAAGAGCAAGAAGATGTGCCTGTGTAGGACTCATAAATGTCATCGAGTCATTTTGAATTGCAACCCCGAGTGTAACCTCAGCTTGGTTATTCGTCATTGCAGTAGATAATACATTTCCAACTCCAGATGTAGACATAGTAGAATTAGTACAACTATGTGGTGCTGATGGAACATATGAGACAGGAAGTGTGGATACATTTTGAAGATCTGCAGCAAGACAAGATTCCGCAGTTAGTGGTGTTCCACCATTATTTGGCCAGTCTGAATATACATCAGTGAAAACATTTGCCACCCCCACTTGTACGTTAGATGGGATGAAAAAGGAGAGAGTCATTTGAGATGTGCCAGGATTCAAAATGGACTTTATAGATGTAGTACCAAGACTGCTTTGGTTTGCGTCAAAGAGATTAAGTGTCAAGAGCGCAGGCATTTGTTCTCCTGACGAGAGAGAAACTTTGACAAATCCATTTTGACCTTGTGGTAGAATTGAGACAGGATTTCCTTGTTGATTTGTTATTTGTACAGAATCAATAGTAACACCGCGTGATTTTATCACATTAAACTCGGTTGAATTTGTATAGTTTCTACCATCAACAATTGCATTTACTGTATCCTGATAGACACCAGTCTGATACGTACTTGGGATCTTGAACTGTAAAGAACCAGTACCATTTTCATCAGTAGTTATTGTTCTTGATACAATATTGTCACCGCTTGGATCTGATACACCCACAGCAATGTTTTGCAGACTTTGACCTGGAAGAACTACAGAGAGTGTAACCACATCTCCATATGCATAATATGATTGATCAGTATTCAACAAGAGCGATGATGGAAGTACAATTACTGTTGACTGAGCAGTACCAAAACTGCCAGAGTGAGTACTGTCACCACCATATGTAGCAGTGATTGTCACAGCATTTGTAGAATATGTTGAGGGAGTGTAGGATACAGCGCAAGTATTAGATGAAAGTGTGCAGGAAGTATCATCAAATGAGCCTCCAGCATTTCCATCACTCCAGGTTACAGTTCCAGTTACAATTGATGAGATTGAAGTATCTACAAGTGTTGCTGCGAACTGCACTCTAGATCCTTGTGCCACAGTAGCAACATTTGGTGTAACAGTTGTAGTAGTATTATGTAAGGCATCTAATGTCAAAATAGATGTTCCAGTACTGCCAGAATTGGCAGTATCTCCATTATAGATAGTGGTTATTGTTATGGTACCACTATAATTCAGAGGTGCCGTGTATGAAGTAGTACAAGTTCCAGATGAAATTGTACATGATGATGGATTGAAAATACCACCAAGATTACCGTCACTCCAGGTTACAGTACCAGTTGGAGTAACTTGTGAACTGGATGTACCAGTCACAGTGGCAGTAAATTGTATCTGAGATCCTTGATTTATTGTACCAGTTCCGGGTGTTACAGTGGTACTAGTACTTGGTAGAGAATTTATTGTCAAAATAGATGTTCCAGTACTGCCAGAATATTCATTATTTGTACCATATGTAGCAGTAACTGTAACCAAGTTCGATGTAGATGCAGGCGGAGTGTATGATACAGTACAAGTTCCAGATGAAATTGTACATGATGATGGATTGAAAATACCACCAAGATTACCGTCACTCCAGGTTACAGTGCCGATTTGAATTGTTGGCAAGTTAGAAGCATCATCCACTTTAGCTGTAAATGATATCTGAGATCCTTGATTCACAGTAGCAACGCTTGGTATTACAGTAGTACTAGTATTTGGTAAAACATGTGTCATCAGAGTAAAGATTCCGCTACTTGTAGAAAATGATCCGTCACTTTCGTAACTAGTAGTTATCAAGATGTTGTTTCCATAATTTGCAGGCGGAGTGTATGATACAGTACAAGTTCCAGATGAAATGATGCAAGAAGACTGATCAAATGTTCCTCCGATGTTACCGTCACTCCAGGTTACAGTTCCAGTCGGAATAATTTGTGGACTGGATGTATCTGCAAGTGTTGCTGTGAATTGCACTTGAGATCCTGAACTTGTAGAAGATGTAATAGTCGTAGTAACACTATGAATGGCAGTTACAGTCAAAGTTGAGGTACCAGTACTGCCAGAGTGCGTGCCATCACCACCATAATTAGTGGTTATCGTTACTATACCACCATAATTTGCAGGCGGAGTGTATGATACAGTACAAGTTCCAGATGAAATTGTACATGATGATGGATTGAAAATACCACCAAGATTACCGTCACTCCAGGTTACAGTTCCAGTAGTAATAGTTGGCAAGGTAGACGTGTCCATAACTCTCACAGTGAATGACACCGGAGAACCTTGATTTGTAGTGCCAGAGTTTGATGTAACTGTACTAGATGTAGAATCAATTGTAACGGTTGTTTGAGGTACTATTGATACCGTAGAATTAGTATCACTAAACACAACGGTACTAGAACTGTTCTGATCAGGCCCAATTGAAAACGCATATTGTGGAAAAACCAGTACTGCCGTAACAGAGAGGAAAAGTAAAATCTTTAAATTCATTTCATATGATCCTCCATGTTCAATAAATAAAGAATTGATATACATTGTTCAGGAACAATGTTACTCGTGTCACGAATCGATTTGATATTCAGTAGGGCATACATAGAATTCATGTTTCCTTGAAGTGTACGGTCTCACACTTGTTTAAAAGACTGACGTATATTTTCTCCTAGTTTGAATAAAGATATTCTCAGGATTGAGAACATATCATATAAAAGACAAATGTAATCAAATCACAATACTAATTTCAAGCAGGTATTTGAAAAGTATTGTCTTTTAGAGATAATTTAGACTCATTTCATCTTAATTTCAATATGCTCTCCATCAACATTCATCTTTATATTAGAATACGGATACATGGACAAGTCATATTTTGATAGATCCTCATCAAATGTAGCCATTGTTGTGGAATTGTCATAGATTTGTTGCAATTGTTTTCCCCTTCCCAGATCTATCAAAAAATGAGGATCCGCTACAAGCAGTATTTTTCCAGTCTTGAGATGATTAAACAATACAAACGAATAATCATTTGGAGTATTATTTTTATGAAATACATAGTGTAAAACCCACTCATATGTTGGATTAGCAAGTACTGTAGTATCAGTATCATTTACATTTTGCAGAATAAATGAGGCGGTTTGAAATTCAGAGTGTGTGACATTTACACTTATAACAAGAAAAGTACTTGTCAAACCAAATATAGTAATTCCCAAAACTACTGCAGAAGGCAAGATTTTGTTCAAACTTTTCCTATCGAACCGTTCCAAAATATTCATTATTAATATCGATGCAGATATACAAAATACTGGAAGCACTGGAATCCAGTAGAAATATTGATTGTAACCAATCATTAGCAGAAACATTACAAATGGAACAAACCAAAACAAGATAAAAAAATGTCTTCGCATAATTGCAAATATAGTTCCAGCAATTCCAAGAACAAATAGAACTGGATCAAGCTTAAAAAAAACTAGCGAAATATACGACAATCCAAAACTTTGTCGTTGTGTCTGACCGATGACATCTCTGATCCACACATCAAACTGATGTGTACTGATTGCCTGAAGTGGCCATATCAAAGGTATCAGAATTACAGGAATCATCAACAGTGTAAGTGCTTTGACATTTTTTCCAGTATTGAAATATACAAGACCTGCAATCAGCGGAATCATTGTAAAGACAGGGATTTTCGTAAAAATAGCTACACCAAGACAAATTCCTGAAAGAGATACCAACAAGTATTTGTTCCTAGAGTCTTTTGTTTTGAGTGCAAACAGTATAGATGTCAAGAGAAACGGCAACAATATAGAATCCAAAAGTATTCTTCGTACAATCCAAGTAAAGGGCATCACTGCAAACAAGAGGGATGAAACTAGCGCTATTTTTTTTCCATATTTGGTATCTGCAATTTGATAGACAAGAAAAGTATCTAAAATTGCTAGTAACCCCATAACAAGTCGTGGTACAAGATAAAGCGATGCGATGAAATTTTGGTCAATTGAAGGATGCCATGAATTTGGAAACCCAATTAGACCAAAGATTGACGCAAGAAAAATCTGTCCAAAATAAGGATGGTCATGAAAATATCTATCTTGTACTCCAAGACCATTTAGTACATGCATTGCTCTTTCCATGTATACCCCCTCATCATAGAAAATATCTGGAAATCCCACAGTATTCCAAATATGTGTAAAGCCAGACAGTGTCAATATTATTCCCAAAATGTATATTGTTTTGATTTGTGAGAATTTTCTATTCAATGCAACCTACTTCCAGTGATTTGTGTTTTCAAGGAAGACTTGACCGTATTGTTGTGCGATTTGTGATTCCAGTTCCCACGTGACAATACTTTTTTGTAATAGTTCACTTACTTGAGAAAAATAATTTTCCAAATCAGGTGGACTAATTATCAATACCTCTCCACCATCAGTTCCGACAGTGAATTTATGAGGAGTATTTTTTGGTACAACAACTAGGTCATCAGATATAGCATCTACGATCTTGTTTGCAAGTATGAACCTGTATTGACCTTTGATAATGTAAAAACACTCGTTACCTTTTGGGTGTAGGTGTAGTGCCGGTCCCACATTTGGCGGATGAACTGCATAAAGTATTGTATAGATACCACCAGTCTCAGAAGTTGATGACTTGATTGTCATAATAGTACCATGAAAGTCAAATGTTCTATCCATCGGCGCTTAGCATTTCAGATCATGCCAACAATATAAAAAAGACTCTAGTTTTGAATCACGACTAGATTACAATATCAAACAGATCTGGACAAAAATTATCAAATTGTAAGAATGTAGACACCCGATACACCATAGTTTGTGTCTAGTAAGGCTCATTAACGATGAATATTCATCGATTGACTAGAACATGAGCCGTTTGAGATATTGGAAACTCACTGTGGATGACGTTCGAAAGGCAGAGTATGATCCAAAAAAAGTATTGATCTGGGAAATAAAATGTCCAAAAGACGACAAAGGTGCAGTCTTTGGAGTATACTCGTATAGAAATGGAACCCCATGGGATTATGATTTAATCAAAGGCATCGTATTTTATCACAACATGATAGAAAAAGAAGAAGTAGACAAACTAACAAAATTCCTCAAAGAAAAATTTGGTGGAGACCCAGCAGAAAAAGGTTCAAGAATATTCCTGAAAGGATCACGTGAAGTATACACACCAAAAGAGATAGCAGATCTTGCAGTCCAGTTAGGCGATAATTTTGAGGTGAGCACAGAACTTACAATAGAGTTAGAAAACTTTACTGTGCCAGAACAAGAAAAAAGTAACTTGCCTTCAAGCAAAATACTTCCAATTCCAGGACTATAGAAAAATACTATTAATACAGTTCTGTCCATTTCATAATCTACAATGGACAAATCTATGACAATAAGTCAACATCTAGAGGATTTAAGAAAAAGAGTATTCAGATCAGTCATTGCAATAGGGATAATATCATTTTTTATTCTAAGTTTTCATCTCACACCATTTACGTATAATGGAATCAGGCTATACTATCCAACATTTAGTCCATTTGACAACATGGCAGCGCAAGCAACAATATCAATGAAACACCATCTGTTACCATCTACAGTACAATTAATCCAGACAGCTCCAGGACAGGCATTTTTTTCCCAGTTTTACATTGCAATATTACTTGGGATGGTATTTTCAATGCCAATCATAGTCAAAGAGTTTGTAGGATTTTTAGCTCCTGCATTGCACAGAAAAGAAATCCAGATAATTAGAAACATAACAATTCCAGCAATTGTACTTTTCACAATAGGAGGACTGTTTTCATACTTTTTTGTTACACCATACATACTAGGATTTCTTTACAAATATGGTCAATCTGCAGACTTGCTCACATTTTTGAACATAATGGATTTTATCACATTTGTACTTCAATTCATTCTTGCGTTCGGAGTATCATTTCAGCTACCACTAATAATGTATGCACTTACTGCATCTGGACTGATTGACCCAAAATTTTGGAGAAACAACATAAGATATGCAATTATTGCAATGGTCATACTAGGTGCAGCAATAACACCAGATGGTAGTGGTGTTACAATGTGGTTTGTTGCAGTACCCATGATCATACTGTATCTAATAGGTATGATAGTATCAGAAAGACAGGCAAAAAATATTGGAACACTTAAATCTTGATCTGCCGGATTTAAGCCAACTAATGGCATACGAAAATGTAATAATTGCAGTAGTGATAGTGGGAGTTTTGATATTTGGTGCCAAAAAGATCCCTGAACTTGCAAAGACGTTTGGAAAGGCAAAGGGCGAGTATGAGAAAGGCAGACTAGAATCAGAAAAAGAACTCAAGGATTTCAAAGACAAGGAAGACCTCAAGTAGTTTTTTTAAAAATATAATTCTCTTTTATCACCATACCATTTCCAATAAGAAATAATTCACGTTTGCTTTAGATAACGCTTTTTTACCCAAGTAAAATAGATACGACGTGATAAAAAAGTCAGACATTATAGATATTGCAAATAATTATTCAGAATTAACCATTGGTGCGCTGGGAAGCCATTCTGCACTTGAAATAATGGATGGTGCAAAGGATGAAGATTTCAAAACAGTCGTGGTTTGCCAAAAAGGAAGAGAAGTGCCATATAGAAGATTTTCAAGGCTTGCAGATGATATCATAATAGTAAAAAAATTCCAAGACATGTTATCTTCCAAAATTCAATCAAGACTGAGAGATTCTAATACAATAGTTGTTCCACATAGAGCACTTACTGCATACCTAGGATATGATGGAGTTGAGAACAAGTTCAAGGTACCATTATTTGGAAACAGAGCATTGTTTCAGGCAGAAGAGCGAGCCAATAAGAAAAATCAGTATTATTTATTACAAAAGGCAAAGATACGATTTCCAAGACTGTTCAAGGATCCAAAAAATATCGATCGACCAGTCATAGTAAAAGTTCAGGAAAAAAAACGCAAGCTTGAACGTGCTTTTTTCAATGTATCATCATACGCAGAATACAAAGACAAGACAGAGACCAAGATAAAACAAGGATTGATTTCACGAGATGCGCTCAAGACTGCAAGTATCGAAGAATTCGTCATAGGAACTTATTTCAATTTCAATTATTTCCACACACCAATATCAAAAGAAGTGGATTTTCTAGGAATAGAAAGAAGATTACAAACAAATCTTCATGACTTTGTTTCACTTCCTGCAAAACAACAACTTGAGACAAATATAGAATTACAAAATATCGAGGTAGGTCACACACCTGCAAGCATCAGAGAGTCGCTGCTTGAAAAAGTCATAGATATCGGAGACAAGTTTGTAAACGCAGTGAAAAAAGAATATGCACCTGGAATCATTGGTCCATTTTCTCTGCAGAGCGTGATAACCCGTGATCTAGATATTGTGGTATACGATGTATCACTACGAGTTCCAGGAAATCCAATTCTTGCCACAACAAGTCCATATACAAAATACAAATATGGTGAAACGTTTGGAGTGGGACGTAGAATTGCCATGGAATTGAAAATCGCCCAGCAGGAAGGAAAACTAGCGCAAGTATTAACCTAGACTTCCATTTTTTCTTTCAAGAGATTTTTCCTAACTAAGATCGGAATATTGTAAAATGTTGCAAGTGCTATAGAATCAGATGCCCTATAATTACGCATTACAAGATCATGTTTTCCAGTAAAATAGACATTGGCACGCAAGACACTACCACTTTCGTATACTTTGATCTTAACAAGTACAAGCTCATTTAATTCAGCAATCTCTTCTACCATGTTGTATATGGTCGGAATTGCACCTCGCTGACCCTCAATAAAATTCGATATGTGTCTTGCAACCTCACCTGAAAATGCACGCATGTGAAATTCCTTCCCATCATCTGAGCGCAAGATCAAAAGTCCTTCAACGCCATATGGATCCACAAAACCAACATGTGTTATCTTGGTCTCCGCATAATCAGAATCTTGAGGCTCGTCGATCTTCACGACTAGAACAAGATGTAAGAGTACCCAAGATAAACACTTTGGAGAAAATATGAGATAGAATTTAATGTCAGGATGAAAGTTTTTTACAAGTGGAAAAACAAAAAACATCCGGCCATTCTCATCTTGCACTCATACTAGTCGGTTTTTTGGCCATCATTACATCATTTTTGGCATATGCAAAAAATAACAACTTGGTAATCACTCCATCTGCCATGCCTGCATTGCAGAGCCTTGCAGTTGCAACATATCTTGTATTATTTTCATCTTTTGCAGCAATAGGGTGGGGATTGTACAAGTTGTACAAGACGAAGATAACATACACCGATTCAACCATCTCATCAATTATCGCAAATGCAATACACAACAAGAGATCAAAACAAATTTTCATCATCAGCGCAATAGGATACGGATTATTTTTTGCATTTACTTCGGGAATAATAATTTACAAACCAGACATTAATGCTACAGATTATGGATTTCCACAACCTCCTCACATAGAACTATCACCTTGTTGTGATCTTCCAGGTTACATGCCAATGATTTTTGCATTCTTTACAGAACACATAGGATTACAGATAATTCCATTAAATTTACTACTACTAGTCATGGTGTCATTCTTGGTTGGTTTGAATTTTGCATTATCATCAACAGTATTTTCCATTGCAAAGAGTGGAGGAAAACTTGGTGCATTTGGAGCAGTGACAGGATTGTTTGTAGGTTGTCCCACATGTGCAGGCACTGTTTTTACAATGTTGTTTGGTTTCGGAGCAGGAGCTACGACATTTACTTTGTTTTTAACAAGTTTTGAAGCTCAAATTCAGACAATCTTTATCGCAATATCCATTCCAATTCTTTTTGTAACACCCATTATAATGGCTAAAAAGATAAAGTCGCAAAACACGAGCTGTGCAGTAGACTCTAAATAGATTTTTTTACACGCGGTTTTTTCCAGTCCCCAATATCGTAACCATCTTGTCTAAGATATTTCAGAGTGAGTTTGTATACCAACTCGTCATGTTCTGCAGTCTGTAGAATTTCATCCCATCCCACTTGACCAGATTGGTTGATCTTTTCTTTCATCTGTAAAGTAATAGTCTTTGCAATATCCCTACATTGATCAAAAGTCTTTCCATTCTTGTATGCATGGGTTCGAGAATCACATTTTTCCATAGTATGTTAATCAATTCTACAAGCTAAATAAAAAGATCAGTGATCCCAATACTGGCCAGTAAGAAGTCACATCTTAATACACCAATACGTGACCATTTTTCATATTGAACAATCCCAATCCCAAGGATGTTATTTTATGGACTCTGAGACGCGGAGAAGGCGATACAGTAAACATGTACAATTACCTCGCAGAATTGATGCAGATCTCAACTGGAAAAAATTTTCTCAATTTTGGATACTGGGATGATACAACAAAAAATCCTGCGGATGCTCAGACAAACTTGTGTAATCTAATAGGAAACATGGCCGAACTTGGAAAGGCTCGACAGGTTCTTGATGTTGGAAGTGGTTTTTCAGAACCAGCTTTTATTTGGAAAAAGACATACCAAAACATTACAGTCACTTGTGTTAACATAAACCCCAATCAACTCAAATTTGCGAACATACAGTCAAACACCCCTGAAATAAACTTGGTAAATGCCACGGCAGTAAAAATTCCAATATCAAATGAATCATTTGATAGAATAATAGCATTGGAATCAGCACAGCACTTTAAACCAATCAAGGAGTTTATATCAGAGACGCAACGAATTCTTAAAAAAAACGGAATTGCAATATTTGCAATACCAGTGCTCTCAAAACCATCAAAGTTTGGCATTTTAAAAATTGGCATTTTAAAATTGACATGGTCTTCTGAGCACTACAACATAGATACAGTGAAAAAAACAATTCAGGATACAGATCTCAAGATTGCCGAAATCAAACTTGTCGGATCAAAGATATACTTACCCTTGGCAGAATATTACATTCAAAATCGCCCGTTCCTAAGATCAGAAATCCTTAAAAAATATCCATCATATGTAGAAAAAATACTGTTCAAATCAATGCAAAAAATGAAGCAGGCTGCAACCGATCAAACCATTGAATACATCTTGATAAAATGCATAAAGTAACCCTTATCAATATAACAAATCTATAACTTTTCATAGCATACCAATTCCGTCTGGATGTTATTCTGCGTAGGTTCTCTCTACGCAGAGCCTTTTCAATTATCTAAATTAAGTTACCTTAACTGACGTTAGGTCTTGGTTCTAAGATAAAAAGGAAAAAGAGGGAAAGTTAGTTTTGGTTTCGACTAGTCTATGCTACGTTGATTGTAGTTGTCAAAGGCGGCGACAATGCGTTTGGATTGTC
>Ga0265338_10000054_pt1 | contig 207383 bp, 231 predicted proteins | sample 42126metaG_FD_193579 | JGI IMG/M metagenome (GOLD analysis project Ga0265338, IMG submission 193579) | Rhizosphere microbial communities from Carex aquatilis grown in University of Washington, Seatle, WA, United States - 4-21-26 metaG | ecosystem: Host-associated > Plants > Roots >... | reverse complement strand
CACGCCAAGGGCGCGCTCCCTCATCCCTCTGAACAAGCCACGGAATAGTAGCCAACTCGGGGTTCGCTTTAAACGCCCACGACATTTATAATATAGATATGATTGTGGCGGTTATAATTTTAGGGCTCTTGTGTTTAGGTTTGGCTGGCTTTGTTTTTTGGACTCTGTCGCGGCCCAGGAAATCTGATGGTGATGCCGCTCTGCTGCTTAAAGCCGATATGACCCAGCTTGCGAAGGGCATGACTGATCTAAAGGATGGCTTACAAAAGCAATTCACCGAACAGATGGGCACAAGCAATAAACAAATGGCTGCACAATTGGGCCAGCGTCGGCACAACGGTAGTGATCCAAAGTTAAGTATTCTGGGATTCCAGAACGCACGCTAAGCAAACTGTGTAGGATTTTGTTCCATGAATTGGACACTTGAATTTGTGCGGCATGTATTTAGCTCTCCTTTCTGGCAAAAATAAAAGCCCTCCGAAGAGGGCCAAATTATGTGCCTGACTATAATTTTATCAGAACTGAGGTATCATAGGAATATATGATATGGATAGTTCTGGCAATTCTTTTTGGCTGTTGGATGGTAGCCGTCGCTGTGGAACAAAGCGGCAAACGTAATAACTCCAATTCAGGACAAGTGGCTCAGAATAACGATGAATGGATCGAGAAAATACGCCTCGAAAGGGCTCAAGAAGCTCTAAAACATAAAAAGTCTAGTTGATTCACATCACTTCGTGAGAAGAATAAATCTTTGTTGCGATACAATATAGACATGATTGTGGCGGTGATTATTTTAGGAGTACTCGTAGGGACTGGCTTAGTTATTGCAGCAATTTATTTTTTTGGACAAAAATTCATTCTCGAGCTTACCAAAACCAACAGCGAACAGAGGAAAGGCAATAAAGAGGAAATTGAGTCAGGGGTAAAGGGCATATTGGAAAACCACAATAAGCTTTTATCGCAAACCATACAGGGGTTGGAGAAACAGCTGGACAACACTCGAAAAGATGCTGGCAACCTAAGAGAGCAGAACGCTGCCATAAAAGAGCAACTTGAGAATACGGCAAAAATAACAGAAGGACTTCAAGTATCAACTGAAGGATTAAAAAACCTTCTTTCGAATAATAGATTGAGGGGCGACTGGGGCGAGCAAATAGCTGAAGATCTACTGCTAGCAGCTGGCTTTGTTGAGAAGTTAAACTATACAAAACAGACCGCCACAACAGGTGGTCGGCCAGATTTCACAATACTATTACCGGACGGGTATAAACTAAACGTCGATGCTAAATTCCCCTTTGAGGACCTTATATCGTATCAATCAGCGAAGACGAGCGATGAGAAAAGGAAGGCTTTGGCTAGTTTCAGAACTACCGTTAAGGGCAAAGTTAAGGAAATATCATCAAAGGATTATATAAATCCAGAAAATCAAACACTGGATTTCGTCGTCATGTTCATCCCCAATGAAATGATCTTTAGCTTTATTTATGAAAAAGTTCCGGATATTAATCAATATGCTAATGAGCGAAAAGTAATTCTTGCCGGTCCTTTTGGCTTTACGGCAGTCCTTAGATTGATCTTACAGGCACACAAGAACTTTCATCACGAAAAAGGGCTAATACAGATCTTAGGTTTAATCTCAAAATTCCAAGATGAATACGAAAAATTTGGAGGAGCTATGGAAAAACTCGGTAAGCAAATTGAAACTACAAAAAATACTTATATGGAGGTAGAAGGAACTCGCAATAGGCAGCTAACTAAAGTTGTCCGACAAATTAGCGAGCATTCGGAGACTACTTTGGCCTCTGGCGATAGGCCGGCAGCTATTGACCAGGCAAGCGAGGATTAAGTCTTTAATAGGTCGATGGTCAGGGCGGCGGTCCAGCTAAAGTTGCTGGCCCCGGCCGGGCTGCCATCTAGCGGGCTGAAGTACTCATAGCAGCCGGATTTGGATACCATCTTAAGGGTGCGATCGCGTAAATCTTGAGCTTCGTCCACAAAGCCGTAGCGCTTGAGTCCATCTATTATCAGCCAGTTAGTGTTAACCCAGGACGGCCCTTGCCAGTAGCGGTGCGGGTCAAAGAACGGGGAGCTGATCGGCACGCTCGGCACCGGGTAGTTGGCCCGGAATTGGCTGCGCTTTTTCAGCAAACCAACCAAGTGTTGAGCTCGTTCTTTGGATATACAGCCGGCATAGAGTGGCAGCAGGGTGGCAATCGTTGGTTCGCGGATTAGGCCACCGCCAAAAATGTAGGAGTAATATTGGCCACTGGCCTCGTCCCAGAGCTGTTCTAGCCCCATTTCAGTTTTTTGCGCGGCAGCCGCTAGCTCTGGTGGCAAGGTTTTGCCAACCAGTTTGGCGATTTCGCCCAAATGTTGGTTGGCCCTGATAAGGATGCAGTTAAAAGCCAGATCCTCTACGACTAATTTGGGTTTTTGGAGGATTTTGTGGCTATTGTAGGCCTTGTCTCGCAAGTGGAATAACAGAGCCAGCTCGGCAATGCCTTCGGCGCTGCCTATCCGCTGGCTAGTAGACACATGTCTTGTGTCGCGGCGGACAAGAGTGGTCAAATTGTCCAGCTTGGTGAACTCGAGCAGTTTGAGCCACCAAGGCCAGGCTCGATCGCGTATGACCACCTCCCAGCTAGGAGAGCTATCTAGGCCGGACTCATACGGATGAAAAAGCCCGATCAACCCGCTGTCTAATGCTCGGTCCTCGTATAACCACTGGTGGTAGGCTAGCAAGTGCGGGTACATGCGCCCATACCAGCTGCGGCGTTCTGGAATCTTCAGTTTTTGGCCAACTCGCACTACGGCTTCGGCCAGCATTGGCGGTTGGGTCAGACCGCTAGTAATGACCCCGTTTGGCGCGTGAGGGTTAAGCCAGGATTGCCAGATATTGTGATCGCGCCGATGGCGTCGGCTAGGATCAAAAATGATATTTGGCAACATGCCGTTATGCCACTGGCCACGCAACAGACTAGTTAGCTCGGTTTGGGCGCGCTTGGTGTCTAGATGGCGCAGGCCAATGGCGATAAAGCAGCTATCCCACAACCACTGGTGCGGATATAGATCTTTGGCTGGCACGATGTACTTGCCGCGATCGTTGCCGTGTAGCACCTTGAGTGCGTCATTGAATAGTTCTTTGCCGGTCGCCTCATCCATATTGCTTACCCAGTAGTGAGTTTTCGAGAATTCGCGCTTCGCGCACTCTGGCCTGCTTGGCAGGCGACTCGAAAGTCTACTACTGGGCTTAAGTATAGCGCAAGTCTAACTTCGCTAGGACCGGCTATGTTGCTATACTTATGGGTGATTATGAGTTATAAAAATGCGGAGATCGCCGAGGTTGCCGCTAAGCTGAGGGCCAAGCTGGCCAAATTGGATGATAAGCGGGCTATTCTGCGAGCGCCCGAATTGGTGGCTTTGTATGACCGGCTCAGAACTCTGCCGCCGGATGAGCGGGCAGCCTTTGGCAAAGAAGCCAACGCTCTCAAGGCCGAACTCACTCAGCTAGTGGCCGAGTCTCAGGCTCAAGCCGACGACAGACCACCGATTGATCTGACAGCGCCATTTGACGTCAATGTAGCCCCACAGGATCGGCCGGGCTTGCTGCCAGCTCAAAACTCCAGTCGCCACCCCTTGATGGCCGAGATGGAGATCATTCTGGATATCTTTGCCCGCATGGGTTTCACGGCCGTGGAATCACGCGAACTCGATGACGATTACCACATGTTCACCAGCCTAAACTTCCCGCTGGACCACCCGGCCAGGGACGAATACGACACCTTTGTTACGGACGAGGGTTTGATTGCCCCGGCTCACACCAGTACCATGCAAAATCGGGTACTTAAAGCCCACAAAAAAGAGTTAGAGCAGGGCAAAGCCATTGCCGCCGTTATCCCTGGCCGGGTCTTCCGCAACGAGGATCTCGACGCCCGCCACGAGCACACCTTTTACCAACTAGAGGGTGTTTATGTGGATCGGGGCGTCAACGCTGGCCACCTGGTGGCCACTATCAAGACCTGGCTGTCTAGCTACTATGGTCGCGATATCAAAATCAAAATCCAGCCATTCTACTTCCCGTTCACCGAACCGAGCTTTGAATTTGCGGCGAGTTGTCCGTTCTGCGAAGAAAAGGGCTGCAATGTATGTAGCTACACCGGCTGGATCGAACTGGGCGGCTGCGGCATGATTCACCCTAACGTACTCAAGGAAGCCGGCATCGACGGGCGAAAGTACAGCGGTTTTGCCTGGGGCTTTGGTATCGATCGGCTAGTCATGCTCAAATATGACATCGAGGACGTCCGCCACTTTGAATCCGGCAACCTAAAATTCTTGAGGCAATTCTCATGAGCAAAATTCCCGAGATACGAATTTACTTTGCATGGCTGCTAGAGGAAGAGGGCCATAAATTAGCTCCGCATCTTCCGAAAAAGAGTGCGAATCAGTACCAACAATGGGCTAAAAATTACAGTCAAGCGTGGTCGAAACACGAGTCAAAGATTCTACCAGCCTTGCAGGATGCCCTGGGCGTCCATTTCTATAAAACAGTAATTGACGTACCGTGCGCCCCAAACTTTATACCTAAAAGCGATCCTCTAATTATGAACTTCCGTGGACACCCCGACGAGTTTGTCGATGTCTTGACCCACGAACTGTGCCACGTCTTGTTAACGGACAACAATAAGATCCAGATTAACGGCAAAGATATAAAGAATAGATTAGGCGATGTCTGGGTAGAGCTTTTTGGCAGCCATGACTTTAATACCTTAGTGCACATTCCCGTCCAGGCTTTGATGAAGCACATTTATCTTGATGTTCTTAACGAGCCAAAGCGCCTAGAACGCGATATAGACGATTCTAAAAAGTATGGTTTGGCCTACATTGATTCGTGGCAGTATGTGCAGGATGGTGATTACAAAGAAATCATTGCTAAGCTCAAAAAATCCTACGCGGAGATGAAATGAGGCAATTCTCATGAGCAAAGTCATTCTCTTGCACGGGAAAGATAAGTCCCCTAAGGATATATGGTATCCCTGGATAAAACAGGAGTGCGATAGGCGCGGAATTGTTTGCTCGGTTCCTGATCTGCCCGGCGGTTCCCATCCAAAACTTGTCCAGTGGCTTGCAGCCATTGATTCGGAACACCCAGAAGCAGACACCGTGCTAGTAGGCCACTCTAGGGGAGGCATGGCCATACTCCGTTGGTTAGAGCACCCGAATAGGCAGGTCAATAAAGCTATATTAGTTGCCGCAAATAGCGCTACTATCGAAGATCAAGAGAAAGGCGACTTTTATACTCCGGGGCCTTACAAATTCGAACTTATCAAATCGAACTGCAAAGATTTTGTTTTATTTCATTCAAAAGATGATCCATGGGTCCCTTATGAGGCAGCGGTCCAGAATGCCAAAGGCCTAGGCGGTCGACTCATAATGTATGAAGATAAAGGGCATTTTGGCACTCAGCCGGATGGTTCGATGCTCGTAGAATTCCCTGAACTCCTGCAGGAGATTGTGGAATGAAAGTTAGTCTAAACTGGGTCAAGAAGTTTACGAGCGTTGACCTGCCGGTTAATGAGCTGGTAGAGAAAATCGGCGCCCAGCTGGGCGCGGTAGAAGAAGTCATTAACCTTGGTGAACTCTACCGGGGCATTTACGCGGTCAAGGTTGTGGAATGCGCCAAGCACCCCAATGCTGATAAACTGAGCGTTTGTTTGATCGATGATGGTGGCAAGGTCAAAGGCGTCAAACGCAACAAACAAGGTTTGGTAGAAGTCGTCTGCGGGGCACCGAATGCGCGGGCCGGCCAGACCGTGGCCTGGATCCCTCCAGGCGCTACAGTGCCCAGCACGTTGGATAAAGACCCGTTGGTTCTAGAAGCCCGCGAACTGCGCGGTGTAATCAGCAACGGCATGCTGGCCAGCGGTAAAGAATTAGCCATCGGTGATAGCCACGAAGGCTTGCTTATCATCGATGAAGACGTAAAACCGGGCACACCGTTTGCTAAGGTTTATGGTCTGGACGATTACATTATTGATATCGAAAACAAAATGTTCACCCACCGTCCTGATTGCTTTGGTATGTTGGGCGTCGCTCGGGAGCTGGCCGGCATCCAGCAACAAAAATTTGTCAGCCCCAACTGGTACCAAGCCGATACCAAACTCCAACTAGATGGTCGCAAGCAAAGTCTCAAACTAGAGATCAAAAATCAGGCCGGCAAACTAGTGCCGCGTTTTTGCGCCATAGCGATTGCCGATGTTCGCGTTCAGCCCAGCCCTGTTTGGTTGCAGAGTTATCTGGCCAGGGTCGGTGTGCGGCCTATTAATAACATTGTCGACCTGACCAATTACATAATGCTGGAAACAGGCCAGCCACTGCACGCCTATGATTACAACAAGCTCAAAACTGGCGTCTTGGGTACCCGCCTGAGCAGAAAAGGCGAAACGCTAAAAATCATTGGCGGCAAGCAAATCAAGCTCGACGCTGGCGCCGTGGTCATCACGGATGGTAATCAGCCTATCGGGTTAGGTGGCGTAATGGGTGGGGCCGACACCGAGGTCAGTGCTGACACCAAAAATATTGTCCTGGAGTGCGCCAACTTTGAGATGAACCAGGTGCGCAAAACCTCAATGCATTATGGACTTTTCACCGACGCCGCCACGCGCTTCACCAAAGGTCAAAGCCCACTGCAAAATGTGGCTGTGCTGGCTCGTGCTGTCGAATGCCTGCAAGAGATAGCTGGCGGTCGCCCAGCTAGCAAGTTGCTGGACGATCACGCCAAGCTCAACACTCCAACTCCAGTCAAAGTTTCGGTCGATTTTATTAATCAGCGCCTAGGAAGCGACCTCAAAAAGCCAGAGGTTATCAAGCTGCTGCGAAATGTTGAGTTCATAGTTACTGATAGAGCCACCGAGCTATCTATTGTTGCTCCGTTTTGGCGAACTGATATAGACACCGCCGAGGACGTAGTAGAAGAAGTAGGCCGCCTGAGCGGCTATGACAAGTTGCCAGAAACGCTGCCGCAACGCGATCTTGAGCCTGCCCAAGTAGACCCCCTACTACGCTTTAAGTCACGGCTGCGAGACATTCTGGCTGAGGCTGGCGGAAACGAGCTACTGACTTATAGCTTTGTGCCCGGTCGCTTGCTGGAGAATGCCGGCCAGGACCCCAAATTGGCGTACCACATCAAAAACGCTCTCAGTCCGGCGCTCCAATACTATCGCCTTAGCCTAACCCCAAGTCTGCTAGACAAGGTCCACCCTAACGTAAAGGCTGGCTTTGACAAATTTGCCCTGTTCGAGATCGGTAAAGGCCATGTAAAGGGCATGCTAGATGAGGAAAAGTTGCCCAAAGAACTTGAGCGGCTCAGTTTAGTTGTAGCTTCTAAAGATCCAAAACCTGGAGCGCCATACTACGCCGTTAAGGAGTTATGCGACCATTTACTACACGAACTTGGTATCCGTTCGGCTACATATGAACCCCTCGATTCAAGCAAAAAATATGGCACCGTCCCATATTATGAGCCACTGCGGGGCGCTAACATCAAAGCCGGCGAACGTATAATCGGGCGAATAGGAGAATTCAAACAGTCAGTAGTCACGGCCTTTAAATTGCCAAATTATTGCGCTGGTTTTGACCTCCATACAGATGAGCTGCTAGAGCTGGCTTTGCCCAACTCGTACTATCCACTCAATCGGTTCCCGGAGATTGAGCAAGACATTTGCTTGCGTTCGGTCAGCAGTTTGAGCTACGCCGAGCTTAATAGCTTTGTTCGCAGCGAGCTTGATAAAATGTCTAAGACCCACGACTATCACTACCAGCTCAAGGCTCTAGATATTTTCCAAAAACCACAGGATAAAGCTCACAAACAAACCACCTGGCGGATCGAGTTGAACCATCCCGAACGAACTCTGACCAGCGCCGAGGCCAATAAGGTGCTAGACCAAATCGCTGCTGCTGCCAAAACCAAACTTAAGGCCGAAAGGATATAAATGGCTCTAAAATCTGCAATTACTAACCCTAGGGATAAATTCCGCCGCGCCGGCTGGATATTATTAGTGGTCCTATTTTTGGGCACCGGCTTGGGCGCGGGCATTTATGGCTTCTTGAATCACAGTAGCGGATCGGGCTCTAACTATATCCAATGCGCCAAGGGGGCCAAAGAGCCTAATCAACAGCCTGGCAAGGATGGTAAGGTCAAAGGCGCTCAACTGGCCGACTTTACTCCTTTGGGTGGCAAGCACGTCACCTATCTGTCTTGCACCGACTTTAAAGCTGGCACTGGCGCTACCGTGACATCATCTAACCAGACCGTAACGGTGCTTTATGTTGGCGCGACCACCACTAACGGCACAATCTTCGACAGTTCGTTCGATGGCGGTCAGCCACTGACAATCCAGCTTAGCCAAGTGATCCCTGGTTGGAGCAGCGGCATGCTGGGTATGAAGGTTGGCGGCATGCGCCGAATGTTCATTCCGTCGCAATATGGCTATGGTCCGCAAGCCGTCGCTGGCATACCAGCAAACTCGGATTTGGTGTTCGATGTTCAGCTTTTGAGCGTTAAGTAATCTAGAGCCCGGTTGTGTAGCGCCTGCAGTAAAAAGCACAATATATAGTGTATTGACGTCGATTCTCCGGCAGGTTTAAACTTAAAGTAGTTTAAATAAACTAAACAAAAAAACAATTCAAGAGAGGGCCTCCGAAATGACAAAAAACGTCACCGTATTTACTACTAGCACCTGCGCTTACTGCGTCATGGTTAAGCGCTTCCTGGACATGAAGGGTACGCCATATGACGTGGTCAACCTGGACGAACAGCCCGAAAAACGAGCCGAAATTGTTGCCATGAGTGGTGCCACCACCGTGCCGATAACGGTCGTTACCAAAGCCGACGATAGCAAAGAAGTTGTCATTGGCTATAATCTATCCCGACTCGCCCCTGCGATTGCGTAGCATTTGTTTGGCACACTGCGTTGTCAGAGCCTGGAGCTTCTCGCTCGTAGTATCATCTATACAACTCGCTCCGGTGCTCGGCTCTTCCTTGCATTGCACTCAAGCAAAAGCTACTTAGAGACATGGTCGCCAAAACTAAAGTTTTGGATTAAGATATATAAGAATTTAGGAGTTTCCCTTGGCCGAAGATAAAAAAGTACATGAATTGGTTATTGTTGGTGCTGGGCCAGCAGCCTTGAGCGCCGCTATTTATACCTGCCGCGAAGATATTGACACATTATTATTCGAAAAAGGTGCCATAGGTGGCTTGGCGGCCATTACCGACTGGGTAGACAACTATCCAGGCTTTGCCGATGGCTTGGCCGGACTGGATCTGTCCGAAGCCATGCGCAAACAGGCCGAGCGCTTTGGTGCCAAGATTGAACTGGGTGAGGTCAAAAGCGTCAGCGTTGAAGGCAATCTGAAAAAACTAGACACCACTAGCGGGACTATCTACGCCAAAGCCGTGCTGGTGGCCACTGGCAGTGAGTATCGCAAGATTGGCGTGCCGGGCGAAGAAGAATATTATGCTCGAGGCGTGCACTACTGTGCCACCTGTGACGGTGCCTTTTATAGAGACAAGCAGCTGGTCACCGTCGGTGGCGGTAACTCGGCAGTGCAGGAAAGTATGTTCTTGACCAAATTTGCCAGCCATATAGATATGCTAGTGCGCGGGCCAAAGCTCCGCGCCAGCGATGTGCTACAAAAAGAGCTAGCCAAGCAGCAGGATAAAATCACCGTGCACTACAACACCACTACTGACGAAATCGCGGGCCAAGGTGATAAAGTGACTAAAGTCATCGGCACCGACAAAACCACCGGCAAGAAAATTGAGTTCCCGGCCGACGGTGTGTTTGTGTTTGTCGGGCTAGACCCCAATACCAAGTTCCTATCCGGCAGCGGCGTAGAACTAGACGAGGCCAACTTTGTCAAAACCGATCAGCATCTGATGACCAATGTGCCTGGTATATTCTGCGCCGGCGATGTCCGCAGCGGGGCTACACTGCAAATTGCCAGCGCCACTGGCGAGGGTGCCACAGCAGCTCTAATGATCCGTGAATATCTAGAGAATCACCAAAAGATTAGCAAAACCGCCGTCCAGACACTTTACGGTGATTAGAGCTTTTTAAAGAGGTCCGGGTAGTCGGTAACTACGCCAGCCAGGCCATACCTGGCCCAGCGGCGAGCCTTAACCGGGTCATTGAGCGTATAAGTGTAGAGTTCGTAATGTGGCGACATGGCCCTTATAAATACTGACCACAACCAGCGCTGGTTCATGCTAATTTTTTTGGTGCCGAGCTGTTTAGCGCGGCGCCGGGCGCTGATGCCCGACCAGTTTTCGATCACAATTTTTTCTACTTGTGGCAGGGCAGCGTCTAACTCCAGTAAAGTTTTCTGACTAAAGGATCCGAGGGAAAGGTTCTTGGCGCCATGGCCAGCAGCTAAATATTTCTGCAGCTCAGCCACAATTGGCTTGGTGGGCTCGCCGGACTTGACCTCTAGATATAAATGGACTTTGTTGCCGATAAAATCTAGAGCCTCTTTAAGCATGGCTAAATCTGGTTTGTGCTGTTTGAGCTCGGCATAGTTGCAGGCCGAGATAGTCAATCTGTTGCCGCTGGCATCTTCGATTGTTGGGTTGTGGTGCAGCAGGACCACGCCGTCTTGGCTGACGCGTAGATCAATCTCGATCTCGTCCACGGCTAGCTCTAAAGCTTTTTGCAAACTGGCTAATGTATTCTCTGGCGCCAACCCGCGAGCGCCCCGATGTCCAATGATCTTTATATTTCTCATGCCACTTGCTAGTGTACAATAATAGGCAAAGCAAAGGAGACAAAGTGGCTGATTTTAACCAAGTTTTAGAACCCGGTGATTATCAAAGCGGCACAGTTAACACGGTGGTCGAGATTCCTAAGGGCTCGGTCAACAAAATTGAATGGGACCGCGAGCGCGCGGCTTTCACGCTGGACCGAGTCGAGCCGGCCATCTTTGCCAAGCCTGTTAACTATGGTTTCATTCCGCAGACCCTAGACGAGGATGGAGACGAGTTAGATACTCTGGTGGTTGCCGACGAGCCTATCCCCACAGGCGCCTGGCTAGAGGCCCGCATCGTTGGCATTCTTAACTTCGAGGATGATGGCGAGGCCGACCACAAAGTAGTAGTCGTGCCGGCCGACAACCGCCAAACTGGTGATAGCATTAAAACTCTGGATGACCTGGGCGAGCGCTGGAAGCAACAGATCGAGCATCACTTTAGCCACTATAAAGATCTTAAGAAGCCGGGCAGCACTAAAGTGCTTGGTTGGGGCGACGCCGAAGCCGCCAAAGCTATCATCGCCGAATCAATCGAAAGGTATAGTAAATAATAATGGAGCGATCTCAATCCCTTCGAGAAATAGCCGCCGCGCCCCTTGATTTGACTAACGGAGTGGTAATTCTCAAAAGCCAGATCGAGACCCGGGCTAGGCTAGAAGCGGAAATTGAGGAGCAGGCGCAAAGAGTGCGGGATATGATGCAGAGGCATATAGGTGAAACGTTCGAAATGGAGGGCCAAGCGAGCACGTATTTTAAGCCAGGCGAGGATTTTGCCGGAATACCCCACCATTTTGAAGACTGGCATGATTCGCCCGCTCGAGTAACTACTGGCTTTCGGCCAATGACTATTCTGGGCGTGACCGAAGGCGTGGTCGTTGAAATTGAAGGCGTAGACAGATATCCGGTAGTTGAACCGCACACCATAAGTTTTAAGCCTCCCCAAGACCAAACTGTATAGTTGAAAGCTTAAGCATAAAGAATTACAATTAGAACATTCACAAACAGATAAGGGCGGGCGTCTAACTTAAATGAAAACCAAGATAGCTATCAACGGGTTCGGGCGAATTGGCCGCAATGCTTTTAAGATTGCCTTTGACCGCTCTGACCTGGAAATTGTCGCCATAAACGACCTAACCGACACCAAAACCTTAGCCCACTTGCTCAAACATGATAGTAACTACGGAGCTTACGACAAGGAGGTCAGTTTTGATGAGCAAAACATCATAGTCAGCGGCCAGCCTATCAAAGTTCTGGCCGAAAAGGACCCAGCGGCCTTACCGTGGGCAGCTCTGGGCGTTGAGGTTGTTATCGAATCTACTGGGTTCTTTGTGGACCCGGATAAAGCCAAGGCCCACATTACGGCGGGAGCCAAAAAGGTCATTCTGAGCGCTCCGGCCAAGGGTGATAATGCCGACGACGCCAAGACTATCGTCCTCGGTGTTGACGAGGATGTTTTAAAAACTGCCGGGCCAATCATAAGCAACGCCAGCTGTACGACTAATTGCATTACTCCGGTGATGGCCATTTTGGAGCAAAATTTTGGTATCGAAAAAGCCATGATGACTACGGTGCATAGCTATACAGCCAGCCAAAAACTCCAAGATGCTCCGGCCAAGGATTTGCGGGAGGCGCGTAATGCTGCCGAAAATATCGTGCCGACAACCACTGGTGCTTCGATTGCTGCGGCCAAGGCCTTTCCGGCGCTAGAGGGAATCTTTGGAGGCTTGAGCGTAAGAGTGCCAACGCCAGTGGTATCGCTCAGTGATTTTGTAGTCGTGACTAAACGCAATGTGACTGTAGAAGAAGTTAACGAGGTCTTTAAAAAAGCCGCTACCGAGCCGTTTTATCAGGGCATAGTTGCTGTAACAGAGGAAGAACTCGTGAGCAGTGATTTTATTGGCAACAGCCATTCGGCAATCGTCGACCTTAAGCTAACCAATGTGGTTGGCGGCAATCTGCTGAAGGTCGTGGCCTGGTATGACAACGAATGGGGCTACTCCAACAGATTGGTAGAGGTCACTGCCGATGCTGGCAAGTTATTGCAGCAGGCTAGCCCAGAGCCAGGATCGCCCACACCAAGTACACCATCAGATCAAGAACCGTTATTGAGCGCTCCGGCCTCAGAGGAACTTTTGCCACCCGCGGAGTATGCCAACCAACCGCCGCAAACGACACCTATAGCGGCAGAGTCACCAGCCCAAGCGCCCAACCCTACTAACAGCGGCTCCTGGAGCCAGCTCTAACAAGCCCTAAAATGAATCCCGTTAGAACTAAGTATTTTATCAACGATAGAATCTGCCGGTTCGCCTCCGGCGAGCTGGAGCTCTAACGGGATGAAGATAGCACTGGCTGCCGACCACACTGGCTTCGAGCAGCTCAAAGAACTCCAGGCCTACCTTGAGTCTTTGGGTCACGTCTGCACAAACCTTGGCCCCGAAAATCTTGATCCGGGTGATGATTATCCGGATTTTATAGTGCCAGCCGCTCAAGCTGTGGCTAGCGGTCAAGCTGAAAAGGCGGTAATCCTAGGTGGTGACGGCCAGGGCGAGGCCATGGCGGCTAATAGGATTCGTGGCGTACGCTGCGCAGTTTTTTATGGCCCAGCCGTCGCTAAGGGAGTAGTTAATGCTGAGGGTCGTGTGAGCCACGACCCCTATGAAATTGTGCGACTTACCAGGGAGCACAATGATGCTAATGTATTGAGCCTGGGCGCCCGATTCTTGGGCGTAGAACAGATGAAGCAGGTTATAAAAATGTGGCTAGACACGCCGTTCTCAGGCGCTGAGCGCCACGCTCGCCGGATAGCCAAACTGGACCAAGAATGAAATCGCCAATTATTTGCCCGACTATCACAGCTTACGATCCGGACGAATACCGCACGCAGATTCACAAGGTGGCCAAATTCGCACAGCGGATACAGATCGATCTAACGGACGGTCAATTTGCGCCAAGCCAAACCATCGAGCCCGGCGAGGCCTGGTGGCCGGCCGGCATCAAAGCCGACTTTCATCTGATGTACAAAAAGCCGGAGCTAGCGGTGGAGAACATCCTCTCGCACCGACCAAACTTGATTATCATCCACGCCGAGGCGGCAGGTGATTTTGCCGAGCTGGCGGCTTATGTGCGCAAACGCCATGTCAAAATAGGCGTGGCGCTGCTGCCAGCCACATCACCCCACGCCATCGTACCGGCGCTCGATATGATTGATCACGTCCTGATCTTTAGCGGCAATCTTGGATATCAAGGCGGCGGTCACGCCAACACCAGCCTATTGGGTAAAGTCCATTTTTTGAAACACCATAAACCACATCTAGAAATTGGCTGGGATGGAGGTATAAATAATCAAAATATATCACAGTTGGCTTTCGGTGGGATAGATGTGTTTAATGTTGGCGGCTATATCCAAAAGGCCGCTGATCCCGAAAAGGCCTATAACTCGCTCAAAAGAATTGTCGAAGAGACCGGCACTACTTAAGTTGTTTGCCCTGCAAAACCGTTAATGAGTATAATCATAAGCAGGATGGGTGAACCTGATATAGAAAAATTGGAAAAGATAGCCAACGATATTCGTGAGGATATTGTTAAAATGCTACTCCACGCCGGTAGCGGCCACTCAGCTGGGCCGCTTGGCTTAGCCGATATTTATACGGCGCTTTATTTCCACATTCTCAAACACGACCCCCACAACCCGGACTGGAGCGACCGTGACATCTTGGTGCAAAGCAATGGCCATTGTGTGCCGGTGCGCTATGCAGCTATGGCGCATGCCGGTTATTTTTCACGCTCAGAACTACTCACCTTGCGCGATTTTGGCTCACGTTTGCAGGGTCATCCCGAACGGCTCCGGCTGCCTGGCTTAGAAACCACCAGCGGGCCTTTGGGCTCAGGCCTTAGCCAAGCGGCTGGTATGGCGCTAGCTATGCGTATAGATGGCACCAAAAACCGCTGGATTTACGTAGGTATGAGCGATGGTGAGCAGGACGAGGGTAACACTTGGGAGGCTGCGATGCTAGGCGCCAAGTATGAACTTAGCAATCTGATTGCTATAACCGATCGCAACAACATCCAAATTGATGGTCCGACCGAATCCGTTATGCCGCTCGAGGATCTCAAAGCTAAATGGGAGGCCTTTGGTTGGCACGTTCTAGAGATTGACGGTAACAACATCCAGGAAGTGGTTGATGCTTGCGCTATGGCCAAAGCTATCACCGAAAAGCCGGTGATGATCATTGCCCTGACGGTACCGGGCAAAGGCGTTGATTTTATGGAATATGACTACAAATGGCACGGCAAAGCTCCAGACAAAAAAGAGGAGGCGCGCGCGCTTAAGGAACTACGTACCCTGGGTGGTCAAATCAGGAGCGAACACCAATGAAATCAGTTATAAAAAACCGGCTTATAAAAAGTGTTTATTTTCTCGGATTGTTTATAGTGGTTTCGGGGATCTTCTTTTGGGCGCACGGTAACTACGCCACTGACCCAAATGCCAAAGGGTGGATGCGGCACGGGAAAGCTGTGCCTTGTGATGGTGTTAGTGCTTATCAAATTGAGTACGGGTTTCCACTAGTTGATACTCATGACGAAGCGAATAACGCCTGTTCTACTTACGACGATCCGATGCTTTACACCCCTGAAGTTAATTACTTGGCGCTAGGCATCAACTACGTCATTTGGATTGCAGTTTTTCACTACATTATAAAAACCAGTAGAAGGTTGGGTGGCAAAATCAGGAGTGAACACCAATGAGTGAACTACATTTAGCCACTGGCGAGCCTTTGCTCGAGCCAATCCGCAAGGGCTTTGGCACGGGTCTGCTGGCGGCCGGTAAAGCCTATGATAACGTCGTTGCGGCTTGTGCCGATCTGACAGAATCTACCCAAATGCACCTATTCGCCCAGGCCTTTCCTGAACGATTTGTGCAGGTGGGCGTAGCCGAACAAAACCTGGTGACGGTTGGCTCTGGCCTGGCAGCTATGGGCAAGGTGCCATTTGTCAGCAGCTACGCCGCTTTTAGTCCGGGTCGCAACTGGGAACAGATCCGAACTACTATTTGCTTGAATGACCAGCCAGTTAAAATTATCGGCTCCCACGCCGGCTTGTACACCGGCGCCGACGGCGCCACGCATCAGATGCTAGAAGATTTGGCCCTCATGCGCAGCCTGCCCAATATGGTGGTACTGGCGCCCGGTGATAGTGTCGAGGCTGAAAAAATGACGCTGGCCATGGTTCAGGATGGCCGCCCCAACTATATGCGCCTAGCCCGCGAGGCCACCCCCGTTTTGACGACTATCAAGACGCCATTTGCTATCGGCCAGGCCTATATCTTTAAGCCAGGCAGCGATATTACGCTGGTGGCGACTGGCGCTATGACTTACCAAGCCCTAGAAGCGGCCAAGATCTTAGCTAAAAACAGCATATCGGTAGAAGTAGTCCACGTGCCGACGATTAAGCCCCTAGACGGACAGACCATTTTAAATAGTGCCAGCAAGACTGCCCACGTCATCACCATAGAAGAAGCCCAGATCAACGGTGGCTTGGGCAGCGCTGTAGCCGAGTTGCTCGGTGAGAACCTGCCGACACCAATGATTCGTATTGGCATGCGCGACCATTTTGGTGAATCCGGCCGACCAGCAGAGCTACTGGAACATTTTGGCCTCACTGCTCCACATATTGCCAGGGCCGCTCGCAAATTATTAACTGACCATACTAACCACAAACACTAGGAGCTACCTATGCCACTAACGATTAACGAAATCCGCGATAATTGCCATAAGGCTCGCGTTACTTTTGCTCGCGCGCGGCGGGAACATTTTGCCTTGGGCGCCTTTAATTTAGACAATCAAGAAACTCTGATTGCGGTATCGCGCGCGGCGGCGGCTCGTAAAGCTCCAGTCTTAGTAGAGGTTAGCCAGGGCGAGGTAGAGGCCATGGGCCTAGATAACATTCGTGACCTGGTTGATAACTACAAGCGCCAGTATGACTTGGAGATGTACATTAATTTAGACCATAGCCCAAGCGTGAAGGACGCCATCGCTGGTATCGCCGCCGGCTTCGAATGTATCCATATAGATATATCGCAAGCTAATCACGAGGCCACTGATGAGCAAATCATTAATGACACTCGGGCAGTAGTCAAAGCCGCTCAGCTAACTGGCGCCCTAGTAGAGGCCGAACCCCATTATTTTGGCGGCGGCAGCAACGTATTCACCAAAAAGTTCGATTATGCTGAGATCAAAAAAACTTTTAGCACTCCCGCCGGCACGAAAGCCTTTGTCGAGGCCACCAGCATAGATACTTACGCTGCGGCCATTGGCAACCTGCACGGCCACTACCCGGTGCCCAAAAAACTCGACCTCGAACTGCTCAAGCAGATCCGGGCTGCCGTGGACTGCAATATAAGTTTGCATGGTGGTAGTGGCACGCCGGGGCATTATTTTGTGGAGGCGGTGAAGATCGGTGTTAGCAAAATTAATATCAATACTGACATGCGTATGGCTTACCGTGAGACCCTCGAGCGCGTATTAGCCGAGAATAAGACCGAATACGCCGTGGTTAAGCTGATGGGCGAGGTTATAGATGCTGTTCAAAAGGTCGTGGAAGACAAAATTGATATGTTTAATTCTGCCGGCCACGCCCGCCCGTAAAATATTTTTTTAATCCAGCCTAACAGGTTAGGCATAAGCATATTTGTGCTACAATCTAGGTAAACATGAGCGTCATAAAAACGGAAAGATTAGTTTAAATATGGCACACGGACAACTCGATGTCTTGAGCGTGGGCGATGTTGTCATTGACGATTTTATTAGACTGCTCGATAACGAAGCTCGGGTAGAAAAGACAGCTGGTGGCTCCCGGCTCAGCTTTGAGTTTGGCACCAAGGTTCCATTTGATCATTCTGAGGTCGTGCCAGCCGTGGGCAATGCTTCTAACGCCTCGGTAGCTTTTGCTCGGCTGGGATTCAAAAGCGGCCTGGTGGCCAATATTGGCGATGACGGCCGCGGCCGCGATATCCTGGCGGCGCTGGACAAAAACGGGGTCGATGCCCGCTTTGTGCATATCAATCACGGCAAAAAGAGTAACTACCACTACGTGCTTTGGTACAAAGAAGAACGCACCATATTGATAAAACACGAGGAATATGACTACCACTGGCCGCACTTCAGGATAATTGATATCCCCAAGTGGATTTACTTTAGTAGTGTTAGCCAGCACGCCCTGGATTACCACGATCAACTGGCCAGCTGGCTAGAAGGCCATCCGCCAGTCAAATTGGCTTTTCAGCCCGGCACTTTCCAGATCGAGGCTGGGGTTAAACGACTGCACAGGATCTATGCTCGCACAGAGGTTTTGGCCGTCAACCGTGAGGAGGCTACGACCATTACCGGCGGTAACCACGCCGATATACATAGCCTGTTGGACAAGTTGCATGCTCTGGGGCCCAAGATAGTGGTGGTTAGCGACGGTCATAATGGCGCCTACGCTAGCGACGGCATCCAGCGACTAAAAATGCCCATCTACCCGGATCCCAAACCGCCGTACGAGCGGACCGGAGCGGGCGATGCCTTTACCAGCACTTTTGTGGCAGCCATTATGCGCGGTGCCGATATTGAGGGCGCGCTGCTTTGGGCGCCGATCAACTCTATGAGTGTGGTGCAGAAGGTTGGCGCCCAGGCCGGTTTGCTTAACGGTCGACAGCTGGAACATTACTTGCGGGCCGCTCCGCGCGGCTACCATCCGGAGAAGTTCTAGAATGTCGGCAATAGTTGCTAAGTTATTAGACAAAACAGAGGCCGATGTAACTCACACCATTGCTAGGTTAGAAGAACTGGCCGGTTTCCCTAGCGAAGATTCGCGTTTGATAGCCGAAAATACGGCGGCTGTGAGGGAAAAGATTGTGCAACTAGGCCTGGATCCAGATGATACTACTGGCGAAGAGTTGTTCCAGGCCCTAAGTGCCAAGTTTCAAGCCGACGGCGAATACCTGGACAAAGCTGTCGGTGTCAATGGTAGCAGCGTGGCCGACAAAATATCCAAAGCTGCGCAGATTGTAAAAAGCCAAGGCAGCCCAGCCGAAACTTGGGCTCTCAAGACTGCCTCGGTCAAGAATCTACTCAAGGACTCTCCGCCAAAACGAACGATGAAGCTGCTGGGCTATCGCAGCCTGGATTCACTCCTTAAGCGGCAAGATCCAGCTACCGTGATACTGACCGCACCGTATATCGAATCAGCCGCCTGGCAGAAAGCGTTGGCCGCCAAAGCTTCCAGGCTTGGCCCAACAGACTTTGAGCTGCGAGAGATCAAAATCGTGACCCTGGATCCAGGTAAATGGTCTGACCTGGGCGATCAACACCAGCCAGTCATATCCAGTAACTTGGTTGGAGCAATAGCCATCTGGCCGGCAGCCCTGAACGGCAGAGCCTCTACCTTAACTTGCGCGCTTTTGCTAAGTGATGAGCTACAGAGATTACAGTCTCACCACAACGAGGGAGTCCTAGATGCCTATCCAAGTTTGCGATTTTGGCAGGGTAATGAGCATTTGCTCGCCTGGAATGACGGTCAGCCAATTTCACTAAACCTTAAAGACAATTGCCTGGCACATCTGGCTGGACTCGATCATAAACGCGCTCCACGGGCACATGCTGCCACGGCTTTCTACAAGGAGTTAATGGCTCGTTATCAGAGGAGCGTCGATATTCCCGAAGAGCTAGATCAGATAGGCTACCAAGTAGAAAACACCTTAGCTAAAGTCAAAGTACCTTCTCAGGCAATGGCCGAGGAATTTGCTTTTGACCAGGAAGAAACAGCCTAATGTATCAGATCTGCCTTTCGGGAGCTGCCAAAGGCGAAAGTGCCGAACAGGGCAAAAAGCTCGCCGAAGAAGTTGGCGCGGCGCTGGCCAGGGCCGGCCACACCCTGATGACGGGTGCCACCACGGGTCTGCCAAATGCTGGAGCCAGAGGCTATAAAGCGGCTGGCGGCAAAATGAGTCTGGGGCTCAGCCCAGCCGCGACTAAGGTCGAGCACGTTATGAAGTATCGGCTGCCGACAGATAGCTATGACTGCATTTTATATACCGGGCTGCATTATGGTGGCCGCGACGCCTTACTGATCAACTCGGCCGATGCCGTAATCAGTATTGGGGGCCGTTTGGGCACCTTGCACGAATTTACGATTGCCGCCGAGACCCACACCCCGATTGGTGTTCTAGACAGCGCTGGCGGCATTAGCGCCCAAATAGAGGGCCTGCTCAAACTTTTGCCCAACGCTAATCCAGACTTTGTAATTTTCGAAAAAGATCCGGACGAGCTTGTCGCCAAGCTGACCAAAATGCTCGACAAAATCCACAAACCCTACCACCAGCTCTACGATTAAAACGCTTGTGTTTTTTACAACCAAGCCCTATATTCAAGTTTATGAAAACTACACAAAAGGGTTTCGGCCACATTGAAGCGCTATTAATTATCCTAATTCTGGCCGTCGTAGGCTTTGGCGGCTATTACGTCTGGCACAGTCAACACAATAATAAACCAGCCGCTAAAGCAGCGTCGAGCACGTCTTCTGGCAACCCTAGTCCTACAAGCTCCTCAGCAAATTATGTCAATATAACTCAGTGGGACGTCAGGGCTCCATATAGCGGCTCGTTATCGCTCTCATATGAAATTGGCACAGGCACTGGTAGCAACACCGCAACATTTTCTTCTAAAGAACTAACCAATGCCGACGTGGACTGCCTAGGAAGAGGCGGTTTGATAACGCGATACAACTCTACTGCCAAAGCCACCGATTTTGGAAATGATAGTCAGACCATAGCCCAGTACGCCGCTGGAACCGATAGCTCAACCTACGGGCATGTTGGGGGTTACTACTATTTCTTTAGTCATGACCAAGCAGGCTGCGGCGCTAACCCCGATGCTACGATGACACTTCAGCAACAGACTAACAGTGACGTTAAAGACTTAGTCTCAAAACTGCAATCTATTCCACAGTAACTATCTTGGTACAATTACTAGATGGCTAAGTTCCATCTTAAGAGTAACTATCAACCGCGGGGTGATCAGCCGGTGGCTATTGCCCAGCTAACTGCTGGGTTGGATAAGGGCGTCAAAGAACAGACTCTGCTGGGTGTGACGGGTAGTGGCAAAACCTTTACCATGGCCAACTTAATCCAAAACACTCAAAAACCAACCCTGGTGCTCAGCCACAACAAAACGCTGGCGGCTCAGCTATATAACGAATTTCGACTGTTTTTCCCAGACAATGCCGTCCATTACTTCGTCAGCTACTTTGATTATTACCAGCCAGAAGCTTATATTCCGCGCAGCGATGTTTATATAGAAAAAGACAGTGACATAAATGAGGAGATTGATAGGCTCCGGCACTCCGCCACAGCGGCACTGTTGAGCCGCCGAGATGTGATCATTGTGGCCAGCGTATCTTGCATCTATGGCATTGGCTCGGTGGAAGATTATGATCATATGGCCCTGCGGTTGAAAAAGGGCGAACGCCGTTTGCGCGACAAAATGCTGCGCCAACTAACGGATATTCAATACAAGCGTAATGATATGGACTTTCACCGCGGAACCTTCCGGGTGCGCGGCGACGTCGTGGATATTTTCCCGGCCGGCGAGGAGGCCGCCTACCGGGTTGAATTTAATGCTGACGAGCTGGATAGGATAACCCGGATCAACCCGCTGACTGGTGAGATCGAGGCGGCCTTGAGCGAGCTAACCGTATTTCCCGGATCGCACTATGTTACGCCCGAGCAAAAACTCAAGCAGGCGCTGGTGAAGATTCAGGAAGAGACTGTCGATCGACTGGCCTGGTTTAAAAAGCAGGGCAAACTGCTGGAGGCCCAGCGCCTAGAACAACGCGTTAAATTCGATATCGAGATGCTGGAGCAAACCGGCTTTGTTAAGGGTATTGAGAACTATAGCCGCTATTTGACCAATCGCGAGCCCGGCGAGCAGCCAGCTACCCTACTAGATTATTTTCCCGATGATTATTTGTTAATAGTCGATGAAAGCCACATGAGCATCCCGCAGGTCCGCGGTATGTACCATGGCGACAAAGCTCGCAAAGATGTTTTGGTGGAGCATGGCTTTCGCTTGCCCAGCGCCCTGGATAACCGGCCACTAACCTTCAGTGAGTTTGAGCGCCACATGAACCAGGTAGTCTATGTATCGGCTACGCCGGCCGAATATGAACTATCGCGCAGCCCCAAGCCAGTCGAGCAAGTTATCCGGCCAACTGGCCTGTTAGACCCTGTTATAGAGGTTCGTCCGATAACTGGCCAAGTCGACGATCTGATAGCCGAGATCCGATCGACCGTCGAAAAAGGCCAGCGGGTCTTGGTGACTACCCTCACCAAGCGAATGGCCGAAGACCTGAGTGAGTATTTAAAAGAGCTGGATATCAAGGTTACCTACATTCACAGCGAGGTAGACACCATGGAGCGCACCGATATTCTGCGCGATCTGCGCCTAGGTGTTTACGACGTACTGGTGGGTATTAACTTGCTGCGCGAGGGGCTAGATTTGCCCGAGGTATCGCTGGTGGCCATCCTGGATGCCGACAAAGAAGGTTTTTTGCGTAGTGAGCAAGCCCTTATCCAAACCGTTGGCCGAGCCGCTCGCCACCGGGAAGGGCGGGTAATAATGTACGCCGATGGCGTAACCGGCAGCATGCGCCGCACGATTGATAAAACTAATGCCCGTCGGATAGTCCAGGCCAAACACAACGAAGAAAATGGTATAACGCCCACCAGCATTAGTCGCTCAGTAGAACAAATGTTGCCGCATGCCGAAAAAGAGGCCGAGCCCAAAATCAACCTCAAAAAAATCCCAGTAGATGAATATAAACACTTGGCCCGCGACCTGACCGCCCAAATGAACTTGGCAGCCGCTAACCTAGAGTTCGAAAAAGCTGCCGAACTACGCGACATAATAGATGATATAAAGTCAAAATTATAAAAATAACTTGAGGAGCAGCGCTTAGCTCCAGAGGAACCGGCCTGCACTTGCCAGCCGGTTCCCCTGCTTAGTGCGGGCTTCACCGTTCGGTGATCATCCGATCGAGGTGGTAGAGCATCGCAGCTCCTCCGAGAATGGCCGAGGGGATGATCACCCAGAAATTGGTCTTGTGCCCGAAGTAATAGCGGTGGGACCAACCCCCGAGGCCAATGATCACCCAGACAACCCAGAACCAGAACTCCGGAAGGGAGATTCCGGCTACGAGGAGGATCACCGCCAGCATGATCCCCATGAGGATCAGTATGGCTCCGTGCTGATTTTTTGTCAGACTCTCCTGTTCCATGTTCACCTCCTTTCAAAGGTGAGCTCGATTGGCTCAGAGGCTCCACCCAAGCTGGCGCTGGAACTCACGGCTGTGCCAGGCAGCTGCATAGGTGAAGGGACCAAGCACGACTGACTTGATGGAACCTCGAGGGGTCGGTTGAAAGCCCTTGAGCAACGAGTAGGCGGGGGTCAGAAGACCAACCGCCAGATAGGCAAGTACGCCGACCCACCAGCCCTTTCTCTCCCCGGAGAAGACGACAAGACCGGTCATCATGCCGGTCAGCACAACGTCGAAGTAGATGGTTCCGACTATCAGTTCGGCTTTCCTTCGCATGGCATCTCCTTGTTTTGGATGCTGCTCCTCAAGTTTCTTCGGCTCGAGCGAGCCAAAGAGCCCGCGAGCACAATAGGAAGATTATCCCCTAAAGTTCATGGCCTGTCAAAGTAGCTCTGGCATCTGACGAATGTTATACTTTAGGTAAATATGAGTAAATTGTCTAGGGGCGACGTGTTGAAGTTGGCTGCGCTTAGCAGGCTAAAACTAACAGACGAAGAAATCGAAAAGTTCCGTGGTGAGCTATCGGAAATACTCGGCTATGTAGAGGTTTTGGACGGAGTTGATACCGCTGGCCTCGAGCCGACCTATCAACTGACGGGCCTAAAAAACGTCAGCCGCAAAGATGAGACTCGAGATTACGGTTATAAAACAGCTGCACTTCTAAAAAACGCGCCGGCTATTCAAGATGGCCAGTTTAAAGTCGGAAGAGTTTTATAACATGAGCGCCTGGCCCAAAATAGCTGATATCGCTGTGCGCGTCCAAACCGGAGAGCTAAAGGCCAGCGACCTAGTGCGCCAATCACTAGAGACCATAAAACAAAACGAGGATTACCGGGCAATTATATCTACGCTGGAAGAGCGAGCCTTAGCTCGAGCAGTCGAAATAGATAAGAACCCCAAAGGTCGCTTGGCCGGCGTGCCGTTTATTGCAAAGGATAATTTTTTAACACTGGGTGGCAAAACCACAGCCGCCAGCAATATTCTCAAACCTTTTGAAGCGCCATATCAGGCTACCGCCATAGAAAAGTTGGAGGCCGAGGGAGCGATTTGTGTGGCTAAGGCCAACCTAGACGCCTTTGCTCATGGTAGTTCTACCGAGAACAGCGATTTTTTTACTACCCTGAACCCGCACGACAAAACTCGCGTGCCGGGTGGCAGCTCCGGTGGCTCAACCGCAGCCGTTGTACTTGGTATGGCACCGTTTGCTCTGGGCACCGATACTGGTGGCTCTATCCGCCAACCAGCCGGATTCTGCGGAGCAGTGGGCTATAAGCCGTCGTATGGCCTGGTCAGTCGCAGTGGCGTCGTGGCTATGGCCAGCAGCACAGATGTTATTGGTCCACTGACTACTAACGTCGCTGACGCGGCTCTGGTGCTAGATGTTATGGCTGGCCAAGACGACCTGGATGGAACTACCATTGAGCGTGAGAGCGGATCATATGCCCGTCTAGATTCTAGCTTGCATGGCAAAAAAATTGGGGTAGTCAAAGAGTTCATGGCCGAAGGCCTAGAGCCGGGCGTCAGGAAGGCTGTAGAAGATTCTATCGAAAAGATGCGAACAGCAGGTGCAATCATTGAGGAAGTTAGCCTGCCGAGTCTGCCATTGGCCCTAGCCGTCTACTACATAATTTGCCCGGCCGAGGTTTCTTCTAACTTGTCACGTTATGACGGCCAACGCTTTGGCTTTAGTGCCGCTGAAGCTAAAAGTTTGGACGAAAGCTACGAGTTGTCGCGCGAACAGGGCTTTGGCGCCGAAGCTAAACGCCGGATTATGATAGGCACGCATGTGCTAAGTAGCGGCTACTACGACGCCTACTACAAAAAGGCCCAAACCGTCCGAACCAAGATTATTAACGAGCTTAAAGCAGCCTTTGATAAGTACGATTTTTTGGTTGGCCCGACATCGCCGACCACAGCCTTCAAAATCGGCGAAAAAATTGGCGATCCCCTGCAAATGTACCTAAACGATATCTTGACTGTGGCGGCGAATATAGCCGGTAATCCGGCTATCAGTATTCCAGCTGGCGAGTCTAGCGGCCTGCCCGTAGGGTTGCAAATTATCGGTGATATGCGCGACGACCACGGAGTTTTGGCAGTCGCTCACGCCTTCGAGGAGCTGGCATGACAGTAGTATTTCTAATAGCTGCAATTGCCTTTGGCGTCATCATCCTCGGCCTCGTCGGCTGGGTTGGCAATAAACAATTTGGCCACGGCGAAAAGTACTTTCAGGAACGCTGGGTAGATCTGCTAACTCGCGTCAGGACGCCAGAAGGCATGATTCTGGCGGTGATTGACGCTGATAAATTGCTAGACGAGGCTCTGCGCCGCAAACACTTCAAGGGCAAGACCACAGGCGAGAGATTAGTAGCGGCCCAGCGGGCAATCTCCGACAACGACTCAGTTTGGTACGCCCACAAATTGCGTAATCGGTTGGTGCACGAGCCAAACGTCCGCCTGAAGAAGCGCGAGGCTCAAAATGCCCTAGCTGGCTTCCGCCAATGCCTAAAAGACTTGGGGGCACTCTAAAATGAGCAAATATATCCCAACTATCGGTATCGAAACTCACGTGCAGCTCAAAACCAAGACCAAACTATTCTCGGCCGTTGGCAATGACGCCCGCCAGGCAGCGCCTAACACCCTCATTAGCCATATTGATGTTGGCATGCCAGGAGCCCTGCCGGTATTAAACGAAAAGGCTGTAGAGCTCACGGCGCGGGCAGCCTTTGCGCTCAACAGCCGGCCGCAAAAATTTTCTAAATTTGACCGCAAGCATTATTTTTATCCAGATCTGCCCAAGGGCTACCAAATAACTCAGTACGACCAACCACTTATCGTCGGAGGTTATATTGAGATTAATTCAGATGGCGGAACCAAGCGCATAGGTATTACTCGTGCTCATCTGGAAGAAGACGCTGGCAAAAACACTCATCCAACGGGTGCAGACTATAGTTTGGTAGACCTTAACCGGGCCGGGACACCGTTGCTGGAAATCGTTAGCGAGCCAGACATTCACAGCGCTGCCGAAGCCAAAGCCTTTGCCCGCGAACTTTATCTACTGATGAAGTATGCCGACGTCAGCGACGTAGATTTGTATCAAGGCCACATGCGTTTTGACGTCAATGTTAGCGTTAGCGCTGATCCGGCCAAGCCGGGAACTCGCAGCGAGACCAAGAACCTAAATAGCTTCCGAGCTGTTGAGGGCGCCGTGGCTTACGAAATTAAGCGTCAGACCGAACTGCTGCAAAAGGGCGAAAAGGTAGTGCAAGAAACTCGCGGCTGGGATGAGGCCAAGCAAAAAACCGTTAGTCAGCGGGGCAAAGAAGAAGCTCATGATTACCGCTACATGCCCGAACCCGACATTCCGCCAATCGAACTAGATGATGAATTCATCGAAAAAATAGAAAAAGAACTGCCTCTACTTCCTGGAGCTATCCGAAAGAAGCTCTCGGCGCTCGACGTAACTCCACAAGTTATCGAAGACATTATCGACAATTCGGAATCCACGAGTCGGATCATAGAAGGGGTTGATAAAACTAGACCGGAAATCGCTAAGCGCCTAGTTTTCCAGCTATTTGAGAACCCAAATGTAATCAAGGTCAATCTTACTAGGCAAATACAGGTTGCCAAAATGACCGAGTCCAACCAACTGAACTCTACCTCGAGCAAAAGATTACTCGAACACTTACTTAAGGAGGATGGAGAGCCAGAGGTTGTTGCTCGAGGCTTGAATCTGCTACAGGTTTCGGACGAATCGGCAATTGAAAAGATCGTTCAAGAGGTTATCACAGAAAACCCACAGGCTGCTCAAGACGTGAAGAACGGTGAGATGAAAGCAATCGGCTTTTTAGTTGGCCAGGTTATGGCCAAGAGCAAGGGCCAAGCCAACCCAGGAATTGCTCAAACAATTATCAAAAAACAGCTGGGGATTTAATTCTTTGCCAACTATTTGCGCGGTTTAACACTTTAGGTCTATACTTTAAGCATGAATGACACAGCAGTAATTACACTTATAGTCGTAAGCGCAGCGCTGGTAGTATTTCTAGTACTATTTAGCATCGCCATCGGTTACTCGATCTCAATTTTAAAACAAGTAAAAAGAATTACAGCCCGCGCCGAAAATGTAGCGGACACTATGGGTTCGGCAGCTGCCGCTTTCGAGCGCACAGCCTCGCCGTTGGCTATCCTAAAACTAGTCAGCAACATCGTCACCCAGGCGAGCAAATTTAAAAACCGAAAGGACTAACCATGAAAATACGAAAAGATTCCCACACTGGCCGCAAGGTCGCTGCCGGCGCATTGTTTGCCGGAATCAGTGGCTACCTAGCCGGACTCCTAACAGCTCCCAAGAGCGGCGAAGAAACCCGAGCCCAACTTGCCGACAAAGCCGATGACCTCAAAAGCGATGCCGCCATTCAACTGGAAAAGGCTCACGTCGAGCTAGGCGAAACACTCAAAGCTGCCCAGATTAAGACTACGACGTTGAGCGCCCAGGCCCGAGATGAATTCAACGAAGCCGTAATTCGAGCTCGCGATGCTCAGAATAAAACCAAGCTCGTGCTCAAAGCCATCAAAGATGGTCAGGCCGAAGATCCTGAATTGAATAAAGCCGCCAAGCAAATCAAACAAGCTCAGAAAAACCTATCCAGGTTTCTGAAAAGCTAATCTATTCAGGCTTGTCTGCATAACGTAGGAACAGGCACTATTCACAACAATTTAGTACCCGGCTCGTTGCTATAATTATTAGCAATGGCGGATAAGGCAAAACTGAAACCTAGTGATTATGTGCATTTGCATAACCACACCCAATATTCGCTCCTAGACGGATTGACAAAAATCCCGGCCTTGGTAGCGCGCGTTCAGGAACTAGGCATGGACGCCATAGCTATAACCGACCACGGCACCATGAGTGGCGTCATAGAGCTTTATAAGGCTGCCCTGAGCAAGAAGATCCAGCCGATCATTGGCATGGAGGCTTATGTTGCTCAGCGAGCACACACCGACAAAGACCCAACCCGCGATCGCCAATACTTTCACCTGACCATTATAGCCATGAACGATGTTGGCTATAAAAATTTGATGCAGCTGTCAACGATTGCCAACCTTGACGGCTTCTATTACAAACCGCGAATTGATCACGCATTGCTAGAAAAATATAACGAGGGGCTAATAGTTTTGTCCGGCTGCATTGGCGGCGAGGTCAGTGATGCGCTGCGCCAAGACCAGTACGATCAAGCTAAAAAAACAGCCGAAATTTATAAAAGAATCTTCGGCGATCGCTACTATATAGAGCTGATGGATCACGGCCATCCCGACCATCCCACAGCCTGGGACGAACAGACAAAAGTCAACGAACAGTTGCTCAAGCTCGCCAGTGAGCTGAATGTTCCGGCGGTGGTAACATGTGATGCTCACTATTTGATGCACGAGGATCAAGAAGCTCACGAGATTCTGCTGTGCGTCCAGACCGGCGCGTTCCTGAGCGACGAGAAGCGATTTAGTCTTAAGGACTTCGAGTTGCATGTAGCCGACCCCAAAGATATCATTGCCCGCTGGGGCGAGACTAACCCCGAGCTAATTACCAATACCCGCTTGGTAGCACAGCGCTGCCAAATCAATATAAAATTCGACGAGATATTAATTCCCAAATTTACGACTCCTAAAAATCAGACAGAAAAGAGCCTACTGGAGACATTGGTTTGGCAGGGTCTGGCCTGGCGCTACGGTGGCAAGAACAAACCGACCGCCCGCAAAATGAAACCCGAGGAAGCTCAAGAAAGTCTGAGTGAAGAAGTGGTGCAGAGGGCTCGATACGAGCTGGATGTTGTTGAGAGGATGGGCTTCAACGGCTATTTCTTGATCGTTGGCGATTTTATAAACTGGGGTAAAGATAGGGGCATAGTTTTCGGTCCGGGCCGAGGCAGTGCCGCCAGTTCGATCATGGCCTACGCTATGCGAATAACCGAAATCGACCCTTTGGAATATGATTTGCTCTTCGAACGCTTCTTGAACCCTGACCGCATCAGCATGCCAGATATGGACATTGACATCCAAGACACGCGTCGCGACGAAGTGATTAATTATTGCGTCGAAAAGTATGGGCACGATAGAGTTGCCAACATCGTGACTTTCGGCCGCATGGCGGCTCGCAACTCCGTTCGCGACGTCGCTAGGGTTCTGCAAGTCCCTTACGCCGAGGCCGATCGGCTGGCCAAGATGATACCGCTGCCCATTCAAGGTCGGCATACACCACTGAGCCAATCGCTTAAAGAAATAGCCGAACTTCGATCAGAGAACGCTTCTAATCAACAGTCGGCTAGAGTTTTCGAACTAGCTACGAGGCTAGAGGGCACAATTCGTAGCCATGGCGTGCATGCCGCTGGCGTAGTTATCGCTCCGGATGACATAGTAAAGTTCGTGCCGCTGGAAATGGCTCAAAAAGGCGTCGTTGCCACTCAATATTCCGGCATCCCAATAGAGGAGCTAGGCTTGCTAAAAATGGACTTCCTGGGCTTGTCTAACCTGACAACAATTAAAAACGCCTTGCGTATCATCAAGCGTGTTAACGGTGTGAACATAAATATTGACGAGATACCGATGGACGACAAGCAAACTTACGAGATGTTGCAGCGAGCCGACACGACTGGTGTTTTTCAGCTTGAATCAGCCGGCATGCGCCGGTATCTAAAACAGCTCGTACCGACCGAGTTCGAGGATATCATCGCCATGGTCGCGCTGTATCGGCCCGGTCCAATGCAATGGATAGATGATTTTATTGCCCGCAAACATGGTAAACGCCAAACCGAGTATATTCACCCAGTAATGAAAAATGCCTTGGAGAGCACCTACGGAGTCATTATCTACCAGGAGCAAGTAATGCAGATTGGCAAGGATCTTTGCGGCTTTACCGGCGGCCAGGCGGACACATTGCGAAAAGGCATCGCCAAAAAAATTCCGTCGGTGCTCGCCAAGATGAAAAAGGAATTCATCGACGGCGCCGTTGAGCACTCCAACGCTGACCGCAAGTCTATGGAGCGTTTCTGGGTACAGCTGGAAGACTTCGCGGCGTACTGTTTCAACAAAGTGCATTCCGCCTGCTACGCCTTAATCGCCTATCAAACAGCGTACCTCAAGGCCCATTATCCGGAAGCTTTTATGGCCGCTCTAATGACCAGCGACTATGACAATATTGACCGCTTGGCAATCGAGATTACCGACTGTAAAAGCATGGGGATTAAGGTGCTGCCGCCGGATGTTAACGAATCTTTTCACGAATTCGGCGTAGTGCCTGGCTCTAAGCAAATCCGCTTTGGTCTGGACGCAATAAAAAACGTTGGGCACGGCGCGGCCGAGGAAATTTTGCGAGCCCGCGAAGAACTCGGCGGCAAGTTCGAAACTCTTGAAGATTTTTGCAAACACGTGAATTCGCACGTCGTAAATCGTAAATCTATAGAAAGCCTGGTCCGGGCTGGAGCCTTCGACAGTTTCGGCGAGCGCAGCGTGATATATAACAACATTGAAAACATCCTGAGCTTGTCTAATCGTTTGCAAAAAGACGCCAACAGCGGCCAAGTTGATCTGTTTGGCGAGCGCGATAATGTCTCGAACATGATGATGGGGCTGGTATTGGACAAGGGCGGTCCCGATCACCCCAAAGAAGAGCAGCTGGCTTGGGAAAGGGAGTTGATGGGAGTTTATCTGAGTCACGATCCCTTGGAGGCCTATCAAAAAGTTTTGACCGATTTTGCCTTTCCTATTTCACAGATCAAGTCTAGCGATGACGGCAAAAGCGTGACTGTCGGCGGCTATATATCAGACATCCGTGAAATAACCACTAAAAACGGTGCCAAAATGGCCTTTGTAAAACTGGCCGATATTGCTGGTGAGATCGAACTTGTACTGTTCCCCCGAACCTTAAGTCAAACAGAAGGAATATGGGAGCGCGACAAGGTGATTATCGCCCGCGGCAAAGTCGGCTCTGGCAAAAGCGCCAGTCAAGGCTCGGAGCTAAAAGTTTTGGTTGACGATGCCCGAGCGCTTAGCCTGGCAGAGGCCCAGGGGTATGCCGATGGCCAGGAGATTAATATCGAATTTAAGGAGCCCAAATCAAATCCTTTCCGGCAGTCTAGCCAGCCGAAGGGGTCGCTCAAGACTACCAACAAAGGTAAAAAATCTGACAAACCACCCCGGCTTTACATCCGCTTGATAAATAGTGATGACCAGCCGCTGCTATCCTCACTTAAGCAAAAATTGGACGGTCATATTGGCGGCACAGAAGTCGTGTTGGTAACCGGCCCAACTGATAGTAAGCAGATCATAAAGTTGCCGCAAACTATAGAGGTAAGTGAGCAAAGCCTGAGGGATTTGGCGGATATATTCGGCTCGACCAACGTCGTCGTCCGTTAGGTCTAGCGTTACTTAATTAGGCCGATGGTTTGGCTCAGCGCCAACAAAAGCAAGATAACTACCAGCAGACCAGCGTCCATCAAGGGGTGGCTTAGGGCATAGCGTTCGCCTTTGCGCAGCGAACGCTTGATCTTAACATAATGACGGCCAACCCAAATACCGGCCACTCCGGCGATGGCCACGGCGATGATAGCCGATGACCAGTTAGCCGCTCGACTACCAGCAATGGCCAATTGCAAACGCGAGGTTTGATTGCCCAGAGCCTGACCTCCGGAGGTTGGGCTATTCGTATTAGCACCCTGAGCTCCGCTAGAGCTGACTACCGAAATGCCGGTGGCGGTAACTGGCGGTTCACCATAAAAGGCCACTACTACTGTCATTGGCCCGCCGCCAGCGGCTATGTAGTTTGGCACATTGGCAAAGCCAAAGCCAACATCCGAATAACTCGGGTCTAATAGGTTCTCTCTGTGAGCTGGGCTAGCTAACCAGGCATTAATAACGGATTGATCGTCACTGAAGCCGGTTGCCAGGTTTTCACCGAGCTTTTGATAGTTATAATTGGCGTTGGTTACAAACGTCCAAGGAGCTAAGCCATCGGGCGTGTTGTGGCTCCAATAATCTCTAGTAGCCATATCGTTGGCTTTGGCTTGGGCCGCCGTATCGAGTTGAGCGTTTAATTTCAGGGGAGCCTGGTTATTCTGGACCCTCGTGGTGTTGGTATCGGATAGCAGGCCATCCAAGCTGGTAGAAGTGGCATAAGATAGTACTCGGCCTCCTGGGTGGGTCAGAAGATTACCCACTGGTCCACTTCTAACAACCAAGCCCATGAGTAAGCAAATTGCAGCTATCAGCGGCAGGTAAGGCCAATAAACTCGTTCGAAGGCCGGCTTGGATATTCGGTTCGGTTTGTGCCGGTGGCGGCTAGTGGTGTCGTGATGGTAACGTTTTTTTATTTTAGCCATTTAAGGACATTGTAAAATGTCCAGAAGCGTTTGTCTATCCCCTTATGTTTTGGTGGCTAAGCTATAAAGGGCGATGGCGGCGGCCACGGATACGTTGAATGACTCTTTTTGGCCGCTCATGGGGATCTGAATTACCTCAGAACTCATATCCAAAACATCCGAGCTTATCCCCTCAACCTCGTTGCCGACGATCAAAGCGACCTTCGGGCTGGGCTTATAATCAGCCAAATTTATCGCCAGTGGCGATTGTTCAAGCGCGGCTATCTCAAAGTCTTCGGTCTTGAGCTCATTAATCAGCTCATCGATGTCAGGCCGGTGGCTCCAATCAACATTCTTCTCGGCACCTAGGGCCGTTTTAGCAATTTGGTGATCGGTTTTTGCGGCCAAGTGCGGTAGGCGCTCATCATTCGCGCGAGAAGGGTAGGACGTGTAGCCGCTCAGGTATACATGGGCAATGCCAAGCCCGTCGGCTGTTCTAAGCAAACTGCCCACGTTGTGGGCCGAGCGAACATTGTGTGCGATAAGCACTATTTTGCGAGCTTTCACTGTCCATACTATAGCCTACGCCCACCTCGCTTAAGAAGCGCTTGTGCTTTATAATTGATAGCTGAAATGGCAGATCTCGCCCGCACTAACGAAGAATCCGCAACCGCTACCCGAGCCGGGGTGCTAGGTCTGGGCTATGTTGACACCACTCAGATCCAGAAGCAGCTTTTTAAGGATATATTGCCGCTAAACGAGCTCTATTCGTTGCGGATTGTGCCGCTAGTAGCCGATGAACATAATATCCACTTTGGCATAACTACCACTACCAGCCAACAGACAATCAATAGCCTGCGCGGCCGCTTTAGCGATCAACGTATCAAGTTTTCGATAATTTCTGACAGTGGCTACAACGACTACATGAAGCTTTACGACCCGCCTAAGGCGGTTCACTACGAGGCGATCGAGATCGGCCAAACCGACGAAGACAGCATTGTTGAAGAGGTCAGCGCCACCTTGGACCAAGTTCGGCCGGATGACATGCTGGCCTACTTAGTGCAACAGGCCTACAAGCTCAAGAGCAGCGACATCCACATGGAATCCCAGAAGGAAAACGTCAGGGTGCGCTTTAGAGTGGACGGCGTCCTGCACCCGGTGGCCTATTTGAGTCACGAAAAATACCATCACTTGATTGCCTCGCTGGCTAGCTCTGCCAATATTTCCACTTCCGAGGCCAAACCTCAGTCCGGCCACATCAGCCGCAACTACAAACTAGCAACTGGCGAGGACGTCCAGCTCAACTTGCGCGTTGAAACAGTTAGCAGCGTTTACGGCATGGACGTAGTTATGCGCCTGTTTAATATGCGCCTGGAGTTCTTTAAGCTGGAAAATCTTGGCTTGAGCCGCGCGGAAGCCGAAGTCGTAGACGAGGTTATCAAGCATCCAACCGGCCTGGCTCTAGTGGTCGGTCCGACCGGTAGTGGCAAAACCACCACCCTTTATTCATTAATCAATACGCTCAATACACCGGAGCGTAAAATCATCACCCTGGAGGATCCGGTTGAATACAACATGCCCGGCGTAGTACAGATACCGGTAGAGGGCCAGCTGGATGATAAAAGTTTTGCCGAAAACCTCCGAGCCGTACTACGTCTGGACCCGGACATTGTTATGGTTGGCGAAATTCGCGATCAAGACACCGCTAAAACAGCCCTTCAGGCTGCCCTAACTGGTCACTTGGTGCTCAGTACCTTCCACGCCTCCAGTGCTGCAGCCGCTCTAACGCGTCTATTGGATATGATTGGTCCTAATCCGCTATTCGCCAGCGCCATGCACCTGATTATGTCTCAGCGCCTGGTCCGGAGGCTCGACGAATCCAGTAAACAAGCCTACAAGCCAGACGACGCCCTAAAAGCCCAGCTGAAAATTGTCATTGATTCGTTCCCGCCTAATTTAACTAAGCCGGACCTTGATAACGTTACTCTATATAAAGCTAGTAAGTCGGATACTAACCCCTTTGGCTATACCGGTCAGTTGGCTCTGCGTGAACAATTGATAATGACCCCGGGGGTGCAGAAGGTGCTGGCCCAACCTCCGGGTCAAATCACCACCGAAGGTTTGCAGGCTCAGGCTGTAGCCGATGGCATGCGCACCATGCTGCAAGATGGCATTCTTAAGGCCATTGCTGGCCTAACTAGCCTAGAAGAAGTCTACCGAGTTGTCGGCTAGGCGTTTAGCCAACTGGCAATGTAATGCTCGTAGCGGTCGCGAGCTTCCTCGCTAGAGGCAGTAACGGAGTGTTGGACGTCTGGCGCCAACCAATAGTCGGCTTGAGGCAGGGCTTCACGATAAGCTTGGATTACCGTAGGTGGCATAACTGTATCTGTGCCATGTTCGATAATCAGGATTCTCCCGGCAAAGCGGGCCAGCTTTTCGAACAGAGGATTCTGAACCATTAGTTCTGCATTCTGCCGGTAGACCTTGGTGATTTCGGGAATTTCGGCCTCTAGCTCACCCCAGGGAATATCAAGCTTATCGAGACTGAAGAGTGCCGGAGCTCGCAAGATTAAATTATTAGACGGATTTTCGGCGGCAACCAACGCCGCTATAAAGCCGCCATAGCTCGCACCAGTAACCGTGAGTGGGCCAGGAGAGTTTTCTCGGAGCCACGTATAAGCTGCATTGGCTTCCTGAAAATGTTGGTTTATAGATGTTTTGCCAAAGTCCCCTCCTGTTTCTCCCTGGCCGCTATAGTCGAAGGTCAACATATCTTTTCGGAAAAGTTCCGCCTGGCGTTCTCGATCATCGAGGCTGTCTAGGCGCGCCGCACCGCGGCCCATCAACCAAAGGATTGCGCCGTTGGACTGATCAGGGGTGTGAAGAGTAGCCTTTACCTCATGTTCATCAACTAGCAAATCAAAGTGTTTAATCATGCGTATATAATTGCATAAAAGGGGTTTTTCGGGTAGGATATATGGGACTTATGCAAAGTGTAGCCCAAAAAATTAGCGCCAAGCACCTAAAGAGCGCCGTAGTTAACGTCCATAGCGGCGACGCTGTTCGCGTGCACCAAAAAATCGTCGAAGGCGGCAAAGAGCGCGTCCAGATCTTCGAGGGTCTAGTTATCCGGGTTGGACGCAGCAAGAGCTTAACTAGCACCTTCACCGTTCGTCGAATTGCTAGCGGTATAGGTGTCGAGAAGACTTATTTGATTCACTCTCCTAACGTGCTCAAGCTAGAGGTAACTAAGCGCAGCAAGGTGCGCCGCAACTACCTGACTTACATGCGGGCTCTGACCGGCAAGAGCGCTCGGTTGGCTAGCGTGGATTTTGATAAAACTGCCGTTAATACTATTCACGACGAAGCCGCCGAGGCCGAAGCCGAAAAGATTCACGAAGAGCAAGTAAAAGATTATGATCCAGCAGCCGCTAAGGCTGAAAAAGCTGCCGAAGAAGCTGAAGCTGCCGCAGCCAATGCCGAGGCTCCAAAGTCCGACGCTGAAAAGATAGAAGACCAGCCGCAAGAACGTGCCGAAGCTAAAGCTCCAGCCGAACCCCAAAACAAAGAATAATTTGTCAAAAGTCCGCGTACTGAGGACTGGCCTTATCTGCCAACAGATGTGTGGTCTATAATGGCTAACATATGATCGGCATAGACGAAGTGGGTAGGGGCTGTTTGGCGGGGCCGTTGCTAGTTGTCGCCGCCCGAGACAAGGTAGAGCTGCCACCTGGCCTACGCGATTCTAAATTGATGAGCAGAAAAGCCAGACAGGAAATGCTTAACAAGTTAAGTATCTGCTGTGATCACGGAGAAGGTTGGGTGAGCGCTGCCGAAATTAACAAGCTTGGCCTAGCTAAGGCTCTAAGGCTGGGCGTGCGCCGATCTTTGCGCAACCTAGGCGCCGAATCTACCGAAGAGATTATTATGGACGGTATCTGTGATTACATGCCAGCTAAATTCAGCAATCGTCGCTGTGAAGCTCGGGCCGATAACACCTACCCCATAGTCAGCGCGGCTAGTATTATCGCCAAAGTTGCCCGGGATAGCTACATGGAGCGTTTAGCCAAAAGGCACCCCAACTTCGGTTTCGAAAATCACGTTGGCTACGGTACGGCCGAACACTTCTTGGCTCTGCAAAAGTTCGGACCGATAAAGCACGTTCACCGCATCATCTTCGCACCGTTCAGGGAGCCTATCACTCAATGAATCCCGTTAGAGCTAAGCATTTTATAAAAACCTGCCAGTTCGCTGGTAGGCGAACTGGAGCTCTAACGGGATGAAGACGACAGCTCAGGGTCTGGCGGCCGAGGCCGCGGTAGCCAGCTTATTAAAAAAGCAAAAATACGATATCTTGGATCAAAACTGGCGCACCCGCAGTTGCGAAATCGACATAGTTGCTCGCAAAAGCAAAGTCGTTTATTTTGTAGAGGTAAAATTTCGCTCTCAAGCTGCTCAGGGCGACGGCTTCGAATACGTTACGCCTCGTAAATTAAGTCAGATGACCTATGCCGCCAACATGTGGTGTCAACAGCACGATTACTCCGGTGACTATCGGCTGATGGCGGCGGCTGTCTCAGGCGAGGATTTAGAAAATATTAGTTTGGTTGAGGTATAATCCAACAGATGAGCTATAAACCGTCAGAGCTAATTCTAGAAAAATATGCCAAAGTCCTAGTTAACTTCGCCCTAGACAGCGGCGGCGGGATTAAGCCGGGACAGATTATTTACTTGCAGGCGCCGCTAAGCGCGTTGCCGTTCTATAGAGCGCTTCGCAAAGCTATTTTTGATAGTGGTGGAATTACCATCGGCTCGCTAGCTGACGATATGGATGGCCAGGGCCGCCATTTTTATGATCATGCTACGCACGAGCAGCTTACGTCGTTCCCAGCACCTTATTACAAAGGCTTGGTGGCGGTAGTCGATCACCGGATTGCCGTGATTGCCGATCATGACGTGCACGAACTGGACAAAGTCGATCCTAAAAAGATGATGCTGGCTCAAAAAAGTCGCAAGCAAGTTTCTGACTGGTTTGATAAGAAGGAAAACGACGGTCGCTACACCTGGACCCTGGCCCTATATGGCACACCATCGATGGCCAAAGAGGCTGGCTTGAGTCTGGAGGAATATTGGCGGCAAATTATCAAAGCTTGCTATCTGGATAAAAAAGATCCGATAGCTGAGTGGAAGAAGATCTCGGCCGAGGTCAAGCGCGTCGGCGCCAACCTAACCAAACTTGATATAAAAGAGCTGCACGTCAAGGGCCAGGACGTAGATTTGCGTTTAACAATGGGCGCCCAGCGTCGGTGGCTGAGTGGCAGTGGCCGCAACATTCCTAGTTTTGAAATATTCACTTCACCTGATTGGCGTGGCACCGAGGGCTGGATTAAGTTCAATCAGCCACTTTATTACTACGGACCAAAGGTAGAAGATATACGCCTGCGTTTTGAAAAAGGACGGGTTGTCGAGGCCAGTGCTGGCAAAAACCAGAAGCTGTTGCAAGAAATGTTAGCTACCGACAAAGGTGCGGCTCAAGTTGGCGAGTTCTCGCTAACTGATAAGCGGGTCAGTCGGATTAATAAGTTTATGGCCGAGACGTTGTTTGACGAAAACATGGGCGGCCCATTCGGCAACACGCACATCGCTGTTGGCAAGTCTTATGCCGACACCTTCGCCGGTAGCACCGTCGGTATGACCAAGAGTACTTTCAGAAAGCTGGGCTATAACGAATCGGCTATCCATGTAGATATGGTTTCTACTTCTGACAGGACGGTTACAGCTACTTTGGCTAACGGATCGAACCGCGTTATTTATAAAAACGGCCAGTTCACGCTTTAGCCATCTATTCGGTAGCTATATCGAGGCTAACGCCAGGTCTGGCCTCTGGTTCATCGATGGATGGGAAAAACTCGCGGATCGGCTCGCCTCCGTCAAAAGCAGCCTTGATAATCTGCGGTTTTTCGCTGTTGGCTGGCGGCTTGACGATAAAGGTCATAGTTACTGTGTAATCTCCGGGGTAAAGCGTCTCGTCAGCGTGCAAACGGACCTGCTCAAATGTCCGGTGGTGATTGATGCGGCTGACGTCAATGTCATGATCGCCCTTTTTGGTGTGGGCGTGGATCTCGGCGTGGGTAACTTTTAGATTTTTTTGATTAAAGACTAACCTCCGGCTGGGCGGCCCGGCCTTATGGCCAGTTACGCTGATTAGACCCTCGGCGTCGCTATCGCCCTTGGCAGCCAGCAATGTTAGCTTATAGCTAGTTGGCCTAAATAGCTTGGCTAGTGTTTGGTTGCTCTTCATGCTTCTTCATTGTAGCAACATAACATTTGCGCTGGTTAAGAGAGTTTAGTATAATGATCTTGAAGTATCCGGCCGAGAAAGGTCGGATTTTTTAATAGCAGAACCTTCACAACGCATTGGCCTGCTCCCTGGCTCAGCCAGGAACCCGCCAATGCTTTCGGCGAATCGCTGCGGCAGAAGCTCCGCTACTCCTTCTCTGTATTTCAATACAGTTCAGTCTGTTGCTCGCTTCTTTCTTGCGCTTCATCCGAATGTGAGATTCTGCTTATAAAACAATCTAAAATAAGGAGATACTATGGAAATGGATTTTAAACAACTGGCTCAAGCTATCAAGCTGATAGCCGAGGAAAAGAATTTGCCCGAAGAGCAAATTCAAGATGTCGTGCAGCAAGCCCTGGCGGCGGCATGGCGGCGAGACTATGGTGATCGCGAACAAGAAGTCCGCGTGGCTATGAACCTCAACACCGGTGAGGTAACTGCCTATGTCGCCAAAGAAGTCGTAGACGAGGTGCAAAACCCTCATGCCGAAATCACCCTAGGCGACGCTCAGGTTATTCGCAAGAACGCCAAAGTCGGCGAAACGGTAGAAATCGTCCAAAAAGTCGAAGACTTTGGACGGGTGGCTGCCCAGACTGCTAAGCAAGTTATCATGCAGCGCTTGCGTGAGGCCGAACGCGAAATCGTACTGGCCGAATACGAAGACAAAATCGGCACTTTAGTTAACGGCGTAGTTACTCGCGTAGAAGGCAGGGTAGTCCGCGTGGAACTCGGTCGAGCCCAGGGCTTGCTGCCGGGTAGCGAACAAATCCAGGGTGAGCGCTATTATCCCGGCCAACGGCTAAAGTTCTATCTAAAAGACGTCGAAAAGGGCTTTCGAGGGCCGCAGCTAATCGTTAGCCGAGGTTGCAAAGAATTTGTAGAGCATTTGTTTCGCGGTGAGGTGCCAGAAATGGAAAACAACGCCGTAGAAATCAAGCAGATCGCCCGCGAAGCCGGCGTCAGGAGCAAAATTGCTGTGTCTAGCAACGTCCAGGGGGTTGACCCGGTGGGGACGTTTGTGGGCGGGCACGGTACGCGCATTAATGCTGTGCGCGATGAGATTGGCAACCAAGAGATGATCGATATAGTTGTGTGGGATGAAGATCCAGCTACTTTTGTGGCAAACGCCATGAAACCAGCTAACGTTATCCGCGTCGAACTTGGCAAGGATGCCAAGGCCACAGTTGTGGTAGCTGAAGACCAACTGAGCATAGCCATTGGTCGAGCCGGTCAAAACGTCCGCTTGGCAGGTAAACTTACTGGTTACGAACTCGATATAGAGGCCGATAAGAAAACCGAAAAAGTCGAGGACACAGGTGATGAAGCAGCTACTGCAGACGAACCAACCCAGAAAATTGTTGGCAAGCCAGTTGTTCAAAAACTCAAGAAGAAGACTGAGCTAGAAAGTAGCCTGCTAGAAGCTATCGAAGAACACGGCGAATAGCCGCTCGTAATATTCAAAAAATGTGCGTTTCGCGCCGGGTCGCCTTCCGTCCGCAGGTCAGGCGGCTTGGGCTGCACTACGCTTAACCCACTTTTTGAAAATACTCGCTATTTTTTGATAATCTTGTTCGACTGCTGCTTGCTAGTCGCCAAAAGATAAAGACCTTTAACGAGTTGATAGCCTCCGATGATTATCGCAAGAGGCATAGCCCAATAAGCAAACGAATAGCTCGTCTGGCCGCTACTGTAGGCCTGTTCTTCGGCATGTTGCTGGGATAAGTGATAAGAGATTCCAGTAATAATCCCGCCTATTACTAACCAGGCTACACCGATGAATATTTGCTCAATGGCTTTTTGTCGCACGGCAGCGTTTATAATTTTGTAATTCATGGAATATTGTCTCTCGACCTCATTCCTCAAAACTCGTGATTCAAGATATTCTCTGCCTCGAATTTTTTCGGCCTCATCTATGAACATCAAGCTCTTTTCGCTACCTCCCTTTAAGAAATGAATATAAGCCATAATTTCGTAGAGTTTATACCGTAGTGCTCCAATCGCTTCGTCATCTTCGTATTGTTGAGCAACCTCATCGAGACTATCTTCCAATTTATTAACTTCGAACCTGTCGATTACTGGACGGTCTAATATTCTCTTGAGAGATTTATCGACTGCCAATATCTTCTTTTTATAATCAGACACCTCGTTCATACGAATAGAATAGTCTGCAAGATTAAGAAAAGCAAAATCGTAATTGGCACTCTTGACTTGAGAGTGCTAATTCGTGGTATCATAATTGGGTAGCGTTTTGACAGTGAATATCGTTACAGCAAACGTAATCATGAGGGTTAAAATTATAATATGATTCCAAATTCACCTGATTTTCAAGAATTTTTGAGCCACCTAACTAACAATGCCTTGCAAAGCTTGCGGCACGCTGATGCGATTGCTCGAGCTAGTGGTAGCGCCTACATTGGCACTGAGCATTTACTCCTGGGTGTGCTGGCTCAAGAAGGCTCAATGGCTTCTAAAATCCTAGAAAACTCCGGCATTACTCTAGATAGAGCTCGCTTGGCACTCAACCTGACGCCGAATACTTTGGTTATAAACATGGGCGGCAAAGGTTTGAGCGAAACAGCCAAGCTGACACTCAAAATGGCCTGGGAAATTGCCCAGGAGTTTGGCCAGGATTACTGCGGCACTGAACATGTCCTTTATAGCATTCTGAGCCAAAAGAACGCCCGGGCGACCACCTTGCTGCGAGATATGAGCGTCGATGTTGATAGGCTGGCGGTAGAAGTCGAACAATTTTTGAATCGCCAACAGTACGAGGGAGATGCCCAGCTTGGCAATGCGAGGCGCCGCGGCAAATCCTCTAAGCGCACGGCGCTAGAATTTTACGGCAGTGACCTGACCAAGTTAGCTCGCGAAGGCAAGCTGGATCCAGTTGTCGGCCGCGAAGCTCAAATCAAGCGAGTAATTACTATCCTAAATCGACGCACCAAAAACAACCCGGTGCTAATTGGCGAGCCCGGTGTTGGCAAGACGGCCATCGTAGAGGGTCTGGCCCAGCGAATAGTTAGCGAGGAAGTACCGGATAGCCTGCTGGATAAAAAAATTGTGACCCTAGACCTAGCTGGCATGATCGCTGGCACTAAGTACCGCGGCGAATTCGAGGAACGACTCAAAAAAGTCATTGCCGAGCTAGAACAGGACAAGGACACTGTTATTTTCATAGATGAGCTACATTTGATTGTTGGTGCTGGTTCCGCCGAGGGCAGTATGGACGCCGGAAATATCCTCAAGCCATCGTTGGCTCGCGGCCGGATCCAGCTGATTGGTGCCACGACGATAGATGAATATACTCGCTACGTCGAAAAAGACGCGGCCCTGGAGCGCCGCTTCCAGCCGGTGCCGGTTCCAGAGGCTAACCCGGTAGAAACTCTGGCCATCCTAAAGGGCTTGCGCAAGCACTACGAGCAGTTCCACAACGTCAAAGTTAGCGATGAAGTCCTGGCCGATACGGTGGCCTTTGCCCGGCGCTATGTGCAGGACCGTTACATGCCAGACAAGGCCATCGACCTACTGGACGAAACATCGGCCTACCTGCGCGTCAATAAGGGCAAAACACCACCTCAGCTACGGAGCTTGCAGAAAGAGCTAAAACTGATCAACTTGCGCATCGACGAAGCTGTAGATGCCGAAGATTACGAACGAGCCGCTCGGCAAAAACAAAAAGCCAGCGTCGTTACCCAAAAGGTCAAGCAACTAGAAGAGACTCACAAAACTGGCAGGGCTATAAACTTGACTAGTGACGATATAGCCGAAACCGTGGCTCGGATGACTGGCGTGCCAGTGACCAAAGTTATCAAAAGTGAGGCCAAGTATCTGACCAATCTCGAAAAGAACTTAGGCAAATACATAATTGGCCAGGATGAGGCAGTAGAAACCGTAGCGCGAGCCGTTCGGCGCAGCCGGTCTGGTATATCCAGCGAAAAGCGACCAATCGGATCATTCGTTTTTCTTGGTCCTACCGGCGTAGGCAAAACAGAACTCGGTCGAGTACTAGCCCGCGAATTTTTTGGTAGCGATGATGCCTTGGTTAAAATCGACATGAGCGAATTTGGCGAACACCACACCGTGGCTCGCTTAGTCGGCGCCCCAGCTGGCTATGTAGGCTACGACGACGGCGGTCAACTGACCGACAGAATTCGTCGCCAGCCATACAGCGTGGTGCTGTTTGATGAGATTGAAAAAGCCCATCCGGACGTTTTTAATATGCTGCTACAGATTCTGGAGGACGGCGTTTTGACCGATGCCAAAGGTCGCAAAATAGACTTCAGCAATACAATCGTGATTATGACCAGCAATATTGGTGCCGAAAAACTGCAAAAGGAGTCAGAGTTTGGCTTTAGCTCACTAAAAACTGGCGACTTCGATAATCTGGATGCCCTGCACGAGTCCAACAAGGACAAAGTTTCCGAAGATCTAAAGAAGTTAATGCGTCCGGAATTACTCAATCGCATCGACAAGGTAGTTGTCTTTAGGGCCTTGACCAAAAAGGATGTTCTGAAGATATTAGACCTACAGCTGGAAGACTTGCGCAGTCGATTGGTCAAGAAAGGCATAGGCTTAGAAGTCAGCAAAACTGCCAAAGAATATCTGCTAGAAAAGGGCTACGATTCGCATAATGGCGCCAGACCGATGCGCCGCCTGCTGCAAGAAACGCTAGAGGATGCCATTGCGGCTGGCTTGCTAGACGATAGCTATCACAAGGGCGATGTCGTAAATGTTAACGCCAAAAAAGCAGCCAAAGATCAGCAAATTGAACTGACTTACGCTTCGGCCACCGAATAAGCGCTGCTATACTTAAAGCCATAATGCGACGACTACGGAATTTAATACCGGCGCTGGGGCTGGTTATTTTATTGGCTCTGCCATTTGTAGTTTATGCCAAAGCTCAAGACATTACTGACTGGTGGCAACTGCGCGGCTACGCGCCACCGACGGCGGTTAGTAGTTTGGCTACCGAGGACACTATGACCTCTTACGCTAGGCACGTTTTTTATGTCAATCATCCACAGCTAACCTCTAGCGTCACCACATTTCGCCAAGAGTGCTCCGAAAACGAACAGACAATAGTCTTGGGTTGCTACCATCCCAATCAGCAGGGAATCGACATCTATGCGGTTCAGGATAGTCGGCTGCACGGCGTCCAAGAGGTTACGGCAGCTCACGAAATGTTGCACGCCGCCTACGACCGCCTAAGTAGCAAAGACAAAAACTATGTAGATGGCTTGCTGCAGAACTATTACAAAAACGACCTCCAGGATCAGCGCATCATCGATACGATAAACGCTTATAAAAAGACCGAGCCAGACCAGATAGTTAACGAGATGCACTCTATATTCGGCACCGAGATAGCTAACCTGCCGCCAGCCCTAGAGACTTACTATTCTAAATATTTTACTAATCGGACTACCATAGCGGCCTTTGCTAACAGTTACCAAGGCGCCTTTACTAGCTTGCAAAACCAGATCAACGCCGACGATCAGCAACTGTCTAGCCTCAAGCAGCAGATTCAGGGAGAGGAGCAATCGCTAACTAGCCAGCTCGCCCAGGTCAATTCTGACCGGGCCAAACTAGATGGCCAGAGATCCTCCGGACAAACTGATGCCTATAATAGCGGTGTTGCCAGCTTTAACGACGAGGTCGACTCATATAACAACTCGATCGGTAAGCTGCAATCGGACATTGATGGCTACAATTCCCTAGTGGCCGTACGTAACTCCATAGCCAGCGAGCTACGCGGCTTACAGAGCGAGTTAGACACTCGTTTGACCACCCAAGCTGCCCAGTAGTCTGATAAACTAACTTTATGGCTAAGAAAACTCTGGGAGTTCGCTATATTTGCAGTAATTGCGGCGCAGCTTATTCGACTTGGGTTGGCAAATGCGGCAACTGTGGCGAATGGAACACGTTAGAAGAGCAGGTTCAGGTAACCACTTCGACCGCTGGCGCTAGTGGTCAAAAACTTAAAATTCAATCTGTTGCGGCGGCGGCCAAGACTAAGATCGCCCGTTATAGCACCGACATAAAAGAGGTGGATGACGTTCTGGGTGGCGGCTTGGTGGCTGGCAGTGTTAACTTGCTGGCTGGCCAGCCCGGCATCGGCAAAAGCACCATTCTGCTGCAGATTGCTTATAACTTAGCGGCCAAAAACAAGGTTTTGTATATCAGCGGTGAAGAATCCGAGCAGCAGGTTGCCATGCGCGCCGAACGGCTGGGCACGAGTGCTCGTGGTTTGCAGTTGGCCGTCTCCACGGTAGCTAACGATATAGCTGCCACTATCGCCAGCGGTGAGTTCCAGGTAATTGTCGTTGATTCCATCCAGGCCATAGCTGTCAACGAGATCGCCAGCGCCGCCGGCAACGTCAGCCAAATCACTAATAGCACTCAACTACTTACGGCCGCCGCCAAGGCCTCTCATACGGCTCTGATCTTAGTTGGACACGTTACTAAAGAAGGTTCTATAGCTGGGCCAAAAGTTATGGAGCATATTGTGGATGTTGTCTTGCAGCTAGAGGGTGATCGCTACGGTGGCTTCAAGATTTTGCGAGCGGCCAAAAATCGTTATGGCTCAGTAGCCGAAGCTGGCATCTTTGAGATGACCGAGACTGGCTTAAAGCCAGTAGAAAACCCCTCTGCAGCACTGTTGGCCGAACGCCAGGCCAGCGATGGTTCGGTGGTGACGGCCACCATGGAGGGCAGCCGACCAATTTTGGTAGAGGTTCAGGGCCTAGTTAACCCAACAAGCTACGGCTATCCTAAGCGAACAGCCAGTGGCATAGACCTTAACCGGGTAAACCTGCTGATTGCCATGCTGGAACGCCGTACCAAGCTGAAGCTAGCGGACAGAGATATTTATATAAACATTGTCGGCGGTATTCGCCTGACCGAGCCAGCTGCCGATCTGGCGGTCTGTATGGCCATAGCCAGCGCTGCCAAAGGGATGCAGCTAAAAAAGAACGCCGTGGTCTTTGGCGAAGTCGGCCTAAGTGGTGAAGTCCGTCATGTTCCTTTCTTGGACAAGCGCTTAGCCGAAGCCAAAAAACTTGGTTTTGAGGCAGCCCTTGGCCCAAATATTCGAACCGGCAAAAAACCACCATTCCTGCTAAGCGTCAGTGACGTGCGCTCAGCTCTTAATGCCTATCTTTCTAAAGACTAGTTGCTTAATCCAGGTCAAGCGGTGGAGTTGGTGGATTTGTTGCCGTTGTTATCTTGGACATAGAACGTAGTAGTTGTTGGAATGATGGCCGAGCAAGTCATTGCCGAGGTGCTGTTGCAGGTTCCACCAGCCTTAGTGCCATCACTCTTGTAGACGGTGTAAGAAGCTGTGCCGCCAGACCAGCTGAAGTTCACGGTGGTGCTGGCACCGGCGCGGTTAGCGATGAAATTGGTTGGGCCGGCTGTTGGGGGAGTGGCGCTGACGCTAGCGCTGTCGCTGCCCTGGTAAAGAACGCTATCGGTCACGGTCGCTGTGATACTTAGGGTGCCGCTACTGGTGGGCGTGTAGGTGAACGAATACGGTCCACCACTGGCTGTTGGGATGCTGTCTACTTGGGTGCCGTTGACGCTAAAGGCGACTGTGCCGGGGAACTGCGGGTATTGGGCGTCATCTAGCGAGTGTGTGCCGGCGCTGATAGCTGCCGATATAGTACAGCTGGTGTTGCAGACATTTTGAGCACCGCTATTGGCATCGCTGACGGTCAAAGATATGGTCGGCTTGGCATCGCCACAATTATGGACATCGTCACTGGCAGACGACCCGCCACTGCTTACCGAACCGCTGCCGACGCTCTGGCTACCACCGTTGAAGATGTCGATATTCCAGCTGGCGGCGTTGCCGTTGCTGACGTTATCCTTGGCCAGGTCTGGCGTACAGCTAGTAGCGGTCTTGCCCGATACTTTATCTAGAGTCTGAGCGGTATTGCCCGAGCTTTTGCCAACATACCAGGAAGGGAACAAGTCGTTGCTGGGGCTTGGCTCGATATCGCCGTAGTGGATGTGATTGCGGACTACGAAAGCCGGCGCCGATTTAACATCAGCAGGCTGGGTCCAGTTGACCGGCTTTAGGTTGGCGTGAGCTGCCTCCATTAGGCCTCTGGTCATTGGTTCGGTCAGGGTTTCCATGGCCGCACCGTGCGCAGCGGAAAGGTCAACATTGCGCCTGTGGTTTCCAACCCAAGATACAACCGCGAACTGGGTCGACCAGCTAGTCATTAGGCCATCAAAGCCATTGTTTGTGGTACCAGTTTTGACGGCAAAGTCCCAACCATTATCGCGCTGAAATTTGTAGCCTCCCTGAGAAAGATTGGTGCAGGTCGTAGCTGTACAGCTACCTGGCAAGTAACTAGCGTTTGGATCGCTAGCCATATTATCGACTATGTAGGCGGCATCTTGCTTGACAGCTTGCGTGCCTTTGGGCTGCTTCCATTGGTAGATGGTTTTGTTGGCAGCATCGTTGATCTTAAGAATATAAGTGTGTGGGATGGCGCTGCCCAGACGGCCGAGAGTCGCCAGTCCGTTAACGTGATCGTCTAGGTGCAAAAATGCACCGTCACCGATAGCTGAGGCGGCGTAGCACTGGGTCGTGTGTTCAAGAGCTTCGTCTGAGTAACAATTGTAGCTACTCTGTTTCGTACTTTCGTTATAGCTGTTATCCATCATGGCCGAAGCCGTAGAGATTACTTTGTTGATTGAATTTACATGACCGGTGCTGGTGTCGTTTGGTACAGCCTCTAGCATGGACTTCACAGCCGGCACGTTGCGCGAGCCACCCATGGCATAACGCAGCGTCAATGGCCCGGGATAAATAAAGTCATAGTCCTCCAGGCAGTTGCCGCCATTTTTAGGCAAAGCCTTATTCGTGCAAGGATAGCCCGGTAATGCACCCTGCGTGTCATAAAGGACCGATCCGGCGCCGACGTTATTATTGTTATTAATGAGTGTCGTATAGTCGTAAGGTTTAAAGCTTGATCCTGGCGGGATTAAAATACCCGATGCGTAGTTATTTTGACCGTAATCAGGGTTAGAAAAATCGGTACCGCCGACCAGCGCTTCTACTTGACCGGTGGGTACGTTTTCTAGCACTGTAGCTTCTTCATCAGCAGCGCCGCCTGTTAAGCGCTGGACGTTAGGCAGGTTCGAGGCCACCAATTGTTCGGCTTTGCCCTGCAAGGTAGTATCTAGAGTAGTTATGACTTTCCAGCCGCCAATCTTGGCTGACCCGTTGCCGTTACTGGGCACGAACTGGGTATCCAGTTGATTTTTGGCTGTTAGCACGAAGTAAGGAGCTTGTATGCCGGCGTATTTGGTCTGCTGCGGCTGAACTTGGGCTAGGACATCAACTTTCTTGGCGGCATCGGCTTGAGCCTTAGTAATCATGTGTTGGGCGGTCATTTGGTCTAGAACATAATCCATGCGGTTAATAAGAGCCTGTTTGTCAAAATTAGCCGTATCGTACGGCGAATAGAAGGCTGGAGACTGCGGGATTGAAGCCAAAAAGGCTGACTGGGCCAGGGTTAAATCTTTAGCACTTTCATGAAAGTAATCACTGGCACCAGCCTGGACCCCGTAGTCTACGCCGCCATAAGGCGCGGCGTTCAAGTAACCGGTTAGGATCTGGTCCTTGGTATAGGTGCGTTCTAGCTCTACAGCCAGGATTAGCTCTTTTATTTTTAGGGCGATATTACGGTTCTGGTTAAAATCTTGCGTCAGCTTGACTAGTTGCTGCGTGATTGTTGAACCGCCCTGTCTGGCGCCCCCGTGCACGGCATCTACCACTACCGCCCTAGCAATACCTTTAATATCAAAGCCGCGTTCGTTATAAAAATTGTGGTCTTCAACGGCAACCGTTGCTTGTTTGACGTATGGCGAAATATTCTGACTGGTCACCGGCACTCTTTTAACAGCGTTGTAGTCCTGCCAAAGCAAAGTTTGGCCGGTACGGTCGTAATAGCTGATGCTGCCACCCAGATTATCACCCGAAATATCAGTAATATGGGGCAAGTCTTTGCGGAAGTAGGCAAAAACGCCCAGAGTTACGACAAATAGTACCAAAATGGCAATACCGATAACCTTGAGGCCCATAATGGCACCATCACGGCTCCACCAATATTCTTTTAGGTGCTTGGGTTCCAGGTGCCAGAGCATCCGTTTAACTCGAGATTTGGGCAGGCCGCGCATACGTTCGACTTTGCGGCGCGATTTGGATTCCCGCAGGCTGCCCCAACGCTCGCCCAAAGACTTATTAACTCTCAGTTCACGGCCACTACGGGTAGTGATCGGCTTGGGCTTGTTTGGACGCTTGGCCATTAAATTTTTATATCTCCCCTTTGCTAGAATTATTATACCAAAACGTTAGCACTAACCAGCAGCAAATAATCGCGGAATATTGCGTTATACTTATAACAAGCAATTATGGAAAACAAACCAAAAGCTAAGCCCGTAAGTTTGAGCCAGGATTTGAGTGATCGCGGTCTCATAAAAGACAAAACCTTTGCCGATGACGCCTGGCTAGACAAGCCACAGAAGTTTTACCTTGGCATAGACGCCAGTGATGCTAGTTTGACGATAGGCAACTTGGCCGTTTTGATGTTGGCTCGCCGCTTCGTTGAGGCTGGCTGGGAGGCAATCCTATTGGCCGGCGGAGCCACTAGCTTGGTGGGCGACCCCGGTGGCAAAGAAGAAGAACGGCAGCTAAAAGATCCGGGCGAAATTTCGAAAAATGTTGAATCGATCAAAAAACAGATAGAGAATTTGTTCGGTGGCCAGCCTCACGATATGGTTAACAACCTGGATTGGCTGGGCGGCGTTAAATATCTGGATTTTCTGCGCGAGGTTGGCAAGCATTATTCTATGACCGAACTCATGCAGCGCGACTTTGTTGATACTCGCATGGGCGAATCCGGCACTGGCATTAGCTACGCCGAGTTCAGCTATAGCTTGCTACAGGGCTATGATTACTGGTGGCTGTTCAAGAATAAAGGCGTGGTCTTGCAAATCGGCGCCTCCGACCAGTGGGGCAATATGCTATCTGGCGTGCCGCTGATTCGCAAAAAAGAAGCTGCCGAAGTCCAAGCTATGAGCATGCCGCTGGTGATTGATAAATCAACCGGCCGTAAATTTGGCAAAAGCGAGTCCGGGGCTATCTGGCTGGATCCGGCCAGAACCAGCCCAACCCAGTTTTATCAATTCTGGATTAACGCCGATGATGACGTCGTGGCCGATTATCTAAAGATCTACACCATGCTACCTCTTGAAAGAATCCAAGAGGTTATGGCCTACCAGGTGTCCAGTCCAGAAGAACGCAAAGCCCAAAATCTGCTGGCCAAAGAGGTCACCGAGCTTGTCCATGGTAAAGATCTCGCCCACACGGCAACCGTAGTTACAGATGTATTAACCGGCAAAACATCCGTTGGCGAAGTTAGCGAAGGCGTTATCGCCGAGGTCCGCAAAGAGTTACCGTCAGAAAAGCTAAAAGCTGGCACGCCCATTGTTGATGCACTCGTCGCTACTGGCTTGGCTACCTCTAAATCCGAGGCCCGCCGATTAGTCGCTGGCGGCGCAGTATATATAAACGATGCGGGCACAACTCAAGAAAAACTAGAAGCTGACGATTTCAAAAACGGTCGCTTACTGATTCGCCGCGGCAAAGCCTTTAAAGACTCCGCGCTAATAGAAACTAAATAAGGGGATAAATGGCAGACAAAAAACAAATCAAAAAGGCCGATCAATACGACGACCCAGGCTATAACTACCAAGACTATTGGCAAGGGCGAGATTACGAACACGCCGCCGAACAGATGGCTATCAACCGCCTGCTGCGTGGCCGTCACTTTGCCAAAGCCGTCGATGTTGGCGGTGGCTATGGCCGTCTCAGCAAGTTCCTGACCAAGTTTGCCGATCATGTCACCCTGGCCGAGCCCAGTCAGCAGCAGCTAGACATCGCCGCTGTCTATCTCAAAGATGCGCCCAATGTCGATCGCAAGCTCCTGCAGGCCGCTGATCTAAAGCTGCCGACCAAATCTGTAGATTTAGTGCTGGTTGTCCGTGTTCTGCACCACCTGCCTGATCCATCAGCCGAATTTGCCGAGATCGCCCGGGTTTTAAAGCCTGGCGGCACCTTTTTACTAGAGTTTGCCAACGACGCCCATTTTTTGAACCGCATTCGTTATGGGCTGCATGGCAAGCGCGTGCCCAAGAAGCCGGTTGATATCCGATCGGCAGAGAATAAAACATCTGGCGAGATCGCCTTTGTTAACCATCACCCCAAAACACTTATCAAAAAGCTGCAAGCTGCCGGTTTTGAGGTAGAAGCCACTCTGAGCGGCTCTAACTTGCGATCTCCTGCTCTCAAGCGTGTCTTCGGCAAAAAGCCGTTGCTGGCTGTAGAAGCCGTCATGCAACCACTTCTAGCACCGTTTTACTTTGGCCCATCCGTCTGGCTTCGCCTAAAAAAGAAATGAAGATCCAGCACATCGTTGTTGGTGGAATTCTGAAAGTTGACGGCAAGGTTCTAATGATTCGGCGACTAATGTCGGATACGTCCAGTCAAGGCTATTGGGAGTTTCCCAAAGGCCGCGTTGAGTGGGGGGAAGATCTAGAAACTGCCTTAAAGCGCGAGTTCGTAGAAGAAACTAATCTTCGAGTGGAACCAGTAGCTATTAATGGAACGATTAGCAATTCCTATAATCGTGACGGTAATCAAATTCATCTGACGGCAATAGAATACCTAGTAACTCTTGCTCCTGGTGAAGACATTACGGATATAAAGTTGACTGAACACGATGCATACAAATGGGTCGATAGCTCAAATATTGACGAAGTCCAGCCTATTTATGACTCGATGAAACAAAACCTACTAGCTGCGCTAGACTAGAAGTAGTGGAACTTGATTCGCCAATTACAGAGCTAAAGGGTGTGGGCGACGAACTAGCTAAAAAGCTGGCTATTTTAGGCATTCACTCAATCAGTGATCTGATCGAATATTATCCGCGCCGCTACGAAGATTACTCACAAGTTATCAAAATCCGAGACTTGCGGCCTGGCGCCGTCACGCTGGAAGCCACTATCAGTCAGGCCACCGGCCGCTATGTGCGCCGCGGTATGCACATCACTCAAGCCATGGCCACGGATGATACGGCCAGTGTGCGGCTGGTGTGGTTCAACCAATCCTACCGAGCGGCCTCTATAAAGCAGGGTCAAAAGTACTATATATCCGGCGAATACCAGCTCAGCCGCAATCGTTTTAGCATTATGAACCCCTCTGTCGAGCTGGTTAGTGACTTCCCGGTCAATACGGCTCGCATAATCCCGGTTTACCGCGAGACAAAAGGCCTTAAATCCAACCAAATTCGCAAACTGGTCCGAGAGGCTGTGATCCAGGCCCGAGAGCTGCCAGAACACTTGCCAGCCTGGATCCTCAAAGATCAAAAGCTCACCAACTTTACGCGCGCCGTGACCGAAATGCACTTTCCTTCAGGAGTTAAGGCGTTAGATATCGCCAAAAAACGCTTGGGATTCGAAGAAGTCTTTCGGCTGACGCTGGCCGCCCTACTCAATAAGCAAGAATTCTCTCATGAAAAGGGCCTGCCGATTCCGTTTAATGAAAAGCTGGCTCGCGATTTTGTCGGCAAGCTGCCGTTTAAGCTCACCAGCGCCCAGCGCAGGGTAGTCTGGGCCATCTACCAAGACATGGAGCGCTCACGGCCGGCCAATCGCCTGGTAGAGGGCGATGTCGGCAGTGGCAAAACGGTAGTAGCCGCTATGGCCGCCCTGATGGCCATGGAGCAGGGTTTTCAAGTAGCCTTTATGGCGCCCACAGAGATTCTGGCTCGCCAGCATGCCGAAACCTTGCATAACTTGCTCAGCAGTGTTGGCTACGGAGCTCAGGTGGGCTTGTTAACGGGCAGCCTAAAGCCAGCCGCCAAAAAACTCATGCACGCCAAGATCGCTAGCGGCGAAGTCCGACTGATAATCGGCACCCATGCCTTGATTAGTGAAAAAGTCGATATGCACAAACTTGGCCTGATAATCATAGACGAGCAGCATCGCTTTGGTGTTGCCCAGCGCAAGAAACTCCAGGCTAAAGCAGGTCATATGCCGCACGTACTGCACCTAACGGCCACCCCCATTCCGCGCAGCCTGGCGCTAACCTTATATGGCGAGCTAGACGTTTCGGTACTAGACGAGCTACCGCCGGGCCGGATGCCAATTGCTACCGCCATAGTCTCGCCCAACGCCAAAAAGACACTGTACGAAAAAATCGATAAGGAGTTGGATGCTGGCCGCCAAATGTTTGTGGTCTGCCCGCTGATAACTGATTCAGAGCTCACCAAAGGCCTATCGGCCGAAGAAACCTATAAACGCTTGAGCGAATACGACTTCAAGCATCGGCGGGTTGGTTTGCTACATGGCCGGATGAAGCCAGCCGATAAGGAGCGCGTGATGCAAGACTTTGTAAACGGCAAGTACGATATCTTAGTCAGCACCACTGTTATAGAGGTGGGTGTTGATGTGCCCAACGCCGGTGTAATGCTAATAATGGGCGCCGAACGTTTTGGCTTGGCTCAAATCCACCAGCTGCGCGGTCGAGTCGGGCGGGCGGGTCATCAGAGCTACTGCTATCTGATGCTGAGTGATTCACGGGCTCCCAGCCAGCGCCTGCGAGCGCTAGAGACGATAAGCGACGGCTTTAAGCTAGCCGAGCTGGATCTGGAGCTGCGCGGCCCAGGCGCCATCTACGGTACTCTGCAGCACGGTGCTCTAGATCTGAGGGTGGCCAAATTAACAGATGTAAAACTAATTGCAGCCGCCCGTTCAGCGGCTCAAGCCTTTATAGACAAAAAAGAAAAGCTCGCCAAGTACCCTCACCTAAACGCCAAGGTAAGCGCTTTGCGAGCTATCACTAACCTGAACTAAACATTGACATTCTATACTGTTTATGTTAGGATCTGAACACTCAATCTAAGAGGTTGGGTGGAACTTTTACAGTTTGAAGCTATATATCCAGGCTGCCTTTTTGGTGTTTAACGTTTAGACATTAGTAAGGCAGCCTGGGAAACCTAAGTACCAGGCGCTTACCGAAAGGAGCCCGTGATGTCAGAGTCGCGCGCTACTGGCTGGCCCTCGGATGCACCGACGGCCGCCCAGCTCAAGGAGTTCTTCGCACAGATCGAATCTGGGCGGACCACTAAGGGGCGGCTACAAGCGTTCCTAAGGCAGCCGGCCGACGATCCACCCCAACTCTTACGGCATTTCGACATCCACGAGTTGGGACTCGGTATTAGGGCGTACAACTGCCTAAAGCGGTTTGGCATCGAGACAATCGGTGAGCTCGTCGACAAGAGCGAAGCCGACCTCAAGGAAATCCCGAACCTTGGGCGCAAGCCCATCGAGGAGATCAAGGAGGCGTTGGCCGTGCACGGTCTCGCCCTCAAGGGCGACGAACCGCCGGCCGACGAAGAGTTGAGCGACGCAAAGGCAGCGCTGATCGATCTGTTCACCCTCGTCGGTTTCGTCAATCGCAGGCTCGACTTGCCAAACGAGATCGCGGAGGTTCACAGGTTGATTGACCGGGCGGAAGAACACATCCAGATTCTCCCGGTCGATGGTGTTGCTCTGGCCTCAGATCGCAAGATGACGCTTGAGGGCAGGCTGACAGAACTCAAAGTCGAGCAAGATCAACTCCCTGCAAAGATTGCAGAGTGGAGCGAATCGCTCGCTCGAAAGCTCGACATCGAGATCTAGCTCAGGGCTTCAAGCAGTACGGGGAGGTGCGCGCCTAGCGCGTGCCTCCCTTTTTCATATCTCTAAGAGTTATAATTTAAGTATGAGGATTATTGCAGGCACGCTAAAGGGTAGGGAGTTCAAAAGTCCGAGTGGCAGCCGCACGCACCCCATGAGCGACAAAGCTCGCGGGGCTTTATTTAACACTCTCGGCGATATAGAGGGCCTAAGCTTTCTGGATGCTTTCGCTGGTAGCGGCGCGCTGGCCTTTGAGGCCATTAGCCGGGGCGCTAAAAGCGCTGTGGCTATAGACAAAGACCGGGCAGCGCATGGTGCTCTTGATAAAAATGTTCAAGATCTGCATCTATCTAAGCAAGTCGATGCCGTACGGGCCAACGCTGGCGGCTGGAGCATCCACAATATGGAGAAAAAGTTCGACGTAGTGTTGCTAGATCCACCTTACGACCAACTGCAGCCAGAAGTTATCAAAACTTTGGTCAAACGTCACATACAGCCCGGTGGCCTAGCTGTTTTGTCTTGGCCGGGCAAAGAGCCTGTGCCCGAATTTGACCAAACAGAGGTTGCTACCAACAAGCTCTACGGCGACATTCAGCTTGTCTTCTATAGGAAAGAGAGTTAAATAATCTTTATGAGCGAGCTATGGAGGAACCCCGATCAACCACTGCGACCCTGGGCTAAGCGCTTGGGCGAATGGTCATTGCGTTTCTGGCCTATTCCAGATCAGACTGTGCCGGAAGTAATGCCTTCGAACGTCGATGAATTCTTGATGCTTACGGCTGGTATGGATCTGCCCAACCACCAGCATCTTGACCCGTTTTTTCAAGACGCGCCGCCAGGGGTAGAGGCCAAATTCACATAAAGATGACTAAGCCTTACGCCATCGTCTTTGCAGGAGTGCCGGGTAGTTCCAAGACTATTGTCGCCCATTACCTATCTGCCAAGTTTCATCTGCCGATCTTCAGTAGCGATGTGCTGCGCTATGAGGTCAAAGAGGATATGTACCTCGAGAATTTGAGCATTAAAGACGATTTGATGTTCGACAATATCAATAACATCCCTGGGGCCATAGATGAGTTCGAAAAGCGGATGACCAAGCGCCGCCTAGAGTTACTGGCAACTGGCCAGCCTGTTATATTCGACGGCAGCGTCGACCGTCGCTGGGCAGAGACTAAAAAACAGCTTCAAGATAATGACTACACTTGGTTCATGATAGATATGGAGCTTTCGCGGTCCTTTTTAGAGGAGTTATTCGCCAAAACTGGCCGCCAGCACTTTCTACCTCAGCTAGACAGTTACTTTAGGCACCACCGGGAATTTTTAGATAAATATGCTCACGACATCAGCCTCAAAATCACCGATCAAATATTCAAAGATCGCAACCAAGTTGCCGCCGAAGCCCTAGAAAAATACATAGATTCCCTGTAAAATACATCTGTTCTAGGTTGCTAATTGCAGCTGGACAGTTTCGCAAAATCGTGCGTAGCAGAGTTTTGTGAAATTGATGAGGAGGGACGACTTGAAGCTGAAGATAAGTTTGATAAATCGAACTTACGAAAGCTGGTCGTCGACCCGACGACGGGGATGTGGTGAAATTGGTATACACGCTAGTTTTAGGAACTAGTGCCGAAAGGCGTGAAGGTTCAAGTCCTTTCATCCCCACCACCAAGGAGATTAAACCAATGCCAGAACCTGCAGAGAAACAAGTTCAGCCTGAAAAGAAGCAACCACCACCTGAGTATATTAAAGAGGTTGTTGACAAGACGTTCGGAAAACGGACAGAGTCCCCTCAAGCATACATAATCATTGTCGTTTCTTACGCAGACGATTTGTTGACAAAGTTGATCAAAAAAAACCTTGTAGTGCCTAATAATTCCGATGAGTTATTTGATGACAGTCAACCTCTGTTTAATTTTGGACCTAAGATCGAAATGGCCTATCGTTTAGGATTAATCTCACCTGAACTCCTTTGGACCCTACACAAGCTAAGAAAGCTAAGGGATAGATGCGCTCACTCTCAAGAAAAAATTGCGTTTTCTGACGGTGCCATCAGGGATCTCATATCGGAGATTCACTCCAGGTTTAGCAAAAAGCATCATAAAGCAACTACAACTGAAGAAAAATTTTATGATATTACTAGCTCTGTGTTGATCATTCTGTGGAAAAAATTTACCGAAACAGCAACCGTTAAATCCGCTGCGTCCAAAGAATGGTTGTTTAGTTAAGCTAGTTTCTTGAGTTGTTGATATCGCAGGGCTGGGGCGGCTGAATACAGCGCACCGAGGATAAAGGCGGCCAGGCTGCCGACTATTGGCACTAGGCCAACTAGGCCGATCAGCGCCATCACACCTATGACTCCCCAAACCGAGCCGCGATTTATATTACTCAGTGCGGCGCTGCCATCCATGGCCTCCATAATGCTGCATTTTATATCCAGCATGACGTACGGCGCAAACAGGTAACGTCGTAGCATGATCAATCCCGGAATAACCAAGATATAAAAGATAGGTGATACGGCCAGTGCTAGAAGTACCCCGCCACCCACCAGCAAACCAACGATGGCATACAAACCGAACATGCGTGGGCCAAAGGCTCTGGCTATGCCCCACAACTCGGCTAAATCTAGTCTTTTATGCCCTACGGCATCTAGCTGGGCGCGTTGGAGCATTATCTGGATCAATGTGCCAAAGGCTATCGCTAAAACAAACCACAGGATAGAAAAGCCTACGAAGGCTTGAAAATAGGCTGTAGGAAAGGCCGACAAGCTATAGTTAGCGTCCGAAAATCGGAACCAATAGTGGCCGCCGCTGGCTGGTATCCAGCTCCAGCTGTGCAGCCAGAAGAATAGAGGCAGTACATACAAGGGCCCAAAGGTACTTATGTGATTCAGTATTAAATCACGGCTTGGCCTGAATAGATCAAAAGCGCTGGGCAAGTAGAGCGGCGAGCTGCGCCTAGGGCGCTGTCTGGCAGTCATTCACCCATTATACTATTGTGGTTAAGATTACAAACTATATAATTAGGGCTTAGAGATATATGAGCTTAAATACCCAACCATACAAAGGCGCCCGCGACTTTTACCCCGAAGATAAACGCATCCAAAAGTACATGTTTGGCAAGATTCGCGAGGTGGTAGAGAGTTTCGGCTATCAGGAATACGACGCGCCAATCCTGGAGTCATTTGAATTGTACGCCGCCAAATCCGGCGACGAACTAGTTAACGAACAGCTTTATAGTTTCGAGGACAAAGGTGGCCGCAAGATGGCCATCCGGCCGGAAATGACCCCGTCTGTTAGCCGAATGGTAGCTGGCCGCCGGCAAGAACTGGCCTACCCACTGCGCTGGTACAGCATCCCTAACCTATGGCGCTACGAACGCCCGCAAAAGGGCCGCTTGCGCGAGCACTGGCAGCTCAACGTCGACCTGTTTGGTATAGAAGGCGTAGAAGCTGATCACGAAGTAATTCTGGTTGCTGACCGCATCCTGAAGTCCCTGGGCGCCAAGCCGGAATATTATCGAATCAACATCAATAGTCGGGCAGCTATGGTTGCTGCCATGAAAGATTTTGGACTAGAAGAAGCCGAGCTAAAGCGCGCCTATCAACTGGTAGATAAGATGCCTAAATTGAGCGAAGAAGATTTTAAGCAAGTTCTAGTTGAAGCTTTGGGGGCAGAAAAATCTGCGAAGTTGCTAGACTACTTACAAAACGGCCCACCACCTGAAAACATCAAAAAACTCCTTAAATTACTCAAAGAATCCGGAGTAACTAATGCTATATACGATCGTAGCGTAGTGCGCGGGCTAGATTATTACACAGACATTGTGTTTGAGGTTTTTGCCACTCATCCAGACTTGGCACGGGCTATGTATGGTGGTGGTCGCTACGACGGATTGGTCCAACTTTTTGGGGTTGATCCGTTGCCAGTAGCTGGCTTCGGAATGGGTGACGTGATGGTACTAGAATTTTTGAAGACTCACGATCTATTGCCGACATTGGGGGTAGAGACTGACGCTGTGGCAATACTGATCGGCGATGTCTACGAGGCTGCCCAAAAGTTCCTCGACGACTTGCGCTCCAAAGGTGTGAAGGTAGCCGTAGATAGTAGCGGGCGTAAACTCGACGCCCAGATCAAAAGTGCTGTAAAATCCGGCACTCGCTACGCCATATTCATCGGTGAGGAAGAGCTAAAGACCGGTAACTACAAGCTTCGCGATCTAGAAAAAGGCGAGGAACTAAGCCTGCCGCTGGACCAAATCGTCAGCAAACTCTCCGTCCGCCACTAGCCAAACTCCTATATGCAAAAATTTACCATATGGTCAGATTTTGTATTTTGTAGGGGTTGGGGCTATAATAACTCCTTATGCCCAGTAGTGAGCTTTCTGTCGTGTTCTGCTATGTGTACGTGCTTTATTCCCCGGTCAGTGACAGCTTCTACATAGGTTATACGCCCGATCTCAAGAAGCGCTTCGCAGAACACAATAAGGGCTTAAATTTTTCAACTAAGTTTGCACGCCCTTGGCAGCTGATATACTACGAGGCGCACACTAACGAAGGTGATGCCACGCGGCGCGAGAAATATCTAAAGACAAGCGCTGGGCATCAAGCGGTGCGTAAAATGCTAAAAGAAGAACTATTTACGATGAAAAATTTAAGTTAACAGAAAGTCTACTACTAGGTATGCAAGTCACAAGAACAGATCAATCGCCCACCAAAGTCACGCTGGCCATAGAGGCCAGCACAGCCGATTTAGCACCCATAAAAAAGCACGTGCTGAGTCATTTTATAGATCAAGTCAAAGTTCCGGGCTTTCGAGAGGGCAGGGCCCCGCTGAATATGGTAGAAAAGCACATTAGCCCAGAGCGGCTAAATAGCGAGTTTCTCGAACATGCTATCAACGAATTTTTCCAGCAAGCCGTCCGGGCCGAAAAGCTCCGGCCAGTTGGTCAGCCGGATGTTCAGTTGAAAAAGTTTGTGCCCTATACAACCTTGGGGTTCGAAGCAACTCTAGAGGTAATTGGGGCTGTGAAAGTAGCCAATTACAAAGCTATCAAATTAGCCAAGCCGCAGGTCAGCGTATCGGCCGCCGATGTGAACAGCGTGCTCAAATCGCTTCAAGAACGGGCCGCCGAACGCCAAGAGGTCAAGCGAGCCGCCAAAGACGGCGACGAGGTGGTTATAGACTTTGCTGGCAAGGATCAAGCTGATGAGCCAGTAGCCGGTGCCGAGGGCAAAGATTACCCGCTGATTCTAGGTAGCAAGTCCTTTATCCCCGGTTTTGAAGAGAATGTTATAGGCCTCAAAGCTGGCGAATCTAAGGATTTTTTGATTACTTTTCCTAAAGATTACGGGGTGGCGGCACTGCAGAGCAAAAAAGTCACCTTTGCTCTTACTGCCAAAAAAGTTAGCGAGCTGGTAGAACCCAAGCTGGATGACGCCTTTGCCGCCAAAGCTGGTCCGTTCAAGGCTCTGGCCGAGCTAAAGGCCGATATCAAAAAGCAAGCTCTTAGCGAAAAGCAGTACCAGGCCGATCAGCAGTATCAAAACGAACTCATAAAAAAGGTGGCTGATAAATCCAGCGTAGATGTTCCAGCTGGCTTAATCGAAGAACAAGTCGAATTCATGGAGCAAGAAGAAAAGCGCAACTTAACCTACCGTGGCCAGACCTGGACCGAACACCTCAAAAGCGAAGGCATCACCCAAGAACAGCACCGCGAGCGCCAGCGCCCAGACGCCGAGGCCCGCGTTAAGGCCGGCCTGGTCCTAAGTGAAATATCCGAACTAGAGGGTCTAGACGTGACACCAGAAGAAGTTGATATTCGTATCCAGATTCTCAAAGCCCAATACCAAGATCCGGCCATGCAGGCCGAGCTGGATAAACCAGAAAACCGTCGCGACGTAGCGGCCCGCATGCTGACCGAAAAAACCATCCAAAAACTTGTAGAATATAGTTCAAAGTAGTTAACTAATCACCATGAAACCACAGCTCCCACCTAAACTCATAGGCGAAGATTTGGTGCTCGATCTAGTTCCAACGCGAGAAGATGACATTTTCCTGGTTAGGAGCCATCTAGGGTTTGTGCTAGGCGAAGTCCTGCGCCTGCACCAAATAAAGGAGGGCGATGCCACTAGAATCGAGGGAGGTGATTTATCTGGGCTTGAGGAGTACGTTGATATCCATACTAATGAAAATGGTGACCGTGCTATTTTTGCCAAGGCGGATCTGATTTCTAGATTTTCAGGACAGACGATTGTCCAGGGTGTGTTGGAAGTAAGAGAGGTGGCAACGCAGCCCGTAGTGCCAGACCATTGTAGGGGCTATTGAGTTAGCACTCTTGACTCGTGAGTGCCAATTTCATAAAATAGGTGCATATGGATAAACCAACTTCTCAAATATTAATACCAACAGTTATCGAACAAGAGGGTCGCATGGAGCGGGCTTATGACATTTATAGTCGCTTGCTCAAAGACCGCATCATATTTTTGGGCGATGAGGTCAATCAACACACGGCCAACCTCATAGTGGCTCAGATGTTGTTTTTGGAGAACCAAGATTCCAATAAAGACATTATCTTTTATATCAACAGCCCCGGCGGTAGCGTTAGTGACGGGCTCGGCATCTATGACACGATGCAGTTTGTTAAGTGCGATATCCAAACCGTGGGAATCGGCTTGCAGGCTAGCATGGGGGCGTTCCTGCTCAGCAGCGGCACCAAGGGCAAGCGCTTCATGCTGCCTAACAGCCGAGCCATGATTCACCAGGTTAGCAGCGGTACTCGTGGTCGGGTAACGGATATGGAGATCGACCTCAAGGAGTCAATCAGGCTGAAACAACTGCTCAATGAGATTCTAGCCAAAAATACTGGGCAGAAGCTTGCCAAAATTGCTGAGGATGTCGAACGCGACTACTGGATGACCGCCGATGAGGCCAAAAAATACGGCTTGGTCGATAAAATTATTGATAGCCGTAAAGTGGCTGATTCTATCGCCAAGCAAGCCTAAAACTTTTTTCACAAAATCTATTGACTCGCTAACAGTCTTGAGGCATACTCATATGCAAGAAGTAGTGTACTTTGGTGCTTGCTGTGTTTATAACTTTATCGCACTCGCCGAACGTAGTGGGCTTCGCTAAGACTAAAAGCGAACTAAATAAATAATCTTAAATAAGGGAGCATTGCTGTTGATGGCAAAAAATTTAGGGCAAATTGGCAAGCGCACGTACTTTACAAAATCAGATGACATTCTCGATCCGCCTAATCTGGTAGATCACCAAAACAAATCATTCCAATGGTTTGTAGAAGAAGGTCTAGGCGAACTATTGGCCGAGATTAGTCCAATAGATGACTACACTGGCACTAAACTAAGTATTCAGTTCAAGGGATACCGTTTTGAGGATCCCAAACTAACAGAGGCGGAAGCTCGCGAAAACAACGTTAGCTTTGATGCACCGCTAAAAGCTACGATCGAACTCACCAACAAAGTTACCGGTGAGGTAAAAGAACAAGAAATATATTTGGGCGATTACCCCTGGATGACCAGCCGGGGTACGTTTGTTATTAACGGTGCTGAGCGCGTAGTTGTTAGCCAGTTGATCCGCAGCTCTGGCGTATTTTTCACTGGTGATCCACACGGTGGCAAAAACTTGTATGGTGCCAAGGTTATACCTGTCCGCGGTGCTTGGCTAGAATTTGAAACAGCCGCTGCCGGAGCTCTGTACGTCAAGATTGATCGCAAGCGCAAGCTGGCCGTCACCACTCTATTGAAAGCTCTTGGCATGGACGAGACGAAAATGAAGGAAGCTTTTAAGCACGTCGACACTGGCGAGCATAACTATATAGATACGACCCTGGCGAAAGATCCAACCAAGACTAACAACGAGGCCTTGATCGAGGTTTACCGTCGTCTGCGCCCTGGCGATTTGGCCACTGTAGACAACGCCCGTTCACTGCTCGAAAACATGTTCTACAACTTCAAGCGTTTTGATTTTGGACGAGTTGGCCGTTACAAGATCAACAAGCGTCTAGATATCGACATCCCTAACATCGCCGAAAACCGAGTTATGCGCATTGACGACCTAGTGGCTATCATCGCCGAGTTGATTCGCTTGAACAATACTCAAGATCCAGCCGACGAAATTGACTCCCTGGCTAACCGCCGTGTCAAATTGGTGGGCGAACTTGTGCAGCGTCAATTCCGAATTGGTTTGTTGCGCATGGAGCGCAACGCCAAAGACCGTATGAGTATGAGTGAAATTGAGACGGTTACGCCGGCTCAGCTAATCAACGCCCGACCGGTTGTAGCTGCCGTGCGCGAATTCTTTGCCAGCTCGCAGCTATCCCAGTTCATGGATCAGATCAACCCACTTTCCGAACTTGCCCACAAGCGCCGCCTAAGTTCGATGGGCCCAGGTGGCCTGAGTCGTGAGCGCGCCGGCTTTGAGGTCCGTGACGCCCACGCCACTCACTATGGCCGTATTTGCCCAGTAGAAACCCCCGAAGGCGCCAACATCGGTTTGGTGCTCAACCTAGCCGGTTTTGCTCGAATTAACGAATACGGTTTTGTAGAAACACCGTATCGCAAAGTTATTAATGCTGTCAGCGCCAAAGAAGCCGCTGGTCACATCGCCCGCATTGATCTAGAGGACGAAAAAGGCAAAGTCATAGTCAAAGCTGGCTCCACCATCACTGAAGCAGCTGCAAAGAAACTAGCGGTTGTCAAATCTATCGCCACTTGGCCTGTCCGAGCTAAAGTTACCGATAAAATCGTCTACCTAGACGCTGCCGAGGAAGAACACGCCGTAATCGCTGGCGCCGGCAACGAGATTGACGCCAATGGTTATTTTGTTAGCGAACGCTTGGGCGCCCGCAACCGCTTGCAACCCGGAGAAGTCGATTCTAACGACATCACCCACATGGACTCCGGACGCAGCCAAACCATCGGTAGTAGCGCCGGTCTGATCCCATTCATCGAGAAGAACTATGTGCTGCGGTCGCTGATGGGCTCTAACCAGCAGCGCCAGGCCGTTCCTCTAATTCAACCTAAAAGCCCAATTGTTGGCACCGGCATGGAGGCCGTCGTGGCCCGTAACACCGGTCAGCTAATCTTGGCCGAAGAAGACGGCATAGTTACCAAAGCTAGCGCCGATGAAGTAGTAGTTAAGTATAAGAGCGGTGCAACCGGCAAATACGAGCCGATTCACTTTGCCCGTAGTAATGAAGGTAGCTCTATCAATCAAGTAGTGGTTGTCAGTAGTGGCGATAAGGTCAAAGCTGGCACGGCACTAATCGAAGGCATGAGCATAGAAGATGGGGAATTGGCCCTGGGCAAAGATTTGCTAACTGCATTTATGCCATGGGGCGGCTATAACTTTGAAGACGCTATAATTTTGAGTCGCCGCCTAGTAGAAGACGACACTCTGACCTCTATCCACATCGTTGACTACATGACCGAAGTTCGTGAGACCAAACTAGGTCCGGAAATCGTCACTCGTGATATTCCAAACGTGTCCGAAGAATCGCTTCGCCACCTAGACGAAGACGGCATTGTCCGCATTGGTGCCGAGGTTCACCCCGGCGACATCCTAGTTGGTAAAATCACCCCCAAGGGCGAACAAGAACTTTCTAGCGAAGAGCGCCTATTGCGCGCCATCTTCGGCGAAAAAGCCAAAGAAGTTCGCGATACCTCTCAGCGCATGAGCACTGGGCGCCACGGCAAAGTCGTTGGCGTCAAAGTCTTTTCTCGGGCCAACGGCCACGAGCTAAAGGCTGGCGTTATCATGCAGATTCAAGTTTTTGTAGCCCAAATGCGCAAAATTAGCGTTGGTGACAAACTCGGTGGCCGTCACGGTAACAAGGGTGTTATTGCCCGCATCTTGCCAGTCGAGGACATGCCATTCAACGAAGACGGCACGCCAATAGACATAGTCCTGAACCCACTCGGCGTTCCTAGCCGCATGAACATTGGCCAGTTGTTTGAAACTCACCTTGGCATGGCGGCTCGAGCCCTGGGTATGAAGGTAGCTACACCGGCTTTCAACGGAGTACCAATCGATAAAATTCAAGAATTACTAAAAGAAGCTGGCTTGCCAGCTGATGGCAAACAGCAACTCTATGATGGCCGCACGGGCGAAGCCTTCAGCGAACGTACTACTGTCGGTAGCATGTACATCATCAAGCTTAACCACATGGTTAACGACAAAATCCACGCCCGTTCGACTGGACCATACACTATGGTTACCCAGCAGCCACTCGGTGGTAAGGCCCAAAACGGTGGCCAACGCTTTGGTGAGATGGAAGTCTGGGCCCTCGAAGCTTACGGCGCCGCTAACATCCTGCAAGAAATGCTGACCATCAAGTCCGACGATGTTTACGGCCGAGCCAAGGCTTACGAATCGATCATCAAGGGCACCCAAATTCAGGGTCCAAAAGTACCAGAAAGCTTCAATGTCTTGGTCAAGGAACTCCAAGGCCTAGGCCTTAAGGTTGACCTTCTGACCGAAGGCAAAGTTGTCGATGCCGAAGAAATTCTGGCCCGCAACATCAAAGATGAGGCCAAAGATTCGCGACCTACTCAAACCGCGCCAACTACCGTTCAGGATGCCACCATTACCGAAGAAGCCGTTGAGCACGAAATGATGCTCATGGAGGACGAGGTTGGCGATGCCGCCTCACAGCCCGAAGAAGTAGATATAATCGAAGCAGAAGTGGAGACCAAATAATGCGCCAATACACTACCCGAACCGATATTGCCGACTTTGACGCCGTCCGATTGGCGATTGCCAGTCCAGACGACATCATGGAATGGAGCTATGGCGAGGTCACCAAGCCAGAAACTATCAACTATCGAACCCAAAAACCGGAGCGCGACGGCTTGTTCTGCGAACGTATCTTTGGACCGGTCAAAGATATAAACCCACACGACGCCAAATACAAAGGCGTGCGCAGTCGCGAGGCCGCCGTCGACAAAAACGGCGAACTAGTCACCCGATCAATCGTCCGCCGCGAACGCATGGGTCACATCCAACTGGCCTGCCCAGTTGCCCACATTTGGTTCTTACGCGGCACACCGAGCGCCATCGGTCTGTTGCTGGGCATGACTGTCAAAAACTTGGAGCGAGTGGCTTATTTTGCCAGCTACGTAATCAAGGATATTGATATTGCCAAACGCGACCAAATCAAAGCTGATCGCGAAGCTGAGTTTAAAGCTGGTGAAGCGGCTATCACCGCTCGTTACGAGGCCGAAGCCGCCAAAGACGGTGCCGATGTCCGTGCCCTGGCCGAGGCTCGCACCAAAGAGCTTGAAGCTCTAGCAACAGAGGCCGATGCCTTCAAAAATCAAATCGACAGCCTAGACAAGCTACGCTTGCTGAGCGAAACTGATTACCGCAACCTGCCTGACAATCTGCAAAGTTTAATCACTGTTGGTATGGGCGGCTCGACTCTAAAAGACTTACTAGAAGAGGTTGATCTAGAAAAACTCATCGCCGAACTATCCACTGAGGCCGAACAAGCCAAAGGCCAGCGTATGAAGAAAATTATGAAGCGTCTGCGCTTGATCGAGAGCATGCAGCGCGCTGGCATTAAGCCATCTAGCCTTTGCGTAACTGTTTTACCGGTTATTCCTCCAGACCTACGCCCGATGGTCCAGTTAACTGGTGGGCGTTTTGCCACTAGCGACTTAAACGACCTTTACCGCCGAGTTATCAACCGTAACAATCGTCTCAAAAAACTCATGGAACTGAACGCTCCAGAGGTTATTCGCCGCAACGAGCAACGCATGCTTCAAGAGGCCGTTGACGCCTTGATCGACAACAACAGCACCCGCTCTGGTCGGGCTGTAGCCGCCACTGGCCAGCGCCGCCGCCTGAAGAGTTTGAGTGACATGCTCAAAGGCAAACAGGGCCGCTTCCGCCAGAACTTGCTCGGCAAGCGCGTCGACTATTCTGGTCGCTCGGTAATTGTCGCTGGTCCAGAACTCAAAATGTACCAATGTGGTCTGCCTAAAACGATGGCTCTCGAGCTATTCAAACCATTTGTTATCGGTCGCTTAATTGACCAAGAGCTGGCCCACAACATCCGTAGCGCCACCCGCATGATCGAAATGAATGAGGGAGCAGTTTGGGATGCTCTGGACGAGGTTATCGAAGGCAAATATGTCCTGCTCAACCGTGCGCCCAGTCTTCACCGTTTGAGCATTCAGGCTTTCCAGCCAGTACTAATCGAAGGTAAGGCTATTCAGCTGCACCCACTGGTTTGTAAAGGCTTCAACGCTGACTTCGACGGCGACCAAATGGCCGTCCACCTGCCGCTATCCGATGCTGCCCAGGCCGAAGCCCGCGATGTCCTAGCCGCTAACCACAACTTGCTTAAGCCTGCCGATGGTTCGCCCATCTTGCACGTTGAACAAGATATCGTGCTTGGCTGCTATTACTTAACATACGAGCGCCCAGGTACCGAAAACGCCGAGCCGCTACCATACTCTAGTCTAGAAGAGGTCATCATGGCCCTAGATCTTGGCGTAATCAAGCTTCAAACGCGCGTGCTAGTGCCATTCCGCGGTGTTCAGCGCAATACCACAGCCGGTCGAGTCTTGTTTAACGAGATTTTCCCAGAGGATTTCGCATTCCAGGACCAAGTCATGACCAACAAGCGCCTCAACGCCGTAATGACGGCTACCTACCAAAAGTATGGTCAAGAAGTCACCGCCGAAATCGCTGACGAACTCAAAGACATTGGCTTCCGCTACGCTACCAGCTCCGGCTTGTCCATTGGCATGGATGATTTCTCCGATCTTAAGGGCCTGGCCGAGATTGTTACTGCCGGCGAGGCCAAAGCCGCTGGAGTCTCCGAACAATATGCCGCTGGCTTCATTACTGACGAAGAACGTTACCGCCTAACCATCGATACTTGGACTGGTGTAGACGAACAAGTTCAAAAAGCCTTAGCCGCCCAGTTTGCCACTGAGGACAACACAATGTCTATCGCCGTGGCATCTGGCGCTCGTGGTAACTTGAGCCAGATGAAGGACTCCGTTGGCATGCTAGGCATCCGATCTGATGCCACTGGCCGCCCAATGGAGCTACCAGTTCGGTCCAACTATAAATATGGTCTTGATCCGCTAGAATACTTCACTGCCACCCGTGGTACCCGCAAATCCTTGATCGACATCGCCCTGCGTACAGCTGACTCTGGTTACCTGACACGCCGTTTGGTTGATGTTGCCCAAGATGTCTTTACTCTCAACGAAGATGTCGAGGATCCCGGCCTGGCCATGTACCGCGCCGATGCCGAGCTAATTGGTGTCGATTACTCTATGCGCTTGTCTGGCCGTTTTGCTGCCGAAAAGGTCAAGAAGTACGTCAAAGCTGGCGAATTAATCACCCCAGAGGCCGCTAAAGCCATCCATGACGACGAATCAATTGATTGCGTTCGGATTATGAGTGTTCTATCTTGCACCAGCGCCCGCGGCGTTAGCCGCAAGTCTTACGGCGTTGATCTAGCCACTGGCTTGCTGGTTGCGCCAGACTATCCAATCGGCGTTATCGCCGCCCAGTCCATCGGCGAACCCGGCACCCAGCTGAGTCTTGACTCTAAGCACCGTGCTGGAGCCGTCACAGCTCGTGACGACGTAACCCAAGGTCTGACCCGTGTTGAGGAACTTCTAGAAGTCCGCACACCAAAAGGGCAAGCTTACCTGACCGACATTTCCGGCGTAGTCAATGCCTGGGAGGAGGGCGATCACTACATACTCCAAGTAACCGCCAAAGAGCAAAAAGTTCTTAAGCTACCTCTCAACGGCCGAACTGCCAAGATCAACGATGGCGACGAAGTTGCCATTGGCGATATCCTAGCCGCCGGCGAGAAGAACAGCGATCCGCTAATTGCCGCTATGGCTGGTAAGGCAAAAGTAACGGAAACCACTATTACGCTTAGCCCAACCGCCAAGAGCGTTGTCCGCTACGAAATCCCCGGCTTTAAGCAGCTGCTAGTCGTCGATGGCGAGCAAGTAGTAGCCGGTCAGCGTCTGACTAATGGTTCTATCAACCTGCATGAATCGATGCGCCTGCAAGGTGTCGAAGCCACCCAGCGCTACATCATGAGTCAGATCTTGCACATCTTTGCCAGCCAGGGTCAGAACATCGCTGACAAGCACCTAGAGGTAATTGTCCGCCAAATGTTCAGCCGGGTTCAGGTAGAAGATTCTGGCGATAGCGAGTTCATCACCGGCGACGTAGTTAGCCGCTTGGTAGTAGAAAACACCAACGAAACTCTGACGGCCGCCAACAAGGACACTGTTAAATACAACCAGCTACTGCTTGGCATCACTAAAGCCTCACTATCTACCGATTCGTTCCTGTCGGCTGCATCATTCCAAGATACCACCCGTGTTCTGATTGCTGCTGCCACCAGCGGCAAAGTAGACCACCTGTACGGGCTAAAAGAAAACGTTATCTTGGGTCGCAAGATCCCAGTCGGCACCGGCGCCCGCAAAACGCAAGACCAAGAAGCATTGGAGCAAGAGGCTGTTGCCACAGAGGTGGATAGGTGATAGAATCAAGCCAAAGGCCGCGTCGGAACTCCGCCGCGGCTAATGTTCAGACCAAGTTCGCTACGGAAATTCTAAAGGAGAGTTTTTAGTGCCCACAATCAACCAACTGGTTCGAAAACCGCGCAAAAGCGCCGCCAGCAAGACTAAAAGTCCGGCTCTGCTTAGAATTACCAATAATCTAAAAACCCGCAGCTACGAAAAGCCTAGCCCCTTTAAGCGCGGCGTCTGCGTGCGCGTTACTACCAAGACTCCCAAGAAGCCTAACTCCGCCTTGCGCAAAGTCGCCCGCGTGCGCCTAACCAACGGTCACGAAGTCTGGGCCTACATCGGCGGTGAGGGGCACAACCTGCAAGAGCACGCTGTTGTGCTAGTTCGCGGTGGCCGAGTCCCCGACTTGCCTGGTGTACGCTACCACATCGTTCGCGGCAGCCTAGATCTCCAAGGCGTCCAAAACCGCAAACAGGGCCGTAGCAAATACGGCGCCAAGAAAGAGAGCAAATAAGGCCAATGTCTGAGCTTTTCCAAACAGATGATAGTGGCACCGAGGCCCGCGCCCGCCGGGATTTCCTAGAAGGCTTAGTGGAAGACGGTGTTGAGACAGAGACTCTCATGAATGTCAGATCTGCTGAAGCGGACGAGCCTGCCGAACCTACGGTTAGCGCGGGAGAAGATTATGCCGCGTAAGACCACCAAAGCCCTGGTTCGCCCAGCACCTCCAGATCGTTTATATAACAGCACAGCGGTTTCTAAACTGATCAACCGCGTCATGCGTGATGGCAAAAAGCAGCTAGCCGAACGCCTGGTCTATAACGGCATGCAAAAGGCGGCAGACAAGCTCAAAGTTCAAAACCCAATAGAGGTTTTTGACCAAGCTATGAACAACATCAAACCGCACATGGAAACTCGATCGCGCCGTGTTGGTGGCGCTAACTATCAGATCCCGTTTGAGGTTCATGGCCAACGCCAACAGCACCTAACCGTTATGTGGTTTGTGGCTGCGGCTCGTGCCCGAAGCGGCATGAGCATGGAAGACCGCATTGCTCTCGAACTTATCGATGCCTACAACAACACCGGCGCTTCGGTTAAAAAGCGCGAAGATGTCCACCGGATGGCCGAGGCCAACCGCGCCTTCGCCCACTTCGCGAGGACTTAATATGGAGTTAGTGAATAGGTGCTCCAATTGTACTGACGAGGTTAGGGTCGAGTGCGAACGAACACAGAAGATAGGCGTAGTTTCAGAGGTGTGGGAAATTAAGCACATCGAAGAGAACATCTTGCCAGAAGACTCGCAGGCGGCACTTGATAGATCCGCGAGAATGATTCCAGGATATAGAGAAGACACTCTCAAAAAGCTAAATGCCATTGGGTGTGAATTAAGTATGAGCCAATTAGCAGAAAATATGATGGTCTTAAGAGGATAGGATGGCAGATAAAAAATACAATCTAATCAGGGCCTTCGCCCACTTCGCGAGGATCTAATGGCGCTCAACACCTGCGAAGCCTGTGTAGATGGTACCCAAGCTGAATGCCGCAGCGCGTTTGCTAAGGGTGTAGTCATGGAAAACTTGCGGACTCAGAGCTATCTGGAGCAGCTTGAAGGATCGCAAGATGTAGACGAGTTGCTTGTAGGAAGCAGCCTGGAGTCTAGAGCCACCGCTCAGGTAGTACATGCAAGACTCGGCGAAATAGGCTGCCTCTTGACACAGGAGGAAGTAGCGGAAAACATTGCGTTTTTTAGGGAAGAAATAAGGAAACGACAAGATGGCAGCTAAAAAATACAATTTGATAAACATGGCGGCCACCACTTTGCGGGGAGCTAGCTAGATATGGAAAGGTGCCCAACTACGGGACAAGAATGCCCCACACTGACTTCTCTGGTAACATTCGAAGAGGCGATATTGCTGAGCGAAGGGGTAGAGACTACTCCCGAGCGGCGGCAAGCTATCCAAGAAAAGATGGCTAAACTGGTAAGGCTAGGCCAAAAGGAATGTGATACTGAAACGTGCGGCGTAATATCTCTAGGTGCCACGCTGGCAATAGCGACACATGCGTCTAGAACGGCAAAGACAAACCAAGAGTAAGGAATAGAGGAAGAAATGGCAGATAAAAAATATAACCTAGAACAAGTCCGCAACATCGGCATTATTGCCCATATTGACGCCGGTAAAACCACCGTCACCGAGGGTATTCTTTATCGTACCGGCTTAAAGCACAAAATCGGCGCCGTGCACGAGGGCGAGACCACTACCGACTGGATGGCCCAAGAAAAGGAACGCGGTATAACCATTACCGCCGCCGCTGTGACTTGTTACTGGAAAGACCACAAGGTTAATATCATCGATACCCCTGGCCACATCGACTTTACTGTTGAGGTGGAGCGGTCTTTGCGCGTTCTAGACGGCGCTGTAACCGTGTTTGACGGCAAAATGGGCGTAGAGAGTCAATCCGAAACTGTTTGGCGTCAGGCCGACAAATATAACGTGCCGCGCATTTGCTTTATTAACAAAATCAACCAAACCGGCGGTGATTTTTACAAGTCGCTGGATTCTATCCATACCCGACTCAACAAACGGGCCCTACCAATCCACCTACCGATTGGGTTTGAACAATCAGTCAATGGCATTATCGACTTGGTAAATATGAAGGCCTACACCTACAAAGACTTTACCGACCACGAGCTGGTAGAGGGCGAAATCCCAGCCGACATGGTTGATAAAGCCAAACGCTACCGTAGCCTATTGGTGGAGAACGCCGTCGCCGAAGACGAAACTATACTAGAAAAATACTTCGAAGTTGGCGAGGAAGGCTTGTCTGAGCTCGAAATCAAGAGTGCTATTCGCTCTGCTGTATTAACCGGCAAGTTCTTTGCCGTTAGCGGTGGTGATGGTCGCGGTGTAGTTGTCGAAAAACTGCTAGACGCTGTCAATGATTACCTGCCTACGCCACTCGACCGTGGTAGCACCTGGGGCACAAACCCCAAGACTGGCGACGAAATTGAGCGCAAACCATCCGAGGGCGAGCCTTTTGCCGGTCTGGCCTTCAAAATTGCCACCGACCCGTTTGTTGGCAAGTTGGCGTTTTTCCGAGTTTATTCGGGCAAAGTTATAGCTGGCAGCTACATATTGAACAGCTCTACGGGTGAAAAGGAGCGCGTCGGCCGAATAGTCCGAATGCAAGCCGACAAGCGCGAGGATGTAACAGAGGTAGAAGCCGGTGATATCGCCGCCATTGTGGGCCTAAAGGGCACTACTACCGGCAATACATTGTGCGACCCCACTCACCCGATCGTGCTAGAGAGTATTACCTTCCCAGAACCCCCAGTATCTATCGCTATCGAGCCCAAAACCAAGGCCGACCAAGAAAAGATGAGCCTAGCCCTCCAGCGCTTGGCCGAAGAAGATCCAACCTTCCGCATTAAGGTTGATCACGAAACCGGTCAAACTATCATCTCTGGTATGGGTGAACTACACCTAGAAATAATTGTCGATCGCATGAAGCGTGAGTTCACTGTTGAGGCCAACATTGGTGAACCACAAGTGGCCTACCGCGAAACTATCCGTAAAGACGGTGTCGAACAAGAAGGCAAATTCATCCGTCAGTCCGGTGGCCGTGGTCAGTATGGTCATGTCTGGATTCGTTTGAGCCAGAACGAGGCCGGCAAAGGCTACGAATTCATCAACAGCATCAAAGGTGGTTCAGTGCCCAGCGAATATATCCCAGCTGTCAAAGCCGGCATAGAGGAAGCCATGAGTAACGGTGTTATCGCCGGCTATCCTGTGGTGGATGTTAAGGCAGAGCTGTACGACGGTAGCTATCACGATGTCGACTCATCCGAAATGGCCTTTAAGATCGCCGGCAGCATGGCCCTTCAGGATGGCGTTCGCAAAGCTAACCCAGTTTTGCTGGAGCCGATCATGAAAGTTGTAGTCGTAACTCCCGAAGAGTTCATGGGCGATGTTATTGGCGATCTAAACTCCAAGCGTGGCCGCATAGAGAGCATGGAAGACTTGCAGAGTGGCATCAAACAGATCACTGCCTTTGTACCTCTGGGCGAAATGTTTGGCTATACTACTACTCTGCGTAGCAGCACTCAGGGACGAGCCAGTTCATCCATGGAACTCGACCACTACGCTGACGTACCAAACCACGTGGCCCAAGAAATCATTGCCAAATCCGGCAAATAGAGCTACCAGCTACATCACCTTCTATCGCTATATCCCGTTGCTAAGACTATACTTAACCCAAAGCTAGGAGTGCGGAGTTTAATGAAGCGCATCAAGGGGTCTGTCAGGCGAATTGTCTTCGTTAGTACTTATCCACCCCAGCGCTGCGGCATAGCAACATTCAGTCAAGATCTATTGCAAAGCCTGCGCACTTTACTGCCAAAGATGGAGTTTGAGGTATGTGCCGTTAACCGGCGGGGCATCACCATTGACGCTTATCCGGCAGAGGTTACAGTTCAGATTGATCAGGACAAGCATGCGACTTATTTGCGCGCGGCTAACTACATCAACAAACGAGCCGACGAAACGCTGGTTATCGTTCAGCACGAGTACGGGATTTACGGCGGTGAGGCAGGCAATTACCTCGTAGATTTTATGAAGGCCCTAGAGTGTCCGGTTGTAACGACATTCCACACGGTCTTAGACAGTCCTAACCAGCTTATGCGCAAAACCACCAGTGACATAATTTGTGCAAGTTCGAAGCTAATTGTCCTGACTGATAACTCGCGCAAGATAATAACATCGCTATACCCAACCTCCGTCAATAAAATTTCTCAGATTGGCCACGGCATTCATCCGACTATCTTCCATGCGCTGTCAGATGCCAAACTGCCGCTCAGACTATCCAAGCACACCGTTTTGCTTACCTTCGGCCTGCTGGGTCGGAACAAAGGAATAAGAAATGTTATAGAAGCTTTGCCAGCCATAGTCTCCGAATTTCCGGATGTTATCTATTTGGTTGTTGGCGGAACCCACCCCAGCGTGCTATTAGAAGAGGGTGAATCATATCGACTGGAGTTAATTGAGCTTGCGAAAGAACTTAAAGTCCGGTCTCATGTTAAGTTCATAGATAGCTATTTACCTGTTGAGAAAATTCTAACGTATCTCCAGGCGGCAGATATATATATTGCGCCATCATTAGATCCCAAGCAGGCGGTGAGTGGCACGCTTTCTTATGCACTCGGAGCAGGTTGCGCGATCGTCGCCTCTGACTTCTCGCAGTCTAGGGAACTAATTCAGAAAAATGTCGGTCGGCTTGTGCCAATCGGTGATTCAGCGGCAATTAGTGCTGCGGTCATCGAAGTCTTGCGTAACCCTAAACTGCTAAATGATATGCGGCGTTCGGCTTATGAATCGACGCGCCCTATGCTGTGGTCAAATGTAGCTGATAGCCATATTGCGTTGATAGAAAGCCTCCCCGCGAATATAAATCACGTACTGGATTATTGGCCAAAGTTCAGTTTGAACCATCTCGAGGCGATGACGAATAAAATCGGTTTGTTGCAGTTTGCCCGTGGCGACAAGCCTTTTCTTAGTTCGGGCTACACACTAGACGACAATAGCCGGGCCCTCCAGCTAGTTGGCGCGGCAGCTCTGGCTCATCCAGAAATCTTGGACACTTGCAATAAGTTGGCTGAAAAGTATCTGGGCGTCATGGCCCGTTGTCTAGAACAAACGCCAATCGCCAACTATTTGTCCGGCATAACGGGTGCTGTAACTAAACAAAACAGTTTTGAAGATCTGCGCGACAGTTTTAGCAGGGCTCATTATGCGCTGCAAACCACGGCCTCTGGCCCGCTGGAGCTAGCCAAGAAGGCTAAGGCCTTGATGGGTAAGTTGCCGATCGAGCCTGACGGGGAAAATCTTCGCCCGATTGCTTTTTATCTGCTTGGCGCTTGCATCGCTCTAGAAGCTGGAGACCCAAAGGCAAAAGTTATGGTTAATAAATTATCAAGACTGCTGGTTAAGGCATATCGCCAAAACTCCTCTGCTGGCTGGAATTGGTTCGAGCCCAAGATGACCTATGCCAACGGCCAGCTTTGCGCTAGCTTACTGAGATCCGCTAAACTAACTGGTTCGACAACTTATCGTAGCGTAGGCCTAGATAGCTTGGACTTTTTGTGCCGCGTTGGGTTTATGGGTGAAGTATATGCTCCAATCGGGCAGAATGGCTGGTTCCCGCGCGGCCACCACAGAGCACTATTCGACCAGCAGCCCGAGGATGTAGGCGCTATAATACAAGCGTTAATGGCAGCTTACGAACTAACCGGTGACAAAGCTTACGTGCAAAGGATCGAAAAGGCCTTTAGCTGGTTCTTGGGTAACAATTTGTTGGGTCGTCGGATGTACGATGATGCTAGCGGTGGCTGCCATGATGGCTTAAGACCTCTTGGTCCTAACAAAAACGAGGGAGCCGAATCGACAATTTCGTATTTGCAGGCCCGGCTGTCTCTCGAGGTGTTGTCTTGACTAGCGGCTAAAGATTGTCGGCAAGTCGATAGTAGCCGTGCATATAACGGTGTCGCCAGCTCCGTAATAAATCCGCACTACATTATTCGCTTCCAGCACGGCGCCGCAGCAAAAGATTGCGGTAGGCAGCTTTTTTTGTAGGTGGAGTTCGTGCAAATCTTTAAGCTTTATATTCTTTAGGGTTTTAAATCCGCCCTCAATCACATCTATAAAACCAACCACTTCATGAATGCCTTCCGGCTCCATGAGCGGTTCTGTGCATCGCCAAATAAGCTTTTGAGGATCATGTTCGTCTAGCAGGGCCGCGCCCAAGCGATAAGTTCGGTTAGAGGCCAGACTATCTATGCCGTGGTATAAAACCAACCAACCACGGTCGGTAAGGATTGGTGGGGGCCCCATCTCCACGTAAGCTTCATCAAAAAAGCCGGCACGCTTGCTTATCAGCGGAGTTGTTTGGGGTTGCCAGTCCGATAAATTATCGGAAGTAGCCGGCCAAATATGGCTATCTCCGAATAACATATGATATTTGCCGTTGATTTGTTTGGGTATTATTGCCGCAGCCTTGGACCAGTCCGCCTCAAACTCCGGCTTTATATTGTGATGCCAATCCGGAAAAAGCAAATGCCTACGCTCCCAGGCATGCAGACTCTGGCTGGAGGCAATGGCTGCCCGGGCGGTTTTGCCGTCAAAGGCTGTGTAGGTCAGCCAGTAAGTGTCGTCAATCTTGATAATCCTAGGGTCTTCACAGCCATCTTTTTCCCATGGATATAGCGGCGCCATAACCGGCTCTGCCTCAACCCTAAAGTGCGTGCCATCGGTGCTGTGAGCCAGGCCGATTCTAGAAATCCAATCCCCGCCGATCCCCCTAAATAGCATGTGATAACCAGCTGAATCTTTAATGATCGTTGGGTTATAAACCTTTATAGAGCGCCAAACGAATCCGGGATCGGCCACGATAATTGGGTTCTGAGTTGAGCGACTAAGCATCACTTGCAGTGTACATGAACTACCAATTTTGGGCACGCCTGCACTATTTACTGTTGCCAAATCTCGCAAATAATTCAACACTAAGGCTATGCCCAAAAAATCACGCGCTGAGCGATTTGTAGAGATACAAAAAGATAAAAAAGTTGTAGCCACTGAGCTTTCAGCCCTGGTACTGTTTGGTGCTTTTCGCGCCAAGTTATGGCAAGAGCCTTCTTTGATCACGAAAGTAAAACCATTAGTGGTACTTAAATACGGCGCCAAAACAGCCGGTTGGTTGAATGTGAATGGCGCAAAAACTGGGAAGCTGGATGACATGCTGGCTGACCCAGAGCAAGACCCCAGAAATCTTCAAGAACTCCTGCGTTTAAGGGAGCGTTTGACCGCTCTAGGCGGCGTGGCCAGCGAAGCGGTATCACAGATTCGCGATTATAAAATAGGCGAGACCCCTTGGTGGCGACGCACAAAAGGGACAGCTATTGGCGGTCGGGCTTTTATGGCCAAGACGACCACTCCGGAAGGCGAAGATGTAGAAGTTGACTACGTCGAGGTTGATTTGGCGGTTCATTTTGGGACTGACCAAGAAGTCGACCGCTTGCAGCGGGTAGTTTCAGAATTAAATTCCCCACCGACAGACCCTTTACAAACTGCTTAGCTTTATCTATAATACGGAGGTATATCGCACAGGTGGTTATTGCTAGCTGTGCAAAAATAACTAAGTTTTAATAGGAGTCCCCTGAAATGGCAGAGAATTTTGATCGAAGCAAGCCGCACGTAAACGTAGGTACAATGGGCCACGTTGACCACGGTAAAACAACCCTAACCGCAGCTATCACTGCTGTATTGGCCAAGAAACTTCCAAGCTCAGTCAACAAAAAAGTTGAGTATGCTCAGATTGATAACGCCCCAGAAGAGCGCGCTCGTGGTATTACCATCGCTACTTCCCACCAAGAGTACGAATCAGAGAAGCGCCACTACGCTCACGTTGACATGCCCGGCCACGCCGACTACGTCAAAAACATGATCACTGGTGCTGCTCAGATCGACGGCGCCATCCTAGTTGTCTCCGCTGCCGACGGTCCTATGCCCCAAACTCGCGAGCACGTTCTGTTGGCTCGCCAAGTTGGCGTACCCAAGATCCTCGTATTCCTAAACAAAATGGACCTCGCTGACCCCGAACTAGTCGAACTAGTCGAGGAAGATGTCCGTGATCTGTTGGCCAAGTACGAATTTGACCGCGAAGCTCCAATCATCAAGGGCTCTGCTACCAAAGCTCTAGAAGGCTCAGCCCCTGACGAAGATGCCATTATGGAACTCGTCAAGGCTATGGACGACTACATCCCAGAACCTAAGCGCGATCTAGACAAGCCCTTCCTGATGCCAGTCGAAGACGTCTTTAGCATCAAGGGCCGTGGCACAGTTGCCACCGGTCGTATCGAAACTGGCGTCATCAAAATCAACGAAGAAGTCGAAATCGTCGGCATCCGACCAACCAAGAAGACAGTTGTGACTGGTATTGAAGCTTTCAAAAAGAGCCTAGATCAGGGTCAAGCTGGCGATAACGCCGGTGTTCTGCTGCGCGGTATCGAACGCGACGACATCGAGCGCGGCCAAGTGCTAGCCAAGCCAGGCAGCATTACTCCGCACACCGAATTCGACAGCGAAGTCTACATCCTTACTAAGGAAGAAGGCGGCCGTCACACTCCATTTTTCAAAGGCTACAAGCCACAGTTTTACTTCCGCACTACCGATGTAACTGGTGAAGTTGAGCTGCCAGCTGACAAAGAAATGGTCATGCCTGGCGATACTGTAACCTTCAAGGTTAAACTACTCGCTCCAATCGCTATGGATCAAGGTTTGCGCTTCGCTATTCGCGAAGGAGGCAAGACCGTTGGCGCTGGCGTTGTAACCAAAGTCACCAAATAGAACATGGCTTTCGAACTTCCTTACGAATCCGACACATCCGTTATAGACCCGGCTGAGGTGAGCGGCGCACAGGCTCTGAAAGTAGCGGAAGGACTAAAGATAGGAGTGTTTAAGAACACTATTGCCGAACTGCCTAATGGCATCAGGGAACCTGTGATCCCGAGCAGTGCCGATAACTTGAAAGCACTAGCTCTAGCCGATTTTGCTATCCAGATGATCGTGTACCCCGCCCGCTACGACACAACCGAACTGGAGGACTCTATAAATGGCCGAAACTAAAGAACCAGAAATCAAGCAGCGCATCCGCATTCGTCTGAAGGCCTATGATCATAAGGTTATTGACCAATCTGCTAAACAGATCGTAGATACCGCTCTGCGCACCGGTGCCAAGATCGCTGGCCCTATTCCGCTACCGACTCGCCGCAGCACCTTTACTGTGGTCAAAAGCCCACATGTCTACAAAAAAGGCCGCGAACAGTTCGAAATGCGTGTTCATAAGCGCCTGATCGACATATCGGATCCCACCCCGAAGACAATAGATTCATTGATGAACCTATCCCTGCCAGCCGGCTGCGACGCCGAAATCAAAATGTAGCTCCCTGCTGGGAACAATCAAATCCTTGTAAAATTCGCAACAGATTGACAGGGGTGTGCTACTCATGTTAATCTGTATCAGTAAAGCTTACTTTTAAGAACTTGGCGCTTTAGCAAGTCTACGTCCGTAACAGGGGTAGAAACTGCAAAGACCAAGCGTTTTTAAAGTTTGGGCCCGTGATGAAAGCGGGTTGTTTTACGGCAAACTAATTCACAAGGAACCACAACGCGTGAAGGCTCTCGTAACCCGAAAAGTAGGCATGACTAGCGTGATCAACGATGATGGCGCGGTTATTGCTGTGACCCTTCTAAGTGCTACCCCCAACACTATTACTCAAGTAAAAAACGTTGAACAAGATGGCTATACAGCCCTCGCCCTAGGTTTCGAACAGAACAAAAAGGCTGGTAAATCTGCCCAAGGTCACTTTAAGCCAGCCGGTGTAACCCCTAAGATTGTCCGTGAATTCCGCATTAATGAGATTGATGAAAACACAGCCGTCGGCGCCCAATTAAGCGCCGACGTTTTTGATGTTGGCGACAGCGTAGATGTAACCGGCACTACCAAAGGTAAAGGCTTTGCCGGCACTATTAAGCGCCACGGCTTCGCTCTTGGCCGTAAGACTCACGGTGGTCGCAACTACCGTCGCCCTGGTTCTATCGGTTCTATGTACCCCCAGCACATCTTTAAGGGCAAGCGCATGGCCGGCCAGATGGGTGGTGTACGGGTAACTACCAAACGACTCAAAGTTGCTCTAATTGATACAGATCTAAATGTAGTTGGCGTAATCGGCGCTGTACCTGGTCCACGCAAGGGCATCGTTTTGATCCAGGAGGCCAAATAATGAGTCTTGCAGCTATTAGGGAAAAGATAGCCCGACAAAATGTATTCCATTTTGCCGGCGCAATAGGAAAAACCGTAGGTTTGTCCTATGGAGGTGCCAAATAATGGCTGTGGCCACTTATACAAAGGCCGGTGCCAAGGCCACAACTCCTGCCAAGCTGGACAAATCTATCTTTGGCCTAGAGGTCAAAAGCCATCAGCTGCTCAAGGATGCCTACCTGGCCTACTTGGCTAATGGTCGCTTAAACTTAGCTGTCGCTAAAAAACGCGGCGAAGTCAGTGGTGGTGGCAAAAAGCCTTGGCGTCAAAAAGGTACAGGCCGAGCTCGGTTTGGCTCTAGTCGTAACCCAATTTGGCGTGGAGGTGGTGCAGCCTTTGGTCCAACCGGCGAGGAAAACTACGCCCGTAAGCTGAGCCTCTCGGCTAAGCGCCAAGCAATCCGCCAAGCCCTGAGCCTGGCCGCTAGCGAAGACCGCGTCAAAGTTATAGAAACCTTCGCTTGCCCAGACGGCAAGGTCAAGCCTACGCTCGATTTACTCAAGAAAATCGAGGCCACCAAGACGGTTCTGCTGGTTGTTTCCGTAAAAGACACGTTGGTAGAGCGCTCCACTCGCAATTTGCCGCAAATCAAGGCTGTGCAGGCTACTTACCTCAATGTTTACGACGTTATGAATGCCGACACTATAGTGATCAGTAAGAAGGCACTAGAAGCCGTGCACACCTGGCTGGGAGGCAAAAATGAGTAAATCTATCATCTTGCGCCCCCGAGTCAGTGAAAAGGCATATGCCTTGAGCGAGGCTCTGAATACCTACGTTTTTGACGTTTCTAGCGATGTTAACAAGCATTCCATAGCCGATGCCGTAACCGCTCAGTACGAAGTGGCTGTTACTAAGGTCCGGATTGCTTCTATCCCCGGTAAAGCCAAGCGCAGCTACCGCAAACGCGGTCGCAATGTAGAGGCCCAACGCTCGGATATCCGTAAAGCCTACGTGACCCTAAAAGCTGGCGATAGCCTGCCAATCTTTGCCGGCATGAAAGAAGCCGCTGCCGAGGAGGCCAAATAATGCCTATTACCTCTTATAATCCAACCACCCCCGGCCGACGCGGCATGACCAGCCAGGACTTTGATGGCATTACGGCTAAAAAGCCCATTAAAAGCCTGCTGCGAGTCAAAAAAGCTGCTGCTGGGCGCAATAACCAAGGCCGCATCACCACTCGCCACAAGGGCGGCGGCGTTAAACAGTATTACCGCTTGGTCAACTTCAAGATGCTAGCCGGTACCAGCGCCACTGTCGAACAGATCGAATACGACCCTAACCGCAGTGCTCGAATAGCCCGGGTGAAAGACCAAGCAGGTGTATATCATTATGTTTTGGCCACTCGCGGCATGCGCCCTGGCCACAAGTTCAACGTTGCTGAGGACGCCGCTATCGAACCAGGCAATCGCTTGCCACTAGCCAATATCCCTACCGGCACCCAGATCAACTCTATAGAGCTGCAGCCTGGCCGCGGCGCCCAAATGGTCCGTAGCGCCGGCAATAGCGCTCAGCTGGTCGCCAAAGAGGAAGATTACGCTCAAATCCGCTTGCCAAGTGGCGAAGTCCGGATGTTTAATATCAACTGCATGGCCACGATCGGCGTAGTTGGTAACGAGCAGCATCAGAACATTCAAATCGGCAAAGCTGGCCGCAACCGCCACCTGGGTATTCGTCCATCTGTTCGTGGTATCGCTATGAATGCTGTAGACCACCCTCATGGTGGTGGAGACGGCGGTGCTCACGGTATTGGCCGCAACCCGCGTACCCCATGGGGCCAACCAACCCTAGGTTACAAGACCCGCCACCGCGGCAAACCAAGCAACAAACTTATTGTAAGAACCCGCCACCAAGGAAAGAGGAAATAGCTATGAGATATCTTGAAGAATCACCCGCAACAAGGGCCTGGCGTCTAGATGCAATCAGTCAGGATCCGGAAGCCTTTATTGAAGGTGTCTTTAGCGCACCAGAGGAAATGTGGTCAATCTTTGAAAATAAAATGACGAGCAATGAATTAAGAACCAGGGGCTCCGCATTCCTAGTAGGTCACGTTTTAGGAGCTCATTTAGCGTATAGGAATGCAAGAGTCGAAGTTCCAGAAGGAGCGGCAAATGTCTAGATCACTCAAAAAAGGCCCATATATCGACCCTAAGCTGGCTAAGAAAATCGCCGCGCTGGGTCCCGAAGACCGCACAGTTATCAAAACCTGGGCGCGAGCTTGCACGATTAGCCCTGATTTCGTCGGTCGGACTCTGGCTGTTCACAACGGCAAGGTGCACGTACCGGTATTTATCACCGAAAATATGGTCGGCCACAAGCTGGGTGAATTTGCTCCAACCCGCAAGTTCCGCAGCCACGGCGGTAAATTAGCAAAGGCTCAAGGATAGAATCATGTCAGTAATAGCTACAAGTAAAGGTGTTCGCATGAGTCCCCGCAAAGTGGGTGTAGTTGCTGGTTTGGTTCGCGGCCGGACAGTTGCCGATGCTATTACCATTCTAGAACACACACCTCGCCGTAGCGCTAAAGCCGTCCAGGAGACTATCAAGAGCGCCCGAGCCAACGCCGAGCACAACCACGGCTACAAGCCAACCACCCTAGTTATTACCGAAATCTCTGTTACCCCCGGGCCTCGACTTAAACGCTGGCGCCCCGTATCTCGTGGCGTGCCACACCCTTATCAGCGCAAAACCAGCCACATTCGTGTGGTAGTAGACGGCGAAAAGCGAGAAATCAAGAAAACTGCCGCCAAGGCTGAGCCAAAGGAGACCAACTAATGGGCCAAAAAGTAAATCCAATCAGCATGCGCCTGCAAGTCAACAAAGACTGGCGTTCTAAGTGGTTCGCTGGCAAGCGCGAGTACGCTGCGTATCTTAAGCAAGATCTGGCTGTTCGCAAGCTAATTGTCGATAGCCTGGGCTCGCGCGCGGCTATCAGCAAGGTTGATATCGAGCGCTCACCAAACTTGGTTACCGTAACTATTCAAACTGCCAAGGCTGGTGTAGTTATTGGCCGCGGCGGCTCTGGTGCTTCTGATCTTAAGAACGCTATCGAGAAGATCTACGGTGTTCCGGTGCGCGTTAATATAGAAGAAATCAAGCGCCCAGAGCTCCAAGCTAAACTAGTTGCCGAGAATATTGCCCACCAGCTGGAGCGCCGCATTGCCTACCGCCGAGCCATCAAAATGTCGGCTGCAGCCAGCATGCGCGCTGGTGCCAAGGGTGTTCGCATAGAGGTTGCTGGCCGCTTGGGCGGCATGGAAATGAGCCGCCGCGAAAAAGTAGTTGAAGGCAGCGTGCCGCTACACACCATTCGCGCCGATATAGATTTTGCCTCAGCTCGCGCCCTCTACCCGGGTGCTGGCATCATAGGTGTAAAAGTATGGATTTACAGAGGAGAGGCGTAAAACAATGCTAGTGCCATCCCGAACTAAATACCGAAAGGTAATGAAAGGCAAGATCCATGGCGGCAAAGCCACGGCTATGAGTACGATTGCCTATGGTCACTACGCCTTGGTCAGCCAGGGCAAGGACCGCATTACCAGCCGCCAGATTGAGGCCGCTCGCCAAGCTATGACGCGCCACGTCAAGCGTGGTGGTCAGGTTTGGATCCGGGTATTCCCGCACACCCCAGTCACTCGCAAGCCTCAGGACGTCAAAATGGGCAGCGGCAAAGGCAATCCAGAGTTTTTTGTAGCCAAGGTAAAGCCAGGTACCATCATGTTCGAAATGGATGGCGTAGCCGAGGAAGTCGCCCGCGAGGCTATGCGCCTAGCTGGCCACAAACTGCCCATCAAAACCAGCTTTTTGGTCAAGGAGGACGCATGAAAATTGTTGAAATCCGCAAGCTAAAAACAGAGGACTTGACCGTGCAATCTACGGCCCTGCGAGATGAGATTGCCGAATTGCGCCGCCGCCTGTCTGGTGGTGAGCTGCAAAATGTCCGCACCATCCGCTCCAAGCGCAAAGATCTAGCCCGAATGCTAACCGTATTACAAGAACAACTGACAAAGGAAGCCATCTAATGAATTATCCAATTAAATCCGTAGGGGGAGTAGCGTAATGGCTAGGTCAATTACCGGTACCGTTAGCAGCAATACTAACGACAAAACCATCACCATCACCGTCACCGAGCGCAAAACTCACCCGCTGTACAAGAAACAGTACACCCGCAACACCAAGTTCATGGCTCACGACGAAAAGAACGAGGCCAAAGTTGGTGATTTGGTAACTATTACCGAATGCCGCCCCTTGAGCGCTCGCAAACACTTTACCCTAACCAAGGTTGTCGAACGTGGTGGCATCAAGTTCCAAGAAGCCGATGCTACCGCCGATATACCAGAGCCCGAGCAAGAAGTTCCAGCCGACAAGCCGGTTGAAGAAGCTGCTAAGAAACCAGCCGCCAAGCCAAAGACCAAACCAAAGGAAGCCGTATGATACAACAAGAATCACGCATAAATGTAGCCGATAACAGTGGTGCCAAATCGCTGCTGTGCATTCGTGTGCTCGGCGGCTCGCGCCGGCGCTATGCTGGTGTTGGCGATATTATTGTGGCTAGTGTCAAAACAGCCAATCCAGCCGGCGGAGTTAAGCGCAAAAGCATAGTCAAAGCCGTGATTGTCCGGACCCGCAACCCGATTCGCCGCAAAGATGGCAGCATCATCCGCTTTGACGACAACGCTGCCGTAGTCTTGGCCGAAGACAACAAGAGCCCCCGTGGCACGCGTATCTTTGGCCCAGTCCCGCGCGAGCTGCGCGAACAAGGCTATGCTCGCATTATTTCGCTAGCACCGGAGGTCCTATAATGGCTGACGTTTACAAAATTCGACTCAAAAAGGGTGATACTGTGATGGTTCGGGCTGGCAAATACAAGGGTAAAACTGGCAAAATCACAGCCGTTCACCCAACTCTAAATAAAGTGACTGTCGAGGGTATTAATATTGTCAAACGTCACCAAAAACCTACCCAGGCTAAGCCCCAGGGCGGTATTTTTGAAATCACCAAGCCTATGGATGTCAGCAAAGTTGGCATCCTGGACGGCGTGGCCAAAAAGCCATCTCGCATCGGATATAAGCTGGCAAAAGATGGTGTTAAAACCCGCGTCATGAAGTCTAGTGGTAAGGAGATCAAGTAATGGCTACCGCAACTACCAAAGCAAAGACTCCAGCAGCTTACCAACCTCGCCTAAAGGTTCTATATAACCAGACCATTGCCAAAGATCTGATGAAGGAATTGAAATTGTCCAATATCCACCAAGTACCGCGCCTAGAAAAGATCGTTATCAATGTTGGCCTGGGCCGGGCTAAGGACGAAAAACGCCTGCTAGAGGTCGCCAGCAACACTATCCGCAAGATTACTGGCCAGCAGCCAATCGAAACCGTGGCCAAGCAGTCGATTGCCACCTTTAAACTGCGCGAGGGCAATAAGATTGGCGTCAAGGTCACGCTGCGCGGTGATCGCATGTACGAGTTCGCCGACCGCTTGATCAACATTGTGCTGCCGCGCCTACGTGACTTTCACGGCGTATCGGCCAAGGCTTTTGATAAGCAGGGCAACTACAGTATTGGCATAACCGATCAGTCGGTCTTCGCCGAATTGACCTATGAAGATACGGCTACGGCTCACGGACTGCAAGTAATCTTTGCCATCCGGACAGACAAACCAGAACACGGTCGCGCTCTGCTAGAAAAGTTTGGAATGCCCTTCGAAAAGACTCAGGATAAACCCCTTGAAAAGGAAGAAAAATAATGAATTATCTAACAACCACCAGTAAGAGGAGCTCTTAAGATGGCTAAAAAATCAATGCTCGCCCGAGAGGCTAAGCGAGATAGAATGATCGCTAAATACGCCGCCCAACGCGCTGAGCTTAAAAGTGTCGGCGATTGGGAGGGTTTGGCCAGACTGCCCCGCAATTCCAGCCCCACTCGCCACAATAACCGCTGCAGCGAAACCGGCCGCTCACGTGCCTATATGCGCCAGTTTGGCCTAAGTCGCATCGCTTTTCGTCAGCACGCCAGCAAGGGCGAAATCCCTGGCGTAACAAAGGCTAGTTGGTAAGCATATGAAGCAAGTTGTAATCAGTACAGATCCAATGGCCGACATGCTAACCCGCATCCGCAACGGAATCGCCGTGGGTAAAACGCAGGTCAGCCTGCCGCACTCTAAGTCCAAGGAGACTGTTGCTCGCATTTTGGCTAGCAACGGCTTTGTTAATGGTGTAGAAGTAACGCAAGAGAATGACCGCAAGGTATTACAGATAGTTATTAACAGCGATAACCAACCGGCTCGCATCACCGAGATATCCCGCTTGAGCCGTCCTGGGCGCCGAGTTTATGTAAAAGCTGATAAAATCCCCACCATCAAGCGCGGCCGTGGCGTGGTAGTCGTATCGACATCTCACGGCGTTATGTCTGGTCTAGATGCCCGAGCCAAGGGCTTGGGTGGTGAACTAATCTGCAAGGTCTATTAAGGAGTAATTAAGATGAGTCGAATAGGAAAACTACCGATCCAAATCCCCAGCGGTGTGACAATCACTGTCGACGATGAATTTGTGAGCGTCAATGGCCCCAAGGGCAGCCTCAAGCAGTCCACGATGCCTGGCATCAAGGTAGTGGCCGAGGCCGATCACGCCACTGTGACCCGGGCCAACGACGAACGTCAAAACCGCTCTAAGCACGGTCTGATGCGCACGCTGGTAGATAACATGGTTCGCGGCGTCAGCCAAGGTTTTGAGAAGAAGCTAGAGCTCAACGGCGTCGGTTACCGCGTGCAAGCTCAAGGCACAGATCTAAAGTTCAACATTGGCTTTTCGCACGATGTAATCTACAAAGTGCCAGCTGGGGTTAACGTAGCTATCGAGCAAAACATTATCACCGTCAGCGGCATAGACAAACAGCAAGTTGGCCAAGTAGCCGCCGAAATCCGCACCCTAAAGAAACCAGAGCCTTATAAGGGCAAAGGTATAAAATATATCGACGAACGTATTATCCGCAAATCTGGAAAGAGCGGCAAGGAATAAGATGAATAATTTAAAGCACAAACAAACTGCTGCCGCCCGCCGGGCCAATCGAGTCCGCTCGACGGTTATTGGTACCCCTGAACGCCCGCGCCTGAGCGTCAAGATCAGCAACCTACACATTACAGCTCAGGTCATCGATGATAGCACCAGCAAAACCCTGGCTTACGCCACAACCGTTGGCCAAAAAACCACTGGTACGCTAACCGAAAAGTCTGCTTGGGTCGGTGGCCAGATAGCCGCTAACGCCAAAAAGGCCAAAATCACTAAAGTAGTATTTGACCGTGGCAGCCGCAAATACCATGGCCGGATCAAGGCCTTGGCAGATGCCGCCCGCGCGGCAGGATTGGAGTTCTAAGATGAAAAGTTATCCCTTTCATCAGGTTACAGGTTACAGGTTACAGGTTAGAGTAGCCTCGGACTTCCTGCCACCTACAACCTATAACCTACAACCCGAAACGACTGGAAGGAGTTTCTAAATGGCAGATAACAACATGCGCCCACGAGGCCCTCGCGACCGCGTTCAAGAAGAAAAGCAATTCGACGAGCGAGTTGTTTACGTTAACCGCGTGGCCCGCGTAGTCAAAGGTGGACGCCGATTCCGTTTTCAGGCTTTGCTGATCCTTGGTGATCACAAAGGCCGGGTTGGCATAGGTGTCAGCAAGGGCGCCGATGTTGCCGCTGCCGTTACCAAAGCTACAGATGTCGCTAAAAAGAATCTAGTCACAATATCTTTGTATAAGGGCACGCTAACACATGAAGTTCAGGCCAAAGTTGGCGGCGCTAACATTTTGGTTATGCCGGCTGCCCCAGGCACCGGTTTGATCGCTGGCGGCATCGTCCGCACGGTATTAGAGGTAGTTGGCATAGAAAACGCCCTCAGCAAATCCCTAGGCTCTAGCAACCGCATCAACACCGCCTACGCCACCCTGGCTGCGTTAGAACAGATGAAATCCGCTGACAAATGGATTACGCACTTGAATCAACCAGAAACTCCGGTCAAAAAGGCTCCAGCCAAGGCGACTAAAGCTAAAGTGGAGGCCAAATAATGAAATTCAACGAGCTAATCGTGCCCAAACAGCGCCCAGCCAACCGCGTTGGTCGTGGTATTAGTGCAGGACAAGGTAAAACTGCCGGACGCGGTACCAAAGGCCAGGGCGCCCGCAAAAGTAGCGGTACGGCTGGTTTTGAAGGCGGTCAGATGCCTTTGCATATGCGCTTGCCTAAACTGCGTGGTTTTAAGAGTCATCGCACCGCTCCAGAAAACGTTACTACTGGCCAACTTAATGACCTAAAAAAACCAGCTATCGACAGCACCGTCCTGCACGAGGCCGGCCTTATCAGCACACCCTATGTAAGTGTTAAACTCATCCAAAAGGGTGATCTAAACACCAAAAAGATCATCAAGTTACAAGGTGCCAGTGCCAGCGCTATCGCTTCTATCGAAAAAGCGGGCGGATCATTCGAAAAAGTTCTCCAGCTACCGCGCTCTAAAACCTCTACCAAAAAAGCAAAAACCGAACAGTAGCACACCCTATTTTATCCAATAATGGGCGGGGAAGGACTCAACCTATGGAAATCGGTGAAGACAATAGCTTAATTTTTAATACTCCTGAAGACGAAAAATTCTTGAGATCATTGAGAGGAGTTCTTGGAAGCGGCGATCCGTATCTAGAAAGAGCCTATGCCCCGAGGTTACTAGATCTCTTTGGTTTGGAAGATGTTGAAGTTGAACATACGAGCGAAGAGCTCCGAACCCTTATGGATAGGTCAGAAGACGCCACCGCAGATACCTTGGGCATAAAAATTTTGCCTGTAGAGCCGGACTCCCCTATACAAAATGAGGACGTTATGCGCTTACGAGAAAGAGTCCTCAAGCGTGCTGCGCTCCGCGAGCATCAGACTGTATACGTGCTAGATAGAACCTGGCTGCCAGTGGCACAGAACGGTGCCGCCCTGTTAATAAGGAGATTGTGGAATGCCGAGGATGAAGCTGAAGCAATCGAACGCAATGACCCGAGTTCAAGTATTTTTGCTGGCAAATCAGATGAAGAGATAGAAGAGATAGTCGCTGATGCTGAACAGACTTTTGAAGAGGATGGAGTAGATGCGTATGATCTATGCGACGCTATCCAGCGGGTAGAAGGCCCGGCTAAGGTTGCCGAATACAAAGCTGCAAGCAGCGTGTTTAGGATTATATTTGAAAGGTTCATGCTGGAAGACTTTTTCCGAGACAATCCTGGTCTCCGATGAATAATACTTCTAAAAAATTCGAGTAGAGGGTTCTGACTGGCCGAAGTTACTGTATAATAACTCTAAGTGAACTGGGGCATAATACTTAAATCTTTAGGGCATAAAGAGATGCGTAACCGCATCTTGGCTGTTCTTGGCATGCTCTTGGTTTTCCGTATCCTGGCCCACATTCCTGTCCCCTTAAGCGACCCGCACACCCTTAAGCAAGTCCTGCAAAACCTGTTTCAACAGTCCAACTCCAGTCAGCTACTGGGCTTCTTGAACGTCTTGTCCGGCGGAGCGCTGGCTAACTTTTCTATAATGCTGGTTGGCCTGGGGCCCTACATCAATGCCAGCATCATCATGCAGTTATTGGGCAAGGCCATCCCACAAATAGAAGCTCTGCAAAAAGAGGGCGAGATGGGTCGCAAGAAGATCAACCAATACACCCGCATGCTGACCTTCCCGCTGGCTATCATCCAATCCGTGGGCATGATCTATCTGATTCGTCAGGAAGCCTCCAGTATCGGTGGTCTGGGCGATATAACCGCTCACACCTCGCTGCTGCAGTGGGTGCTGATGGTGGGCACACTAACTGGTGGATCAATGGTATTGATGTGGTTGGGTGAGCTGATCACCGAGCGGTCTATCGGCAACGGCATCTCGCTACTGATCACGGTAGGTATTGTTAGCCGCCTACCAACCCTGTTTGGGCAGCTGTGGAGCTCGGTGTACTGGAAGACTACTATGGCCGTAAAGGATAAATGGAACGTGTTCCATAGAGGGTTAAGCAAACACGGGTTAATAATCTTTGCTATTTTGATGTTCGCTATCCTGTTTATAATCTGGGCGGTGGTCAAGCTAAACGAGGCCTCCCGAAAGCTGACTATCAGTTACGCCAAGAGAGTGCAGGGCAACCGTACCTATGGCGGCGTTAGCAGTACGTTGCCGGTCAAGCTGATTAGCGCCGGGGTTATACCGATCATCTTTGCCGTGGCTTTCTTGAGCGTGCCTAACTTTCTGGGCTCTATCTTGACGCACGGACAAGGTGTTAACGCCATTGCCACCAGCCACTGGCAGCACATAGGTGTGCAGCTGAGCACTATATTTCAAAATCCCAGCGCGGCTACCTTTGCGGCCGGCGGTTGGCAACCTTGGGTTTACCCGATCACCTACTTCTTGCTGGTGTTTGTGTTTACTTACTTCTATACCAGCGTGACGTTTAACAGTAAAGAGATTGCCGAAAACCTGCAAAAACAAGGCGGCTTTATAGCTGGTATCCGATCTGGCCACCAGACCGAGCGCTATTTGAGCCGCATAATGAACCGCCTGACCCTGTTTGGTGCCATCGCGCTAGGATCGCTCGCTGTGCTACCGATTGTGGCCCAGGTTAAGCTCAACCAAAACATTGCCATTGGTGGCACCAGTATCTTGATCTTGGTATCTGTAAGTCTAGAAACGCTGCGCCAAGTAGAATCCCGCGCCCTGATGATCACCTACGATCAATACGAACAACCCGATTACTTCTACGAAGAGGGTGTGCCAGGCACAGGCTCACGCCGCCTGAGCTTTAGCAAGCTCAAACCGCGTCTGCCATCCCGCAAGAAATAAAACTAATTCGATCCCAAAACCTACAAATATTTATAGACTTTGGGATCGAGGGAGCGCATAGCGCTCCCATGTTCGATCCTTCCTGCCGATCAGCCCGTCATGTAGATCGACGGTCGCTGGGCAACCTGCGTGAACAGGGAGCTCGGCTCGTCTTGGTCGCAGAACCAGTGCGGCGGGTTGGGCTGCCTCAGCTTCCACTCGCCGCGTTCGCGTCGAATGAAGTACAGGAACGTGGTGGCCGCGTGGGCGGCCTCGCAGGCGTCCTGGATCTCCGTCTGTCCGCTGGCAGCGGCGATCATGTTGTCGACCTTGGTCGAGAAGCCGTAGCAGAAGTCGCCGTCCATCGATGCGGCGAGGTCGACGTATACCCCATGGCCGGCGGGTTTGCCGTGGTCATGGTGGTAGAAGGCCTTGCCGACGGCGTTCTCGACGAAGCGATCGCCCTCTTCGCCGATGGCGATCGTGGCCAGGATGGCGTCTTCGGCCACCCAGCTGCTCGGCACGTCCGGGATCATCAGCGCGAGGCCGAGACTGGCACGTGGCCACTCACCGGTGCCGTCGAGATACATCCTCTCGACGTGCTGTGCACGGCTTTTTGCAACCGCGTACACGAGCTCATAGAGACGCTCGTTTGGAACCGAGTGCTCCCAGGGGTTGGTCAGCAACCTTGCATCAAACTCCAGCATCTCTGCCTCCAGGTTGGGAAGGATCAAAACGTGTCTATAATACAACAAATCTTCTCGAATTACAAGAGAGAGCATGTGCCTAAGAAACTAGGGGCATTTAGCCGGCGGCGTCGGCTTCGGCCTTGGTCTTGTGAATTGTGCCGTCCGGGTGGTGCGGTGGGCTGTAAGTGGTGACTATCTTCATCGGCGTGTCGCCTTTGGTTATGAAGTTATGCTCGGTCCCAGCCGGAACCAGCACTATATCGCCGGTCTCAAAGTCGTCGGCCTTACCATCTAGCACTACTTGGCCGGTGCCGCTGATCAACATTAGGGTCTGATCGTTATCCGGATGAGTCTCGGAGCCTATCTCGGTGCCAACCGGAATGCTCATTATTACTATCTGGACTTTACCGCCGGTGGCCAGAACCTGCCGGAAGTATTCGTTGCTTTTTGCTTTTTCTAAAATGTTTTTGATATGTGCCATAAGTTGATCCTCCACATTTAGTATAACGCTACTGCTTGCAGCTGGCGCTAAGCTGGCATAAAGTAATCTGTAATAAGGAGTTACTAACCATGCCACCACTAGGCAATAAACATTACGAAACAGCCCCAATCCAGATTCCAGAGATAGAACAAGTCAAATTTAATACAACCATGCTGATGCAGGGTGTTATGAGCAGTGTCCTAGCGACCGAAGCCGATGTACGTGGCCCGCTTAGAATGTCCTTACGCCCTCGCAAGCTAGAATCACCAAGAGTCCGCTATCAGGCGGCAGACTCAGGTGCCGGCATGGAAGTTTGTGCCTGGCTAGAACAAGATCCTAAGGCCAATACGATCAAGTTGTTCACGGCGACAATGCGTCAGCCAGCCCATGGGCAACGACACGAGATCCCCGTAGCGGGAACCCTGCGAGCCGAGGGTTTCAATAGATCTTTGTCTGAGATTTGGTATAACTACAGCCAGCCGATTCCCGAGGGTGAAGCTCTGACCCCACAAGCCGAGCTTGAATACGCCCAGGACGTCTACGCCACAGTAGACCTAATAGCTGCCAAGCTCCAAACCCCCACCCCACTGTAGCCCACCGCATCACTGCCTTTTCTTACGAAAAGGATAGCAAGGCAACTTGACTAGGTTTTAGCACTAGCACTATAATGCTAATTGACGTATGAAAAACAAAGGGCGCGATTGACAAAGCGAAGTACAGCTGCTATTTTTAGTTTCCGAATGTGGGAGATTAAAAAGAGCCGCTTTACCGAGTAATGCGACTCTTCTTATGAACTTGTTGGTTCTAAGCGGAAACTGCCTGTGCCATTTTACGGTGCGGGCAGTTTTTCGTGTGAATCACGAAGGGCCAGCATTTTAATCCGTAATCAGAAGCTTTTAGCACCCTGCCCGAGGGCAGAGTGCGGGTCGCACTGAAGGCAACAGGACAGCCGCAATCTAAATTAGCCATGGGGCATGCTCCTATTGTTAAGTTGCACATTCGACCTACGGCGGTGCTACCGCTGGTATTCTCGTTATTTGTTTTTATTTCCCATCCACTCGGTACTCGGTCTATTCCGGCATCTGTTTATTTCTAACAAAAAGTCCTATACCAAGCACCTGGCGCAGGCGTGAGTTTTAATAACGCCTATTGGCGAATGGTCTTTTTTGCCGACCTACGCCAGGTGCTCGAAACAGGACAATGCTTTTTAACTCATCTTACCGGCGGGCCGACCAGGCCAACAGTTTTTGAGTGCTTAAGAAACTGTGAGATTCCCTACACCTCAATTATAGCATATCCGATCCCTGCATATAGTGTTCGCACAATATTACAACGAGGTTACACACAAAAATTAGTCACACCGTGCACCACCACATATAGCGTTAGCAAGTTATTAACTCCTCGCACTCCGAAGTACACAATTCACGAATCATTCTTTACAGCACCTTGGGGTAGCGGCTTATGCTTGCAAGATTAGCTATTCAATAGAATCATAGAGGCAATGAGAAAATACAGACCTTCGCGTCAATCCAGAGAAGGCGGCTTTAAACTCTACCGCAACCAAACCAGCTTGGAGCTATCCGATGAGTTCCGCATAGGTTTTAGCCGGGAGTTCCCGTATCACCGGCTGTACCCAACCCATACTACCGTTCTAGATGTGGTGCAGCGCCGAGAAACCAGAGAGCCGCTGGCCGCCAGCAAGCAGATCGGCAAGCTATCTATATATGATGTCGTAGAGCGAGTTTTGGACGCTAGCCCACCACGGGCTATGAAAACCGTAGAATTTGAGCCTGTTAGGTTGCAATTTGCGGCTGCCCAGAATGGCAAAAAGATCCAACTGATGCTGGGCGATCCCCACGGCTATATAGCCGAAGAACGCCAAAGCTACATGGATATGTTGCAGGAAGTAACGGATGTGCCGATCGAGGTTCCGCCAGTGGCGCCGAGTATAGAACTGGGCCGGGTGAGGAAATCTGCCGAACTATCAACCGACGCCTTGCAGGTTATAGCCGAGCGCTTACCGAAGTATGTCAGACTGCTGCCAGTCACCGCTCACCCCCATCCGAGCTATAGGGATCGCCACACTGCGCTATGCCAAACCAGGTTCTAACGCTATTTATTAAACCTCTTTACAACACCTTGGGGTATCTGATACAATTGTCAGGTTGTATTTATGGTCAAAGACAAGGAAGTAATCGAACTAGCTGGAACGGTAGTAGAAGCATTGCCGGGAACGCAGTTTCGGGTCGAACTTGAAAATAACCATCAAATCATAGCTCACGTTGCTGGGCGCATGCGGAAACATTACATCCGTTTAGTGCCAGGCGACCGCGTTAAGGTAGAATTGACACCTTACGATCTCACGAAGGGTCGGATAACTTACCGCGAAAATTAGTGTTTACCCGCTATAAGAGCAGTGTGTCACCTAATAAGAAGGGATGATCCGCATGAAAGTGCGTGCCAGCGTAAAAAAAATTAGTCCAGATGATAAAATCGTGCGCCGTAAGGGCCGAGTTTATGTTATCAACAAATTAAAGCCCAAGCACAAGCAGCGGCAAGGTTAATTTATTTAATTTTATGGCTAGAATCTCCGGTGTAACCATTCCAGATAACAAGCAGGTCCAGATTGCCCTGACCTATGTCTATGGTATTGGCCCTAAATTTAGCCGCGATATCCTAGAGGGCGCCAAAATTGACCCCACAGTGCGGGTAAAAGACCTAACCGATGCCGAAATTGGCCGGATTCAAGACATTATTAACGCCGATTACACCATAGAGGGCGAGTTGCAGCGGATTGTTACCGGCAACATCAAGCGCTTGCGCGACATTAACAGCTATCGTGGCTTGCGCCACAAGGCCAATTTGCCCAGCCGTGGCCAGCGCACCCGTACCAACGCTCGCACCCGCCGGGGCAAGAAACTGACCGTAGGTGGCACCGCCAAGAAAGCAGCGAGCAAAACTTAAGGTTTTATTATGGCTAAAGAAGATATAACTAAAGAAGTACCAGAGACACCAGCCGCCGTTGCTACAGCTACGGCTGAAGCGCCAGTGGTTGACGCCGCTGCTCCGGTAGCTGCCCCAGTTAAACGCCGCAAAGCCAAGCGCAACGTGCCTAACGCCCATGTCCACGTACTGGCTACCTTTAATAACACGATCGTCACTGTAACGGATGAAAAGGGCAATACCCTAACTACCGCCAGCGCCGGGGCCAGTGGCTTCCGCGGCTCCAAAAAAGGCACGGCTTACGCCGCCCAAATCGCCGCCGAAAAGGCCATTGGCGATGCCAAAACCAGCTACGGAGTCAGTAAAGTAGATGTCTTGGTAAAAGGCATTGGCCTGGGCCGGGACGCGGCCATCCGATCTATAATCAACCAAAAACTACAGATAGAAGTCGTTCGAGACGTAACCGGCATCCCGCACGGTGGCGTGCGACCCAGAAAGCCTAAGAGGAACTAATTATGGCCCGAGATACACAATCTATCGTCAAAATGTCCCGCCGCGAAGGCTATGCCCTGCACCCCAAGGCTCACAAGGCTTTGGTCAAGCGCACAGCGCTACCTGGCCAGCAAAACACCGGCAACTACCGCCCCAACAAATCCAGCCAGTATTCGCTGCAACTGCGTGAAAAACAGAAGGTCAAGCGGCTTTACGGCCTGCTAGAGCGCCAGTTTTCTAACCTGATGGTAGAGGCCAACCGCACCCACGGCCAATCTGGTGCCACCCTACTAGAATTTTTGGAAAGACGCCTAGATAACGTTATTTACCGATCCGGACTGGCAGTATCCCGCCGGGCTTCGCGCCAGCTGGTTACCCACGGGCACTTTACCCTCAACGGCCGCCGAGTAGACGTACCATCTATCCGGGTCAAAGCCGGTGACGTTATAATCCTGCGCGACCGCAGTAAAAAGAACGACTACTTCACCCGTTTGGAAGAAACCAGCCCTGCGCCAGCCGCTATACCGGCCTGGATCAAGGTAAACCGGAAGAAGTTTGAGGTAAATGTTACGGGCGTACCAGTTCGAGACGACGCCGAACCGGATATCAAGGAACAACTAATCGTAGAATATTATTCACGCTAAAGGAGGCGAGAGCAACAGTATGAGCAAACTAATACACACCCCAGCATTGGCATCGGTCACCGATCACAATGACACCAGCGCAACGTTCGTAATCGAACCATTGCACCCTGGGTATGGTATGACGCTCGGTAATTCTCTGCGCCGCGTATTGCTATCTAGCATTGCCGGAGCGGCCGTTACTGGGTTTCGAGTGGACGGTACCAGCCACGAATTCACTACCGTAAAAGGCGTCAAAGAGGACGTCGTAGCTATAATGCTAAATCTAAAGGGCCTGCGCTTTAAGGTTTATTCCGAAGAGCCGCAGATCATCCGCCTGAACAAAAAAGGCAAAGGCATAGTCAAGGCCAAAGATTTGGAACTTAACGCCGATGTCGAGCTAGTAAATCCCAACCACGTCATCTGCACTATCGATGACGAAAAAGGCAGCCTGTCTATGGAACTATCCGTAGAAGTTGGCCGTGGTTACCGCCCACTAGACGAACAGGGTAGCAACCACCGCATCAGCGACATGATCATGATGGACGCTCTGTTTACACCTGTCTTGAGGGTTCGCTACAAGGTAGAAAACACTCGTGTTGGCCAAATGACCGACCTAGACAAGCTGCTACTGACTGTTGATACCGATGGTTCTATCAGCCCGCGCGACGCTTTTGAAGAAGCTGCCGCTATCTTGGTCAATCAATACACCGCTCTAGCCGGCCAAACCAAGATCGAACCAAGCGCCCCACTGGGTAGCGGCGATAGCGATTCTGGCCTGGACAACGACAGTGAGGAACCAGCCGAGCTGATGACTTCTATCGAAGACCTGAGCTTGAGCGCTCGCACCACTAACGCCTTGATCAACAACGACATTCACACCATCAAAGATCTGCTAAGCTTGAGCGAAGCCGAACTGCGCGACCTGAAAGGCTTTGGCAACAAAGCCCTAGACGAAGTCAAAGATAAAATAGCTGAGTTGGAACTCTAAGAGGATAAATAGATGCACCGCCACGGATATAAAGGAGCAAAATTCGGCCGCGAACGCGACCAACGCAAAGCCCTACTGAAAGGTTTGGCGGAGAGTTTGGTGCTGCGCGAATCGATCGAAACAACCTTGCCCAAAGCCAAGGCGGTAGTTACCTATACTGAAAAACTGATCACCAAGGCCAAACAAGGCGATTTGCACAGCCGCCGCCAGGTAATTGCCCGGCTTTCTACGCTAGAGGCTGCCAATAAACTGGTAGACGAGCTAGTGCCCAAGCTAGCTGGCCGAACTAGCGGACATTTGCGGGTCAAAAAGACCAGTTTGCGCCGCGGTGATGCCGCTCAGATGGCCCGGGTTAGCTTTGTAGATGATCTGACCAAAACGGTCAAAGTTGCTCCAAAAGCTGCAGCCAAGCCGGCCGCCGCTAAACCTAAAGCTGTTACCAAAAAGGCGCCAGCTAAGAAGCCAGCTGCCAAAGCCAAGCCTTCGACTACTGCTCGGGCTAAAAAAGGAGCCAAATGATGAAGACATATAGCCAAAAACCAGCTGATGTAACCCGGGCTTGGTACGTTTTAGACGCCTCACAAGCCTCTTTAGGCCGGGTATCTACCGTGGCTGCCCGTTTACTCATTGGCAAAGATAAGCCGACTGTAACGGCTCATGTGGACGGTGGCGACTTTGTAATCATCGTCAATGCTGACAAATTGGTGGTTACTGGCACCAAAGCCAGTGACAAGATGTACCACGACCACAGTGGTTTCCCTGGTGGTTTGCGCACTCGATCCCTGAAAGAGCTGCCGACTACAGAGGTTCTGACCCGAGCGGTTCGCGGTATGTTGCCAGTCAATAAGCTGCGTGACGGCCGCCTGGCTCGATTAAAGGTTTACGCTGGTGCTGAACACACCCACGCCCCACAGCAACCCGTCGTCTACGAATTAAAGAAAGGTTCTAAATGATTCGTTTCACTCATCATCAGGTTATAGGTTGTAGGTTAGAGGTTACAGATAGCTCTAGCTCACTAAAACCTGTCCCCTGTAACCTGTCACCTAAAGTGACTGAAAGGAACGTTTAATGGCAAACACCTACTTTTACGCCCTAGGCCGCCGCAAAAGCGCTACTGCTCGTGTCCGACTGCAGCCTGGCAAAGGCAGCTTTAAGATTAATGATAAAGAAGCCAGCGAGTACTTTGCCGGCAGTAAATCGTTACAGAACGAGTTGCTCAAAGCCTTCACCGTGCTAGAACTAGACCCCGAAAAATACATCGTCACAGCCAAAGTTGCCGGCGGTGGTCACGCTAGCCAGGTTGACTCTATTCGCCTAGGCATCGCCAAAGCTCTAGTAGCTATCAATGAAGATTATCGCGGTACTCTAAAGCGCGCCGAGTTGCTGGGGCGTGATCCGCGCGAGCGCGAACGTAAAAAATTCGGACTTCGTGGTGCTCGCAAGAAGCGCCAATTCACTAAGCGCTAAAGATCGATTTTAGCCCTGGTTGCGGCCAGGATGAGTTCGTCAAGCGCATCTGTATAATTCTGCTGTCTCGTTAGGGTTGATTTTAGAAACTTACGCATGTCCATTAAACCTGTTTTTCTTTCTTCGTGCGTGGTCGCCGCATCCGCTAATCTATCGAAGGTGTGGTTAATCCTCATCTGTTCTGCTGTATATAATGTGCTGAATCGCAGAACATCATCTACTTTGGTCGGATCGCCGTCCGTGTTGGTGGTAACCAAACGACCCCAGATCCAGCGACCTAATAAATCTTTGCCTTGTGGTTCTTCGGGCGCGCCGGTAGGCTTTTTGGCTGCGCCAATAACATAAGAAATGTCGTAGCTATCAAAATCAAAAACATCAAAGAAATCACGGCCACGCCGGCTTTCGCCAAAATAAAGGCGTTTCGTACTAATAGCCGCGCCACCAGTGTCTGCGCCTCTAAAAATGCCCCAGAGTCTCAAAATGCCAAAAGTCTCCAAGTCGTTGTCGGTTGCACCGATAGGGATCAAGGGCGAATCGGCATAGACTCTATGGACTTCGGCCATACCCTTGCCGGGTCGCCATTCGCCGTCATGTATGAGCGTAGCCTTGTTGACCTCTTTGGGATCACCAAACAAGCCGTCACTGGCTTGGACCAGAACTTGGTCTTGCTCCAAAATATCCCGCCACTGTTGGCCGAGGGACTCTAGAGTCCCTGCTTGTCGAACTTCACGACGACGCTCACGTCTAGCCTCGGCAGCTTGAATCTCTTGCTGCGTCCTGGCTGCCGCAAGCGATTCTGCGTCTTCGTTAAATCTATCCTGATTTCCTTCTATACTCATTATCAAAACCTCTGATCATAGTTTCAGATAGGCATAACGCAATTGCAAGCATAGGCGCTTTAAGGGAGTTGCTAAAAAAGATAGTGCAATTAAGTTATAATACTGTTGATGAATAAAGAAGTAATCCTGACCGGTATCCGCTCCAATGACGAACTGACCCTGGGCAACTATTTAGGCGCCTTTATGCCCATAATTGATATGGCCAAACAGCATGCCGGGCAGTACCAGGTGAATATGTTTGTGCCCGACCTCCACTCCTTTACTACGCCGATTGACCATCATGGTTTTTACGCCCGAACCATACACAACCTAAAGCTATTTGCGGCTTCGGGGCTACCGATCGACAACGACGATGTGTTTATTTACCGTCAGAGCCACGTTCCGGCCCATTCGGAATTGGCCTGGATTTTGAGTTGTTTTACCGGTTTCGGTGAAGCTAGTCGGATGGTCGAATTTAAGGATAAAAGCGAAAGGGTTGGTGACGGCCGGGTTAGTGTTGGCTTATTCAACTATCCCATATTAATGGCGGCTGACATTTTGCTCTATGGTGCCAAGTGGGTGCCTGTTGGCGAAGATCAGCGACAGCACCTAGAACTAGCCCGAACTCTGGCCGAACGCCTGAATCGACAATTTGATAAGGATCTGTTTGTCGTTCCGGAAGCTTTGGAGCAGCAGCAAAAGTTTATAGATCGAGATGCAGCGCCGCGCGTTCGATCGTTGCGCGACCCAAGCAAGAAGATGAGTAAAAGTGTAGCCGACCCAGCCGGCACCATTCTGCTAAGCGATGATCCAGAAGTAGCCGCTCAAAAAATCACCAGTGCTACCACTGACAGCGAAGGCATTATTCATTTTGACTGGGAAAAACAACCAGGTATTACAAATCTATTGCAGATCTTAGCCCTCCTTGAAAAGAAGCCTCAGGCGGAGGTTAATTCGGCATGGGACGGCAAAGCCAGTTACGGGGAACTCAAAGAAGCTGTGGCAGCGACAGTGAAAGCGACTTTACAGGATCTGCAAGATAAACTGAAATCTATTGATGAGTCGACCTTGACCAAGAAACTCGAGGCTGATGAAGCAGCCATGAACAAAGTGGCCAACAAAACCTTGCTCAAGGTCCAAAGGGCTGTTGGTCTCAGGGATGGAGAATAGGGCTCTCGGAAAAGCACCGGTGGGCGACATAGCGCACTTTAATGAAAGGCGTGGTTTTGAAAGACTTTATCACCAAAATCCCCATGCCCAAGAGAGGGGTGCAATGTTTTTGGTGGGCTTTTTGGCGCTCCATCAAGAATTCGGCAATGCCCACGACCGCAGTCCGCAGGTAGCCGCAGCTTTGAAGACCGTCTTGAGAGACTTTGTTACTACGTTCCCAGAGTTTATGGGCCCCGTAAGTGGAGATTACGCACCTAACGAAAGTCTCGTGCGGGCCGTAAATGATTCTTTATCGGAGCCAGAATAAGATGCGGGAATTCAATGTCAAGGAGTCTGAAGCTGGGGTGCGGGCAGATGTGTTTGTGGCCGCCCAGTACCCAAAATTCACTAGATCGGCCTTAGAGGCCTTATTTGATCAGCATTTGATCCAGATCAACGGAGCAGTGGCCAAGCCATCGCATAAGACTAGGGTAGGCGATAAGTTTTTGGTAGACGAGACTCTGCTCAAGTTAGAGCCACCCAAAGTTGATCTACCGATCATTTATGAAGATGATGACGTGGTTGTTATAAACAAACCAGCCGGCATTTTGAGCCATAGCAAGGGCGCGCTTAACCTAGAAGGCACCGTGGCCAGCTTTATAGCGTCTAAAATCACAGATAAGGAGTTAAACGGCAACAGGGCAGGGATAGTCCACCGGCTAGATAGGGCCACCAGCGGCGTAATGATCGCTGCCAAAACTGCTGCTGCTCAATCTAAGCTACAAAAGCAGTTTTCACTGCGCAAAGCCAAAAAGACCTATCTGGCAGTGGTTGAGGGCACGGTAGAGCCAGTTGAAGCCATAATAGATGTACCAATAGAGAGAAATCCTAAGCGCCCGCAGACCTTCCGCGCCGGATCAGCTGGCAAACCAGCTCAAACTCACTATAAGCTGTTAAAAACCTTCAAAAAGGCCAATCAGGCTTATTCCTTGCTAGAGCTCAAACCAACTACCGGTCGAACCCATCAGCTACGCGTTCATTTGGCCTACGCCGGCCACCCGATAGTCGCTGATCATTTGTATGGGCATGAGGGCAAGCGGCTGCTATTGCAGGCCAAATCGCTAGAAATAACACTTCCCAATGGCGAGAGGAAGGTTTTTGAGGTGCCAGAAGATCAGTCCATCAAGGAATTCTGCGATGTTTGATGGCTTGTTGATGCACCCCAACACTAGGACGAATCTAGATGCTTTTATAAAGTCACCGTCTCATGCACTATTACTGGTTGGGTTGGATGGTAGCGGCAAGACATATGTGGCTGAGCATCTGGCCGCCGTGCTTTTAGGCATCAACCACGCCAAACTGGCCGAGTACCCTTATTATTTGCGGATCAGTCGCCCAGATGGCAAAAAAGACATTCCAATCGAAGCTGTTCGGGAGGCCACCAAGCTTTTGCGCCTAAAAGTGCCCGGCGATCATAAGATCAACAGGCTGATTTTGGTGCAAGATGCCCATTATATGAATGCTCAAGCCCAAAACGCCTTCTTAAAGTCGCTAGAAGAGCCGCCGCAAGGCACTGTCTTCATCCTAACCAGTAGCTCGGCGGCTGGGCTTTTGCCAACTATTGCCTCTCGCGCCCAAAAAATAGCCGTTCACCCTATAAGTTTGGAGTCGGCCAGCGAATTTTACGGCGCTAAGCATTCCGCTGGTGAACTAAATGCCGCCTGGCAGCTATCCGAAGGCTTGGCCGGGCTGTTAAATAATCTGTTAATGGGCGAAAACGATCAACTTAAAGCCTCAATTGATCAAGCTAAGGATATTTTTAGGCAAAACACCTACCAACGCCTGATCAGCTTTGATAAGATAGGTCGCGACAAAGACCAGTTGAGCGCCGTACTAGAGGCCATGGCTCGCATAACCAAGGTATTATATCGCCAAGCTGCCACCAAGGGTCGGGCCAAGCAAACCAAAGCCCTGTTGGAGGCCGCCAGACTAATAGTAGAGGCTCAAAACGATCTGCGGGCCAGCGTATCGCCCAAGTTAGTATCGCTTAAGCTTGTTCTTAATCTGAGAGTATAACTGATATAATGTAGCTATATGTACGCACTAGTACTACTGGTTATTTTTGCTTATATGGCCTATTACCACGGCCGCCACTCCGAGCAGGAGCTAATAGTTATACCGCGCCGAATTGGCGATAGATTAACCAAACTATGGGAGATTGCCCACCATGGCATGCGCGAAAACCGCTTTTTGCGAGCCGAGAAAGCCCTGCTAACCATCCTCAAGATCGATGAGAAGAATGCTGCGGCCTATAACCGCCTGGGTATCTTGTACGCCAAACAGCGTGAATACCGGGATGCCATTGATTGTTTTGAGATCGCCAGCAGTATAGAGCCCAGCGCCAGTAGCCTACACAACTTGGGACTAATCTATTACGAGACGGAAAACTACCAAAAGGCCGCCACGGCCTTTGAACAGGCACTGAAGCTAGAAGACAGCCTAGCGGCTCGACACATCGCCTATGCCAAGGTCCAAGAAAAGCTTGGCAACGAGAAGTTAATGATCCAAGAATTAGAAAAATCAGCCGAGCTAGAGCCAAATCGCGAAACATATAACCTCTTGACCAGGGCCTATACCTCTCAGGGCATGGATGAAGAAGCCGCTGAGGCCCAAAAGAAACTAGACAAACTGCTGCTACCAAGCGCCCGAGCCAAAAAGGTCCTGCGCCCCAAACGGGTTGTTATTTAACCTGACCTATTTAAACTGCTATTGCTTGCATTTAGCTTGCTAGAGCTCTTTAATTATCAGCTAAAGGAGGTGCTTATTATGGAGGATTTAAGGGGAAGCGGCGAGGTCTTGCAGCGAACTCCCGAGAAGCAAGCGATCATAGACAGATCTATAGATCTAGTTGCCGAACAGTCTGTTGCGCATGGGCCTAATAGCGTTATGTTGGAGAGCGGGCTTAAGCAGGCAGCGCTGTTGCTAGTGGGTGAAGTAGATGGAACTCCCTACGGATTTGATCGTTTGGCGACTTTTTACGCTGATCGCGCCGCTGCTGACCCAGTGTTCGCTCATGGTCAACTAACTTTCGCGGCCAGAATTGCAGAGGAATTCCCTGTAAGCGTCGAGGTTGCAGAGCGACTAGTAGCAGCATGTATCAGGCAAGGATCTTCCCACGCCGCCGTCAACGTTGCTCAGAAGAGAATAGGCAGAAACCTTACAGAAGAAGAAGTTTTAGGATTGGCTATTAGATCCACGAGTGACCATGCCACCTACGGCAGTGATGATCGGGAGCGTCACGTAAAGATAGCGGCAGAAAACGGCGCCAGCCCCGAGGTTGTAGCCGAGATTAATCGACTTTTTGATGACAAAGATCGGGTCTGGGCCAACAGCTTCGATTAACATACTAGTTGTTATTTGACCCCTGTTTTGGTAAACTCTTAAGGTTCTTGATGTTCTTATTTCCTCAATTTTGCGAAGTTCTGCATTGCAATACTTTTGCAAAATTGTAAGGAGGAATGATGAGAAGCTGCAGCAAGAAAACTATGAGCTTGCGAAAGCTGACAGTCCATTCCGACGCGCCGACATAGCTCAGTTGGTCAGAGCGGCTGTTTTGTAAACAGCGGGTCGTGGGTTCGAATCCCTCTGTCGGCTCCATAATTTTACGTCCGCCATAGTGGCGGTAGTAAAATTATAAAGTTGATACGGATGAGAACCCAGTAAGTGAGCGTCAGCGAACTGGGGTTCGTACAGGTTTGAGCGTGCAGGAGCTTGCTCCGAACAAGTGAAAACCGTGCAAGCGAAAGCGCATCCCTATGTCAACATCATCAGATTAGGTGCGTTTGCGAGGACACCTAATAGTCTTGGTTCGGTGTTACAATAACCTCAAGCTCTTTGGAGTAGTTTGGGGCCCCTGCAAAACGTAAGTTTTGTAGGGATATGCAGGGTTAGTGAAGCGGTCAAACACAACAGACTGTAAATCTGTCGGCTTATGCCTTCGTAGGTTCGAATCCTACACCCTGCACCATTCGACTCACTTTGTTCGCTCATGGTAAACCATACATAACTGAGTGCTATATAGAAAGTTAGTCGAATGAGTCTGAGTGAGGAGATTAGCGACGAATCGAAGACCCCTTGGTTCGTCTACATCTGCGCCAGTAATGCAGGCCACTACTATGTAGGCATTTCACCAAATCCTGGAGATCGCGTTAAAATACATAATGCCGGTTATGGGTCTAAAATGGCCAGAGACCAAGGAAAGTTTAAATTGGTTTATGTTTCGAATGCTTATTCGGGCAAATCGAGTGCCAGAAAACGAGAGATTCAGCTTAAAGGATGGTCAAGACGCAAGAAAGAGATGTTAATTAAAGGGAAATGGGAGTAGGCAGTTTATCCGCCGACACCAAGATTATGGATGATCGTAACAACAAGTTCAGTAAACTTATCGATAGCTCAAGTTGGATTCTAGTAATTACGCACGTGGGGCCGGATCCGGATGCTTTTTGCTCTCTTTTACTAATGGGCACAACTCTGGCGCTCAACTATCCGGATAAGCAAGTGATGATGAGCTCCGAGGAGCTGACTGGCGGCCTAAGCTTTTTGCCTAATTACAAAGAGGTAAAGCTCCAACCCCTGCAAGTAGCCGTAGATAGGGCCAAGCCGGATCTAATTATAATGGTGGATGCTATGAACCTTGGCCGCTGCACCAGAGGCGATGCCGCCAAACTCGTCGCTAGTTTGAAAACTGCTGGCACAAAACTAGCGATTATAGATCACCACGAGCAGGTCGGCGTAGAGACCAACGACTTCTACCTCAACCAAGGCAGTCCGGCAGCTGTTCAGGATGTATACGAGCTACTTTTTGACCAGTTAAAGCTAAAAAAGCCAGTTGGCTATGCCGAGATTACCCTCTTGGGCTTATATGCGGACACTGGCGGCTTTATTTATGAGAATCCACGCCACAAGGATACTTTTAAGCTTGTTGATGGGCTGCTGGATGCTGGTGCTAGCCTCGAGCGAATTAAAAACCAAGTAGATCGCGGCAGTCCGGACAGCCTGAGGGCTCTGGGTGAATTCTGCCGGAATCTTGTCTACGGACGCGAATACTCGTATAGCTTTATAAGCGATGAGTTCACCGAGGAATGGCAAGAAGCTGGCAAGAGCTTTGACGACATAAAACTAGCTGTAGGTCACTTTGCCAATGACTATGTGCGGAACGTAGGCGAGAGCTATTGGGGCTTTGTGGTTTATCGAGACCTGCCGGCCACTCCTGGTACTTACGGAGTATCACTGCGAGCTGAGAGTGGCAGTCGGGACGTGGCGGCCATAGCCAAGCACCTGGGTGGTGGTGGACATAAGCCGGCAGCCGGGGTGAAAATCAAGGCCGACAATGTGCAGGCAGTAGTCAGAATCGTCAAAGACGCCATCGAACAGGTGAAATAAAGCTTAGACCTTGCTAGAATGTAATCTGTTACGCCGACGTAGCTCAGTGGTAGAGCATCTCCATGGTAAGGAGGGGGTCACGAGTTCAACTCTCGTCGTCGGCTCCAACCAATGTACGGAATTATCACAGCCACGGCGTGAGAAATGTTACAGCATAGTAACAATTTATATATTTCAATGGGGGTGTGTTTGTTGGGAGGTAGCCTGAATGATTTATAGGCGCAAACACACTTGAAGCCCTGTCTTGTTATGAGCAGGGCTTCTTTTGATGTTGCCTAAGGGGACCGTATCTGTTAGAATTACCAACAACGAAAGTTAATATTTATGGCTAAAGGCGACAAAAGAAAGATCATTGGTTTGGTTTGCGAGGCTTGCGGGCAGCGCCATTACTACACGACCAAAAATACTATGAACACCCCTGATAAAATTGAACTCAAAAAGTTTTGTCCACTCAAGCGGGTAGTTGCCACCCAAACCGAAACCAAAAAGAATCTTGGCCTCAACGAAGTCAAACCCCGCAAACACTAAACCCTTTGAAGGACAACCCTACGGTTTTCCTTCAACGCGCCTTCTGGAGTGAATCCAGATCCCGCCACGGCGGGACCAGCGCTACTACCTTTCCCTTATAAAAAGGGGTGATTTAAGTTATAATTTGGGTACAATTTTGCGAAGTTCTGCGCCAGCAACACTTTGTAAAATTAAGAGGAGTCCGCCTGAGGCGGACGACGAAGGAGAGTAGCTCAGTTGGTAGAGCGTCGGTCTCCAAAACCGAAGGTCGCAGGTTCGATCCCTGTCTCTCCTGCCAGTTTATAGTGATTTAATTCGGGCAAAGCTAGGGATAAGCACTTTATGAACACTCCGTCCGATGATAGTATTTATTAGATGAGCAAGAGCGAACTAAGCAAGCCAGTTTTGATTTGTTTGTATGGATACCCGGGGTCCGGCAAGAGTTATGTGGCCAGAAGCCTAAGCTCGGCTATCAAGCTAGCCCATGTTAATTCCGAACGTATTCGCAGCGAACTCTTCCAAGCACCACGTTATGACGCCCAAGAAAACGCCATCGTGCTGCACCTCATGAACTACATGACAGAGGAATTTCTGTCTGCCGGGCTGAGTGTAGTCTATGATGCTAACGCCTTACGCTTGGCCCAACGCCGCAACTTGCGAGCCTTAGCTCAAGATTGCAAGGCCGATTATTTACTAGTCTGGCTGCAAGTAGATGCCGAAACATCTTTTGCTAGAACCCAGCAGCGTGATAGGCGGACCACTAACGATAAACTGGCTCAGCCGCGCACCCGCGCCAGCTTTGACGAGGAGATAGCCAGTATGCAAAATCCTCAGGACGAGGCCTACGTGGTAATTAGCGGCAAGCATTCTAGCTCCACCCAGAAAAATACTATTATTAGTAAGCTCTATCAGATGGGAATAATCGACAGCGGTGGCGTCCAAAGCAGTCTGAGCAGCCCCGGTTTGATTAATTTGATCCCCAACCCGCAAGCTGGCCGCGTTGATATGAGCCGCCGCAATATAACGATTCGCTAAGTATTTATGAGTCAAAAAACGTTCGATATCCCGGGCATTGGCCCGGTAATCCTGGCTAAGCGCCGCGGAGCCCGCAATCTTAGATTGTCCGTAACAGCTGGCGGTACGGTACGAGTTAGCATGCCCAGCTGGCTACCTTACCGCACAGGGGTGGAATTTGCCAGGACTCGCACGGAGTGGATACAGCAACATCGGCCATCTAACGAATCTAAGCTACTAATCAGTGGGCACCGCGTAGGCAAGGCTCACCGACTAGAGTTTATCCAAGCAGCCGGTAAAAACACCGCGGCTCGGATAACTCCTTCAACTATTAAGATTGCCTCGGCTCTGGAGTGGGATCATCCAGAGGTGCAGTCCAAAGCTCGTCTGGCTGGCGAACGAGCTCTAAAACAAGAGGCCGATAACCTATTGCCGCAGCGACTTGAGTATCTGGCCAAAAAGTTTGGCTACAGCTACCGGTCGGTGCAGTCCAAGAAGCTAACTTCGCGCTGGGGTAGTTGCTCGTCCGAACAACGGATCACCTTAAGCTATTTTTTGATGCAACTACCCTGGGAATTGATAGATTATGTACTGATTCACGAGCTGATTCACACCGAACACATGAACCACGGGCCGGAGTTTTGGGCAGCTTTTGAGCGAGCCCTGCCGGACGCCAAAGCCAAACGCCGCGAGGCCCGGATTCACCACCCGCGCCTGAGCGCCCAAGTTTAATCTTTAACCCCTTGCTCCAGCGCATTTTATAGTGTAGTATTGACTTATCAGGCCTACTTAGCTAAGTAGGCTTTTTTAGTGGCCATAAAGGGGAAGAGTAAGTGGAACAGGGTTCTAGCAAAAGTAGAAAACCGCGCATCCGAAAGACCGCGCCCACTGTTCGAGAGCGGGTCGAAGCCGCCCAAGCCAAGGCTAATCAGGTTGAGAAGCCCAAGCGAATAGCGGCTGTCAAGAGGCTACCTCGCCCCAGTTACCGACCACGATTGCACATTCCAGATAATAAAGTGTTCTTGGCCCTCAAGCGAGTCGGCCGTCTGTTGCGAAGGATCTTAAGTTGGCTAGTTCCACGCTACTTCGTGAACGCCTGGCGAGAAGTTCGACTAGTAGTCTGGCCTAACCGCCGGGAGACCCGCCGCTTAACCTTAGCTGTGCTGATCTTTTCGATCATCTTTGGCGCTCTGGTATCAGGGGTAGACAAAGGTCTAGATGAGTTATTTAAGCACTTCGTTTTAAAGTAAAGGATTGATTAATAAAGTGAGCAAACGTTACGACTCAACCAAGCAGTGGTACGCCATTCATACTTATAGTGGCTACGAAGAAAAAGTTGCCGAAAGCATCCGCCAGCGAGCGGAGTCGCTTGATATGGGCGACAAGATATTTCAGGTATTGGTACCCAAAGAAAAGATGATCGAGATCAAAAACGGCAAGCGCAAGATTGTCGAAAAGCGTATCTTTCAGGGTTACGTTCTGGTAGAGATGAAGCTGAGCGAAGACGCTTGGTATATTGTTCGCAACACACCTAACGTTACCGGCTTTGTCGGTACCGGCACCGATCCTACCCCAGTTAGCGAAGACGAAATCGCAAAAATTATGAAGCGTATGGGCCGTGAAGAGCCCAAGCACAAGTTTGATTACGCCGTGGGCGAGGTTGTTAACATTACGGACGGCCCGTTCAAAGGCTTTGACGGCGCTATCAACGAGATTGACGCCCAAAAGGGCAAGCTTAAAGTGCTGGTCAACATGTTCGGCCGCGAAACACCGGTTGAGCTCGACGGCCTACAGGTGAAGAGGGTTTAATATGAATAGTACTTACGAATACAAACCAGGACCATTTCACGACTTTCAAGAATATCCTGAAGAACTTTTGGAGCAAATGAGGCTTGGCGCCTGGATGGCAAGTGATATAGAAACTTTAGAGACACTTGGGGCTGAATCCACCGAGCGCCTTTATTATTACGCTAAAGAAGTAGAAGGGAATGTTTACGAAGATATGGGGCGTAGTATCTATTACGACATTCAGGAATTGAGAGGAAGCTTAATAACACCATCGACGAGTTATGAATCCTTAAGCGATATATTCTCCTGGGCAGCAAGAAAAGATAATGCCTATAGGCTCAAGGCGATTGAGGCTGAAGCTAGGGTTCGTGATGGTGCGGACGATACGGATGCTAGGTATTTCTACCTAGCAGAAAAGTGTGGCAAGCAACTGACAGCATTAGCTAATAGTCAGATGGAAGGAGAAAATAATGGCACAAACTAAAGTAGTTAGAGCAAGTTTAAAGATGAAGATCCGCGGCGGCCAAGCCAGCGCAGCACCTCCTGTAGGTAGCACCCTGGGTCAATATGGCGTCAATATGATGGACTTTATCAATCCGTTCAACGAACAAACTAAGGATAAAATGGGTCAGAGTGTGACCGTCCACATCACTATTTACGAGGATCGTAGCATGAGCTGGCGCGTGGTTGGCACACCGACTGATGAGCTGATTCTAGCAGCCCTAAAAGTGCCAAAGGGCTCTGGTGAGCCCAACAAGGTCAAGCTGGAAAAGAAGCTAAGCCAAAGCGAATTGACCGAGATTGCCGAGGCTAAGGCCGAGGACATGAACGCCGATGACATCGAAGCTATCAAAAAGATGGTTGCCGGTACTGCCCGCAGTATGGGCATCGAGATAGAGGGCTAAGATGGCTAGTGACCAAGTCCACTTTTTGAAGTTCTCTACAGCTCCAATGCCACCAGACGAAGCAGCAGATAAGTCCGTACAGGCAGTCGGGGAATACATAGACCAGCTCGAGGGCCATGGCCACACATTAGCTTTAGATTCCTTAACAAAGCTTGTTCTTTCGAAGGCTGAGAACCGTGGACAATACTTTGTTAGAGAAACACCTCAACACGACGGTTAATTAAAATAAGTGGGAGGCCTTAATACAGCCGTTTGAACCACAAAAGGACGTAATATGACAGAAGCACACCGAGAGACATATCAGGAAACATTCGACAAGTTGCCCCCGGCTGAACAAGCCAGGGCTATTCTACTAGAGAGATGTTCGGCTGTTCTTTGGGACGGCAAGACAAGCCCGCTTGTTAATTCAGGGGAAACTGGCAAAATGGATGTTTTTGAAGTAGAAAACAATCTCTGGCCACTTGTGAGCGTTGATTTTGGTGGTACCAGGAATTATCAAATTGTTGTTAGTGAATTATTAGGCCCCGCTCATGTCGGTATGGGTTGGAACGTGCAAAGAGTAACGGAATTATAAAGTAACACGTGGGAGGCTGCAAAAACAGCCGCTTGCACCACAAAGGAGTACATATGGCAGAAGACGCCAAGAAGACAACCAAAACTAAAAAGCCCGCTGTAAAAGCGGTTAAAAAAGAGATCAAAAAAGCTGAGCTGGTAGCTGAGACTGAGGCAACTCCCGAGGTCAACCTAGAGGTAGAAACAGTTTCCGCCAAAGCCACTACCAAGGCCGGCAAGCATAGCGCCAAGGCCCTAAAAGAAGTTGAAGAAAAGCAGGCCAAAGAAACTCGCAAAACTGAATCGTCTGGCGAGAAAGCAGCTTCAAAGCCAGTGGTCACCAAAAAACCAACTCGCTCTAAGGCCGAACGCGCCGGAAAAAAATATCGTGAAGCGGCTAAGCTAGTAGAGGTCGACAAGCTTTACAGCTTAAATGATGCCTTGGCTCTAGCTGTCAAAACCAGCCCGACTAAGTTTGACGCTACTGTAGAGCTACACGTTAACCTCAACGTTGACCCTAAGCAGGCCGACCAGAACATCCGAGATACTGTGGTCATGCCCGCCGGAACCGGCAAAAATATACGTATTGCTGTGCTAGCCGAGCCCGAAGCCGCAGCAGCTGGTAAAAAGGCCGGCGCCGATATTGCTGGCGATGATGACTTCTTGCAGCAATTGGATAAAGAACAAGTTGATTTTGATGTACTGATAGCCACCCCAAGCATGATGCCACGACTTGGCAAGTACGCGCGCTTGCTAGGGCCTAAAGGTCTGATGCCTAACCCCAAAAGCGGCACCGTGACCACAGACGTAGCCGGTGCGGTCAAAGAGGCCAAAGCTGGACGCGTTGAATACCGGGTAGATCAGACGGGCATTGTTCATCTGGGCATCGGCAAGGTCAGTTTTGGTGCCGACAAGCTCTTGCAAAACGCCGAGGCCGTCATGGCCAGTATTAGAGCTGCCAAGCCATCTAGCCTAAAGGCTACCTACATGCAGACCATTACCGTAAGCACCTCTATGGGCCCTGGTATCAAAGTCGAGCTGAACACTCGGAGCTAATACTACAACACGAAATCGCTTGCTAGGCCAAACACTAGCCTATAAACTGATGGTAAGGAGACCAGCATGGGGGCTGTTTACAGTAACAAAGAGATTCGCGAAGCCATCAAAGGCGGACACATAGTCTGCTATCCGCTAGTAGACGCCAATATTGCTGGTAGTAGCGTGGACGTGACCCTAGGTGAGTGGTTCTATCGCACTGAACGGGCTGGTAGCAGCGGCTTTTATAACCCTTTCGACAAGAGCGATGTGGCCAGATACTTTGACGGGCCGCACCAAGCTCACGTCCATGAAAAATGGGCTAAAGCCAACGGCCGCCAATTGTTTGATGGCATCCCGCCAAAACATCCGATTATTGTCTTGCGGCCTGGTGAGCGTATCCTAGCCCACACTCATGAATTCATCGGCATCAAGGCCCCTGGTACCAGCACCCTGCAAGCCCGCAGCACCTGGGGCAGAAATGGCGTGGCTGTCTGCTTGGACGCTGGCTGGGGTGATCCGGGCTACATAAATCGCTGGACGCTCGAGATATACAACATGAACCAACACGAGAATGTTGTTTTACCAGTTGGTGAGCGGATTGCTCAGATGGTTTTTTATGAAACCGGCCCAGTAGAGAGCGAGTACAACCGTTTGAGTGGAAAATACCAGCCGGGCGCTAGTTCTAACTTGGATAACCTGATAAAGAGTTGGCGACCGGAACAGATGTTGCCGCGGGCCTACAAGGACCAGCGATTGATGCCAAAGAAAATTAAGGGCTTAGAGGTTTAGGTGGATATGCAAGGAGTTAGCATACAATGCAAAATCCCACCGGCATATTTATAGTTATTGAGGGCTCTGACGGCTCCGGCAAGACAACGCAATTTAATCTGCTTAAGGCGCGGCTCCAGGCGATTGGTCACGAGGTGGACATTTTTAAATTTCCACAATACGACAACCCATCAAGCCACTTCATTAAAAAATATTTGGCCGGTGAGTACGGGAATGCCTCTAGCATCAGTCCTTATACCGCCTCTTTATTTTACGCAATGGATAGGTTTGAGGGGGCACCAGAAATCAGGAAATCTATCGAGGCTGGGCATATTGCTCTGAGCGATAGATATGTGGGGGCCAATATGGCTCACCAGGGCTCTAAGTTCACCAACCCGGCCGAGCAGCGTGGCTTTTTTGTCTGGGAGGACAACTTGGAGTTTGAGCTTCTAGGTATTCCTCGACCCACGCTTACCTTTTTCTTAAGAGTTCCTGCTGAAATATCACAGCGGCTGATACTCGAAAGGGCTGCCAAGACTGGCGTTAAGCCCGACGAACATGAGGCCGACATCAACCATCTGCGCAAAGCCGTAGGTACGTACGAAACTCTGTGCCAGCTGTTTCCCAATGATTTTCGAGCGATCGATTGCGTTAAAGACGGACAGTTAATGAGCATCCCAGATATAAATAATTTGATTTGGGATCAAATATTGCCATTGCTGCCAACCTCACCGGCCAAAGCTGCGCACGCCGTAACTCTAAATCTTGAGCCAAGCCGAGCGGCGCCAGCGAAAGCCGAATCAGCTAAATCCCAAAGCCAACAAGAGTTGAGCTTGGCGGCTATTAGTGACTGCGAGTTGATTGAGCCGGGTGCTTTGAGCTACTCACTGGATTGGACCAAAAATAACTACGCCTATTATGTACCACCACAGCTACCCAAGAAGGCGAAACAAAAGTACGAGCAAATCATGTCTAGACTGATTGATCTGCACAAAACAATGCATGCCAAGCTAGAACGAGCCAAGGCCGATAGTTCGGCCACTTATTTGGCATTGCCCCTCGCGGCTATGCTACGAGTAAAAGCCCAGGCAACACAATCTCAAACTGATAGCCTAGCCAAATCACCAAATGTTGAGGTTCAGGCGTTGGCTGCTCAGCTAGATCCGACCGTCGTCAGAGTCGCCCACACACCGAACAGGCCAGAGGCCCTGCACGACATATTGACACGCCTGGCTGGGAACCAACCCAAGCTCAACCAAGCAGACGATGCTGACAGCCTACAAGTCCTCGAAGCCTGGCCGCGCAATGAATTTATACTTTTGGCTGATAGTCTTCATGCTCTGAGCGACTTGTCGCGAAATGAGATAGAAGCCAAACTGGATGCCTGGAGCTATGAGCAAAAATATGATGCCCTGCAAGCCGCGCTAAAAGAGAACTCTCAAGCACTAACCAGTCAGGTGCGCTATAGGTTCGACATAGTGACCGACAGGCTGAGCCTAGCGCAGCTAAGGACTCTGGGCATAGCTACTCAATTGAGCTTGCGACCAACTGGCTTGCGCTACGGTTTTAGCACTCCTGAGACCATAGAACCTAGCCAGCTTGAAGACGAATATCGGGAATGTGTAGAACAAAGCCAAGAGTTATATCGCACGCTGCAGGCGGTTGGCCGGGAAGACCTGGCCGACTACGCAATGCTGCTCGGCCACAGAGTCCGGACACAGTTCGGCTGCAGTTTAGCCAGTCTAGACAGACTCGATCAACTAGCCGACAGGAATCTAGCCGTCCAAATTCTGCAAAAAATATCAGAGGTCCATCCCACTCTGAGCCTATATATCAATAGCGTCGAGCAGTCGCCGGCTAAGACCAATAGTCCAGTAGCGAGTCGCAAGCGCAGTACTAGGCGCCGCCGACGCTAAAACTCTTGTCAAAAGGGGTCCTAAGGTGCTAGTATAGCTCTTGAAACCAAAGATAGTAGCTTGCGCCTTAGGTGCATTAATTCGCTACCGAGGTGAAAATACTTTCGCGTCTTATATCTTTGGTCAGTTGCGCCAAAGATTTTTTATTTGGCACCCAGGACCAAAAAGCTCATTAACAACTGATTAATCAAATAACAGAGAAAGGTAATATGATATGGCTTTAAGCAAGCAGAAAAAAGCCGATGTCATAGCCGAAATAACTGAGCTTTTGAAGGATTCGAAACTAACCGTTATCGCCAAGTATCAGGGAACGTCAGTTAAATCCATGCAGGAACTCAGGCGCTCGGCTAGAGATAACGGTACCCGAATAGTGGTCGTAAAAAACCGGCTGTTCAGAAAGGTTCTGGAAGGCGACGAACGCTTCAGGTCAGCCGACACCAGTAGCCTGAGTGGACAGTTGATGTACGCTTTTAACCCCAACGACGAGGTTGCTCCGGCAGCTAGCCTGACGAACTTCGCGCGCAACGAGCCGCAAATTCAGTTCGTAGGTGCCCTGATGGCTGACGGCAGCGTTCTCGATGCAGAGCAGGTCAAGGTATTGGCTAACTTACCAAACATGAACCAACTAATTGCCGAGGTAGTAGCCGTCCTACTATCCCCGCTAAACGACATCGTAAGTGGACTAGCTGGCGATTTGCCCGGTCTACTTGACGCTGTAGCCGCCAAAGCAAGCTAATCGAACAATTAAATATTAAGGAGTAAGAAATGGCAGAATTAAAGAAGATTGCAGAACAACTCACTAGCTTGAGCGTTCTGGAAGTAAACGAACTAAAGATCATCCTCAAGGATGAATATGGCATTGAGCCAGCCGCTGCTACTGCAGTAGTTGCTGCACCTGCGGACGCTGAAGCCGGCGGAGCAGCCGCTGACGAAAAGAGCGAATTTGACGTTATCCTCAAAGACGCTGGCGCCCAAAAGGTCGCCGTCATCAAGGCCGTCAAAGATTTGACTGGTTTGGGTCTGGGTGAGGCTAAGGCTATTGTTGATAGCGCACCTAAGGCCGTCAAGGAAAAGGTCAGTAAAGCTGACGCCGAAGAAGCCAAGAAAACTTTGGAAGACGCCGGAGCTACAGTAGAGCTGAACTAAGCATCTGTCAGTTGCCGCACCAAGGGAGTCGAACTAAAAAACTGCTCGGAATTTTTAAACCGAGCAGTTTTTTGTTGACCTTGGACAAAATACTTATCCACAGCTCACCGGCCAGCCTTTGACTTGGGCAGCAAGTATGTGTTAGTTTTGGGGTGAATATAGGCAAACAAATACCTATAGAATTTTGGGAGAAATAACAAAACAAAATGGCAGACATACCAGAAAAGCAAATAAAACGCCTACGAGTTCTAATCAACGAAGCCGAGACGGCTTTGGCAGCGACCAAAGAACTACTTGCCAGCATAGTCGGTGACGACCCGGTATTGACCGACATGGTCAAGGATAAAGCCATGGGCAAGGTCATTGAGGGAGTTTTTGACGGCCAAAACATGGTTGGGTCGGACGGCAAAACCTATCCAGTGCCGGCTAATTACGCCAGTAAATCCAAGCTGGTGCAGGGTGATATCCTGAAGTTGACCATCGCCGACGACGGCGCCTTTATGTATAAGCAGATCGGGCCGATTCCGCGCCGCCAGGTGGTGGGCGTTCTGGATCAAAAAGATGGCCATTATTTCGTAGAGGTGGACGGCAAGAAATACCGAGTCCTACTAGCCAGCGTAACTTACTTTAAAGCCAAACCAGGTGATCAGGTCAGTGTGAATCTCCCCGAAGACACCAGCGTAGATGCTGAGTGGGCTGCCCTAGAAGCCGCCCTCTAGCTTAAGGTGAACTCCGATAATAGATTGTCGATGCCTCAAGCAGAAGTTGAGCGCATAGTTTTAGCATTGAGCGTCGCTGGCGACAAATTCTGGCTCGATGGAGGCTGGGGCGTAGATGCCCTGATGGAAAAGCAAACACGAAATCATAAAGATTTGGATATGTGCGTAGATATACGAGACATAGGTCAGATAAAAAGCGTACTTGAAGCACTGCGCTATCGAATATCCAAGGATGAATCTCCGACTCGCGTCATAATGAAGCACGGCAACTCGCATAGAGTAGATATACATTTGCTTGAGCTCGATGAAGAAGGCAATGGCAAACAAAAATATAGTGCGGGCTTTCATCTCTATCCGTCCGAGGACTTGACTGACAAAGGATTAATAGATAAATATGTTGTTTCTTGTCTCAGCCCTAGACTACAGGTAAAGTTTCGAGAAGCTTATAAACCAGATGTAAAAAGTCGTCATGATGTCAAAGCTCTTTTGCATAAATATAAAAATATAAATACAACAATCATATAGCTTCATAAAAGCTATAATTACTAAACATGGAGCAGGCATTATATAGGAGGCAGCGTCCTCGATCTTTTGACGAGGTGGTCGGCCAGGACCACATTATTACTACTCTGCAAAACGCCATTAAATCCGGCCGGATTAGCCACGCCTACTTGTTCACCGGACCCCGAGGTGTTGGCAAGACCAGCGTAGCTCGCATCCTGGCCCACGAAGTTAACGGTTTACCCTATACCGATGAGTCGATCCACCTAGATATCATCGAGATTGATGCGGCTAGCAATCGGCGGATTGATGAGATCCGTGATTTGCGCGACCGAGTGCATATCAGCCCGACTAGCGCCAAATACAAAGTATACATAATCGATGAAGTCCACATGCTAACTCGCGAGGCCTTTAATGCCTTGCTTAAAACCCTAGAGGAGCCACCGGCTCACTGCATATTCATTTTAGCGACAACTGAGGCCCACAAGCTCCCTGAGACAATTATTAGCCGAACCCAACGGTTTGAGTTTAAACCAGTCAGTGTCGGACAAATTGCCGAGCACCTCAAAAATATGGCCAAAAAGGAAAAACTGCGCATCGATCCCGAAGCAGTTGAGCTATTAGCTGAATATGGCGAAGGTAGCTTCCGCGACAGCATAAGCTTACTAGACCAATTAGGCTCTTCCGGGGAGACAGTCAGCGCCGATGAGGTGCGTGACATGCTGGGACTGCCGGCGACCGAGATAGTTAAAGACCTGGCTATGGCGCTTAACAGTGGTGATAGCTCAGCCGTTTTAAACTTACTGGGGCAACTAAGAGACCATGGCGCTAACGCCTCCATCATTGCTAAATCTTTGTCTAAGGTACTGCGACAACAGTTGGCGCAATCAAATGACGCTAAGTGGCTCGTCCCATTGCTAAGGGATTTGCTAGAAGTCTCCGCCAGTTCTCGCCCGCAGGATGCCCTAGAAATATCCCTACTAGCAGCCTGTTTAGCTACTGGACCAAACCCAACTGACCGACCAGTTAATACTGCCGCTGTCCCGCCAGCAGCCGCTAGCCCGGAGCCCAAAGTAGTCCCCCGGACATCGCTCTTGAGCGCCGCTAAAACTGACAACCAAATTACCACCACCGATCAGTTTGATCTGGATCTATGGGAGAAAGTCCTCAGTGCCGTCAAAGCTCAAGCAGCCTCTCTGTACACAGCCTTGCGGCTGGCCACACCGCTGTTGAGCGGCGATACGCTGATATTGAGCTTCCAGTTCCCATTGCACCGCAAAAAGGTAAACTTGGCAGCTCACAAAGAGCTTATCGCTAAGACCATAGAAGATCTAAGCGGCCAGAAGCTGGTGATTGACTGCACTGTTAGCGAAGATCTAAAACCACCAGCCCCTGCAGAATCAAAACTGGCGGCACAAGCGTCTCAAAACAACAATCCTATTCAAACCATTAGCAATATTTTCGGTGGTGGCGAAGTGTTAGAATCGTAAAAGACAGCTTATGAGCAACCGAACCACCCCGGGCGCACCGCCCCAAAACGTCGACGTCGAGGCTAGCCTACTCGGCAGTTTATTGATTGACAGCGATTCATTTATAAAGATAGCCGACGTGATTAACCCCGAGGATTTCTACGACGAACGGCACAAAGCCATTTACGCCGCCATGAAGGCCCTGCATGATAAGCGCAGTCCGCTAGACATATTAACGCTAAGCGAACAACTGAAGAATAATTCCAAGCTAGATGCCGTCGGCGGCGCCAGCTACCTGACCGAGCTAACCAACACCGTGCCAACTGCTTCGCACCTAGAGCAGTACGCTGAGATAGTGTCCGACAAGGCCATCCGCAGGCGCTTGATCAGCGCCTCGGCCGATATATCCGAGATTGGGTCCGACGAGAGCAAAAGTCTCCAGGAATTGATCGAGGAAGCTGAATCACGCCTTTTTGAGGTCAGCCAACGCCATGTCCGTCAGGATGTCACTAGCCTAGAATCGATTTTAGGCGACAGCTTTGATAGGCTCGATGACCTGCATAAAAACAAGGGTGGCATTCGTGGCATTCCCACTGGTCTCAAAGACTTTGACAAGTTGCTGGCGGGTTTTCAACGTTCCGACTTAGTGGTTATTGCCGGACGACCTAGCATGGGTAAGACGGCGCTAATGCTTAATATCGCTTTAAATATCGCTACCAAGGCCAAGCAGGGGTCAGTTTTGCTTTTTAGCTTAGAAATGGGCAAAGAGCAACTAGTAGATAGATTGCTGGCAGCCGAGGCTGGTGTGGACGCCTGGAAACTACGCACCGGCGAAGGCCTGACCGACCAAGACTTTGAACGCTTGAGCGCTGGCATGGGCGCCCTAGCCGAAGCGCCAATATTCATCGATGATACATCTGGCATAACCGTCAGCGATATGCGAACTAAAGCTCGCCGCTTGCATCACCAGCACCCACTTGCCGCAATCATGGTGGACTATCTGCAGTTGATGAGTGGCGGCACCCGGTTTTCGGCTGTGGCCAATCGCGTTCAAGAAATATCCGAAATTAGCCGTAGCTTGAAAATCCTGGCCCGCGAACTTAATGTGCCAGTGGTTGCTGCCAGCCAGCTGAGTAGAAGTGTAGAGAGCCGCAATCCGCCAATACCGCAGCTGGCCGACCTGCGCGAATCAGGTGCCATCGAACAAGACGCCGATGTGGTCGCCTTTATCTATCGGCCTCATTACTACGACGAAAATGCCGACCCGAACATTACCGAAGTTTTGATCAAAAAACACCGCAACGGCCCGGTTGGCAACGTAGAAATGTACTTTGACCGTAACCAGCAGCGTTTCCGCGATTTAGACACCAAACACAACGAACCTTTCGAAACCTAATCTGTTATACTAGTGCTTATGTTAAAGTGGCCGGCCAAGCGGTTTCGTCGGAAGATCACAAGAGGATTCGCGCTAACGCTAGCTACTTTATTGCTTCTGGTTTGCGTTTATATTGTCCGGCTGGGCAGTCTGACGCCCGGCTTAAGTCCAGCTGAATCTAGTGCCCGAACCGGCTCCAGTAGCATACATCTTATTGCCCATCAGCCAGCCAACGCACCGCATAAAGCCCTCCAGTATGGCTTGCAAAAACTTGGCTATCAGGGGGCTCTACCAATGCGCCTGGTGTCGGCACTGCTGGCGATTATCTTGATCGGCTGTTTTTATAAAGTCAGTAGCCGGTGGTTTGGCAAAGCCGTGGGCTGGTTCTCGACAGTTATTTTCGCTACCACGCCGCTTGTTATACTGGCTGGCCGCAGTGCGACGCCTACAATTCTACTTTTGACGCCGGTTGCAATCATCTGTCTGTATACCTGGCTGACGAGAGACGCCAAGCGGTTAAAGATAAAATTTTTAATATTCTTGGCAGCGGTGAGCCTGAGCTTGTACGTTCCGGGCATGATTTGGCTACTGGCTTTGGGTGCTATATTCGGCCGACGATCTCTGGCCGCCTTGCGCTCGGCGATATCTGTGCCAATTCTACTACTTAGTATGCTAGTGCCGATTGGCGTTTTGGCGCCACTCGGTTTCGAAGTTTTTAAGCATCCGGCGATCCTGAAAAGTTTGGCGCTGGTTCCAGCTCATTGGTTGGGCATTATAGCTATACTAAAATCAATCGGCTGGGCAGCTGGCGGCCTGGTCTATCGGACAAGTGCCCATAGCGATCTAATAATCGGCCGATTGGCACTACTTGATATCGCTCAACTGATTCTGATTGTCTTTGGTGCCTATGCTATGTGGCATCGGGCCCGAGACAAATTCTACTCTTTATCGGCTCTAGTCCTGCTGGCGATTCTATTGTCAGGCCTCAACCAGAATCTCTACTTGCTACTGTTCGCCCTACCGCCGCTGGGCATTTTGATAGCTGCTGGTTTGCGCTACTTATACATCGAATGGAAGGGCGTATTCCCGAGCAATCCAATACCGCGCGGACTAGCGATCGTATTAATGCTAGTCATTGTATCTATTCAAGTAGTCTACGGCGTTCGCTATAGTCTAGTCGCCTGGCCCCACAGCGTAGCTACACACAGCCTGTACGTGTTAAAATAGATATGAAATAACAGGGAAGGACCTAAATATAATGGCCAAGTTTGACCAAGCAAAACTACTCATGCGTGCCCGCAAGCTACAAAAAGAGCTGCAAAACGAAATCATCACTGTAGAAGCCGGCGAAGGCGCCGTAACTGTAGAGATAACTGGTGAACAAAAAATCAAGAAAATTACCATTGACCCAGAATATGTCGATCTAGATGATATCGGACAGTTAGAAATGTGGGTAGAAGAAGCTGTAAAAGAAGCCATAAGCCAAAGCCAAAAACTGGCTGCCGAGAAAATGCAGCCGATGATGGGAGCTCTGAGCGGCTTGGGACTCTAAGAGCATGAGCTCGGCCATTCCGGAACCGCTGCTTGATCTAATAGACGCTCTGCGCCAATTGCCGGGGGTTGGCCCGCGTTCGGCCGAGCGCTATGCCTATTATTTACTAAAGTCAGACCCTAATCGCAGCGACACACTTAGTCAATCCCTGGCCGACTTGCACGAGCGAGTAACATACTGCCCCAAAACGTTTGCCCTGATCGAAACCGGGCAAGCCCTGAGCCCACTTTACAGCGATCCTAAGCGCGATAAAACGGTTGTGGCCGTAGTAGCCGACCCTTTTGACGTTGTGGCCTTAGAAAAGACCAACAGTTTTGGTGGCACCTACCATGTACTCGGTGGCCTCCTATCACCCATCGACGGCATTGAACCCGAGCATCTGCACATCAAAGAGCTCGTACGGCGGATAGATAAAGACGGGGTTAAGGAGTTGATCCTGGCTACTAATGCTAGCGTAGAAGGCGAGAGCACGGCGCTGCTGGTAACCCAGGCAGTGGGCAGCCGACCAGTTAAGATCACGCGGCTGGCTCGAGGATTACCAGTTGGAGTTGATTTGGAGTACGCCGACCAAATAACCCTGACGCGGGCTCTGGAGGGCCGCCAGACCCTAGAACAATAGCTCAAACTACTGCTCTCCTAGCCTGTTACTGCTACAATTATAGTAATGAAAACCGCCACTGCTGCCGATGTCCAAAAACTCATCGGCGAATCCAACAAAATTGTCATTGTCCAAGCCGATAATCCGGATGTGGACAGCCTAGCTAGTGCTCTGGCACTCGAGCAAATCCTTGGCGACCTAGGCAAAGATCCGCATCTGTATTGCGGTGTCGATCTACCATCATACATGGGCTACCTGCCAGGAGCCGATCGAGTAACTTCGGACTTGCCGAATCAGTTTGATCTTTCAATCATCGTCGATACTAGCAGCGATATTTTGCTAGAACAATTAATGCTTCGTGGGCAAAAAGGCTGGCTGGCCGCCAAACCATGCTTGATTATCGACCACCACGCCACTACACCTACTATCGACTTTGCTAACGTAGCCTACATTGAACCGGCCGTAGCTACTGGCCAGCTCATCTACCAACTCGTCAAGCAGCTTGATTGGCCGCTAAGTCTAACCGCCAAAGAGCTTTTGGCCATGTCAATATTGAGCGATAGCTTGGGCCTGACTAGCGAGGCCACAACTGCTGCCTCTATCCATATAATCGCTGAACTGGTTGAAGGCGGAGTGAAAATAGCTGAGTTAGAAAGCGCTCGCCGAGCCAGCATGCGCCGCGAGCCCGAGCTCATTCATTATAAGGGCGAGCTTTTGCAGCGGGTCGAGTTCCATGACCATACCCGAATAGCTACTCTAGAAATCCCGTGGCCGGAGATTGAAAAATATAGCCCGCTGTATAACCCATCCATGCTGGTTATAGATGACATGCGCTTGGGCAAAGATACGGCTATTGCCATTTGCTTCAAGCTCTACCGCGACAATAAGGTTACTGCCAAGATTCGCTGCAATTACGGCAGTGCCATTGCAGGAAAGCTAGCTGAACATTTTGGCGGCGGCGGCCACGCCTATGCCGCCGGTTTCAAGATTACCGATGGTCGACCTTTTGCCGACACCAAAGCCGAAACGATAAAGATGGCCAGTGAGCTCCTGGACCAGTTGGAGAAGGCTGAGAAATGAAGCTCTTTAACACTCTCGGCCGCGAACTAGAGGAATTTGAACCGTTGGAGGCCAAAAAGGCCCGGATCTACACCTGCGGACCAACTGTTTATGATTATCAACACATCGGCAACTACTCCGGCTATATTTATTGGGATGTCTTAGTTAGACTGCTCGGATCCAAGGGCTACGAAGTCAAACGGGTTATGAACATAACAGATGTCGGCCACCTGGTGAGTGATTCGGATGAGGGCGAGGATAAACTAGAAAAAGGTGCACAGCGTGAGGGCAAAACGGCTCGCCAAGTGGCGGATTTTTATACCGATGATTTTTTGCAAAGCATGAAACTTTTGAACTTACGCGAACCAGATCAGTACGCCCGCGCTACAGATTTTATTCCTCAACAGATCGAGATTATCCAAAAATTAGTTGAGCAGGGCTTTGCCTACCAAGAGGAACAAGCCATCTACTTTGACGTGGCTAAACTAGGCGATTACGGCAAGCTCACGGGGCAGGATTTATCCGACAAGGAAGTAGGTGCTCGCAGTGATGTCGTAACCGATAGCTCCAAGCGCTCGCCACAAGATTTTGCTCTATGGTTCTTCACAGTTGGACGGTTTGCCGATCACGAGATGCACTGGCCTAGCCCCTGGGGTGATGGTTTTCCGGGCTGGCACATCGAGTGTTCGGCTATAATTCATGCCATCCTTGGCGACCCTATAGATATTCATACTGGTGGCGTAGACCACATAGGTACACACCACACTAACGAAATTGCCCAGACCGAGGCCGCCTTTGGGCACCCGTTGGCCAAATACTGGCTACACAACAACCATATGATGGTAGACGGCCAAAAGATCAGCAAGTCACTGGGCAACGGCTATACACTGGCGGATCTGCGTAAGCGAGGCTTTTCGCCCATGGATTTTAAAATGTTGGTACTGCAAAGCCACTACCGTAGCCAGAGTAACTTTAGCTGGGAGGCTTTAGAAGCTGCCAAGAATCGTTTAAAAAGAATTCAAAATATAGCGGAGCTCAGGTACCAGGCAGTTTCCCGCCCAGATGAAGCACAAGCAACTCCAATAGAGCGCAGTAAAGCCGATATCATCGATAGCCTAGAGAATGACTTGAACACATCTGAGGCTATTTCCGCTGTTGATTCAGAGCTTGATAACTTTGAACATTTCGGGCTCCAGAAAGAATCGATGGTTAATTTTGTGAAGTGGCTGGAAAACATTGATAACTTGCTAGGCCTTGAGATTGTTGATTCAACGCCAGATATTTCCGAGGCTCAAAAAGAGATTATTTCAGAACGCGAAGAGGCTCGTAAAAAGAGCGACTGGTCAAAGTCCGATGAACTCAGAGACAAACTGACAGAACAGGGAATCGGCATAAACGATACGCCGCATGGGCAAATTTGGTACCGACTCTAGCTAGGGGCGCCGCTAATATTTAAATTTTCGGTTGGAGCGGTGCTTTTGCCGCTTTGACGCTCAAAATAATCTTCTAGGATAATCTTAACCGCGCTAGCTACTGGTATGGCGATAATGGCACCCAGGAAGCCGTCGAAGCCGATGCCCAGTAGCGCTGCTACAAAGACCGTTAATGGAGTTAGTTCGTTAAGTTTGGACTGTAGATACGGCTGGAAGGTGTGGTTTTCTACGAAAAAGTAGATGACGAAGAAGATTAACATAATAGCTGCCAACTTCCACGAGCTAAGCAGACAGACCAAACATACGATTACGGCGGCCGTTGGATTCCCGAACATTGGGATTACACCTATGACACCAACTATACCCGCAAGGGCCAGTGGGCTGACCGAAACATTCAGCCAATTGCTAGCAATTTCAAGAGCTATAAAGGCCGACACTCCGGCTATGGCCGCTAGTATCACCTGGCCGTTGACAAAACTAGTAACGGCTTTGTACATTTTGTGAGCCATTTTTTTGTTGCGGTTACGACGACGATCGGGCATCAACCCCCAGAGAAGTTCCAACCACTTGGGTCCCTCAACCAACATCATGAAGGTCATAACTAGAACAGCTACCAGCGAGACCACGGCACCGATGATCCTTTTGCCAGTGTCTAAAACGGTGCTGCCAAAACTACTGTAGTTTGAGGTAAAATCATTAGCCGCTTTGGCTAACTTATCATCCAGATGATATTTTTTGGCTGTGCGAGCCAGGCTAGTATCTTGTTTTTGAAAATTAGTAACCGTATTTGGTACATCGTTAATAAAGGTCCTGGTTTGTCGGATCAGTGGCGGGATGATCAATGCTAGCATGATCGATAAAATGGCGATCACTGTCAGGTAGGCAATAGCTGCCGCCCGTACACGACTGCGCAGCCTCAGCTTGCGGGCCATCCAGCCGACAGCTGGGTTTAAGGCCAGCGCCAAAAAGAAAGATATAAATATAAGAGTAAGAATGTGAGCAGTGCGGCCTATAAAATGGTAAGTCAGGATGGTTGCCACTATCCACAAGATAGTCCGCACTATTGTTCGATTGGTTACATTTACTGTCACACTAGAGTTGGGCTTCATTGAGTATTAATTATGCCTGCTTAAGCCTTTTATATCAATTGCCGCCTGGTAGACATCAGTTATCTCTTGGCCAACCCGATTTACATCATAGCGACCAACGGATTTATTCTGCCATTCATGCAGCTGGCTTGCCAGAGTATCGTCGCTCAGCAATAGTTCTAGTCGTTGGGCAAACTCAGCGGTTTGACGGGGATCAATTAATAGCTGTGGCTGCTCGCCAAGCACGCTGGCATAACCGGGATTATTACCACCCAGCACAACTCTAGCACCAGCGGCCATGGCCTCAATAAGTACGATGCCGAACGATTCGCCATACAGCGACGGGAAACAGGCAAGCTTGGCGCCGGCTAACAACTCGGCCTTGCGAGGTTCCTCGACAAAGCCTAAAAACTCGACCCTTGCGGACAGGTCATTATCACGAACGTAGTTTTCGAGACTACGCCGCTGCGGTCCAACACCAGCGATTGTTAGTCTTTGACCTGGCATTTTTGCCTGCACTAGATTAAAGGCTTTGAGCAAGCTCAGGCAACCTTTGCGATCTACCAAGCGCCCTAGAAAAACTATGTTTTTTTGAGTAGTGGCAGGCATGCGGAATTTGGCCACATCAACGGCGTTGGGAACGACAGTGGTTTTGAGTCCAAAAGCAGCTTGGGCAAAGCTGGCGGCAGCAGGGCTAACACTGACAACTTGGCTGAATCGTCTAAGGCTCCGCAGTAGGGCTAAGCGTAGCAGCCAAGATCCGACGCGCGATAGCCAACCAGCTGGAAAGATATGAAAGGTGCCGACTATGGCTGTGGTTTTTGGTGCTAGGTTTACTATTCGGGCGGCGAGTAAAGGCGAATATGGAGCCTGGACATGCAACACATCGAATTTTTCTATATCTAGCACCTGCTTAATGCGCCGCCGGCTGGCCAAGCCGGGTATGGACAGTTTATTGCCGTTAAATGTAACCTTGTAGTTCTTGGCCAAACTATAGACTCGGCCGCCAGACCACTCGGTTAACTTGGTTTCGCCTACCAAATATCTGACCTCATGGCCTTGGCTGCTCAACCAAGACCCCAGAGTTTTGACATACTGGGCAACGCCGTCGCTACTATCTAAAGTATCGTCGAAGACTAAGCCGATTTTTAATTTTCGAGCGCTCTCCATGGGTTTTTATGGCCTCTTTATAAACTTCTTCATACTGCGCAGCAATCTTAGGGAAGGTAAATTTGTGAATATAGGTTGCGGCCCATTTTTTCCAAAAGCTGCGAACGTTCTGCTCAAACAAGAAAATGTCTAGGCGCCTGGCAAAGTCGACTGCATCTTTGGGGTTGACTAGGCTGAGGGCGCCCGTATCAACCAGGGTGCTGGTATAGCCAGCATTATCGCCAGCTACGATCGGCGTTCCAGCCGCCATGGCTTCTAGCAAAACTATGCCAAAAGATTCACCGTAGGTTGATGCCGAACAAAAAACATCGGCCTCGTGCATATACTTAATCTTTTCATCGTCACTGATATAGCGCGAATCGAAGGTCACGCGCGGAACGGATTCGTCAGCAACCATTTGCTTGAGTTTTTTCTCGCTGCCTCCAGCGCCGGCAATTATCAGCCGCACATTGTCGTGCTTTTCGGCCAATTTGGCATAAGCTCGAATAAGGTACTTGACGCCTTTGCGATCTTCTAAGCGCCCAACGTAGAGGATGGTCTTGAGATCGCTAGCCGGTTTTGCCGAGCCGGCTTTTGGTTTGAACTTATTAATATCAATACCATTGGGGATGATAGTCACTGGCCGATCGGATATATCATTGAAATGCTCAACAGAAGCCGGCGAAACAGCCGTAAATACATCTATATATTTGATAATCGGCTTCATATAGGTGGTAACAAAGGGTTTGACGGTTTTGGCGGTGACGGTATCGTAAAAGCGGCCGTGCATAGTTCCAACAGTGGCTGTTTTGGCTCTAACCAGCAGCTGGCGACTCCACATCGGGATCCAAGGTTCGTGAAAGTGTAGGACATCAAACTTTTCGCGATTGAAGACTTCGTCTATGGCGTCGTTATCGACAGAAAAGGACATTTGCCAGGCCGTACCAGCAAAGGCGGTAGTGTTCATGGATGTGCCAACGGTTATAAACTGTTCCGGTACTGGGCCGCTAAAGTCACGAGGCAGCGGAGTTATGATCCGCACGTAGTGACCGCGGCGAGTCAGTTCGGCCTGAAGCTCGGTGACGTGGTCTAGTACGCCGCCGGGGCGGGCTAGGTGATAAGGGCAAATCAAGGCAATCTTCATATCTTAATAGTTTACGTTAAACGTCCTTATTTAACAGCTTGCGAAAAGGCACAGGGATAAACAGGGCGGCATCCTCCGCTGTGGCAACGATGGACGGGGAATGTGTTGGCGATTTGATTTTGGCCATATGAAAGTCGCTAAAGATCATGCGCATGTGCTGCTCGACCTTTATGTCATTAAAGTAATGGTCGTTATCAATCGAAGCGTGATGAACCGGTAGATTAACGCGTTCCTTAGTTAGGTCCAGCGTAAACATAGTAACGGCCATGTCGACATAGGTCCGAAAATCATTGCACTGCCAGAGGTGGATCTCGAACTTGATTCGTTCTTCTCGGCGCTCAGTATCCTGAAAAGTAGCCGATTTGGCATTAAAGCTGATAGCCTCGCCAATTCTATAGGCTAATCTAATGAACGGCCCACGTAGCAAAAAATATTTAACAAAAGCTGCTGGCAAGCGTTGCGATAACAGGGAAGACCCCCACCGCATAATCAAAAAATTGCGACGCTTAAAGCCAAAGTCATCTTTATGAGTAAAGCCAGCGATACTGGCAAAGATGTCGACTTTCTTAACCAGCTCCGGATATTTCTGCAACATCCGGGTCACAACCATGACACCTAGGCTATAACCACCGATAGATAGACGCTTGTCTTTGTAGCGCAACTTTACGAAGGCCGCCAAGTAGTCGGCCATGTTGTCTAGGTTGGGCTTAAGGCCAATTTTGTAGAATGATTCCATGCCACCAAAACCAGGCAGGTCCGGCATTGTAACTGCTCCGTATTTATTTAGAAACTCCGCCACCCCAAAGTGTCGTTCGATACTGGCGTGATGGCCATATATAAATAAAATCTCGCGTTTTTTGTTTTTGGGTACTGGCATATAGAGCATGCGGCCGCTAAGCCCATTTATATTAAGCGGCTGGATATAGTCCGCCGGAGTGTGACCAGGTGTAGCCATTGATTAGTATTATAGATTGCTCAGCCTAATCTGGCAAAAGATCAGCAATGGACTTTTGAGGGGTTAGCAATATAAAATAGGTTAGTCCGGTGGGGAGTCGCCAAGTGGTAAGGCACTGGTCTTTGGTACCAGCATTCGGGGGTTCGAATCCCTCCTCCCCAGCCAGCATGTGCTTAACAGAGATAGACCGTACTGCTATGAAACGGTCTTTTTCTTTTGTAAAGACTGCTTAACCGAGGCGACTAGGTTCGAGTCCTATAAGCCGAAATCAGTATTACTTAGTTTGTGGTTCTGGAGTTTCAATAATGTATTTGACATATTGTTAGCTAGCTGACAAACTTGTATGGTGGCTAACAAGATTAAAGAACCAAATTATGAATCTGCAGGCGTATGGGCTAAGAACTATTTTCTCGCTAGCCGGGCAATGATGGAATCAGTATTACGTCCTTACGATCTCGGTAATACACAGTGGTACGTCCTTTGCCAACTAGTAAACGATGGGCCTATAAACCAGCGGGATCTAAAGTTCAAGCTAAAGATCGAACGAGCTACGCTAAGTGGTGTAATTACTGCACTTGTGCGTAAAGGCTTGATCGACCAACTACCAGACCCGGCTGATCAGCGCCAAAAAATACTACAGATTACCACTGCAGGCGAGAACCTATGGGCGTCACTTCCTGATCCGATTGCACTCATAGCTACAGTCGCCTTCGAGGGAGTCGATGATACAGAAGTATTAATAACAAATCGGGTCCTTAAGGAGGCAACTCAACGACTTATTAATTTTAAAACGGGAGGGAACAAAGTATGGAAATTTTAGTAACCGGCGGAACGGGTCTCGTAGGATCGCGACTCTTGAAGCGACTAGTAGAAGCGGGCATTGATTGTCGTGCACTCGTGCGACCTGGCAAGGAGCTACCGGCCGCAGTCACGGCAATTGAAGGAGATATTCTCGATCCTAAATCTCTAGCGACTGCCGTTGAAGGTGTGTCCGCAATTATTCACCTGGCCGCAGTTTTTCGCACATCTAACGAAGGTGAGATCTGGAAAGTTAATCGTGATGGCACTCATAACCTCATCGAGGCCGTAAAGACTCACGCACCCAAAGCCCGCTTTATAATGGCAAGCACCTCCAATGTTTATAATTCGGACATTTCGCATCCAGGTCGTGAAGACGACCCGGTAACCCCAACACTTGCGTACCCGGCAAGTAAGGTCGAGGCAGAGAACGAACTTCGGAAAAGTGGGCTAAACTGGAGTGTACTCAGGTTTGCGTTCGTCTATGGCGACGAAGACGGACATCTACAGTCAGCTCCCGAACAACTCGCTGGCATGAAGTGGCATCCTGCACAGAGGACGAGTTTGATTCACCATCGAGACATCGCAACTGCTGTCGAACTTGCGCTTACTGGAGCAATGGATGGTCACGTCGTCAATATATGCGACGAGGCACCTACCACGGTTTACGAGATTGCCCAAATTGTCGGCGTTACTTACGAACCATCAGCCGAGCCTCTAACTAACCCATGGAAGCTTCATATGGACGGAACGCTTGCTAGAAGCCTCGGTTTCCAGCCCAAAGTTCCAACCATATACCAGGCAAGCCGAGAAGACGCGCTGTAACAAGCAATAGAGTAATAGGCCTAGAATTCCGGAATGATTAAGGGCTTATTAGTGTTAACGCTCAATTAAAAGCCTGCTCACAAAAATGGTTCTAACCTCGTAACAGATACCCAGCCAGCATAAATTCGAACTTTAGTCAAAGAAGTAGCTATGCAGTTGATCAATATTATTGCAACGGCCTACTTTAAGTATCATAATTAAGGATATATATGTGGCAATTATATGTGTTTAGCTTTTTAGCGGGTCTGTTCGCAGCAAATGGAGTCCCTCATTTTATTAAAGGCGGGGTGGGACTAAAACATCAGACACCATTTGGTAAGTCTTCGTCTGCAGTAGTTAATGTGTGTTGGGGCTGGGTGAATCTGATTGCGGCTGTTATTTTCCTTCACTTTGGACATGTTCGCACTCACGAATACAGAGCATTTGTACTATTCGCAGTTGCGGCACTTATTATGACCATCTTCAATGCCAGCTACTGGTCAAAGCAGCAAAAAAAATAAGTGACCTTGTCCTCTTATCATTACTGAACACTAAGTGGAAAGGTTCCTGACCGGCATGCTCAGCCATCCTTCGTCGCTCCGCCTTTTAGGCGGGGCTATGAAGGATAATTGAGGAGAGATACGAGACGAGCCACCGGCGGCTGCGAAGCAGACGCGACGGGGGTTCGGTGAAGTAAGGTCACGCACAGGAATTTATTCGGAGCATGACCGAAACGGAAAAGTGTCCCGCCAAAGGCGGGATGTGCGCTGTCCCTCCTCCCCAGCCAAAGAGTTCAGCAAAGGAAACCTACTTGTCCAAGCATAATGAAGAAATCAACAAACTCAGTTCACTCCTCACCGGAGTGGCAGGAGAGTATTTTGTTGCAGCGGAATTAAGCGCCCAGGGATATATAGCTTCTATTACACTTAGAAACACCCGGGGAGTAGATATTGTCTGCTCCAATGAGGATGCCTCTAAGTCGGTTGTAATTCAAGTCAAAACAAATAGACACTCAGATCGGAACTGGGTGTTAAATCAAAAATCTGAAAGTTTCTATGCCGATAGCCACTTCTATGTTTTCGTGAATTTGAATGATCGCCAGAAAACACCAGATTATTTTATAGTCCCGAGTAAAATTGTTGCGAAGCATACAAAGCAAAGTCACGCAATCTGGCTAAATACCCCAGGGCGCAGTGGAATAGCCCATAATGACAATACGATGCGCCATTTTAATGAAATTAAAGAAAAATATCTGAACCGCTGGGACCTGCTGGGTTTGTAAGAGCTCTAGACCCATACGTCGGCCAGGGTTGCTATGTTATGAAGGCCTGTAGAGCCTAGGTTTTGAAGCCTTTATCTTTCAAAAAATACAATTAGTATTCTCTATTTAAATGATTTGCTATTCTTGGCTATATGAACAAGCGGCAGAAAGTATGGGTGATTGTTTACAGAATTCATGGAAGCACCTTAGAGCTGCTCGGCCTGAGGCCAAACCCTGAACCCGGGAGAAACACTGATTACTATGTAATTACAGGTGGAATTGAAGAAAATGAAGCTCCGGAACAAGCTGCACTGCGAGAAGTAAAAGAAGAAATTAGCGTTGCGCCACTGCAAGTACTTAATCTTCAAAAATCAATAAGTTACATAGATAAGTATTCGGGTGACGAATTCGTGGAACAATGTTTTGCTGCCCAGATTGATCAACCAGAACTGGTCCTCAACGAAGAGCACATAGGCTATAAATGGCTAGGGGTGGACGAGTTTGTCGAAACAATTTGGTGGGAAGACAAAAGAGATAAACTAGGCGCTATAGTGGCTAGTTTGCAAGATATTCTTTCCAGGCGTTCCTGACCTATATGCTCGGCCAGCTCATCGTGACAAATCCGTAGGGTTTTTAGACACTTTATTCTCTTTACAGGCGGACTATAATTAGAATGAAAGGAGGTGATTATGGCAAGGCAAATGTGTCAAAGCTGCGGCATGCCCCTGAAAAAAGATTCAGATAAGGGCGCAGAAGTCGATGGCAGCAAAAGTCAGAAGTACTGCACTCACTGCTATCAAAAGGGCAAGTTCACTTGGCCCGGCGCTACCGCCGACCAAATGCAAACCTATTGCATGGGCATCCTGACCAAGAAACACTGGCCAACATTCTTGGCCAAAATGGCGACCAATGGCATTCCAAAACTGGAGCGCTGGCGCAACTCTTAGCGGTTCATGGCCTTTAGCAGGGCATTCATAGATTTAGTTAAACCACGTAAACCACCACGGTATATCACGTAGCGGGGTTGCCAGCTTGGCTCGTATTTGGATTTGAATTTAGTAAGGCCCTGAAATGAATAAAAACGACCAGCCTTTGTGTAAACAAAGTTAAACAGACTACTAACCGCCCCTTCTGTATTATCCAGGCCTGCGAGTGGACTCAGGCCGATATTTAACCTATCGACTCCGTCGGCGTGCAATTGGTGGATAAAATTGAGCATTAGATAGTCGCCAATATTTCCAGGCGAGTTTTGGGCTTGGCGCAAAAAATCATAATTAGCTTCTGATGGCACTATGGTTGGCACTTGGTTAAGGAAGGCCTGTATGGATCCGCTCGAATCGCGAGCAATAACCAGTCGGCATTGCTGCATATAAGCATCATTAAAATAACCCATCATAAAGCCACGCTCTGTCCGACCTGGCGCCTTGAGCCAATCATCGGAGATCTCCTTTAGTCTAGTCATCGCCTGCTGGCTATGTGGCGGTTCCAGCACATCGCAAGTATAACCAAGCTTGGTGAAGCGGTTGTTTATTTGGCGAAAATATTTAGAAGGTGCCACGTTGAAGTTAAAGTGTGTCGTGTCGATAATGGCTTCTTCGCCAATCTTTTGCGATTCGTAGCCCAGCTTTTTATAAAGTCCCAGGTCTTTGGGTTCGATGTGAATAAAAGCCGGCTGCCAGTCGTTGAGCCGGCAGTATTGCTCGAATTTTTTTATTGTAGCTGGCAGACTTTTGACTGGCCCGATGGCATCGCCAACAACAAGAGCCACGCCCCGAGCCGTATGGTAAGCCAGGCCAGATTGCCTGGCGTCATCAAAGAAATAGTCCTTATCCGTTGGCCAGAATTTAAAGAAATCTTCGCTAGTCGTAGAGTATTTTTTTGCTAGAGTTAGCATATCCTCAAAATCCTGACGGCTATGTTGCAAACGGAAGCGAATTGGCGCAAAGAAGGACACTCCCATGTAGAACACTGAGGCCAAACTAACGGCCGCCAACGAATCAACAAAGAATCTGGACCGTTTAGTATAAGCAGTTGGCTTGTTGTTGGTCGTCAAGCCAAACTGGTCGACAGCATAGTGAGCGGCAGTTAGCGGTGGGATTTCTTGGTGAAAGTCGCGGGTATCAAACAACTGAAAGCCGACCGAACCGTACAGAAAAGCCACCGCCAAGATTAGAGCTGAACGCCGCACAGCCACACCAAAGCTGCGCGGCTCGCTGCGTACACTAAATAATCTCTGGTAGAAGATAAGCGCCACCAGAGTAGCTATTGGCAAAAGGAGGTTCAGCACGGTTGGCAACAGATAGTGATCGGCATCGTGAAAATCAAAAACAAAGTGACGAATATTACGAGAGATTAAAAATATGTAGGCAGCCACGGTGACCAGCCAGGCATTACGCTTGCCCCGACGCAACAGCGTAGCCAGGTAAATCAAGCTGATGCCGGCCAAAACTGTAAAGTGAGCGTCCAGTACCACGATACGCACGTGCCTGGGGTGGGCTAGAGCAAACAGGGTGGTGCCTAACGTCAAAAGGCCAGTAATAGCTACGGACATCGCAACGGCATTCAGCTTCCAGCTACTAGGCTGGGGGACCTTACTCATAAGTGCTATTATACTGGTTAATGAAGCGTTGGTGGTTGGTAATTTTGGCCGGTCTAGCAGGTTTTTGTTTTAACAATTGGCTATTTGGGTTGGTACTTAATCACCATCTATTGTTTAGCCGAGGAGCGGTTAGTGAATTAAGCGCCCTAGATCAACCCCACCAGCTATTGTTTAGGTCACTGGATGTGGTAGCCGGTATCTTGTTTGTAGCCCTAGCGGCCGTACTAGCTCGGACCACGCCACGACGGCGCGGCTATAAATGGCTAGTTTATGGGACGGCGGCGCTCGGTATTGCTAATGTCCTTGATGCGTTTCAACCTCTGGCCTGCTCCGAGACATTAAATAAATCTTGCGTAATCCCAGTCCAGGTTTCGCTCTCACATCTGAGTATCCCAACGCATGGCTATAGCAGTATTGTGATTGCCATTTGCTACTTGCTGCTACCACTAGCCGGCTGGGCGTACGCCAAAGGGCTAAAAGCCAAAAACTTTAAATTCCTTAGTGTGGCTTTGACTGTGCTGGCAACGGCTTATTTGTTGGCGGCAGTTTTAGAATATTTAATATCCGGTACCTTTAGCGACAAGGCCTGGGGGCCAACTCAAGAAGTTCAAATGTTGCTGTTGGGGATCTGGTTTGTTCTCTGGGCGTGGAACATATCCTTAGGCAAATTTAATAATGCCCTCAAGAATAATAATTAGGTCAATTGGGCGCCACCACTTCAGCCGAGATCATCATAGCGAAATTACGATGCACGGCAGAGGACAAGAAAGGTCAAAACTAAGCCCTGGCCGATATCGAGGACATTAGCGCAGACTCTTTGTGCTAGCAACGCCATCAAAACGCCTAGACCCTAGTAGCAGAGTTGGGATTTTGACCGTTTTAATTTGTTGTTCCACCGTCTGACGCTGACGAGCAATGCTACGAATTACAACTGGGGATTTAGTATTTTGGACAATCGTAGCCACTTGCTGGTCAGTATAGCCGATGTCTCTTAGCCATCCCTGTAGCAGATCGTCGACCTGACTATCGCTGTAGCCGTAATTGATAGCGTACTGGTACTTATCGCCCCCTGGGGTCCGCCAGGTGAATATTCGTTGTAATAATTGCCAATCGGCAGGAACTTTCGCGCCAGCCAGCGGCTCGAGTTTTACAGCCTCCAAGTATGATGCCATCTGATAGGAGTGTGAGAATTTGTAAGCATTCGCGTATTTTAGATTGGGGATAGGGTAGGCGATATAGGTCAAATTATATCGATTTTCTACTCCAGCTTGCTGCATGTTATTGAATGTTTGGGCGCAAAATTCGCAGCCAGGGTCGATTATTTCCAGGGCGATCGGCTTGTTCTTGTCAAAGGCATGGTAGTAGGTGTTCGTGCTCGTTGTGTAGTCTATAGGCTGCCATTTTTTGAAGCGGTCTGGTATGCGCTTGATTGCCGTATCTACATCTTCTACGCTGTTTTTACCCCATGTTAATAGATGCCCTGACTTTACTGATTGCCAGAAACTCGGTTCGATGGATTCTACGGAACAGGCCTCGGCACCCAACGAACAAGATTCAGAATTGGACGGCCGACATGTGTCATATACGTATAAATATAGGCCGCTGCGCAGCACAGATAGCAGGCTCCAGATAGTCAGAATCACAAATACAAATGCCAAGACCTCAATCCACCTCTCCAGAAAGCGAGTCAGGCGCGGACGCTTAATGGCAATTTTGCCCAATAAGCGATTCTTGAGATCCTCCTTAAAGGTAGTGTCGCATTTTCTGAAGGTCGTCTTGCGGGCCACGCACTTCCAGGCATCGGCCGCCAAGCGGCGATAGCGGGCAGAAAATATGCCCATGATCGCCAGGATAATAAAGGCAGCTATGCAAAACACTATCTATCTACCTTCTATAATCATTTTAAGCGTCTTAATGGTCGAATCTACCTGGTCCTGCGCAACATTAAGGCCCGGCGACAAACGTAACAGTGGCGGCAAGCGTTTGACCTTATCCAAATAATAGTGGCAGCAAAAATAGCCGCTGCGAGCCATAATCCCTTGCGCCGATAGGTAGGCGGCCAACTTATGGGAGTCAACTTTATCAGAGTAAAAACTAAGCACAGGGCTGGGCTGCTTATTTATTAAAGTAATGTCAGGAATGGTGCTTAATGCTTCGTGGAATTTAGTACCTAGCAACTGCTCATATAGCTTGGGTGTGCTGCCTTCGGGCCGATAACCCTCCAGCCACTCTATGGCCGCTCCAAGGCCTATGATGCCAGCAAAGTTCTGTAACCCGGCCTCGAGCTTAGCTGCTGGCTCACCGCGCAGGGGCACGTAACTATCCAGGTTGACGTCCTCTACTACGCCCCCGCCGATAAAGCTACCATCGAGCGTCTCCAGCAACTGCTTTTTTATGATGACAACGCCAATGCTCGGACCATATAATTTGTGGCCTGAGAAACAAACAGCGTCGAAATCCCCATCGCGGATTATTTCTGGATCGTAAGCCATGGTTTGAGCTGCATCGAAAATAACGATACCCCCCAGGCTGTGAGTATCTTTGACAAGCTGCTTAGCGTTTATAAGCTTTGTTCCATCAAAGTTAGTGGTAGTATTGACGACCACGACAGCCCCACCGAGATCCTTAAGCTCGTAGATTAGGGCTCCTTCAGACGTCCGCTTTAGCACAATACGTTCTAATTCCAGCTTTCGGGCGTAGGTTATAGAGGGTAGAAAAACGGAATTATGCTCTACCTCTGAGGTTATCAGGCTTGTGTAGACACCTTTTGGCAGTTGGCTGAGCACCAAATTAAGTCCGTAGGTAGTGTTGAGTGTAAAAGCGCAGACATAGCCTTTAGACGTTTTGCCGGCGTACTTTAGCAAGCTAGCCCGAGTCGTAGCGATGGCTTGATCGACCTTTCGACCCCATTCATATTTAACGCGGTCACCACAGGCATTATATTCGCGGTAATAGTCGTCCATAGCATCAAGGACCTGTTGCGGACGCAAGGTCTGGCAGGCCGAATCTAGGTATATAGACCCGGGGTCCACATAGCTAAAATCACCGCACGCATGTTTAGTTGCTTGGCTAGAACGAGCAAAGACCATATTTACCGCCTATGCGCCGCTTGGAGCGCGAGTCATGCAAAACAATGGATCAAAGAAGCCAACGATCGCTAGTAAATCTGTAATGATACTGAGTAATTTCTGTCTAAACAGCGACCTCATAAACTGTATTATACTCCCATCGGAACTGCAGTTATCCCCCATTTCAAATGCTTAATGGGATTGTAACTAAAAGCATAAGCTTGAACTCTGTTATCATGGAGTTATGGGCAAGCAAAAGGCCGCTATATTAAGTACGGCAGCCGAACTTGAGGGGCGCTAAGCGTGGATACCAAAACCAATACACACATTCTGAGCGTTAATGGCGGCTCGTCGAGCATTAAAGTCGCCTTGTTCAAAGTTGCGCAAGAGCCTGTCCGATTGCTGGAAGCTGAGGTTACTGACATCGGCGAACCCCAAGCAATTTTCTCCGTAAATCACCCGGACAAGAATCTTAGTTCTTCAAACCCAACCGTGGCAGCCGATCACTCTGCAGCCGTCAAAACTCTAGTCGATTGGCTAAAAGAGCGAGGCACTAGCGATACAGTTGTCGCCATAGGCCATCGAATAGTTTTTGGTGGTCCAAAACATTATGAGTCGCAACTTGTTACCGCCGAACTCCTGGAAGATTTGCGCGAAATGGCAAGTTTTGACCCGCAACATTCTAAGATTGAGGTGGAACTAATCGAGACATTCCAAAAACTTTACCCAAAGGCTCGCCAAGTGACATGCTTTGATACAGCCTTTCATCACGACTTGCCGGTAGTTGCTCGGCTTTTGCCGATTCCACGCCACTACGAAAACCTTGGCGTTCGTCGCTACGGCTTTCATGGTCTGTCATATACCTTCTTGATGCGGGAGTTGAGGCGCAAGCACGAACCCGGCGCCGCCGACGGGCGTTTAGTTTTGGCGCATTTAGGCAATGGCGCCAGCCTGGCGGCAGTCCATAATGGCAAATCGATTGACACCACTATGGGCTTAACGCCAGCGGGTGGCTTGCCGATGGGAACTCGATCCGGAGACCTAGACCCCGGCCTACCGATGTACCTGTCTCGTAGCGAGAATCTCAGCACCGAACAGTTTAACCACATGGCCAATTTTGAATCAGGTTTGCTGGGTATCTCGGGGACGACGCCGGACATGCAGCAACTACTAGAAGCCCAAGACAGCGATAGCCGAGCTAAGGATGCCGTAGATCTATTTTGCTACCAAGCGAAGAAGGCCATCGGCGCTCTGGCCGCCGCCATGGGTGGACTGGATGGTTTAGCCTTTGCCGGCGGCATGGGCGAAAACGCGCCAAAGATACGAGCCAAGATTTGCAGCGGCTTACAGTTTTTGGGGCTCGAGCTTGATGAGGTACGGAACTCTAAAAACAGTGACGTGATATCTGCCGACCACAGTCGAGTAGCTGTGCGCGTAGTCCCAACCGACGAATCATCAACCATCGCTCATGATACGTGGCAGCTAATAAATGGAGACAAGAATAGATGAAATTAACCACCAAGCCTTTAAACGCCACCATGCTGAAAAAAATAGACGCCTACTGGCGAGCCGCCAATTATCTTTCTGTCGGTCAGATCTATTTGTGCGATAACCCTTTGCTGCGGCGACCCCTGGAGCTGGGCCACGTTAAACAGCTGCTACTTGGACACTGGGGGACAACCCCGGGCCAGAATTTTATTTATGCCCACTTGAACCGAGTTATAAATAAGTACGACCTTAACATGATGTACGTATCTGGCCCCGGACACGGCGGCCCAGCGATAGTCGGCAATGTTTACCTAGAGGGCACATACAGTGAGGTCTACCCCAGCGTTAGCCAAGATACCAACGGCCTCAAAAGACTATTCCAGCAGTTTTCTTTTCCGGGTGGTATCTCTAGCCACGTTTCGCCACAAACTCCCGGTTCAATTCACGAAGGCGGCGAACTAGGTTATTCACTAAGTCATGCTTTCGGCGCGGTTTTTGACAACCCCGACCTAGTGGTAGCTTGTGTGGTTGGCGACGGCGAGGCTGAAACTGGGCCGCTAGCTACCGCCTGGCATTCAAACAAGTTCTTAGATCCGCTTAGTGATGGAGTAGTGTTGCCAATTTTGCATTTAAACGGTTATAAGATCTCTAACCCAACTGTGCTATCACGGATTAGCCGCGGTGAACTTGAGCAACTTTTTGTTGGCTATGGTTGGAAGCCTTATTTTGTAGAAGGTTCCGATCCCAAGAAAATGCACCAACGCATGGCCCAGGTTATGGATAGGGTTATTGCAGATATCGCCCAGATTAAGCGCCAAGCCGGACGAAGCAAATCTACCGTGCGGCCACGCTGGCCGATGATTGTCTTTGATTCGCCAAAAGGCTGGACTGGTCCTAAGACCGTCGACGGTCTGCCAAATGAGGGTAGTTTTCGGTCACACCAGGTGCCGCTAATAGTCTCAGCCGATACCCCGCCTGAGCACCTTAAACAGCTCGAAGCGTGGCTCAAGAGCTACCACCCAGAAGAACTGTTCGAAGAATCCGGCAAGCTTAAGCCAGAACTCGCAGAACTCGCACCAAAAGGCGACCGACGCATGGGCGCCAACCCACACACCAACGGTGGCAAACTCCTAAAAGCGCTTATCATGCCTGACTTCCGAGACTACGAGCTAAAGGTCTCGGCACCCACAGCTATCCAGGCTGGCAGCATGCACATACTCGGGCCGTTCCTGCGCGATGTCATTAAGCTAAACGCTAATCAGCGTAATTTCCGCATCTTTAGCCCTGACGAAACGATTTCTAACAGGCTAGAGAATGTTTTTGAAGTAACCAACCGACAATGGGATGCGACGCTTAAAGCCGATGACGAATTTCTAGCGCCAGAGGGCAGGGTGGTCGACTCGATGTTGAGCGAGCACCAAAACGAAGGCTGGCTAGAAGGCTATTTACTCACCGGACGACACGGGCTATTGCACAGCTATGAGGCTTTTATCCGAATTATTGACTCTATGGTCAATCAGCACGCTAAGTGGCTAAAAATGTCCGCCGAGCTGCCTTGGCGGGCCGATATTGCCTCCTTAAACTTTTTATTGACTTCGCACGTTTGGCGCCAAGATCATAATGGCTTCACCCATCAGGACCCTGGCTTCATCGATCACATAGTCAACAAAAAGGCCTCGATTGCCCGGGTCTACCTACCGCCCGATGCTAACTGCTTGTTGTCGGTTATGGATCATTGCCTGCGCAGCGTCAATTACGTCAATCTAGTTATTTGCGGTAAACACCAAGAAGCACCTCAGTTCCTGACCATGGAACAAGCCGTCGAACACTGCACTAAGGGCCTAAGTATCTGGCAGTGGGCTAGCAACGATGAACAAAATGAGCCAGATGTTGTGATGGCCTGTGCCGGCGACGTGCCAACCGTAGAGGTTCTGGCCGCCGTGTCCATCTTGCGCGAACACTTGCCAGAATTAAAAATTAGGGTCGTGAACGTCGTTGACCTCATGAAATTAGAGCCAGATACCGAGAGCCCGCACGGGCTGAGCGATGCTGACTACGATTCGATCTTCACGAAAGATAAACACATTATATTCGGCTTTCACGGCTACCCTTGGTTAATCCACCGCTTGAGCTATCGGCGTGCTAATCGCAACCTGCACGTCCGTGGCTATAAAGAGGAAGGCACTATAACCACCGCCTTCGACATGGCTGTGCTGAATGAAATAGATCGCTTTCACTTGGTTATGGACACTATTGATAGATTGCCGCAAACCGGGACCAAGGGCACTTATCTAAAACAAGCCATGGCTGATAAACTAATTGAGCACCGTGAATATATTGATAAAAACGGTGTCGACATGCCCGAAATCAGAAACTGGAAATGGAACTCCAAGCTAAAAAATGGCTAAACAAAGCAGCACAATCGATCGCGCCCAACAATTTATAGTCCTCCACGCCCGCGCCCTAACCTTAACTTTGAGTTCAGTGTTTGTTGGGCTATGGACACTGCTGCGATTCTCAAACTCGTCTAGTATCTATGATCTAGTCACCCAGCAAGTTTTGGCTCATTCCTGGCTGCATGGCTATACCGGACAAGTGCCGCTTGGCCCGACCAACTATCTGTTAAAGGTTTTTCTACTGTACATGCCACTAGACATAATACCTGGCTCGCCCAGACTAAAACTGATCGCGCTAACGCTGCTTATCAATATTGCTACCTTCATTTTGATTTTTATAGCCATTGAAAAGATCCTGAAAGAATTTGGCATCAGTGGCAGATTCTACTTGGGCAGCGCCATGATCTGGTTGTCGATGATAGCCGGATCAGTTTTCTGGATTGAGTTTGCCAATTCGCGCAACCTCGAGGTGGCCGGCGGCATGTTTGTGATACTGCTGGCTTTGCGGTTTTTGCGCTACGGGTCAAAACCGATAGCAGCTGGGCTACTAGGTTTAGCGGCTATTGTATTTTTCGCAGACAGCCTGCAAATTTACATGGTTGGGTTGCCACTGGTTGCATACGGAGTAGTTTTGGCTCTAGGCAAAAAATCTAGTTGGCAGCGAGCACTAGGCCTGGCGGCCGTACTTGGTTTGTCAGTAATTGCCGCCCGTCTACTGGTGATCGGCGCTACTCACCTCTTGTCGTTGGATATTGGGCAGACAGCTACAGGCTTTAGCCTGCCACTCTCGAGCTTGGGACCAAGCTTTAGCGGCGCAGCCCACTCAACCCTCAACCAGCTCAATGGCAGCTTAGACGCTGGGGGCATTCGCGAAAAGGTCAATTTGCTCTTCCTGGCTGCGGCAGTAGCCGCCTTTGTGGTTGCGACTTGGCGACGGCTAGTGCCTCGCCGACTCATTCTGCTGGTTGGGTTGATCGTCGTGCTAGACGAAGCTATCTATATCGTTAGCGGCCAGGCTATTAGTGGAGGAACCTCGCGCTATCTTATAACCATCGCTCCGACCGCTGTACTGGCCTTTGCGTCTCTAGGCAAGTTGCTAAAGTCGAGTCGCTTAGTTTACGCATTCGTCGCAGCCGTGGTGATAATTAACGGATTGTTTTTGGGTCGAGCTTTTTTACGTGCCTGGGATCCTGGTTTTCCCGCAGACGGCCACTTACGAGCCACATCAAACTATCTCAATGCACACAATTACACTTATGCTCTCGGCAGCATGGATACGGCCACGCCACTGGCCTACTACGGCTACGTCCACCAAACAATGTTATTCCCAGCGGCCTGCCTGGATGACCGGCTGGTGCACGCCAACGCCTTTAGAAGCACGGCCACGATTAGGCAATATGAGCATAGCCAGGCTCTGGTGCCACTGATTTTGGACCAGGCGGCAATCTATAATGTCCCGAATGTTTGCACTCAAGAGTCTATCATTCAGCAATTTGGGCAACCAAAAGCCCAAGATATACTGAGCGACGGAAGCCTAGTTTTACTGTATCCACCGCAAACACTAGCTAGCTTATATTAAAGCGGTCGTCCTTTATATAGGCGGCCGGCTCCAAGACGATCACTATGAACCTTAGGCCAGCTGGTGTTTAATTTTGCGCCAACGTCTGGCTTGAAGCTTCCGGGCTTTGTCGCGCCAAGCAAGATCTTGAGTGTCCTCGTACTCATCAAGCGTCAGATCAGATAAACGAGCTGGCTGAGCCAATATGTAATACTTCGTCATATTTGTTTCTTGATAGTGCAACCTTCTCATAATCCTTGCTCCCCGTTTTAATTGGTACTCATAGAATAAACTGCTTAAGCCCGTGATGCCGTGAGAAACCACTCACAGTATTTGTGAGATTTCTCGCAATTCTCTCGCCAGCGAACGTTTAGCCCCTAGGCTATAATGATGTCTGTGGCTGCCATATCTTTCATAAAGCTCCAATCATCGGATCAGCCGGCTACCTACCTTAGCCGAGTCATATCCGAAAGACTAGCCGCCAGCGACCGGGTTATCTGGCTATTGCCGGGCGGTTCGGCTATACAAATTGCCGTAAAAGCCACAGATCTTTTGGCTGAGTCAGCCGCCAACCTCGAGAAGTTGCAAGTTAGCTTAAGTGATGAGCGCTATGGGCCGGTCGGCCACCCAGACTCCAATTGGCAACAATTGGTTGAAGCTGGCTTAGCTCTGCCTGGAGCACAACTGCAACCAGTTTTAAAAGGGCTGAGCTTACCGGAGACCACCAAGGCCTATGACCAGAGTCTGGCCAACGACTTTGCCAACGCAGATTATAGGATAGGCCTGCTGGGTATCGGCCAGGATGGCCACATAGCCGGCATCAAGCCGGGCAGCCCGGCGATCCACACGAATGCTATGGCCGTAGGTTATAAATGGGATGATTATATTCGCCTAAGTATGAGTGCGGCAGCAATCAGCCGCCTAGACGAAGTCGTTGTTTATGCTGCCGGCGAGGCCAAGCGCCAGGTGCTTGAACAACTGGACCAAGATGTAGCCATTGCTATCCAGCCCGCCCAGATATTAAAAAGGGTTCCGCGCGTAAGCGTCTATAATGATGTAAAAGGAGATTAGAGAAATGAAAATTGCAGTGAGTGGTCTGGGGCGCATGGGTATGCAGATTGCCCAAAAATTAACCGAAGACGGCCACGAAGTTATTGCTCATAACCGCAGCAAAAACAAGGTGGATGAGGCGGCAAAGTTTGGAGCTCAATCCGCCTACGACAAGCAGGCTGTGACCCAAGCCTTTGGCGGTGACCAAGCTGTCGTTTGGGTCATGGTACCGGCCGATGTGGTTGAGGCCGAGTTAGCTGACTGGCTAGCGATATTGCCGAAGGGCAGTCTCCTGGTAGATGGTGGCAACTCTGACTTTCGCAACACCAAACAGCACTCACAGCTCGTTAGTAGCCAAGGCAGCAACCTCCTGGACGTAGGCACCAGTGGCGGCGTATGGGGTTATAAGAACGGGTTTTCTATGATGGCCGGCGGCGATCAGGCAAGTTTTAGAATCATTGAGCCAGCCCTCAAAAGCTTAGCGGCCCCAGAGGGCGCCTATGACTACTTTGGCCCGAGCGGAGCAGGGCATTACGTCAAAATGGTCCATAATGCCATTGAGTACGGCATGATGGAGAGCCTCGCCGAGGGTTACCGCATGCTAAAGGAGGGTGACTATAAGCAGCTCGATTTAGCAGCGGCTGGCGAAGTCTGGCAACACCACAGCGTGATAACCTCTTGGCTTAACGAATTGAGCCGCGGCGCACTTGCCGAAAATCCTGATTTATCCGGCGTAGACGGTGTAGTGGCGGAATCCGGTGAAGCTCGCTGGACACTTGAAGCTGCTCGCAAGTTAGGTATTGCCATGCCTGCTATCCAAGCGGCCTTTGATGTTCGGCTAGCCAGCCAAAATGGCCAAACCAACTTTACCACTAAACTCTTAGCCGCCATGCGAAACAAGTTCGGGGGCCACGAAATCAATCCTCAGGAAACGGTAGTAAAAAACTAGCTAGCTGCCTGATTTGAGCTGGTAGGAATTAGCGGAGTAGTCGGCGTAGGCTGGCAAGCCAAAAAACTGTTCCAGGGTTTGACCGCTAGCTTTAATCTGAGCCGCCAGGGCAATACCGACATAACGAATGTGCCATGGTTCGTATTCGTAGCCAGTCAGAGACTCTTGGCCCTTTTGATAGCGAATAATAAAGCCATACTTATACGCGTTGGCAGCCAACCATTGGCCCTCGGGCGTAGCATCAAAACACTGTTCTACCTCGCAAGTGCGACTGGCGGGCTCGACATCGGCCGCTAGGCCAGTTTGGTGCTCGCTGTGACCAGGTCTGGCACTGGACAAGTCCGCGGCAGCTTGGCCCTGGTTGGCGACATAGCCATTATATAGTCCTACCTGCTCCGTATAAGATCGATAACCACTAGCCAGCATTAGCTTTATGCCCTGGGCACTGCCAGCTGCAAACATGCTTTGCATGGCCTGCGCGGTATCAGCCCGAACGTGCATCTCGCTACTGGAGGCGCTTAGGCGTAATGGCACGTCCGGCGTTACTAGGTTGCTCGGCACGTAAGCGCTGGGCAAAACGCGGCCCTTGTTAACTATCACCCACAAGCTAGATGGGTCATTTATCGAATATTGCTTTTTGTTGAAACTCGACTGCATGTGAGGCTCGCTGGGAGCTGCTGTGGCTGAAGTGTTATTTGAGCTAGAGCTGTGGATCTGGGGCTGATGCTTACCAAAAAACCAAACTCCGGCCAAAAAAATAATGACCGCCAAAATTATAGTCAACTCAATTAGACGGTGACGCGGTCGGCGATGATTGCTGTTCTCCATTAGGTTCAATTCTACCAAGCTGGGCCTAATTAAAGTAGGTCTTTAGGGCCTGGGTAGTTATTTTTTGGATAAGAGCCGCCCGGGAATCCCAGTCTTGCGTACCATGACCGTCCGTAAAAATTACCAGCACAAAAGCTTGGTCATGACTGGTGATTATTGCGGCGTCATTAACGTTGTCGTCCACCAGCCCGACCTTGTGATAAATCTTGTCGTAGCTCGGCACGGCTGGCGTGATGAAATCTTCGTAATTAGTGTTCTGCATATAGGACAAAAGTAGTTTGGTGTGAGCCGCGTTAAGTAGCTGCCCTTGATACAAATCGCGCAGCAGGCGCGCCACGTCATCGGTGCCTATCGTGTTATCGGAGACGTTGTAGGAGTCTAGGTGGTGATTTTGAGCGTAGGCCAGCAGGGTGTCGTGTCCCAGGGCATCGTTGAACAGTTCCCAGGCATTATCATCGCTTTGCTGGATAAGCTGCCTAAGCTGAGCTTGAGAAGTCTCGCCACCCAGCTCAGCGCTCAAACTGGCGTGGCCTTTTTCGACCTCTTCTAAAAAGACTGCGGCGGTTAGTAACTTGCCAACGCTGGCTGCCTCCATGGGATCCGAAACTCCAAAATGCTGACTGACACCCCCACTTAAGTCTATTGTCGAGACCGAAAAACTAATGGCTGGATTGGCAGCTATCAATTGATTAACAGAAGAACCAAAGGCACCCTGTAGTTGCTCTTGATGAGCCCGCGAAGCAACCGTTTGGGCGTGATCAACAGCCTTGACGTGATCATTTAACTTCAAGAAACCTCCGACCGCCAGTAAGGCCACCAACAGGCAAGCTACCAGCTTAAGACTTGGTTTTTTGGGCCGCTGAAGAGAAGGTTGGCTCGGTCTGTTATGGCGACCTGACGGATTAGAATAGATTAAATTAGACATATTTGTTTTGGTGTGGATTTACATCATTCTAACACATTTGCATGCTATTCGCCAACCCTTTAGGCGGCGCGGTGAAATCACCGATTAAAACCTGTATCATTAAGTTGATGGCCTTGCGCAATCATAATCACAAATCTAAAAACTTCAGATGGTTAACTCACCCAGTGATACCTCGGGCGGTACTTTATCTGGCGCTATTTGTTGCTACAGCTACGATCGCCTTGTGGGGATTAGAAACTTATTATGAGCCAAACCACCCCTCAAAATCGGCGTTTTATTATCAAAGCTTGGATTTGAGCCAAGCCATCCAGGCCACCTACACAAACAAGGCTGTCACCCAAGTTAAAGATCTCGGCACCACCAACGGCGTTAAACAAGAGTTAGTTAGCTTCAATGTGCCCAAGGACGACTTGCAAGAATTCGGACTAATGACGCTGCCCTCCAAGGCTCCGGCCGGTGGCAAATACCCGGTCATAGTTCTTTGTCATGGTTATAATAACCCCCAGAACTACTCAACGCTCAAGGCCTATTTGGGCGACATGGAGTTTTACAGCCAGCACGGTTACGCCGTGATTAAGCCCGACTATCGCGGGCAAGGTTTTTCTCTGACATCAGGCACGGCCGATGGCGCCTATTACTCAATGAGCTACAACACCGACGTCATGAGTCTGATCGCAGCCATCAAAAAAACCTCCTACTTAGATAAAAAGGATATCAACCTCTGGGGGCACAGCATGGGCGGCTACATAGCCCTAAGAGCATCAGTGTTGTCTAGCGATATTAAAACCGTTGTCTTACTATCGGCACCGGTCGGCAATATCCAGGATTCCTACTCTTCGTATACGCCAGTATCAGACAACGCTAACTCGATCGCCCAAGATATCCGAGACGAGCAGCTGGTTACTCATGGGACGCCGCTTAGCAACCCGACTTTCTGGGATAAAACATCACCGTTTGATTTCTTGAGCCACGAGAAGGCCTATGTCCAAATACATGTTGGTAGCGCCGACAAAATCGTGCCACCAGAATTTTCGGCACAGCTAAGCGCGGCCCTTGCTCGAGCCAACAAGCCCCACGCCTACTATGTTTATCCGGGCGGCAGCCATGGCTTGGGCCAACAACGTGATTTGATTTGGTCTAGATCTCTAGCCGCCCTCAACGCTAAGCACTAGGTTGAATATTAGTCGTTGACAGGGCTTAACCTCAGGAATGGTCGTTTGAGTTGTCGCCGCAAGTGGTGAAGTTGTTTGCTAAGCAATGGTTCGAGCTTTTTGTAGTAAACCGTGCATAGTATAAGTAGGACCAGGGCCGCAGAGGTAATTAAAAAATTATCCCAAAGCTTGGTTTGGTCCGGTATAAATAGTTTAAAGACAAAGACGATAAAGGCGTGGGCAATGTAGACAAATAGGCTGTTGCGGCCAAGCAGCTCAATTTTGCCTCGAGTCACTCGATTAATACCGCGCCAATACTTTTGCACGAACAGGAATAATACGCTAAACCAGAAGGCAAACAGCACGATCCTGACTGGCCCCATGGTCCATTTCTGCGAGTACAACCAAACCCAAGCGTTGGTTGTGTTCCAGTGCAGCGTCAAGCTTTGTAACCAATGTGGCAGACCTAGGAACTTTTCATTGAGCAGCGAGAGGACATAGACGCTTAAATAACTCAAGCTGAAGCTGATAGCTGCAACAGATACGACAGTACGTTTAATACCGCGTTGAGCTTTTTGGCTGAAGCTCTTCCACTTAGCAACCAGTTCATGCCAGTAGAAGCCCAGCGCCATGGCCAAGTTGAATATTATCTGCCAGCCCAACGTAAAGTCTTCGCCACGGAAAATCCAGCCGACCACGCTAATTCCAACCAGCAACCACCATTTACGCTTAGCCAAAAGATAAAATGAAATTGGCGCCATTAACATCAAAATTGCGAAGCGATCCAAAAAATCAGCCCAACCAAAACCGTAACGCATTAGCAAGGTTTCTTTTATTATGTGCGGCCAATTGATTATGCTGTATAGTCCATCTTTTATATTGGGGTGGTTCAAATAAACGGCCGCCGCCGTGAATAGTAGGCTCAGGAGCACCGATCCGATATAGAGTTCCAAGGCGCGCGTCCACATTTTTTTAAATACGAATCGCATACCTTGGGCGATACGGCGCTTGTAGACCATCCCAACCAACAGGCCAGACATAAAAAAGAAGCCTTCAGCGGCACTCACTAGCAGCCGCCCACGACCAGTGAACAGATCAAAGCCATTTGGGTATAGCTCGATATGGTCAATCAGAATTACGATCAGAAAAAATCCACGAATGATATCCAGGGCTACTATTCGCTGGCTGGTCGTCTTAGCAGATAGGGTTATGTCTTCTATGTTTTTGTCGATGTTTGGCACGTTAGCCCCTATTTTACCATTGCTTTTAGCTTAGCCAGTTGCGGTTTACCATTCCGGGTTCTTGGCAGGTCGGGCAGCAAGACTATTTTATCCGGCCGCCAGATGGATGGCAGGTTGGCCTGACAGAATTCCTTAATCTCGGCTTCGTCTACTTCACCGACCAAAAAATAGACCAGTTCATCGTTCGACTCGCCGGGCCGCTGAACACCAATAACTAAAGCCTCCTTGATTCGGTGATCGTTATACAGGGCCCACTCAATGTCGCGAGGCGAAATAGTGTAACCCTGCTTGCGAATTTTCTCCAGCGTCCGGCCGCGCAAAAAAAGATGCCCGTCTTTGAGCTCACCAAGATCTCCAGTTCGGCAGTAGCCGCTTGAGTCTAGTGTCTTAGCCGTCGCGCCAGGATTGTTAAAATAGCCAGGGAGTAGTCCCGGCGACTTGACCAGCACCTCTCCTTGCGGCGAAAACTTAATCTTCACTTCGGGCAACAGTCGACCTGGTGAGCCAGGCAAGCGCTCGTCTAGCAAGTTGGAGGCGATTCGACCGGTTTCGGTAGATCCATAGACCTCTAGAATTTCCTGGCCAAACCGATTTTTGAACTTTTCCCAAATGGCCGGGGGTAACGGGCCGGAGCCGGAAATAAAGAGTCGTACCCCGCCAAGATCATAGCTAGTCGGAACCTCCAACAGCTTGGCATACACTGGCGGACTGTGACTAAAAATTGAGATTTTACCGCTGGCTAGCAGAGTCAACGTAGCCTCGGCATCAAATCGATCCATCAGATACATGGTATTGCCGTGATAAAGCGTTCCGGCCAGACCCATAACAATCCCGTACCAGTGCGACAGACGCAGAGAGACCAGCTGACTGTCTTGATCCGTCCAGTTCCAAACCTGGGAGCAAACTTTTATATTCCACAGGTGGTTAGCGTGCGAGCAGGGGACAACCTTGGGTTTGCCAGTAGTACCGGATGTAAATAGCAGGCAAGCGATCTGCTTGTCGGCCGCCAGTCGCAAATAGGCCGACCGAGACGTGGGCGCCACAGACGCGAATTCTTCTACCTCAACGACTGGCGCTGATCTTAATGGCAAGCGTGAGTGATTTGTTTGATCAGTTATGATAAGGGCCGCTGGCACTTGATGTAGCACAGCTTCGATCTCCAGCGGTTTGTATATAACCTCAATCGGCAGCGCCATGTGACCAGCATGAACAATCGATAGGTAGGCAACCACATACTGCCAACTGTTGGGCATCAGTATGGCCACTATCTGCTGTGACTCGCTCGGCAATAAGCTGTCCAGGTGAGCCGAACCAGCTTGGACTCGCTGCCATAACTCCAGCCAAGTCAACGACTTGTCATTCGTGACTAGAGCCAGCTTGTCTGGTGAAGCCTCGGCATGCTGCTGTAAATAATCCGTAAGGTGGCCGTTAAACGACAAAAGCTACTCCCTAGTATGATGTCCTGTTATTATTTAATCCCGGTTTTATTGTATCAACCGGCTGCTACTAAACTAAACCTGCTAGCTGAGCCCGAGCTGAGCCCGCAGCGTCAGCCCGCGCCGTGTTAAACTAGATCAAACATGGCAAAGTCTCAGACTAAAAACGATGGCCTCGTTCCCCCAGAGTCCAAGCTGGAGCGGTTTTTGCCATGGCTGCTGATCGTTGGCGGACTCCTGGCCCTAGTAGCCTCGATTAGTCTTTCGGCTGAAGTCTTCGATCGGCTCAAAGACCCCAATTATGTTCCGATTTGTAACCTTAATCCCATACTCAGCTGCACTAGTGTAGCTGACAGCTCGCAGGCCCACGCCTTTGGCTTCCCTAACTATTTTATCGGCATCGCCGGCTATGCTGGTCTGACGACGATAGGGGTGGCAATGCTGGCTGGGGCTGAGTTTAAACGCTGGTTTTGGCAGACAGTCCAAGCCGGTCTATCTTTTGCTATGGCCTTTATTACCTGGCTGCAATTTCAGACTCTCTACCGTATTGGCGCCTTGTGTGTTTTCTGTATGGTCGTCTGGGCTGTCAGCGCGCCAATGTTCTGGTATGTCACCATCTACAACCTGCGCCAAGGTAATATCAAACCGCCACATAGACTTGCTGGCCTCGTCGACTTTAGCAGGCGCCATCACGGTGACGTCTTGCTGCTGTGGTTCTTGATTATTATTGGCCTGATTTTAAGGCAGTTCTGGTACTACTGGAGTACGCTGCTTTAATCCGCCGCCAGTTCTTGGCCAAGAAGGCCGTGGCGTAAGGCGCTGCTAGGTAGGCAGCAATAGCGTAAATAATCCCGGCTAGAACGTCGCTGCCGTAATGTTCGCCCTCATATACTACGCCGAAGAATATTAAAGCCGGATATATCAAACTCAGACTGCCCCAGCGCCGCCCATAAAGTTTAAAGATTATGATCGAAAAAAGCGTTGAAACCCCAGCGTGCAAACTCGGGAAAGCTGCTACTGGGTTGGGCGTTATGTGGTTGTAGACGGAAGGGAAGTTGTGGATCCCCAACGCAAACCAAACATTAGTAGAAATTCGAGTAATCGGCTGGATGACGTGATTTTGGGCGGCCAGCCAGGGCGGTGCCGTCGGCAGTAATAAAAAGGTCAGAAAAGCTGAGAAAAACAGCAGGCTGTAGGCCGTAATCACCTGCCAATAACGCTCAGGGTGAGTTTTCCAGACCAGAATAGCTAAGGCCAGCGGAATGATGAAGAACATCATGTACGGTATGTAGAGGACTATGTCGTACCATTGCACATGGCCGTGCCATAGCCAGCGCTGAAAACTCGCCGTCGGCAGGCCGCGAAACAGAAGCTTATCGAGGTGTGGTGCCAGAGTGTAGTTAACATGGCTATTTAGCTTATCAGCTACCGATCGAAATGATTCGTAGATCAGAATCACAACAACAAAGGGCAGCAACCGCCGCGTAAATTCCCAGGCTTGGTCGAATATCATAAACACAAAAACTAAGAAAACGAATAGCTTGTCTGGAGTTGGAAAGCTAGGCTCGTGGATAAATAGAGCCAAGCATAGTAGCGTGCCGATCACACCAATTGCCCGGATAGCCGAATGTTTCATTTTGATCATTATCTCTTATTGTATCGCATCCGCAGGCGCAGACTTCAGCTAGTTATCAGGCTTTTTGCAGTAAAATAAGGGGGTGAGAATCCTAATCATAGAAGATGAACACAAAATTGCTGGCGCACTCAAAACCGGCCTAGAGCAGGAAAAATACGCCGTTGACGTTGAATACGACGCCGACAGTGGCCTGGGAGCTGCCTTTAGTGGAGTTTATGATGTGATGATCATTGACCGGATGCTGCCTGGCACCATGGAGGGCTTGGATATTTGTCGAAATCTTCGCCAAAAGGGCATTCACACCCCAATTTTACTGCTTACGGCCAAAGACCAGATTCGAGACCGAGTCGAGGGCCTCAACGCTGGTGCTGATGACTATCTGGTAAAACCTTTTTCATTCGAAGAGTTGCTGGCTCGCTTGCGCGCCTTATTGCGTCGGCCGAAAGAGACAAAAGGCAACTTGCTAAGAGTAGGCGATTTGTCTCTAGACACGGTCAGCTACGAAGTTAAACGAGCAGATTCAGCTATCAACCTAAGCTCCAAAGAATTCGCGCTACTAGAATACATGATGCGCAATGCCGGACGGGTGCTCAGCAAGGAAACTATCATTAGCCACGTTTGGGATTTTGACGCCGATATCCTGCCAAACACCGTCGAGGTCTATGTTGGTTATTTACGGGCCAAGATTGACAAGCCTTTCCGAAAAAAACCTAGGTTAATCCACACTCTGCGTGGCTTTGGTTACAAATTCGAGGTTGAAAAGTAAATGTTCCACTCAGCGGCTATCAAACTAACTGGCTGGTATCTGATTATTATCATGGCTCTATCAATCGGCTGCAGTTTGACCATCTATCACTTTTCGAGTGACGAACTGGCCCGTGACAACCGGCGCCAAGCCTTTTTCCTGAACAATAACTTACCAGGACCGGCTTTTCAAAACTTTGCCCAGCTACGCGCCACACAGCTTAGCGACAGCCGCGGCCACCTTAAAACAAATCTTATAGCTTTCAACTTTTTGGTCTTGGCTGGGGGCGGAATCGCTAGCTATGCGCTGGCTCGTCGAACCTTGCAGCCGATTGAGGAGTCACACGAAGCTCAAAAACGGTTTGCGGCAGACGCCAGTCACGAACTGCGCACGCCGCTGACGGCCATGCAAACCGAAATAGAGGTAGCTCTGAGAAATCCTAAATTGACCAAGCAACAGGCAACAAATCATCTGCGCAGCAACTTAGAGGAAGTAGCCAAGTTAAAAACTCTGTCCGAAGGCTTGCTCAAACTCGCTTCACAAGAGAGCAAGGCACACCTCGATCAAGTAGTAAATCTTAAAGATGTAGTCCGGGATGCTACTGACCGACTGTCAAAGGTGGCCAAGGCTAAACAGGTCAACATAACTGCTGAGATAGCGGATATTAATGTCTGGGGCGACCAGCCAAGCCTGGGCGACCTAGCTGCCATATTATTAGACAATGCTATTAAGTACAGTGCCCCTAAGAGCAAGATCTTGATCAAAACCGGCGTAGAGGCAAAGTCTGGTTATCTACAAATTGTTGACAGCGGTGTGGGCATCGAGGCCGCCAACCTCCCCCGAATATTCGATAGATTCTACCGAGCTGATACCAGCCGCAGCAAAGATGGGGCCAATGGCTACGGCTTGGGTCTGGCTCTGGCAAAAAAGATAGCCGATATGCACCACGGCTCCATAGAGGTTGAAAGCACACCGGGTCGAGGCTCGGCCTTTACGCTGCACCTACCTTTAGCCTAATATTGAGTGATGGCGACAAAACCAACAAAAAAACTAACCTTTGAGACTGGACGGACATTGCCTGGTGCTAATCGGGCTTATCAACCCACCAACCGCGCAGCGTCGGCCAAACCACCAGCAGAGGCTCCGCCGACTCAGCTCCCAGCTAAACGCCGTTTTACCTGGAAAAAAGCTGTCGCTTTGTTACTCTTGTTGATCTTGGCCTTTTTTATCTTTGTCGGCTCTTGGGACGCCATAAATCTGTCTCGGGCCAGCAAAAAAATGTTTGGCTCCGGAAACCTCTTTGGCTTAATATCGTCCAACGGCCTCAAGGCTGACTCGAGCGGCCGTGTGAATATATTGCTTGTCGGCTATTCGGTTGATGACCCTGGCCACCCCGGCGCCACCCTGACCGATTCTATACTTCTCCTTAGCCTAAAGGGCTCCAATCACACCGGCTACATGCTGAGTATCCCGCGGGACCTATACGTCAATATCCCTGGCAACGGCTACGCCAAGATAAACGAAGCCTATCAGGACGGCAACCAACAGAACTTTAGCGAAAGTGGCTTACCGCCGGGCGGCATGGGCTTGCTAGAGAAAATTATCGACAATGATTTCCAGGTTTCTATCGGCTACTACGCGCTGGTTAATTACGCGGCTGTTCGAGACACGGTGAATGCTCTGGGTGGCATAACGGTCAATATTCAAAGTTCTGACCCGCGTGGGCTCTACGACCCCAATATTAGCCCTGTGGATGGCGGGCCGCTGCGTTTGGCCAATGGACCGCAAACCCTAGATGGCCAGACAGCCCTCAACCTAACACGTGCCCGCGGCGATGCCTATAATTCGTATGGCTTTGCCCAAGCAGATTTTGACCGTACCACCCATCAGCGCCAAGTCCTGGTAGCCATAAAAAGCAAGGTTAATAATAAGCTGGTGCTCAATCCACTTAAAAACGGCCGGATCTTTAGCGCTCTAGGCAATAATGTTAAAACTGATATGAGCCTGGGTGATGTCCGACCGCTGTATGGCCTAGTCAGGAGCGTACCAGACGCCCAGCTGCAGTCGCTTTCATTGCGTGATTTAGGCGGCAAAAATTTCTTGACTAGCTACACGACCGACAGTGGCGAAAGTGCCCTAATCCCAATCGCTGGTCTGAGTGATTACGGCGATATTGATGCCGCGATTAGTAGTCTAAACTAGCTTAAGCGGTACTATTTTGCCAGCCTGCCGTCTTGAAGAGTAAAAGTCTTGTCTGTTTTGCCAGCTATCGAAAGGTCGTGCGTGACCACTATGATGGTGGTGTTTTGTTTTTTGGCTAGGCTATGCAAAAGATCGAAGATCATTTTGCCGTTGGCGCTATCAAGGTTACCAGTTGGTTCATCCGCCAGAATGAACTTGGGGCGATTAGCCAAAGCTCGAGCAATAGCCACCCGCTGCTGCTCACCGCCGCTTAAGCGTCCAGGCAGACGCTGGTGTTTGGTCGCATCAATGCCGACCTGTTCGAGTAGCTTTGTAGCGCGTGGCTGCCGTTCTAGCTTGGGCGCACCAGCAAATTCCATCGGCAGCATTACGTTTTCAATGGCCGTCAAATTGGGCACTAAATTATAGCTCTGAAAGACAAAGCCGATACTTTTGGCTCGGTACTTAGTCAGAGCCTTATCAGACAGGGCAGCTATTTCTTGACCGTCAACTTCTATCGAACCCTTGGTGGGCTTATCTAAAGCACCTAGCAGGCTCAGCAAGGTGCTTTTGCCGCTACCGGAGCGACCAATGATTGATACGAACTGGTCGTCAGCTACTTGTAGCGACACTCCATTGACGGCCGTTACGATATTCCCGCTTGAGGCGAAGGTCTTGGTTAGTCCAGATACTTTTAACATTTTAGCTCCTTTATTCCGCTCTCATTACTTCTGCCGGGCGAATCTTGGCAATTGACCAGCTAGCTATAGCACTGCCGATCAAGGCGATGAGCAGGGCAGCCCCCAAGCCGTAGGCAATTATGCTCCAGCCAACTGCAGCATGGATATTGGTAACATTATTGCGCAAGCGGCCAAGGCCTCGGCCGCTGCCGACAAAGTCGGCTGTATTGCCGGAAGTATTTTGTTGTAAGCGGGCAAAGCCACCACCGCCCACACCGCCGCTTCGGCCGAATCCAGGCGTCTGGACGCTAGTTGTCGCTGAGTTGCTAGAGTTATTAACCAATGTCTTGGTTATTGGCTCGGCGGCCACGATAGAGATCAGTATGCCAATAACGGCAGCCAGGACGGTAAGCGTTACAGCCTCGAACATAAATTGCCAAACGATTCTCAAATTGGAGGCACCGATAGCTTTGAGCACGCCGATTTCACGGCGGCGTTCGCGGACCACCATAAGCATTGTCATGAAGATAATTACCGCACCAGCGACAGTCGCACCAACCAAGCTATACAAGGAGATACTTTTGATATTTTGCAGCGAGGCCACAGTAGTAGTGGCTTGGTCTTCGGAACTAGTCACGTCAGCCGAACTACCTAATTTATTTTTGATGGCAGTCGTCAAACTACTGACATTGCCAACGGAATCGGCAGTGACTACAGCGCTGGTTATATCGCCAGCTTGGCCCGATAGGCTCTGGAGGCTCGTCAGCGGCATAATAACTAGGTTGTTGCTAAAGGTATTGCCACTACTAAATATCCCCTCGACGGTGATGGTCGTATTGTAGGCTGTGAAGGTCGATCCAACGCTTAGGTTATTCTTGCTGGCGATAGCTGTGCCAATCAGAGCAACATTGTCGCTACTGGTGCTGCTGAAAACTTTGCCACTTTTTAGGGTGAAGGCACCGCCGCCTTGCGTATTGCCGAGGTCGGTTGGGTTATTGGAGCCAATGACTGTGATTGGTGGCGTAAAGGTAGTGGTGCTGTCCGAACTGCCGCCGAGCGCGCCTCCGAACCCACCCCCGGCGAAACGCTGGCCTAAGCTGCCCAGATCCACTGCCGAGACGAGGTTGGTATCACTGGAGGTCAACCTGTCGTTCAGGCTTTCCTCAACCGTCACTACGTGCGGCAGACTAGAGACGCTATTTATTTGAGTCTGGGTCAGGGGATTGCCGCCGCCGGTAAAATTGCGTTCCCCGGCCGGAGCGATCGCGATAGTCGTGCCAACGCTACTTTTAACATTATCGATTTTTTTATTAACGGCCTGGTGGGCCAGCAACATTGATAAGGCCAAGGCAATTGATAGGCCCAGAATCACAACTATCGAGGCGGTGCGAGTGGTATTGCGGAACGCGTTACGGACACCGCGGCTGATTACGTTCATTTTGGCAGACATCCTTGTTTAATAACTCCTATTAAATAGTCGTTTGCTTAGAACAAGCTTAAAATGCCCGGCGACCAACCACGCCGACAATTAATTATGATGCGCCAAGGCCTAGATTCATAATCAGGGATTTAATTTTTGTCTGATAAATCGCTTACGAATAGGCGGCTGAATAGGTAAAACCCCAAGATAATTAGAGGCAGCATAATCGCCAAGCCGACTATGATGATCGAGCCATAGCTTTGCGCCCCATACGCTTCTGCCAGGCTCAATTTGCCAGCTATTAAGTATGGCCGCAGCGCCCAGGCCAACAGAATAGGCACGGCAAAGGCGCAGCACAGGCCATAATGCCAGAGCTTGAGCATTAAGGTCTTTTTGTAGCTTACAATCATTAGCAGCAGACCGGCAGCGCTCAAGCCTAATATAGCCGTGATGGAGCTTTGCTGGAGGTAATTAGCGCTGTGCAAAAAACTAAGTGGCAAGGCGCAGCCCAATACGAACAGCCAGCCGGCAAAACTTAACCTGCCTATTTGCTGGCCGGCTCGAGACCGTCGCCGTTCGGCAAACAATAGGCCGACTGCTGCCAACCCGACTACGCAACTACCCATTAATGCCCAGCCTATTGCGGTGTGCCAGAACAACTGGCCAGTCAGTAAATAAGTGCCTGCCGATGCAAAGCTAGAGGGAACCAAGAATGTGCCCAACGCCAGAAGCCAGACAAGCCAAGAAGGGAGCTTGTCCCCGGTCTTGATATAGAAGATAAATAGAACCAGGCAGGCTCTAGCTAACATAGCCACTAAGCCGACACCCAAACTGGCCAATAAGTCATGGCTGAGCTTAGTAAGCGCATTGTTGAACAACATCACCAAGGATGTGATGCCGAAGACTAAGAAAACGTTGGTGATCTCCCAGATTGGCGTAAATAGCTTACGCGATGCTTTGTCACGGGTCAGCATCTTTAGCACAATGCCGCATTCGATGGCGCTAGCTACGCCGTACAGGCCAAAGAAGGCGCTAATCAGCAATACGCTGGCGTTGATCATGTTCATTCCAGAGCCTCCTGTAATTTAGCGCCTTTGCGCAGGGCAATTACAGTTAACACGAATAATATCAAGTAAAAGACGGGGAAGAGTTCAGCAAAACCAACTACGGCTCGGGAATGCGTGGTGGCAGCGCTGACTTTCATAACACCCTGGATAACATAAGGTTGGCGTCCAAATTCAGTTACCATCCAGCCGAACTCGGCAGCAAAAATACCCAAAATGCCACAAGCAACCAAGATGCCTAGCATTAATCGGCCGTGAGCCCAACGCCAACCGCGCCAACGAGCAGTTAGGTAGGCCACGAGGCTAAGCACTGTAATTATGCCTATGCTAACCATGGCGTCAAAGAAATAGTGGACAGTGACTGGTGGCCTTTGATCTTTGGGTGTTGAGTCAAGCCCCTGGACTTTGCCTGAAAAATCTCCCGTGGCCAAAAAGCTCAGCAGTTTTGGTATCTTAATGGCGTCTTTCACTTGATCGCCCGACACATAGCCACCTATCTGTAGTGGCGCAGCAGTCTGGGTTTGATGCAGCCCCTCAGCAGCGGCTAATTTGTTCGGCTCATACTTAGCGTCAAACTTTCCAGATTGGTCACCAGCCCCTGCCACCAACACGCCCAGAACAAGCGCCACAGCAGCTAGACCTAGCATCAATTTCTTGACTCTGAGTTTGGCCGGCGCGCTTAAGTCGCGGCGCCAGAGGAACCAAGCATAAACCGCCAGTAGGACTAGGCTTGCAGCAAATAAATAGGCTAAAACTGAATGTGTGATTTCTGTTTTGGCTGCCGGATTGAAGACGGCGGCACGGGTATCAATATTAATCGGGTTACCGTGAGCGTCCAATTTAAAACCCCGCGGTGTGTTCATCCAGGCGTTAACCGTCGTGATGAAGAAAGCTGAGGTCAAAGCCGAAAGAGCTACCAGGCAACCGATCAGCCAGTGCCAAAGCGGCTTGAATCTGTCCCAGCTGAGCATGTAAATACTCAAAAACAGTACTTCTATCAAAAATGCGAAGCCCTCTAGGGCAAAGGACACTCCAACCACCTTGCCAGCCAGACTGGTGAAGGTCGGCCAGAGCAGGCTAAACTGCATGCTGACTATGGTTCCCGAAACAGCTCCGGCAATGAATAGGATGACCAGCGCCCGGCTCCACGAACGGGCAATTAGCCTGGCCCGCGGCCGTTTTTTCAGGATAGAATAGCCCTCCAGGGTGGCTATCATAACCGGCAGGCCTACACCAAACAGCACAAAAAATAGATGAAAAGCTAGCGTGTCGCCAATCAACCCCCTGGCAGCAGTTACAACATCCATTGTGAGCAATTATAGACGAATTCTTAGCTAGAGAGTACGATAAAAGCTTAAGCATTAAATATAAAAGGGGTCCTATGGTAGTTTCAAAAAATAAAGACTTAAGCCTATACGCCCGCGCGTTGTTGCGAATCGGGCTCGGCTACATTTTCTTGTGGGCATTTATAGACAAGCTGTTCGGGCTTGGCTTTTCGACTTGCAAAAACGCCGTTAGCGGTGCAGTGAACATTGGCTGCAATCAAGCCTGGATTCACGGCGGCTCACCAACGGCTGGTTTTTTGGGCCACGCCACAACTGGTCCGATGGCTGGTTTCTATCATCACTTGGCCGGGCACGCCTGGGTAGACTGGGGCTTTATGCTAGCTCTGCTATTCATCGGGGTCGGCTTAGTTTTTGGCTCGTGGATCAAGTCGGCTTCGGCCGTCGGCATAATCTTACTGGCTATGATGTGGAGCTCGCTACTATGGCCAGCCACCGCGCCAGGCGTAGACGAGCACATCATCTATATCTTAGTTTTATTGACTTTCTTGTTTTCGACTGGTGCCCAAAAGTGGACGATTAAACTGCCTTGGATCAAGCTGCCATAACTCATGCTAAACTAGGACCATAAAAGGAGTATCCTTATGTCCAGCAACGGTGGCAATCTAGTAAAAGAACAGGTCTATGATGAACGGTGGCTAGTTCGCGAGGTAGAAGAACAGGGCGAAGGATATACCGAGGGTTTTGACGATGGATTCCAGGGTTTAGGAGGTCCATTCCCCGATATAGATAATTATGTGTCTGGACGTGAAACTGGCCGCGCCTACAGGCTAGCATTAGAACACCAGGGGGGAAAATTTTCTTTTTACTGCCCACGCAGAAAATGTGCATATGCTGCTCAAGGTTGCACGAGTAAGTAGTCGTACAGTTGAGGTGCCCATAGACGGTCCCAGCGACGACAATTATCTATACTTGAGGTTTGTTGCGCCGGAGGCTACTGAAGAAATACAGTGCTAGAACTTTTCGCGGATGTGTCCGAACGAATAGTCCCAATCCGCATTGGCCTTTTTGTGCGGGTTAAAGATGTGCGCCGGATCCATAATATCTTTGGCGCGACGGAAAATACCCAAAACCTGGCGGCCATACATGGCCTCTAGCCATGGGCCGCGGACCAAGCCGTCGTTGTGCTCACCGCTCAACGACCCGTGATACTTTAAGACCAAATTGTCGACTTCCTCCATGGCTGGCAGTAGTTTGGCTCGGTCAGATGGATCTTCTAGTTTCATCAACGGAATAATATGAAAATTGCCATCACCCATGTGGCCAGCAATTGTCGCCATAAGTTTATATTTTTTAATTATTTTGCGGATTTTGGGCAAGAAATCTACCAGGTATTCCGGGTTAACTACTAGGTCATCAATAAACGGCGCCGTGTGTTTATCTTTGACCTTAGACCGCAGCAGCTGGAAGCTCTGGCGGCGCATTATCCAGAACTTTTCACTTTTGCCTTCGGTAGCGTCTTCTTCAAAACCGTTTATCTCGTAGCGGGCCCGATGCTGCTTGAGCTCGGCGTGGAGAGCTTTGATTTTACTTCGCACCTCCTCCTCGGTTTGGCCATTGAACTCAATCATAAGTATCAGCTTAGGCACGCCCCGTAGTAGCTGCAAGCCATCCGGAATAAGCGTAAAGAGCAGGTGGACAAACTTTTTCCAGCCCAACATTTTTAAGAAGCTCGGCATAAAGCGAATGCTTAGGCGCAGCGTAGCGTCATCGAAGCTCTCGAACGTCGCCGGTTTGGCTTGCAGGACTTTGGGGATGAGTTCGCCAAGATCATCTATGTCTTTCAGGAACAGAACCAGCAATCCAGAATGCGGACGGGCAGGTACTAATCGAAAATTGATGTCTGTAGTAAAGCCCAGCGTACCTTGCGCGCCGACGATTAATTTTGTCAGGTCAAAGATGCCAGTCTGGCGGTCCCAAACATCCCATAAATTGTAACCGGTAGAATTTTTACTAACGTGCGGCTTGGCGGCTTTGATCTGGTCGTAGTGCTTTTCAACTAACTCGAACAGACCTTTGTAGACCTGGCCCTCGAAATCTGGCTGAGACATTTTTCGAACCAGGGCAGCCTTGTCCAGGGGTTTGACGCTCCGCTCCACACCATCGGCAAAGACAAGCTTCAGCTCGGTAACAAAGTTTTCAACTTTGCCAAACTCTAGGCTCTTTTCGCCACCTGAATTGTTATTGACCATGCCGCCAATAGTGCACATCTCTCGACTGGCTGGGTAGGGCGGCAGAAGGGCTTTGTGCTTCAGAGTTTGCTTTTCGAAATCGCGATAATAGACACCCGGCTGAGCGCGAGCGGTGACCGCCGAAACTCTTTCAATCTTGGTAAAGTATTTTTTAAAGTCGACGATTATGGAATCGTTGATGGCCGCGCCGCTCATATCCGTGCCAGCACCCCGACCAGTCAAGGAAAGATCGGCTATGGTAGGTTTTTTATCAGCCACCAACTTTACTAGCTTCTCTACATCGGCCGCTGTTTTCGGCCGCACGACCAATTTAGGCCGTAGCTCGAACATGCTAGCATCATGGCTGTAGGTATCCAGGGTTGGCTCCCGGGCGTCAATATCACCCTTGAAGTCTTTTTGTTTGAGCAAACTGATAAACTCTTCCATCCCGTTAGAAGTCCGGTTTGCGAGCAAACCGGCAGCATTCTTCGAATTCTTACTTTTAACGGGATCCATTACCCTTAAGCTTACAAGTCATGCCCAGCGCTAGCAAGCTTATCGCCAGCGCTTAGTCTAGCTGCAGCTTTTTGAGCTTGTATTGAGTAGCCAGCTCGGCTGCCATACGGGTCAACTCCGGATCTTCGTCTTTGTTGACAAAGCGCATAGCAGCGCCAATCCGGGGATGTGCGTCGCTGAGCAGTTCGTGCATTTGGGCGCCAATTAGTCGATAGCCTGGGTGCCCCTGCGGGCTGGTCCGTAGTTCCAGAAAGTGAAAGGCAGCTCTAGCGTTAAGAACGAACTTGTAGCGCATTCGATGGCCAAACAACGTCGCGTACTGAGCTTCTTCAGTGTAGTTTTTCTGGATTAGCAAGTTGTAGAGTTGCCGTGAGAGCTCAAAGCATTTATGAAAGTCCTCATCCAGCCCGGCCTCACTAACCAGGGCAGGGACTTCGTAGCCGAGGTTCGGAGTTAACTTTTGCCACTCAAATGCATCGACTACCCGGTGTCGCTGTAAGTCGCGGAAAGTACCGTAATCGGCCGTGACCTCCCATAAATAGTGCGGAATTTCCATGGCCCGGCCAGGTCGGTGCCGGCGATTCAAGCGTTTGCCAATATAAGTTTTTAGAATTTTATCTTTGTCTTTGATGGTCATCCTTTTCACAGCCCGCTCCAATTCCTGGCTAGACAAATGGCTCTGTTCAAAGAGTAAGTGAGGGATGAGGTCCAGCTCGTTCTTGGGCCAAAAATCAAGCAGTTTCACTCGATCCATGTACTTTGATTTTTGCGATAGTTTGGTTTTGGCTAATTTTTGCATGGCTGCCCGATTGGTGGCTCTGTAAGCAACGGTTGCGCCGCCGCGGTCTGGTCGATCAGCCCGCTCCAAAAAGGCCGGTATGACCCGACGGGCTTGTTCCAGAATCTGCTGGCCGGCCAGACGAGCCTCTAGCAAATCTTCGCTCAGCAGATGCAGTATTAAGCTTTCAACCGCCTGAGCGGAGGCAAAAATCCCAACTGTCGACTTGGTCGAAACTGGCAAGACGGCCCGCACGGCGTCACAAGCCTGGGCTCTGGTGGCGCCAACCCAGGCGGTGCGCTCACGCTTATCTTGGGGCTCAGGATTTTTAATCCGGACGTAGTCCGTGACCTTGTGGACCATCTCCGAGTAGAGCTTGAATATCTGATCATTAGTATCCATATATTTGATTCTGGTTTGCTCGTCTAAATTTGTCGGAATATAGTATTTGAATTTGCCGAGTTTGTCTTTTTCATCGAAGTAAATATAGCGAGTAGATTGCTCTAGGTAGGCGGCGAATCGGCCCCATTCCAAAAGCTTGGTCAGCAAGTTAGAGGCGTCCTCGACCACAAGGTGTAGGCCGACCAATTGCTGTACGCTGTCATCGCCGTAGGCCGTGACTACTCGATGGATCAAGCCGGTGGCATCGTCATCACTACCGGTAGCAAACTCGTCCAGATAAATTTCTCGCAGGTCGCTGCCCCGGCGAGACAAACGGGCCATGGCGGCGGCGGCTAACAATGGCGAACTTTTACCGTTAAAGGCGTAGACCGGGCCAGTCGCATCGGTAACATGCTCGCCTAAGTATTCAAGACCTTTCTTGGAAATTTGCAGGCGGTACTCTACATACGGGTTGTCTTGCTTTTTCATCTGACCCTCTCTTGCATTTATGATACTGCAAACACAGAGCTTTATAATATTTTTAAGAGTTGTAAAATGGACATCTCGACAATTGTTACAGGGGCACAAAATAGTGTCATTAAAGGGACGTCAGAGGTCCCTGCAATGATCTGAGCTTGTGCTGGAGGCAGGCTTTGCTACAATGATGCTTATGAAAGAGTTGCTGAAAAACCACCGGGTTCGCCTCTGGCTGGCCATTGTCGGCGTAGCCACACTGGTGATCGGCGCCAGCTACACCATGGTGCAGCAGTCTACTCGACTGGGTGCGGACGATCAGCCGCTAGCGCTGGTCCAGACTGCTAAACAGCAACTGGATAGCGGAGTCCGGGCGGCCGATGTCGTGCCGACTCTGCAGATTGACCCACGCACCAACACCTCATCCTTTGTAATCATCACGGACAGCGCCAAGCACGTTCTGGCCAGCTCGGCCATACTAGACGGCCAGCCGCCATTGCCGCCAGCTGGAACTTTTGACTACACCTCCGCCCACGGCTCCGATCGTTTCACCTGGGAACCGGCCAGCGGCGTCCGCTTGGCCACTCGAATGCTAAGCTACGGAACATCACCGAACAACGGCTATATAATCACCGGCCAATCACTGGCTCCAGCTGAAGACCATATCAATACGTATGGACTGTTAGCGCTTGTGTCGTGGCTAGCCGTAATGGCCTGGGTAACTCTGTTGATCTTGCTACCCGGCACCCGCATATCTAAAAAATCTACAAAGTAGCTGTTTTAAAGCTCTATTCCTCTAGCTTCTAGACTTTTACTACTATTTATTGTAGAATATTATTGTATCCAATCTTTTTTTGGGTCGCACCCCGACAAGTGGAAGGAGAAGTGAGGTGAGTTCCACGATGGAAGACACCCGCAAGTCAGAATTGCGTGAGCGGCTCGGAGAATTCTCGCGCAAGGCATACCACGAACCTCCGGTGACGCATGAGATGGTGGCCATGATGTACGACAAGGTCGTGATCGCCATCACCGACAGCGACATCTGGACGCTCGAGGAGATCCGCAGATGGTTCATCATGCTGCCGTCCGAGGGCAACTACCTCCGCGACAGCAACGGTGAGCTGAGCGATCTGCGTGGCTTGCGCGACCTGCTCGATCAAGCTCACAAGCTGGGCGTTCCACCACAGTTCATCGCCGAGCTCAAGAAGCAGCCGATCAAGCGCACGATCCTGGAGTGCGCGCACGTCTGCGGCAGCATCACAACGATGTCGATCGCCAAGATGTTCCATTTCGACAGCGAAGAGGTGCACCGGCTCGCCGCTCAACTCCAGGCGAACGGCTACATCAGTAGCGAGCTCACACATCCGGATGACCCAGGCTACACCTGGAGCATCACGGAGCGCGGTCACCGCGCATACGAGTTGCTGTACCGCTAGCAGCTCAAGCAGGCGGATCCGGGACCTTCAAGTCCCGGGTCCGCCTGATCAACCTTCCACTTGTCATTTTTTATAAAATCAGCATTGCGTCGCCAAAGCTGTAGAATTGATATTCATTATCAATGGCGTGAGCGTATATTCGGTGCATCTCATCTGTCGAGCCGAGTAGAGTACTAACCATCATCAGTAGCGTGCTTTTGGGTAGATGGAAGTTAGTTATTAGGGCGTCAACATTGTGGAACTTGTAGCCCGGTTTTATAAAAATATTCGTCTGACCAGATACCGCGCGGAACGGGCGGCCCAGGCTCTCCAGCGTACGAGCGCTAGTTGTGCCCACGGCGGTTATGTGACTAGCCGCGTTCAAGCTTTTGGCCGCTGAGGCCGAAACCTCGTACCACTCGTGATGCATGACGTGCTCGTCGACATTATCCACTTTGACAGGGGCGAAGGTGCCCAGACCAACGTGTAGTGTCAGTTCAGCGACTGGGTGGCTACGTCGTATCTTGCTCAGCTGCTCGGATGTAAAGTGTAGCCCAGCTGTCGGCGCCGCTTTGCTGCCCAGCGGGTCAGCGTAGACGGTTTGGTATTGGTCGCTCAAGCTTTCATCCTGGGTGATGTATGGAGGCAAGGGGGTTAAGCGATATGGATCAAAAGCTGGATCATCGATGTTTTTATTTAGGGTCAGAGTCCGGATGCCGGATTCATCTACGTCGGTGACGCTAACCGTTAGGCCGCTCACTAGTTCTTGCGACTTACCAAGCCCGAACTTCTTTCCGGGCCGAACAAGCGCTCGGATAGTAGTTGGGTTGAGCGTTTCTATGACAAATAGTTCGGCCGCGCCAAACCCTTCGACTCCGCTCTGACTAAACCGTAAGCGACATTTTTCTACCTTGGAATTATTCAGGACTAGCGTTGTATTTGCTGGCAGATATTTCTCCAAATTATAGAAATAATCATCTGTTGTCTGAGCAGTTTTACGATGATACACCAGAAGCCGGGCATGGTCCCGCGGCGAGGCTGGACGCTGGGCAATTAACTCACGCGGCAACTCAAAATCAAAATCCGACAATTTCACCCCACCAGTATAGAATAAAAGGGTGAAAGAGTTTGAAAAGACCCTGGCTAATCTAAATAAAGACCAGCGCGAGGCGGTCGAGCAAATCGACGGGCCAGTTCTGGTAATTGCCGGGCCTGGTACTGGTAAAACACAGCTATTATCGTCACGCGTCGCCCACATACTTACGACGACCGACACCCGGCCAGAAAACATCCTGTGTCTGACGTATACCAACAAGGCCGCCATCAACATGAAGAGCCGCATCATCGAACAGGTCGGCGCGGCCGGCGCCAAGGTGGCAGCCAGCACCTTCCATAGCTTTGCGGCCGAGGTCATGAACCTTTATCCTGATTATTTTTGGAACGCCGCCCGCTTGAGCGTGGCGCCTGACGCCGTGCAGTTAGATGTAATCGAATCAATTGTCCGCGAGCTACCACTAGACAACCCGCTGGCCCTGAAGTTTGCCGGGCAATATACATTGCTATCGGCTATAAAAAACTCCATAAAACTGGCCAAAGACGCCGGACTGACGCCCGATAAGCTAAAAGCTTTGCTCGAGGTTAATGTGGCTTATATAGACGAGGTTGAGCCGCGTTTGGTCGAAATCCTAGCCCAACGCTTGAGCGCTAAGAACCTTGGCACTTTCCGCGACGAAGTCAGCAGACTGCCTCAGCAGGGAATAGACGAAGCCGTATATCCGCTGATCTCGCTATCCAGCGTCATAACTAGCAGTCTCGACGAGGCACTGGCGCTAGACGAAGACAGCGGCAAGACTACGAACACCAGCAAGTGGAAAGCCCGCTGGGTGCAAACTGTCGGCGGCCAAAAGCTGATGAGCAAAGAGCGCGACCGGAACATCTGGTGGCTAGGACTGGCCGGTGTTTACGCCAAATACCGCGAATTGCTGCACCAGCGAGGCTTCTACGACTACGCCGATATGTTGGTCGAGGTTATATCTCAACTAGAGCAAAATCCAGAAATATTGGCCGACATTCAGGAGAGATTCAGCTACGTGTTGATTGACGAGTTCCAAGATACCACGCCGGCCCAGCTGCGGCTGGCACACCTGGTAGCCGATCACCACACCGCCGAGGGCAAACCCAACCTCATGGTAGTCGGCGATGACGACCAATCGATCTATAAGTTTAACGGTGCCGAACTCAACAATATGCTGAACTTTAAGCGCAACTATCCGACCGCCAAAATAATTATCCTGCATGACAACTACCGCTCTACGCAGGCCATTCTGGATCTGTCCAAAAAGATTATCGACCAAGCTGACAGTCGACTGGTCAAGAGCGATCCTAGTTTGAACAAGGATTTGATAGCCAAGCGGCCGCCGAGCAAGGGGGCTATCCGTGCTCTGGCTTATGCCTCGCAAGAACTCCAGCTCAGCGAGATCGCCCGAGACATAAAAGCTCACCACAAACCCGGTTACGAAATAGCCGTTTTGGCTCGCGGACACGACAGCTTGGTCAAAATGGCTGGCATTTTGCAGGCGCTCAAAGTCCCCGTGCGCTATGAACAGTCCAGCAACTCGCTCGATCACGAACTCATAAATCAAATCTACCTGGTATCCAAACTACTGCTGGCTATCCAGAACGGCAGCACCGAGCGGGTCGACGCACTTATACACGAGGTAATCCGCTGGCCAGCCTGGGGTTTATCGCCAAAGCAGCTCTGGGAGCTGGCGCTAAACAGTAAAGCGAATTGGCTGGATAGATTGCTCAACAGCCCGGCCGCTGATATAAAAGGCCTGGGGGATTGGCTGCTGTGGCTAGCCAAAGAATCGGCCAACCAACCGCTGGCTGTAACTATCGAGCAGATCATTGGCCTAAGAGAAAGCGCTGGCTATACATCGCCCATCAAGGATTACTTTACGCATAGCGCCCACAAGGATACCAATAGTTACTTTCACGGGCTATCGGCCGTTCAGTTAGTGCGCGCCCTAGTCCACGAATTTTCGGCTAGCGACGAGCCGAAACTATCGGAGTTCGCCCGATTTATCGAGATTAACAAAGAGAATGGCATAGTTGTGGCCGATGAATCGCCATTTATAACTGGCAGCCATGCCGTCGCCCTCTTAAGCGTCCACAAGGCCAAAGGACTGGAGTTTGATCACGTATATGTCATTGATGCCATAGAGGACAACTGGCGGCCTAGGAGCTCTAATCGCAAGCCACCGTCTAATTTGCCCCTGCAGCCCGCCGGCGACGACTTTGACGATTACGTCCGGCTGCTCTATGTGGCCGCCACTCGCGCTAAATCCAGCCTAACCATAAGCGCCTACTATCAAGATCATAGTGGCAAAGACATATCCGTTAGCACCATTGTGCAGGGCGCCATAGAGCCGGAGTTGGTTGATCAGACCGACCAAGCTAAATTAATTGAGGTACTGGAGGAGAATCTGCGCTGGCCAGACCTGTCTGGCGGTGCAGAGAAGCAAATGCTTAAAGCCAAGCTAGAGGAATACAACCTCTACGCCACGCATCTGCTCAACTTTTTAGATGTTACTCGTGGTGGCCCGCAGTACTTCAAGGAAAGAAATCTGTTGTACCTGCCAGAGCTAAAAACCGCTAGCATGGCCTATGGTACGGCCATGCACGCCGCCCTGGAGGCCGCCCAAAAACTAGCTAATAGCGGCAAGTTCGCATTACCCGATATCCAGCGCCAGTTCGGCCAAGCCCTTAAGGCCGAGCAACTTATGAAGACCGACTACGAAAGATACCTAGAACTCGGCAAAGACACCCTAAAGAAACTGTTCAAAGACTTTGGCTATCATCTGCAACCGGGCAGCTTAAGCGAGCAAAAAATGAAGGATGTCATGGTTGGCAAGGCTCGACTGGGTGGGACTGTCGATAGGATCGATAGAAATGGCAATCAAATAACTATCCTCGACTATAAAACTGGTAGCCCGCTTAGCAATTTTTATACCAGGGGCAAGACCAAGGCCATTCGCGTTTATAAACACAAGCTCCAGCTAGTCTTTTACACGCTGCTGGTTAACCAGCATATGGGCACAAACGTCGGGGACATGGAAGGCCAGATGATCTACCTACAGTCCGAAACTCTAAAGGGGCTGACTCTAGCCTATAAGCCGACTCAGCAAGATATGGACCATCTGCGAAGTTTGATAGCCGCCGTTTGGGAGCGGATCATGGCCGTCGATTTGCCCGACACCTCGGGCTATCCAAAGGACATAGACGGGATTCTACAGTTCGAAGCTGACCTTCTTAAATAAAAACACCCCGACTCCTGCCGGGGTGTTTTGTTTTGATGAATTATTTTTATCTCTTGCTGGAGCGCTTGACTACAACTGAGGCGCGAGCAGCTAGTTTTCGACTGCTTGCGGCGCTATCTGGAGCAAACAGGTAGGTATATAGGTTAATACCAACCAGACCACCAGCTAGTGGACCTAGGATGTAGACCCAATCAAAACTGCGTAAGCCCAAAGCTACGGCCGGGTTCAAATAACCACCGGCGGCAGTAGAAGCGATTAGAATGCCGACAAACAGTGCTATACCGTAAGTTAGTCCAGATTCTAGAGCATTCCCAGCTCGGCTAGCAGCAGCTGCAAAGCCAAGGCTTAGGATGAAGGTACCAACTGCTTCGGCCAAGAATAGCGAAAAGCTAAAGGTGACAGAATGGCTAGTTAGTTTGTGATCCGTAAAGTACTGGAACAGCTGCCAAGCTGCCAAGCCACCAAGTAGCTGAGCAACTATGTACACTACGGCAGTCATCGAACGCATTCGGCGAGCCGCCCACATGCCAAAAGTGATAGCCGGGTTGAAGTGCGCGCCCGAAATTCCACTAAAGATAATGTAGCCAACCGCTAGAGTAGCGGCCACGCTCGTGCCGATGAAGTACGATACGGCGGTGGTCTCGGTGAGCACAATGGCTACCATCACCAACATTGCCGTACCCAGGAATTCGGCTAGCACAGACGCCAAACGCCCTCTGGATACCATCTCGTTAAACATTTTTATTAGAACCCTCCTTAAAATTAATCCTAGCTGTCACTATAAAACACTAAGCGCTAAAAATAAAATGCCGAGCCACCGCTCGCGCGTCAAAAAGCCTGTTTGTTATAATGTAATCATAGGAGTTAAAAATGAGTGATAAAGCCGTCGTCGAACCAAAAGTAACCGTATATAGTGCCAGTTGGTGCGCCTTTTGCCACATGGCCAAACAGTACCTAGATGGCAAAAACGTCAAGTATAAAGAGATAGATGTCGACGCCGACCGTGACGCCGCCAAAGCTATAGTCGAAAAAACCGGTCAAACTGGCGTACCAGTAATAGAGATTGGCGAGGCCACAATAATCGGTTTTGACCGCCCGCGGATAGATTCAGCCCTAGCCCAATACAATCTTGCATGAACGACGAGGCATTTTCTGACTACAAGACCAAGGAGTCGGTGGTTATTGTCTATACCGGGGAGGGCAAGGGCAAGACTAGCGCCAGTGTTGGTTTGCTAGCTCGAGCCCTTGGCAATGGTTGGCGAGTAGCTTTTGTCCAGTTTATTAAAACCTGGGATGTTGGCGAGCACGACTTTATTCATGCCATCGAGCCGATTTTTGGTGATAAGCTGCTGTTTTATAAGGGCGGCAAAGGCTTTTATAACGCCGGCGAGCTGAGCGCCAAAGGCGTACCGCCAGCCGAACACCAAAAAGCTGCTCATGAGACCTTCGTCCAAGCCCTCCAAGCAGCCACCAGTGGGGAATTCGACCTAGTTGTCTGCGACGAGATTAATAATGCGCTCTACCACAAGCTAATTAGTGAGACCGATGTACAAAAACTTATAGAATCGCGGGCGGCTAACACTAGCTTGTGCCTGACTGGCCGCAATTTTTCTGACCGCCTGCTGCCGCTTGTAGATATTGCCACCAATATGACCAAGGTCAAACATCACTTCGACGATAAGTTCCTGGCCAACAAAGGTATCGATTTTTAGGCAAAAAGAAAGCGCCCCGCAGGGCGCAGTGCCTGGCCGGGAGCTAAGAGCTCGACCGAAACAGGGCTTCTTCTTTCGTACTCTTTAGTGCCACCTGATGCCAAAAGGCCGCAAGATCAGCCTGAAGGCAGCGTAGATGACACCGATTGGAATGGCCAGCACCGCTAGTGCCATGGCCAGTCCGAGCAACCCCAAGGTCAACACCAGCAACGGCGCTACCAAGACGGCTGAGGCGACCATGACGCTGGTGTAGAGCCTCCACTCCCGAGTCCCGCCGTAGCGATTGCTACGCCAATCGGCGATGGCCTGCGGTAGGACCAGTGCGCTGAGCGCGTAGAAGCTCATCCCCAGCCAGATGCCGCCGCCGATGGCCAGCACTTTGTGCGGCCACAGAGCTTCGCCCAGCGACCAGCCGAGTACGAGCGCCAGTAGCGCCACGATGAACCTCGCCAGTGACTGCGCTAGGCGCCACAAAGCCCGATCCAAACGTTCCAGCACGATGCTGTCCTCCTTACCTGGGTATGACTGGGCTAGACCGACGTTCTGGGTAGTTGTAACAGAGCCTTGTGAAATTCCGTCGACCCCATATTTGCAGCCTCGGAGACCTTTGTGCAGTGGCCAATCTCAAGCCGCGCACTTGTTTCGGGAGTGGCCCTCATCTGATCGATGAAGAAACCCACCGCCTGGAATGCACCGCTCGCTTGATAGCGGATGAGCGTGTGGCGGACGATCTCCACGATTTTTGCGTCTTCCTTGCTCACAGGATTGCTCCTCGGACTCGGATTGTCTTGTCTTACTTTTTCAACCAACAAAAACTTGCCCGTCAAAAACTAGACATATTCTACAACTTTTAGCCAATAAATACAATGGGGCTTACGGTTTAAAGACCCAGAACCGGTACCATAAATAATCCCAAACCGTCGTAAAGCCAGCCGAGACAAAGAAACCAATATACGGAGTTAGGCCGTTATAGATACAAGCTGCCACGATGCCATAATCGATGAAGAAATCTATGCCGTTTACTAATACGTAGCGGAATAGTACGCGGCGATCATGGCCCTTGAGCCGCGAATCAGAAAAAGCCCAATAGCGCTGAATGGCGAAGTTGGCGCTCCAACCGAATATATCAGCCAGGCCCTTGGCGATCCACCACGGCCAATGCAAAAGCTCAAAACACAGAGCAAATATGCCCATGCCGCTCCAAAAGTAAACACCGCCGCCGACCATATATTCGGCAAATTGAACCAGCAAATGGTGGCTACGCCAGCCGGTCTTGGTATGCTTAATACCGCTCACGTGGTGTATGTTTTCCAAACTCATATTTTATGGAGTTCTTTTCTAGCTTTTTATAGCCAAATATTAGGCGGTAAACTTCGTTTATTGTGCCTTTCCAGGTAAGACTGAGTTTCTCTTCCTGGTTACGGCGAGGGTCAACGTAATAATAGGTCGAGGTTACAAAACCGAAACCATACTTGCCGGTCCGGCTAATATATTCATAATCCTCGCCAAAATGAATTTTCTCATTGAAGCCGCCAGCCTTTTCAAAAATTGTCCGTTTGGTAAAAATACAGTAGCCAGAAGCAACTGGTCTTTTGGTGTGAGCTAGCAACCTCTGGTAGTAAAATAGTGGCGCGTAGCTTGGTCCGTTCCTAGTAGTCATCCTAGCCGTTGATGAACCCCAGCCCCGCTTTTTGGTTTCACTAAGCAGCGTTCCGATAAAGTTTGGATCGTTAATATCGTCATCAGCATCCAAAAAAAGCAGCCATTCGCCGCGAGCAACTTTAGCGCCTTCGTTGCGCCCGGCGCCTGGGCCGTTCGGAGGCGATAATACGATCCTTAAATCCAGTTTATCCTTATACGGATTCACCACGCCTGGAGTGCCGTCCTTGCTCTCTGCATCGCTAACTATGACCTCAAAATCTTTAAAGTTCTGGGCGGTTAGAGCATCCAGCAATCGCCCAATATAGGTAGACTCGTTGTAGGACGGGATGATGATCGATATCGTCGGCGACTCAGCCATATGCGTATAGCTTACTACAAAACAGATGTAGCGATTTCGAGCCCTCAAAAACTGATGAAGGCGAGCGTAAATGAGCTAACCGCTGGCGAGGATTGTTTGAAGTTCGCTTTAGGCGGACGAGTCCCGCAGCCACGGTGCGAATAGTGAATATTCAATCATGTTTTTGAACCAAGGCTCGAGAGTTTTTGCATACTTTTGTCGGCACAAAAGTATGAGAGATAATTTTTGGCTGAATAATATTAATGTAAAATTAGGAATCATGAGTCGTTATCGCAGGAGGCACAAGGTAGGTAGCCTGGTAATAACGGCGATAATTCTAATTATTGTAGCTACTCAGTCGGGTTGGCTAGCTAGCGGCACCAAAAAGGCCGAGGTCAATCAGCCTGGGCTATATAACATTGACCACTACGTAGACGGTGACACGATAGCCGTGAACATGAACGGCAATATCGAGACTATCCGCTTTATAGGTGTCGATACGCCAGAAACCCATAGGCCAAACACGCCTGTCCAGTGTTACGGCGAGTTGGCAGCCGCCAATACCAAAAACCAGATCAGCAAATTCGGCAAAGTTAGACTGCAGGCCGATCCGCTAGACACCAACCGCGATGTTTATGGCCGGCTGCTGCGCTATGTCTACTTGCCAGATGGCACCTTAATGGACGAGCAGATTATCAAACAAGGCTACGGCTTTGCCTATTTGGGTTTTCCGTTTAGCAAAAAGAATCAATTTGCTGCTGATCAACAAACCGCCCAAGCTGCCAAAGTTGGCCTTTGGAGCGCCTGCCAGCCGACCGTCAACCAGTACGGCGGCTACACCTCCAACCCCGCAACCTAGTAATTTATCTAGTTTGATGATATAAATAGCCCGATGAGTGAGGTCTTTAGCCCCAACTTAATAATCGATCCGGATTCGCCGGCTTATTCTTTGGAGCCGGCTATTTTGGCTACCAGGGAGTCTATGAACAAGCAGGATTCTCGCCAGATTTACGAAGACCTCAAGGCTAAGACCGAGCTAATTAACGGCCTGGCGGTTACTAGCCACGCCAGCAATGACTCTCCCGAGCTATATTCGTCAACTGAATGCGCGGTCTTCTGGGACGCCTTTGGCATGGGCCAAGATAACGCCCGCCGGACTCGCCCGGAATTCTTGGCGAGAATGCTAAGGCTGGCTGGCATAAGAGATACGGATGGTTATTATTTGCCTCTATTCTCAGTGGCCAGTCCTGGCTTTGGCAGTTCACTGCCTTTGAGTTGGTGGGAAAAACGAGCTATCGCCAACGATGGTGAATTTGGCTTTGTAGCCAAAGCCGGGCTAAAGGCTGTGGAGCAGCGCGGCAGCTTTCAAAAGGTCCACGCCATTGGTATCTCTCAGAACGCCAACACCGTTTTGTCGACGGCTCGACGTAGCTTTAAGCGAAACTTTGACATTGGCGTCGAAATTGCTTGTGACCCAACCAACTCCGAAGAACGTCGTCCGTATGCAGAACTATTATCTGACTTCACCAAGGACGGCGATATGGACACCGAAAGATCAAATAGTAACGTTTGCGCCCAGCTGGAGGGCGTCAACCGGCTTGGCATGGCCCAGTTAATCCTAAGTGGACTAATGCCCATTAATAGTTTGATGATGGCTCGTGGAATGGCCAAAAATCGCTTTTTCGAAGATGTTAGCGAGACTCTGGCAGAGCAGGGTGCTGAGCGCATCACCGTGGCCTACGGTAGCCAAAGCCTCATGGCCAAGCCGGCAACCATTGAACCAGCCCTAGCCCAACTGCCAGATGTCTTTTCGATACGCATAGAAGGCGCTGATCACGCTTGGATGGAAAACTACCCGCTGCTGGGCAAGGTATGCCTGGCTGGCTTTAACGCTAGAGCCGCCTAGGGGTTTTCGCGGCTAAAGGCGTACTTGCCACGGAATTGCCGCCAACTTAGTACCCATTCGTTGTGCTCACCGTCATAAAAGCGTGAAACGGTGTTGGTGATTGGCACGCCCGTAGCCATCAGCAAGCCAACCGCCGGCCACGCCAAAAAAGAGCTGATGAAGCGGTGCTTCTTAAGTGTCCTTGGCCACATCTTGAGATATAAAAAATTCTGCATAAAGCCAGTGGTCGCTCGCCGAGCCGATATGTCGGCCCGCATTTGAGGATCATAGCACAAGGCACCAGTACCAAACCGGTCAGCCAAATGCATGGCTATATCAAGATCCTCCATAAGATCTTTTTCGGCGCATAGCTCCGTCCGAACCATTCGCCAAGCATCCGTCCGAACAGCCATATTGGAGCCCCACAACATGTTGTGGCCCAAGAGCAGACGATTTAGCTTGACGGCAAAGAGATTGCGGAACCAAGTAGCAAACCTCTTGAGCGGTAGGTCATAAAAATAACCAGTTCCGGTGACTGCCTGGAGGTTCTTGTCGGATAAAGCTTTGGCGATTTGATCCACCCAATGCGGAGCAGCTACGCTATCAGCATCAATTCTGGCAATGATGCCGCCGCTGGCGGCGTTCATGCCAGCATTACGGGCAGCCACCAAACCCTGGGTTGTCTCGCGCACTACCTTGGCGCCAAATAGGCGAGCAATAGCTACCGTTTTATCTGTGCAGTTATTGTCTACTACAATTACTTCGTACGGTGCCTTGGTCTGATTTTGCAGAGCGCTTAGGCAGCGAGCTATGCTGTCTTGCTCGTTATAGCAGGGAATAACTACCGATACGCTCAGGGCTTTTTGTTCTTGCATAAGCTCCTTGTATAATACCATGTAGTACCTCAAGCTTAAGGATGATGAAAAACAAAATACCCAAGCTAAATATCCTGTCAAAACTAACTACCAGGGGCCAGTTGTGGCACAACCGCAGCTGGTTCCAGCGGTTCTGGATTATCCTGTTGCTGATCGTTCTAGTGGTCTACGCCCAGGCCGTGGCCATAAGCGATTGGTACATCAACAAACACAAGAATGAACCGCTAAATTACGGCGTGACGTTTATTAGCGATTATGCCAGCTATCTTGGCACTGACCCGCAGGCCAGCTTTAAGGCGCTGCGCGATGATATGGGCATTCACCGCTTTCGCCTAGTGACCTACATGAACGATGTTGAGCCGCAAAAAGGTGTTTATGATTTTAGCGACATAGATTGGCAGTTGCAGATGATCGCCCAGGTGCACGGCGCAGCCACGGTCTCTATCGGTATGCGCCAGCCACGCTGGCCAGAGTGCCACTTGGCCGACTGGGCCGCTACCGAGTCGGTTGCGCAGCGCAGTAGTGATGTCGATGATTATATAAAGGCCACAGTCGCCCATCTGAAGAACTACCCCGTGGTGCAGAGTTATCAGTTAGAGAACGAGTATTTCCTAGGGGTCTTCGGCGCTTGTCCTCCAGCTAGCCGTACCCAGCTAATCAATGAATATAATATAACCAAAGCAACCGATCCTAAACGGCCCATTATCCTAAGTCTAGCCAACAACTACTTTGGTATTCCAACCGGACAACCTAGGCCAGACGAATTCGGCGTGTCTGTCTATAAGAGAGTTTTCGATTATACGGTCACAAGACGCTACTTTGAGTATCCGTTTACGCCGCGCTACTACGCTTATCGGGCCGGACTGACAGAGATTTTTACCGGACGCGAATCAATGCTCCACGAATTGCAAGTAGAGCCGTGGCCGGCAACGGGATTTGATATCCGCACGGCGCCGCTGAGCGAAGAATATAAGTCTATGAACCCTAAGATCGCTGCCAGCCGTATTCAGTACGGACGAGCCACTGGCTTTCGCGATATAGATATGTGGGGCGGCGAGTGGTGGTATTACCTAAAGGTGGTGCGCCATGACCCAGCTGTCTGGAATGCCGTAAAGGGAGCTCTGGATCAAGTTCGCAGCCAAGATGGCGCCCACTAGCGAAAATTTCGGCCCCTTAAAAACCGAGTGCTCGAGCGTTTGCCAGCCTGGCATATTTTGGCTTAGTCGAGCACGAGAGTGCGCGACCGCTTGCGTTCCAAAATTGCGCAGTGGCGGCAAGCGCGAGAAAACATCGCGTTTTTGAACTCAGGGCCGAGAGGTTTTGCATACTTTTGCCGGAACAAAAGTATGAATAAACACATATAATAGGACTTATGGCTAAAAAGCCCACAAAATCTACCGGAAAAATCACCAATCGCCGCGCCCGCTTCGATTACGAACTGGGCGATTCTTTCGTGGTCGGATTACAGCTCAGTGGGGCCGAAGCCAAAGCTTTGCGTATGAACCACGGCCAACTGCGTGGCGCCTACGTAACCGTGAACAACAACGAGCTTTGGTTGGTCAACGCCCAGATCAGTGCCAGCGCTGGCATACCCATAGCCGAAGATGCTCAAACCCGCAGCCGCAAGCTGCTAGCCAAACGTAGCGAGATCGAAAAGCTAATTGCCGCCAAAACTCAAGGCAACACCATAGTGCCGCTAGAACTTTTGACCAAAGGCCGCTATATAAAGCTGCGTATCGCCGTCGGCCGCGGCAAAAAACGCTACGACAAACGCGAGACCATCAAGCGCCGCCAGCAGGAAAGGGAATCAGCAAGGAGCCTGTCATGAAGATTTATTCTTGGAACGTTAATGGCATACGGGCAGTAATCAACAAGGGCGAGTTCCAGAAATTTATCGCCAGCCACGACCCAGATATTTTGTGCCTGCAAGAAACCAAGGCCAAACAGGGGCAGGCCGAGATTGATATGCCGCAGTATAAGGAATACTGGAACTCAGCCGAAAAACCCGGCTATTCCGGCACGGCTATCTTTACCAAGACCGAGCCGATGAACGTCATCAAAGGCCTGCCAAACGACATCGTTAGCAAATATAAAGTCCACGGCGATGTATACGGCGACCCCAACAAAGAGGGTCGCGTGATTACTGCCGAGTTTGATAAATTTTTTGTGGTCGGTGTCTACACCATAAACATCAAAGATGATCAAAGCCGGTTGCCAATCCGCCAAGCCTGGGACAAAGCTTTTTTGGCCTGGTGCCAAGCCCTAGAGCAGAAGAAACCAGTGATTTTTTGCGGCGACTTGAACGTTGCCCATACCGAAGATGATTTGGCTCGCCCCAAGGAAAACGCCGGTAAGCGCGGTTTCACGGATGAAGAACGAGCTGCCTTTGAGAACCTGGTCGAGCACGGCTTTTTAGATAGTTTTAGATTATTCCAGCAAGGCAACGGCTATTACACTTGGTGGACGCACTGGGCCAACGCCCGCGCTCGTAACGTCGGCTGGCGGATAGATTACTTCTTGGTTTCGGCGAGCCTGAGAGACAAGATCAAAAAAGCCCAAATCCACCCAGACGTGATGGGCAGCGACCACTGCCCAGTCTCTGTTACACTAGAAATATGAAACGGGATGTTGATTTTCTGTTTGAGATTGGCGCTCTGCGCCATCAGCCTCGGATGTGGCATCGCTTTATGGGAGGTGACGTAGCCAGCATAACCGAACACCATTTCCGGGTTATTTGGCTGGCTCTAATCATTGCCGCCCGCGAAAAGAAGGGTAATATAGAGAAAATCCTCAAAATGGCTCTAGTCCACGACATTCCAGAAAGCCGGACCGGTGACGCCGATTATCTGAGCCGCCAGTACGTCAAGCGTGACGAAGATAAGGCCCTAGAGCACATGCTCGATAAAACATCGGTGAAGCGACCCTTCGTGGCAGCCTGGAAAGAGTTTGAAAGACGCCGCTCTATCGAATCAAAGATCGTCAAAGACGCTGATAATCTAGACGTTGATATAGAGCTGCGCGAACAGGGGGCCAAAGGCTTAAAACTCGAAAAAGACTGGCGGGAAACTCGTAACGGCGTAGCCAGAACCAGGTTTTATACAGAGTCGGCTCGTCAGCTTTATAACGAGATCATGGCCGCTAAGCCTAGTGACTGGCACGTTAACTCCCCCTATAATCGCTCAAATGGCGGGGATTGGAAAAACCAAGATGGCTAACCGCCCATTTGCGGTTTTTGACATTGACGGCACTCTTATCCGCTGGCAGCTCTACCACTCTCTAACAGATAATCTGGCTGCTCGTGGCTTCATTGCCGAAGAAAATTACCAGGAGCTGAAGAACGCCCGGATGGACTGGAAGCGACGTAGCAAAGCGGACGCCTTTAGCAAATATGAGCGACGTGTGATTAGGATGTTTGACTTAGCTCTTAGAAAAATCTCTCCCGGAGAGCTGGAACTTGCTGCCCAGGCAGTTTTTGATGAGTATAAAGACCAAGCTTATGAATATACTCGCGATTTATTGCATGAGCTCAAGGCAGCTGGTTATTTTTTGATAGCAATCTCTGGGTCACCAGTCGAGGTAGTTTCGAAAATAGCAGCTTACTATGGGTTTGATGATTGGCGAGGCACAACGCACTACTCCAAAAACGGACGATTCACCGGCGCCAAAAGAGTTGTGGCCTATCATAAAGATAAGGTTTTGCAGGATTTAATAGATAAGAACAAGCTATGGCTAGAAGGCAGCATCGGCATAGGCGACAGTAAGAGCGATATCCCTTTGCTGGAAATTGTGCAACGCCCAATAGCTTTTAACCCAGAGGCGAATCTTTATAAGCATGCTCGGGAGCATGGATGGGAAATCGTGGTGGAGCGCAAAAATGTTATTTATGAACTAGGGATGAAAAGAGACAAGTACATACTACTCGCCAATGATGAAGTTGCCGGTAGTACAAGGCGCAGGCGAGGGACGGACTGAGGTGTATTTAACATACTCCGAGGGAGTACCGCAGTATGCAACGCAGTGATAGCGGTAAAAGCTCTAGCGGTGCGGGCGGCTTAGCCGACCGGCAGGCTGGAGCGGTTCATCGTTGGTGGCAGAAACAGACTAAAGACGCGCCGCTATTCCCAGACCGGCTCTGGAGCCGGCCAGAGAATAAGCGCTACGCCGGCAAGCTATTGATAGCCGGCGGCCATGCCCATAGTTTTGCGGCGGTAAGCACGGCCTACGGCGCTAGCCAAAAAGCCGGCGCGGGCTCTGTCCGGGTGATTTTGCCCAGTTCGCTCGAGAAAATGCTTGGCCGGAGCTTCCCGGAAGCCGAGTTTGCGCCTAGCACGCCCAGCGGTAGCTTTGCCCGCACCAGCTTGGCGCAACTGGACGATGCAGTCAGTTGGGCGGACGGCGTATTACTGGCTGGAGATTTTGGCCGCAATAGCGAAACGGCGGTGCTGCTAGAAAGCTTTGTGGATAGATATAAGGGCAATCTGATAGTCGCGGGCGATGGACTAGATTACTTCGTAAGCAGTCCGGGGCATTTGCTTGATCGGGGCCAGACGACGCTGGTTGGCGATCTGGCTCAGCTGCAAAAAATGCTGGCTGGCCGAGCGCTATTAAAACATTCCATGGACCTAATCCAGCTAGTCGAAGCCCTGGCCGCATTTACGGCTAAATCACCGGCGGCTCTAGTAACTCACCACGCCAAGCAGGTAATAGTAGTCTCTGGCGGCCAGGTGAGCACCACTGCGGCCGCAGAGGCCGATCTGACCCAACTATCCGCTTATGCTAGCGTTTGGCAGCTGCAGCAGCCCGAACGCCCCTTCGAGGCCCTGACTTGCGCCGCTTACGACTATGGGGCTGGTAGCAGTTAGTTTAAGTCGCTATTATAATAATAGCTAGGTTCCGGGCGAGTGGCGGAATTGGTATACGCGCACGACTCAAAATCGTGTTCCTTACGGATTGAGGGTTCAAGTCCCTCCTCGCCCACCATGTAATTTTTGGTACTAGCTATTCTTGAAATCAAGATACATCGGCTGCAGTACTGATCGACGCTACGAAAACGACACTATATACAGCCCGCAGGGGCTGTTTTTGGTTCAAGGCGAGTTAGGGCGCAACGTTAGATAGCGCTAAAATTAAATCATGACGACCAAGTTCGCTGATCATGACACCAAGAGAGCGATCGAAGATATTAGGCATAGATCGTGGACCCTAAAATCGGACATATGGACTTATATAAAGATGGTGGGTCGGCAAATTACTGCTCTTGACCGCACTGATCTAGATACAGAACAACGGCGAAGGTGGAACTCTGAAACAGATAGTGCCCTGGATAAACTTCTAGTTGAAGGTAAGTATTGGTACACCGCAATTCACAGCAACGCGCTTCCTAAGAACTTGCGCAAGGAAATAGGTTCCAAGATTGACCCCGACGTAGAAGCTGTCGCTGGCCATCTTAGAAACATAAGGGTGCACTGGGTCAAGAGTCGAAAATACTTTGAGAAACCAGGCTCTATCATTCCTAACGATAGGGATCTAAGAAGCGTGAGGTGGTTCAAAGCTAAGTTCCCCAATACGACACCATTCTCTAGCGGCATGTCGGTCGGAATTGGTTATTTTATAGGAGCACCGGATGTTCTTAATCTTCACAACCTGCTAGTAGAAGTTGGGAAGGTTGATGAGATCATCGAAGCTATTGATAAAGGTCCGAAGCCGCCCGCTTAGCCCTCAGCCCTCCAACGCCTCTTCAAGACTAAGAAAAGGGGGCATACCCAAGGCCTATGCTAAGTATTTGCATAGATTTTGGCATGTTTGTGAGCCGACTAGTTAGAATCACCAAATAATTGCCGGTTTCAAAGCCGGCTTTTTAAATTCAAGCTCGGCTATCCTACATCAGGGGGCGCATTGTACAATAAGGATTAGAATTTCAATATGGATGACGACCCAAAACAATCCGACCAGTTCAATGCCTCGCTGCCACTGCCGATTCAGCACGCCAAGCCCAAGCTAGACGACAAGCCAGCTACAGCTCAAGAGGAGGATTACAACCCGGCCGCCGAGCTGGTACGTAAAAAGGTCGCCGCGGCCTATGTCCACGAACCGAGCGCGTCCCAAGAAAGCTCCGATCTACACAAAGTTGATAGCGGTACCAAGCTATCCAAGCACCAGCAATTCATCTTTGACCTAACCAGTACCGGCCGACCGCTACATGAAATCCAAGAGGCTTGGCACGAGTATTACGCCGGCCTGCCCGACGCCCAGAAAAAAGAGGTTTGGGATGAGTTTTATAAATCCCACCAGGCCGCATCACACTATGCGGCAGCCACTGGTGTTACTCCGCAGCAGCAAGAAGCCTCGCCCCACCACCAGATCCACCATCGGCCCAAAGCCACCAACCACCCAGTCGCTCATCGCCGTCAAGCTCAGGCCAGCAGCCCTGTCAAATCACTGATGTTTGGCCTCAGCATCGGAGCTGTGGTGTTGGTCATCTTCCTGTTTAGCTTCTTTAACGAACGCTTTATCGCGCCTTTCATCCAGCCTAGCCGTAACTCTAGTAATACGCCGATAATCGCCGGTGGTACCAGTATTAGCCCCGACCCAGAACTAATCATTCCTAAAATCAATGTCCAGATACCCGTGGTTTACGCCGCTGACAATAGCGACAATACCATCGAAAACGACCTCGAAAGCGGTGTTGTGCATTACGCCGATACGGCCGTGCCTGGGCAGAACGGCAACCTGGTAATCTTTGGCCACTCGTCCAACAACATCTTTAATCCTGGCCGCTATAAGTTTGCTTTTGTATTGCTCAGCCGACTAGACAAGGGCGATACTTTCTATATAGATAACAACGGCCACCGCTACACTTACCAGATTTTTGATAGACAGATTGTTAGCCCAACCGACGTTAGCGTCCTAGGCTTAACTGACAAGGCCGCCACCGCCACTCTCATAACTTGCGACCCGCCCGGTACCAGCACGAACCGCTTGGTGGTCACGGCCGAGCAGGTCGACCCAAGTGTTGCCAGCAATTCGACAGCTATCACTAATGCCAAAGCTATCGCTCAAACCACGATTCTGCCCAGCAATGCGCCGACCCTGTGGTCACGCCTGGCGCATTGGTTCTCGGAGTAGAGTACGTTGATTATTGTTTGGGCAGGTCAACACCGGCCCGCAAGTCGATATTGGCTAGATTGACTGAGCTAGATCCGTCTACGGCCTGGGCATCCAGCAAGTGATGATAGTCTTTGCTAAATAATCCACCATCGGTCTCGATGGTCGGTGTCAACGACTGGGCGTTGGTATTATCGTAGTCCATCACAAAACTATTGCCGTCGGACTGGCCAATCAACCGGTTGCCATCCATCCAGGTCATGGGCCCAGACAGTGGAGCGCCAAGTGTGTACTGGTAAGTATCTAGGGTCTCTAGATCAAAAACTACAAAGTTTTGGCCGGCTTCAACTTCTATAAACCGAGCAGTTGTCGAAAAACTACCATGGGTAGCGCCTAGATCGCTCAACGCCAAGACCGGTATGGCCTTGCCGATGGCTGGATTCTTGATGTTGTCGAGCGGGTTTTTATAAACGTTTATGCGAGCCTCGGTGTCGCTGCCGGCAAAGTAGTACCACTGCCCCTGATATTGCGCAGCATCGATCAAATATTGGCTGCCGGCCTTAAAGCTATATAGCGGGTAGGTCGGACCCTTGTTCCAAATGCGAGCCTGAACCTGGCCGGTTGGCTGATTTGCTGCCGTGACGTAGGTCAAAAGATCAGTGCCGTAGGGCTTAAAGGCCAAGACACCTTTGAGTATCGGTGCTGCCAGGGTAGCCTTGGCAGTATCACCGAGCTGAAGAGTTTGGTCGGTTTGATTGTAGATATATAGCTGATCAACTTTTTTATTAAACAGAGCGACTTGATCGGGCGTTATACTAAACAACTTATTGACGTTGAAAGAGTCGGTTGGGTTATTACGATCAAAGACTATATATTCGCTGCCACCGTCAAAAGTGTTCTTGAGTAGCACATGGTTATTATCGGTGGACCACTCTACTAGACTGAGGCTGGCATTGGCCTGGTCGGAGCTGAGCAGGTTGGCTGGCATGTCTAACGCTACTGGCGTTTGGGCGGCCTTGGTCAGGGCCGTGGTGTCATATTCGTCAAAACTGACAGTGCTACTCGTGGCATCTGGATTTTGGACCAGCAGCCACTTACGATCGGGGCTCTGGATGATCAGGCCAGGCTGAGTTGTGTAGGTTTTGAGGTTGGTGACTTGTGGCTTAGTAGGGAATAGAAAGGGATAAACAAAGCGAGCGATAGTTCGTTCTTGTAAGTTAAAGCTGCGACTCCAGCTGCGATAGCCGGTTTTTTGCAGACTAAGGCTGTAGTTGCCGGTGGGCAAAATCAAGCGAGCTGGCGTAGTGGTGTTTTTATACTCTCCGTTTAGATAAATGCTGGATCCGCCAGGCTGTGAATCAACAAATACTAGGCCATTTTCTACCACCTGGCCGGTCTTGGTGTTGATGCCATAGCCATAAGCGGCATAGACCAAAATAACCGTGCCCAACCCGACCGCCGTGCACATCAAAAAATAGCCGATCATCAAGCGAATTCGATGGCTACGTCTTTTGCGGGGGTCGAGATAATCCATGTTTATATTTTAAAACCTGCACCCTGAATTGTCCCACAAAGGCGAGCGCTACTCAAGGCAGCCAAGCCGATTCCACCAACTTGCGGCCACTCGGCTGGCTGGTGTACTATGGTTAGCATAACAAGTCACTGAGGGATAAGTGAGTAAAGCAGCGAGCATCGTAGAAATCAATGGAACACGTTATGACGCCGGCAACGGCGCAGTTATCGGATCTGTAAAACGCTTTGCTCGCCAAGTCAAAGATCAATCAAACTCGCGCGTCATAGATGGCTTTGTCCGACGCCCAGCTTCGGTCGCCCTGTCCGTACCGGTTCGAGCCAAAAACTCGGCTACCGCCCGAGGTGCTAAAACCATACACCGAGCTGCTGAGCGTTCGCATACACTCATGCGCGGAGCGGTTAGCAGGCCGGGTGCTAAGCCCGCCGTTCAAGCTGTATCTGCCGCCCAACCCACCAGCGAAAAGAAAATTTCCGAAGCCGATCCAGCTGCCAAAGAGCTCAGTTCACCGCGCGCGGTGCGGGCTCGATCAATAGTCAAAAATGCCCGCGTTCGCCGGTTCGGTGAAATGCGCTCCTCTGGAGAAGTTAGCGCAGCTTCCACTGCTGCCTCGGCAAGCTCCACCGCCTTAGCAACTTCACCTGGCGCCGTTGGCAACCTATCGCACCAAAGATTGGAGCGCATGCTAGACAGGGCACTGTTTCAGGCCGATGCCCACAAAAATATGCTCGCTCGTAGCTCCAAGAGCCCGCTGCGCTGGATAGTACGCCACTGGATAACATCGACCATCGTTTTTTTGGTGGTCCTTATCCTGGCTGGAGTCTTTGTTTGGCAGAGCATGCCGGCCGTCTCCATGGATATTGCCGCCCGCCGTGCTGGGCTAAGCGCCACATTGCCTGCCTACGTGCCTGACAATTACTCCATTACTGCGCCAATCGATTATTCGGCCGGCGCCATCAATATTCATTACGCCAACAGCATTAACAAAAGCCAAACCTACACCCTGAGTGAGCGCAAATCCAACTGGGATAGTGCCTCGCTGCCAGCCAATGCTCTTTCTAAAAACACTCAAGTCCAGACATCCGAGATTGGCGGCACAACAGTTTACACCTACGGCAACAACCTCGACGCTACCTGGGTCAATAACGGCATCTGGTACACCGTTTATAACAATGGCCGGCTCAGCTCCGATCAGCTACTGCGCATCGCCCAAAACATGTAGCCTTAGCTTTGGTATTTAGCTACAATTAAACATATGAAGGTTAGAACTCGCTTTGCCCCGAGCCCAACAGGCTTTTTGCATGTTGGCGGTATTCGGACAGCGCTTTTCGCCTGGCTGGTCGCCCGACAAGCCGACGGCGAGTTCATCTTGCGCCTAGAAGACACTGACCAAGCACGCGAGGTTGCTGGGTCGGACAAACATATCATCGAGAGTTTGCGAGCCCTCGGGCTCGATTATGACGAGGGGCCGGACAAGGGCGGCCCATTTGCGCCGTATGTCCAAAGCGAGCGCCTGCCCAGCTATAAAAAGTGGGCTCAAAAACTTATCGATTCCGACAGGGCCTATGCTGACCCTTATACCAGTACCGAAGTTCAGACTTTTCGTGAGCAAGCTCAAGCAGATAAGAAACCTTTTTTGTACCGCAATCACCGGCCGGCCAATCCACCCGCCTGGGATGGCAACCAACCGTTACGGTTTAAATCTGAGCCCAAGGCCTACCGCTGGCACGACGAGGTCATGGGCGATCTGTCGACTGGCCCAGAAGTAGTCGATGACTTTATTCTAATCAAGGCCGATGGCTACCCAACTTATAACTTTGCCCATATTATCGACGACCACGAGATGAAGATCAGCCACGTCATCCGCGGCCAAGAGTTTTTGGCCAGCGTGCCGAATTATCTAAACCTCTACGAAGCACTCGGTATTGATAAACCGGTTCTAGCCACCATGCCGCACATCCTCGGCCCCGACGGTAATAAAAAACTCAGTAAGCGCGATGGCGCCAAGGACATTTTAGATTACATCCGCGATGGTTACTTGCCAGAGGCGCTGGTAAACTTTATTGCCAGCCTGGGCTGGAATGACGGGACAGAGCAGGAGATTTTTAGCAGGGAAGAGTTGATAGAAAAGTTTAGCCTAGACCACGTCCAAAAAAGTGGCGCCCGCTTTGACGAACAGCGCTTGGCTTGGATGAATGGCCACTATATTCGAGAATTGCCCCTAGCAGATTTGACCAAGCGGGCCGAGGACTTCTGGCCACCAGAGGCAAAACAAGCCGACGAGGCCTACAAGAGTGCGATTTTAGGCCTGGTGCAAGAGCGCCTAAAATATCTCGCCGAGCTACCCGAATTAACCGGTTTTTTCTTTAGCGAACCAGACTTAACGAAGGTCGTCGCATTATACATAGAAGACAAGCAGCTCAAAAGCTTCCACCCATCCGAAAATCAAGAGCTTATTAAAGCAGCTATTGGGGCTTTGCAATCTAGCGACTTTAGCCAAGAAGATATAAAGAACAGGCTGAACAAACTGTTGGAAGAATTGGGCAGTCGGCCAGCCATTCTGTTTTCGGCTATTCGCATAGCCGTCACTGGGACGCAGCATTCGCCGGAACTTTTTGGAACCCTGGCAGTGCTCGGCAAAGACAAAAGCTTAGAACGTCTGCAAAAAGCACTTTCGGCATTAGCGTAAGCACGTTAAAATGGCTGTATGCCCAACGACATAACGCCTCCCAGGCCGCCTAAACCAGCCCCTGTCGCCAAATCTGCCCCTGCCGACGATGCCGATATTGTTATAGATGAAGCCGCCCTTGACGCGCCCAAGGCCGAGGTGGCCAAAACCATTGGCAAAATGCCGCCACACAAATTATTAGTAGCCCACATTCGCCACCACTGGTGGAACAACTGGAATCGCAAGCAAAAGATTCTAGCCAGCGCCGGTGCCGTGATTATTCTGATGCTGATAATTGGTGGAGTTTTTGCCCTGGTGCACAAGGGCTCTTCATATATACCGTCAAGGCCCGCTAAAGCCAAGGTAATCAAACCGATCACGGTGGCTTCACCCCTAACCGGCGTACAGGTCGCCCCCAACCTAGCCGCTCGGCCAGTTACGGCCATTATGATAGAGAACAGCCTCGACGCCCGCCCGCAATCTGGACTTCAAGATGCTGGCGTAGTTTACGAGGCCATTGCCGAGGCCGGTATCACCAGGTTCATGGCTCTGTACCAAGACACAATGCCGAGCTATATCGGCCCGGTACGCTCACTGCGACCTTATTACATAGACTATGCTGCGCCATTCCAGGCTAGCATCGTTCATGTGGGCGGCTCACCAGACGCCATAAGCGAAGTCCAGAGCGGCGGTTTTCGCAACCTGGATCAGTTCTACAATGGCGATTACTTTACGCGCATAACGGCCCGGGACGCGCCGCACAACGTCTATACCAGCTTTAGCGAACTGGATAAGCTCAATCAGTCCAAGGGCTACACCAGCAGCAAATTTACTCCCTGGCCGCGCAAAGCTGACGCTAAGTTAAAAGTTCCTACGGCCAAAACCATCGACCTGGCCATTTCCAGCACCAGCTATTACGCACACTATGATTACGATGCTGCCAGCAATAGCTATTTACGTGGCGAGGGCGGGGCACCGCACATGGACTTGGTGAGCGCTACTGACACGGCCGGCGTACAGCTCAAACCCAAAGTCGTGGTGGCCCTGGTAGTACCGCTGGGGCAGGGCGAACTAGATGCTTCCGGAGCTTATTATTCGAATTACCAAACCAGCGGCAGCGGCATAGCTTATGTCTTTCAGGACGGCGGCGTTACCCAAGGCACTTGGACCAAAGACGGCACCCAGGGTCAATTGCAGCTCACCGACTCAGCCGGCCACGCCCTAAAACTCAATGCCGGCCAAACCTGGATTAGCCTGGTCAGCGCCACAAACCAAGTCAGCTACGCACCATAGGTTAAAAACACTTGGTGACCCCTGCGGGATAGCGCACATCTGCCCGTGGCAGACACTTCTCCGCTCAACCATGCTCTCTATCGCAGATAGGTGCGCGTGGTTTCGCTCCAACGCACCCGCTTCGCAAGTTCCATTCTCGACAAGAATGACCAAGCAAAAAGCCCATCCATCGGGATGAGCTTCTTCCTTGGTGACCCCTGCGGGATTCGAACCCGCGATCTTCTGGATGAGAACCAGATATCCTGGACCACTAGACGAAGGGGCCATCAGCTACTTTTAACATCGGTAAGCATACCATATTCCTATTAGTGAATGCTAAGCCTCATAAATCAATATTGCGCCGGCCAAGACGCTTATTTAAAATTAACTTAGCCATATGTGGGCTGGAGCAATCCTTCCTCCGCATAGACTTATACATTTTGGCTTTACCAAAAGCCTCGGTTCGCCCCAAAGTTGCCTTAAGGGTTAACGAATAATCTGGAACGGTAGTTTATTCGCTCTAGGCCACTAATACTCTTCAAAAGCCGTTCGCCGCTTCTAACTAACAGATAGCCGGCGCCTTTTTTATAAGTTAACAAATTAGTCACGTTTCGCATCTGGATGCAGTGCCAGGAAGAAGCGAGCAGCAGACCGAGTCGTATATAAATACGGTGAGGGAGCAGCGGAGCTTCTGACGCCGCAATGCGCCAGAAGCCCTAGCGGTGCGGCTAGCTTTGCCAGACGGCAGGCTAGGGCGATGCGAAAAGTGCAGGAGGATAGAACCATGGACAACGTAAATCAAATCAACAAAGATGTCAGCATCGTAGCCTACTACTTTAGGAGTAACGCTCGGCGTTTGCGCTGCTTTCCCAAAAGCATGGAGCTAGACGGCAAACGCATCAACTTCACCGAAACCGGACTGGTGCATCCCACCCGCAAGGGCGCGCGCATGATCCACGTGTTCGACATGAGTGACGGCAACGCCGATTACCGCTTAGAATTCGATGCCGCCAGCCTGAGCTGGACATTAATTTCAATAGCCGACGTAAGCCTCACCCATGCCTCAAATTTCTCACCTGCAGCTGCCTACTAACCGCGCCAAGCCGCAAGTCATGCATATTGACCTGAATAGTTGCTTTGCCACTGTGGAGCAACAAGCCAGGCCGCTGTTGCGTGGCCGGCCAGTAGGCATTACTAATCGCAATACCGAATATACTTGCGTGGTGGCGGCTAGCATCGAAGCCAAGGCCCAGGGAGTCAAGGTGGGTATGAGTTTTCACGATGCCCGAGCCCTGGCCCCGGACATTGTGCTGGTAGAAAGCGATCCGCCCAAATACCACTACGTTTACCAAGTCCTAGTAGATATTATGAAAAGCTACTCGCCGCATATAACTATGAAGAGCATCGATGAAGGCATCGTGGATTTTAACGGCCTGGAGCTCATCAACACCCGCCCCCTAGAAGAGATCGGCTACGAGATCAAGCAGCGGCTGAAGGACGAGGTAGGCTGCTGGATGCGCTGCAATATTGGCATTGCGCCCAATCGGTTTTTGGCTAAGACAGCTGCCGGGCTGCACAAGCCCGACGGCCTGGACACAATTGACCACCATAACCTGCGCCAAACTTTGGCTGGTTTAGAGCTAACCGATCTAACCGGCGTAGCCAATCGTAATCAGGCTCGCCTTAACACCGCTGGCATCACCACGCCGCTGCAATTTTTGGACGCCTCGGCCGACACCTTACGCCGTAGGGTATTTAGGAGCGTTTGCGGCGAGGATTGGTATAGGCGACTGCGCGGTTGGGAGATAGACGACGTAGAGCATAGTGTCAAAACCGTTGGCCGCCAGTTTGTGCTGGATGACATGCACCCCAGCGACGAGCTGGTGCGCTCCAGGCTGGCCTACCTGTGCGAGACCACGGCTATGAAGCTGCGCTACAAGCAAGTCTGTGCCCGTGGCGTGTTTGTATATGTGCGTTACGCTAGCGGCGATTACTGGTATGATCGCCGGATGTTTGCCAGCAGCTTTTATTCTAACGCCGAGGTTCACCGCCGAGCACTACTGCTATTCAATAATCGACCGCGCGATGGTTACCCACGCGAAATCGGCGTGACCTGCTACGGCCTAGAACCCTCCAACATTAATCAAATTAGCCTATTAGAAGAAGTTAATAAAGAGACTTGGCTAACCCAGGCAGTGGATACTATTAATGCCCAGTTTGGCGAATTCACCATAACCATGGCTGCCAGCCTGGATGCCAAGGGCAGCGTCAAGCAAAAAATCCCGTTCGGCACCACCCGATACTTTGAGCTACTGTGCAACCGGGCTTAAGAGGTCTATCCCGGTTGTAAAATCTGCCAATACGACAGATAATAATAAGCATTAGTAGGATATCAAGACTTTAAGACAGATTTATGGTGGGCTAAGAGGTGTGGTTTTTGAAAAACAAGGGCGGAGCAAATGCGCAGCCAGGCTCTGTAGCTGTATCTAAGCAGGTAATTAACGATAGCCGCCTCAGCTCCGATTTTATCTTGGGAGCCATAGAGGACGGCGTGGTTATGGCCGGCAAGGACAATGCCATCCATTTGTTCAATCCGGCAGCGGCCGTGATTAGTGGCTGGAGTGCCACCGAGGCCGTAGGCCTGAACTTTCAGGATATTCTGAAGCTGGTGGATAAAAAGGGCACGCCGCTACCACCCAGCCAACACCCCTTCGCTCGAGCGTTGCTGACCGGCAAGCCCGTACATGATAGTGATGCCGTGCTGGCCAGAAAAGACGGCCGGCAACTGGCTGTATCAATGATCGTGTCACCAGTGCTGGGCAAAGACGGGGCGCCCAGTGGCAATGTAGTAGGCGTGTTGCGGGACGTCGCCAAAGAAAAAGAGGAAGAAGAGCGCAAAAGTGACTTTATTAGCACCGCCAGCCACGAAATGCGCACCCCAGTAACCGCCATAGAGGGCTATCTGGCCTTGGCGCTTAACCCCAAAATCTGCAAGATCGACGATAACGCCAAAAAATACCTTGATAAAGCCCACGCCGCCACCGAGCACCTAGGAGTTTTATTCCAAGACCTTCTGACCAGCTCTAGGGCCGAGGATGGTCGCTTGGCCAGTTACCCGGTGGCCGTAGAACTTGGCGAGACCTTGCAGCAAGTTGTCGATAATGAACGCTTCCACGCCGGTGAAAAGAAATTGCAGCTCAAGTATGTGGTCAGCGCTGACAAGGACGTCAACGGCGTCAAAGTTATTCGACCGTTGTTTTACACCTATGTGGACCCGCACCGCGTCAGTGAGATCCTGCAAAACATTATTGATAATGCTATAAAATACACCCCCCAGGGCACTATCACCGTCCGCCTCACTGGGGATGATTCGGTCATCCAAATCCAAGTTTCGGACACTGGTTTGGGCATTCCGCCGGAGGATCTACCGCATTTATTCCAAAAATTCTACCGGGTCGATACTAGCTCAACCCGCACAATTGGCGGCACCGGGCTGGGTCTATATATCAGCAAGAAGATTATCGAACTCTACAACGGCCGCATCTGGGTAGAGAGCCAGCTGGGCAAAGGCAGCACCTTTTTCATCAACTTGCCCCGCCTGACCGCTAAAGAAGCCTTAGAAATGCAAAAAACTTCTAGCGGCACAATCAGCCCCGTAAGCCCGACGAGTCCGTCGATGTAGACTAAGCGGGGCACCGTAGGGTACAATAACCGTATTAAGCATAAACAGTATAAGTAAAGAGTTACATGGCCAAAATCCTACTTGTCGAAGACGATAGCAACCTGCGCGAGATATTCGAGATGCGCTTGCAGGCCGAAGGCTACACGACCGTCACAGCCGGTGACGGCGAAGAAGGCTTAACCGTAGCCGTCCGCGAGAAACCCGATCTTATTATCTCCGATGTTATGATGCCCAAGATATCTGGCTTCGAGATGCTGGAAAACCTGCGCGCCGCACCGGAGATGAAAGATACCCGAGTGATAATGATGACGGCACTGGGTCAGGCCGAAGACCAGGCTCGCGGTGACAAGCTAGGCGTGGTAAAGTATTTAGTGAAATCCCAGGTAACCCTAGAGGATTTTGCCCGAGTCGTGCATGAAGTCCTAGGCGATGCGCAAGCATCAGCCAAAGCCCCAGGCACACCGGATGAATCAGGTCCTTCAACTAACAATAAACCAGAAAGAGAGGCTAATATGCCCGACGACGCAACCAACCCAACACCAACTAATCCGGCCCCAACTAGCGGGCAGCCCGACTCCGGCGCACCGGTCAATCCGATTAGCGGCGGCGATCAGCAAACCAGCTCGCAAGAGCAGGGCGCTGTACAAGATCAGATCAATAGCTTTGTAGCCAGCCCAGGCGGAGCACCAGATATGGCTGCTGACTCTGGCGTACCAGCACCAACGACTCCAGCTGATCCAACAGCCGACAGTGGCAACGCAGGCAGCACTACCAGTCCAACGCCAGCCGGCGACGCCACCGGCAGCGACATAGGTGACGCACCAAGCGTCCCACCAGCTACTGACGCTCCAGCGCCAGAAACACCGGCCACACCACCGGCAGACGGCTCAACTCCACCAGCAGATGCCAGCGCACCTGCCGAGGACAAGCCAACCGATCCTAGCACAAACGCTATCTAGGCTACCTAAATTCAAGGATCCGCTCTAAAACAGGGGCGGATTTTTGATTTATATGTTATAATTTGATCAATATGTCAAGCAAAGCCTCTATAGTCGCTATTGTCGGTCGAGCCAACGTTGGTAAATCCAGCTTGTTTAACGCTGTTTTGGGCCGCCGTGAAGCAATCGTGGCTGACGAACCAGGCACAACTCGCGATTCCATCATGGCCAAAGCCACCTGGGGACACAAAGATTTCTGGCTGGTCGACACCGCCGGACTAAAAACCGCCGCCGATGACTTTGAGCTGACCATTCAGGAGCAGATTACCGAGGCGGCCGCGGCAGCTAACTTCATCATTGTGGTGGTAGAGGCCAATGTGTCAATAACCGAAGAGGACCGCCGAGTGGCCAAAATGGCCCTAAAGAGCACCAAGCCAGTCATGCTGGTAATCAACAAGCACGACAAGAACAAGCAGCTCTTGCTGAGCGACTATGCGCGACTGGGCATAAAGAACATTGTAGCCACCAGCGTATCTCAGAAAACCGGCCTAGATGAGCTGCTAGACATGCTGGCCGCCCAGTTGCCACCGGCCAGGATCCGAGAAGCTGCCGATAGGATCCATGTGGGCATTCTGGGCCGACCCAACGTTGGTAAATCAGCCTTATTTAACGCCTTGGCCAAAAAACAGCAAGCCATTGTGGCCGACAGAGCAGGGACGACCCGTGACGTAAATCGTACAACAGTTAAATATAATGGCCGCGAGATAGAACTTATGGATACGGCCGGCATCCGTCGCTCCGGAAAGATTGGCCGCGGAGTAGAACATTTTAGTGTTTTAAGATCACTGGCCGTGATAGAAGATTCCGATGTTTGTCTGCTGTTGATGGATGCCGGGGAGCTAAACGTTCAGTTGGACCAAAAGATCGCCGGTATGATCAAAGAAGCCGGCAAAGGTCTGGTGTTGGTGGTTAGTAAGTGGGATAGCCTGGACAAGGATGCTTATACTCGCGATGCCTTGGCGCCACAAATCGCTGCCAACTTTGAGTTCGTGCCGTGGGCACCGCTGATTTTTACCAGCTCTGTAACTGGCCAGAACGTCACCAAGATCTTTGATCTGATCAGCGACATAGCCGTTGCAAGGTTGCAGAAGTTCAAAACTCCGGAGCTAAATAACTGGCTGCGCCACGTCGTGAACGAACATCCGCCGGCCGGCCTCAAAAACCGCAGTCCCAAACTCAACTACATTGTTCAAGAAAACGACATCGACATGCCGAGCTTTAAGGTGTTTGGTGCCCACACCAAATTTTTGCACTGGAGCTATAAACGCTACATGGAGCGCAAGTTCCGCGAGAAATGGCCGCTAGATGGCACGGCTCTGAAGTTCTGGTTTATAGAAAAGCACTAATCATGTATAAATATGCGGCCACATTTATACCCGGCTGCCAAGAAATAATTGTTAAGCAGCTTAAAAAGCATCCCGTTGCTGAGCTGAAGATTGTTTATGTCGATGATAGCTTTACTATATTCGAATCTAACTTGCCGCTAGTTCAGCTTCAGAACTTTCGTTTTTTTAATAACATATTCCTAGTGGTTGTAAATAAAGCTAATGCCGAATCGCTCGACGAACTATTAGAAACCAGCGTTCAAGAGACCCAGGATCTGCCTGATCTGGAATTTTCAGGTTCTTTTCGTTTATTGCTGAGTGAAAATGGTGAATTACGACGATCAGATTCCGCTAATTTTCAAAAGTTAGTCAAGAAAATAAGTGTTAAGTACGGAATTAGAGAATCGGCCCATAGGCCGACCAATGAGTTCTGGATATTTTTGCGCAACAACGGAAAGGGAGTGTTTGCCCTAAAGTTGCAGCTATTAGCCTTCAAGAAAATTGGGCTTGCGCGCGGCAAACTCCGACCACAGCTTGCCCACCTGCTTAACCTTGTAGCGGGAACAACTGCTCGCGATACGGTGCTTGATCCTTTTGCCGGAGCTGGATCGATACCAGAAGAAAGTCTAAATGGTTTTCACGCTAAGCAGGCCATAGCCATAGAAAAGGACAAAAAGCTAGCAGGATTACTCATGAGAAACAATAAAGTCCGCGTAGAACAGGCAGATGCCACGGACATGAACTTCCTTGAGTCAGGCTCTGTAAACAAAATTATAACGGATCCGCCATGGGGCAAATTTGGCAACTACGATTCACAAGAATTAGAAACAATCTATAAACAATTTATTGCGGAGGCTCAGCGTGTTTTAGCGCCTGGAGGCGTTTTGGTTATTTTATCTAGTGCCAGCAAACTTATGGATGAGCTGATAGTCTTAACCAAGAATCTGAGCTTCATAAAATCATACTCGATACTAGTATCTGGTAAAAAAACTAATATTTATAAGTTCCGAAAAATATAAATCTCTAGAGAACACTAGTAGAATAGATGTATGGCCTTATTCCAGAAAAAACCGGATGTCACCAGCAGCGCACCTTTTTACACATTAGGCTCTAATAGAACCGTTTTAATTATTGGCCTGGGTAACCCTGGCAAAGAATATATAGGCACCCGTCACAACGTTGGTTTTGCCACCCTAGAAGCTTTCGCCGAGGCCAACGACTTTGAACCATGGCTGGCCAAAAAGGACCTCAAATGTCACCTAAGTAGCCAGAACATAGGTGGTACCCGGGTTATCTTGTGCAAACCGGACACCTTCATGAATAACAGTGGTGAGGCGGCCCAAGCCGTGCAGCGATTTTATAAAGTTTATAACCAAAATACTCTGGCCATTTATGATGAGTTGGCTATTGAGTTTGGCAGTCTACGAATCAGGGTGGGTGGCAGCGATGCTGGCCACAACGGGGTAAAGTCTCTGATCGCCCACTTGGGAGACGATTTTTATCGTCTGCGGATTGGCGTTGGCAATGAGGTAGCCGCTAAAGCCGATGCCGCCGAATTTGTGCTAGGCAAATTTGATAAAGAAGAGCAGGCGACTATGCCCAAGATTCTAAAAGAAGCTAATGCCGTAATCACTGAGTTTATCTTTGGTGGCAGTTTGCCCCACGAAACCCGCACAGTTATATAAAAGTTCTGTAGATCCTAAAAGACCTCCAGAGGGGGTGGGCACCGCTGGAGGCCTATTACACCCTTCAACCCACCATCAACGAAGCGTGCCAGAATACTGCCTTGGCAAGTATTGCTGAGCCGGTTTGGCTCCCGAAGGAACCAGACACATCCACCTAGGGCGGACTCGTCTACCCACATGAATGGGACAGAGGTTAAAGGGGTTAGTTTGCCTAAGAGTTCCCAGCTCCACTTTTGCCACCTAAATTTTAGTAATATAATATTTAGAGTGCGAAAGCGGAGCCGGGCTAGCAAGAATAAGTGGAGGGTACTACTTAGCTGCTAAAGCTCTCAAGCAATCTAACAAATGTTAGATTTGGTAACCGTTATCTGCGTTAGCAGATTTAGGTTACCTTGGGGGTATAAGGTGCTAAAATGCGCTTGAGGCACACTTACAAGTTGCAATTTTAGCAAAAAAGTTACTTTGTGTCAATACTAAGAAATGATACATTATGAAAGTCAATAGACATAAGCTTGATGACCCTGACTACCCGGACATTTTGCGTAATATTCCGAGCCCGCCCAAGGAGTTGTTCTGGGTCGGCGCTCCTCTCAATGATTGGCTAGACAAACCCAAAGTAGCGATTGTTGGCAGCCGCAAGATCAGTCAATATGGCCGTAGCGTCACCCACCAGTTAGCCGGCGAACTGGCCGAGGCTGGAGTAGTTATAATCAGCGGCTTGGCTTACGGCGTCGATGCAGCTGCCCATCAGGCAGCTCTAGAAGCTGGCGGCATAACAGTGGCCATTTTGCCAGGCAGCGTCCAGCAGGTCTACCCCACCGGCCATGCCGGTTTGGCTAAGCGTATCATTGATCAAGGGGGCAGCCTGGTGAGTGAATACCCCCAGGGCACCATTGCCTTCAAGCAGAACTTTGTGGCCCGCAACCGAATAGTTAGTGGTCTAGCCGACGCACTTTTGATAACCGAAGCCGCCGCAGCTAGCGGCAGCTTGCATACCGCCCGCTTTGCTCTAGACCAAGGCAAAACCGTCATGACCATACCTGGTAACATAACCAGCCCAGCCAGTGAAGGCTGCAATAATTTGATCAAAACCGGCGCCACACCAGTTACTAGTGTGCAAGACGTTTTCTTTGCTCTGAATTTGCAGATCGGGCCAAAGAAAAAGTACCGCGCCTTTCGCGGTTCGCCAGAGGAAGAAGCAGTTCTAGAGCTAATCCGCGGTGGCTTGCAAGACCAAGAAGAGATAGCCGGCCAAGTCAAACTGGATGCACCAGCTATGAGCACGACTTTGACTATTTTGGAAATTGGCGGCTATATTAAGCCGGCCGGTGCCGGCAATTGGTTGCCTATCTAACTTCAAAAACTTGTCAAAAACAAATATCTGCCGTAGGCTTACTGGTTGCAGCACATCCTCAACTCATGGCTTGAGCGTTGCATATATATATGAAAGGTTTAAACTAACTAAAAGCTTATGGCAAAGAACCTTGTAATCGTCGAAAGTCCGGCAAAAGCCAAAACCATCGCTAAATTTTTAGGCAAAGATTTTGAAGTCAAAAGTAGTTTTGGCCATATTCGTGGCATACCCAGTAAGTCCGATAGTGTCGACGTAGCTAATAATTTCACTCCCAAGTATGAGGTAGATCCGACCAAACGTAAGGTGATTGCCGAGCTGAAAAAAGCTGCCAAATTGGCCGAAACCGTTTGGCTAGCCAGCGATGAAGACCGCGAGGGCGAGGCTATTGCCTGGCACGTAGCCGAGGTGCTCAAGCTATCCCCAAAGGCCACCAAGCGGATTGCCTTTCATGAAATTACCAAATCGGCCCTAGACCACGCCATAACTGTTCCGCGGGCTATTGATATGCCGCTAGTTGAGGCCCAACAGGCCCGTCAGACTCTAGATTATCTGGTCGGATTTGAGCTTTCACCAGTGCTATGGCGCAAAGTCCGGGCTGGCTTGAGCGCTGGCCGCGTCCAGTCCGTAGCTGTCCGGCTAGTAGTGGAACGCGAACGCGAAATTGAGGAGCACCAGGCTGAATCCAGCTTTAAACTTACGGCGATATTCAAATTGTCCGACGGCTCTGAGCTGAATGCTGAATCGCCAAATAAATTCTCCTCAGCCAAAGAAATTGAGCAAATTCTCGAGGCCTTCGCCAAAAGTAAATTCACGGCCGCTGCGATAGTCAAAAAACCAAGCACCCGTAACCCGGCAGCACCTTTTACTACCAGCACCTTACAGCAAGAGGCTAGCAACAAGCTCGGCTATAGCCCGCGCAACACCATGCAGTTGGCTCAGCGCTTATACGAAGCCGGACTGATCACTTATATGCGAACTGATTCGCCGACGCTGTCTAACCAAGCCATGGGTGCTATGGGCAACTTTATCAAGAGCGAATACGGCGACAAATATTACCAAGCCCGAGCCTTCAAGGCTAAGAGCGCCGGAGCCCAGGAGGCTCACGAGGCTATCCGGCCGACCGACGTTAGCAAGCCCCACGCTGGTGCCGATCCACAGCAACAAAAACTCTATAGTTTAATTTGGCGACGAGCTCTAGCTAGCCAAATGGCCCCGGCCACTCTCGAAAAAACAGTTATCAGCATTGTGGCGAGCGGCAGCAGCGAAACTCTCGAAGCCAAGGGCGAGATAGTCATTTTTGATGGCTTCTTAAAGGTTTATGGACGAAGTGGTGACGACACTCTACTGCCGCCGCTGCAGCAGGGCGCTAGCCTAGGATTATCCAACGCCACTGGCCTGGAATCTTTGAGCCGTGGGCTAGCGCGCTATACCGAGGCCAGTCTGGTCCGCAAGCTCGAAGAGATGGGCATCGGCCGACCAAGCACCTATGCCAGCACCATTAGCACGATTCAGGCTCGCGATTACGTCGAGCGTGGCGAGTTAGCCGGAGAACCGCGGCAAATTCAAAAAATTGTTCTACAAGCTGCCAAGCTGACCCACTCAGAGGAATCGATAGACTACGGCAAAGACAGCAATAAACTATTCCCGACAGATACCGGCCGGGTGGTGACGGACTTTCTCGTCAAGTACTTTGGCGAGGTGATGGATTATGATTTCACTAAAGCCATAGAGGAAGAACTCGACGAAATTGCTGATCGCAAAAAGAACCGCGTAGAGGTTCTGCAAGATTTTTATGGGCCTTTTCACAAACTCGTTATCGCCAGCGCGGACGTTACGCGGGCGGCAGCGGCTCAAGCTCGACTGATTGGTAAGGATCCTAAGTCTGGTCTGCCAATTTATTCTCGCTTTGGGCGCTTTGGACCGATGTTACAGCGCGGCGAGCAGTCCGATGACCCAAAACCCGATTTTGCGCCTTTGCCAGCTGGCACCAAGATAGAAACCGTTAGCCTGGAGCAGGCCCTAGAAATGTTTACACTGCCACGCACAGTCGGCTCTACCGAGGACGGTCAAGAAATCAAAGCCAACATTGGGCGCTTTGGCCCGTATATCGTCGTCGACAAGACTTTTGTCAGCATCAAACCACTCGACCCGCACACTATCACTCTTAAGCAGGCCAGGGAACTTTACGCCGCCAAACTAAAGTCCGAGGCCGAAAAGAATGTTGCTGACTTTGGCAATGGTCTCAAGGTGTTAAAAGGTCGCTTTGGTCCTTATGTAACAGATGGTAAAAAGAACGCCAAAATCCCGAAGGAAGTAGATCCGACCAGTTTGGACGAGGCCGCCGCTCGCGAATTAATCGCCAAGGCGCCCGCCAAAAAGACTGGCTACCGAGGGCGAAGCTCTAAAAGCAGTAAGTAGAGCAGTAGCGACACCGCTTAGATTTGGGGGTAGATCACCATACAACCTTTTGTGCTTGATCGTCGAATACGTGATACAATAAACGTATTAAACATAATGTTTGACTTTTAAAACTTAAAGTTTTATAATTAAGACAAGTTTAGAAGTTTTACAGGTGATAAGGAACCATTCATGGAAGAGGATCAGGCCGCACAACTCAATATTGAATCAGCCGTGCAGACGGTGCTGGGTACTATTGAGCGCGAACGCGAACGAGAGATAATCTCTCGGCGTTTTGGTTTGTTCGACCGCCGTGAGACCCTAGAACAAATCGGCGAACTGCTTGGCATTACTCGGGAACGAGTGCGCCAGCTAGAGAAGGCCGTTATTACCAAGCTAAAGGCTGCCGACAAGGAATTACCTGGTATCAAAGGGGTAGAGAGTGCTCTGAGCGCTCGACTTCGCCAGATCGGCAACGTGGCTCGAATCAGCGCCATAACCGAACAGCTGCTGCCCGGCGCTGGCAAAGTTGACCAGTCCCGTGTGGCTTTTTTGGCCACCATGGCCCCAGGTATTGCCGTTATAGAAGACAACGACCACTTTTTCCACTCCATTGGCCTGGCTAGCGAGCACACCGAAAAAGCCATTCGCGAACATGTTGGCAAGATTATTAATGCTATTACCGAGATTGGCGAACCGACCAGCATCGAAGCTGTGGCCGAAAAACTTGGCAGTACCAACCCCAAGCACGTCGAAGCCCTAGCCGGTATATCCAAGAACATCGCCAGCTTGCACGGCCGCTGGGGCCTGACTCGCTGGCCAATGGTCAACCCTAAAAATATTCGCGATAAGATCTACGTCATCTTACACGACCACAAAAAGCCAATGCACTTTAGTGAAATTGCCCAGGCTATCAAATCCAGCGACTTAAAGCGCAAGGACGTTACCACCCAAGCTATTCACAATGAACTGATCAAAGATGGCCGCTTTGTGCTGATCGGCCGCGGTATCTACGCTCTAAAGGAATGGGGCTACAAAAAGGGCACTGTCGCTGATGTTATCGCCGAGATACTAAAGAAAGAAGGCACTCCGTTGCACCGCGACGAGATCGTCAAGCGCGTCCTAAAGAGCCGCCAGGTTAAAGAAACAACCATTCTTTTGAACTTGCAGGGCAAACCCCAATTTAAGCGAACCGCCAAAGCTACCTATACTCTGGCCGCTTAAACAAGAAACTAAAATAAAAATTTAATCATTTGGCTTAAGCTAACAGTAGTTTTTAGTTGTATAATAAAAGCCTGAAGAGGTATATAAATTGCTTGGTAAAAAAAATAGAAAAATAGTGGCCGGCCACCAGCATTGCTTGTTAATGTTGGAGGTACCACGCACCAATGATAAGAAGGAGCTAGCCGCCGAACAAATGCTGGCTTCGCTGCATGGCATCCTGCGGGCCAAGCGCGAGCTTAAACTGAGCGGCACACTTCAGGAGCACATCAGCCTTGAGATTGCCGCCATTGGCCAGCGGATTCGATTTTATATCTGGACACCCAAGCACCTCCAGGCCTTTGTTGAGGGTCAGATTTATGCCCAGTATCCGACTGTCCAGATATTCGAGCAGGCCGAAGATTATTCGGCCCGAGAGCTGCCGCAAAGTGTTGTTTATAGCAGCGAGCTCAAGCTGACCGATAGCGAGACTATCCCCATAAAAACCTTCCCCAGCTTTGAGGTTGACCCCTTGGCAGCTATCACTGCCACCTTGGCGAAGCTAGACGGCGAAGACGAAGAAATGTGGATCCAAATAATTGCCCGGCCAATCCACGACGACTGGCATCGCCGTGGTGCTCGCGAAGTTGCTCGCATCCGGCGGGGCGGGGGATTGATGGGCGGTAACGGATCGATGATGAGTTACGCGGCCGAGGCTTTGGCAGCCCTAGCCCGACCACCAAGCAACACCGGCGAGGGCAAAGAGCCCCAGGTGTCAGAGCGTGATAAAAGCCGCATCTCTGGCATAGAAGAAAAGGGGAATAAGCTCGGCTATCAGGTCAAGATCCGGCTAATGTATGCCGGCCACGACCAAACCACGGCTCGGCTGCGAATGCAGGCTCTGGTCGGCGCCTTCAAGCAATTCAACACTACTAACCTGAACGGCTTTGAGGCAAAGTCCACCAGCTTTAACCGCGATAAACAGCTGGAGTATCAGGCAAGATTCTTTATCGATAATGGCTTTATTCTGAATATCGAGGAGTTGGCCAGTTTATTCCATCTGCCACACACCTCTGTTGAAACACCAAATATCCTGTGGTCAACGACCAAGACGGCCGAGCCGCCGAGCAATGTACCAATCCCCGAAGCTGGCAAAGAGGCTGACATTAGCTTGATGGGCGTTACCAACTTCCGCGGTGATAACACTGTTTTCGGCGTCTACCGCGAGGACCGCGGCCGCCACATTTATATCCTTGGTCAGACCGGAACCGGTAAATCCGGGGCGCTAGAACTACTAACGCTGAGCGACATTTATTATAACCAGGGCTTTGCCGTCATTGATCCACATGGCGACTATGCCCAACACGTGCTAAAGTTCATCCCAGAAAGTCGGACCGACGACGTCGTTTACTTTAACCCGGCCGACACGGCCTACCCCATAGGCTTCAATCCGCTGGAGATAACCGACCCCTCGTTAAAGGGCCATATCAGTTCGGAGCTGGTTGGTGTCCTGAAACGACTGTTTATCGATAGCTGGGGGCCTCGGCTGGAATATATCCTACGCTATACGCTGCTGGCGTTGCTGGACTATCCAAATTCGACGATGCTCGATATTACCCGGATGTTAACAGACAAGAAGTTTAGGGCCAACGTTATTACTTACATCGACGATCCAGTGGTTAAGAATTTCTGGGTGACAGAGTTTGCTAGTTGGAACGATAAGTTTGCGTCCGAAGCCGTAGCGCCAGTTCTTAACAAAGTTGGCGCCTTTACCGCCAACCCAATGATTCGCAACATCATTGGCCAGCCAAAAAGTACCTTTAATTTGCGCAGGATTATGGACGATGGCAAGATCTTGATAGTCAACCTAAGCCGCGGCTTGATGGGTGAGGACAACGCCGGCATTTTAGGTGCCATGATGGTCACCAAGATTCAGCTAGCCGCTATGGGCCGGGCCGATATGCCTGAAGCCTCGCGTAAGCCGTTTTACCTCTACGTAGACGAGTTCCAAAACTTTGCCACCGATTCGTTTGCCACCATACTCAGCGAGGCTCGCAAATATGGACTAAACCTGACCGTTGCCAACCAATACATCTCGCAGATGAGCGAGGCCGTTCGTGATGCCGTGTTTGGCAATGTCGGCACAATAATTTGCTTCAGGATCAGTCCGGACGATTCGCCATTTTTGACCAAATACTTTGAACCCCAGTTTGAGCCTGGCGATCTAGTCCAGCAGCACTCTAGGTTCTTTGTGGCCACAATGATGATCAGTGGTGAAAAGGCCCCGGCGTTTTCGGCCAAGACCTTAAACATACCTAACCCGCCAACTGATTTTAGCCAGCGGATCATCGAAGAATCGCGTCAGCGCTATACACAGCCTAAAGATATAGTCGCCAAATTGATCATGAAGTCGTCTGGCCTGGAAAACACCGCCGGAGCAGATGCACCTACCAACGGCTTGCCAGAACGGCCTAGAGCCCAAGCGCAAGTTGATAAAGTTGAACGAATTATCGCGGAAACGACATCCAAGCTAAAGTTAGCGCCCAAAACCCTAGGCAAGGTTGCCGCCGGCGGCTTGCAAACCTCAGGCCCGGATGCTGAACCAGAACCTAGACCTAAGCGGCGGCGGGGCAAGCGTGGCGGCAAAAAGAAGACCTCACCAGCAACTCAGGCCGACAGTGGGCAAGCCCACGACAACCAGACCGTCAACCTGCGTTAGCTCCTGGTGCTGATTTTAGATAATTTAATTAATAGAACATTTTACGAACACTATATGGCTGTGTCATTGGGGTATTAAAGAATGACTAGCAGGACGTCCAAACGATAGGGGCACATATAAATAAAGATAAATTAAATCAAAAATAAAATCTGATCCAAAAACAGGCGGCCAAAAGCCGTGGGGCAATGCGTGAATTAGCTGTAGATCCTACGTCGCACAATGTGTATTTTGCGACTCTGATTATAGGCTTTAGGATGATTAGCCATACCCCCTCTAACAGGGGAAGTTTTGAGCTTTGACTATATATACTCCATTAATCGACCTGCACCCCCCGTGTTGGCTATCTATTATTAGTGTACTTGGTCTACCAGTACCTTGATGTGCCAGTAGGGGTGCTGTGAAATGTACATATAGTTATCCACAGCTCGCTACTTGATTTTTTGCAGTTTCATATCTTTATATATCTTTACCCTGCTTTACCGGATTTATGTGTATATTTGACTTTTGGTGTAATGTCTAGCACAGTATGCTTTTCCCCGCTCTGGGTTCGAATTTTAATATTCGAACATAATGCGAACATGGTGAGAGGAGAGAGATAGCCCCGATTGTGGTTAGCTTATAATCAATAGGCCTTAATGTGGTCAGTCCTGGACTCATATATATGCCCTAATAGCCCGGACCCATCCTTGCAAAACTTGTCCTATCCCCTGCCTGGGATTCGAAATGGCATAATACTAAACCGAAGCACTAATTAAACTGTATATATAAAAATTACAACGATCTCGAGTTCCCTGCCCACTAGTTAGTAGCGTCGCGTCGCAAGAACAAGATCCAGGCTATAATCCAGCCGCCCAACAGATAGCTCCCGAACACTAAGGCCGCCCTAGACGGAGCTAAATAGCCTCCCCTAATCGGCGGCGAATCCCCAAGCACCTGACTCAACGCCGTGAACGGCAAGTAGACAGCGTTAGTTTTAAGTAGGAGGGCCAGCAGCTGCTCTATCGCCCCTGGTATCAAGAATATGGCCGCGATCGAGCCGACCTGACTACGAGCAATGGTGGCTATGATCAGGCCCATCATGGCCTCGCCCCAGCCATAAAACAAACTGCGCCAGGCTAAGTTACTGTAATGGATAACCTGATGACCCGGCGTATGGCCGGCAGCGTGGACACCTAGATAAGTCAGCGCCGGCGAAAGTACGCTAACTAGAGCAGTAAGTACTATGGCATAGACACTAATGGTGATGATTTTGGCCAACAGCACCTTGCTACGGCTGTTACTGCTCGTTAAGGTGTACATGATGGTGTTATAGCGGTATTCATGGGTCATGAGCAAGATGGCCACGATGGCACCAAAGATGGCGATGGTAGTCACTGCCCCAGACACAGCCGTGCTGAGCATGTCCGGCTTAGCATAGTCGCTGGCGGTCAGCCGGAAGCCTTCTATGTAAAAGGCAAACAAGACGACGAGACCTAGCGAGAAAGCCGTCACGATATAAGTTGAGCGAACACTTAGGAGTTTTCGGAACTCGGCCTTAAGAGCTTGTCTCATGATTCGCCACCATCCGGTTTATGAGCTTGATATTCTTCGGTGCCCTCAGTTAACTCTAAAAAAGCCTCTTCGAGCGATGCAGCTCGACTAGCAAGCTCAAGTATTGGTAACTTGGCCTGAAAAGCTAGCTTACCAATATCGTCGGTCTTGGCTCCAGCGACCGAAAGACCACCATCGAGCTTTTGGTAAGATAATTTTTTGACTTTAAGTAAGTCTTCTAGTTCGCCTAGGCTGGGCGTTCGAACAAACACCCCAGAGCGCGAGCTGCCAGCAATTAAGCCCTTAATGGAAGTGTCGGCTATAAGTTTTCCTTTGCCGATGACAACTACATTATCAGCCATTTGTGACATCTCACTGAGTAAGTGCGAGGAGACAAATACGGCGTTGCCGGCTTTGGCATAATCACGGATGAAGTCGCGCAACCAGGCAATACCTTCTGGATCAAGGCCATTGGCTGGTTCGTCCAGTATTAAATACTTTGGTTGACCAAGGATGGCAGCAGCAATGCCCAATCGCTGACTCATGCCCAAAGAAAATTTACCGGGACCCTTAGATGCAACCTCACTCAGACCGACAATATCCAAAACCTCAGCTACCCGATTTTTAGGGATATCACCAGCGGCAGCCAAAATCTTCAAGTGGCTGGCGGCTTTACGGGTTGGATGAAAGGCTTTGGCCTCCAAAAGGATACCCGCAACTTTGGATGGTTGGGGGTATTCACGTAGGGCTTTACCGTCGTAAGTCGTGCTACCGCGGCCAGAATCCAGCCCAAGCATCAAACGCATGGTAGTTGATTTGCCGGCACCGTTGGGACCTAAAAAGCCGGTGACTTTGCCGGTTTCGACCTCGAAAGATAGATTGTCGACGGCTAGCTTAACGTCTCTGAAATTACGGCTGCGGTATGACTTTGTTAGGTTTTTAGTCTTAATCACTGGACTTCAGTATACCGAATCTGGTCCAAGAAACACAACCCTAACCCCTGTACCAATCATTAGTTTTGAGTCACTATTTATAATAAAGCTTGCCGCTGACACGAACATCTAGATATTCGGCTGGGTCTTGGTGGGTGCTGCTGAACTGGTGTCGAGCGGCCAGGAATTGCCCAATCTGGATCGAAGGGTCACCGCCCAAGTAGAACTTGGTGTAATAGGCTTTGTCCGAGGTTCTGATATCTAGTTCCTGAGCTAGTGGCGGCAAAGTAATACCGCTTATGGGCACCTTGGATAGCTTAGCCTGAGCTACCAACTGGTTGATAAAAGCCACTGAGCTACTACTCAAGGCTTGATGCCCAACTTGGGCGCTGAAGCCGCTCTGATCATCAATAACTGGCAGATTCTTTAGGTCTGGCAGGCTCGCAGCTAAAGCCACAGCTACACCAGCATTATCAACAATGTAGCGTTGACCACCAGAATTTAATATAAAGCTTGGCGGCGCAATGTTCAGATTGATAACTGGTTTTTGACCGAAAATCGGCAGACCGACACTGGCTGCTTGGATCTCCGGAAATTCACTCTTTAGCTTAGAGGTTATGGCCTGTTCATCTATGGTGAGTTTGGTTCGGTTCTTTGGCGACTTCAGTTGAGTTTCAGCTGCCGAGGCATAGTCGCCTAGAGGCCGGTATGCCAAGCTAGTGGCTACAATCTTGGGCTCCGGTTTTAAGATCAAACTATAAATTAAACAGCCAACCAGAATGATAATTAGTACCACGTTTAAGCTTTTGCTGAACCAACTCTTGGACTTGACCGCGGGTTGCTTTTTGACAAATGGCGAACGGGGTGGCGATTTTGAACCCTGGTAATAACGAGTCAGCGGCGCCTTGGTCTGACTGGGTTGAGAGGATCGGTTGCGTCTTATGTCCACCGGTATGGCCTACTAACCTTTTTTGGCTGTCTTTAAAATTATGGCGGCTAGTCTAGACGAGGCGTCTGGCATGGCTTGTTTGTGCAAGTTGGCTGCTAGGTGCGCACGACGACTATCGTTGCTCAGTAGTTCGCCAATAAGTGCCGCCAACTCGTCTGGATCAACACCGTCAGCTACAACGACGGCAGCGTCTTTATCTTGCAGAACTTTGGCATTTTTTAATTGGTGCCCGCCCGTCAAGTATGGACTGGGAATTATGATGCAGGCCTTAGCAGCCGCTGCGAATTCAGCGATCGATGTGG